>ERZ781272.8-NODE-8-length-417341-cov-12.482005_pt1 | contig 417341 bp, 378 predicted proteins | sample MGYA00375850_ERZ781272 | MGnify/ENA primary metagenome ERZ781272 (study PRJEB29790, sample SAMN06051246) | human gut metagenome | host: Homo sapiens | place: USA: Cincinnati, Ohio | collected 2013-06-21 | study: EMG produced TPA metagenomics assembly of the Gut...
GAGCTTTATTAAATGCACCATTTTTTATACCCAAAGATGCAGACCTGTTCAAAAATAGAAAAAATTCATACAAAGAAACGCCAAAACCGACGTTTGCCGGAGTTGGCGTTTCTTAATTAGGGACTTATTTTACAGCTCCTATCGGCAGTCCAAAAATCACAGAGCGCGCTCTCCATATCTGCTATTTTTCTTCCATTCAGGATAAAAATGGGTTCTATACTGCTACGCGACCAGACCGGCAAGAATCAGCGTTCTCTCCGGCCTGTTTATTGTGGGTAAAACCATAGATATGTACATTGACTCCCCTTATTTTTTGTTGTAAAATAATTAGAGTTTCATTTTTTAACTTTAATAAGGCTTTTTGATACCACAGAATAGTTATTCTGTGGTATCAGGCGGCCCATACGAATGAGAGAAGGAAATCATATGAGAGCGGTATTGATAATTGTCATTGAAAACTGCAGAAATCAGACGATAAACGGATATTTGCAGTCTTTATACCAGGAAAAATCGTTCTGCTTTCACGGGCTTGATCACATGCTGCTTCTGATGGAATACATTCTGGACAGAGAAGGAATGCCGGCGGATAGCGGAGAATTCCGTCACCTGGCAAAGATGGATCCGGTAAAAAAGAGAACGAAAATCATTTCGGACGCCGAAACGGTTCCGCGTAAAGTGAAGTTTTGCCCAATTCGAAACCGCCTGAATACCAGGGAAAATGTATTTGCTGTCACGATATATTCCAGACAGAACGCCAGCATACAGGGCATTATCAGAAACAGCAGGGGGAGTGCCTGCTTCAGAAGCGGTATGGAGGTGCTCCGCATGATCTGTGAATGCCTGCCTGCATAATTTCCCGGAACAGAGGTGACTGTGATGAAGAGAAAAAGAAAGAGAACTATGCCGGGGGGAGCCGCCGGCAGTAGAGAACGATGGATGCAGAGGAAACGGGTGCTGCCCGGCCGTATGGAATTTCTGATGCAGCACGATACGCTGACCGGCTTATACAACCGGGGCAAGATGTTTGCAGAGACGCGGCGCATGATTGACGCGTACCGGGATACACGATTCGTACTGCTGCGGTTTGATATCGACCGGTTCCGGCTGTACAATTCTGTATACGGCGAGGAGGAAGGCGATAAACTGCTTATTTTCCTGGCTGAGGTCATAAGGAAACATGCAGAACGTTTTGAAATGTGTACATACGGCAGAATCATAGCGGATACATTCTGCATCTGCCAGCCCTTTGATCCTGATATATTGGATGAGCAGATTAAGGACCTGAGAGAATACTTAAACGAATATCAGAAAGATTACCTGCTGGAACCAACGGTCGGCGCCTACGTCGTGGCGGAGCCGGACTTGTCCGTTGAGGAAATGTACGTCAGAGCCTTCATCGGAAGTAAAAAGTGCAAGCATCTGTATGCCACCTGTCTTGGATTTTATGATGAAGGGGAGAAAGAGAGGGAAGCGGAAGAGACGGCGATCATGAATGACATGCGTCGGGCGATGGAACAGGAGCAGTTTATCATGTTTTTTCAGCCCAAATTCGCCCTTTCCACAGATACGGACTTTGGCGCCGAGGCGCTGGTGCGCTGGAACCATCCGAAAGCCGGTCTGATCCCGCCAGGGAAATTTATCCCGGTATTCGAGAAAATCGGCTTTATCGTCCAGCTGGACTACTATGTGGCGGAGCATGTATGCCGGATCATCGGGAAATGGCGCCGTGATGGAAAAAATATAAATCCCGTCACCATCAACCTTTCCAGGGTCACTCTCCTTGATCCGGAACTGGTCGAGGTGCTGCGGAAGCTGACAGAGAAATATCACGTTCCCGTATCCCTGCTGAATCTGGAAATCACCGAAAGCGCCTATGCCTCCGATCCGGAGCAGATCATGGCAGCCATCCATGCGCTGCGGCGCGCCGGTTTTGTGACTATGATGGATGATTTCGGCAGCGGCTACTCCTCATTAAACATGCTGAAGGACATCGATGTGGATGTCCTCAAGGTGGATATGAATTTCCTTTCCGGAGGCATGGAGGCAGAGAAGGGGAAGATCATACTCTCATCGGTGATCCAGATGGCCGGCCGCCTTGGAATCCCGGTGATTGTGGAAGGCGTAGAAACGCAGGAACAGAGAGATTTCCTCAGTACCGTCGGATGCGATTATGTCCAGGGCTACTATTATGCGAAGCCCATGCCGCAGGAGGAATATGAGAGGAGGTATATATACCGGACGGCGGAATGATGGTAAAATAACAGGAAGGATAAATTCTCCGGGATTCCGCCTTTATACGGCAGAAACTGTCGGAAGACTGTCTGGCAGAACCTTTATAATGATGTGATGGAGGTGAGAAGATGGACTGGATACAACATTTAAATAAAGCGATAGACTATATCGAAGAAAACTTGGACGGAACTATTTCCTATCAGAAAATAGCTAAAATTGCGGGCTGTTCAGTGTACAACTTTCAACGGGTATTTTCCTATATAACGGATAAATCGCTGTCAGAATATATCCGAAGCAGGAGGCTTACTCTGGCTGCATTTGATATTTTAAATAGCAGCGATAGAATAATTGATATTGCGGTGAAATATGGATATGAATCTCAGGATTCCTTTACCCGCGCGTTTAAGAGCTTTCACGGAATTTTGCCGTCAAAAGTCAGACATGAGCCCGTCAGGCTGAAGTCCTGTCCAAAACTCTCCGTTCAAATAACAATGAGAGGAGAACATCACATGAGCTATCAGATAGAACAGTGGCCGGCCATTAAAGTCGCGGGAATCAGGAGGCGGATAAAAACGGATCAGGCTTTCGGGCAAATCCCGCAAATGTGGGATACTGCCTGGAAAGATGGAACGATGAACCTGCTGACGGATCTTTTCCGGAAGACGGATTACAGACCCGCCGGCTTTATCGGAATGTCAATTGGCGGGAAGCAGGAGAATTCCGAAGAGATGGATTATATCATAGGTGTGACAAACCATGTGGAGGCTGAAGGCTGCATACATGTTCCTGCGCCAGATGGCATGGATGAAATTCAGGTGAAATCCGCGACATGGGCAGTACTTGAGGCCAATGGCCGGCTTCCGGATGCGGTGCAGAACATATATCGGCAGTTTTATACCGAGTGGCTGCCAAATTCAGGGTATCAGCTGGAGGATCTGCCGATTATGGAGTGTTATATGCAGGAAGGGCGGCAGGAGGTCTGGATTGCAGTAAAAAAAGAGTGAAAAACAGCTGCAATGAAAATCAATCCTTCCGCTCATGCCGGCACTTCCTGCGATACTCCACCGGGGTCAGCCCATGGACTGCCTTGAATGCGGCGGAAAACTTACTCTGATTCGTATAACCCAGGGAAGCCGCGATATCGGCCACGGTGCTGCCGGTGGTCAGAAGCAGAGCGGAGGCCCGCTCCATGCGCTCCCTTCTTAAGTAGTCCTTGATGGTCGTGCTGTAGACCTGCTTGAAGTTGCTTTTCAAGGAGGTTGGGCTGATGCAGAATTCCTTTGCCAGCTGATCGATCGTTATATTTTCCTGGAGGTTCTGCGTGATCCGGCGCTGTACCTGCCGGATAATGTCGATCTGATTCTTGGTGACACGGTCCAGGGCGCGTTCCTGTTCCGGATCGATCATGCTCAGGAACAGGAGGAGTTCCAGAACCTTGATCTTATAATAATCATGGCGGAACTCCTGAGGAATCTGATACAGTTCGCCAAATATATGATCGATCTGCCGGTTGGCACGGATTGCAAGGAAGTGACTGCCGGGGCAGAATCTGTCGCCGAATTCCTGCAGCCGCAGTTTTTCATTGTCCAGAAGCGGGGGCATATGGTCTTTTAGAATCCCCAGATCCAGCACAATCGTGATCCCTAAGTAACGGCCCGTGGGAAAGTAGAGGCCGGGAGTGCCATCCTCCATGCGGGTAATACATAAATCGCCCTCGCCCAGGTAAAGGTAATCGCCGCAGAGCCACTGGCATTCTTCGCGGCCCTGGTAGCAGTAATTTATTTCAAGCAGTTCGCTCTCTGTCTTCAGGCTGCTGTCACAGTAAACCATGGAAAAGTCATTATAGATCAGTTCGATTCCCGGAAATATGGTAAATACATCCATACTTCCGGGATTTTCGCGGTTCCCATACTGGTACTGGACATGCAGATCGGAGAAAACCTGCGGGGCCAGCGGCTTTTGATTATAATAGATCTGATAGCGCGGTTTTGTTAGTTCATCCATCGGAAAGCCTCCTCGTCTGTTTACCGCTATTGTAACACAGTTGGAAGAAATATTCTGCTTCGAAATAAAAAACGTCAGATTCCGGTGAACAGAGTGACGGTCTGATAGACAAGGAACGTGAGTCCCCATGCCACAAGCAGCTGAAATGCGGCGGTCTTCCCCATGCTCCGGGCGCTTCCGGTTTCCTTTTTCACCGTCGCTAAGGTGGCGGCGCACGGGATATACAACAGGCAGAAGAGCATCATGCAGAACGCGTTCAGCGGTCCGAAGCCTATGAAAGACAGCTGGCCGTTCAGTGCAGCCATTTCTCCGGCGGTCTTCGTCCCCTGGATTCCGAAGAGGACAATAAAGCTGGAAACCACCACCTCTTTTACGGAAATACCCGCGATCAGCGCCACGACAATCTGCCAGAAGCCAAGGCCGACCGGAGCCAGCAGCGGAACCAGCAGAGAACCGAGCTTCGCCCCGAAGCTGGCCGCCATATCCGAAGTATACCCCTGTGGACCAAAGTTTAAAATAAACCAGATAATAATAGAAGCTACAAATATGGTGGTACCGGCTTTTGTCAGGTAGTCCTTTACCTTTTCCCAGACGTAGATGCACACGGTCCTGGCGCTGGGGAGCTTGTATTCCGGCAGTTCGATCAGCAGAAGATCTTCATTCTTTTTCCGGTCCATCTTATGCAGGAGAAATGCCGACGCAATCGCAACGGCGATTCCGATCAGATACATGCAGTAAGATACCAGCATGGCGTGGTCCGGGAAGAACAGTTCAGAGAACAGGAGGTAAATGGGAAGTCTCGCACTGCAGGACATAAACGGGGTGATCAGCATGATGCGGTACCGGTCTTTCGGATCCTCTAACACTCTGGACGCCATGAGGGCGGGAACGGTACACCCGAAGCCGAGCACCATGGGAATAAATGCGCGTCCGGACAAACCCAGCCGTCCCATGATTCCGTTCATGACGTAAGCGACTCGGGACATATAGCCGCTGTCCTCCAGAAATGCCAGCGCCAGAAACAGAATGAAGATATTGGGCAGAAAAGAGAGGATACCGCCCACTCCGGCCATGATTCCGTCAACAACGAGGGAAATCATCATGGGATTTGTGTGAAGAGAGGCCAGTACCGACGCCGCGGCATCAGAGCTCCATCCGACAAATGCTTCCAGATAGCCTTTCAGCCAGTCTCCAATGGTAAACGTCAAAAAAAATACCAGCGCCATAATACACAGGAAGGCCGGAATCGCCAGAAGGTTATGCAGGAGAATTCCGTCCACACGCGCGGTGAGAGCGGACTGCTTCTCTCTGTTTACCAGAACCTCCTGTATGATTTCCTCGATAAAATCATATTTCTGGTTGATGATGTCGCTCTCATAGCTACGGTCCAGGATATCAGGAAGATTCACCGGATATTTTTCTGTGATTTCCTGGTCCTGTTCCAGAAGCTTCAGGGCGTGCCAGCGATAGTTTTCCATCTGCGGGTACCGCCGTTTTAACGCCAGGGTAATCCGGTCGATCCTGTTTTCCATGTCATCACTGTAGACGACGGCATACTGTGCGTGCTTTTCGCTCCGGGACAGGGAGATATGGTGGTGGATCAGCGGATCCGTACTCCTCTGGTCTCTATGATGGGCGATGGCATGAAGAAGGATGTCGAGCCCCGTGCGCTTTTGGGCGGAGACCGGGATCACCGGAATGCCCAGCATCTCCGGGAGACGGTGCAGATCGATCTCCATGCCGCGTTTTTCCACCACATCCATCATGTTCAGCGCCAGGATCACCGGCTTTCCCAGCTCCAGAAGCTGAAGCGTTAAATAAAGGTTCCGTCCCAGCGAGGACGCATCCGCCACATCAACCACTACGTCCACGTCATCACTTAAGATATACTGGCGCGACACCTGTTCCTCCATGGTGTAGGAGGTCAGGCTGTAGGTACCCGGCAGATCCACCAGACGATAGGTATGGTTGTGATACTGCATGGCGCCCTCTACCTTTTCCACGGTGACGCCGGGCCAGTTGGCGACTTTCAGATTTGCCCCGGTAAATGCGTTGAACAGCGTTGTCTTTCCGCAGTTGGGGTTGCCGATAAAACCAACAGTCATTTCTTTTTCCATATTTAAGACACCTCCCTGACCTGAATCAGCGAAGTGATCCTGCGTCCCACTGCAAAGCGGGTGCCCCGCAGCAGAATGACAGCGGTTCCGCTTCTTTTCTTATGAATCAATGACAGCTTTGCCCCGGCAGTCATGCCGAGCGCTTCCATACGTTTTTCCAGCTTCAGCGGAAGATCAGACCGCATCACCTGGTAGGTCTGTCCAGGATTTCCGTTTTCCAATGTCATATGTATCCCTCTTTTCTGTTTGGTGTGGAATTATGTAAGCTTATTTTTATTCTGGATTTGCGTAAGCCTCTTTTCCGGTTAGCTCCTTCTAACCAACCGGATTATATCACAGAGATATTTCTTCTGTACGCTCCCAAAAGACCTGAATAGAGCCCGAATGGACAAATTGGAGAGCCATACAAATCAAGATTCAGCAAAAAAAAATCAAATGGCTCCAAAAAGACAGCATTTTGATCCAAACGGACAGAAAATGGCTCTATCCATTGACGAATCGTTTGATCTATTATAGAATACAAATGAACATATGAACAAGTATTCATATGAAACAAAAATTGAAAGGGGATATTCCTTATGAAGAAAACATTTAAGCTGTTAGATTTAGACTGTGCACACTGTGCTGCGAAGATTGAGGGCGCTGTTAAGAAGATAAGCGGAGTTACAAATGTGGAGGTCAACTTCCTGAGCCAGAAGATGGTTCTGGAGGCAGCCGATGACCGGTTCCAGGAGATTGCGGAAGAAGCCGTAAAGCTGATAAAGAAAATAGAACCGGATGTAACCGTTAAGAAGATTTAATTGAGAATCACGTGTAAGCGAGAGACAATTGCATCTATAAAAGCGCGGCGGCACAGCATATTCCCGCCGCCGCAGACGAAGAGGGAAATGATATGACAAAAAAACAGAAAAAACAGTTATACCGGATTTTAGCGGCAGCAGCGATCTATCTGATTACCATGGCCCTTCCGTTAAGTCCAACGGGGAAACTGGCCGGATTCCTGCTGTGCTATGGGGTGATTGGATGGGATATCATCTGGAAGGCGGTTACGAATATTTTACACGGCCAGGTATTCGATGAGAACTTTCTGATGACGGTGGCGACCGTGGGTGCCATGTTCTTAGGCGAATACGCGGAGGGCGTCGCGGTCATGCTGTTCTACCAGGTGGGTGAACTGTTCCAGTCCTACGCGGTCAGCAAGTCGCGCCGGTCCATATCCGGGCTGATGGATATCCGGCCGGATTACGCAAATGTGGTGAGAGAAGACGGGATCGTGTCCGTCGATCCCGATGAGGTGGCTGTCGGCGAAGTGATCGTGGTAAAGCCGGGAGAGCGAGTACCGCTCGACGGAACCATTCTGGAAGGCCGTTCAGCCCTGAACACCTCGGCCCTGACCGGGGAATCCCTGCCAAGGGAGGTGGAACCGGGAGCCGATGTGATAAGCGGCTGCATCAATCAGAGCGGTACCTTAAAAATCCTGGTATCGAAACCATACGGCGAGTCCACCGTGGCCAAAATTCTCGATCTGGTGGAAAATGCCAGCAGCAAGAAGTCGAAATCCGAGGCATTTATCACCAGATTTGCAAGATACTATACGCCGGCCGTTGTAGCTGCGGCAGTGCTTCTTGCAGTCCTTCCTCCGCTCCTGACAGGACAGCCGTTCGCGGTCTGGATTGAGCGGGCGCTGACCTTCCTGGTTATTTCATGTCCCTGTGCACTGGTTATCTCCGTACCGCTCAGTTTCTTCGGCGGAATCGGCGGCGCTTCCAAATGCGGCGTTCTGATCAAAGGCAGCAACTATCTGGAAGCGCTTGCTAGAACAGAGACGGTTGTCTTTGATAAGACGGGTACGCTGACAAAAGGCTCGTTTGCAGTCAGCGGGTGCTACCCGGAAAAGATTACGAAGGAGAAGCTTCTGGAGCTGGCCGCTTACGCGGAAAAGGATTCCAACCATCCGATCTCGAAATCCATTGTAAATGCGTATGGAAAAGAACTGAATGCCTCCAGAGTGGCTGACGTTCAGGAGATTGCCGGCCATGGAATCTCCATATCCTTAGACGGAAAGACCGTACTGGCTGGCAACAGCAAGCTGATGAATCTAAATCACATCAAATTCAAACCGGTGAGAGAGACGGGAACGGTTGTCTACGTGGCTGAGGACGGAATCAGCAGGGGAGCCATCCTGATCGAGGATGAAGTGAAGGAGGATGCGGCCTTTGCGATCCGGGAACTGAAACAGTCGGGAATCCGGAAGACTGTCATGCTGACGGGCGACGCAAAGGCCGTGGGCGAGAATGTAGCGCAGCGGCTGGGCCTGGATGAAGTGTATACAGAGCTGCTTCCCGCGGATAAGGTAAGCCATATGGAGCAGCTGCTGTCTCAGACCAGTGAAAAAGGAAAGCTGGCATTTGTGGGCGACGGCATCAACGATGCTCCGGTTCTGGCCCGTGCCGATATCGGCATTGCCATGGGCGGACTCGGCTCCGATGCGGCCATTGAAGCGGCTGATGTGGTCATTATGACAGATGAGCCGTCCAAGATCGCGGCGGCCATGAGAATATCCAGAAAGACTTTGCGCATCGTTCACCAGAATATAGTCTTTGCGCTGGGAGTCAAGGCGATCGTGCTGATCCTGGGAGCCATCGGATTTGCCAGCATGTGGGCGGCGGTATTTGCGGATGTGGGTGTCTCCGTTATTGCCATCTTAAATGCAGTCCGGGCTCTCCAGGTAACGAAAGACGACAGAGTCGGTAATGGGAAAGCGTTTCAGAAAACAGCAGAGGTATAGAGATTACAAACAAGCAGCCTGGTGATAAGCCGGGCTGTTTTTTGTAACTCCTTTTTCATACAACCAGCAAGTGTAAATAAGTTGTAATACGAGGCCGAATCTGATAAAATGAAGTACAGTATGAGGGAAGACCAGGGGACCGGAGTTGGTGAGAAAACCGCCGGGTTACTATTTGAAGCTGGGGGATAAGGCGAATGGCGGAACACTTTAGGGATATAGAGAAGATTCAGGATATACTGCATGAGGCCCAGACCGGTCTGTGGGCGATAGAATTGGAAGAGGGACGGGAACCGAGAATGTACGCGGATAAGGCCATGCTGGAGCTTCTTGGCTTTACCGGCGAGCCGTCTCCGGAGGAGTGTTACCGGGGCTGGTATGACCGGATCGATGTAGATTACTATCCCATGGTCCAGGACGTGGTCCGTCGGATGTGTGCCGATGAGAGGGCCGAGGTGGAGTATCCGTGGCACCACCCGTTATGGGGGCAGATTTATGTGCGCTGCGGCGGGATCAGAGATAAGAACTATAAAGGGGGCACCTGTCTGCTGGGATACCACCAGAATATCACCAACACGGTTATGCTGAAGCAGGAGTATGATACCATATTGGAGAAACTGAATGAGAATTTTAAGGGGATCATCCTCTGTAACCTCCATACCGGTGAATATAGAATCATAAAAGCCACTGATCAGCTGGAAGCGTTTGGCGAAGGGGCGGCGGATTTTGAGACATTTTTCCGTAACTATGCAGAACGTGAGATCGTACGGCAAAACCGTGAACTGTTTCTGAATGCCGTCAATCCCGAGTATATCCGAAAAAGATTTCATGCGGACAGTTCCGGCGTGGAAGCGATTTACAGGACGAAGGAAAAACGGTGGCGGAGAATCAAGGTGGTGCCCCTAAAGCAGTACTCCGAGGAATATCCCTGGGTTATCGCAGCCATGGAAGAGCAGGATGGCGAGATGGAAAAACGGATCGATCAGGCCAGCGCACAGGTTGCGGTGTCTCAGATTTATACGCTGCTCATCAGTGTGGACTGCGAAAAGGCAGGGTATAACTGCATTTACTATTCGGGAGAACTGTTAAAGCTTACCAGACGAGGACGGTATCCGGATTTCCGGGAGCAGGCTGTGAAAAATATGCCGGAGGAAGACCGGAGGGAGTTTGAACGCATTTTTGATGCGGAAAATTATGGCGCCGGTGAATACAGGGAAGGTATGCTGCACATGTACGATCAGGAGGGCAGACTGCATGCTTACAGCTATTATTCCGCCCTCATCAGTCAGAATTATGAAGACAGGATTCTTCTGACCGTGAGAAATGTGGATGATAAGTATGAGATTCAGAGACGGGAAGCCATCCTGGCCAATCTGTGCGAGTGCTACTATTCCATCTACCTGTTCGACTATGTGAACAACACGGAGGAGGCGATCTGGCAGGAGGACTTCATTCAAAAAAACAGAGAGTTCCCCAAAGGGGCGCTCGATGTCTATTATGAGAAGTTTGTGAAATACTACGTCTACCCGGAAGATCAGGAGAAAATGCGCAGAGCCGAGAGTATTGATTTCCTGCGTCAGACCCTGTCGGCGGAGCAGCCAGTCTACGAAGTCGATTTCCGAAGACTCTATCCGGATTGTATCCGATGGGTCCGCGCCCGGTTCAGCATTGCGGAAATTCAGGATGGTGTTATCACCAGGGTTATTTTTGCCAACATGGACATCAACGAGCAGAAGCTGACGGAATTAAAGGAAGAGCAGCAAAAGAAACTGTATTTCGAATCTCAGAATATCATTAAGGGACTTTCCGCTTTCTACCACTCTGTTTTCTACGTGGACCTGGTGGAAGAGACCTTTCAGACCTTCGTCATCCGGGAGGATGTTGCAGAGCGGCTGAACCATTCAGATGAGTATGGGGCGCTGTTTGAAATCTACCATGAACATCTGATTCATGAGGAGGACAAGGAACGTTTTAAGCAGGAAATGTGTCTGACGGCGATTAAGAAACGGGTGCAGGAAGGCGAGACGATCTATAATTTGGAGTATCGCAGGGATTACAGCGGTTACTATGGCTGGATGCGGATTCACATCATCCTGGCAGAGAGCAGGAACGGGGCTCCGATCAAGATTATTTTAGCCTCTCACAATGTTGAGAAGGAAAAGGAGCAGGAGGCGCAGAGCCAGCAGGCGCTGTTTGCAGCGTATGAGGCAGCCAGGAATGCCAACGAGGCCAAGAGTAATTTCATGGCGCAGATGTCTCATGATATCCGGACACCGATGAACGCCATAATCGGAATGACGGCGATCGCCATGGGACAGGCAGATCATAAAGAACGCGTGAAGGACTGTCTTCAGAAAATCAGTCTTTCCAGCAGCCATCTGCTGCATCTGATTAACGAGGTCCTGGATATGTCCAAGATCGAGAGAGGGCAGATCACGCTGACCGAAGCGCCGTTTTCTTTAAAAGGCCTGTTCCACGAGATCGGCAGCATCGTCTATAATGAATCGATGGAAAAGGGACAGACCCTGCATTTCCTGACAGATGATATCATCCATGACAATCTCCTGGGAGATGCCGGCAAGATCCGCCAGGTCCTGATCAATCTCATCAACAATGCCATCAAATATACTCCCCACGGAGGCACAATTACTGTCACTTCCAAGGAGATGATGTCGGGAATTCCGGGGGTGGGAGGCTTTGTATTTACGGTTGAGGACAATGGGATCGGCATCAGCGAGGAGTTCCTGGATCATATATTTGTTCCGTTTGCCCGGGAGGAGAACTGCCATGTGAGAAAGGTTCAGGGCACTGGTCTTGGTATGTCCATCTCTCACGGCATCGTGACGGCCATGCAGGGAAGTATCCGGGTGGAAAGCAAACAGGGCGCGGGCAGCCGCTTTATTGTCACACTTACCATCAGGACCTTGGAAGAGGAAGACGACGAGGCGGCAGTCCTGCGGGCACTTTCAGGCAATACCGGGAGAAAGCTGGAGACGTGTCTCCAGGGACTGCGGCTTCTGCTGGTGGAAGATAATGAACTGAATATGGAAATCGCGGAGACGCTGCTTCGGGACGCGGGCTTTATCGTGGACAGGGCGGAGAACGGGTATGAGGCGCTAAAGCTCTTTAACGACTCAGAGCCGGGGACGTACGACGCGATTCTCATGGATCTGCAGATGCCGGTGATGGACGGATATACGGCGGCTTGTGAGATCCGCGGCAGCGGCCATCCGGAGGCGGAGACTGTTCCGATCATCGCATTGACTGCCAATGCATTTGCAGAGGATATCTCGAAGGTGATGGCCGCGGGAATGAACGATCACGTCACAAAACCGATTGATTTTGACCGTCTGCTGGCAGCGCTTCAGAAATGTATATGCCGTTAAAACTCCCTTTTCTTGTGTGTTTCCCGTTCGTGTGGTATAATTGTCCGGGTATTTTATGGTTGAAGTGAACTTGACAGGGGAAAAAGGAGAAGAATTTTGGTTGAAAATGCAGATTTGATTTGCAATCTGGTTTACGATTACTATGAGACAAGAATCCTTTTGGGGGCTTGCCGATATGGGGAGAACTTACCGGCGATTCCCAGGATAGGCGGGAGTTTTCAGATGGCTCCCCGGACCGTGCGCGCTGCGCTTTCCCGGCTGGAAAAAAACGGATATATCGAGGTCAGCCCCAGAAAAACGGCAAAGGTGATCTATCAGGCCAGTGCAGACCAGATAAAAGAGAACGCCGCGCTGTATTTTGTGCCAAGATGCAGCGGGATCATAGACTTTTGTCAGGCCGGTAAGCTTCTGATTGAGCCGGTCTGGGAGTATGCACAGAAAAGCTATGACAAGGAATCCTGGGACCGGTTAAAGGAAAACATGGCAAAGCTGAAGAACGTGGATTTGTCCATATCCACCAGGATGCATATTCAGGTTTTTTCAGACCTGGGAAATAAACTGATTTTGAATTTTTACTGGGAGCTGCTGCGCTACATTCGATTTCCGTATCTGGCCAATCACGGGATGCACGAGGAAAGAGACAGGGAACTCCTGGCTGACGGGAGGGAGCAGGAACTGGAGTTTATGAATGCGGCATTTGAAGGTGACTTTGCTGCCTGCATCAGCCAGCTTCTGGCCTTCTGCGCAGAGATGGATGGGGAGTACGGCCGGACGGAAAAGGTTCCTTTTTACTGGAACATATACTGGCAGCGGCCGCAGCTGTGCTATACCATGGCTTCGCGCATCATAACTGAGATTATAAAAGGAACGTATCCGGTGGGAGGGACTCTTCCGTCCATGCCGGTTATGTCAAAGCAGCTGAATGTATCGTACCGTACCCTTCGCCGGACTCTCTGTATTCTGGACAGCCTGAGTATTATCCGCTTACATCAGGGAAAAGTCTCGGACGTCTGCGAAGATATTGAACAGATCGATTTCCAGCGCCCGGAAGTGAAGGAAGGATTCCGGCTTTACAGGGAAAGCCTTCAGTTTATGGCATTGACGGTCCGTCCAGTCTTCCTGTATACTCTGGAGCATGTAGAGAAGGAAGATCTTGAGAAGCTGAGACATGGATTTATACAGCTGCTGAATGAGAATCAGAGCGAGCGGTGTTTTAAGCTGGCGCTGGAATTTATCGTCGAACGGTGTCCGTCAGCCGCGGTCCGGGAGTGCTATACCAGGCTGGCCGAATTCCTGGTCTGGGGATATCCGTTTGCATTATACCGGATCAGAAAGCAGCATCTCCACAAAGAATACACACAGATGGTCAGGAAATCAGCCGAATTATTGGAGAATGACGATTGGGAGGGGTATGCGGACAGCTGGAAGGCGTTGATGGAATATGAACAGAAAAGAGCGGAAAAGATACTGGCGGATTATCAGGAGCAGGGGCGCATGGTTCTATAGAACCTATGCGTCCCTGTTCGTTCTTTTACTTTTCATTTCTGCTTTTTTGCAGGAAAGACGGCCTCTTACATATTGTCCGCTACTTTGTTTTATGCTATACTCAATTTAAATACTCTGTCCATATAGGGAGCAGTGTGAACGAGCGGTGGACCGGGTGGGATAATTTTAAACTATATCAGGCGTTATCGGCCGGTTATGACAGGTGGGGAGTGATACGGCCGCTGGCCAGAGTCAGGGAGGCGGAGAAGATGGGAAATCATCAGAAAAAAGAATTATTGGAGGAACTCCGTGAAGCCGCGCACTGTGACTGTATTTCCGATCTGCGCGGTCCGGAACGATCCGTTGAACATCTGGTGAAGAGGGCAGAGGAACTGTTGAAAACGGGGGATTATGCCCTGAAGGAATGGACGGATGCGGTACAGTATATTACCGGCTGCTCCTGGAGCTTTCATGATAAAGAAGAGGCGGCTGGATACTTGAAAAGCTTTTTCAGTTGAGGTTCTTAAGCAGCCGAAAACCAGCGATAAAAGGCTGAAGACGGTTTCAAAAGAAAGTGACAGAAGCGGCCGGATACGATATAATAACAGACAGAAGCGACATCAACGTTCTGACTATATACTTTGGAGGGAAAAATCATGAAATTCATATTTGCAACGCTGCACGTTAAGAATTTGGAAGAGTCCATTCAGTTTTATGAAAACGTAGTGGGGATGAAGCTGGCACGCCGATTTCCTGGCGGCCCCCACACGGAGATCGCATTTATGGCAGATGGTCCGGCGGAGATTGAATTAATCTGTAATACGGAGGCAGAGCCTGTTGTATACGGAGAATGTCCGTCACTGGGGCTTTCCGTGGAAGATCTGGACCAGGCGATGGAGCACATGAAAAAACAGGGCGTGGAGATCGTCAGCGGACCATTCCAGCCGAACCCCAATACCCGCTTTTTTTTCATCCACGATCCGGATGGCGTGAATCTTGAGATCATCGAAAAGAAGTAGGAAGAAGCCGTTTACCAGAAGGAGAGGTTTCAATATGAACGAAGTAATGGAATTCCCAGACAGAGAACACTTCCGGAAATGGCTGGAAGCCAACTGCCTGTCGAGCGAAGGCGTGTGGCTGCTGTTTGGCAAGTCAGGCGGCCCCAAAACGGTGAAGGCGGGGGAAGCTCTCGAAGAAGCCCTTTGTTTTGGCTGGATTGATGGGCAGATGCAGAGTATCGACGATCAAACCTATAAAAAGTATTTTTCTCTGCGCAGAGCGAACTGCAAGTGGTCGGAGAAAAATAAGAAGCTGACGGAGGCCCTCGAAAAACAGGGGCTGATGACTGATTACGGCAGATTGAAAATCGAGGAGGCCAGGAAAAACGGTCAGTGGGACGCCCCTAAGCCTCAGCCGGTTACAGAGGAGCAGATTGCTTCCTTAGCGGCCGCTCTCCAGACGTTTGAACCGGCCTGTACGAATTTTCAGGCGATGTCCTTATCCGTGAAAAAGACGTATACGAAAGCATTTCTGGACCCCAAAACCGAGGAGGGGCGGGCAAAGCGTCTCTCATGGATTGTGGATCGGCTCAATAAGAATCTAAAACCGATGTGATGATCCATAACCGCTCCGGACAGGGCAGGAGTGAGGCTGAAAGGCGGACTGCAAATGAATGGCTTTTTCCTGATAATCCCGTTTATCCTGATACGATTTGGCCTCCTGGCGCGATTCAGCAGCGAGGCAGTAAAACGCGCAGCCCATTTCGCCCCATTGTCGGGGAATGAAGTGTTTGCATATTGGGTCTACCAGATATCCAATGCCGCGATCTTTGTGTACTTATGTTTTCTCAGGGTGAAACCGGAGGTCTCCTGGCAGTTCTTTTCAGGAGCGGCGGTTTATCTGCTGGGATTGGCATTGTGCGCAGCCACAATCAAAGATTTTGCATCCCCATCCGAAGGCGGAATCAATCAGAACGGACTCTACCGTTTTTCACGCAATCCGATGTACCTGTCGTATTTTCTGTATTTTATCGGCTGTGTGATACTGACCCGGTCTGTAATTCTGTGCGGCATTGTCATTGTATTCCAGATCGCCTCTCATTGGATCATTCTCTCAGAAGAGCGGTGGTGTATGGACACGTTCGGTGATGCGTACCGGCAGTACATGAAGACGGTCAGACGTTATATTTGACGTTTTAAGACGGGATAAATCTGGAGTCTGCGGCGTGAGCCTGTATGAGGAGAGAAGGAGCGGTCCGCTGCTGTCAGCGGTCCGCTCCTTCTTTCTGCACTTTTTCGTTCATCTGCATCACACGCTTTTTTATGGTCCAGTATTGCGACAGCCAGATGACAAAGTAGATATCAAAGAATATTCCGAAATACAGGATGCCTCCGAAAACACTGTATCTCAGCTGATTTCAACCGATTTTCGACAGATGGTCGTTTTGACACCATAGATGGCAGAAGAGCGTATGAAAATACCTCTTTCTGAAATAAATTTAAAAATAAGACAGTTGTAGTATTGACATTCTCGTAAGACAGGAGTAGTATATGGGTATGGATACTACTCCTGTCTTATAAATGAAAGGAAAAGAGGTGAATCAAATGGATATGAAACTGGTTGACAGTGAAATAAAGGTTATGGACGTTCTCTGGAAAGAGGGCGACAGCATGGCAAAGCACGTTGCCGATGTGATGAAAGAGCGGTACGGCTGGAATGTCAATACCACCTATACACTGTTAAAGCGGTGCATCAAAAAAGGGGCCGTGGAACGGACCGATCCCAACTTTGTCTGCCATGCGCTTATTAAACAGGAACAGGTGCAGGCACAGGAAACAGACGAACTGCTGCATAAGGTTTTCGACGGCTCGGTGGATAAGCTGTTTGCATCTCTGCTGGGCAGAAGGAATCTGACTGCGGAACAGGTGGAGAAGCTGAAAGAGATGGTCGAGGAGCTGGGGGAGGATGGAGCATGAGCCTGATTCAAATGAGTATTTCTGCTGCAGTGATGATCTTTGTTATAACCGCCATTCGGGCGATTTCCATCAACCGGCTGCCTAAAAAGACGTTCCTTGCCTTATGGGGGCTTGTCCTGGTGCGGCTGCTGGTGCCATTTACCTGGCCTTCGCCGTTCAGCGTCTACTCCCTGGCAAAGTATTCTGGAGCAGGACAGATCGGCGGCGTTCCAATCGCAAACGTGCTGCCCGTTATCCCGGTCACCGCCGCGCCGGATGCTGTACAAAATACTGCCGCGGTCGTGGGGCTGACACCAGGGGGCTGGATCTGGGGCATCGGACTGGTGTTTTGCACGCTGTATTTTGCCATAGCTTATATCAGATGCCGCTTCGAGTTCATGACTTCCCAGCTGGTGGTAAACGAATTTACGGTCCGATGGCTGGCAGAACATAAGTGCAGACGTTCCATTGCAATTCGCCAGACCAGCGGTATAACGGCTCCGCTTACCTATGGAATCTTCCGGCCTGTCATATTAATGCCGGCAGAAACGGACTGGACAGATTCGAAAAAGTTACAATACGTCCTCGCACACGAGTACGTGCATATCCGGCGTTTTGATGGAGCGGCGAAGATTTTACTGACTGCCGCACTGTGTATTCACTGGTTTAATCCCCTGGTGTGGATCATGTATACATTAGCAAATCGGGATCTGGAACTGTCCTGCGACGAACGAGTTGTGCGGATGTTCGGAGAAACCATGAAATCAGCCTATGCGCTTACGCTGATTGACATGGAGGAAAAGAAGAGCGGACTTACCCCGTTATGCAACCATTTCAGCAAAAATGCAATTGAAGAAAGGATAGAAGCAATTATGAAGATAAAAAAGACAACGGTTTGTTCCATGATCATCGCCTGCGCTGTTGTGGCTGTTGTGGGAAGTTCGTTTGCCACCTCTGCTGCCGCAGCAGGAATTCCGGATGATTTCATATACATTAAAGAAGATATTGCAGTCAGGTTCGTGCCCGACCCATCTGTTTATGCGAAGTATTCCTCCTTTGGCGTTACGATATCGAATGATGGCACATCACTTCTCTACAAGGGACAGAAAATAAGGCTTTTCAATGATCCGTATTCTGATGGAACTTTCTATTATGATGAGAACGGCACAGTGAATCTGGCGGCTGTACGCAGTTCAGCCGGAGAAATCACTGGTGTGAGCGCAATATCCGAGAAGGAAGCACAGGAATACTACTACGTATTTTTTGCAGATGAGACCAGGGACTCCAATCCGGAGCCTCTGGAAAACGGAAAGAAATATAATATGTATTACGGCGCTTACGGAATAACGTTTCGTGCGGATGAAAACGCCGTGTACTATAATGGACAGAAAGTGAGATTGTTTGTTGATGAGACTGACGGCTGGTACCCTGCGTTTTGGGTGGATGAGACCGGAACGGCTGATCTGGCAGTCGTGCGGGACTCGGCCGGACAGATTACTGGCATAAAATCTATTTCAAAGGAAGAGGCACAGAACTATCTTAAGAACACGGAGGCAGATGCAGGGGATAGGAAGAAATCGTATGATTAAAAAAGCAAAAATCAATGAGTTACAGGCAGAGCACAAATGCACCAATGCGAAGTATGAGTACCATAAGAGGCCATTCGTTTCGAGAGGCGAGGCCAGTCAGTGCGTGGTGAATATTTACCACATTCCTCCGATGAAATCCGCCTACCCGTACCATTACCACTGTAAAAATGAAGAAACGTTTTATATTATCAGCGGCAGCGGAACGTTAAAAACGCCGGAAGGGGAGATGGCGGTAGAAGCGGGAGACTTACTGTTCTTCCCCGCGGATGCCGGCGGCGCCCATAAGCTTACCAATACCTCCCCTGCGGAAATGCTGACGTATATCGATTTTGATACCAACAATGATGTTGAGGCCGTCATTTATCCGGATTCAAATAAGATCGGGATCTGGGGGAGCGGGACGAACAAGGTGTTTCAGGTGGAGGATGAGGTTGATTATTACGATGGGGAGTAGGAAGTATGTATATCAGTCTGGATCATCTGCCGGAAGGAAAGGTGTGAGACAGACAGGTATAACAGGGAAAGCGGAGCCGCGGCTCCGCTTTCCCTGTTATGCCTATACGGCTGTCTGTGCGAACTGGCTGTTATAGATGTCCGCATAGGTTCCATTGAGAAGCAGCAGTTCTTTATGGGTTCCGGTTTCTACGATATCACCGTCGTCCATGACCAGAATACGGTCGGCATCGTAGATGGTGGAGAGTCTGTGGGCCACTACAAAGCTGGTGCGTCCCTTGAGCAGATGCTTCATGGCCTTTTGGATCGTCAGCTCTGTCCGGCTGTCGACACTGGAGGTCGCCTCATCGAGTATGAGGATTTCCGGGTCGGATACAAAGGCACATGCAATGGTGATAAGCTGGCGCTGCCCCTGGGAGATATTTCCCGCGTCCTCACCCAGAACGGTTTGATAGCCGTCAGGCAGCTGTTGAATGAAGTCGTCGGCATAGGCAGCGCGGGCTGCTGCGAAGATCTGCTCGTCGGTGGCCGATTCATTTCCGTATTTGATATTGTCATAGATGGTACCGGAAAACAGCCAGGTGTCCTGCAGGACCATTCCGATGCGGGATCGGAGCTCGTGGGGCGTCTCACTACGGATATCTTTGCCGTCAATGCGCAGAGATCCGCTCCGGATCTCATAAAACCGCTCCAGCAAATGGATGAGCGTGGTCTTTCCTGCTCCGGTGCGGCCGACGATGGCGACCATCTGCCCTTCGTCCACCGCCATGCTGAAATCCTTCAGTAGCGGCGCTTCGGTGTAGCCGAACTCGACATGATCGAATACCACCTTGGCCGTATCATCCGTGTGGTCCGGGAATTCACACTCATAATCCACGGTTTCCTCTGCGTCCAGCATCTCAAACACCCGCTCGGCGGAGGCCACCATGGAGATCACATTGGTCCAGATCTGTGCAAGCTGCATCAGCGGACTGGAAAACTGGGAGGAGTACTGTAAAAATGCCTGAATGTCGCCGATCGTGATCGCGCCGGACACCACACGGAAGCAGCCGGCTGCGGCAATCAGCACATAGACGATATTCTGTACCAGCAGCATGCCCGGCATGGAGAGGCCGCCGATGAAACGCGCCTTCCAGCCTGTGCTGTACATATCCCGGTTTATTTCATCAAAGGCATCCAGGGCGTTGTCCTCGCCGTTGAAGGTTTTAATCACGGAAAATCCCTGATAGCTTTCCTCAATCTGGCTGTTAAGCCTGCCAAGAGAGGAAAAATAGTCGGTACTGTATCTCTTTGCCTTCGGAGAGATAAACTTCATCACGAGAAGGCTTCCGGGGAGTGTGATACAGGCCAGCAGCGTGAGAAACGGGCTGATGGAGAGCATCATCCAGAGCACTCCGGCCACCAGCACAGCGCTGGAGAGCAGGCTTACCAGACTCTGCTGTAAATTAGTGACAATGTTATCTACATCGTTGACGGCCACGCTCATCAGCTCGCCGTTGGGATGCTTGTCAAAATAGGATACGGGAACACGGTTCATTTTTGCTTTCAGCTCATTTCGCATGGCATGTGTGGTTTTCTGTGAAATTACTGTCATGATATACTGCTGCAGGAAGGAAGTGACGAACACTCCGGCATACAGCGCTCCGACGGTACAGAGAATCGCTCCCAGCGCGTGGAAGTCTACGCCGGTTCCCTGTGTGATGCCATGAAATATCAGGGTGGTGGCACTGCCCAGGAGTTTTGGGCTCAGCACCTGCATCACCGTGCCGGCTATAATAATAAGAAATGTAACGATAATCAGCGGGATGGATTTTTTCATATAGCCTGTCAGACGCCTGATGGTATTCCAGGTGTTTTCGGGCTTTTTCTGCGGAGCGCGGCTCATTTTATCTGCGCCGGATCCAGTTCTGTTGTTCATGGCCATATTACGCCACCTCCTTATATAATTGTGATTCGATGATCTGCCGGTATACGGAACAGCCGTCTTTTAGCTCTTCATGGGTGCCGAGTCCTGCCAGCATCCCGTTATCCAGAACGGCGATTAAATCGGCGTTCATGACGGTGGAAACGCGCTGGGCGACGATGACGGTGACGGCATCCCTGACTCTGCCGCGCATGGCGGACCGGATGGCGGCGTCAGTCTTAAAGTCCAGTGCGGAAAAGGAATCATCAAACACATAGACGTCGGCCTCTTTCAGAAGGGCACGGGCAATACAGAGCCGCTGTTTCTGTCCGCCGGAGAAGTTACCGCCCGCTTTTTCGACGATGCTGTCCAGCCCGAGATCCAGGCTGTGTATGAAGTCCGAGGCCTGCGCCATGTCCAGGGCGGCCCATATTTCCTCGTCGGTGGCGTCGGGTCTGCCTACCAGCAGATTGGAACGGATGGTGCCGAAAAAGAGTGTGGATGCCTGGGGAACGAAGCTTACCCGGTCATGCAGGACTTTTTGCGGAAGCTCTCTGACATCCGCTCCGTTCAGGCGGATCTGTCCCTTTTCCACGTCATAGAGCCTGGCGATTAAGCTGACCAGTGATGACTTGCCGTCGCCTGTTGAGCCGATGACAGCGAGGGTCTGGCCGCCGTGAACCGTAAGGCTGATGCCGGACAGGGTCTTCTTCTCGCCTCCGAAATAGCGGAAATCCACATTTTCAAAGGTCAGACTCTTCCCGCATGCCTGTGGAGCGGAACCGCTGGGGTCCTGGATGGACAGCGGCATCTCCAGAACCTCATGAATTCGTTTCGCCGAGGTCTGTCCTCTGGGAACCGCAAGAATTATCTGGGTCAGCATGGCAAACCCTGTCAGGATCTGGGCGCCGTAGCTGATGGCCGCGATGATGGAACCCACCTCCAGCGTGCCGTTTTCTGCACCTGCTCCGCCGGCCCACAGAATCAGGAGGGTGGAAAGGCTGAGCAGCAGACTGATGACAGGGAAAAAGAAACTCATGATGCCTCCGGCGGCGATGGATACTTTCACGTATTCACCGTTTATTTTGTGATACTTTTCAAATTCTGCATCCTCCCGGCAGAACGCCCGGATGACCTTGACACCGGTAAGACCTTCCTTAAAAGACAGATTTAACTGGTCCAGGAGCGTCTGCATCCTGGAATACAGGGGATTGGCCAGACAGGAGATGATGAGATAGGAGACGGCCAGAAATGGAATTGCACCGATAAAGATCAGTGCCAGCTCCGGTGAAAGCAGCCACGTCATGACGATGCCGCCGATCAGCTGCACCGGAGCGAGAATCAGAAATTTGAGACCCATCTCAATAAGGTTCTGTACCTGAGTGACGTCATTGGTGGTGCGGGTGATCAGGGAGGAGACACCGAATTTGTCGAATTCATTTTTAGAAAATGTCAGCGCTGTGTGGTATACATCCTCACGGAGTTCCTCGCCGGTTTTATAGGAAATTCTTGAAAACAGCAGAGTGTTTAACGCTGCTCCCACAAGGCTTGCTGCGGATACGGCGATCATAAAGCCGCCCTTCTGCCATATCCGGGATGTATCGCCGACAACGACACAGTTGTTCAGGATATCGGCGGTCAGATAGGGAAGATAGAGGGAACAGCTTATCTGCAGCAGCAGAAACAGAACGGCCAGCAGCGTCTTGGCTGGCGGCAGGCGTTTGATGATTTTAAACATAGAATACCCCTTCTTTCTACAGGTGTGGCGCCAAAAAAGGCGCAAAAAAAGAAAGGCACTGCCATTCCGCTGTTTTGGAAAGGCAGCGCCAATGCTTTGGGTGGACTGGTTCATTTGTTTGATGGTGCTTGTAATGTTTGATTAATTGTTATTCCATGGTATGGGGCCAATCACCGAAGTTCCCAGGCCGGCCGCCAGCGCCGCCCATGAAGCCGCCTGGGGCACCTGTGGCGAACCGCCGGAACATTTCGTCTCCCATGCGTTCCCGTGCGCCCCGCATCCACCATTCGCGTTCAGACTCATCGGCTTCGTCTTCCAGGTCTGCGGCGAGCGCGGTAATAAGGCGGTCTAAGTACTCACTGAGTGTGATCTTTTCGTCTTCCGAGAAGCATTCAAACACATCGTCGGAATTAACTTTTTTCTGCGGTTCGTTTTTTCCTTTCTCCGTCAGTTTGACGAGGATGACGCGGCGGTCCGCCTCAGATGGCTCTCGGCTGATATATCCCCCTTTTTCCATCTTTGCGAGCAGTTCGTTCAGGGAGGAGACCCGGATTCCTAAAAGATAGGAAAGGTCTTTGGTAGAGATGCCATCCTGCAGCTTCAGGATAGCCAGAATCCGTCCCTGGCCGCGGCTGGGATCGGCCATCGGCCCGTTTTCTGCCTGCGTGCGGTGCTGGTGCTTGTGCAGCAGCCATTGGAGCTTTGTGAATTTTTCATATAATTGTGTATTCGCTTCGTTCATAAGTAATACCTCCTTATCGGTACGTCGTGCCGGTACCTGTTCTAACGGTACCGTCTGAAACTATTATAACGGTACCGTTAGAAAAAGTCAAGAGGAAATTTACAGGTACCTGTAATAAAAATATCTATAAATATTTGCTTCTGGTAAAGACCGCCCAAAACATTTTTTATTGTCAGGAAGCAAAAGACGTTATACAATAAATGACAGAAGTATCCAGAAAATGGTAAAATGCAGCATGAAAATACGACGAGGAGGAAACAGCCATGTACCAGTTACTGATCGTAGACGATGAAGAAGATATCCGCCGCGGGATGGCCCGGGGGATTCCGTGGAATGAATGGGGCTTTGAAGTGGCGGGGCAGGCGGAGAATGGGGAAGAGGCTGTGCGCATTATTGGGGAAAAGCACCCGGATGTGGTGCTGTCCGATATTCGAATGCCGAAGATGGATGGGATCGAGCTGATGCAGTACCTCCACGAAAATAATCCGGAGATCAAGATCATCATTCTCAGCGGATACAACGATGTGGAGTATTTAAACATGGCCATCCGCAACCAGGTAACGGAGTATCTCTTAAAGCCCACGGATATCGATGAGTTTGAGACGCTGTTTCACCGGCTGAAGGAGAAGCTGGATGAAGAGGGGATCAGACGGCGGGAGCTGGAGTCGCTGAAGGTTTCGGCCATGCAGAATAAAGAACTGTCCTACGCCAGAGTTCTCAGTAATCTCCTGGACGGGTATGTGGGCGGAGAGGAAGAGTACGGCTGGAAGGAGGAGATGGAAGACGCCGGCATGAATTTTGACTGCTGTATGATGGCGGTGTTGGATGCCCAGCCTGTGGGAAATGGGGAGAGAGACGATCACTACCAGCTGAAGCAGCGGATTATCCGGTACTGCAACAGCCGGGAGATGGTCTGGGAGAAACATTTCTTCCTAAACCGGGACCGGAAGGTGGTAGGGATTATCACGCTGAAGGACGGCAGCGACGGGGAGCTGGAAGCCATAGGCCGCTGCATCAAAGAGATTCAGGGAGAGATCGGTGACATCTACGGCCTGGCCCTTCTGGCCGGATTGAGCGGCCTGTGCAGCAGCGAAGAAAAACTGCCTGAGATCTACGGGAACACGGGGAAGCATGTCTCTTCCATGGCGCCGGATCTGTCGGCGGGCCAGAAGAAGACCGGGATGCTGGTGACCTCCATTCGGGAGTATCTGGACCGGGAGTACTGCTCTAATCTCGTCTCACTGGAGGCTACGGCGGAACAATTCCGGAAAAATCCGGCCTACATATCGAAGGTATTTAAAAAAGAAACCGGATTTAATTTCAGCGATTATATCACACAGAAGCGGATGGCTCACAGCAAGCTGCTGCTGCGGGACATGTCACTAAAAATCTACGAGATCGCAGAGATGACCGGATACGCCGATGCTTCTAACTTCATTAAAGTATTTAAGAAGCACTGCGGCATGAGCCCGAATGAATACCGGGGACTCCACAACTGATGGAAACGAAAGGGACAGACAGGATGAGAGATTTGTGGAAACGGCTCAGTCATTATATGGACCGCGGCTTAAGACAGCAGCTGTTTTTCTATCTGGTGGTGGGGGTGCTTCTGCCCTTTACGGTGGTTGCGTCCGTGCTGTTTTTGAAGACGCGTATGGAAATGAAGAATCAGGCAATTGGAAATATCCGCCAGAGAGCCGACGCCATCGCCGCACAGGTAGACGAGCTGCTCTATAATGTGCAGCTGGTGTCCGATAAATTTGCCTACGACGCGGAGATCGAGGATTTCCTGGCCAGGGATTACGACAGGGCGACCATCGAAAAGCAGCGGGATATCTATGGACTGAACAACTACTTTCTGAAGACGGACCCGCTGGGGAAGAGCCAGCGGATCAGCGCCATCTACGGAAATAACAAGGAAGTATATAATTTCCTGGATCCCTATTTTCAGGGAGAGGATATCAAACGGATCATGATTGACATGGGAGCCGTGGACCGGACGAAGCTGTCCATGTTTCAGTGGCAGCCCCTGCGGAGTAATTTCCTCAGCAGGACGAAAAAAGGGGATGTGAGGACAGATCAGGTGATCACGTGTATGCGCCGGATTCTTCATCCATTTACCGGAACGTGGCTCTATACCCAGTTTTTTGTGCTGGAGGAGAATCAGGTCTACCAGCTTTATAAGACGTCGGCCGAGGAAATGAAGGGAACCGTCTACATCGTGGATGGCAGCGGCCGCCTGATCTCTTCGTCGGATCAGAATGCCGTCGAGACGTGCCGGATGCCGGGGCGGATCATGGAACTTGCAGAAGCGGCTGAGGAGGGCAGCCATCAGATTCAGTATAACGATGAGCCTTATATTACGGATTTGAGTCCGTTAAATAACGCGGACTGGCAGATCTTTACCGTGGTTCCCTTAAATGCGGCCACCGAGCCCATCGACCGCCTGTTCAAGGAGATTATTGCGGCCATGGTGGTCTGTGTGACTGCATGTATCGCCATCATCAACTGGATCTCCAGGCGATTTCTTCAGCCGGTGGAGGTGCTGGACGCTTCCATGAAGGAGGTATACGACGGCAATCTGGAGGCCTACGTGGAACCGGAGGCGTACCAGGGGGAGATCAAGAGCATGATGATGTACTACAACGCCATGCTGGTGCAGATCAACCACTATATAAAAGAACAGGTGGAGAGCGAGAAGAAGAAAAAGGAGCTGGAGCTGGAGGTGCTCATGGGGCAGATCAATCCCCATTTCCTTTATAATACACTGGAAAATATCGTCTGGAAATCCAATGAGGTGGGACGTCCTGACATCGGGCGGATTGCCGCGGCGCTGGGGCGGCTGTACCGGCTGTCCATCGGAAACGGGGAGACGATCGTCCCCATCCGGCAGGAGGTGGAACACGTCATGGCTTATGTGAATATCCAGAAGAACCGTTATAAGGAGCGGATTGAATTCGACAGCACCGTCGATTACGATCAGCTGTATAACTATGCCATGATCAAGCTGACTCTGCAGCCGGTGGTGGAAAACTGTTTTATGTACGGCATGGAAGGGATTGACCGGGTGCTGAAGATCCGGCTCGATATCCGGGAGGAGGCGGAGGTGATCCGGTTCCGTGTGGCAGATAACGGCTGCGGCATGACGAGAAGTCAGTTAAAGGAGGTGCGCCGCCAGATTGAGACGGGGGCGGTGAGATGCGAGACAGAGCCGGGGAAACGAAGGCGAAAAGGGACCGGAATCGGCCTTTACAGCGTGAAGGAGCGAATCGCCATCTATACCGGATACCAGAACAGCGTGCGGGTTTTGAGCAAGCAGGGAGCCGGAACGATCGTAATCATTACGGTTCCGAAAATATCGGTAAAGGACAAGAATAACCAATAAAGGTAAAATTCCAACTATGGATTCTGACCGGATTACACGTTACAATTATGCTATCAAATAAATTAGTTGGGAGGAATTACCACAATGAAAAGAAATATAAAACGCGTTGTTTCCCTGTCCCTCTGTGCAGCAATGGCAGTGGGATCACTGGCAGGCTGCTCTTCAAAGAAGGCGGAACCGGCGGATGCAGCCACAACAGCGGCAGCCGCAGAAACGACCACAAAAGCAGAGGGTGAGACAGCAGCAGAGGGCGCAGAGGCTGCTTCCGACAAGCCATTCGACGGCGTGACCTTAAAGTATGCGACCACACAGACAGCCAGTACCGGAGAAGAAAACCAGAAGTTAATCGAACTGGTTAAGGAAAAAACCGGTATTAACATTGAGTTCTATGTGATTCCGAGTGCGAAATCCGGTGAAGTGGATAAGACTCTGGTCAGCCTGATGGCTGGTGATGAGATCGACTTGATCTACAACACAAAGCCAGGCCTAAAGGCGTTCTACAACGCGGGCGTCTTAGAGCCGATGAACGCGCTTGCTGAGAAGGCAGGCTACGATATCGCCGGAACCTTTGGCGACTACGTTCCGGAATTTGGCGGAGACGTATACGGTCTTCCGGCATTCTCCGATATCTGGATCACCTTATATAATAAGCAGATCTTCGACGATGCCGGTGTTGACTACCCGACAGCAGACGGCTGGACATGGGAAAAATACATCGAGACAGCGAAGAAGCTGACAGACAGCTCCAAGGGAATATACGGATCCTTAATGCTGGACTATGACTGCTACAACTACATGTACGCATTACAGAAGGGCTGGGAGCCATACAAGGCCGACGGCACGGGAAACTTCGACGATCCGTTATTCAAAGAGAGCCTGGAGTTCTATTACGGCTTAGGCAATACAGAAAAGATTCAGCCCTCTATTCTGGAATTCAAGGCCTCCAACACACCGTGGAACGCATTTGCAACCACCGGCAAGTACGGTATGTTCATGTGCGGCGGCTGGGTAACTTCCATCTTAAATCAGTTTGACAAGTACCCGAGAGACTGGAAAGTCGGTCTGCTTCCGATGCCTTATCCGGAGGGAACCGATCCGTCTACGCTGACGGTACCGGGATGCTACGCAGTGCCGACTACCAGCAAGAACAAGGACGCAGCATTCGCAGCGGCAGCCTGCATGGCGGAGAACCAGTACACACTGGGCATGGGCCGTGTACCTGCAAGAATCGACTTAACAGACGAAGAGATCAATGAGTACGTTGAGAACTCCCTGGCAAAGCCATTTGAGTTTGACGGTCTCACTGTGGAAGACTTCAAGACCGCATGGTTTGACAGCAGCCGCAAGGCACTTTCTGAAAAAATCATTGGCGACGGCGACGCAGCCATTTCTCAGGCAATCATCGAAGAGGGCCAGCTTTACGGCCAGGGTGCGGAAAGCATCGATGACGCAGTAACCAAGATTCAGGATAAGGCAAACAGAGCAATCGAAGAAGATAAGCAGTAATCTAGTCTGACCTGACGGGCAGTCCATTCGGGAAACCTTAGGGGCTGCCCTTTTTGTGCCAAAAGATGGAAAAAGAGGTGTGTTTATGAAAAGTAATGGTAATGCAAAAGTAAAAGTGAAAACCTCCATTGCTCAGAAAAAGGAGAATTTTACAGGGGCTCTTTTTATCGCTCCGTATCTGATCGGCTACGTTATTTTCCAGGGGCTGCCGTTTTTGATCGCGGTGGTCCTTGGTTTCACCAATGTCCGCTATATCAGCAAGCTGGAGGATGCGTCCTTTGTCGGTATCAACAACTTTATCCGCATGTTTACGGATGTGGATACCATGAAGGCCTTAGGGCGCACCGGCCTTTATTCCCTGATGTATGTGCCGTTAATCATGGTATGCGGCTTTTTCATCGCGTATATGGTAAACAAGGGAATCCACTGTAAGAACCTGGTCCGTTCCATGTTCTTTCTTCCTTACGTATCCAACATGGTGGCAGTAGCCGTCGTATTCAAGCTGCTGCTCGGTCCCGACGGTCCGGTAGTGTACATACTTTCGGCTCTCGGAAGCGAGAATCCGCCGTATCTGCTGTACGGCTTAAATACCGCGCTTCCGACGGTAGTGTGTATCGCTGTGTGGAAAGGCATCGGCCTTAACTTCATTACGTATCTGGCTGCGCTTCAGAACGTCTCCGCGGATCTTCTGGAAGCCGCTCAGATCGACGGCGCCAGCAAATGGCAGAGAATTAAGAATATTGTGATCCCCATGATTTCTCCGACTACATTTTTCTTAATGATCAGTTCTGTGATCACATCCCTGCAGAACTTTACCACCATTCAGGCTTTGACCGGAGGCGGTCCGGGACAGGCAACCACGGTTATGTCCATCAACATTATCAGAACCGCATTCACCAACTACCAGACAGGCTATGCCAGTGCACAGGCTCTCGTGATGTTTATCATCGTCTTAATCATCACTCTGATTCAGTGGCGCGGACAGCAAAAATGGGTCAACTATTAAGGAGGAAGAGCTATGCTTAAGAAAGATAAAAAGATGTCATGGGGCTGGACGATTGTTCTGATTGCCATCGGCCTTGTCTGCATCTACCCGTTTTTATTCATGGTGTCATCATCCTTCAAGATTTCAGGTGATGTGCTCACGAAGCCGCTTCAGCTGATTCCCGATCAGATCATTTTCTCCAACTATTCGGACTTGTTCGGTGACCCATACTATGATTTTGGACAGTGGTATATCAATACCATCGTGATGACGGTTACCACCATTGTCATCAAGGTTTTCGTGGTTTCCATCACGGCTTACGCATTTTCCAAGATTAATTTCAAGGGAAGAGACGGAATTTTTCTGGTTCTTCTGACTTCTTTGATGATTCCTAGTGACATTATGCTGATTCCGAGGTATGTTATATTTAAGCAGATTCACATCCTGGATACCATGTGGTCTCTGGTGCTGCCGGCTACCTTCGATATCTACTTTGTATTCATGATGCGTCAGGCATTTATCGGCATTCCGGAGGAGATCAGCGAGGCGGCCCGCATCGACGGATGCAGCCATTTCCAGATCTATTCAAGGATCATTCTGCCGCTGGCGAAGCCCTCGATCGTGACGCTGATTCTGTTTACGTTCGTGTGGTCCTGGAACGACTATATGGGGCCTTACATCTTCATCTCCAGCCTGGAGAAGCAGATGCTGTCTGTTGGTATTAAGCTGTTTACGGAAGGCACGGTGACGGATCCTGCGCTTCAGATGTCCGCTGCGACGCTGGTCCTGATGCCTGTGCTGGTGCTGTTCTTATTCTCGCAGAAATACTTCGTGGAGGGCGTCAACTCCTCCGCAGTAAAAGGGTAGCGAGGATGGAAAAACTTCTGTTTTGGCTGTGCTGGATCGCATACTTTTCCACGTATATCGGCAGGCTGAACTATTCGGCCAGCCTGACGGGGATCATCCTTTCGGAAGGGTTTTCCAAAGGGCAGGCCGGAATGATCGGAACGGCGTTCTTTTTCGCCTATGGAGCGGGGCAGTTTGTCAGCGGCTTCTTAGGCGACCGCCTGGCCCCGAAGAAAATGGTCTTCACAGGGCTGATGGTATCCGGCCTCTGCAACCTGGCTATGGCGGGGGCGAAGGGCTCCGGTCTGATGACGGCGGTCTGGTGTGTAAATGGCCTGTTCCAGGCATTTATCTGGTCGCCCATGATCCGGCTGATGTATGAGTATTATAAGACGGAAACAAGGATGAAGGCGTGTGTATCTTTAAACAGCTCCGTTCCCCTCGGAACAATGGCGGTCTACGGCCTGACGGCGCTTGTGATATGGCTGTCCGGCTGGAGGACCATGTTCGTTCTGGCAGGCGCGGCGCTGATCGGTACCTCGCTGTTCTGGATTACAGGCATGAAGCGGGTGGAGCGGTATGCGGCAGAATCCGGGAAAATGGCGGAAATACCCTCTGGTGAGACCGGCGGTTCGGCAAAAGCTGCCGTAAACTGGAAGAGTCTTCTGATCCAGTCTGGATTTCTGTTTCTGATGATGGCCCTTTTTGTCCAGGGGGCGCTGAAGGACGGCGTGACTACCTGGGTGCCAACTTATATCAGCGAGACTTACGGACTGAGCGCCATTCTGGCAATCACAAGCACCATGGTTATTCCGGTCTTTAACCTGCTGGGGGTCTATCTGGCCTCCTTTGCCAATCTTCACTGGTTTCGGAATGAGGTGCGGACAGCGGGAGCATTTTTCGTGGTCAGCGCGGCGGCCATACTGGTGCTGCGTCTGGCGTCGGGGCGGAGCATGGCGGTGTCATTTCTGATGCTGGCGCTGGCGACGACGGCGATGATGGCGGTCAACACCATGCTGATCGCGGTGCTCCCATCGTATTTTGGCGTGATCGGAAGAGCCTCTTCCGTATCAGGCCTTTTAAATTCCTCGGTCTACGCAGGCGGCGCCGTCTCCACTTACGGAATCGGAGCACTGTCTGTAGCCCTGGGATGGAACGCTACCATCGTAATCTGGTTTCTGATGGCGGCGGTTTCGGCGGTGATCTGTTTCCTGACAGTCCGGAAATGGATTGCTTACCGGAAGGAAGTTCTTTAAATTTGGAAGGAGTAAGATAATGTCAAACAAAGTAAATTTAATCCCGGAAACAGGTACCTTCTACAAAGCAAACCTTCACTGTCACACCATCCATTCCGATGGCCGGCTGACACCGGAGGAGGTTAAAAAAGCGTATATGGACGAGGGGTATTCCGTGGTAGCCTACACGGACCACCGCAGATATCAGTGGCACAGAGAGCTGATGGATGATAATTTTGTGGCGCTGGCCGCCTACGAGGTGGACATAAACGAGCACTTTAAAGTTCCTGGGGATTTTTCCAGGGTAAAGACGTACCATATTAACCTGTACGATTCGAAGCCGGAGGAGTTTCAGGAGGAAAAGAAAGAGAGCCCCCTTCCGGAGAGCCGTTATGGCGATTACCATTATATTAACGGATTTATTGATCACATGAAGGAATACGGCTTCTTCGCCTGTTACAACCACCCTTACTGGTCTCTGCAGAACTACGACGATTACAAGAATCTCCGCGGCTTCTGGGGCATGGAGATCTATAACTATGGATGTGAGCACGACGGACTGTACGGCTATAATCCGCAAAGCTATGACGAGATGCTGCGTCTGGGCAACCGGCTGTTCTGTGTTTCCACGGATGATAATCACAACAGCTTTCCGTTCGGAGATCCCCTCTGTGATTCCTTCGGTGGATTCACCATGATTAAGGCGGAAAAACTGACTTACGACAGCATTGTGGATGCTCTCTTAAAGGGCAATTTTTACAGCTCCATGGGGCCGGAGATAAAGGAACTGTATGTGGAAGACGGCGTTCTGCATGTGAAGACCAGTCCGGTGGAAAAGATCTATGTGCTGATGGAAGGCCGCAACTGCTATAAGAAGGTGGCAAAACCGGGGGAGACTGTAACGGAAGCCTCCTTTGCGCTGGCGGGCAGCGAGACGTATATCCGGGTGACCTGCCAGGACGGAAGAGGACTGCGCGCCGATTCCAATGCGTATGAACTGAACGGAAAAGAACCGGTGCTTCGTACATACAAAATAAACAACGACTAATCTGAGGAGAAGCAGCAATGAGTGATAAATATGGACGGGTAACCGTACCCACCGATGTGGATATGATTGAAGAGACTAAGGAAATCGTTAAGCGCTGGGGAGCCGACGCTCTCCGTGACTGCGACGGTACCAGTATGCCGGATGAATTAAAGTCCATGCCGGTAAAAATCTACTCCACCTACTACACAACGAGAAAAGACAATGCGTGGGCAGAGGCTAATCCGGATGAAGTACAGCAAATGTATCTGATGACGGAGTTTTACACGGCAATGGAAGAGGGAGAACTGCGTATTCCGGTGATGAAGCACTTATACGATCAGCAGCTGAAGCCCAACACCATCGATGATATCAAACGCTGGTGGGAGGTTGTTGACCGCACGACCGGAGAGGTCGTGGCGCCGGACCGGTGGAACTATGAGGAGGGGAGCCGGGAGGTCATTCTGGCACAGCCGGAACGTTATCACGATTATACGGTCAGCTTCCTGGCCTTTATCATCTGGGACCCGGTACATATGTATAATTTTATTACCAACAGCTGGGAAAATGTAGAGCACCAGATCACATTTGACGTGAGGCAGCCGAAGACGCAGCAGCACGTCATCGAGAAGCTGAAAAAATGGATGGTGGAAAACCCGGATACGGATGTGGTCCGCTTTACTACCTTTTTCCACCAGTTTACCCTGGTATTCAATGAATATGCAAAAGAAAAGTTTGTGGACTGGTTCGGATACAGCGCCAGTGTGAGCCCCTATATTCTGGAGCAGTTTGAGAGAGAAGCGGGCTATCGGTTCCGTCCGGAGTATATCATCGACCAGGGCTATCACAACAACACGAACCGCGTTCCGACTAAGGAATTCAAGGATTTTCAGAGGTTCCAGCAGCGTGAGGTTGCGAAGCTGATGAAGGTCCTGGTGGATATCTGTCACGAAAATGGCAGGGAAGCCATGATGTTCCTGGGCGATCACTGGATCGGCACCGAACCGTTCGGCGAGTATTTTAAGGAAGTGGGATTAGACGCGGTGGTAGGCTCCGTAGGGAATGGAACCACCCTTCGCCTCATCTCCGATATTCCGGGGGTGAAGTATACGGAAGGCAGATTCCTGCCGTATTTCTTCCCGGATGTGTTCCATGAGGGAGGCGATCCGATCAGGGAGGCGAAGGTCAACTGGGTGACTGCGAGACGTGCCATCCTGCGCAAGCCGATCGACCGGATCGGTTACGGCGGCTACTTGAAGCTGGCTCTTCAATTCCCGGATTTTATCCAGTATATCGAGGAAATCTGTGATGAGTTCCGCCTTCTCTATGAGAATGTGGGAGGACAAGCCCCTTACAATCATTTCACCGTGGGCGTGTTAAACAGCTGGGGAAAGCTTCGGTCCTGGGGCACCCATATGGTTGCTCACGCCATCGATTACAAGCAGACGTATTCCTACGCCGGTGTGCTGGAAGGACTGAGCGGCATGCCCTTTGACGTCGCCTTCATCAGCTTTGACGATGTGATCGAAAATCCGTCTGTCTTAAAGAAATGCAGCGTTTTGATCAATGCAGGCGATGCATACACGGCCCCGAGCGGCGGCAGTTACTGGCTGAACCCGGCTGTTTCCTGCGCGGTGAAGGAATTCGTGGCGGAAGGCGGCGGCCTCATCGGTGTAGGCGAGCCGACTGCCTGTCAGCACGAGGGGCGATACTTTGCACTGGCAGGCGTCCTGGGCGTGGATAAGGAAGTGGGCTTCAGCCTTTCTTCTGACAAATATAACTGGGAGATACACAGCCATTTCATTACTGAGGACAGCGCGGAGGAGATCCGGTTTGGCGAGGGTATGAAGAACATTTACGCGCTTCCCGGTACGAAGATCTTACGCAGCACCGGCCAGGATGTTCAGATGGCGGTTCACGAGTTTGGAAAGGGAAGAAGCGTATATATAAGCGGTATTCCGTATTCCTTCGAGAATTCCAGAATGCTGTACCGCGCCATTTTCTGGGCGGCCGGCAGGGAGCAGGAGATGAAGAGATGGTACAGCGACAACTTCAATGTGGAAGTAAACTATTATCCGGCTACGGGCAAATACTGTGTGGTAAACAATACGTATGAGCCGCAGGAGACGGTCATCTACAACGGAGAGGGAGAGGCTGAGGCCATGAGCTTAAAGGCTAACGATATTCTGTGGTTTGAAGCTTAAGCCGGAAGCAAGAAGCCAGAGCCAGAAACCTGAGTCTGAAATCTGAGTCTGAAACCTGAGTCAAAAATCTGAGCCAGAAACCTGAGTCTGAAACCTGAGTCAGAAATCTGAGCCAGAAGACGTAAGTGGAGTATATGGAGAAAAAATATGGAAAATAAGCGGTATGAAAGGACGAACCGGCTGGCGGAAGCGCCGGAGATGACGGCCCGGGAGGCGGATGAAGCCTTTGCCGTCTGCGTGGAAACTGTAAAAAGGAACATGGCATACTTTGGCAGCACCGTTCCGGCGGCAGCCAGTGTGGATGGAATCTATCCGAAGACGGCCAATGACGACTGGACCGACGGATTCTGGACCGGAGAGATGTGGCTCTCTTACGAGGAGACGGGGGACTCCGCTTTTAAGCGGGAAGCCCTGGCCTCGGTGGCAGACTTTGAACGGCGTATGAAGGAACGGGTGGTGGTGGACCATCATGATATGGGTTTTCTGTTCAGCCCGTCGTGTGTGGCGGCATGGCGTCTCCTAAAGAGAGAAGGAGCCATGGAAGAGGAGCAGCACGAAAGCGTGATGAATGACGCCGCCATAGAGCAGGCGAAACGGACGGCTCTGGCCGCGGCCGACAACCTGATGGGAAGATTTCAGGAAAAAGGCGGTTTCTTCCAGGCGTGGGGGACGGCAGGCGATCCAAAAGAATACCGGTTGATTATCGACTGTCTGCTCAATATGCCCCTTCTGTTCTGGGCATCAGAAGTAACCGGCAATCCCATTTACCGGGAGAAGGCGGAGTGCCATATCAGGACAGCCATGGCCCATGTGGTGAGAGACGACTACTCCACGTATCACACCTATTACTTTGATCCGGAGACGGGCGCTCCCGTGAAGGGAATCACCCAGCAGGGCAACCGCAACGGGTCCATCTGGGCCAGAGGTCAGGCGTGGGGAATCTATGGATCCGCCCTGAGCTACGGCTATTTCCACGACCCGGAGTATATGCGCCTCTTTGACGGCGTGACAGCCTGTTTTATGGAGAATCTGCCGTCTGATCTGATCCCTTACTGGGATTTTGATTTTAATGACGGAAGCCCGGAACCGAGAGATTCCTCCGCCGCGGCCATCGCCGCCTGCGGCCTCCTGGAAATGGCCCGCTATGTGGAGCAGGAAAAGGCAGGCCTCCTCATTTCCATGGCATCTAAGCTGATGAAGGCATTGACGGACCGCTGTCTTTTGAGAGATGGCGCGCCGGGAGCCGGAATTCTGCTTCACGGAACGTATGCGAAACGGTCGAAGGAGAACGGGGTCAATCAGTCGGGCGTGGATGAATTCAACCTGTGGGGGGACTACTTCTATATGGAAGCCCTTATGAGGATGAGAAAGGATTGGGAACGATATTGGTAATCAGTGATCAGGAAAAAAAGCTGGTCCGGGTGGTGCCTTCCGAGCGGCAGATGCGTCACCAGAAGCTGGAATTTTACGGTTTTCTCCATTTTACCGTAAATACTTTTACGGACAGGGAGTGGGGGGATGGCACAGAATCCCCCTCTGTTTTTTGTCCGGAGCATTTTGATGCGGAGCAGTGGGCGGAAACTCTGGCGGCTTCCGGTATGAGAGGCGCGATTCTCACCTGCAAGCACCACGATGGCTTCTGTCTCTGGCCCAGCCGGTATACGGCTCATACGGTAGCCGCCAGCCCGTTTCGGGGCGGAAACGGCGACGTGGTGCGGGAGGTGTCGGAGGCCCTTCGGAAATACAATTTAAAGTTTGGTATCTATTTATCGCCCTGGGACCGTCACGAACCATGCTATGGAAAAGGAACCCAATACGACGATTTTTTTGTGGGACAGCTGACGGAGCTGCTGACAGGATACGGTGATATATTCTGTGTCTGGTTTGACGGCGCCTGTGGCGAGGGGCCTGATGGAAACGTGCAGAGCTACGACTGGGAGCGGTACTATGATGTAATCAGACGTCTGCAGCCGGTAGCCTGTATCTCCGTCTGCGGCCCCGATGTCCGCTGGTGCGGCAACGAAGCCGGAGACACCAGGGAGCAGGAGTGGAGCGTGGTGCCCGGACGGCTCCGGGACACAGAAAAAATCAGGGAAAACAGCCAGCAGAGTGATGAGACGGAGTTTCGGCAGAGAACCCTTTCGAGCAGTGACCAGGATCTTGGAAGCCGGGCAGTGCTGGAGGGAGAAAACGAACTGGTCTGGTATCCTACCGAGGTGAATTTCTCCATAAGACCGGGCTGGTTCTATCATGAGTCCGAGAATGATCAGGTGAGGAGCCTGGAGAATCTGGTATCCATCTACGACCGCTCCGTGGGCGGCAACAGCACGATGCTGCTGAATGTCCCGCCGACTAAGGAGGGGCTGATCCATGATCGCGATGCCGAGAGGCTGAGAGAACTGGGGGCGTATTTAAGACGGCGCGAGGCCCATAATCTGGTGGAGGAAGCGGAGATGACTGCCACCGGGTCTGAGCCAGGTCACGACGCGGCAAATCTCCGGTCAGATGATGAGGGAAGTTATAAGACTCCCGATGGTATCCGAAGCTGTGAGATCCGTCTGACCTGGGAGGAGCCGGTTAAAGTATCCATGGTAGTGATCAAGGAGGACATCCGGTTCAGCCAGAGAATTGAAAAATACCGGATAACCAGCGTCTGCGGCGAAGAGCGTCAGGTGCTCTGCGAGGGGAAGACGGTTGGCTGCCGGAAGAACGCGGTGTTTGAGTCTGTGACAACGAATGAAATTCGGGTGGAGATTCTGGAGAGCCGGGTTGCTCCGGTGATTCGGTTTTTGGGGGTGTATTGAGAGAAGCACATTAGCAGGCAATGAAGATGGGCCAGGAATCTATAATCGATTTCTGTCCAGTCTTTATTGCCTGTTTGTAGATTCTCTGTAATCCAAATGAAATTGTCTGGCAGTGCCGCCTCTGATAAAGCAGTAAAGTAACTTGCACAAAATGGTCTGGCTTGTGATATACTTAACGTAATTAAAGCTCGAGGTATCACGCAGCAGCTGCAAACAGGCACGACAGGAGCATAAGATGGATGGGATCGATAAGAAAATAGCACCAGAGGGAGGCGCTGCGATAACGGCAAAGGAGGAAAATGGATTGCAAAAGTTTGACATTTATAAACAGATTGGCCCCATCTCCAGGCCCAATAACGGCTGGACAAAAGAACTGAATTATATCAGCTGGGATGACCGGGAACCCGTCTATGATATCAGAACGTGGAACGAGGACCATACGGCGTATGGAAAAGGCGTGACGGTGACGGCCGGTGAGATGGTGGTTCTGAAGGAACTTCTGCAGAGCAGAAACGTGTTTTGATCATGAGAAAATTTTAATATAAAAGGGAGGTATCCTAATGTATACATATGAATACCGCTTTTATCCCCGGTCATTCGAACCGGAGGAACTCGATGTGTTTATTGACAATATGCAGTGGTTTATATCCTGTCTGTATAAGAATGGCCAGATTCTGTCTGAATTTCAAAATACAGTCAAATGCGCAGAATATTTTGCCTGCAGAATCGTAGCGCCGGAACGGGATTCTCTGAGTGAAAAGTATGGAAACCGGTATACCCGAGAGTTTTTTGAGGATGTATGCAAAGACTCTGCAAAGCCGCCGGAGCTGCTCTATATCGGAGAAAATTACGATGTGGAGGACAGCTGTACGTGTGAAGCTCCCAGCCATTATATCCTGTTTTCGGAGTGTCTGTGGGCGGCATCTCCGATTATCTGCGGTGATTGTAAATGCCCGGTACCGCTCTACAAGTTTCCGAAAACCTATGACGGCACGGAGTATTTCGACCTGTTAGGCTGGCAAAAAGCTTACCGGGCCTGTGACCGGCAATTTTTTGAAGGAATCGGAGAGCGGCATGGCTATAAAATGATGCACGACCCGAACAGCCTTTTATCGAAGGAAGCGCTTCAATACTGCAGTATCATGGAAGAAAAGACGGGAAAGCCATTTTATTATTTTCTGTTTACTTATTACAAAAAGAATAAACCGGTCTGCCCAAAGTGCGGGCAACCGTGGGTTAATCAGAAGCATGCGATATCCCGTAAGATACGGTATGATTTTGTCTGCCATCAATGCAGACTCGTAGCCGATGATCCTAACTTCTGACGAAGGATATTTTGAAAAAATTGGAGGTTTCATGAGCTGGAAAATGAAATGTATGGATAAGAAATACCTGACAAAATCACTGGATTTGGTGGAACGGGTCTTTACGGAATCGGAAAATGCAGAGTCAGGGAATACGGTGAGAAGGCTGGTGGAGGAAATAAGAAGCAAGCGGTTCTATCTGCCGGAACTGGAATTAATCATGACGGATGAAATGGATGAGGTGATTGGATACGCCATGTTTTCAGGCTTTCATCTGGAAGGCAGGTATGAAGGGCAATTACTGCTGCTTTCACCTGTGGCGGTCAAAACAGAATTACAGAGAAGGCACATTTCCAAGGAGCTGATCGAATATGGCTTTGAAAAGGCGGGGAAGATGGGATATAAAGCGGTGATTGTAGAGGGCAATCCCCAAAACTATAATCCAAGAGGATTTGAGACTTCCTGCAGCCATGGGATTTTTGCCGGTCCGGGGCTTCAGCTTCCTGCACCGGAGTGTCTGATGGTAAAGGAATTAGCGGAAGGTTCTCTGAAAACGATAAAGGGGATTGTGGATTATTCGGATTATCAATATCTGACCTGATGAAAATAACGGGAGATGACCGGAGATAGAGGGGGATCTGGCGTTGAAAAATGGGGGAACGGAGATGGAAATGGATGAGTGGGAAGGATTGATCGATCAGGAAGAACCGTGTGAATATACGCTCAGTGAGGCGGAGATGTTTGCCTTCTTAGGAAAGAAAACGGACCCCGCAGACAATCTGACCGGCAAAGTGCTGCTGGTTCGTCTGCCGGATAAAAAGGTGGAGGGACTGACGGAGATCAGAAAAGTCTTTCAGCCGAAAGCATCGGCGCTTCCGTGGCTGAAGGGGCCATATCCCTGTATCGTTGCAGAGCGGCTCAACCGGATTGAGGCCCTGGAAATGATTGATAAAACCGGTGTCCCGGACTGTCTTCGTTTTGTCTGTGACACGCAGAGGGCGGCTGGAAAAGGCTATTTTTCCTATGAGGAGGTTCTTCTGAGATACAGGGAAGAATCGGGAGGAATCCGGTGCAGTGATTTCAGAAATACGGATCCAGTGGAATTGGTTGATGAAGAATCCGTTGTAAACCGGGCGAAACAGGAATGCACGATTTTGTATACAGATACAGAGGTTTATGATGATATCCCGGGTGAGATGTGGATGGTTTTATTTTATTCCAAAGGTATGCTGGGCGGAGACCAGGAAGTATACATGAATCGGAACGGGATTACAAAATTAATCGTTTGCGGCGAATAAGAATTGCTTTACGGGCAGTGGTCTTTATGGTATACTTAAAAAAATCAGGAAGGGTGGTGAATATCATGACGAATAAGAGATTATTGATAAATCAAAAAGTCATGCTGTTTACGATCGGGAGTTTTCTGTAGCCTTTCTCTTATTGTCGATCAGTGGGTGCTTTTGATTTGTCAAAAGCACTTTTTTTAATGCTAAAAACATGGCGCTGAATGATGGGTTTCACTGTTATTCAGAATACACGGAAAGGCTGCAGGAAAGAGGGAAAATGAAAGTAACTGGAAGAATACTGCCGAAATTTCCAAAGGCAGTCTGTGTAATTATTTTGTGTGCATTTTTTAAAGCAGTGGCTTACTGGGCGCTGACGCCCTATTTGCCCATGTATCTGGGAAACCGTCTCGGAATCAGCGTAGAGAACAGCGGATATCTGATCGGACTGGGCAGTTTATCGGGGACGATTATGAGCATTTTTTGCGGATTTCTCATAGACCGCCGTGATAAGAAAAAGATTTTTGCGTTGTCACTTTCTGTGATGGCAGTCAGTTACTTAATCTTTCCGGGAATGTCAAATGGATTCCTTATTCTTGGCGTATTGATGGTGATTAATATTGCGTCCTCATCTCTGGCGATTGTTACCAATGCCTGGTTTTCCATAATGCTGTCAGAGGAGGAAAGTACGAAAGCATTTTCCATTAAATATATACTGGAGAACATTGGCGCTATGGTGGGGCCTGTACTGGGTACGGTGCTGGTGAAGCTTGATCTTCGCTTTCCGTTTTATGTGGCATCCGCAAGCCTGGTTTTGATAACGCTCATTTTCTTTGTCTATTCAAAGGCGCTGGTGAGCAGTCCGGTCAATGGGAAAATTGATGTGGGCAAAACGGAAGATTTGGGAATCGGGCAGACCATGAGGCTGCTGGTACAGGATAAGCGGCTGCTTTATTTTACAATTGGCGGCGTGCTGTCCATGATGATATATGGAGCACTGGTTACATTTATGTCATTGTTCTTTTCTTCCGTATTGCCCTATGATGAGGCGTATCAAAGAGTGGCCTATATTTCGGCGCTGAATGCTGCAATTGTGATGGGGCTGCAGTACTTTGTGAGCGCACTTATCAGGAAGAAAGCAATCATGAGATGGGTGAGGTTCGCTGTCGGGTCCATGATGGCAGGCCTGATAATTTTAATCTTTCGGTCGGACCTGCTGTGGCTTACTGCGGCGATCGTGTTGCTGTCCTTTGGCGAAGTGGCCATTGTACCGGCGGAGTACTTATTTATTATAAAGATTACTCCAAAAGAGCAGAGAGGTGTATACCTCGGCGCACAGAATATGATCGTTCTGGGACTGTCCATATCACCGGTCCTGTGCGGATATTTGCTGAAAGAGGCGACTGCCTCCATGATGTTCGCCGTCCTGTGCATCATATTGGTGTTCAGCCTGGCATTTTACCAGATGGGATACTCTGTAAGTGAAAAAGCAGAGACGATTTAACCGTATGTGAAAGCTATGAATGCAAAAACGGTGATTTTTCTTGACATTCGGTATGACTTCTATTAAACTGATTAAGTAAACACTCAATGAATGCAAACTTAATGAATAGAAACTTAATAAGTGAACAGGAGGATCCCGTTTATGAATACACGTGACCAGCAAAAAGAGAAACGGCGCGAAGAAATTTTACTTGCAGGCCTGGATCTGTTTGTAAAAAAGGGGTATGCGGCGACGAAGACCAGCGATATCGCAAAGGCGGTAAATATGAGCGACGGCCTTTTGTTTCATTATTTTGCGACGAAAGAGAGCCTGTACGAGGAGCTTATCCGCATCGGGACAGAATCCTCCCAGGCGTGGATGGAGACCGATGAGCGCTCGCCGCTGAACTTTTTTACAGATGTGACAAATCAGATCCTGGATATGATTCGCGTGAATCCGCAGGGGGCGGAATTCTTTGTATTGATCGCACAGGCGCTGAGAAGCAGCACGACACCGGAACGGATCACGCAGATTCTGGCGTCCCAGGAGACCCGTTATGCCAAAACCGTGGAGCTGATCCGGAAGGGGCAGGAGGCGGGAGAGATCCGCAGAGGGAATCCTGAGGCGCTGGCCTGCACGTTCTGGTGCAGCATCCAGGGAATCGCGGAACAGCTTGCTGTATATCCGCAGACTCCGTTTCCGCAGGCGGAATGGATCGTCAGCATATTAAAAGGGACGGAGGGGACCGCGTAGTATGGAAAATACAGAGATAAGGTGCTTAAATCAGCTGGAGGCGAGTCATGTTCAGCAGACAGCCGCGCTGTTAGTGGACAGTTTTTACTCCATGTTTAAGGGAATAACGAAGGAACGGGAGCTTCTGCAGAGACTTTTTACACCCTGTATGCAGCTGGATCTGATTTACGTGCTCTTAAAGGAGGACCGGGTAGCCGGCCTGATCGCAGTCTCGGATTCCAGGAGAAGGGCCATCGTGATGAATGAGGAGACGTGTGTCTCTGTATTCGGTCCGGTAAAAGGGAAGATACTTGCGTGGCAGCTGGGCAAAATGCTTAGCATACCCGCTGTGAAGGGGGACCGAAGCGGATACGTTGATTTTATAGCGACCTCACCGGAATACAGAAGGAAAGGAGTGGGAGGGCAGCTTTTAACGTTTGCCGAGGCCGGTTTGGATTTTGATGAGCTGTATCTCGACGTGCTGAAGGACAATCTGCCTGCTGTCTCACTCTATGAGAAGATGGGGTACAGAACAGAAAGCCTGAAGAAGAGTATCTTAATGCGCCTGGCTGGTATAAAGGCGATGTACATTATGAAAAAGAAATTGAGATAATAGATATGACCGGCAGCCGCAGGCAGAGTACCGGCAAGAGATGAAGGAGACTGGAAATGAACAAATATTTGCTGCTGGACAGCGGAACACTGACTCCGCAGGGACTTGATAATGTCCGTCTGGAGATCTGTGAGATGAAGAAGGATACCATGCACACTCCATTCTTTACGGAAGATTACTTTCGGGAGCCGGCGAGAAGGTGGGAAGTGAGAATTGATAACGGGTATCCGAATGTCATCTACGATTCGGCGGAACGCATTTACCGGTGTTACTATACCCTGTGTACGTACGATCCGGCGTCGGCAAATACTCCCCTCTCAGAGCGTAAGATAACCCATTATGAGCCTCTTCCCGGGCGCATCACATCTCTTGCATACGCGGAGAGCAGAGACGGTGTAATGTGGTATAAACCGGCGCTGGGGCTGGTTTCCTTTGAAGGAAATACGGAGAATAATCTGTTGTTTCTGCATGCGCACGGAACGGGGGTATTTCTGGATGAGAGAGAGGAAGACCCGAAAAAAAGGTATAAGCTGGTAACGAAGGTGGAAGGGCCGGATGAATCCGGCTTTATGGCGGTGAATTTCTCGAAGAACGGGATTCACTGGGGTGAGATGGTTCCATGGCCGGAGCACAATCCGAGGGCTGATTCCCATAACTTTGTGTTCCGGGACGAGAGGGACGGGACATTCAGGCTGATCACCAGAACCTGGAAAAATGGGGTCAGAATTTCAGTCATGAGTGAGAGCCGTGATTTTATCAGGTGGAGTGAGCCTGTGGAGATATTGAGGGGGCGGCGCTTTTCCGCTCAGGTTTACTCCATGCCGGTATTTCAGTATGAGGGGCTGTATCTGGGACTTCCATCCGTGTTTCATGAGGGTGACCGGTCGTCCGACGATTTTGACACGGTGGACTGCGAGCTGGCTTTTGCTGCGGAGCCGGAACATTTTGACTGGGTCTGTCCCGGAAGCCCTGTGATTCAAAGAGGAAAGGGGCGCTATCCAGGAGAATTCGACTGTGGATGTATCTTCGCTTCGGCGCCTGTAGAAATCGATGGCCAGATGTGGGTGTATTACATGGGTGGAAATGGACAGCATTCCGATTTCCGCGAAAGCTCTCTGGGGAGAGCGTCGTTTGAGCAGGATAAACTGGCCTTTTATACGGCTGTGGACCGTGAGAAGCGCGGCCTGCTGACGACTGCCGCCTTTCGCTTTTTCGGGGAAGACCTAGAAGTGCTTACGGAAATGGGGGAGCAGGGATATCTGGAGGCCGCCTTATGCACAAAATGGAACCGGCCAATCGAAGGCTTTGGATATGCGGAATGCGAGATACTGCCGGGTGAGGGCGGATATTATAAGATTCACTTTAAAAATCGGAATATTCAGGATTGGGGACAGCGCCCTGTCCTGATATCTCTGCGGTTTCAGGACTGCAGAATCTACGCGTTCCGGGGAGCGCTTGAGCTTCAGAGTCCGAAATACGGATAAGTATGCAGAAGAAAAGGTACGGCTGACAGACTTTCATGGGTCTGCCAGCCGTACCTTTTTTTATGAGCTCTGTTTAACTCTGTTTCTCCGTGGGGCATCCGATTAAAAATCCCACACATCCCGATACGAAATCCCTGAACTGCGCTGTTGTGGCTGCCACCGAAGAGGAAGACAGCAGGTCGGAGTTAAGGGCGTTGACATTGCGCAGAAGGATCAGGGTAATCAGGCAGAATAATCCGATGAATGTGGCAATCAGGATTTGCAGCCTGCCGGTCAGAAATTTTGCCGGGAGGGATTCTGAATCGTCATTTTCGGCGTTTTCGGTTTCGGCCAGTTCTTTTTCCAGTTCAAAACCGGGGCCTGCATCCTCTGCGGAATCGTAGGAGGGGACGCTCTGTGAAGAAAAGTGTTCGTCTCCGTTATCCGGGGGTTCTGGCCTGATCTTGGTCTGCCTGGATTTCCCCTCGGCCTGCAGAATAAAGTTGGCGCTTAAGATATAGCCGAATATGGCGGCAGAGGATGTCCGCACAATCACATCGATATGCTCAATTTCCGAACCGGTTCCGTTGTGTGAAAACAGGCTGTATGCAGACTGAGTCAGCAGTACAAGGAAAAATACAAGAAGGCATTTATCGACCAGAGGAATCCTGTTGAATGCCGCACAGAGGCATTTTCTGCAAAAAAGTAGTTTTTTCATGGTGTCTCCTCCTCTGTATAAATTATGCGGGGAAGCTGTGTGTGGTTACAGGCTGTCCGAAGGGGCGTTTCCGTGTATAATCATGTGAGGAAATTTGTAGGCTGTAGATATATGGCGGGTGCTGTGGGACGGATGGGAGACATATGAGGGAGATTGCGCGGCGGCTGTGATCTATCTGACTTATTCGATTGAGTTTTTCCCCGATCTGCTTTATAATTTAAGAATAATCAGAACAAACGAACAGTCAGAATGTGATACAATTTTGTATTTATATAGATAAAGTACAGAAAGAGGTGGAATTATGATACAACCGGGCGAGGCTGGCAGAACGGTCCGTTCTTTTTTTGATGCGTATCTGATCCGGCGGAATGTGAAGGACACGCTGGATTGTGTGACAGATACCGTGCATTGGGTGGGAACTGGAAAGTCTGAACTGTCAAAGGGACGGGACCAGACGGAACAGGCGCTGCTTACGGAATTTTCTCAGGCGCCGGAACCGATGAAAATAGAGTATGACAGCTTCGACGAGACGGTTGTTTCCGACCGGTGTGCCGTCGTGCTTCTCACGGCTGATGTATATCCGCCGGGGAGTGAAGAACCCGGGATTTGGTTTCGGGTGAGCGCCGCCTGTGTCAAGGAAGAGGATGGGATATGCAGAATCGCATCGATTCACGCATCGACACCCGAAAGGCAGCAGGAAGAAGGCGGGTATTTTCCGAAATCCATGCTGGACCGGTATGAACTGGAGCGGGAGCGGCAGGTGAACCAGTATGACCATCTTTTTCAGTCCGTGCTTTGCGGCATTGTGCAGTACCGTTTGACCGGTATGGGCGTTGAATTTAAAAATGCCAACCGGGAGGCGATCCGCATATTCGGCTATGAACCGGAGGAGTTCTGGCAAAAAGAGGATTGGGATCTGCCGATGCTGATCATGGAGGAAGACCGGGAGACCGTATTAAAAGAGATCGATACGCTGCATGAGACCGGTGATAAGTCCGATTTTGAGTACCGACTGCTTCAGAAGGATGGAATCCCATGCTGGATCATCGGCAGCGCGGAAGTCCTTCAGGACAGCGACGGAGAGCAGTTTATCCAGAGCGTATTTATCGATATCAACGCCCGGAAGAGGGCGGAACTGAATGAACTGCGTCTGACCAGACAGGTAGAGGCGAGCAATGAGATCATACATCTGGCTCTTGAGCATACCACGACCTGTGAATTTTATTACTATCCGCAGACCTGTGAGTGTCAGGTTCCGGAGCGGACTTGCGAGGCATACCACTGTCGGAGCCGGTATGAAAATATGCCGTACAGTTTTGCAGAGGAACAGGTGGATGAAGCGTATTATCCAGCCTTCTATGCGATGTACGATCAGATTCACCGCGGAGAACGGACGGCTACCTGCGAATTCCGCGGGAAGGACAGCCGTTATTGGAGCCGCGAGACCATGTCTGTGATACTCAGCGATGAAGAAGGAAATCCGCAGTTTGTCATTGGGATTGTGGAGGACATTACCCGTGAGAAGGAGATGGAGACGGCGCTGAAAGAAGCCAGATCCCGCGACAGCCTGACCGGACTCTGCAATAAGGAGAGCGGGATCCGTCTGATTCAGGAGTACCTGGCCTCAGGAAGAGAGCCGGGGGAACATGGCGTTATGATGCTTCTGGATATGGATGATTTTGAGGATATTAATCAGAAGGAGGGCAATATCTTCGCGGATGCGGTTCTGCAGGAGGTGGCGGATGTTCTGCGGCAGGTGACGGATAAGGAGAGCATTAAGGTCCGCCTGGGCGGAGATGAGTTTATGCTTTTCCTGAAAGACTGCAACAAACAGGAGGCCGGGATCATCGGGCCGCGCATCGCTGCCATGATACGGAATATCATCCTCAATACGGAAAAGGACATTCGGATTGCGGCCAGCATCGGTATGTGCAGCACCGAAGTGACGGACGAATATAACGCGCTGTACTGCTGTGCCGAGAGCACATTGAAATACGTCAAGGATCACGGCAGGGGTAACGCCGCCTGTTATCTGGATACCTCCAGGGAGGTGGGCGTGCTGCTTACACAGCTGTATCCGGATGAGTTCCAGGTAAACACGGTTGACCGGGAGATTCTGCACCCGGAGAAGGATCTCGTTTCCTTCGCGCTGGAACTGCTGGGGCGGTCGAAGAATATCAACGACGCCGTGTTTCTGCTGCTATCCCGTATCGGAAAGAACTACCATTTCGACCGGGTATCGATTATTGAGGCGGATAAAGCCTTTTTATCCTACCATTTTTCCTACCAGTGGGCGCGCCACCACTCGGATCTGCAGCTGGGGCAGGATTTCTATGCCTCGGAGGAGGATTTTGAAATCTGCGCCAACATGTATGACGAGGATGGCCTGGCCGATCACAATGTGAGAGACGGAATCTCCCATATCGCATCCTGCCTTCATGCCGCGATCTGGAACTATGGGGAGTACGTGGGGTCCATGAGCTTTGAGGTCGATCAGGAAAACTATCAGTGGACCCGGGAACAGAGGAAGCTTTTAAAAGAGCTGGTGAAAATTATTCCCTCTTTTATCATGAAATCCAAAGCCGACGCGGTGAGCCAGGCAAAAACAGATTTCCTGTCCCGTATGTCCCACGAAATCCGCACTCCGATGAATGCTATCAGTGGCATGACGATTATCGCCAAGAGTGTGCTGGATGACCGTGAGAAAGCACTGGACTGTTTAGAGAAGATCGAGTCGGCCAACACCTATCTGCTGGGGCTGATTAATGATATTCTCGATATGTCGCGGATCGAGAGCGGTAAGATGGAGCTAAGCTATGAATCCATAGATTTGGAACAGCAGCTCTCCAATCTGGAATCCTTATTCCGCGCCCAGGCCGAGGAGAAGCATCTGGAGCTGACCTTTGAAAATGACTACAGGAAAAAACGGCTGCTCCGGGCAGACAGCCTGCGGCTTAACCAGATTCTGGTCAATATTATTGGAAATGCCATAAAATTTACGGAGCTTGGCAGCGTTGCGGTCCGGGTCAAGGTGCTGGAGGAAGAGCCCAGAGCGCTGATTCGTTTTTCTGTCACGGATACGGGAATCGGCATCGAACCGGCTGCCATGAGAAGAATCTTCAATGCCTTCGAGCAGGCGGCTGCGCTTACCGCCTCCCGCCACGGAGGAACGGGACTGGGACTGTCCATATCCAGCCGCCTGGTGCAGATGATGGGCGGTACTCTGGAAGTACGCAGCGAACCGGGAACGGGATCGGAGTTCTTCTTTACCCTGAGCCTGGAATATGCCTGTGAAGATGCGGAGGAGATCCCTGTGCAGGAACAGAACGTGGACATTCCTGATTTCCATGGCAGTCGTGTTCTTCTGGCCGAGGACAATGATCTGAACCGGGAGATAGCGCAGACGATTCTGGAGATGAACGGCTTCACCGTGGCCTGTGCGGCCGATGGTCAGGAAGCGTTGGATCTCTACTGCGGCGAAGAACCCGGCTGGTTTGACGTGATTCTGATGGATATCCGTATGCCGGTCATGGATGGACTGGAGTCAGCCAGGCGTATCCGAACCTCGGGACGCCCGGATGCCCGCAGAATTCCCATTATCGCCCTGACGGCCAACGCATTCGACGAGGATACGAGAAAATCGCTGGCCAGCGGCATGAACGGCCATCTCTCAAAGCCGATCCAGGTGGATCAGATGCTGGAGATTCTGGGAAAATGCATGGGATTGAAGAAATAGGGCGCGGCGGAAATACTGCCGGAATTGGTTTTCGCCGTTACGCGCCGGTAAAAGAAAGGGCGAGGAGAAGATTATGTATTCATTTTTGCTTGTTATCATTTATATGGCTTTTATCAGTCTGGGACTGCCGGACTCACTGGTAGGTTCCGCCTGGCCTGTGATGCATACGGAGCTGAATGTGCCGGTTTCCTATGCGGGTATGATCACCATGGTAATTGCGGCTGGCACCGTTGTTTCCAGCCTTCTTTCTGACCGTCTCACGAAGAGGTTTGGGGCTGGTCTGGTGACCGCCGTCAGCGTATTCATGACGGCAGTCGCATTATTCGGATTTTCCGTATCCGGTTCCTTTGTCCTGTTGTGCCTGTGGGCCGTCCCTTATGGCCTTGGCGCGGGAGCGGTCGATGCGGCGCTTAATAACTACGTGGCTCTGCACTATGCTTCCCGCCACATGAGCTGGCTTCACTGCTTCTGGGGACTCGGCGCCGCTGCCAGTCCCTATATCATGCGATATTGCCTGACAGGAGGCTATGGCTGGCACAGCGGGTACCGCACGGTTTCCATCATACAGTTTGTTCTGACAGCCGGACTTTTCATCAGCCTGCCGCTCTGGAAACAGGTGAATGGGGGAAAGAAAAGCCGTACACAGGAAGAAGGCACAGAGAATGGCCCTGTGAAGGCTCTCGGCCTCCTTCAGACCATGAAAATCAAGGGTGTTCCGCTGGTGATGGTGGCATTCTTTTCTTACTGCGCTTTGGAACAGACGACGATGCTCTGGGCGAGCAGCTACATGGTGCAGCATCGGGGAATCGACGTGAATCTGGCGGCAGGATATTCCGCCCTGTTCTTTTTCGGTATTACATTTGGACGCTTTTTAGGCGGTTTTGCAGCCGACTGGCTGGGAGACCGCGGGCTGGTCCGTATCGGTATCGCGACGATCGTGGTGGGACTGATTCTTGTGGCGGCTCCGGTAAAAACCAATATGCTGGTTCTTGCCGGTCTGGTTGTGGTCGGTTTCGGCTGCGCCCCTGTATATCCCGCGATTATCCATGCAACACCCTATAATTTTGGAAGGGAAAACTCCCAGTCCATTATAGGCGTACAGATGGCCAGCGCCTATATCGGAACGACATTTATGCCGCCCCTGTTCGGCTTTATGGCCTCCAGCATCAATATCAGCAGTTTTCCGTATTACATACTCATCCTGACGGTTCTTCTGTTTGTGATGTCGGAGAAATTAAACCGGACAGTGGACAGGAGAAGAAACCGGTAACAGATATTGATACATGCGCTCTGCGTGAATAAAGTTTATTACAGCGGAGCCTTTAAATACTGCCCCGGTGATTTTCCCTTATATTTTTTAAACGCCCGGGTGAAATAACTGACATCGTTAAAGCCGCAGAGCATGGCGATATCCGTGATCTGGCTGTCTGTGCCCGCCAGCAGGCAGCAGGCCCTCTCAATCCGGTAGTAATTGACGTAATCGATGGGCGTCCGCCCGGTCATTTCGGAGAAGAAATGGCAGAAGTATTTCGGTGACATCCCGGCCGTGCGGGCCAGTTCATTTAAGGTGATCTTCTCGGTATAATGGGCATCGATGTAGTTCAGTACATTTTTTAGAAGATAGAGATTCCTGTGGCTGGATAAGTCCGATTTGTCAGAGACGGTATACCGCTTATTCAGGCAGAGCAGTCCCATAAGCTGGTAGAGCAGTCCCAGGCACTGCAGCTTTCCTCCCTCCTCCGAATTCTGCATGAGCGCAAAGAGGCGCTTAAGCAGACTGTGAATCGCAGTATCTTCCCCAGCCGGAAAATATTCGTCCAGGATCAAATCCTGTCTGTCCAGCCGCTTTAAAAAGTCAGAGTCAAAGGTCTGACTGAAAAGGAGGCCGACAGGAAATACAAGGCATTCGTAGACGCAGTCATAGGGCGTTCCGCCGTGAAGCCCGCCGCTGTTGACAAGCAGAATGTCGCCGGCGGCCGCAGTCCGTGTGGTTTCATTGATCGTCACGTGGAACGTACCGCTTACGATATGAATCAGCTCCAGTTCCTCGTGCCAGTGGTAGGGCATGGCATACTGCGGATGACTTTCCGTGACATGGTAATAGCCTGCCGGAAAATCTGCAGTTCCATGATGTTTCATTTCTTTATATTTTATATAATGCATATCTAATATCACCAACTCCAAACATGAATTTTATTCTATATAATTTCCAATTATACGGTACAGGTGCGGATTGCGCAATGGATGAATCGGAATATCGTCCAATTATTTGCCATGATAAGACAAGAAAATACGTCGAAGAGATGGTACTATGATCTCATAAGAATAAACGATTTTCCAAGGAGGAATGTAACATGGCAGAGAGCAGATTAGTGGGAAGTTATCCGGTGATCGGGATCAGACCGACCATTGACGGGAGAAGAGGGTATTTAAAGGTGCGGGAGTCTTTAGAGGATCAGACCATGAATATGGCGAAGGCGGCCGCAGAGCTTTTCGAGAAACATTTACGCTATTCCAACGGCGAGCCGGTGAAGGTGGTGATCGCGGATACGACCATCGGAAGAGTGGGGGAAACGGCGGCCTGCGCCGATAAGTTCCGCAGAGAAGGCGTGGATATCACCCTGACAGTGACTCCATGCTGGTGCTATGGGGCGGAGACGATGGACATGGATCCGATGACCATCAAGGGAGTCTGGGGATTCAACGGGACAGAACGTCCGGGCGCGGTTTATCTGGCTTCTGTCCTGGCCACCCATGCGCAGAAAGGGCTTCCCGCGTTCGGAATCTATGGCCACGACGTACAGGAAGCAGATGATACGGAGATTCCGGAGGATGTGAAGGAGAAGCTGCTTCGTTTCGGCCGTGCCGCGGTGGCGGTGGCGACCATGAGGGGAAAATCGTATCTCCAGATCGGATCCATCTGTATGGGAATCGGCGGGTCCATCATTGACCCTGCTTTTATTGAAGAATATTTAGGCATGCGCGTGGAGTCGGTCGATGAGGTGGAGATCATCCGCAGAATGTCAGAGGAAATCTACGATCATGCAGAATATGAAAAGGCTCTGGCCTGGACGAAGAAGTATTGTATGGAAGGCTTTGACAAGAATCCGGAGGAAGTGAGAAAGAGCCGCGAACAGAAGGATAAGGATTGGGAATTCTTAGCGAAAATGATGTGCATCATCAAAGATTTGATGAATGGAAACCAGAACCTTCCGGAAGGCTGTGAGGAGGAAAAGGTGGGCCATAACGCTATTGCCGCCGGTTTCCAGGGACAGCGCCAGTGGACCGATTTCTACCCTAACTGTGACTTCCCGGAGGCAATGCTGAATACCTCCTTCGACTGGAACGGAGCGAGAGAGCCTTACATACTGGCGACGGAAAATGATGTCTTAAACGGCCTTGGCATGATGTTCATGAAACTGCTGACAGGCAGAGCACAGATATTTGCCGATGTCCGGACCTACTGGAGCGGCGACGCGGTAAAACGGGCGGCAGGCTATGAGCTGGAAGGACGGGCGAAGGAGGCGGATGGGTTCCTTCATCTGATTAATTCCGGCGCGGCGTGCCTCGATGCCAATGGAGGCGCGAAGGACGCTGACGGAAAATCCGTGATGAAGCCGTGGTATGAGGTGACGGAAGAGGATCAGAAGGCCATCATGGCAGCCACGACCTGGAATGAAGCAGATTTCGGATATTTCCGTGGAGGCGGATTTTCATCCAGATATTTGACCGACTGTGAGATGCCGGTAACCATGATTCGTTTAAATCTTGTGAAGGGGCTGGGACCTGTCCTTCAAATCGCGGAGGGCTGGACCGTAAAGCTGCCGGAAGAAGTGAGCGATACACTCTGGAAACGAACCGATTATACGTGGCCGTGTACCTGGTTCGCACCGAGAGTGACCGGAAAGGGAGCATTTGCCACTGCATACGACGTGATGAATCACTGGGGGGCCAATCACGGCGCCATCAGCTACGGCCATATCGGCGCCGATTTGATCACTATGTGTTCCATGCTCAGAATACCCGTGAGCATGCACAATGTGCCGGAGGAGAAGATCTTCCGTCCGGCCGCATGGAATGCCTTTGGCATGGATCCGGAGGGCCAGGATTACCGCGCGTGCGCCGCGTTCGGGCCTGTGTACCGGTAAGGCGGTGGCAGTATGAGTGAAAAGCAGGTACTGGCCGTTGATTACGGAGCTTCCGGCGGCCGTGTGATGCTGGGCGGGTTTGACGGGGCTTCCTTTACCATTTCCGAGCTCCACCGTTTTCCCAATGATCCGGTGAAACTGGGAGATACCATGTACTGGGATGTGCTCCGTCTCTACTTCGAGATGAAACAGGGAATCGTAAAGTCAAAGGCTTACGGAGCGATTTCCGGTATCGGCGTGGATACCTGGGGCGTTGATTTCGGTCTGCTGGACCGGGAGGGAAGGCTGCTGGACAATCCGGTTCACTACCGGGATGGACGGACAGCCGGAATGATGGAAAAGACGCTGAAAATGGTCGGCAGAGACCCTCTCTATGAACTGACCGGGAATCAGTTGATGGAGATCAACACGCTCTTTCAGCTGATGGCTGTAAAGGAACGGAGGCCGGAGCTTCTCGAAAGGGCAGACGCCCTCCTTCTGATGCCGGATCTGTTCCAGTATTTCTTATCCGGAGAGAAAATCAGTGAAAAATCCATTGCCTCCACCACCCAGATGATGGATATGAGACAGGGAAAATGGGCCTTCGGATTGCTGGAAACGCTTGGACTCCAGGCAGGAATGATGCGTGACATACTCCCCGGAGCAGTCAGAACGGGAAGCCTGCGTCCGGAAATCCGAAAAGAACTGGGGGTGCCGGCCATGGAGGTGATCGCCGTGGCTGGCCATGATACCCAGAGCGCCATGGCAGCGATCCCGGCCTGCGAAGAGGATTTCCTGTTTATCAGCTGCGGAACGTGGGGGCTGTTCGGAACGGAGCTTACGGAGCCGGTCATCAGCGAAATGTCAAAGAAATTTAATATTACCAACGAGGCGGGGCTGGAAGGCAAATACGCATTCTTAAAGAATATCATCGGTCTGTGGCTGATTCAGGAGAGCAGAAGACAGTGGATACGGGAAGGAAAGGAATACGGATTTGGAGAACTGGAGACGAAGGCCGCCTGCACGGAACCTTTAAAAAGCCTGATTAATCCGGACGCGCCGGAATTTGTCCCGGCCGGTGATATACCTGAGCGAATCCGGCAGTTCTGTCAGAAAACGGGGCAGCCGGTTCCGCAGTCTGAGGGGGAAACCGTCTGCTGCATCGATCAGAGCCTCGCGCTTGCGTACCGGAAAGCCATGGACGAGATCAGAGCATGTACGGGAAAGCAGTACCCGGTCATTCATCTTATCGGCGGCGGCGCCCAGAGCGGACTGCTGTGTCAGATGACTGCCAATGCCTGCGGCCTGCCTGTAGTGGCAGGACCGGTGGAGGCGACCGTCTATGGAAATACCATGGCTCAGTTCATGGCACTGGGAGAGTTAAACGGCCTCACTCAGGCGAGACGCGCGCTGGCGAATACTCTGCATACCGTTGTCTACGAGCCGCGCGACCGGGAAATCTGGGAAGAGGCCTATGAAAGATACAGGGAAATACTTTAAAATCCGGAGGTAAGAACATGGAATTAACGTATATGGAATTGAGAGAACAGATCTGCGATATCTGCCATAAAATGTGGCAGCTGGGCTGGGTAGCGGCCAATGACGGCAATGTGTCGGTAAAACTGCCGGATGGAACATTTCTGGCAACACCGACCGGGATGAGCAAGAGCTTTATCACGCCGGAAAAACTGGTACACATCGATCAGGACGGTCAGGTCCTGGATGCGCCCGCCGGGCTGAAACCGTCCTCGGAGATCAAGATGCATCTGCGCTGTTATAAAGAGCGGGAGGATGTGGGAGCTGTTCTTCACGCTCATCCGCCTGTCGCAACCGGATATGCTGTAGCCAATAAGCCTCTGGACGAATATTCCATGATTGAGACAGTAATCGCGCTTGGCTCCATACCCGTGACGCCTTACGGAACTCCCTCCACCTACGAGGTACCCGACCGTATTGCACCGTATCTGGGAGAGCATGATGCCCTCCTCCTGCAGAACCACGGAGCGCTGACTGTCGGAGCCGACTTAATCACGGCGTATTACCGGATGGAGACGCTGGAGCTGTTTGCGAAAATCAGTCTCAACGCCTATCTGCTGGGAGGGGCAAAAGAGATTTCAAGGGAGAATATTGACCGCCTGATTTCCATGCGGGAAGGCTATCAGGTGACTGGAAGACATCCCGGCTACAGGAAATACGGAAAGTGAGGAGAGCAGAACTATGCTGAAAGGAATACCTGCAATCCTGTCCCCGCAGCTTCTCAAAGTATTATGCGAGATGGGACACAGTGACACCCTCGTGATCGCTGACGGTAATTTTCCGTCGGAATCCATGGGAAGGGAAGGGATCGTGATCCGCATGGATGGACACTCCGCCCCGGAAGTGCTGGAGGCTGTATTGGAGCTCTTCCCATTGGACTCCTATGTCAGCCAGCCGGTCAGTCTGATGGAAGTTATGAGCGGAGATACGGCTGAAACTCCCATATGGGATACGTATGAGGAAATCGTGAAGCGGCGCAGCGGACTGGAGAGCAGTGCAATAGGCCATATCGAGCGGTTTGCATTTTATGAGGAAGCGAAGAAGGCCTATGCGGTTATCGCTACGGGAGAGAAGGCGTTATATGCGAATATTCTGCTGCAAAAGGGCGTGGTTTAGAGGATACCATGGTATTGACACATATAGAAAAAATTACTGTCTATCTCAATTCCTTCAAAACGGAACAGGTGTCAGTGAATGGAGAGTCTGACGAGATATAAATAACAACGCAAAATAACAAATCCCCAGAGCAGTCTGCCTGGGAATTTGTTATTTTTACTTTGTTTCAATAAGCTGCGTATTTCGTCTGATCCAGACGGTTAGATCTCATACCAGATAATTTCATTGGCATCCAGGTCCAGTTCGAAGCTGGAACCGTCACCTTTATAAATCGTGGTATGCTGCGGTTCATAGGTGTTGTTGACAACACAGTATTTTCCGTTTTTAACGTAGGCGTGTACCTCTGCGTTAAAGTTGGAACTGAACCAGCGGTAAAGATTGTCTTCATCGTGGGAGGACCAGATGATGGAGCGGTACAGAATGCGGCTGTTTTCAAAGCTGTAGGGAAGTCCGCTGATGTAGACGCATCGTCCCTGTCCAAACTCATTCACTGCCATCTGTACTTCCTTGTCTCTCTGAACCAGAATCCGGGTTCCGTCAAGGGCATAGATGTTTTTCTTGCCCTCACCAAAATCGATGTCTCTGGTGCAGTCCTCTTTGATAAAGTGGTCATGCTGATCCCAGTTGTATTTGTCCACGTTGAGCGTGAAGCCGGTTTCCTTTTCCACGCCCATAACCGTAGCCAGCTGGAAGAAATGGCCCTCATGCTGATGAGCAGCCGGTTCCCCGACTCCGATAAATCCGCCGCCGTTGTAGATGAATCTTTTTACTGCGGTTATAATGGTCTCATCCGTCCAATTGTCTCCGCCGGTGTAAGCAGTGTCGCCATCGCCCACATTGAGGATCACGTCGATGTCATTTAAAATCTCAGGGTTCTCCCGGATATCGTCAAAGCTGATGAACTTCACGTCAAATGGCGCTCCGCTCAGAGCCTCTATAATCCCTGCATAGGAATAGTTCTGTTTATGATAGATGGCATGGTGAACCATGTGATTGCCCCATGCACGGGCCTTGCCCCAGCAGTTCAGCACGGCTACTGTCTTTATACAGTAAGGGGTCGTGCCTTTGATATTGTCATACAGGGTGCGGAATTCGCTGCATACGTCCTCCACATAGCTGATAAATTCCGGGAACTGTAAGGCCAGCTTTAAATAGCCGCCGTATCCGATCCGGTCAATGGGCTTTCTTAAGATGGCCCTTCTGGCGGTCACCCAGTTTATCTTTGCCTCCTTCACAGGATCCCCGCCTTCCCGGAAGGTATCTGGGAAGAAGTAGGGGAGCAGGCGTCCTTCTGTGTAGGCAACTCCTTCGATATCACTGATGAGACGGAGCGTGCAGCCGTTTCCTACGCTGCCGACCACGGCATCCAGACCAATGGTCTTAAACTCATCCATGAAAGGCTCTGTTCCGATCCAGTGGTCTCCTAAGAACATCATGGCCTCTTTGCCGTATTCGTGAGTGATATCAACCATTTCCTTAGCCAGCTTGGCTACCTCACGTCTCTGGAAGGCCTGGAAATCCAGGAACTCTTTGGAAGGAATCCGGTAGTTGTTGTTCATATAGCCCTGGTCGATGATGAACTCGGGGCGGAACGGATAGCCGGCCTCCTTCTCAAACTGTTCTAAGATATAGGGACTTACCGATGCTGAATAGCCGTACCAGTCCACGTATTTTTCTCTTGCCAGTTCATCGAAGATCAGAGTGAACTGGTGGAAGAATGTGGTATAGCGGATCACATCCACATGAGGATTGGCCTCGAGATACTTCCTGAGCCTGTCCATGGAAAACTTGTGTGTCTTAGGCTGACGTACATCAAAGGTGATCTGCTTTTCAAAATCAGTCCAGCCGTTGGTGACTGCATTGTACATGTGTACCGGATCCCACATGATGTAAGCCAGGAAGCTTACCGTATAATCATGGAATTCTTTTGCTCCGTGGATGATCACATCCCCGGTCTGGCTGCTGTACTCCCAGGAAGATACCGGAACAGGCTGACCGGTGGTTCTGTCTATTACTTCCCACCAACGCCTGATATCGTCCCTGTCGTTCACTTTCAATAAATCTGTATGTAAATGGTTCATAAGATGAATAGACAGCTCATCCTTTACTGCCGTATAGAACGGTGTCATAATATACATCTGCTGAATCTCATCGGGATTGGCCTTAGCCCAGGCATTGTCCTTCCTGGTGGTGTAGTAGGTGGAATAGACTTTGGCCTCCACATTCTTTAATTCATCCGGATAATCGGTACCATCACAGTCCCGAATGGCGTCGGCGCCCCAGCGTTTCAGCAGCTCCAGCGTCTCCGGAACTACGTCCACGTCTGTGGGTATTGTAACTCTTCCAATAAAATCCTTTTTCATTATCGTTCTCCTTTGCTGTCAAGTTAATATTTTTAGCCTTTCACACCGCCGCCTGTAACACCGGCAATAATCTTTTCGGAGAGGATGATATACAACAGGAAGGTAGGCAGGAAGACAATAATTACTGCTGCGAACAATCCGCCGTAATCTCCGGTATACTTCATTGCATTTACGATTTGGAGCAGTCCTACGCCGACCGGAGTGGTCTCCGTAGACGTTGCAAAGATAAGAGCCATGAAGAACTCGTTCCAAACGCTCATAAAGTTAAAGATGGTAACCGTAACGATAGCCGGCTGGATCAGTGGGAACATGATCTTCCAAAAGGTCTTGGCGGGTGTACAGCCGTCAATCGCTGCCGCTTCTTCATAACTTCTTGACAAACTGGCAAAGAAGTTCAGCAGGTAAGTGGTGGTAAAGGGTACACGTAAAAGGATATAAAGAATAATCAGTAAAATTCTTCCCCGGATGTGATACTGGGCCGTCAGTGAATAGATCGGCATGATAATCATAACCTCAGGGATACTCATGGCCAGGATTAAACCTGTCTTGACTCCTTTATTTCCAAGGAATGTAAAGCGCGAAAGCACATACGCGGCCGGAGCTGAGATCAATATAACCACGATACAGGAAGATACCGCATAAAGCAGAGAGTTTGCAAAATAAACAGAAACATTGTTGCCCTTCCACGCGCTGGCATAGTTTTCAAAGTGAACTCCTGATTCAAACTTAAATACCGTGCCGGTGAAGATTTCTCTGGAGGTGGAAAGGCTGGCACCCAGAATCCAGATCAGGAAGGCCGCTGTAAAGGCAATCCAAATGGCCAGAATGAGATATCCCGGAAGAAGGGTCAGCTCTTTTCTCCAGTTCACCTTACTCCTAAACACGTTTTCTTTGTTCCTTTTTCTCATTTTTTACTCCATTCTGTGGACATGTCAGATAAGCATCTTTCTTGCGCCACGTTTCTCACACATTAATATTCAAGATCATCATCTTTAAGCAGCCTGTTCATAATGAAATAAACAATTCCAATAAAGACTGCCATGACGACGCCAATGGTAGCACCGGCGCCGGCATCTCGCTGAACATTGCCGACTGTACCAAATACCGTATCATATAAGTATACCACCGGTGTAATTGTGGAAGCTTCCGTGCTGACCGGTGAGAACATCTTGGACCATAAGTAAAAGGTAACACAGTTTACACTCCAGAATGTGATGTTAGTTTTAAAAATGCCGCGGAGCAAAGGCATGGTAATCCTGCCAAACTGCTGAACTTTGTTAGCCCCGTCAATCGTGGCAGCTTCATAGATATCTGAGGGAATCTGTTCGATGCCGTTGATGAAAATCAGCATATAGTAGCCTACCGCGCCAAATGTGAAGGCAGCCAGCATGGCCCAGAATTTCATGTCGGTTCCCAGCCAGTTCTTCCCCTCCAGCCCCATCGTCCTTAAAATCTGGTTAATGAGACCGTAATCCTGATTGTAGATATACTGAATCCACATGGTAGCCAGAGCCACGGCGCTGATAATATTGGGAAGATAAATCGCTGCACGGAAAAATTTTTTAAACCGGATTCCACTGGTGATGATAACAGAAAACAGCAGTGAAAAACTGAGGATAATAATGCCTCCCAGTAACCAGATAATCAGAATGTTTGTCGCCGCTCTCTGAAAGGTGGGACTGGAAAATACCTTTGCATAATTAGCCAGACCGTTAAAGCTCCATTCAGATGCACTGGAGGTCACGCTTTCAATCTTAAAAAAACTCATGATTACGGTTCTGACAACCGGGTATAGATACATGACAACTAAAGCAAGTATACAAGGTGTTATAAAACCAACGATAAACAATTTGTTTTTTTTCATTTCTTATTTCACCTTTCTGACCAAATGAGGTGACGCTATAAGCGTCACCTCCGGTTTTCCAGCATTCTTTAATATAAAGCGTCCAGAGCCTTTGCAAAATCTTCGCCTGTTGCATAGCTTCCTTCATACAGTTTTACAATTACTTCCTGAATAACGGAAATCTTGTCTGCGTTAGCGTTCAGACCCATATTCCAGGAAAGAGGAGCTGTGGTATTCATCAATACCTCGTTAGTTCCGCTCTGAACAGCCGGTGGAGTATTGCTTGGATCCGCTGGGATATTATTGGACAAATCAGCCATGTTCTGGCTCTGCTTGCCGCTAGTTAAGTATACAGCAAAATCAAATGCCGCCTGAGGATTCTCACTGTATTTGGTGATACCGATGGAGTTCGCTCCTGCAAATGTACTGGTATTGTCCACGCCGCCTTCTACGGCCGGATAAGCGAACAGCCCCCAATTGAGTTCTGTGCCTGTATTGGCGTTAACTTCTGCAGTGATGTAGTTTGCACATACTACCATAGCGATTTTCTGTGTAAGACCGATCTTGTTCTGGCTTGCCGGATACTCATCAGGAGCGCCGTCTGCCAGATAGCCTGCTTTTACAAAATCAATCATTTCCTGGCCTGCTTTTACTACGCCGGGATTGCCGCTCCAGCCGCCGTTAGTTGCCAGATCTTCAACAGCCGCCTGTCCAATATGCCTTGACAGATGGTAACCAAACAGGAATGGGGCATATGTACTATCGAGAGCCAGAGGCTGATAGCCTTTGTCCTTCATGGTCTGGCAGGCAGTCATGAACTCGTCCCATGTTGCCGGAGCAGTGATGCCGCAGTCATCAAAGATATCTTTATTATAGAACACGCCGCCTACAGATGGCTGCTCGGTAACACATGGAAGGAATCCGGCCCATTCAGTCGCCTGATTGTTGAATACAGCGTAGCTCTTGTCAGCGTATCCGGCTTCCTTTGCCATATCCGTCAAATCAGCAACATAATTGACATAGTTCTTGGAGATTCTGGTGTAGTCGTCCTCAAACATATCAAATCTTTCCTGAGCTTCCAGTGCGGAAGAGAGGATGTTCTTGTTTTCACGGCCTTTCCACTCGAACTTAATCTTGGCTCCGGTTTCAGCCTCGAAAGCCTCTGCAGCCTGCTGAAGTGCCTGTCCCTGAGGCTCATTGTTTGTCCACATGGACCAGTATGTAAGTTCAACACCTTCGTACTTCTTGTCTCCCTCAGCCGCGGCTGGTGCAGCAGTTGTTTCGCCGGTCTCGGCTTTGGCAGTCGTTGCTGCCGGAGTTTCTGCTGGAGTCTCTGCTGGTTTTGCATTGTTGCTTCCACAGCCTGCTAAAAGACCTGCCGTCATGGCAGCAGCCAGCAGAACGCTAATCGGTTTTTTCTTCATAGATAAATCCTCCTTTTTGTTGGGCACTGCCCATTTGAAATATCTTAAATTCATAAGTAAATTATATACTGATCTAACATTCATTAGCTATCAGTATATTGTTTTGTTTTTTATATTTTTTGCTATTTTTTGTAGCATATTTATAATAAAAAACTTCATTTGACGTTTTTTATCAACAGTTTGCACTACAATTTTTCGCGCGGACTCTTGCTTTTTAATTTCTATTATATTATGATGATAAAAAAACAAAGGAGTTTTCTTATGAGCCGTCCCAATATTATACTGCTTATGACCGACCAGCTTCGCGGGGACTGTCTGGGATATGCAGGTCATCCTGATGTAAAAACGCCATATCTTGATACACTGGCCTCCACCGGTACAGCCTTTGACCGCGCCTACAGCACCTGCCCGAGCTGCATCGCTTCCCGAGCCGCCATCCATACAGGGATGGGGCAGAACCATCACGGCCGTGTAGGCTATCTGGATGGCGTTCCCTGGGAATATGAGCATACGCTGGCCGGGGAATTAGGCCAGGCTGGCTATTACACCCAGTGCGTCGGCAAGATGCACGTCCATCCTTTAAGGAATTATCTGGGATTTCATCATGTGGAGCTTCATGACGGATATCTGGGATATTCCAGGCGGGCAACGATTCCCTACCGTGAGTCCCAGCTGGTAGCCGACGATTATTTCTACTGGCTGAAAAATGAGCTGGGAATTTCCGCCGATGTGACAGACACGGGGATTGAATGCAACAGTTATGTGGCGAGGCCCTGGATGCATGAGGAGAAATACCATCCCACCAACTGGGTTACCGAGAGAAGCATAGACTTTTTGAGACGGCGTGATCCGGGGAAGCCTTTTTTCCTTATGGCCTCTTATCTCAGACCGCATCCTCCCTTTGATGCGCCTCGGCATTACTTCGATTTATACCGGGATCAGGAGCTGCGCCCACCGTATGTAGGCACCTGGGAGACGGACGAATTATTAAAAAGGGACGGACGGATCTATGATTCAAAGACAGGTCCCATTGATGCAGAGCTTATACGCCAGGCCCAGGTGGGATATTATGCCTGCATCACCCATTTGGACCATCAGATAGGGCGGCTGATTCTGGCTCTGAAGGAGCAGGAGCTTTACGATAATTCCATTATTATCTTTACCGCAGACCACGGGGAGGAACTCTGTGACCACCACATGTTCCGCAAAGCCAGACCTTACGAGGGAAGCTGCCACATCCCGCTTATCATCTCGGGAGGAAAGAAGTTTCTGCCGAAAGGGGCCGGTTCCTCCAGGTGCAGCAGCGTAGTGGAGCTTCGGGATATTATGCCCACGCTGCTCGATTTGGCAGACGCCCCTGTTCCGGATACGGTGGACGGCAAATCGCTCCTTCCTCTGCTTGAAGATCCGGCGCGGTCCGTGCGTCCCTGGCTTCACGGAGAGCATTCCTTTGATGAGTATTCCAACCACTGGATCGTCACCGAAACAGACAAATACATCTGGCACTCACAGACCGGTCAGGAGCAGTACTTCCATCTGGAAAAAGATCCCCATGAACTCACGGATCTGATTGCGGAAGATGCCTGTAAGATGCGGATTCAGGAGCTTCGCGGGCATCTTATAGAATCCCTGGAGAACCGCAGGGAAGGTTTTGTGGAAAATGGGAGACTGGTGCCTGGACGCCCCTATCCGCCCGTCCTTTCCTAAAACAGAAAAGACATTAAAAGATCAATTGCAGATATAGAGAAACCGGAGAATAGCATATGAAAAAACAAATCATCCTTATAATGACAGACACCACGCGCAAAGACATGCTGGGCTGCTATGGAAATCCTAAAATGATCACACCGAATCTGGACCGGCTGTCCGCCGAAGGCATCCGGTACGAGAATGCCTATACGTGCCAGCCGGTCTGCGGCCCGGCACGGTCCGCCATATTTACCGGAACCTTTCCGCATACCAATGGGGAGGTGACGAACTGTGTAGCCATGGGAGATAATATAAAAACCGTAGGCCAGCGTCTGACGGACAACGGAATTCACTGCGGCTATATCGGCAAATGGCATTTAGACGGCGGTGACTATTTTGGCAATGGCATCTGCCCGGAGGGCTGGGATGAGGCATACTGGTATGATATGCGCCGGTACCTGGAAGAGCTGACGGAGGAGGAACGGCTGAAATCCAGAAAATCCGCCACCTCCTTTGAGGAAGATATGACAGAGGAGTTTACATACGCTCACCGCTGTTCCAAAAGGGCGGCAGACTTTCTGGAACAGTATAAAGATGAGGACTTTTTCCTGGCAGTTTCTTACGATGAGCCTCACGGTCCTTCGCTCTGTCCTGCGCCGTACAACACCATGTATGACGGATTCTGCTTTGAGGACAGTCCCAATTATGAGGACGATTTAAGTCAAAAGCCACTGATGCAGCGCTTATGGGCAGGGGAGAACTTACACAAAAACAGGGAGGAAATCAACTGCCCTTCCGGAAAATTGTCCCTGTTTTTAGGATGCAACTCGTTTGTAGATTACGAAATCGGGAAAGTCCTGGACAAAATCCGGGAGACGGCTCCGGACGCTATGGTCATCTACACCTCTGATCATGGAGACATGCTGGGAAATCACCGGCTTACTTCCAAAAATGCTGCCTGCTACAAAGAGGTTGCCAACATCCCGCTGATCATCAAAGGCGGCGAGGCCGGCAAGGTGGTGGATTACCCGGCTTCCCACATTGATCTGACTCCCACGATTCTGGATTACATGGGCCTTCCCATCCCAAAGCTGCTGGAGGGGAAAAGTATGCTGCCTCAGATCAACTGCACGGATATCCGGATCAATAATGAGGTCTATACAGAATTTACCCGGTATGAAGCGGACCACGACGGATTCGGCGGCCTGCAGATGATGCGTGCTGTCATTTCAGACCGGTATAAGCTGGTGATCCATCTTCTGGACAGTGATGAGCTGTACGATATGGAAAAGGATCCGGCAGAGATCTGCAACCGGATCCAGGATGATGATTATTCCGAAATCCGCAATTCCCTGCATGACAAAATCCTGGAGCAGATGAACCGGACCCGCGACCTTTATCGTGGATATCAGTGGGCCTGCAGAAGCTGGCGCACGGACAAGGATCCGACCTGGAGCAACGATGGCTATACCAGACAGCGGGAAAATGAAGAGTATGAGCCAAGACAGCTGGACTACGATACCGGACTGCCCATGACGGAATCGGTGAGGACGAAGATATCCAAGAATTTAAAGAGATAATAGAGCAGTCTTTTTCTGCAAAGAATAACGACGCCTCTCCCGCCTGTTGAGGTTGGGAGAGGCGTTGTCAAAAATTATAGGCAGTGGCATTGAAATAAATATTCCATCGCATAAGACAGGGAAGTATTCAGATGTTCCTTCATCAGTGAAGCGGCCAGCTGGTAATCCTTCTGTAAATACGCCCCGTAAATCTTTAAATGTCCGCGTTCTATTTCCCGTTGGTGCTGCAGTGACGCCTCATACATATTGGAGAAGATCGTCAGCTGGCTCCTCTGTTTCCCGGCGGCGCGGGCCAGGCGGCTGTTGGCGCAGTAATCGTAGAAGATCAGATGAAAATGATCAGAATAGCCTGTCCATGTCCTGATTTCCTCTTCCGTGAGACTTTCTGTCTCTAAAACCTTTTCCGTATAATGTATATTTTCCGCCAGTGCCTTCTGTACCTTTTCCTGATCCGGATAGTGAGAGGTATAGAGAATGGCCAAGGCATCTAAATCCCCCATAAATTCATAGAGCTCTTTCAAGTCCTGTTCCCCGATACTTATGACATTGACGCCGATGTTGGAGTAGGAGACGACCAGTTCTTCCTCCGCAAGCCGGGTCAGCGCCTCGCGGATCGGGGTGGAGCTGACTCCGAAGCGTTCCTGTAAGTGTTTTAGCGTTAATTTCTCGCCGAGCCGGATTCTCTGTGTCAGAATATCCTGACGGAGAATATCGTAGATTTGCCCGGAGAGAGTGGTTTTATTTAAATCCATGCCGTATCCTTCCTCATTAAAAAACTCATATCCATCATTTATATTCATATTACAACAGAAAAAATAGTAGGTCAACCTTATTATTTTACATTTTGCAAAATGCATATTGCAAAATGTAATCATAGATGGTACAATTCTTAAAACAATAATTATGTGACGCGTTAAAGCGAAAAAGCAGAGAACGGGAGAAGGACATATGAGAAACGAGGAATTACTGAAACGGCTGACCCAGGCCCAGGGAATCGCCGGCTATGAAAAAGAAGTGAGAGAGCTGATTGAGAAGGAAGCCGCAGCCTATGCGGACGATATGATAACGGATGCGATCGGTAATCTGATAGTAATTAAGAAAGGACAGGGAGGCCCGCAGTCGAAGAGGATCATGTTTGCGGCCCATATGGACGAAATCGGTTTCATGGTGAAGAAGATCGAGGAGGACGGCCGTCTTCGTGTCTGCAACGTGGGGTGGAACTGGGCGGCCTCGGCTTACAACGCCAGAGTGCGGTTCCGCAACGGCGTAACCGGCGTGTTTGGCTGTATGGGAGCCATCGAGGACGCCCATAACGATGTGGGCAAGCTCTATATCGATATCGGAGCAAAATCTAAGGAGGACGCATTAAAATACGTTAAAGTCGGCTCCGTCTGCGGCTATTACGGAGAATACGTGGATCTGCAGAACAATCTGGTGTGTTCCAAATCCCTGGATGACCGGATCGGCTGCTACCAGCTTCTGGAGGCGCTGAAGGAGAATGACGGCACGTATCCAAACGATATTTATTATGTGTTTACCGTGCAGGAAGAAGTGGGATGCAGAGGTTCGAAGCCGACGGCAGAGCGGATTCGTCCCGATATCGGCATTGCGGTGGACATCACACCGGCCCACGATTATCCCTGCGATCTGGAAGGCAGCAATACCGTGGGAAAGGGCGTTGCGATCAAATACGCGGATCCGTCGGTAATCTGCGACGAGGAAGTGGTTGCAGCCATGGAGGAATGCTGTGAATGCGAACGAATTGCATGGCAGCCCGAAGTCATCGACAAGGGCGGAACGGATGCATCCAGCATGAATATGTCCGGTGTCGGAGCCAGGGCGGGCGGAATCGCCGTCGTGACCAGATATCCCCACTGCCAGAGCTGTGTAGCCTCAAAGGATGACATCGAGGCGGGAGCGAGATTATGTACGGCAATTTCAAAGCATGAATTCCGCTTCTGAGTGGGATGGGAGGCGCCGGGTGAAACAGTACATATTGACACATGGAAACCTCCTGACGATGAGGGACCGCACCATAAAATACGATACGGATATCCTGATCAGGGACGGGAAAATACAGAAAATCGGCCGGAATCTGACTGCATTTGCAGCTCAGGAAGCGGCGGAACCCGTGAATGGATTAAACGGTGAAGCAGATGCCTGGAGATGCGAGGCAGATACATTAAACGGTGAAACAAAGTTCCTCGATATAAGCGGCCGGTACGTGATCCCCGGGCTGATTGACAGCCACTGCCACTACGACGCCGATTATATGGGAAAGATGTTCCTGGCCTGCGGCGTTACTTCCGTCAGAAACATGCGGGGGTACAAACGCCACGCTGAATATGCCGCGGAGACGCTGGCAGGAAAGCGGACAGGCCCCTATATCTATTCCAGCGGTCCCATCTATGACGGAGAAGATCCGAGTATACCGGACAATTCCAATGAGATCATCCGCACGGAGGCGGACGTGGAGCAGGCGATCGAGTATACGATCCGGAATGGGTTCTTGTGGCTAAAGACGTATCCGTCCATTGAGCCGGAGCTGTACCGGTATCTGCTTAAACGAGCGAGACAGCAGGGGCTTCCCGTATGCGGCCATATGAGCAAGAAGCTGGACGACAAGGTGCTGGCAGACGCCGGCTATTACTGCTGTGAGCACAGCAGCTCCCTTCCGTCCCACAAGGCCGATATCCGCTATCTGGCCGAAGCCGGGATGTGGTTTACTCCCACACAGGCCGTATGCGAAACACTGCCGGACTATGTCTGGAACGGTAAAATGCTGCCGGAGCTGGAGCATTTTAAAGATCTCCCGGAATGTGAGCGGAAGAGCTGGGAGAACAGAAACAGGAAAATCATCGAGAGCTACCGCAGCCAGGGCGTTCGCCCCGATATCCGTGTGGTGATCGGCAGAGGACGAACCTTTCTGGAATATTCGGACCGGTTCATGGCCGGCACAGACTGCGCTTATCCGGGAATTATCCCAGGCTTTTCCATGGCAGATGAGCTGGAGAAGCTGGTGGAGCTCTACGGATGCACGGCTTTCGAGGCTCTGAAGGCGGCTACGGTCAATCCGGCCGCACATATTGGCCTGGAAGAGAAGAAGGGAAGTATCCGGGAAGGCATGGATGCCGATTTCGTGGTGCTGGATGGGAATCCACTGGCCGATATCGGAAATGTGAGAAAAGTCCGCATGGTATTCCAGGGTACGAATTTATACGATGAGGAGACCATCAGGGCCTACGGCAGTAAGGCGGGTTTCCTGAAGAAAGAAGAGATCGAATTTATCCATTGGTAAAGAGAGAGGAGCAAGATTATGAAAAAGGGTATGGCAGTTATTCTGGCGGCGGTGACGGCGCTGTCGCTTACCGCCTGCGGCGGTTCAGGAACCGCAGGCAATACACAGAACGATACACAGAGTCAGTCATCGGAGACGGGCGCGGGTGCGTCCAGCTCCGGAAATACCGATATGGTGGTGGCCATGGGCGCCGATATTGACACGCTTCATCCGTCGGATTACTCCACTACCGCAGAGCTTACGGTTTTAAACCAGCTCTATGACACGATGATGTATATGAATCCGGATGGCGAACACGATCCGGAGCCGCGTCTCGCGGAATCATACGAGGTGAGCGAGGATGGAAAGACCTACACCTTCCATCTGCGGGAGGACGCCACCTTCCACGACGGCACGCCGGTTACGGCAAAGGATGCGGTATTTTCCCTGAATCTGTATAAGGATTCCCAGTACCAGAATTCCCAGGTGACGGGACTGGCGAGCGCGGAAGCTGCAGATGACCACACCGTGGTCTGCCACCTGGATAATCCGTACTCCCCGTTCCTGCTGGGGGCCTGTTCCGTCCATATCGCTTCCGAGGCGTATTATGAAAAATCGGCCGACGACTTTGTCAATAAGCCGGTGGGCAGCGGCCCGTACAAATTTACGGGAAGAAGCAAGGGAAGCAGTGTAACGCTGGAAGCGTATGACGGCTACTACCGCGGGGATGCGGCGATTAAAAAAGTGACCTTCGAGGTCATTCCGGACCAGTCTACCATGGCGATCGCCATTCAGACGGGCGAGGTGGATTTTGCGGAAATCGACTCGGCCAGCCTTCCGCAGCTGAAGGCGGACAAAAATGTCACCATCGCTGAGATTCCAACCTCCAGCTTCTCCTATGTATGCATGAACCTGGATAAGGCACCATTTGATGACGTGAGAGTGCGCCAGGCGTTAAACTATGCCATCAACCGCGAGAATCTGGTGCAGATCTGCTATGACGGAGAGGCCACGGTAAACTCCAACTTATGTTCCGCCAACCGGTTCGGCTACTCCGAGGAACAGCCGAAATACGAGTACGATCCGGAGAAGGCCAAATCCCTTCTGGCCGAGGCAGGCATCACGACGCCGTATCAGCTGGGAGAAATGCTGGTGGCCGAAAAGTATTCCAATCTCGCCACCGTAATCCAGAATGATTTAAAGGCAGTCGGACTGGAGACGACGATTTCCGTAAAGGAATTTAATTCCTATATCGGAGATCTGACCAGCGGCAGCTATACCATCAGCGCACTGAATATGACGCTGGAGGGGGATACCCAGATGATGGAGATGGCCTTCGCCAGCGATTACATCGGAACTGCCAACAATGCCAGATATTCGGATGCGGAGATGGATGCGCTGTTTGACAGGACACGGGTTTCCAACGACAAGGAAGAGCGCGCGGAGCTCTTTAACCAGATCTTTACGAAAGCGCAGGAGGAAGCCATCTACGTTCCGCTGGCTAATCCGCTTACGCTGTTCGCATACAGCTCTTCACTGAAATGCCCGGAAATTCCGTACGAGGCAGTGTATTACATCTATGATTTTGCCTGGTAAGGCTTTAATCCGTGGAAGGGAGGACATTCTCCATGACCAAATACGTGGCCAAGCGGCTTCTGTACATGATTCCTGTTTTGCTCGGAGTCGCATTTTTAGTATTTTCCATCTTATCTATGACGCCGGGAGATCCAGGTTCCATTATCCTCGGAATCACGGCGTCGAAAGAGGATATCGCGGCTCTGAACGCGGAATTCGGGTATGACAAGCCGTTTCTGATCCGCTTTTTTAACTACATCGGGGATATCGTATTCCATTTTAATCTGGGAGTATCCTACCAGAGCCGGCAGCCGGTCATACAGGATATTGTCGCCAGGTTCCCGAACACACTGCTTCTGACCGTATTTTCCATGTCCCTTTCCGCTTTTATCGGAATACTGCTTGGGATTGTCTCTGCGGTGAGACAGTATTCCGTGCTGGACCATACGTGCGTGATTGTGGCGCTGGTGTTTGCCTCCATACCGGGATTCTGGCTGGGGCTCATGCTGATGCTGGTATTTTCCCTGCATCTGGGGCTGCTGCCATCCTACGGCGCAGGCACTCTGAAGCATTTTATTCTGCCTACCATAACCATATCCTTAGGGTCGGCCGCCAGCCTGCTCCGCCTCACCAGATCCGCCATGCTTGAGACGGTGAGGCAGGAGTATATCCGGACGGCCAGGGCCAAGGGAGCGGGCGAGAAACGGATTATCATGCGCCATGCGCTGAGAAATGCCCTCCTGCCGGTCGTCACAACGCTGGGCACCAGCTTCGGGGCCTCCTTAGGCGGCGCGATCATTGCGGAGACCGTGTTTGCCATGCCGGGGATGGGAACCTTAATCACGACGGCTATCCGGCAGAAGGATATTCCCGTGGTCATGGGCTCCACCCTGTTTCTGGCATTTTTATTCAGCCTTATCATTCTTCTGGTCGATGTCCTGTACGCCTTCATCGATCCGAGAATCAAGGCCAAATACCAGGAGGGAGGAAAGAGCCGTGGCTAAGGGAAAGAAACGCAAGAACGCCATCCGGAACGAAGTCTGGTACCGGTTTAAGAAGAATAAGGCGGCCATGCTCGGCCTCGTTATCCTGGTGGTGATCGTCGCCATCGCCGTGTTTGCCGACCTCATTGTCCCCTATTCCAAATGCATCGAACAGGACGGGGGTGCAAGACTTCTGATGCCGGGAGCCGCGCATTTCTTCGGGACGGATGAATACGGCCGGGACTTATTTGCCCGTGTGGTTCACGGTTCCAGGTATTCTCTCTTCATCGGCGTGTCCACCAGCTTAATGGCGCTGGTGATCGGCGCCGTGCTGGGAGCCAGCGCGGGATATTTCGGCGGAGTGATCGACAATACCATCTGCCGCATCATGGACGTGTTTATCTGCGTGCCGCCGATTCTCATGTCTCTGGCCGTGGTGGCGGCGCTGGGAACGAACTTAAAGAACCTGATTATCGCAATTACCATATCGTGTATTCCGGGGAATGTCAGACTGATCCGGTCGGTGGTCATGACTGTGGCCGAACAGGATTACATCCGGGCGGCAAAGTCCTACGGGACCTCCAATGCGCGCATTATTTTCAGATACGTGCTGCCCAACGCCATGGGGCCGATCATTGTAAACACGACGATGAGCATTTCCGGCATGATCTTATCGGCCGCAGGCTTGAGCTTTATCGGCATGGGAATCCAGCCGCCGTCTCCGGAATGGGGCGCGCTGCTCTCCGGTGCTCAGAAGTATATGTTTACTTCACCGTATCTGCTGTTTTTCCCGGGTGTCTTTATTCTGCTCGCTTCCCTGGCGTTTAATCTGGTGGGGGACGGACTTACCGACGCCCTGGATCCCAAACTGAAGGACTAAGGAGGTGGCGCAATGAGTGAAACGATACTGGAGATCGAAAATCTGTCCGTGGTATACGAGACGGATATGGAGACGGTGCACGCCGTAAACGGAATCAGCTTCTCCCTGGGAAAAGGGGAGACTCTGGGGCTGGTGGGAGAGACGGGGGCCGGAAAGACGACGACGGCGCTGACCATCCTGGGGCTTTTGCCGGAACGGACAGGAAAGATTACGGGAGGAGCCATCCGGTTTGAGGGGACGGAGCTTGGGAAACTGAGCGCCCATGAGATGGAGAAAATCCGGGGAGCCAGAATATCCATGATATTTCAGGATCCCATGTCGGCCTTAAATCCGGTCCTCACAGTGGGCAGCCAGATCGCCGAGGCCCTGGAGCTTCACAACACCGACGGCCTGTCAAAGAAAGAGATTGAAAAGCGGGTGGAGGACACTCTGGAGATGGTAGGTATTCCGAAAGAGCGGAAGGCCAATTATCCCCATCAGTTCTCCGGCGGCATGCGCCAGCGCGTGGTGATCGCCATGGCCCTGATTCTGAGTCCGGAGCTTTTAATCGCGGATGAACCGACGACCGCCCTTGACGTTACCATACAGGCGCAGATACTGACGATGATCTGTGACCTTCAGAGAAAATACGAAACCAGCGTAATCATGATTACCCATGATTTGGGGGTGGTTGCGGAGACGTGTGACAAGGTGGCCATCGTCTATGCCGGGGAGATTGTGGAGTACGGAACGCTGAGCGATATCTTTAACGGCGGCAGGCACCATCCCTATACGGAAGGGCTGTTTGGATCCATTCCCAGCCTTACGGAGGAGACGAAGCGCCTTCATCCCATCGAGGGAATTCTGCCGGATCCGACGAACCTGCCGAAGGGCTGCAAATTCTCGCCCCGGTGTACGAAGTGCATGGAGCCGTGCAGTCTGACAGCACCGGCCGTATATGAGGAAAACGGCCATCTGATCCGCTGCCATCTGTACCGCGATAACAAAGGAGGGCAAGAGTGATGGAAGATCTGCTGTTGGATGTAAAACATTTAAAAAAATATTTTGGAACGCCCTCCGGTCTGCTTCACGCAGTGGATGATGTGAGCTTTTCCGTTAAGCGGGGAACGACGCTGGGAGTCGTGGGAGAATCCGGCTGCGGAAAATCCACGCTGGGTTCCACGCTTTTATACCTTGACGAGCCCACGGGCGGCGAGATCCTGTTTGAGGGAACGAACCTTCAGAGTGTAGGAAAGAAGGAATTCAAACGGATACGCCCCAGAATGCAGATGATTTTTCAGGATCCCTACTCCAGCTTAAACGGGCGCATGAATGTCCGGCAGCTGATTGCGGAACCCCTGATCGTCAATAAGGTCTGTAAGGATAAGAAGGAGATCGAGGCGCGGGTGGATGCCATGATGGAGACCGTCGGCCTGGCCAGACGCCTTGCGGGCGCCTATCCGCACGAGCTGGACGGAGGCCGGCGCCAGAGAATCGGAATTGGCCGGGCGCTGATTATGGAACCGGCCTTTGTCGTATGCGACGAGCCGGTGTCGGCCCTCGACGTGTCGATTCAGGCTCAGATTTTAAATCTCCTGATGGACCTTCAGGACAGCATGAATCTGACGTATCTGTTTATTACACACGATCTGTCTGTGGTCAAACACATATCCGATGAGATCATGGTCATGTACCGGGGGAAATGCGTGGAACAGGCATCGTCGGCCGAGCTTTTCAGGAAGCCGCTCCATCCGTATACGAGAGCCCTTCTGGCGGCGATCCCCGATCCCAGCCCGGAATCGAGGAACAAGAAGAGGAGTCTTCTCCAGGGAGAGGTGGCCAGTCCGGTGAATCCGGGGCCTGGATGCCGGTTTGCGGCGCGGTGCCCGTTTGTGAAAGAGGAATGCAGGACCGGCGAGATTATGCTTGAAGAAGTCAGCCCGGGACACTTTGCGGCATGTCCGGGATGCGTGGACAGAATGGAGGAGTAAAATGAGTGCAGAAACATACAGCTGGCCCTATGCCAATGAGATTGGGGATGAGGAGACCGTAACCAGCGATGTCCTTGTCCTGGGCGGCGGGCTGGCGGGCTGCTTTGCCGCCATAGCCGCGGCCAGAAAAGGAAAATCCGTGGTGCTGGTGGAAAAGGGGGCCGTGGAACGAAGCGGTTCTGCAGGAACGGGTTTTGACCACTGGGAATCAGCCTGTACCAATCCCTGTTCCGGGGTGACGCCCGAAGAGATCGCGGAGGCCTACGTCCATGAACAGGACTGGTACAGCAATGGAATCGCCCACTACATCGAATGCCGCGAGGGATACGACCGGCTCCTGGACCTGGAGTCTTTCGGCGGAAAGGTGAGGGATACCGGAGATGAATTTAAGGGCGCAGAGTTTCGGGATGAGAAGACGAAGCTGATGTTTGCCTATGACTATAAAAACAAATTTACCCTGCGCGTCTGGGGGACCACCTTTAAGCCTGCCCTGGCGCGGGAACTGAAGAGACTGGGCGTGAAGGTGTATGAGAGGACGGAGGCCACGGCTCTGCTTACCGCGGTAAAGGACGGAAAGAAGAAGGGAGCCGGGGCCTGCGGAATGGATGTCCATACGGGAAAATTCTATATCTTCCGGTCGAAGGCCACGATTCTCACCATGTCCAGGCCGGCCAGAGTCTGGCTGTTTAATCCGGATCTGGTGGGCTTATGCGAATTTCGTCCCATGCAGAGCATCGGAAGCGGCCATGCCATGGGCTGGCGGGCCGGAGTGGAATTTACCATGATGGAGAAATCGGTGCGCGCGGAATTTTCGGGTGCAGGAAGAAGTTTCCCCGCATACGGAACCGGCAATAACCACAATACCTGGTACGCGGCCACCATGGTGGATGCCAGAGGCGTGGAGATTCCATACGTGGACCGTGACGGAAAGGAACTGAAAACCGTATCCGAGCGGTACTATCCGGCCCGGGGCCAGAAATTCTTCCTAAAAGGCGGAGTCATCGACAATCCGAAGTATGAATACCGGGGGCCGGAAACTCTGGACTTCGAGGAACTGATCCGCCGGGGATACCAGCTCCCGTTCTATGCGGATTTGAGCCGCATGCCGGAGGATGAACGCCGCGTTATCTGGGGAATGATGGTCGGCGAGGAGGCGAAGACCAGAATTCCGATTCTGGAAAATTATACCGAACGGGGATTTGATCCGGAAAAGGACATGCTCCAGAGCTACGGCACCGGCTGGCAGTCCGCCAGCTTTCTGGAGCAGGAGCGCCAGTTCTTCGGAGCGCCGGGCGGAATCATGCACGACTGGGATTTAATGACGAACATCGATGGCGTCTATGCGGCCGGAGACCAGCTGTACGCCTCCGACTGCGCGGGATTTGCCTGTGCCACGGGATATTACGCGGGAAGAAAGGCGGCAGACTGCGCTTCGGATCATGAGTTGGAGGATTTTAGCAGGGAAGAGGCCGATCGGGAAAAAGAGAGGCTGTACGCGCCTCTTTACGTGAAGGATGGAACCAACTGGAAAGAGCTGAATATGGCGATATCCAAGGCAATGCAGAACTACTGCGGCGGTGTGAAATGTGAGGAGCTTCTAAAAGAGGGGCTGGACCTTTTGGAGAGCTATGAGCGGGAGGTGGTTCCCACTCTGTCGTGCGCCAACCCTCACGACCTCATGAGAACCCATGAGGTCCTGGATATTCTGACCGTGGCCCAGCTGGTGCTTCACGCCTGCCTGCGGCGGCGGTCCAGTTCGCAGCCGCTGTGCTTTCAAAGAAGTGATTATCCGCAGATGGATCCGGAAGGGGAACGGCGCCATATCGTCATCCGCCAGGAAGACGGCCAGGTGAGGGAGCGAAGCGTTCCTCTCGATTTCTTCGGAAATCTTCAGGAGGAGTACGAACGGCGCAACCAGGATTATATGGAGGAGATCAGCCATGAAAAAGCCTGAATTTACAGTGAAGCCGGTTGCCAGCAGCGCCAGGCCGATCATTTACGATGAAAGCCTCTGTATCGGATGCAACCGGTGTGCATCGGTCTGCCAGTGCGATATCCTGCTTCCGTCAGAAACGAAGGGAAAACCGCCCATTGTTATGTATCCGGGAGAATGCTACTACTGCGGCGCCTGCGTCATGGCCTGTCCGGTAAAAGGGGCTGTCAGGCTGGAGCATCCCCTGATGAACCGGGCAAAGTTCGTGCCGGTGAGAGAAAAATAAAATGAAATGCATGATCGCATGAATTACAAAAAACAGTTGACTTCGACACCGTGTCGTCGTTTATACTCAAGTCATGAGGAGGTGAGAACCATGGAGCTTATGACTGTGAGCCAGGTGTCGAGGAGCCTGGGGATATCCACGAGGATGCTGCGTTATTACGAGCAGGCGGGCCTCGTGGAGAGCCTGCGGCAGGAGGGGTATGCATACCGGATCTACGATGAAAAGGCTGTACTGCGGCTGAAGCAGATTCTGCTGCTCCGCAGGCTGCGTATCCCTGTGCGCCAGATCAAGGCGATTCTGCTGAAGGAGGACGCGGTAGCGGCGATTGAAATATTCCGCGAGAACATTAGAAATCTAAATGAAGAAATGACGGCACTCTCTGTGGTCAAAGAGATATTGAACCATTTTGTGGAAGAACTGAGCAGAACCGCAGAACTGCCTTTGGAGAAAATTCTGCTGAAGGATGATGTTCTGGCAGACTCCATTGAGTCTTTCGGCCTTATCAGTATTAACTTTAAGGAGGATCAGACGATGGAGAAATTAAAGAAAGCGGAAGCAGGACTGTCCAGAATCGGGGATGTACGGATTATCTACCTGCCGCCTTCCGCTGTGGCGGCTGCCCACTATGTCGGCGATGAGCCGGAAATTCATGTGAATGAGATGCTGGACCGTTTTGTGAGGGAGACAGGTCTTCATAGAAGAAAGCCTGACTTAAGGCACTATGGCTTTAATCATCCGAATCCAACGGATGCGACCGGTTTCCATGGATATGAGAGCTGGGTGACGATCCCGGAGGACATGGAGGTCCCGGCTCCGCTTGTAAAGAAACTGTTTGTGGGAGGTATCTACGCCGCCCATATGATTTCCTTCGGCAGTTTTAATGAGTGGGATCTGCTGCTCAATTGGGTTAACAGCAATGAGAAGTACGAGTTTGCGGGGGATATGGCGGACCAGGAGCATATGTGCGGCCTGCTGGAGGAACACTTAAATTATATAAGCCATGTGGAACTGGCAAATACGGAGCCGGAAGAGTTTCAGCTGGATCTCCTGGTTCCGGTGAGAGAACGAAAAATATAAATCAAATGGAAGAGCCGCCGCACAAAAATGAGACACTCTGACAAATAAAAAGAGTACCGCGCAGTTTGGGGGAAAAGCGGTACTCAGGAGAAGTTGAACCTAGTATATCACGGCAGCGCGGCAGTGTGCAGAGACAGATTTGCCATATATTGGATAATCTTGTGATGAAGATCCCGGCAGGGATATTTTATTATGATTCTTTAATCTTGGAAATATTTTCCCGATGATGTATAATGGATAGGACTTTATTGCCGAAAAACGGCATTTTTTGATATTCGGGGGAAGAGACTGTGAAAAAAGACTGGGAATTATACCGCCGCTTTCTGTCGCTGGCGGTCGTTCTGGTGCTGCAGAATGTGGTGACACTGAGCGTTAATCTGGCAGACAATTTGATGTTGGGAGCGTATAGCGAGACGGCTCTGGCCGGGGTGGCCGCTGTCAACCAGATTCAGTTTGTGTACCAGCAGCTCCTGCACGCACTGGGAGACGGTGTGGTGATTGTGGGAAGCCAGTACTGGGGAAAGCATCAGACAGAGCCCATGAAGAAGCTCGCGTCGTCGGCCATGCGTTTCGCGCTGATTCTCTCGGCTGTTCTGCTGGCAGTCATGAGCCTGATTCCGTACCGTGTCATGGGAATCTTCACGCGCGACAGCGGAATCATCGAAGAGGGCGCCCGGTATCTCAATATCATTCGATTTACCTATCTGTTTTTTGCAGTGACCCAGATTCTGCTGGCTACGCTCCGCAGTGTGGAGACGGTGAAGATCGCATTTAAGCTGTCGGTGCTCACCCTGTTCGTCAACTGCGGAATTAATTACGTGCTTATAAACGGTCATTTCGGAGCACCGGAGATGGGCGTAGAGGGAGCCGCCATCGGCACACTGGCCGCGCGGATTCTGGAATGCGTTGTTTTAATTCTCTACATAGCGAAAAAAGAGACGAGACTCAACCTGAGATGGCGGGATTATCTCGCATGGGATCGTGTCCTGACCGGCGATTACTTAAAAATTACGATTCCCATGCTCACCGTGCAGGGGCTCTGGGGCGTCAACACAGCGCTGCAGACCGTAATTCTGGGGCATATGACGGCCAATGCCATCGCGGCCAACAGCGTGGCGTCGACCCTGTTCCTGATGGTGAAGTCCATGGCGGTGGGATCGGCCGCGGCCACGTCCGTCATCATCGGCAAGGCGGTGGGAACAGGGGACCGGGAACTGGCCAGAAGCTACGCGCGGAGCCTTCAGCGAGTCTTTGTCCTGATCGGGATTGTATCCGGTGCGATTCTGTTCTTTATTCGGATACCGGTGCTGGGCCTCTACGATTTATCGGCGGAGACCCGGGATATGGCCAATACGTTCCTGATTATCCTAAGCGTCGTATGCGTGGGAATGTCCTACCAGATGCCCACCAACAACGGAATCATCCGCGGTGGGGGAAATCCCATGTTCGTGGTCAAGATGGATTTGATCAGTATCTGGCTGATCGTCATACCGGTCTCTCTTTTTATGGCGTTTGTCGTAAAGGCATCTCCGGTCGTGGTAGTCTGCTGCCTGAACGCGGATCAGATATTTAAGGTGGTTCCGGCATTCCTGGAAGTGAGGTATGGAAACTGGATGAGGAAACTGACAAGAGATTAGAATCCATGTTCCGGAAATTGAAAAAAGAGCTTCGAATTCAGTTTAGAATCACGAAAAACTGAATCCGGAGCTCTGTTTTTTTGTCAAATCGGATAAAGAACTTGAAAATAGAGGAAGATTATGGTAAAATGTACCTACTCGTTATATTTTTAAAAAAATAACGTAATAACCAATCAGGAGGAAACTATGAGAAGAAGATTTTATGCACTGGGTCTAGCGGCAGTTCTGACCGCGTCCATCGTAACCGGATGCGGGAATAAGCCGGCGGACACAACGACCGCAGCAGCAACTGCGGTGACTGCGGCGGAGACGACTGCGGCGGCAGAGACCACAACTGCGCCGGAGACGGCGGAAACAGAAAAAGCATCATCTGAAAAACCGGTAAAGGATATGGCGGGGCGTGATATCCAGGTGCCCGATGAAGTGAAGAGCGTATATTCCACCAGCCCGGTGGGAACGAATTTCATGTATACATTTGACGATACGATGGTGGCCGGTACCAATTTTGATTTGTCCGACGCGGAGAAGAAGTTTACAAGCGACCATTACCAGAGCCTTCCGAATCTGGGCGGCTGGTATGGAAAAGGCAATGAGGGCAATGTGGAAGAGATCATAAAGGCGGCTCCGGACCTGGTGCTGGCATCCGGTGTAGACCAGTCATCCATCGACACGGCGGATCAGCTTCAGGAAAAGCTGGGCATTCCGGTGGTGCTGATTAACACGGATTTTGATTATATGGCGGACGCATACCGTTTTGTTGGCGAGATCGTGGGAAATACGGAGAGAGGCGAGGAACTGGCTGTCTACACGGAGAATACCATCAATAAGGCGAAAGAGATCACCGCCGCAATCCCGGAAGATAAGAAGGTGACGGTATACTATGCGGAAGAATCCCTGGGTCTCAACACGGATCCCTCCGGGTCAGCCCACTCCCGTTTAATCGACCTGTGCGGCGGGATTAACGTGGCAGACTGTGATGTCAGCCCGGGCTACGGAAGAACAGAGGTTTCCATGGAGCAGGTGATATCCTGGGATCCGGAATACATAATCGCGTGTACCGACAACGGCTACGACGATTCAGGCAGCTACAGCAAGATCTTAAGTGACTCCCAGTGGTCTGTGATCCAGGCAGTAAAGGACAAGCACGTCTATGAGACTCCAGCCGTGCCTCAGAACTGGTTCGACCGTCCGCCGAGTGTAAACACCATCATCGGCATCAAATGGGTGCAGAATTTACTGTATCCCGACTATGCGGATTATGATATCAAAAAAGAGGCGAAAGAATTTTATAAGATGTTCTATCACTATGAATTGAGTGACAGTGAAGTGGACGAGCTTCTGGCCCGCTCCTTACGGGCAGAGTAAGCTTATGGGAGCAGAGACAGAGATCACAGAGGAGCTGCTCCGCCTGTCATGGGAAGAGATTCTCCGGCGCTATCCCTATGCCGGGGATTTCTTCCTGGCACAGGGCCTGAAGGGGCTCCATCACACAGGGCAGCCGCTGCTTGCCGATATCATGGGACTTAATGAGGATACCCTGGAAGACATTGGTATTTCAAAGCAGGAGCTTAAAGAGCACTTCCTGGAGTTTTTAAGCCGCATGGAGAAGCTGAAACGGAAGCAGTCCTCTATCAGCACCATCACGATACTTGGAGGCCGCCGAAAGGACGGGACGCCGGAAACACTTAACCTGACCATCAGAAAAGGCGATGTGCTGGCGATTGTCGGACCGACCGGTTCGGGAAAGAGCAGGCTGCTTGCCGATATCGAATGTCTGGCGCAGAAGGATACACAGACGGGGCGGACCGTGCTCATTGACGGAAGGCCGCCTGTGTCCGCCGAACGCTTTTCCATTGAGAATAAGCTGATTGCCCAGCTGTCCCAGAATATGAATTTCGTGATGGACCTGCCCGTGATGGAATTTTTAAAATTCCACGGGGAGAGCCGGATGGTGAATCGGATTGAGGAGACGGCCGGAGAGATCTTTGACCAGGCCAATGAGCTGGCCGGCGAGCCCTTCGGGGAGAATACCCCTTTGACCCAGTTAAGCGGCGGCCAGTCGCGGGCGCTGATGATCGCCGACACGGCAATGCTCAGCAGCTCCCCGGTCGTTCTGATCGATGAGATCGAGAATGCGGGCGTGGACAGGAAGAAAGCCCTGGAGCTTCTCGTACGCGAGGAGAAGATGGTTTTAATGTCCACCCATGATCCGCTGCTGGCTCTGATGGGGGACCGTAGGCTGGTCATTGAAAATGGCGGGGTCAAGGCGGTGATCGAGACCAGTGACAGAGAGCGGAGCAATCTATACGAGCTGGAACGGATCGATCGGAGGATGCAGGAACTGAGAAATCAGATCAGGACCGGCAGCAGGGTGGAGTACCCGGTGGCCGGCTTTTTTCATTTGGAGGGATAAACAATGATAACAGGAACGACACCGGTCAGCCGGATTCTTCGGGAGTATCCGGAGACCTTTTCCATATTTTTAAGCAATGGCTTTGAGTATCCGGACGCGGAGACGATGATCCGGGAAATCGGAGAAGAGACCTTGCTTCAGACCGTTCTTCAGATCCGGGAGATCAATCCCGAGCTGTTCCGTTTTTATCTGGACAACGCGGTCTTAAAGGCGGAGCAGGAGCGGAACTGCGTACTGGAGGACTTTAATCCGTGGGATCATCTGGATTTCTACGGAAATACCATCTGTCCGCTGAAGTTTACGTTCAAAGACGCCCTGGAGGTGCTTGAGCGGAACCACGCATCCGATACGGGGCAGAAGAGAAAATGCTATGTGGAGGCGGGAAAGAATTCCAACGACAGCTGTGACGAACTGTGGTCCAATCCCGATCCGGAGATGTTTCCGTCGCTGCTCCTTTCCAAAGAGTTCAACCAGTATCTGGGACAGGATTTTCAAAAACGGATGGCGGAGAAAGGGTATTTTACCGCTGATTTTTATGGGGATTTAAAGATCAATCCTAACTTCGAACAGGCGGGGTTAATGGATCCTCAAAAACAGTATGGAGTCTATGGCGTCATGGCCGACGTTCTGCTTGTGGACCGAAAGAAGCTGGGGGATATTCCGGTTCCAATGACGCGCGCGAAGCTTTTGGATCCGGAATACAAAGATCAGATCATTCTGTTTGGAAAAGACAGGACAGAGCTGTCTAACGCGACCTTTCTTTATATTTATAAGGAATTTGGGATGGAGGGAATCCGCAGGCTCGCGCATAATGTGCGCCATGCGGCACACGGCTCACAGATGGCGAGGCTGGCCGGATCGGCCAATCCGGAAGGTGCGGGAATCTGTCTCGTATCCTGGTTCTTCGCAAGAACCTGCGTACGGCCGGGAGTCGAGATCCATTTTCCGGCTGACGGCTGTATGACACTTCCCATGTACGTGCTGGTGCGGAAAGACCGCCTGGAACAGGTGCGTGACATCGTGGATTACATAATCGGAGATGCGTTTGCGGATGCCTGTGTGAAGGCATTTACTCCTCCGGCCAACGGAAACGTGGATGACACCTTCCCGGGAACGCTGGCATGGCTGGGCTGGGATTATATCCGTTCCCATGACATCAATGCGATAGCAGAGCAGTGCAAGGATGTCTTTTTCGAGGAATGGAACAGGACTCACGAAGGAGGACAGCTCTTTCTATGAAACTGATAACAGTATCTGGTCCGCCCTCCTCGGGCAAAACCTCCGTGGTAATCCGGACCATCGAACAGCTGGAGCATCCGGAACGGGTCATGGTGGTCAAGTTCGACTGCCTGTCGTCCACTGACCAGGAGCGCTACCGGGCAGGCGGCATCCGGGCGGTGACGGGGCTGTCGGGGAACCAGTGTCCCGATCATTTTTATATCACCAATGTGGAAGACTGTGTGAAACAGGGAGAGAAGGAGGAACGCTCCCTTCTGATCGTGGAGAGCGCAGGGCTCTGCAACCGCTGTGCGCCCCATTTAAAGGGCTGTCTGGCCGTCTGTGTGATTGATAATCTCTCTGGAATCAACACGCCTCAGAAAATCGGTCCCATGCTGAAATACGCGGATATTGTCGTGGTGACAAAGGGCGATATCGTATCACAGGCAGAGCGCGAGGTCTTCGCGTTCAAGGTCAGGCAGGCCAACGCGGGAGCACAGATCATCTTTGTCAACGGCATCACGGGACAGGGGGCCTTCGATTTATCGAGGGCCTGGCTGGAGGCTCCGGAGCTGAATAACGGGCTGAAGGAAAGCCGGCTGAGATTCTCCATGCCGTCCGCCCTCTGTTCTTACTGTCTGGGAGAGACCAGGATCGGAGAAGAGTACCTGAAAGGAAACTATAAGAAAATGAGATGGGAGTAAGAAGTCATGGCATCGAGTGAAATTGCGGTATATGAGCATGAGAGCCGGCGGGCGTTGGGAACGCTGCTGGCTCTGCTGGCAATCCTGCTGGTGGGGATCGTTCTTTCCCTTGCGGTGGGAAGATACTATATTCCGGTCAGGGATATAGGAAAGGCTTTCCTGGGCGGGGAGGTGTCCGATAAAATAGCACAGGTCCTTTTTGTGGTCCGTCTGCCGAGAGTCCTGGCCGCAGTCCTGATCGGAGGGGCCATGTCGCTGTCGGGGGCCGCGTATCAGGGAATGTTCAAAAACCCGCTGGTTTCCCCTGATATTCTGGGCTCCTCTGCAGGGGCGGGATTTGGTGCGGCAGTGGGAATTCTCCTGTCATTCAGTGTGGCGGGAGTGAAGACGTCGTCCTTTGTATGCGGCATTCTGGCCGTGTCCCTGACCTGGTTTATCAGCCAGCGGTTCGGGAAAGGCAGCGACAATCTCTTCCTGCTCATTCTGGGCGGAATTATTGTGTCGAACCTGTTCCAGTCCCTGATATCTTTGGTGAAATACGCGGCGGACCCTACGGATAAGCTTCCGGCCATTACCTTCTGGCTGATGGGAAGCTTATCGAAGGCGACGATGCAGGATGTAAAGATTATGCTCGTTCCCTTTGCCGTCTGCACCGGAATCCTGATATTCTGTTCCGGACAGTTAAACATTCTGGCCTTGGGAGACGAGGAGGCGAAGACGCTGGGCGTCAACACGGTGCTGCTTCAGGGCTTTGTGATCGTGACGGCTACGGTGCTGACCGCATTTTCCGTGTCCTTCTGCGGGATGATCGGATGGGTGGGACTCGTTGTTCCGCATCTGGCCCGCATGATGATCGGCCCTAATTTTAAGTATTTGATTCCTGCCTCCGCCCTTTTGGGAAGCAGCTATCTGCTCATTATGGACGGATTCTGCCGATCGGTGTTCGCGGTGGAAATCCCCCTGGGAATCGTCACTTCGCTGGCTGGGCTTCCCTTCTTTTTATATCTGCTGACGCGGCAGAACAAAGGATGGTGATGGAATATGATACGGACAGAACATTTGGGATGCGGCTACGGCAGATGCGAGGTGCTGCACGACATTAATATTACCATGAATCCGGGTGAACTCTGGTGTGTCCTGGGGGCCAACGGAGTGGGGAAGAGCACGCTGTTTAAGACGCTTCTGGGCCTCTTAAAGCCCATGTCGGGACAGATCCTGATTCAGGATAAGCCGCTGGAACAGTGGAGCCGGAAAGAATTGTCCAGACTGGTGGCCTATGTGCCGCAGAACCACGTACCGCCGTTTCCTTTTAAGGTGTGGGAGATGGTTGCCATGGGACGCAATCCCTATCAGAACGGTTATGGAAGGATGACACCTGAGGACAGCCGGATCGTGGCGGAAGCGATGGAAACGCTTCATATCGACGGGCTGGCCAATAAGATTTATACGCAGATCAGCGGCGGCGAACGGCAGCTGGTGCTGCTGGCAAGAGCCATCGCCCAGCAGACGCCGGCTCTCTTTTTAGATGAACCGGTATCCAATCTGGATTTTGGCAATCACGCCCGCGTTTTATCCCATGTGCGCCGGCTGGCAGCTGGCGGTAAGACGATAGTGATGACCACCCACTGTCCCGACCACGCTTTTATGCCGGAGAGCAGCGTCATTTTACTTGACCGGGGCGGCGTGCTGGGAGTTGGAAAAGGAACGGAGATCGTCACAGAGGAGCGGATCAGATATATGTACGATATCGGAAGCCGGATCGTGGAGGTAGATCCGGAGGGAAGGATGACCTGTATCGCTGATTACTAGGCGTGCGGTTCCTGCTGTGTGAGAATAGGAGAGAATAAGGAGGGAACAGATCTTGAAAGGGAAAAAAATGAGCGGATTCCCCGCAAGGGAAAAAGCGTTGAATGATTTTTTTGCGGCCTGGGAGCCGCGGATGCAGACGGAACTGGCGGCGCTTGAGGAAGCGGTGGGACGGGTTGCGGCGGAGGATTTATACTCGGTCAACACGCTTCCGGTATACCGGTCATCTGCGTGTGACGGGATCGCGGTAAACTCGTCCATGTTTGCCGAAGGCGTACCGGACACTTCCGCATGGAGATGCGGCAGCGAGTATGAGCGCGCCGACACAGGGGACGATTTCGACGACCGGTTCGATGCAGTGATCCCCATTGAGGAGGTGGAGACCGCGCCGGATACCTCCGTTGTGATCAGCCCCGATGTGCCGGTAAAGCCGGGCTGGAATGTGCGGCCGCGCGGAGATTCGCTGCGGGAAGGCGAACTTCTGATCCGGGCCGGCATGGTGATCCGGCCTGTGGATTTAGCTTCCCTCGCGGTGGGAGGAATCTCCATGGTTCCCGTCAGGAAGAAGCCGGTGGTGGCATTTATACCGACCGGCAGCGAGCTGGTACCGGCGGGGATTGCACCGAAGAGAGGGCAGAACGTGGACACGAACAGCGTTCTGGTGAAGACGTCACTGAAGGCTCTGGGGGCGGACCCGCTGGTATTCCCGATTATCGACGATGACCCAGAGGCGTTAAAACGTGCGCTCCATGAGGCGCTCCGCTCTGCCGATCTCATCGTGTTAAACGGCGGGACGGCCAAGGGAGGGGAAGACTACAACTTCCAGCTGCTGGAGCAGGAAGGCAGGCTGATTCACCATTACATTGCGGCCGCTCCAGGAAGGCCGATGGCACTGGCCGTGGCAAAGGGAAAACCGGTCATCAATCTGCCGGGGCCGACTCTGGCGGCTGTCTTCGGTCTGGAGTGGTGCTTGAGCAGAGTGACGGCAAGGTTCCTGGGAATTCCGGCGCCTCAGAGGCCGGTGGTATCCTGCATTCTGGATCATGCATTCGGCAGCAATCCCAATATGGCGATCATGTGCCTGATGAAGATTACAAGGGCAAAGGATGGCGTATACCATGCCCGCTATCAGTCGTTTTTCAACCAGAGCCTTCCAGCCTCCCTGGCGTCCGATGGAATCTATATCTCTGACGTGGGAGAGTCTGAGCGGAAGAAGGGGGAAATCATCGAGGTAGCCCTGCTTCGCGGAATGGAATACCTGGAGGAATGGGAGGATGAAGATGGAACAGAATGAGAAGAAGACAGCGAGCACGCTTGCGTTTCACCATCCGGACTTCGAATTTGATGATATCGCAGAGAATATTTTCCTGCCGATCTATGAGGTGATCGCGACCGATCTGCTGGAAGAGACCGGCGTTGTCTCCGGACAGATGCTGGACATCGGCTGCGGAGGCGGCCATCTGGGGCTGGCCGTCATGGTGCAGTCGAAGCTTCAGTGTACCTTCATGGATATCAACCGTACGGCGGTTTCGTGCGCAGAAGAGCGCGCAGCAAAACGCGGGCTGGAGAGCCGTGCCGAGTTCATCTGCGCCAGTGTGGAGCAGATGCCATTTACAGACGGCCGCTTTCAGCTGATTGTCAGCCGCGGCTCCATGCCGTTCTGGAACGACCAGGAGAAGGCGGTTTCCGAGATCTGCCGGGTTCTGGCTCCAGGCGGGAAAGGCTGTATCGGAGGCAGTCTGGGAAGGCCGGATCAGCGGGAAGTGATTATGAAGAAGATGAAGCATTACGGACTGGCCTGTATGGGAGGCCATCCGGAGCGTTCCAGGGCTCTGCCTGACGAAGAATATATCAGGCTGGGGCACAAGTACGGCTGTGAATGCAGCGTCATAGACGATGATGACCGAGGCCACTGGCTGGTCTTTTCAAAATAAAAAAGAAAGAAAATTACGGTGTTATAACCTGAAAATCCAGGCTTTTTCCGTCCAGGGAGAATATGGCAAAAAATAGTAGTTGATAAAAGAACGTGTGTTCTGTATAATAGTACTATGATTGTCAGGGAGCAGATTTCAAGGAGGAGATTCTGGAGATGGAAAAATTACTGGATGTGATAGAACGGAAGGATGCTTTGGTGATAGCTCTGTCGGATGGCCATATCAGAGCGGTGGACTTAACGGCGCTTAAGCCTGAGACAGAAGCGGAGATGTCCGCGGAAGAGCTGTGCGCCGCGGGAAAGAAGATCTATACGGTCCTGTCCGAAGACATGGAACAGCTGCAGAGCTGTGAATACATATTTCAGGAAGACGCCATGTGGCTCCGGTATGGGAGTAAGCTGCATGAGGAGCTGCGCGACCACCGTCTGCAGAAACTTCTGGATGAAGAGATTTACTGTGAGGATGAGAGCGGTATGCAGTGAAGCAGAAGACAGGCGGTAAACGGAATGCCGGCATCAGGCATAGAAATTATGCGGTGCAAATCATGGCGGCGTTACCACTGAAAAGTGCCGGACTGCCTGGGAAACACGATGTTTCCCGGCAGTCCGGCACTTTTGCGCTCTATTAAAGTTTACTTTTTATAAAAACAGTTTCCGCCCACAACCGTATAGGAGGAGTAATTGTTATAATCGGCGCGTTTTGCAGAATTAAAGAATAGGTAATCGCCAATGTTGTTTGAGCCGGAGAGCGCTGCCTTCGTCGCTTTTAACGCTTCGGAGGAAGGTCCCTTTGCCAGGTATTTATCCAGGAGGCCCGACGTGGCGCCGGGAAACTGGCCGTCGGCGTAGATGACATCTGTGATGGAACTTCCCCAGCGCCCGGATTTCACCCGGTTGACGATGACGCTGGCCACGGCCAGCTGGCCGTCGTAGGAGTAGCTGCCGGATTCCATCATCACACAGGCCGCCATCAGATAGATTTCGTCGGAGGAAGCATTGATCACATACTTCGGCTTTTCTTCCTCTTTCTTTTTCTGCTCTTTATTTTCCGAGGCCTTTAGAGCGGCCTGCTCTGCTTCTATGCTGACTGCCTTGCCGGGAGTGAGACTCACCTTTGTGTACTGGCTGGAGACATAGCCGGACGTATCGGAGGACAGCTGAACCTTGATCCAGCCGTCGGACTCTTCGAGAACCGGATAGTAATCGTCTGCCGCGGCAAGCCCGATGATCGCCGCGTCGGTGGAAGGCGTCTCCCTCACATGCAGCGTCTGAGTCGTTACCCTGGCTGTGAACAGTCCAAGCTCTTTGGCCAGCGGCTTGATATCCTGGCCGAATACGAGGTAATCGTTTTTCAGCCAGCCTTCCAGGCCGCCGGAGCGGATCTTTGTCCAGCCGTCTTTCTTTTCTAAAACGGTGCCCCCGGCTCCCCGGTAGCATTTGCCGAGAACCTTGCTGTCGAGTGAAGGCTCGGCACGCAGATTGAGGACGTCGGTGACATTGGCGACAGCCTTGTTATCATATTCGGAGGCAGCAGGAGCGTGGGTTACCGGAACTTCTTTTCGCTCGATACCGACCTGGGGAACCGCAGCCGCCGCTTTGACGTTTACGGAACTGCCGTCGGTGATAATACCTTCCTTTGCCGTTTCCGGCAGAGACGGGGTCAAGTGTCCCGGTGATGAAAACGCAGTAAGAGTAAAAGCTGCTGCAATGGCCGCCGCAGTGATTACGGTGCGGTTTCCCCGGGTGTTTTTCCATGAATGCTTCATAAAAACCTCTGATTTTCTGTAAAATTGTTTTTTCATAAATGTTACAAAAATATTACAAAAAATACTATAACAATTTTTTGCATACTTGTCAAGTTTCGACACTATTTGCAGGCTTTACTGAGGCTGTACTGTTGCAGTTCCCCGGCCCCGCCGCCGGTACCCGGATAAAGGAGACATACTGCTTGATAATTCTTCGCAAATATATTATGATTTGAGTAACACTACAGAAGAGGTAACGGGAGATGGGATGGTCAGAACGCGGTAAGAGGGAAATGCAGGGGATGCTGCTGCCAGTAATTGTGTGTATGTGTTTTATTGCCAGCAGTCTTTTATTTCTCGTTCAGATGATTGTTAAGAGCGAGGAAGAGAACATTACGGATTTGTATAACGCGGCGAATCAGACCAAAACCGCCCTTTTAAAACAGATAGAAGGTGACTGGCAGACTCTGGAGGGACTGTCCGTAAGTCTGCAGAGCCTGGCGAATATCCGAACAGACGAGCTCATGGAGATTCTGGCGGATGTCAACGATAAGAATGCCTTTATCCGCATGGGATACGCGGATGCCTCCGGACAGGGGGAAATGGTTGATCTGGCTGGAAATATTGAGACGATATCCATCGCAAAGGCAGCATTTTTTCAAAGGGCGATGGAGGGGGAAAAGAGTATATCCATGACCTTCGAGGATTCCAATTCGGCTGGAGGATACGTCAATTATTTTGCAGCAAGAGTGTTAAACAGCGACGGAGAGACGGAAGGCGTCCTCTGTGCAGTCCATGCAACGAATGTATTAAGGTCGATTATCGATATGCCTCTTTTGAAAAATTCCGGCTATTCTGATATCCTGAATGAATCCGGTGATTTTGTAATAATCAGCAAACCCTCCATGGCTGAGACGGCTTTGTCGTCAAATCAGGAGGCGATCACGGAAAGGATTCGGGAGGAAGACAGTGGGAGCTTTACTGTAAAGGACGAAAAAGGAAGAAAATACATGGTGACTGTCCTTCCTCTGATTGAAGGACAGTGGTACCAGGTCAGTACGGTTCCGGTGGCGGTGCTTCGTTCCAGCTATATTGAGACTGCAAGAGGCATCATGGCGATTATTCTGGCGGCCTGTGTGCTGTTTATTTGGCTGATCAGCTCACAGAGGCGTATGGCGGCTGAGAATCAGAAGACCCTGATGAAGCTGGCTTACAGTGATTCCCTGACCGGTATGCGCAATTATGACGGTTTTAAGAAGGACGCGGAGCAATTCCTGGCGGAGCAGGAGCTTTCCGCCTGCATGATCTGGTACGCGGATTTTAAGAATTTTAAGTTTATCAATGACGTGCTGGGTTATGAGGAGGGCGACCGGCTGCTCTCCATGGTGGCGGAGTATTTAAAGATGGTGGAGAGTCCGGACTGTATGAGCTGCCGGATCGCCGCGGATAATTTTACCGGAATCATGCGATGCAGGGAAGACGAAAGTCTGGCCCGGGGCCATAAGGAGATTCTGGACTATCTAAAACAGTCCGGTATGGAGAATTTTCCGTTTCTGGAGATTCCGCTGGGGGTCTACCGCCTGAAAGAGAGCGACCGGGGGCAGACGGTGGATGTCCTGGTAAACTATGCCAATATGGCCCATAAGACGGCCAAGGAGAAAAACGGCAGCGCGTTTGTCTATTACGATGACGAGATACGGAAGAAGACGCTGGAGGATTCCACCCTGGAAGCGGAGGCAGAGCCCGCCATAAGAAATGGGGAATTCCGGCTTTACATGCAGCCCAAGGTGGACATACAGAACGGAAACCGGATCTGCGGCGCCGAGGTGCTGGTGCGCTGGCAGAATCCCCGTCTGGGACTGATCCCGCCGGGACGTTTTATTCCGCTGTTTGAGAAGAGCGATCTTATCATTAAGCTGGACCGCTATATGTTTGAACAGGCCTGTATCTGGCTGAAATCGTATCTGGACGGGGGCGGAAGGCCGGTGAATATCGCGGTCAACGTGTCAAAGGTCGGAATCTTCCAGCCGGGCTTCGTCGAATACTATGCGGCCGTCAAGAAGAAATACGGAATTCCGGACCATATGCTGGAACTGGAATTTACGGAGAACATTCTTGCGGTGGATACCGAGCTGTTCTCCGATCTGGTTATAAAACTAAGAAAAGAAGGCTTTCTTTGCTCCCTGGATGACTTCGGTTCCGGCTACAGTTCCCTGAACTTATTAAAGGATCTGCCTGTCGACGCGCTGAAGCTGGATATCCTGTTTTTCCGGAAAAGCCGGGACGTGCGCCGGGAACGGATCGTGGTTTCCAATTTCATCAACATGGCAAAGCAGCTGAATATTACTACAATCGCAGAGGGCGTGGAGGAGGAAGACACCGTGGAATTTTTACAGAACGCAGACTGCGACGTGATCCAGGGTTACATATTTGCAAAACCCATGCCGAAGGAAGAATTTGAGGCGATGCTGGGCGGGACGGATCACCTGGCGATGAATCACAATGAGCAGGGCAATTGAGGCAGGGGCGCCGGTATTCCACAGGCTGTATCATCCCATGACATCGCGTCCGTTCTTATCGGACGGACGCTACAGGGAATACAGGCCGTGCGAACTGCTGCGCCCCTATATTTTATGTTATTGGACCATGGAGGACGAGGTCACACCGGATAAGAGCGGGAGCGAAGCGAACACCCCCGTCCTGGTGATCCCGGATACGTGTGCCGATATTATTATCCGTATCAACCATACGAGACAGGAGATCTCGGGGTACCTGTGCGGGATTCAGGATCAGCCCTTTCTTTCAGTTCCCCGCATCAGCGGTGATGAGGTCAGCTGTTTTGCCGTACGGTTCTATTTTTGGAGCGCAGGACTGTTTTTGAATTTAAACTACAGGGATACGTCAAATGCAACGATCGGACTGGAGGAGCTGGGCCGGGACTGGAGAATGCTGTTCGAACCTTTTTTCTATTTAAACAGGATAGAGGACCAGATCGCTCTTGTGGAGGAATTTTTGCTGAGCAAGCTGGTATCGATGGAGTGGAAGCCGGATCTGTACAATTCCGTACACCGGATTCTCGCCTCTTCGGGACGGATCTCCGTGAAAGAGATCTGCGAGTACAGCTGTGTCAGCCAGAGACAGATGGAGAGACTGTTTCTAAAAGAGGTAGGACTCCCGATCAAACGGATTGCCGGTATGGTGCGCTATCAGAACGTGTGGAGAGAGATGGTTTCCAGTAAAGAATTCAATATCCAGGACGCAGTTTACCGGTATGGTTACACCGATCAGGCTCATCTTTTGAAGGAATTCCGGCGCTTTCACGGGACGGCGCCCGAGGAGGCGAGGCGAATCGCGTGGCAGAACCGGTAGCGTGTCGTTTTTTTACAATACATTTTCGCCATTCCCTGGTATAGTATCGGTTACAACACGGAAGGAGAGAATGAACATGAAAGTACTGAACAAAAACGACTATCAGGAGATCCGCACCTGGATTCACCGCAATGCAAGACAACTGGAGCTGTCCGTCTGGAATTATTTCTTCGAGAATGGGAGCCGAGAGGCTGTGATCGATGCGCTGTCATATTATCAGAATGAGGACGGAGGCTTTGGACATGCAGTGGAGCCGGATGGCTGGAACCCGGAATCATCTCCTTACGCCACGCTGGTGGTTACGGGAATCTTAAGACGAACGGGAGCCGCAGATGCTATGGGAGCCGGCCATCCCATGATGCAGGGCATTTTCCGCTATCTGGAAAGCGGAGCTGGCCGCGATGAAAACGGTTGGATGTTCTCCATCCCATCCAACGACGGATGGCCCCGCGCTCCCTGGTGGAGCTATGACGAGGCAGAGAATCAGCTTCAGAGCATGGGAATTACCGCGGGGCTGTGTGCATTTATCCTTCATTACGGAAAACCGGAATCTGCGGTTTATCAGACTGCCCTGAAGCATACGGCAGGAATCCTTGGGAAAGCGGCTGCTGCGGAAGATTTTGGAGAGATGGGAGCCGGCGGAGTCTGTATGCTGCTGGGAGAAGTGATGATGAGCGGCTTAAACGCCTCTTTCCCCTGTGAAGGACTGATGGGGAAAATGGCGGAGGTCGTAAACCGTTCCATCGAGCGCGACACGGAAAAATGGGCGGGCTATACCCCGCGTCCGTCGGAGTTTATCTGGGCCCCGGACAGCCCGTTTTACAAGGGAAATGAAGAGATCGTGGAGAAGGAACTGGAGTACCTCATCGATACGCGAAAGCCGGGCGGCGTGTGGGATATTACATGGTCCTGGTTCGCGCTGGGAGAGAAGTACCCGAAGGAGTTTGCCGTCAGCGAGAACTGGTGGAAGGCGTCCAAAGCCATTGAGAAGCTGGGATTTTTAATGAGCTTTGGCAGAGTAAAAATAGAAGAGTAAGCGGTATCGCACCGGATACCCGATTATATGACCACGGCCGTGTTCCTGACTGAGAGGGAGCACGGCCGTATTATTTTGCGCAATGACTAAGAATGCATTGAGTTTTAAGCGTGGATTCAGTATAATATGAAATAGTGAACAGAAAAACTGAGCGGGTATGCAGACAGGGAAAGCGGGTAAATGCGGCGTGGGAGCAGAGACAGGGAAAGAACGGGAAGCGCGTATGAAAGAGGCGGAGCGTCTGGCTGGTTATATCATGCATAAGCATTACTGTGAGCATGATGTGGAGGCGGTTACGGCTCTTTTTTCAACGGAGTTTTCATGGCTTGGAGCAGGGGAAGAGGAATACATCACGGGCAGAGACGCCTGTGTGGAGCAGTTTTTGAAATACAGGGGAGCTATTCCGAAGTGCAACATCGAGGCTGAGGAGTATGAGGTCATCTGTCCGGCAGAAGGCCTTTACATCGTGACGGGCCGGATGTGGATCGCCACAGATCCCAGCGCCGAGATGTATTTAAAGGTGCATCAGCGGGTAACCTTTGTGTTCCAGGAGACGGAGGAAGGGCTTAAGTGCAATCATATTCACTGCTCCAATCCGTATCAGGAGATGATGGCCGGAGAGTATTTTCCGGAAAAAATAGGCAGGCAGTCCTACGACTACGTGCAGGAGCGCGTCTCGGCGCTGGAGGAAGAGCTGAGACAGCAGAACCGGCAGATGGAGGTTATCATGTCCTCCATCGCGGGCGGCTTAAAGATCAGCAACGACGACGACACCTATTCCTTTGCCTTTGTCAGCAGGGAGGCGGCGGCCCTCTTTGGGTATACGGTGGAAGAGTTTATGGAGGCTACCGGGGGCAATGCGGTGGGGAACGTCTATCCGCCGGATCTGCCGAAGGCGCTCTCAGACTGCGCGGAGGCGTTTCGGGATGGCGGTCTTACCTATTCCACCCGGTACCGGGTGCGCTGCAGGGATGGAAGTCTGAAGTGGGTGATTGACAGCGGAAAGAAGTGCCAGGACACGTCAGGCAGATGGATGGTCAACAGCCTTTATCTGGATATTACGCGTTCGGAGGAGGATGCCGAGCGGATCAGGGAGCAGGCACAGCTGCTCTCCAGTATTTACGACACGGTTCCCTGCGGAATCATCCGTTTTGTACGGGAGCATGACGGCGGTTACCGCCTTGTCTCTTTAAATAAAGCGGTTTTATCGCTTATGGGTTACGGGACGATGGAGGAAGGGCTTAAGGACTGGCAGGATGGTACGCTGGGCGCGGTTCTGGAGGAGGACCGCCTTCTTCTGCGTGCTGCGTATGACAGTCTTAAGCAGGTTGGAGACCGGAGAGACAGCGAATACCGTGTAGGCTGGAAGGCTGGTTCTGTCCGCTGGATGGAAGGAACCAGCATGATCGTTGGCTTCACAGCCGACGGGGAGGCCATTCTCCAGCGCACGGTGGTGGACATTACCCAGAGAAAGGCTTTAAAAGAGCGGCTGGACCGGGAACAGGAGATGTACCGGGTGTCCATGGAAGCGAGTTCTGCGGTCATGTTTGAGTATCTGATGGATTCGGATACCTTTATCAGCTACGAACCCAGGGCAGGGCAGGGAATTCTGCGAAACGAGCTGAAAAACTACTCAAAGATTCTTCTTGACCAGCAGATCGTACATCCGGACGATGTCCCGACCGTTCTGGATAATATCTGCCGCGGCCGTTCCGAGGTGTTCGAGGTGCGCTGTTCCACTCCGGATGGAGTGAGGGGACAGTATACCTGGTTCCGGGCAGACAGCAGGCTGATGGAGGAGAACGGCAGGCCGTACCGGGTGGTCGGCGCGCTCCACAACATCCATAAGATGAAAGCAAAGCTGTCGGAGAACAGTGAGCGCCTGTATATGAGCCAGTCAGCATTCCAGGCGATCGGCGGCGTGTATGTCAGTATTTATTACGTGGATTTAGAGACAGACAGCTACTACGCGGTCCGTCTTCCGGAAGCGGGCCGGGGAGCGCCTCCGCCCAGGAACGGCGGCTATACCGGCGGCCTGCGGGGCTATATTCTGGATTCCGTGAGGCCGGAGGATAAACACAGGGTGGCGGAGCTTTGCAGCAGGGAGCAGATCGAACGGGTACTGACGGAGCAGAACGTCCATATCGAGACGGAATTCCGCCATAACCGGTCTGCGGAGTGGCTGAGGCTGGAGATTCATCAGGTGGCAGTAAAGGACGGAAAGCCCAGGACGGTAATCCTGGCGATCCGTGATATCAATAAAGAGAAGCAGAGAGAGCTGGAATATTACGAAGAGGAAAAGAGAGCAAAGCAGGCGCTGGAAGAAGCCTATGAGTCCGTGAACCAGGCCAATCAGGCGAAGTCGGAGTTCCTGTCCCGGATGAGCCACGATATCCGGACACCCATGAACGCCATTCTGGGTATGACCGTGATCGCGGAGAGCAGCCTGCAGAACACGGAGAAGGTGAAGGACTGCCTCTCCAAGATCAGTCTTTCGGGAGCCCATCTCCTGGAACTGATCAACGAGGTCCTGGATATGTCGAAAATCGAATCCGGCAAGATGAGCCTCAGCGAAGAGGTGATTCACTTAGATAAACTGGTCGGCGAGGTGGCCCAGATCATACGTCCGGAGGCCGAAAACCGAAAGCAGAAGTACGAAGCGCAGATCCGGGGGCTGGAGCATGGAACGGTCTGCGGGGATGCGGTGCGGATCAAGCAGATCTTGATCAATCTGCTGTCCAATGCTGTCAAATACACGCCTGTGGGCGGCCGGATCGGCCTGAGCCTGGACGAAAAGCTGTCCAGCGAGAGCGGTGTGGGCTGTTTTGAATTTACCGTGGAAGATAACGGAATCGGAATGGCGCCGGAATTTATAGACAGGCTGTTTATGCCCTTTGAGCGGGCGGAGGACCCGAGAGTCTCCCGGATCCAGGGAACCGGGCTGGGACTGGCCATCACGCGGAACCTCGTCTCCATGATGAACGGTACCATACAGGTGGAGAGCCGGATGGACGTCGGAACGAAGTTCGTCGTCACTATTTACTTAAAGCTGGCGGGAGACGGCGAGACATTCCGCCCGGAGCCGCCCATAGATGCCTTTCCGGTAAAGAAGCAGTTTAAGCCGGGGCTTCGTGTGCTGCTTGCGGAGGACAATGAGCTTAACCGGGAAATCGTGGAAGAGCTGCTGGCGTTGTCCGGGATCACGGTGGAAAGCGCCTCCAACGGACAGGAGGCAGTAGATTTATTCTGCGCGTCGCCTCCCGGCACGTACGGCCTGATTCTGATGGATATCCAGATGCCGGTTCTGGGTGGATACGGTGCCGCCAGGGCGATCCGCAGACTGGGCCGGTCCGGGGAGAGACCCGATGCGGCGGAGATCCCCATTATCGCGCTTACGGCAAATGCATTTGCCGATGATGCATACCAGGCGCGGATTGCGGGAATGAATGAACATGTGGCGAAGCCGCTGGAGATCAACCGGCTTCTTGAAATTATGAGCCGCTGGGTAAAGTGAGCGGCAGACATACTGTGAAATCGGAGGGAAAACATGAAATATTATATGGTGGAAGGAATCATACTGGACGCCGGGAAGATGGATGACGCGATTATGAAGGAACACATGGCCTATACGCAGAAGGCCATGGACAGCGGCATGATATTCTTATCGGGGCTTAAGACGGACATGAGCGGCGGCATATTTCTCATGAAGGCGGAGAAGCCGGAGGAGATAGAGTCGTATCTGGCCGCGGAACCCTTTAAACGGAATGGGATACAGGATTACAGATGGGCGGAGTTTGACACCCATTATATCCATCCGCAGCCGGATCAATGGTTCGAAAAGTAATATACTGCCGGTAATCAGACAGGAGGATGAAGCATGAAAAAAGCCATCACGTTCAGATTGTGCGTCGTGATCATCACCGCCATGGTGATGATGGCTCTTCTCGGATACTATCTGCTGACGAAGTCGGCAAAAGAAGCGATGAGAACGAATTCAGAGATCCGGTTCAACCAGGTTTCGGAGGTCCTTAAGAGAAATGACACCGAGATCGCGGAGCTGCGGGAGAATCTGAAGGAGGATTATTTTATCCGGGCAAAAGCGGCGGCGTATATCGTACAGAACCAGCCGGACGTGGTGGGAGACTTAGAGGAAATGCGAAAGATCGCCTCACTGCTCCAGGTTGATGAACTTCATCTGTTTGACATGGAGGGCCGCCTTTATGCCGGTTCCGAGCCGAAATACTATGATTATACGTTTCGTTCGGGGGAACAGATGCAGTTCTTTCTTCCGATGCTTGACGACGACAGCCTTCAGCTCTGCCAGGACGTGACGCCCAACACCGCGGAAGGCAAGATGATGCAGTACGTCGCGGTATGGAGGGAGGATCACGGAGGAATCGTCCAGATCGGCATGGAACCGGCCCGCCTGATGGCCGCCATGGAAAAGAATGAGCTCTCTTACGTATTTTCCATGATGACGACCGAGAGAGGCGTCACTATTTTCGCGGCTGATCAGGACACGAGGGCGATTATCGGAGCTACGGGAGAGATTCCGGTGGGGACTCCGCTGGCGTCCCTCGGACTCTGTCTGCCTGAAGACATCGGAGAAGGCACCCTCTATAGCAGGGAGATGGTTCTTGACGGGCAGAAGAATTACTGCATGATGGAGATGACGGACGGTATTTTGGTAGGCGTCAGCGCTACATACGAGAAGCTCTACGAAAACGTTCCGGGCAATATGATGCTGATCATTTTCAGCCTCTGCGTGCTCTCCTTTGTCACCGTGTTCCTGATCCTTAAGATGCTGGATACCTTTATCTTAAACGATATTTACGGGACGATAGACGGAACGCAGAAGATTGCCGCCGGTAATCTCGACTACAGTCTGGAGATTGATCACACGCCGGAATTCAAGGAACTGAGCGCCAATATCAACCGCATGGTCGGCAGCCTTCTGGAGGCGACAGGAAAGCTGTCCCTGGTCTTCCAGAACGTCGATATTCCGATTGCAGTTTACGAGTACAATCAGGATATGAAGCGCGTGCTGGCGACGAAAAAGCTGGGAGAGATTCTGATGATACCGGAGGAGGAGCTTTCTGCCGTCCTTGCGGACAGGGCGCTTTTCGTGGAAAAGATTAGGGAGATCCGTTCCGAGCCGCTGAAGGAAGAGAAGGAAATCTGCTGCCTGAACGGAGAGGAGCGCCGTTACGTGAGGATCAAGACGTACGAAGGGGAAGGGAAGACGCTGGGGATCGTTATCGACGTAACGGAGGCAATCGTGGAAAAACAGCAGATCGAGCAGGAACGCGATATCGACCTGCTTACCGGTCTCCTGACGCGGCGGGCATTTTTCCGCACGGCAGACCAGTTGTTTGCAGATCCGGACCGGCTGAAGACGGCAATGCTTCTGATGATGGATTTAGATAATCTGAAGCATGTCAACGATTCCTGGGGCCACGAATACGGCGATAAGCTTCTGAAGACCGCTGCGAATCTGTTTGCCGGTCTCAAGGCTCCTGAGAAGCTGGCGGCGCGGCTCAGCGGAGATGAGTTTGTTCTGCTGATCTACGGCGCGGAGGAGAAAGAGGAGCTGTACGCGTGCATGGAACGGCTGGAACAGAGTATAAGAGAGGCCAGAATTACGCTGCCCTCCGGCGAGGAGGCTGAGGTGAGCGTATCAGGCGGGTATCTGATCTATCCCGAGGTCTGCGCTGACTGTACAGAGATGCTTCATCTGGCGGACCAGGCGATGTACCGGGTGAAGAAGAGCGGAAAGGGACGGTTTGAGAAGTATGGCGGGCCGGACGCGAAGGAAGGATAGGCTGGAAGCGGAGGAAGGATAGGCCGGATGTGGGGAAAGTGCAGGCTGGATGCGGCGGGATAGAAATTATGAGCAGGAGAAAAATCACATGGACCGAATTACGCTTTTTAAACAGTATTTGGACGAAAAACATAATACAACGATAGTACACGAGCATTACTTAAATACTCTGAGAGAATACGCTCCCGGAACCGACCTTTATATGAGGGAGATGCATTTTATCATTTCGGCGGATCCTGAGAATCCGGTCTCCATCTCGGATCTGGCCAGTTCCCTCGACGTTACGCTTGGAGCTGCATCCCAGATGGCGACAAAGCTGGAGAAGAAAGGACTGGTCAGCCGTTTTCCCGATCCCGGGGACCGGCGGCGGACCATGGTCAGCCTCACGGAGTCCGGGGCGAGGCTGTTTCAGGAACACTTGGAGTATGACAGAAGAAGTCTGATGTCAATGAGCGACATGTTCCATGATTTTTCGGATGAAGAAGTGATGAAATTAATCGAGGCGGAACGGATATTCCGGCGTGCGCTGCACACGAAAGCGAACGAATGAATCGGCAGGTTGTATAAAAAATCCTCTCCTAATTGTCTAAAACTACCATAGACAGGAGAGGATTCCTTGTCTATAATTACTTTAACAGCTAAAGTAAATGAAACGATAAAAATGCTGTCATTTTTTTGAATATTTACTTTAGCAACTAAAGTAAAGGAGAACCAAGATGCAAAAAAGCAAAGAAGAATTCTGCGAAAGCGGCCGGGAACCTGATGGAGCGTTCAGCGGAGAATTCGATCAGAAATTCGATCAGGAATTCGATCAGGAATTCGACCAGGAATTCGACCGGGAGTTCGACCGGAAAAGCACCCATGATTTAAAATGGCGCCGTGCCGGGGTCGAGGCCTACTTATCCCAGCCCATACGGGACGACATGATTCCCATGTGGATCGCCGATACGGACTTCGGCTGTATGAAAGGGATTGTGGAAGCGGTCAAAAGGAGAGCAGAACACGAGATTTACGGCTACTGTGCGCCGGGAAGTGATTTTTACAGCGCGGTCGCTTACTGGGAGAAAATGCGGTTTGGCTGGGACATCCAGTCTGGCTGGGTGACAGCTCTTCCATCGGTGGTCAGCGGCATAAACATTGCCGTGCGCGCCTTTTCGGAGGAAGGGAACGGAATCATTGTCCAGACTCCCGTATACGATCCGTTCATCAACATTGTGAAACGGACAGGACGGGTTCCGGTGTTTAACTGCCTGAAGAACACGGACGGTCACTATGAAATGGATTACGACGGCCTGGAAGTGCTGGCCGCGGATCCCAACAACCGGATGCTGATTCTCTGCAGTCCGCACAACCCGGTGGGAAGAGTCTGGCGCGAGGAAGAACTGCGGCGCCTGGCGGAGATATGCTTAAAACACGATATCATGATTGTGACAGATGAAATCCATTCCGACATCGTATACGGAGATCACTGCCATCACCCGCTTCTTTCCCTGAATGAGCGGTACGCTTCGAAGTTTATCCATTTGTCGGCTCCTGGTAAGACCTTCAACGTACCGGGGCTGAAGATGAGCTTCTCACTGATACCAAATCCGGAGATAAAGGCAGCATTCGATGAGATGCAGCTCGCCATGTCTCTGGATATTAAGAACACCTTCGGCGTGGAATGCGTTCAGGCATGCTACACGGAGGAAGGAGTGGAATGGCTGGGCAGACTGCTTGCGTATCTGGAGTCAAATGTGGACCTGGTATGCAGCTTTATCCGGACGGAGATGCCGGCGGTACGGATGGAGCGGCCGGAGGGAACCTTCCTGTGCTGGCTTGATTTCTCAGAATACGGCATCACGGATAAGGAACTGTTAAAACGGGTGAACCTGGGTGCCGGAGTAGTCTGTGTACCCGGCGAGTGGTTTGGAAAAGGCGGAGAGAAGCATCTGCGGCTGAATATCGGCTGTCAGAGAAAAACACTGGAGACGGCGCTGCGGCGAATCAAAGACGCGGTAGGATAAAGGGGAGAATTGGTATGAGCGAAAACAAATTAACGAGAGCGGATTTATTTTCTATGGCAATCGGTCAGATTATTGGTGTGGGGATCATGACCATGACCGGAATTGCAATCGGATTTACGGGGAGAAGCGTCAACATCGCTTATGTTCTGGCGGGAATACTGACGATTGTGGCGGCTATTCCGCAGATTTATATCGGAGGTACGGCGAACTTTTTAGGCGGTCAGTATTCTCAGATCGCGGTGCTGGGGAACAAGAGGCTGGCAGGAGTATTTATTTATATTCAGATTGCAATGGCGCTGGCGTTATCCATGTATACGCTGTCCTTCAGTGAATACTTTCTGTCGCTGTTTCCAGGAGCTAACGCAAAACTGGTGTCCTTCGTTGTCCTGACCGTGCTGGCACTTATGCATATGGTTGGAATGAAGCAGGCGGCCAGGCTCCAGAATCTGATGTGCGTCATCCTGGCTGCAGGAATTGCCGCCTATATCGTGTTCGGCATCGGCCACATTCAGCCGGGCTACACGCAGTCCCCCGGATTCTTCACAGGCGGAGCCAGCGGTTTCGTTCTGGCCTCCATTTACCTGACCTTTGCCGCCGGAGGAGCGACCTATGTGGTCAATTTCAGCGCGGAAGCCAAGAATCCGACGAAGGATATTCCGTTCGTTATTATCGTTTCCACTGCGGCTATCGTCATCCTTTACGCGGTAATGTCCACAATCGCCGCAGGGGTGCTCCCGGTCGAGGAGGTAGCCGGAAAGCCGCTGAGCGTCTCTGCGGTCTCCTTCATGCCGAAAGCGGTATACACCTTTTTCGTAGTAGGCGGCGCAATGTTTGCCCTCCTGACGACACTGAACTTCAATATCGGCATGCTCGTATACCCGCTGAAAAAAGCAAGCGAGGACGGCTGGCTCCCGAAAGGCCTGGCCGCCACAAACAAACGGTTCGGCACGACCCACTGGATTATCGCTGCCATCTACCTGATCAGCGTACTTCCTATCCTGGCAGGACTGGACTTAAGCACGATTGCAAACAGCACGGTCATCCTGACGACCTCCATCCGCGGCGTCATCGCATTTGTCGCACTGGCTCTGCCGAAAAAGCTGCCGGAGCTGTGGAAGCGCTCTTCCTTCTACGTCAGTGACGGCAAATTGAAGGTGATCTGCATCGCCGCGATGTTCCTTGCGGGCGTATCCGTGGTCATGCTGTTTGTGACGACTTCCATGGCTCAGATCTGCGGAAACTGCTGTATTTTAGGAGTTGCCGTTGTACTGGCCTTTCTGTTCCAGAAAAAGGTGGATGTGAAAGCAAGCTATACGGAGAAATAGAACTGGTGCTGGCGGCCGGAATGTGATAAAATCAAAGGAATCAAGTATCCCCGCCGTTCGCGGCGGGGTGTTTAAAATTCGAGGCATTTGCCAGCCGGGTGGACTAACTTTATCGCCATCCGGCTGACTGTCCCCAGAAATAAAAATCAGGAGGCAATAATATGGCAATGTATGAAATCTATTTCAGCCCTACCGGAGGGACGAAGAAGGTCACAGAGATCATTGGAGGCGCGTGGGCGTGTGAAGCAGAGAGGGTTGATCTGATGAATCCGGCACTGCAGCCGGAACAATACGTCTTCTCGGCGGATGACATCTGCATCGTAGCAGTCCCGTCGTTCGGCGGCAGAGTGCCGGTAACGGCAGTGGAACGTCTGAAAAAGATGGCGGGCAACGGAGCGAGAGCGGTTCTGGTGGCCGTTTATGGAAACAGGGAATTCGAAGATACGCTGATGGAATTAAAAGACGCGCTGTCGGAGGCGGGTTTTCGCTGTTCGGCAGCCGCAGCGGCTGTGGCAGAGCATTCGATCATTCGTAAGTTCGGCGCCGGTAGGCCGGATGAGGAAGACTGCCGGGAACTGAAAGAGTTTTCGGAACGGATCAAACGTCATCTGGAGGAAAACGGAGACGGCGAGGTATCAGTGCCTGGCGGCCATCCGTACAGAGAATATCACGGCGTTCCGATGAAACCGAAGGCGGACAAGGACTGCATCAAATGCGGAAAGTGCGCCGCAGAATGTCCGGTCCAGGCGATCCCGAAGGATAATCCGTCATCTCTGGACAAGGAACGCTGCATCTCCTGTATGCACTGTATCGCCATATGTCCGGAGCAGGCGCGCCGCAATGATAAGGTAGTGCTGTTTGCCGCAGAACAAAAGATGAAAAAGGCCTGCAGCGGCCGCAAAGCGAACACCCTGTATCTGTAAAAATGATTTCCATCCTTTTCCTGACAATTTCCAGCCATCCTGTGTTATTATATTTTTGTAACAGAAATGTAACAAATATGTAACAATATCAGGAGGTATTAAACATGAAGAGACTAACCGCATACGCACTGACCGCAGCAGCGGCACTGGCAACGGCCGGCACCATCCCGTCGACGGCAAATGCAGCCGTTAATACATATAATTTTTCCGCAGGCGGCGGAAGAGTTATCATGGTGACCGGGAATAACCGGATGGATTTCAATAATATCTTAAACCAGATTCCCGGAGTAAACTTCTCCCCGGACTGCCAGCCTGTATTCCCGAATTACCCGGGCGATATGCTGCCGGACAACAGCCTGCCGATGCCGGAGCTGCCGTCACCGGATTACCCCATGCCGGATTACCCGGACAACAGCCTTCCGACACCGGAACTGCCGTCACCGGAGCTTCCGGACAACAGCCTGCCAACACCGGAGCTTCCGGACAACAGCCTTCCGACACCGGATCAGCCGTCCGATGAAAATCAGGATGAGGCCGTGGGCGCAGTACTGAAGCTTGTTAATGAAGAACGTGCCAAAGCAGGCCTTCCGGCGCTGACCCTTCATGCAGGCGCGACCCGTGCGGCACAGCAGAGAGCAGGAGAGATCGAGACCTCTTTTTCTCATACAAGACCGGACGGAAGCAACTTTACCACAGCACTGACCGCAGCTGGTGTGAGCTATAGAGCAGCCGGCGAGAATATTGCCTACGGCCAGAAATCAGCGAAGCAGGTTATGCAGGACTGGATGAACAGCGCAGGACACAGAGCTAATATTATGAATGCAAATTACAGCTCAATCGGAATCGGCCATTATAAGAACGCGGCCGGCGTTGATTACTGGACCCAGCTTTTTATCAACTAAAGATTACTGAGGATATTTCGGATACATAAAGGGATGAATAAAAGTATTTCATAAAAAGCGGAAGATTTTACACTCTACAGCGTAAAATCTTCCGCTTTTTTCCTTCCATACCGTTGTATCAAAGTCCTGCGCCCGTCTGAAAATGGCATTTCACAATCCCGAGATCCAGATTGCGGTACTTGCCTTCCTTTGCCTCATATTTCACAGTCTCCCCGTCCAGTATAATCAGAAAGTTCTGCTTATTCATGGCGGTTGGTGCGAGGAGGGCGGCTTCCATGCCTTTTCGGAACCATTCCGGCATCTCTCCGTCCACCTTGCAAAGCTGCGGCATTGGTTTTGATTTGTGAGGGACGCCCTGGGTGTCTCCGTATCCAAGCGCCAGCACGCATACAAGCTGCTGATTCTGCTTGACGACTGCCTTGCACAGCTTTTTCTTATAGGTGACCGCCACCCAGCAGGTATTCAGTCCCAGCTGCTGCGCCCGCAGTGCGATCCGTTCTCCGTAGTATCCCAGCTTTTCTTCCAGATCATGGCCGGAGGGACCTATGAGTGCAATGTAGTTTGAGACACCGCGGAAGCCTCCGTAATGAGCCATCAGTCCCTTGAAGACGCTGCTGTCATTTGTAATCAGCTGTATGGAAAGATCGCCTTCGCGGTTGCATTTCTCAATTTCTTCCTTCAGTGTCAGAACCGTGGCAGCGTCTATTTCCCTTGCCTGATAGCTTCTGACCGAGTGCCGGTTTTTTATCGCTTCCTGGATTGTCATGTTTTGTCTCCCTTTTCATTATGATAAAATTATTTTTTCGTACAGAAGCTTTTTGGTGAGAGCGCCCCAGTCTCCGTTATAGTGAAATCCCTTCATATTTGCCATGGCGGCCAGTCCGTGTGCGGTGGCCCACATAACGATTAAATTGTCCCTGTGCTTTTCTTTTTCCACGTGATTATATTCCATGCACAGCAGCCCTATTTCCTTGAAAAGGTGAAATGGTTCAAAGTCTCCGTCAAAGGTATCCTCTGTCAAATCAATCCTGTAATCTCCGCTGTCATAGATGAAGGTAAAATAGTGGGGATTGTCCGCAAAGAATTCTACATAAGCGATTCCCATGTTGATGGCGGCGCCCGCGGGATCATCCTTATCCGTGCCCTCGATCAGCGCATCACAGAATTTCCTTGTGACATAGTTTTTCATCTCGCGCATCAGGTCATCGACATCAGCATAGTGGTTATAGCAGGCAGTGGGAGAGACCCCCAGCCTTTTAGCCAGCTTCCGCAGCGAGAAATTCCCCTTTCCTTCCTCGTGAATCAGCGCCAGCCCTTCTTCGATCAGCTCTGTCTGCAGATTTCCGTGATGGTATGGTTTTTCTTTCATAATTCAGCCTTTCTTAAGTGTTTTATTCTTAAATAAATGAATTCTACAAACGATATTAACACATGATAATATTATGTTGACACCTGTTAATATTATAGTACCATATATATTAACAGGTGTCAACATTGAGTGTCCTCCTATCCTGGGTCTTTGACGATAAAACAGGCTGGGAAATTATATTCCCAGCCTGTCTTCAGCCTCTTTTTCCGAGAAAAATACCGTCTTTCCGATTTGTCCGGAAGCGATCACGTACGGTCCCTCGCATGCTCCATAACTGTCAATGCTGAATGTGAATCCACCGTTTTCCGGTGTCACATCAATCACCCGACCAGAATGAACCGCATCCTCGTCCAGGTAATAGACCACAGTTCCTTCTTCGATCATATGAATCCTCCTCACCATCGAAAGTGGTTGAAAGCCAACCGCAATTCGATTAAAATGAAATATATAAATAGAGTAGTTGTAACTGTAATTATATATATTACAGTTATGAATGTCAAGTCCAAATTGTGAACCACCACAGCATCTGTTGCAAATCTGAACTGGAGGAATGAAATATGAGAAGGTGTAAGATCACCGTTTGAAAGACAACACTGGATGAGGAACTGGCGAGGGAGTACGGAGCACCGGGATTACAGGCATGTCCCATGGTGAAGGCGGGACAGATGTTCTTTGCTGATTACGTGAAACCGGAGGGCTGAATCGCCAAAAACAAGTTTAACGGCAGTGGCGGACGGAAAAAAATCGCTATCCCCCACTGATATGAAGTCAAGCTGCGCATCGATAAATGATGCAGCCGCACTCTGAGCAATTACCGGGTGGGGATTGAAATAAATAAACTAACAAGATAGAAGCAGCCGAGGACGAATCCAAAATGGATTACAAACCCGTGGTACGGGAATAAAGGAAGAAGAGGGGAAATACATATGAACTACAGAAAACTGGGGAAAACAGGACTTATGGTCAGCGAGATCGGTCTGGGCGGCGAGTGGCTGGAACGCCATAATGCAGACGAGGTAAAGGCAGTCATCGACTGCTGTGAGGAGGCGGGGATCAATATTCTGGACTGCTGGATGGCCGAACCGAACGTTCGCTCCAATATCGGAGCGGCGCTCTCGGGCAGACGGGACCGCTGGATCATTCAGGGCCATATCGGTTCCACGTGGCAGGATGGACAGTATGTCAGAACCCGTGATTTAGACAAGGTAAAACCGGCGTTTCAGGATTTGCTGGACCGCATGCGCACAGATTATATCGATCTGGGAATGATTCATTTCGTGGATGAGGCCGCAGAGTTCCAGTCGATCATAAATGGGGAATTCATGGAATATGTCAGAGGGCTGAAGGAGCAGGGGATTATCCGGCATATCGGCATGAGCACCCATAATCCGGCGGTGGCGAAGATGGGAGCGCTGTGCGGTGAGATCGAGATGATTCTCTTCAGCATCAATCCGGCGTTTGATATGCTTCCCGCCAGCGAGAACATAGAGGATTATTTTAAGGAGCGGTACGAAGAGGAATTGGGCGGTATTGCGCCGGAGAGGGCAGAGCTGTACCGGATCTGCGAGCAGGAAGAGGTTGGCATTACCGTCATGAAGGGGTATGCCGGCGGCCGGCTGTTCTCGGCGGAGGCGTCTCCCTTCGGCGTGGCGCTGACACCGGTTCAGTGTCTCCACTATGCACTGACCAGACCCGCTGTGGCCAGCGTCATGGTGGGATACGATACCCCGGACCACGTGGCGGCCGCGGTGGCATACGAGAGCGCGTCAGAAGAAGAAAAAGATTACGCGACCGTGCTTGCAGGGGCGCCTCACCACGCATATGCCGGCCAGTGCACGTACTGCGGCCACTGTGCGCCATGTCCGGCGGCCATCGATATCGCCATGGTAAATAAGCTTTACGATCTTGCAGTCATGCAGAATGAGGTCCCGGCCTCCCTGCGGGCACATTATGACGGACTGTCTGCGGGAGCGGCCGACTGCATCGGATGCGGAAGCTGTGAGACGCGGTGTCCCTTTGGCGTCCATGTGGTGGAACGTATGGGGCAGGCGAAAGCATTATTTTCCTGACGGCAGTTCCGCTGCCGGTTCACCATCCACACGGTTCATGCAGTCCAGCGAGTACATGCGTTTAAACTCCGTGGGGGTACACCCTTTCAGCTGTTTAAACATACGGATGAAGGCCGAAAGGCTGGAGAAGCCCGACTGGAGTGCCACCTCCGTTACGGAGTATTCCGGATTGATCAGGAGCTGCTCCGCGTGGGAGATTCGTTTTTTGTTTAAGTAGCGGTAGAAGGAGGTATGTGTGAAATCCTTAAAAAGCCGGGTGAAGTGGTATTTGCTGAAGCCCGCGATCCCGGCGATGGTTTCCAGGGATAAGTCCTCCGTACAGTGCTCATTGATATAGTTGCAGACGTAAAGAAAGCGTTCCGCGTATTTGGCGGACTGGGGACCCAGCGTGCCCACGGAGGCAGACGGGGAGATGGCGTATCGTCCAAGAAGCCCCAGCAGCTCGATGAGCGCGCCATAAAGAAGCATATCGTAAAAGGACCGGGAGCCGGCGTATTCCTCTTCCATGAAGGAGAGGAGTTCGCCGGCCTTTCTGTACAGATCAGGCTCTCCCTTAGGCGTGATAGTGGTTACCGGCGCCAGCAGGGCGAGCATGGTCTCCAGGTTGGAGACTCCTCCTAAAAATGATAAATCCGCCAGATAGATGGTCCGGCTGCCTGTTTCCGGCGCGTAAAGCGCATGTATGGTGCCAGGACGGATGATGGCAATATCCCCCTCCTTTAGCTGATAGGTCTGGTCATCCACCACGATCCTATACCAGTTTTTCTTCGCATGTATGATTTCCATCGGAGTGTGCCAGTGATCCGGGAAATTTTCACAAATACTCATGTCACTGATTCGCATCCGGAGATTTTCACGAAATGTGACCGTCTCGAAGATGCCGTCAAGATGTTCAATCATTGATAATCCCCTTTCGTTCCCTTTCCATGCTTCGCGTGTATCCAAAGCACTCTGAAAACAGCTTTCTGCCAATGTAATCCCGGTAGTGAAAACAGTTGTGACGGTAAAACTCATTCCAGTAGCTGATCATCCGGTCATGGCTCAGCAGAAACGAATTCATGTTAAGGCGGCAGAATGATTTCATCCGGTCTGTATTTTTTCCCGCCATTTCATGGCAGATCAGCTCCAGAATTTCGGCTACATACTCATCCGAAAGCTTTAAGATGTATGGAAAACACCAGTCCGGATAATCTTCCAGAAGGATTGCCCTTACGTGTTTCTCCCGTATATAACCGTCAAAGCTTCTCGTAAAAATGGCGTGACAGATCATTCTCTGCGTCCATGATAACCCGGAGCGCAGGTCCTCATACGTATCGACATAATAGATTCGGTATGGAAATGAAACCGTTTGTCTGTCGGGCAGCGTATAAGTGCAGGTCCTGCCCGTCTCTGTGATCGGAATATCATGGTATGTGTTTCTGGAAATACGTGACAGCACAGCCGCTGCATCTTCATACAGCCGAGCTGGAAAACCATCTGTAAGCATAAGATTACCTCCCAGGGTCAATAATCCCGCTGCAGGCAGCGGAGCGTCAAACCTACATCGCCGCAAGGGCCTTAACCTTTGCCGCAGTCGCCGGATGGACATACCGGCATGGCTGTCTGGCTTATTTCCTGCGGAAATAAAAATATGCCTGAAAGCGCAAACCGCGGACAAAAGGCCATGACAGCAAATTGAAACAAAAAAAGTGCGCTGTTTTTCCTGCTATCATACCGCTATTATGGCAAGAATGCAATATAAAACCGCTGTATCCCGCCTTCTTTCGTTAAAAATGCTATTTTAAAGAAGCAACTATTGATATAGATGGCGCAATAATTGTAAAGTCAAAACTGTCATAATCTGCTATATTTAAGTCATCTTAAGTACATCATTGATCCAGGAGGTAATATAATGAGAGAATATCATGTGGCGGTAACCGGCTGTGATTTTGAAGACGGCACAAAGGACCATCCGTTCCGAACCATATCGAGGGCCGCGTTACTCGCCATGCCGGGAGACTGTGTCATTGTCCATGAGGGAGAGTACCGGGAGTGGGTTAAACCAGCGCAGGGCGGAACCAGCAGTGTTTCAAGAATTACATACGAGGCAGCGGAAGGAGAACGCGTCGTAATCAAGGGTTCTGAGCAGATCACGTGCTGGGAGCCGGTGGAGGGCAGTGTCTGGAAAGCGGTACTTCCCAATTCCTTCTTTGGCACCTATAATCCGTATAAGGAGGTTCTGGGAGGAGACTGGTTTATCTATCCGAATGACAATTCCCTGCACGCCGGGGACGTCTACCTAAATGGAAAATCCTTTTATGAAGCGAAGAGCCTGGAGGAAGTGAAGAATCCGGTTATCCGCACCGAGGGAGTGAATCCGCCGTGGACCAGGCATCCGGAGCCGATTCTGCATCCGGAGGATACCATGTATCAGTGGTATGCCGAGACAGATCAGGAGACTACGGTGATCTATGCCAACTTCCAGGGAGTGAATCCCAACGAGGAACTGACAGAAATCAACGTGCGCAAATGTTGTTTCTATCCTGAGAAAACAGGATTAAACTATATCACGGTACGCGGCTTCGAGATGGCACAGGCGGCATGCCCGTGGACCCCGCCGACCGCAGATCAGCCAGGACTTCTGGGAACGAACTGGAGCAAGGGCTGGATCATTGAGAACAATAAGATTCACGATGCCAAATGCAGCGGTATCAGTATCGGAAAGGAAGCCTCTACCGGCCATAATCTCTGTACCAGGACCCACAGAAAGCCGGGATACCAGTATCAGATGGAAGCAGTATTCCGGGCAAGACAGATCGGATGGAGCAAGGAGACGATCGGTTCCCACGTAATCCGGAACAATGAGATTTATGACTGCGGACAGAATGGTATCGTGGGCCATATGGGCTGTGTCTTCAGCGAGATTGCCCATAACCATATTTATAATATCGCGGTAAAGCATGAATATTTCGGATATGAGATCGGAGGAATCAAGCTGCACGCCGCCATCGATGTACAGATTTATCACAACAACATACATAACTGCACGCTGGGAACGTGGCTGGACTGGCAGGCCCAGGGTACGAGAGTGAGCAAGAACTTATACTATGCCAACGACCGTGATCTCATGGTGGAAGTAACCCACGGCCCATATCTGGTGGACAACAATATCTTTGCATCCGATTATAATTTCGACAATATCGCCCAGGGCGGCGCCTACCTTCACAATCTCTGCTGCGGCACCATGCGCAGAGAGGACGTGCTGGACCGGTCCACTCCTTACCATTTCCCTCACACGACAGAGGTGGCGGGAACCACGGTGGTTTACAGCGGTGACGACCGGATCTATCAGAACGTATTCCTGGGAGGAGCCGTGACCTATACGGAGCAGTCCCTTCACGGAACCGAGGGCTATGACGGCCATACGAATTCCCTGGAAGAGTATATCAGCGATGTCATCTCCCGTGGAAACGGTGATTTAGAGCAGTTCAAGCATGTAAAACAGCCGGTATACATCCGTGGAAACGCCTACTTAAAGGGGGCTAAGCCCTATGGACGGGAAGAAAATACGCACGTAAGCGATATGGATCCTGCCGTTCGGATTGTAGAGGCTGATGGAAAAACGTATCTGGAGCTGAATGTGGAAAAGGAGATGCTGGAGATTCCGACAGAAATCTACAATTCCGAAAAACTGGGAACGCCGCGCATCACGGAGGCCGCATACGAAAATCCGGACGGCACACCAGTCGTATTCGATACCGACTATCTGGATCAGTCCAGGAACGGACAGCCTGCGGCAGGCCCGATTGAAGGCCTGAAAGAAGGAATGAACCGGATACTGGTTTGGGGATAATGAAAATACAAAATTAAGAGACATTGATAGGAACAGAATTTTCAGGGGCGCAGAACGCCCCTGATTTTTTGTCTGTACCCTTTCACAAGTGTCTTTCACATAGTCATATTTTCAGACAAACAGCAGCCATATCCGATAAAATGCACATTTCCATCCATCTTTCTTAAGGATTCATTCCGTGTTTCCCAAGCATTTTGTGGTAATATTTACCTGTCGCAGATAAGAATATGAGAATCAGACAGGGAGGTGTTCTGTGAACAGAAAAAGAGTGATGACGGCAGTTGTGATTTTTGCGTTGCTGTGCGTCGGCGTAATATCGTGTGCGCCGGAGGCATTGGGCGTGACGGGGGGATCGAGTGCTGCGGAGACACCGTGTGCGGCAAATCCGTGTGAGAGCACCGGAAATCAGAAAAAGGCAGTGGGTTCAGGAAATTCGGTTTCCAGAATCGTGGAGCTGCGTGAATATGAAGACAGCGGATGGCCGTATTTATATGATACCTACACCAATCATACCGATAAAACCATCTCATCCAGACAGTACTGCATGCTGGCCTACGATAAAGAGGGGCAGCCGCTGAAGCTTCAATGGTATATCATGGATTCCAGCGATAAACCGGCATATGCCTGTCTGTACGATGATCATGACGAGATAATACCCGGGGCGTCCGCTGATTCCGGCTGGACGCTTTATGACGGAGAGAAGATGACAGGATGGCCGAAGATCGGAGACGGCGGACCAAATCGGGTGGCCTATGCGCTTTACTGCGACCGGAGGATAGTATTTTCGGATGGAGAGGTATGGGAAAATCCAGAATATGAGGACTGGCTTGAGAAGTATAAGGGAAAATCCGTGCCTGTAGAAGAACTCAAGAATTACTACCCGTCGGTTCTTGCGGTTACGCTGCAGGATCAGGACGGCTAAACAATAATTCCCAACATGGAGGTTGACAATGAGTACATTCGCGTTAAAGATCACAGCCCTTATCCTTATGTTTCTCGACCACGCAGGACTCTATTTTGAAGGTGCGCCGATGTGGTTCCGTTGGGTGGGGAGAGCTTCCTACCCTCTGTTTTTATTCAGTATGGTCTGGGGATATCACTACACAAGAGACAGGAAAAAATACCTGCTTCGTTTATACCTGATGAGTATTTTTATGACCTTTTTTACTTACTTCATTAAAATCAGGTTTGATGCCTCCATTGACTATGGATACCATAATATTTTCCTGTCCATGTTTCTGGTGGGCGTTTTAATCAGCACCATTGAACTGTTTATGAAGGACAGAAAAAAGGGCGGTATCATGATCGGCATCATTTTTCTCGTTCAGGTCTTATTTTATATGATGCCCGGCTTCTTCCCCTTCCTTCACAGTCTCAGCGGAGATACGCTCACCGGTGTCATTCCCAATCTGGCGCTGAATGAGTATGGGCTTGAATTCATTGTCCTGGGCGTGCTGATGTATTTCCTGAAAGAGAAGAAGGATTTATTAACAGTCGTGTATCTGCTTTTCTGCATCGCCCAGTTCAGCGAGGAGATGCTGGCCGCAGGCACCGCCACACAGTGGATGATGGTGCTCGCCCTGCCGTTCATGCTCAGCTACAATAACCAGAAAGGCCCCGGATTAAAATACTTTTTCTATGTTTTCTATCCGGCACATACGTTTTTGCTGTTTTACCTTGCAAATTACGTCTTTGTAAAATAAATGCTATTCGAAGCGCTGTATAGGGAAATAAAAGTATGCAGCGCTTCATTTTTATGTTCTGCTCTGTTATAATAAAAAATAGTATAACAGTCAATTTGTTGCGACATGCGAAAATGCTGCAAAGCCGGGCAACACTATCGCTCAGCAGCTTTGAGAGTTTCAGGTGAGTGTCTGTTATTCCACATTAAATTGATTGGTGAGATCTATTCATCTCTATTCCGTTTTCAGGGTAAAGAAATTACCAGGAAAACATAGGAAAAGTGGCTGCACTACCGAAAAAGGGCTTGTTGGAAATGTTCCCAAATCCGCAATGCTTTTCTCAAACGATTATCTATGCGTGTGTTCCGAAGCAAGCGGAAAATTGACAGGGATCGAGTATAATTGGATCAAATGATATATATTTGAAGGAGGATTTAGTATGCAATATGCCATTGAAATGTACTATGATGAGGTGACTGAGAATGCCATCTGCAATTTAGCGTTTCAGATAGCTGAAAATGGAATCAGCAGCAAATTTTTGGAGTGGAAAACTCGTCCGCATATTACGCTTGCGTGTTTCAATGATGTAGACGAAGAGCAGTGTAAAAAACTGTTAAAAAGCTTTGCGGTGAAACACTCTAAAAAGCCAGCGTATATTGGCTCTGTTGGAATGTTTAATGATACAAAAACTATATTTCTTTCACCAATTATGACGAAAGAGATGTATGATTTGCAAAGAGATTTGCATGAATGTATGAACTCGTTTGATACAACTGGTTGGGAATGGTATTGTCCTGATCGGTGGGTACCACATTGTACTGTCGCTATGACAAAGGATGAACCGGAAAAAGCTTTTTTTGATGCGTCAGATTTTGTTCTGCATAAATTTAAAAAGATACAGGGTATGTTTAAATCGATCGGCTTAGTCAAAGTTACATTTCCTGTGGAAGAGCTTTATACCGTGGAACTGGCATAGTATTTTGGGATATGCTTTGAAAGACGGCGGAAACGCTGACAGACGCAGAACTGGCGTTCATGCCCGGCGCCGTATTATGCCGGAAATAAACCCGCAGGCTGCATCATTTCCGGCACAAAAGATATGTCGCACTGTCTGGACATACAGATGGGGAGCACGCAGGAGGAAATCCCAATTTCAGAACGGAAGATTTCAGAACGGAAGCTGTCCTGTTTCCAAAGGAAGAAACCGCCGTCTGACTGCTGACAAACGGTGGAAATACCAATGTCAGCCTGGCCATGCAGATAAGGGCTGTCTTAGCCGGCGATCTGACACAGACGTAGCTAAGAAGCGGTACACAGCTCCTGGGCACTGCGCTGTCGTCTGCCATTCTTATCTTGCAGACATACCGTGTCCTTACTACAGCGCTCTCATCGGCCTTATTAGCAGCAAGCACAGCATGGTTTGTATACATTCCTGACAAAGGGCTTTCACACGAAAGCAAGCAGCACCAGATGCAGAAATCTATCCGGTGCTGCTTGCTTTTTATGTGCTGTCTCATTCATACCGATATTAGTTTGCCTGTTTCACAGATTCCGCCGCAGGAGCGGGAGAGGAGAACTGCTCCGTCAGCTTTTCGAGTAAGTCCCTTGCCTCATTTCCCTGTTCCAGTAAATCATCCACCTCGGGAGTTTCGATATTATGGATCAGGACATTCCGCGTCTTCCGGAGGGCGACGATCTTGTTGAGGCATTCCTTGTCGAGAATATCCAGCCGCTTTAAGGTATTGATATTAAAGGCGCCGCGCGTCTTCGGCGAGCTTTTGTATGATATACGGTTCAGGAAATGCTCCAGAGGCACCCACTGGTTAAAGAAGTAGGTGATGGAGTTGCCGGCCACCTCGTCGGCATCGCCGGCGATGCGGAGCTCCCGGTAAATCTGGTACCGTTTTTCATTACCCGTAATGATCTGATCGATGATCTGCTGGGAGATGTTGCGGCGGTCCTTTTCGAACTTGACTGATTTTAAGACCGGTTCGATCTCTTTGACGCCGTTCATCTTAAGCCTGCTTAAGAGCTTGAATAATAACTCGATATTTCCCATGCGGAGCTCGATGTCCTCACGGCGGAAATTATTGCTTAAGTAATTGTAGAGGTAGGAAGCCAGCTCATACTGACTGCCGAATGTGGCGTTTTTGCTCTGGACCCTTTCATTGCCGGCACTCTGCAGCCGTTCCAGGGCGATCTCTCCGGCGAGGACGAGTCCGTTCAGCTCATCGATGATAGCCAGCTCTTCTTCCGACAGGGTTCCCGAAAGAGGCTTGTAGACGAGATCGTGTTCGACCTCGGACCATGCATGCATCAAAACAGAAGCCACCTGAATCTCAATCCGTGCGGCGGCGTATTTCTGCTGTGACTTGTCTAAGGATTCTTCCTTCATATGAGCCCTGTAATGGTTGGCCCAATAGCCGGAAAAACGCTTGTTGTAGGTGGGCGGCTTGGACTGCTCCGGGAACTGCTTAGTCTCTATAATGGTAAACAGATCGGCGATCAGGCTGTTGGCCTTGTCACGGTCTCCGGGGAAGTAGAGGGATACCCGGACTCCGGATAAATCGGCGATATCCTCGTAAATTTCCCTCATGTTTTTATAGGGAACCGGCCGCCGGCTGTTCCTCCTCAATACCTTGCTTTTTAATCTCACAGGATTCTTGGCCCTGGATGTCACCATGGCGCGGATACCGGCTGCCTGAAGCGCGGATTCCAGCTGCCTGGCTGCGATGTGCCCGGCCGTCTCGTAAAAGTTCAACTTTTTCTTATAATTTTCAATAAACTGGTTAATCAAATCCATACACATTCCTCATTGGTTTCTTGTTACATGTTTATTATATCGCAATAGGAAAAATGATACAACCAAAAAGCTTTAAAAGAATGTAAAGTTCTGCCGTAATATCCGGATCTGCCGACGCGGACCGAAACGTGCAGACATCCTTGTATTTCCCCCAAAGGAGAGGTATAATACATAGTAAATCAAACTGGGCGGAAGGGGGATATGCCTGTGTTTCTTTTATTTTTTGCAGTGTGGATGATTTTAAACGGTAAAGTGACGGCGGAAATCTGTATCTTTGGCGTTTTGATTTCAGCCGCACTTTTTTATTTTATGTGCCGCTACATGGAATACAGCCTGAAAAAGGAGCTGCTGCTGTTTCGTCTGATCCCGCTGTTTATCCGTTATTTCGGAGTTCTCGTGAAGGAGATCGTAAAGGCCAACGTGTGCGTGTTAAAGATCATCCTGTCGCCGGAGCTTCAGCCGGAGCCGGCCTTCGTGTATTTTGACACGGATTTCAAGACGGGACTGGCGCGGGTTCTGCTGGCCAATTCCATCACGCTGACGCCGGGAACCATCACCGTGTCCGTGGAGGACGACCGGTTCTGCGTGCACTGTCTGGATAAAGAACTGGCCGAGGGGATGGAGACTTCTGTATTCGTAAAGCTGCTGAAGGAAATGGAGGACATGGAAGCAAAATGGACAAAATAGGACAGGCTTATGAGATGCTTTTAACCGGGGCAGCCCTGATTCTGGCAGTCCTGATGATCATCAGCATCATTCGTTCCGTTCTGGGGCCGAAGATCTCGGACCGGATTATCGCAGTCAATATGACAGGAACCATGGTGATCATGGTCATCGCCATCCTTTCCGTTTACCTGGATGAAAACTATTTGGTGGATGTGAGCCTGATCTATGCCATGATCAGCTTTTTAGGCGTTGTCGTTCTCTGCAAGGTATACACGGGAGTCTATCTGCAGAAGAAGAACCGGAAAGCCGATTTAGGAGCGATCGAGGACAACGTAGGCATACAGGCGGAAGAGGAGGACTCACTATGACGTGGCAGTGGATCAGATTCGCACTTTCGGCCGCCTGTCTCGTGACGGGCCTTGTTTTTATGATACTGGCCGTGTTTGGAGTAAACCGTTTTCACCGGGCGCTGAACCGGATGCATGCGGCGGCTATGGGAGACACGCTGGGGATTTTGTTCGTATTTGCGGGACTCATCCTGATTCGTGGATTTTCCATGGATTCTTTAAAATTATTCCTGGTTATCCTGTTTTTCTGGACTGCGGGTCCGGTATCCGGCCATATGATCAGCCGCCTGGAAGCCATGACCGACGAAAATCTCGGTGAGATACTCGTGATCCGGAAGGGAAAAACCGATAAGAAACAGAAGGAGGAAGAAAAGGGCGATGAAACTCTTTGAAATCATTCTTTTAATCTGTCTGATCGTATGTGCGGTATCGGTTGCATTTACGAAGGATTTACTGACATCCATCGTTATTTTTATGTCCTACAGCCTGATCATGTGTATCATATGGATTCTGCTTCAGTCGCCCGACCTGGCTATTACCGAGGCGGCGGTGGGAGCGGGCGTGACCAGCATCCTCTTTTTCATTACGCTAAAGAAGATCAGAGCCATCCGAAAGGAGGACCGTGATGAGCAGGACGAAGGATAATTACGAAAACAGCCTGTGGCTGAAATTCAAGAAATGGATCGACGGCGAGACGGACCTTCTCGCAGACGGAATGGAGATCCGCGTTCCGGAGGAAGACTCAAAGGTACTTACGCAGGCGGCGCAGTCAGCACAGGCGGAGCTTCCGGGAGATGATCCGGGAAAGGCCGCCAGAATGCGGAAGAAGGAAGAACGGGGGCTTCTCCTGTTTCACCGGTTTTATCAGGTCATGTCGGTTCTCTTGTGCCTGACGATTATCTTTGTTCTGCTCTGGACGATCGCCTATCTGCCGGTCTTTGGTAATGCAGGAAATCCGGACAACAACGAGGTGTCCGCCCGGTACATAGAAAAGGGAGTGGAGGAGACCGGCGCGCTCAACTACGTCACCGGTATGATTCTGGATTACCGCGCCTTCGATACATTTGGGGAGTCGTGCGTGCTGTTTATCGCTTCCTGCTGTGTCCTGGCTCTGCTCCGGATCGATGCGGTGAGCCGTGACGCACAGACGCGCAAACGGCTCGATGAGGCCAATGACCGGCTCTTTGAACCGAAGAACGATATCATTTTACAGAAATGCGCCTGCGTGCTGGTCCCTTTTATCATGATCTTCGGCATCTACATCATTTTAAACGGCCATCTGTCGCCCGGAGGCGGGTTTTCCGGAGGCGCGGTACTGGGATCGGGTCTGATCCTCTATTTAAATGCCTTCGGCTTCGAGAAGACGGAACGCTTCTTCACAGAGAAAGTGTACCGCAGAATTACACTCTGCGCGCTGACATTTTACTGTGTGGCGAAAAGCTATTCTTTCTTTACCGGCGCGAACCATTTAGAGAGCGGAATCCCTCTTGGAACTCCCGGGGCCATCTTAAGCAGCGGGCTGATTCTGCCTCTCAACATCTGCGTGGGTCTGGTTGTGGCGTGCACCATGTACGCATTTTACACGCTGTTCCGAAAAGGAGGGATGTGACATGGCGGTCCATTTGCTGTTTAACATAGAAGAGACGGTGGCGGTGATTCTGTTCGGCGTGGGATTTACCATGCTGCTGCTTCATAAGAACTTAATCAAGAAGATTATGGGAATGAACATCATGGACACGGCGGTCTATTTATTCCTGGCGGCAAAGGGGTATATCCAGGGAAGAGCCGTTCCTATCGAGATGAACGGTATTAGAGAGGTGTCGGCTTACATCAATCCCGTACCCAGCGGCCTTGTCCTGACGGGCATCGTAGTATCAGTCAGTACGACGGCGCTGATGCTGGCGCTGACGATCCGCCTGTATGAGCGGTACGGTTCCCTGGATCTGGATGAGATTCTGACACAGGCGAAAGAGGAGGAAAAGACATGACTCTTGTTCAGAACTTTCCTTTTTTCTCCATCATCATCGCCATGTTTTCCGGTATTTTGTCGTGCGCCCTCTCTGGTAAAAAGGCCAGGAATTTAAGCCTGGCGGTTATTGCGGCTACGACGGTCATGTCGGCCGCCGTCCTTCGCTTCTGTATGGGGACGGGGGAGAGCTATACCTATATGATGGGACATTTTCCGGCACCCTGGGGAAATGAGATCAGGGCCGGCGTCTTAGAAGGCCTGACTGCCACTGTATTCGGCGTGGTCATGCTGCTGTCCGTCCTGGGAGGCATGGATCATACCGCGGAGGATGTGGAAGGGACAAAGCTGAATTTATTCTATGTAATGATCGATTTGATGCTCAGTTCGCTTCTGGCCCTTATCTATACAAACGATTTATTTACCGCCTATGTATTTGTGGAGATCAATACCATCGCAGGATGCGGCCTGATCATGATACGGCAGAAGGGCAGGAGCCTGTCGGCGGCGATCCGGTATATGATTATGAGCCAGCTGGGCTCGGGCCTGTTTTTAATCGGGCTCAGTATGCTTTACGATGTAACGGGCCATCTGCTGATGAGCCCGGCCAGGGCGGCGGTGGAGGCCATCGAAGCCGCGGGCAGCTATGAGATTCCCATGCTGGTAATTCTGGCGGTGATCAGCGTCGGACTGGCCATCAAGAGCGGACTGTATCCGTTTCATTACTGGATACCCGATACCTATGGCTATGCGACTCCGACGGCCAGCGCCATTCTGTCCGGACTCGTGTCCAAAGGGTATATTTTCCTGCTGATTAAGATATTCTACCGCGTGCTGGGAAGAGAAAATGTGGTGGCCAGCCGGATTGTCAACGTTCTGTTCGTCTTCGGCCTGGCCGGGATGCTTATGGGGTCCCTTCATGCGATTCTGGAAAAGGATACGAGGAGGATGATCGCCTATTCTTCTGTGGCTCAGATCGGCTATATTTACATGGGAATCGGCCTTGGAACGGAGGCCGGGATGGTGGCGGCGGTGTTCCACATGTTCACCCATTCAGCGACCAAGGCGCTGCTGTTTATCAGCGCGGTCGGACTCTATGAGGTGTCCGGTGATAAAAAGGATTACAAGAGCCTGCGTGGAGCGGGATACCGGAACCCTCTGGCCGGAATCGGATTTTCCGTGGGAGCACTCTCCATGGTGGGATTTCCCATGCTGGCCGGCTTCATATCCAAGCTGCTGTTTGCTACGTCGGCACTCCAGAGTCCGAATAAGATGATTATCACGCTGATTGGTCTGGCCGTCAGCACGACATTAAATGCCATCTACTTTCTGCGCCTCGTCATCACCCTGTACTCCAGAGAGGGAGACCGGGAGACCAGAGGAGAGCGGTCCGCAGTCAGGAAAAGTTCCTGGAAACTCAGGCTGGCCGTCCTGTGCTTCATCTTTCTGAATCTGATTCTGGGACTGAAATCCCAGCCGATCGTTCAGGCGATTGCAGCCGGACTTTCAACGCTCGAATAAGCGTTACTCTATTAAGCTCGTAAATCCTCCGCCTTAAATATGAAAATTTAGAAAGGAGAGTCCACTCAAAGAGAAAAATTACGCTGGCGTAAGTGTGTACCGAAGGCTATTTCGGGAATTTACGACTGTGGAGTGTAAAGGAACTTGTGAGTAAGTTTCCTTATGTTTTGAGTGGCAGAAACCTTATGTACCAAGAGATGGATCAAAACGTGATATTGCTGCTTCCGGTTCTCATTCCGATTGCGGCAGGAATCCTGCTTCTGACGGTGAAACGGCTCAGAAGCAGCCGGAAAGCGATGCTGTGCCTGGTCGTGGCTGCGCTGACGGCGGGAGCACTGTGCGCCTTTGCCGCGGTGGCGTCGGGAGGCGGGCTTACGCTCTGGAAGCTGACTGACACCATTACCATTGAATTCCGGGTGGATGGGATCAGCAGGCTTTTTGCCGTGCTGACGGCGGTGGTCTGGCTTCTGGTAGGGATCTATTCCATAACCTATATGACCCATGAACGGGATGAACACCGGTTCTTTGGGTTTTACTTAATCGTCCTCGGAGTGCTGATCGGACTGGATTTTTCCGCCAATCTGGTGACCATGTACGTCTTTTACGAATTGATGACGCTGACATCGCTTCCCCTCGTTCTCCACGAGCTCACAAAGGATGCGGTTATGGCGGGACTCAAATACTTATTTTACTCTGTGGCGGGCGCTTTCCTGGCGTTGTTTGGGATCCTCTTTCTGGCCAGCATCTCCAGTACTCTGGCGTTTACTCCGGGAGGTGTGCTGGGAGGTGTGTCCCTTGATGGGAAGGAAGGAATCCTGCTGGCGGCGGTGTGCTGCATGCTGCTGGGCTTTGGAACGAAGGCCGGTATGTTTCCCATGCACGGATGGCTGCCCACAGCTCATCCGGTTGCTCCCGCGCCGGCCAGTGCCGTGCTGTCGGGCCTGATTACGAAATCGGGCGTACTGGCGGTAATCCGGGTGGTCTATTATATCGTCGGGCCGGAGCTTCTCCGCGGAACCTGGGTACAGACCATGTGGATTCTCCTGTCCCTGCTCACCGTATTTATGGGCTCTATGCTGGCTTATAAGGAACCGGTCTTAAAGAAACGGCTGGCGTATTCGACGGTCAGCCAGGTCTCCTATATACTGTTCGGGCTGAGTCTTTTGGAGCCGACGGCATTTGTGGGGGCCTTATCCCATGTGGTGTTCCATTCCATGATCAAGAACGGACTCTTCCTGGCGGCCGGCGCCATCATATTTAAAACCGGATGGACCAGAGTGGAAGAGATGCGCGGTCTCGGCCGGGGGATGCCGGTGATGCTGGGCGGCTATACGGTTCTGTCCCTGGCGCTGATCGGAATTCCGCCCTGCAGCGGCTTTGTGAGCAAATGGTATCTGGCGTGCGGGGCTCTTGCCTCCGGAACGGGAGTGTGGACGATCGCGGGACCGGCCGTGCTGCTGATCAGTGCGCTGCTCACTGCCGGTTATCTGCTTCCTCTCACCATCCATGGGTTCTTCCCGGGGGAAGACTTTGATGAGAGCGGATTAAAGGCAAGAGGGCTTATAGGGCGGGAACCGTCGCTCTGCATGATGGTACCGATACTGATATTTACGGCGGGGGCCCTGCTTTTCGGCTGCTTCCCGGGCCGGTTCCTGGCTATGCTGGAATCCATTGCCGCGGCCGTACTTTGACGGAGGAATGCGTATGAACGGAATCTTACTGGCGGTGCCGGCGCTCCTTCCGATCGTGGGAGGTACGGCGATTCTCGCCTCCGGATACGGGGCCGAGGATGATAGCACATACAGGCATCTGGAAATTGTCGTGGAAGGACTGGTGCTTTTAAACAGCCTGCTGGTGGCCCTGCTGATCGCCGGCAGAAGCGGCATGGATAATGGTCTGGTGCTCTTTAAGCTCTACGGGAATCTGACGGTCCGGTTTAAGCTGGACCGCATGGGCTCGGTATTTGCGGGCCTGGTGGCGTTTCTGTGGCCTCTGGCAACGCTTTATTCATTTGAATATATGAGGCATGAAAAGAGGCGGGCCTCCTTTTTTGCCTATTATCTGATGACGTATGGGGTGACGATCGGAATTGCGTTCTCAGGCAACTTAGTCACCATGTATCTGTTTTATGAGCTGCTGACGCTGGTCACCTTCCCTCTGGTGCTCCATCCCATGACAAAGGAAGCCATGCGTGCGAGCCGCAAATACCTCTATTATTCCATCGGTGGAGCGGCGTTCGCCTTTATTGGCCTGATTTTCGTGCTGAAATATTCAGCCACGGGAACCACGGAATTTGTTCCGGGCGGCGTCCTGTCCCTGACTGCGGCTGAAGGCGACCGTGGAACGCTGCTGTTCGTCTATATCCTTGCGTTCTTCGGCTTCGGTGTCAAGGCGGCCGTATTTCCATGCCACGGCTGGCTTCCGAAGGCCACCGTGGCGCCTACGCCGGTGACGGCCCTGCTGCACGCGGTGGCTGTGGTGAAATCCGGTGCGTTTGCCATACTGCGATTCACTTATTTCAGCTATGGAACGGAGTTCCTGCGGGGAAGCGCGGCACAGTGGGTGGTTATGGCCGCAGCCATGGTGACGATTATCTTCGGCTCTACCATGGCAGTCAAGGAGATTCACTGGAAACGCCGTCTGGCGTATTCCACGATCAGCAATCTGTCGTATATTCTGCTGGGAGCGTCGATGATGAGTCCTCTGGGGCTGGCGGCCGCCTTAAGCCACATGGTCTTTCACGCATTTATGAAGATCTGTTCCTTCTTCTGCGCGGGAGCTGTGATGCATCAGACCGGAAAGACATACGTCTATGAAGTGGACGGCCTGGCGAAGAAGATGCCGCTGACGTTCGGCTGTCTGACTGTGGCCAGCCTTTCCCTCATGGGGATCCCTCTGTTTGCCGGTTTTATCAGCAAATGGAACATTGCGGAAGCGGCCTTCGCCTGCGGCAGTCTCGCTCTGGCAGGCGGCAGCAGAATGGGAATTCTCCCGTATCTGGGAACGGCTGTGATCCTTTATTCGGCCCTGATGACCGGTGTCTATATGCTTACTGTGCTGGTGCGGGCGTATTTTCCAAAGGCTGCGGCCGCCGCCGCGGTAAAAGAGGAACCGTACACCGATCCCAACTGGATGATGATGGTGCCGCTTCTGATCTTCGCGGCTGCAGTGCTGGTGTTTGGCCTGTATTCCGGGCCTCTGATGGAGTTGCTTACGGCGATAGGAGGTGAGGCCGGATGAAGACCCTGTTTGATGTAGCGATACCCGGATTCTGTGGGCTGGGACTGCATTTTAAGCTGGACGGCTTCCGTCTGGTCTATTCCTGTATCGCCGTATTGATGTGGGCCGCCAGCGGTGCATTTTCCCTGGAATACATGGCTCACTATGAGAAACGCCGGAAATACTACGTTTTTTTATGGGTGACATTTTTTGCTACCGTGGGAGTGTTTCTGTCTGCGGATTTGTATACCACCTTTATTTTCTTCGAAATCATGTCCTTTACTTCGTATGTCTGGGTGGCATTCGACGAGAAGAAGGAGAGCCTTAAGGCGGCGGAAACCTATCTGGCTGTGGCGGTCATCGGCGGCCTTGCCATGCTCATGGGGCTGTTCCTTCTCTATGACCTGACGGGGACCCTGGATATGGATCTGATCGGTCCGGCGGCGCGGGCAGCCCTGGAGAACGGCGGCGGTTACCTTTCGCCTGCCGCACAGCTTTATACTGCGGGGGGACTGCTTCTATTCGGTTTTGGAGCCAAGGCGGGCTGCTTTCCACTCCATATCTGGCTTCCCAAGGCCCATCCGGTGGCACCGGCACCGGCCAGCGCGCTGTTGTCTGGAATACTGACGAAGGCCGGCGTATTCGGAATCATTGTGATTACCGGGGGCCTGTTCTTTTCCGATGGAAACTGGGGGCTTCTCCTCACCGTGCTGGGGCTTGTGACCATGCTTCTGGGCGCGCTTCTGGCGCTGCTGTCCGTTAATTTAAAGAGGACGCTGGCGTGTTCGTCCATCTCTCAGATCGGATTCATTTTAACGGGAATCGGTATGGCAGTTCTTCTTTCCAGCGTGGGAGAAGAAAATGGTCTGGCGGTGTGGGGCACATTTCTTCACATGGTCAATCATTCGCTGTTCAAACTGGTGCTCTTTCTCTGCGCCGGGGCGGTGTATATGAATCTGCATAAGCTGAATTTAAATGATATCCGCGGTTTCGGCAGGAAGAAGCCGGCACTTGGCTTCTGTTTCCTCATGGGAAGCCTGGGGATCGGCGGAATCCCGCTGTGGAGCGGTTATGTGAGCAAGACGCTGCTCCATGAGAGCATGGTGGAGTATGCGAAGGCCGTGGGAGAGGGGGCCGCCGTTTTGGTGAATCCGGGAATGGCTTCTGCCTCCGCCGGAATACCTGGCATCGTCACATCGCTTCTGCTGAATCCGGGAATCTGGAAAGCGGCGGAATGGGTGTTTCTTCTGACGGGAGGAATGACCGTGGCCTATATGCTGAAGCTGTTTATCGCCCTTTTTGTGGAAAAACATCCGACCGAGCAGGCGAAGTACGACGCGATGTCCACCTCCTGCATGAAGCCTCTCAGCCGTTTCGTGCTGGTTGGCTGTTCGGCGCTCATTCCGCTTCTGGGCATGACACCGCATCTGTCCATGGACCGGATCGCTAGAGCAGGCGAACCCTTTTTCCAGGGAGATGAGATGCTTCATTCCGTGGCTTATTTTTCTCTGGGAAATCTAAAGGGCGGAGTCATTTCCATCGGAATAGGCGTCGTGCTCTATGTCCTCGTCGTACGTTTGCTTCTGATGAAAAAGGACGAACGAGGCACAGCGATTTATGCAGACCGCCTGCCGTCCTGGCTGGATCTGGAGAATCTGGTCTACCGGCCGCTTCTTCTGCATATTTTGCCTGGAATCTGCGGCACGGTATGCGCCTTGATCGACCGGTATCTGGTCTCCGCGGTGGTGACTGTATTTCTGGCGGTGTCCTCCGTAGTCTGCCGGGCCATGGATTCATTCGTCGACGGCCTGATTCTCCTTGCGAGAAAGACGACTCACCGACAGCTTCCGGGAACCGTAAAAATAAGGGAAAATGACAGACTCGCCTACATCCTTGGAGGTATGGCGGATGAAATCGCGGCATGGAAAGGCAGGAAGGGCAGGAAAATCAAAACGGACCGCACGTCTGCGATTCCACGTTTTATAGAGGCGGAGGAGGAGCTGAAACGGACCGGAAAGCTGGTCGAAGAAAGCTTTTCCTTTGGCCTGATGCTGTTCTGTATCGGGCTCTGCCTGACACTGGGATATTTACTGGCAGTCTTCCTTATGGGATAGACTGCCGGGAACCGGAAGCCTCAAAATAGAATGTTCCCGCCGGCTTGACTGAACCGCTTCTGCGGAGGTTCAAAGCGGCGGGGATTTTTATGTTTATGATGCTGATGAAGCTGGAACGAAATGGAGCACCGGGCTTTTGGAGGCAGAACAGCAGGAGAATGCCAGGCTATGCGGGAAATGCTGGATGAGGTCTTTCGCAATTTTTGTGTTTATGGTATGATGAATGCTTAAATACGAAACACTGGAGATACAGGATGGAGGAAAAGGAAATTGATGATAGAGACAGAACGGCTTCAGCTGATTCCGCTGACGCCGGATCAATTAAGGCTTTGGGTTACTGATATGGCAGAACTGGAGTCGGAACTCGGTGTTGTCTATGATGCTGAGCCGATGGAAGGTATTTTCCTGAAAATTGTGGAAGGGCAGTGCGGGATAACCGAGAAGGATGAGGCGCATTACGTATACCACACCTTCTGGTTCCTGGTGCGCAGGGAAGACCGTGTGGTCGTAGGATCCGCAGATTTTAAAAACGTACCGGATCCGGAAGGCCAGGTGGAGATCGGTTACGGCCTGGGACTGAAATATGAACACAAGGGTTATATGACGGAGGCGGCCGAAGCCATGTGCCGGTGGGCGCTGGAGCAGGAAGAGGTGCGCGCAGTGATCGCGGAGACCGAGCCGGACGGACTGGCCTCTATACGTGTACTGGGCAGATGCGGCTTTAAGAGGTGGAAGACAGAGGAAAATTTGTGGTGGAGGCTTGACGGATGAACATACAGATATTCGGAAAAAAGAAGTGTTTTGATACGAAGAAGGCGGAGCGGTATTTTAAGGAACGGAATATCCGCGTTCAGATGATCGATATGGCGGAAAAGGGCATGAGCAAAGGAGAGTTTACCAATGTGAAGCAGGCGGTTGGAGGTGTGGAAGCGCTGATCGACGAAAACTGCAAAGACAAGGATCTGCTGGCTCTCTTAAAGTATCTGTCACCTGAGGACCGGGAGGAAAAGCTTCTGCTAAATCCCCAGGTTATAAAGACTCCTGTGGTTCGGAATGGGAAAAAGGCGACTGTGGGATACCGCCCGGAGATATGGAAAGAATGGGACGAGTAGTCCGTTCTTCAGGTACGATACAAGGCGTATTTACGCCCTGGGAAAGTGAGGAAGTGTATGACAGGTATGAACAGGCCTAGGACGGCCCTTATAGCCGCGGCTCTTGTGTGCGTTCTTGCGTCAGGCGGCTGCGCCTCCGGACACGCGGCACAGGAGAATGGAACAACGGGAGGACAGACGGCCCCGACTTCTGCGAAAAGCAGCCAGGAGGTGAATGCGGAGACAACCTCATCCGGCATTCAGGAAGAGACCTCTCCGTCAGACAAAGAGATGTCGGCAGAACCGGTGAATCATGTAAATGGCAGCAGCGAAAATGGTGCCGCGGAGGCTGAAAGCCGGACGTCACTGGACCCTCTGAAGCTGCAGGAAACCGTCTTAAAAGGGATGGTCTGGACTGCATCGGAGAAGCGGATGGTCTATAATACGGCTGATAATTCGTTTGCGTGGTGGTGTCTCTACGGCATCGCGGGGACCGGAGCAGCGCAGGGAGAGCCGGAAGTTTCCGTGAAGACGGGAAAACTGAAGGAGTATATGTCCGTACTTTTTGAAGGAAAAAAAGAGCTGCCTGCCATACCGGAATCCATGGCCGGATTTATCGTGCCCGACGAAAAGGATGACGCTGTCATATTTCACATAGAAGGAGCATTTGACGGCAGCTTTACTTTTTCGGAGCCGGAACCTGTCGATGAGGACCATGTGAAGATTACGGGAACATGGAACACAGAGGAAACAGATCCGCCGGCTATCCAGTTTTATCTGGTAAACAGAGCAGGGGACGATTATCCCTACACGGTCCAGTATATGGAGATGGAGGGATACGTCTGCAATGATATCCTGGAAGGAGACCGCGTCTTCGAGCCATAAAGACAGCAGTACCGCGGGCGGCAGTCTTCCGGCCGGGAGACTGCCGCACACGTTTGCATTTTAAAAATAGAAAAAATCTATAGGTTTTTCAAAGAAATCTGCATTGTTATTCCAGTTCAGACTGCTATAATAACCGTAGACAATTTTAGAAGGAGGACATGACAATGGCAATTTTAGTTACTGGCGGAGCCGGATACATCGGAAGCCACACCTGCGTGGAGCTTTTAAAGGCGGGCTATGAGGTGGTAGTAGTGGATAATCTCTGTAATTCCTGTGAGGAATCCATGGAACGTGTACAGGAGATTACGGGAAAGACGCTTGCATTCTACGAGGCTGATCTGCTGGATAAAGCAGCGTTAAGCCGTATTTTTAAGGAGCAGAAGATCGACGCGGTGATCCATTTCGCAGGCCTTAAGGCGGTGGGAGAATCTGTTTACAAACCGCTGGAATACTATCACAACAATATTACCGGTACACTCGTGCTCTGTGACGTCATGCGCGAACATGGCGTAAAAAGCATTGTATTCAGTTCCTCCGCGACCGTATATGGCGATCCTGCATTTGTTCCGATCACGGAAGAGTGCCCGAAGGGAGAGATCACCAATCCATATGGCCGGACAAAGGGAATGCTGGAGCAGATTCTGACCGATTTACATACGGCCGATCCGGAGTGGAATGTCATGCTTCTGCGCTATTTCAATCCGATTGGAGCTCATGAATCGGGAAGAATCGGTGAGAACCCGAAGGGAATTCCGAACAATCTGCTTCCATATATCACCCAGGTTGCAGTCGGCAAGCTGGAATCTCTTGGTGTCTTCGGAAATGATTACGATACCCCGGATGGAACGTGTGTCAGGGATTATATTCACGTTGTGGATCTGGCGGATGGCCACGTCAAGGCGCTTAAGAAGATGGAAGGCGAAAAGGGCGGCGTATTGATCTACAACCTGGGAACCGGCTGCGGATACAGCGTTCTCGACGTTATTCATGCCTTTGAGGAAGCCAATGATTTAAAGGTTCCTTACGAGTTCAAGCCGAGGAGAGCGGGCGATGTACCTCAGTGCTACGCCGATCCGGCAAAGGCAGAACGTGAGCTGGGCTGGAAGGCGGAACGCGATTTAAAGGACATGTGCCGTGATTCCTGGAACTGGCAGAAGAATAATCCGGAAGGATATGCGGAATAAAAGGAAATACTGTGATGTTATGAAGTAATGGAAAATACAACCGCTTATGCGGTGTGGACGGCTCTCCAGCGCTGGATTTCAGGCGCCGGAGGAAGCCGTTTTTTTGTTTTTTGTAACGGGATAGAAAGCGATACGAAGATAGAAAATAAAGACAAAAGTAGAACATAGAGCACATATAAATAATGATTCGTACAAATGATCTGTATAACGCCGTTTCCCAAAATCTCCTGAGCCTGTTTAAATTATTGCCCGAACATATATTCGAAAATACTTGATATATTCTTTACAGTATGCTAAAATAAAAGAAAAAGAACACATGTTCGAGGTGACCTATGCTGATTCAGGAAGATTTAAGTATACAGGAAAAACTGGAGATCCTTTCCGACGCTGCCAAATACGATGTGGCCTGCACCTCCAGCGGCGTTGACAGAAAAGGTAAAGCAGGGATGCTTGGCAACACGGTTGCAGCCGGACTCTGCCACAGCTTTGCGGGAGATGGAAGATGCATCTCTCTTTTGAAGATTCTCTTCACCAACCAGTGCATCTATGACTGCAAGTATTGCATCAACCGCTGTTCCAATGACGTGGTAAGGACCGCATTTACACCGGATGAGGTCTGCACGCTGACCATGGAGTTTTACAGGCGGAATTATATTGAGGGGCTGTTTTTAAGCTCCGGAATTTTATACAGCGCGGATTACACCATGGATCTGATCTACCAGACCTTAAAGAAGCTGAGAGAGGTATACCGCTTTAATGGCTATATCCACGTAAAGGCAATTCCGGGGGCCGACCCGGTTTTAATTGAAAAAGTAGGATTTCTGGCAGACCGAATGAGCATAAATCTGGAACTGCCGACCGCGGATGGCTTAAAAAAGCTGGCTCCCGGAAAGAGCAGAAGCAAGATACTGACTCCCATGAGACAGATTCAGCGTGGCATAACCGCGAATAAATTCGAGCTGATGGAATATAAAAGGACGCCCTCCTTCGTGCCTGCGGGACAGAGTACACAGATGATTGTGGGCGCGACGCCGGAAAATGATTATCAGATGATGATGGTGGCGGAGGCGCTGTACCAGAACTATGATTTAAAGCGGGTTTTCTATTCCGCCTTCGTCCCGGTCAACGAGGATTCCAGCCTTCCGGCGCTTCCGGGCGGGCCGCCGCTACTGCGGGAACACCGGCTCTATCAGGCGGACTGGCTCCTGCGGTTTTACGGCTTTAAGGCATCGGAGCTTTTGACAGAGGACCGGCCGAATTTCAATGTGTTTCTGGATCCCAAGTGTGACTGGGCGCTCCGCCATTTGGAACTGTTTCCGGTAGAGATCAACCGTGCCGATTACTATACGCTTTTGCGGGTTCCGGGAATGGGAGTGAAATCCGTAAAACGAATCATCGCGGCCAGAAGGCAGGGCCTGCTGGACTTCGAATCCTTAAAGAAGATGGGGGTCGTACTGAAGAGAGCCATGTATTTTATTACGTGTTCCGGCCGGATGATGTATCCGACCAGGATGGATGAGGATTATATCACCAGCCACTTAGTCGGGGATGAGCGCCGTGCAGTATGGGATATCAGCCAGCAGGGGGCCTACCGCCAGCTGTCGCTGTTCGATGATATGAAGCTTAATATGGCCCCGGCCCCGGCGGACCGGTATTCAGTAGTAACAGGGAGTATGTGAGTGATATGACGGTTTATACGTGTAAAGATAGCTTTGAAGGGATTTTAACCGGTGTGTATGACGCATGGATGAGCCGGAAGGGCCATTCCAATGTGAGACTGGAGACCGCGGGCCAATACAGCACCATGGAATTATTCTGCGATTACATTGATGTTATACCCGACGAGGAAAAGGTGGAAAAGGTGATCCAATCGGTGCGGACCAGAATATCGGAAGCAGCGTATGAAGCCATCTACAAGGCCTCCTTAAGCCGAAACGGAGAGAAGGCGGATCATATCTACCGTTTCCTGATCCGGGGGTTCCAGAAGGGAGCAGGCATCACCCAGAGCCTTCAGCTGCCCGAGGTATTCCAGATATTCGATATGTGCAGGAATCTCGACAACGAGGCGCATCTGGAGACGGAGTTTCTGCGGTTTATCCAGATGGATGAGGACATGCTGGTCAGCCGGATTGGCCCGAAGAATGATGTGCTGGTGTTAATCGCCCCTCATTTTGCAGACCGCATGCCGGCGGAGAACTGGATTATCTACGACGAGAAAAGGAAGAAGGCCGCCCTTCATCAGGCCGGACGGCCGTGGTTTCTTATGGATCTGGATTCCAGAGAGTGGGAGGAAAAGCTTCATAAGGCGACAGAAGACGACGAATACCGGGAACTGTGGAAGGCATTAAGGAGGAGCATTACTATAAAAGAGCGGTGGAACCCGGTGTGCCAGAGGACTCATATGCCGCTGAGGTACAGGGCGTATATGCCGGAATTTGACCAGGGCTTAAAGGATCAGCGCTGATTACAGTCCGAAAGACCGGATGAAGTCTTTCACGAACTTTACATTTATGGTATACTTCTCCTATACGACAGAATGATTCTGTTCATGTTTCAGAGAGGAGTCACTTTCATGATAAAACGAAGAGAGTTCAGAGTTCCTTCCAGCGATGGAAAATCAGGACTGCATACCGTTTTGTGGGAACCGGATGGAGAGGTGAGACAGCTTCTTTTGATTTCTCACGGAATGACGGAGCATATCCTTCGGTACGATCCATTCGCCCGCTTCCTGGCAGAACAGGGAATTGCGGTGATCGGCCATGATCATCTCGGCCATGGAGGAACGGTGCAGAATGGGCGGTATGGCTACTTTGCCGATAAGGTCGGCCATGTCTGCGTTATCAGGGATTTACATAGGACAGCCAGCCGCATCCGCGTCATGTACCCGGGGCGTCCGCTGTATATGCTGGGGCACAGCATGGGATCCTTTTTCCTCAGACGGTATCTTACACTGTATGGGGAAGAACTGGCAGGTGCGATCATTATGGGAACGGGAGATCAGGCGATGCCGATTGTGATCGCAGGCAAACTGATTGCCGCCTCCATCGGCCTGATCCGGGGAAAAGAGTATCAGAGCAAATGGATGCACCAGCTGGTTTTGGGGAATTACAACCGTTCTTTTATGCCGTCCAGAACAGACAATGACTGGCTCTCCAAGAACTGTGAATCTGTGGATCAGTACTGCGGTGACCCGTTCTGTAATTTTAAGTTCACCGCTTCGGCGTACTGTGATTTCTTCAATATTATGCTGGATTTAAAGCTGCACCGCCAGGAGGACCGGATTCCCAGATCCCTGCCGCTCTTTATTCTGTCAGGGGCACAGGATCCGGTCGGTGAATTCGGGAGAGGCGTCAGACGCGTGTTCCGCAGGTATAAGAAGATCGGCATGACGGATACCGAGATGATTCTCTACCCGGATGACCGCCATGAGCTGTTGAACGAGACAGATAAAGAAGCGGTCTGGCATGATATTCTAAGCTGGATTACGTATCATGAGCTTTGACAGAGACTGGCAGGCAGTTTAAAAACTGCTTGCCAGGCAATCTAAAATCCTGTATGATTAATACAGGTTCCAATTCAGGAACGTTCTATGAATCGATGCGGTTCTGCATCATATTTCCAACAGAGAATGAAAACACAAAATGAAAACACAGAATAAAACACAGAAATTAAAATCAGGAAGGGAGAAAGTGTGTTCAGCAAAGTGCATAGTATAGGTATTTTAGGTGTCGAAGGGTACCCTGTCGTGGTGGAGGCGGATGTGAGCGAAGGTCTCCCCGGCTTTACCATGGTTGGTTATCTCTCGGGAGCGGTGAGGGAGGCGCAGGACCGGGTTCGGACCGCTCTGAAGAATTCCGGTTTCCGGCTTCCGGCCAGAAAGATTACGGTGAACCTGTCGCCTGCGGATATCAGGAAAGAGGGAACCGGATTCGACCTTCCCATCGCAGTCGCGGTTCTGGCGGCCACCGGACTGGTGGACCAGTCGATTCTGGATACCAGCGTCCTGGTGGGAGAACTGGGGCTGGATGGAAGAATCAAACCGGTTTCCGGAATTCTGTCGATCGTGGCTGCAGCCGGGAATGCGGGAAAGAAACGGTGTTTTCTTCCGATTCCCAATGTGAGCGAGGGACAGATCATCGGGAACATCGACATCATTGGCGTGGAGGACATCAGAGAGCTGGCGGGTATGTTAAATGATCCTGACCAGCTGTCACCGGCCATAAGACAGGAAAAAGCGTGCTTTTCGGAGAAAGATGCTTACGATGTGGATTTCTCTGAGGTAAATGGTCAGTTTCTTCTCAAGCGGGCCACGGAGGTCGCGGTGGCCGGCATGCATAACATCCTCTATATCGGTCCGGCCGGGACAGGAAAGACTATGGTGGCGAGACGAATTCCAACCATCATGCCATCCCTGTCCCACGAGGAGAATGTAGAGATATCGAAGATATACAGCATCTGCGGCCTTCTTCATCAGGATCAGCCGCTGCTGTCCAGACGGCCGTTTCGGAGTCCGCACCACACCATCAGTCCGCAGGCTTTGACCGGCGGAGGAAGAATTCCTAAACCCGGAGAGATTTCTCTGGCTTCCAGGGGCGTTCTGTTCCTGGATGAGTTACCCGAGTTTCAGAAAAACAGCATAGAGGTCTTAAGACAGCCGCTGGAGGAACGGAAGATTACGATCTCCAGATTGCACAGCGCTTACGAATTTCCTGCGGATTTTATGCTCGCTGCCGCTATGAATCCCTGTAAATGCGGCTATTATCCCGACCGGAGCCGGTGTACATGTACGGAGCCGCAGATACAGCGGTATTTGAACCGAATTTCAAAACCATTGCTGGACAGGATCGATATCTGCGCCGAGGCGGTGCCGATGAAGTATGAGGAACTGAAGGATAAGGGGATGGCGGAACCCTCCGGTGCCATCCGGGAGAGGATCGAGGCAGCAAGGGTGATTCAGAGACAGCGTTTTGAGGGCAGCGGAATCTATTTTAACAGTGCCATGAACGGGGCGCAGATCGGAGATTTCTGCCGCCTGGGTCAGCGTGAACAGGTATTTCTAAAGCGTATTTTTGAACACATGGGGCTTAGTGCCAGAGGATACGGAAAAATACTGAAAGTGGCCAGAACCATCGCGGATCTGGAAGGCAGCGGTGATATAAAAAAAGAACATCTGGCGGAAGCGGCAGGGCTTCGCAGCCTGGAAGAAAAATACTGGGGAGGCAGTCATCATGATATCATATAAGGAACGTCAATATCTCTGCTGGTTTCTATCCGTGCCCGGAATCGGCGCGGTTACCGGCATGCGTCTTTTCAAACAGTATAAAAGTTTTGAAGAGATATATAATATAGAAGGAAAAAATCTGGAAAATGCAGGATTGCTGAGGGCGAAGGAGGCTGCCGCGTTCGATGCGGAAAAACGCCAACTGGACAGACGAAAACGGGAACTGGAAGAACTGGAAAAGGAGGGTATCCGCCTGATTGCGTTTTTGGATGGGAATTATCCAAAGCGGCTGCTTAAGATACACGATTATCCGGTGGGACTCTTCGTCAGAGGAGAACTTCCGGATGAGGAGCGGCCGGCGGCTGCCGTGATCGGAGCAAGAAACTGCACCAATTACGGAAAGCAGGAAGCTGAATACATGGCGGCGGAGCTGGCGAAGGCCGGAGTACAGATCATCAGCGGCCTTGCCTATGGCATCGACGGCGCAGGCCATAGGGGAGCGATGAAGGCCGGCGGGAAGACATTCGGCGTATTGGGGTGCGGGATCAAGATCTGTTATCCGCGGGAGAATTACGGACTCTACGAACGCATGTGCCGCCAGGGCGGTGTTCTGTCGGAATGGATGCCGTGGGAGCAGCCGCAGCAGAAAAACTTTCCCATAAGGAACCGGATCATCAGCGGGCTCTCCGATGTGATCCTTGTAATGGAGGCCAGACAGAAGAGCGGATCTCTTATTACCGCAGGAATTGGACTGGAACAGGGAAAAGAAATTTTTGCGCTTCCGGGACGGATATCAGATCCGCTGAGCGAGGGCTGCAACCGGCTGATTCAGGAGGGCGCAGGCGTTCTTTTAAGTCCGGAGGATGTGCTGGAATATTTCACTCTGAGGGAAGGTAAAATATTAAGAGTTCATGAAAAAAATGAGAACGGGCTTGCCAAAAAAGAAAAAATGGTGTATAGTTGCCTCGATTTGCAACCGAAGGGGTTAGAAGAGATTGTGATCTTAAGCGGACTGTCTGTGAGTGAATGTATCGGCACACTTCTGGATCTGGAACTGGGCGGTTATGTGGTTCAGACATCCCATCAATATTATGGTAAGAGATTATAGGCGAGGAGTTTTGTATGGCGAATTGTTTAGTTATTGTGGAGTCACCCGCGAAGGTGAAAACGATTAAAAAATTTTTGGGAACGAGCTATGAGGTTGATGCTTCAAACGGTCATGTAAGAGACTTGCCTAAGAGTCAGCTGGGAATCAGCCCGGAACAGGATTTTGAACCAAAGTATATTACGATCCGGGGAAAAGGTGATATTCTTGCGAAGCTTCGCAAGGAAGTGAAAAAAGCAGATAAGATTTATCTCGCAACTGACCCTGACCGTGAGGGAGAAGCGATTTCCTGGCATCTGGTGAAGGCTTTAAAGCTGGATGAACAGAAGGATAAGCAGGTATACAGGATCAGCTTCAATGAGATTACGAAAAACGCGGTGAAGGCATCCTTGAAGGCGCCGAGGGAGATCGACATGGATCTCGTGGACGCGCAGCAGACGAGAAGAATCCTGGACCGTATGGTTGGATATATGATCAGCCCGATTCTCTGGGCAAAGGTAAAGCGTGGCTTAAGTGCAGGCCGTGTTCAGTCGGTGGCGCTTCGCATGATCTGTGACAGGGAAGAGGAGATTAACGCCTTTATTCCGGAAGAGTACTGGAACCTTGAGGCGGATTTAAAACAGCAGGGAAGCAAGAAGGCCCTGGCCGCCAAGTTCTATGGCAATAAAGAAGGAAAGATCACGATCCGCAATAAAGAAGAGCTGGATGGGATATTAAAGGATCTGGAAGGCAGCGACTACGTGGTGGATGAGGTGAAGAACGGGGAGCGGATCAAGAAGGCGCCGATTCCGTTTACGACCAGTACGCTTCAGCAGGAGGCTTCCAAGGTCTTAAACTTCTCTACACAGAAGACGATGCGTCTGGCCCAGCAGCTCTATGAAGGCGTGGAGGTGAAGGGACACGGAACCGTCGGTCTTATTACTTACCTGCGTACCGATTCTACCAGAATCGCAGAGGAGGCCGATACAGCGGCGAGAGCGTTTATTGAAGCGCAGTACGGAAGCAAATACGTGGCCAGCGGAGAACAGGCGAAGAAGAGCGGAGCCAAAATCCAGGATGCACACGAGGCGATCCGTCCCACCGATATCAGCCTGACACCGGTAATCGTTAAGGAATCGCTTCAGCGTGATTTATTCCGCCTGTACCAGCTGATCTGGAAACGCTTTGCGGCGAGCCGTATGCAGTCGGCTGTCTATGAGACGACATCCGTCAAGGTTGCGGCAGGAGATTACTACTTTACATTAGCAGCTTCAAAACTGGCTTTCGATGGATTCATGTCTGTTTACATTCAGGAGGACGAGAAGGAAGAGAGCAACGCCCTTCTTGGAAAGCTGGAGAAGGGAAGCGTTTTAACTCTTGAGAAGCTGGACAGCAGCCAGCACTTTACCCAGCCACCGGCACATTTTACCGAGGCATCTCTGGTAAAGTCCATGGAAGAACAGGGAATCGGCCGTCCAAGTACGTACGCGCCGACGATCACGACAATCATTGCCAGACGCTATGTGGCAAAGGAAAATAAAAATCTTTATGTAACAGAACTGGGGGAAGTTGTCAACAGCATGATGAAGCAGAGCTTTCCCAGCATTGTCGATATCACCTTTACCGCTAATCTGGAGTTCCTTCTGGATAAGGTGGGGGACGGTTCCGTTCCGTGGAAGACCGTGGTGCGCAACTTCTATCCAGATTTAAAGGAAGCTGTGGACAAGGCAGAGGTGGAACTGGAGTCCGTGACCATCGCGGATGAGGTGACAGAGGAGATCTGTGAGCTCTGCGGCCGGAACATGGTAATAAAATACGGCCCTCACGGTAAGTTCCTGGCGTGTCCAGGATTTCCGGAATGCAAGAATACAAAGCCGTATCTGGAGAAGATTGGCGTACCGTGTCCCAAGTGCGGAAAGGACGTCGTCATCAAGAAGACGAAGAAGGGCAGAATTTATTACGGATGCGAAGCTAATCCGGAGTGTGATTTCATGTCCTGGCAGAGACCTTCCACAGAGAAATGTCCGAAATGTGGTGCTTATATGGTCGAAAAAGGCAATAAACTGCTCTGCTCCAACGAACAGTGTGGTTACAGTACGAGCAAAAATACAAAATAGAATAATTATTAAGAAAATCGAAAATCTTCAAAAAATGATTGTTATTTTGCTGGAATAGTGTTAATATTTAAATATTAAAGGGGTATTTTGAGCTTTCCTACAAATTCTTAAGGAGGTTTTCGGTTATGAGTGTTCAATTGTTGGACAAAACTAGGAAAATTAACAAGTTATTGCATAACAACAACTCGCACAAAGTAGTATTTAACGATATCTGTGAAGTGCTCAGCGAGATATTAAATTCTAATATTCTCGTGATCAGTAAAAAGGGGAAGGTACTGGGTGTTGCGATCAGCTCTGATGTAGAAGAGATACAGGAACTGATTGCAGATCAGGTCGGCGGCTACGTGGACGGTATGCTGAATGAACGTCTGCTCGGTATTCTTTCCACCAAGGAGAATGTGAATCTCGAGACTCTCGGATTTACAGGCGACAATATCCGCAAGTACCAGGCCATTATCACTCCTATCGATATTGCGGGTGAGCGTCTGGGAACGCTGTTCATCTACAAGTCAGATGCTCAGTACGATATTGACGATATCATTCTGAGCGAATACGGAACGACGGTCGTAGGCCTTGAGATGATGCGGTCCGTAAATGAGGAGAATGCAGAGGAGACGAGAAAGGTTCAGATCGTAAAATCCGCGATCAGCACCTTATCCTTTTCAGAGCTGGAGGCAATCACTCATATTTTCGACGAACTTGACGGAAATGAGGGAATCCTGGTAGCCAGCAAGATCGCTGACCGCGTGGGAATTACCCGTTCTGTAATCGTCAACGCTCTCAGAAAGTTCGAGAGTGCAGGCGTTATCGAGTCCCGTTCTTCCGGTATGAAGGGAACCTACATCAAAGTTTTAAACGATGTGGTTTTCGATGAACTGAAGGCGATCAAGGCCGGCAACGGCAAGTCGATGCAGGGACACAGAGAGATAAAAGAACCGTAAATCAGGACGGCGGCAAAAAGAAGCAGCGAAGAAAAACTGCTTCTTTTTTTTACGAAAGTATGAAAAAAATTGTCATTAAAAGTAAAAAATGACTTGCACAGGCATTAAAGATATGCTATACTAGCTAAGCTTACTAAAAAACACGTTTGCGGATTCTGGAGGAAGGTGCCGAAATATCGGTCTCCTTGGAAGCAAGAGAAGCAGACGGAAGAAAAACCAAATGGAGGTAATAACATGAGCGTTATTTCAATGAAACAGCTGTTGGAGGCTGGTGTACATTTTGGTCACCAGACAAGAAGATGGAACCCTAAGATGGCTCCGTACATCTACACAGAAAGAAACGGCATCTACATCATCGACTTACAGAAGTCTGTTGTAAAAGTAGACGAGGCTTACAAAGCCGTAGCCGACATCGCTGCAGAAGGCGGCAAGATCCTTTTCGTAGGAACCAAGAAGCAGGCTCAGGACGCGATCAGAACAGAAGCAGAGCGCTGCGGTATGTACTTTGTAAATGAGAGATGGCTGGGCGGAATGCTTACAAACTTCAAGACAATCCAGTCCAGAATTGGAAGATTAAAACAGATCGAGACCATGTCCGAAGACGGAACATTTGATGTTCTTCCTAAGAAGGAAGTTATTGCTCTCAAGAAAGAATGGGAGAAACTGGAGAAAAACCTCGGCGGAATTAAAGAAATGAAGAAGATTCCGGATGCTATCTTTGTTGTAGATCCTAAGAAAGAGAGAATCTGCGTTCAGGAAGCTCATACACTGGGAATTCCGTTAATCGGCATTGCTGATACGAACTGTGATCCGGAAGAACTCGATTTCGTAATTCCGGGTAATGACGATGCAATCAGAGCCGTTAAGCTGATCGTATCCAAGATGGCGGACGCAGTAATCGAGGCAAACCAGGGCGAGGCAACAGCTGAAGAAGCAGAAGCAGCTCAGGAAATGGAAGAGGCTGTAGAGGCTTAATTGTTCAGGCAGATGAATGCTTCGACCGGCTGTGATAAGCGGGTTGAAGCATTTTTCGATTTATGGGGCAGCGGGATCCGCACTGCGGCAGATACTGCCGCGGGTGAAAAGGAAGAAGTTCCCTATAGACCAGGAAGCTTAAACCTGTATAATATGAATAACGAAAAGAACATGGAGGGAAATCAAATGGCAGCAATTACGGCTGGAATGGTAAAAGAGTTAAGAGAAATGACCGGTGCAGGCATGATGGATTGTAAGAAAGCACTTGCGGCAACCGATGGAGATATGGAAAAGGCTGTAGAATTTTTAAGAGAAAAAGGACTTGCAGCTGCATCCAAGAAGGCGGGAAGAATCGCGGCAGAAGGTCTTGTTAAGACCCTTGTAAGTGAAGATGGAAAGTCTGCAGCAATCGTTGAAGTAAACAGTGAGACAGACTTCGTAGCAAAGAACGCACAGTTCCAGGGCTATGTTGCCGATGTGGCAGCACAGGTACTGGCCAGCAGCGCGCAGGATATGGATGCATTTATGGCGGAAGCATGGGCAAAGGATACTTCCCTGACTGTAGCTCAGGTATTATCCAGCCAGATCGCAGTAATCGGCGAGAACATGAACATCAGAAGATTCGAGAAGATCACCACAGACGGTGTTGTAATCGATTATATCCACGGCGGCGGAAGAATCGGCGTATTACTGGAAGCTTCTGCGGAAGTTGTCAGCGATGATGTAAAAGAGGCTTTAAAGAACATTGCAATGCAGATTGCAGCTTTAACACCAAAGTATGTAAAGAGAGACGAGATTCCTCAGGAATTCGTTGAGCATGAAACTGAGATCTTAAAGGTTCAGGCTAAGAACGAGAATCCGGATAAGCCGGACGCTATCATCGAGAAGATGATCGTTGGCCGTCTCAACAAGGAATTAAAAGAATTCTGTCTGTTAGACCAGGCTTACGTGAAAGATGGCGATTTAACTGTTGCTAAATACTTAGAGCAGGTTTCCAAAGAAGTTGGCGGAAAGATCGAACTGAAGAAATTCGTTCGTTTTGAAACCGGCGAAGGTCTTGAGAAAAAAGAAGAAGATTTTGCTGCTGAAGTTGCAAAACAGATGCAGTAATAGATTCCGCCGAACGTATGTGAGGAGGACTTACAAAATTCCGCCGCGCATAAACGAGGAGGACTTTCCAAGGAAAGAGGATTCAGGGGGGAATCCCATGGGCATCCATGGGATTTTTCTATAGAGACAGTGTCCGTTTAGCGTTGACAGATGTTTCCAGATTGGACGGACATTTCGCCCTTTTCCCAGGTTCAGAGCAGGAGAGACTATTGATATTTCGCAGAACGCAGGGACGGAAGCCTGCAAGCTTCCGTCCGGGCTGCGCGAAGGAAACCTTATACCAAAGGAGTTGACACAATGGCTAAATATATTTTTAAACGTATCATCATGGCGATTGTAACAATATTTGCGGTTGCATCTGTTACATTCTTCGTTATGAACATGGTACCCGGCGGCCCTTTCATGTCAGAGAAGGCCATAAGTCCGCAGGCACAGGCCGCATTGAATGAGAAATACGGTCTTGATAAGCCTCTAAGTGAGCAGTATGTTACATATATGAAAGATCTTCTTCACGGAAATCTCGGTTTAAGCGTAAAACAGCGCGGCCGTACCGTGAATATGATCATCGCATCGAAGTTCCCGGTGTCCGCAAGAGTCGGCGGCATCGCAATCTTAACGGCAGTTCTGGTGGGCGTTCCACTGGGGAGTATTGCCGCCTTTAAACGAGGGACGGTGGTGGATGACATCATAATCGTATTCAGTACGTGCGGAATTGCGATTCCCAGTTTCGTAATCTGTACGATCCTGATGTATGTCCTGAGTCTGAAGCTGGGGCTGCTGCCCACGTACGGACTGGCATCGTGGAAAAACTACATCATGCCGGTTATTGCGCTGGCACTGTATCCGTCGTCCTATATCGCACGTCTGATGCGTTCTTCCATGCTGGATGTTATGGGCCAGGACTACATGAGAACAGCACGCGCAAAGGGACTTTCTCAGATAATCAGCATTTTCAAACATGCGCTTCGTAACGCGATTCTTCCGGTTGTTACGTATTTGGGACCGCTTCTTGCCTATACGGTAACGGGAAGCTTTATTGTCGAGAAAATTTTCACAATTCCGGGCCTTGGCTCCGAGTTTATCGGTTCCATCACAGGACGTGATTATCCGCTGATCATGGGAACTACCATATTCCTTGCCTCATTGATGGTTGTTATGAACGTGATCGTAGACGTTGCCTACAAATTCATCGATCCACGTATTAATCTTAAATAGAAAGGAGAAAGAAGATGTCGAATAATAAATTATCATTACAGCTTAACGTAGACGACTTTCTCCCGGCAAGTGACGAGGAAAAAGAGAGTCTTACCGTCCTCCGCAAGAGCGTTGGCTTCTGGCAGGATGGAATACGTCGTTTAAAGAAGAATAAGATTGCCATGGTCAGCCTGGTAGTTATTGTTTTTGTATTCATTTTTTCATTCCTGGTACCGCAGTTCTACCCATACAGCTACGAGCAGCAGATTCGCGGAAGTGAGAATCTGGCACCCATGCAGTATTCGGAAAAGGAACTGGAGGCGAAGGCCGCGGGAGAGAGTGTATTCCCGCATGTTCTGGGAACGGATAACCTGGGACGTGACTATGCAGTCCGTGTCATGATGGGCAGCCGTGTCTCCCTTACCGTAGGTCTTGTGGCCTCCGCCATCATCCTGTTGATCGGTTCCCTTTACGGTTCCGTCGCGGGCTTCTTCGGCGGCTGGGTCGATATGATCATGATGCGTATCGTCGATATGATCTATACGGTCCCTGATATCCTGATCATCGTTCTCTTATCGGTTGCATTTGATCAGCCCCTAAAGGCGTTGGCTCAAAAACCGGGATTTGAATGGATTCAGGTAATCGGTGTCAACCTGATCAGTATTTTCGTCGTGTTCGCCCTTCTTTACTGGGTTGGTATGGCCCGAATCGTTCGAAGCCAGATCCTTATTCTGAAGGAACAGGAATACGTGACCGCGGCCAGGGCACTGGGTGCTTCCAATGGCCGTATCATTAAGAAGCACTTACTGACAAACTGTATCGGTACTCTGATTGTTACCACAACGCTGCAGATTCCGTCCTCGATCTTTACGGAAAGCTTCTTAAGCTTCTTAGGTCTTGGCGTTGCTGCGCCGATGCCTTCTCTGGGAAGCCTTGCCAGTGCTGCGTTAAATGGTCTGCAGTCTTATCCGCACCGTCTGTTTGCACCTGCGCTTGCGATTTCCGTCATTATTTTAAGCTTTAACTTACTGGGCGACGGTCTGCGTGACGCGTTTGACCCGAAACTCAAAGACTAAAGGAGGAGAGATACGATGAGCGAGTATTTGGTAAATATCAAAAATGAACGCCTTTCTTTCTTTACTCCCGCGGGTGAAGTAAAGGCATTAAATGATGTGTCTCTTCATTTAAAAGAAGGCGAAGTGCTGGGAATTGTCGGCGAATCCGGTTCCGGTAAATCCGTAACCGCATACAGTTTAATGGGAATTACCGCATATCCGGGCCGTCTGATCGGCGGTTCCCTGGAATTCAACGGTCATGAGATCGAAAAGATGTCAGAAAAGGAACTGAGAAAAGTGCGTGGAAATGAGATTTCCATTATTTTTCAGGATCCAATGACCAGCTTGAATCCGGTTTATTCCATCGGAAACCAGATCCGTGAGGTAATTATGCTTCATACGGATAAGAATAAACAGCAGGCGAATGAGAGAGCGAAGGAACTTCTGACTCTCGTTGGAATCAACGAGCCGGAGAAGCGTCTGAAACAGTATCCTCACGAGTTGTCCGGCGGTATGCGCCAGCGTGTGATGATTGCCATCGCCCTTGCCTGCGAACCGAAGCTTTTGATTGCAGATGAGCCGACCACGGCTCTGGACGTTACCATCCAGGCCCAGATTCTCGAGCTTATGATGGACTTAAAGGAAAAACTGGGTATGGCGATTATCATGATCACCCATGACTTAGGTGTTGTTGCCAACATGTGTGACAGAATCGCCGTTATGTATGCCGGCAAGGTTGTAGAATACGGCACGACAGATGATATCTTCTACCGTCCATCCCACGAGTACACAAAGGGACTGATCCGGAGTATTCCGAAGCTGACGGAAAAAGAGCATAATAAGCTGGTACCTATCGAGGGAAGCCCTGTCGATATGCTGAATCCGCCTGCGGGATGTCCGTTTGCGCCGCGGTGCCGCGCCTGCATGAAGATCTGTTTAAGAGAGATGCCGCCGTATACAGATTTATCCGATATCCATTACAGTGCATGCTGGCTGATGCAGAAGAGAGAGTTTGACAAACAGCAGGATTCCAGGACACAGAAGGGGGATGCATGATGGAAGACAAGTATCTGGTAGAAGTAAAACACTTACAGCAGTATTTCCCGGTTGCAGGAAGTAAGCTTTTTGAAAAGAAGGTTGTAAAGGCGGTCGATAACGTTTCCTTCGGTATCCGAAGAGGAGAGACACTTGGCCTGGTAGGCGAGTCCGGCTGTGGAAAGACGACAACCGGCCGTACTCTGCTTCGATTATATGAACCGACGGATGGAACGATTCTCTATGACGGCAAGGATATCACGCATGTGAATATGCTTCCTTACCGCCGTAAGATGCAGATCGTATTCCAGGATCCGTACGCGAGCCTTGATCCGCGTATGACGGTCGAAGATATCGTCGGCGAGGCCATCGACATCCATCGTCTGGCTGCCAACAGGAAGGACCGTCACGAGAGAATCTTATCCGTGCTTTCCACCGTTGGCTTAAACTCCGAGCATGCGAACCGTTATCCTCACGAGTTCTCAGGCGGACAGCGTCAGCGTGTCGGCATTGCGCGCGCTCTGGCGGTAAACCCGGAGTTTATCGTGTGTGATGAGCCTGTATCCGCACTGGATGTATCCATCCAGGCCCAGGTTGTCAACATGTTCGAGCAGCTTCAGGAAGAGCTGGGACTGACCTATCTTTTCATTGCACATGATTTATCCATTGTAAAACATATATCAAACCGAATCGGAGTTATGTATCTGGGCAAGCTGGTGGAGCTGGCAGACAGCTATGAGCTGACATTCCACAGTGTGCATCCGTATACTAAGAGCCTGATCTCGGCGATTCCGATCGCTGATCCGGAGATCAGCAGAAAATCTAAGAGAATTGTTCTGGAAGGCGACGTGCCGAGCCCGGTTAATCCGCCGAGCGGCTGCCGTTTCCGTACCCGCTGTCCGTATGCAGACGAGCTCTGCGCAGCGGAAGAGCCGCAGTGGAAGGAAGTTTCCACTGGTCATTACGCAGCATGCCACCACTTAGACAAAGTAAATTAATTTCTAAGTTGCTATTCCTGGAGATTTGTGGTATGCTAAAAGACAAATCAGCACAGTAGTCAGGTAAAGTACTGCTGTGCTAATTTGAATAAATTCTTTAGAGGAGGAATTGATATGAAAAAAACAGCACTTGTATTGGCTGCTGTTATGGCATCCGGCATGATTCTTACTGCCTGCGGCGGCAACAAGACCGCTGATGCTCCAACAACAAAAGCTGCCGATACCACAACAACAGCTGCTGCCGCAGAGGGCGAGACTGCTGCACCGGCTGAAAACGGAGGCGCTGGCCTTGATCTTGCAGTTCAGATCGGACCTGATCCCGAGACAGTTGACCCGGCTTTAAACAGCGCGGTAGACGGTGGAAACATGATTCTTCATGCATTTGAGACTCTGATGAGCGTTGACTCAGAGAATAAGATCGTACCAGGGCAGGCGGAATCTATGGAAGTTTCTGATGATGGACTTACCTATACCTTCCATCTTCGCAAAGGCTTAAAGTGGAGTGACGGAACACCTCTTACAGCGAATGACTTCGTTTATTCCTGGAAGAGACTTGCAGATCCGAACACAGCAGCACCGTATGCGATGGATATGCTTGGCTACGTAAAAGGCTATAAAGAAGCTTCTAATGGTGATTTAGACGCACTTGGAGTATCCGCACCGGATGATGATACATTCGTTGTTGAGATGGCATCTCCTTGTGTATATTTCTCAAAACTGATTACACATGGTTCCATGGTTCCTGTTCAGCAGGCAACGATTGAAGCGAACGGCGACCAGTGGACTTTAACACCAGAGACCTATGTATCAAACGGTCCTTTAAAAATGATCGAATGGGTACCAGGTTCCCATATTATTTTTGCAAAGAACGAAAATTACTGGAACGCGGATAAGGTTACAGTGAATACCTTAAAGTTTGTCCTGATGGAAGATTCCAATGCGGCTTACAGCGCATACCAGACAGGCGAAGTTTCCATGATCAAGGATGTTCCTACAGAAGAAGTTCCGAGCCTGCGCGGCAACGAAGATTTCCATGTAGATCCTTTAATGGGTACATATTATATCAGCTTCCAGACAGAAAAAGAACCATTTAACAATCCTGACGTACGTATGGCATTAAGCCTTGCTATCGACCGTGATTACGTTGCCAACACTGTTATGCAGGGAACTTATTCCCCAGCTACCAACTTTGTTGGACCTGGCCTTTCTGATGCAGAAGATGGTTCCTCCTTCGAAGAAGTAACACGTAAGAATAACGGCGGAGACTTCTTCAATGTAGCTGATCATGACGCTGACATTGCAAAAGCAAAAGAATTACTTGCTAACGCCGGATATCCGGACGGAGCAGGATTCCCAACGATTGAATACATGACCAACGATGCCGGTTACCACAAACCACTGGCTGAGTACTTACAGAGCTGCTGGAAAGAAGCACTTGGCGTCAACATGGATATCAAGGTTGTTGAGTGGTCTACATTTACACCAACCCGTCGTGCCGGCGATTTCCAGGTTGCACGTAACGGCTGGGTATATGACTACGATGATCCTTCCAACATGCTGAACTTAATGATTTCCGGCGGTGGAAACAACGACGGTAAGTACAGCAATCCTGACGTTGACAAGATGTTAAACGATGCCAACTCTACAGCTGACGTTGCTGAGCATTATGCAAAACTGCATGAAGCAGAGAACATGATTCTTGCAGATGCAGCTATGGCACCGATTGCTTACTACAACGATTTCTATTTACAGGATCCGAAGTTAAAAGGAACATGGCATTCTCCATACGGCTACTGGTTCTTCCAGTATGCGACAATGGATTAATTGTCTGACGTAAAAGAATTTTAACGGTCCCCGGAAGAGGTGAGAACTTCTTCCGGGGACTTTTTATGTAATAGGAAAGTACTCCGCCACCGGACTTTTTGTACTATGCGGGAGGCAGTGGATGACAGGGCGTATTTCCTCATAAAAACTTTCTCTTTCCAACCAAAAGGAAATATGCTATAATCATTCATGACAATACCAAAGCGGAAAACGCTTCAATAACAGGAGAATGATAGCTATGAACCCAAGACGTGTATTACTGAAATTAAGCGGTGAAGCCCTTGCCGGACCGAATAAAACAGGCTTTGATGAAGCGACTGTGAAGGAAGTAGCGCGGCAGGTTTTAATATCCGTGGATGCTGGTGTCGAGGTAGGCATCGTCATCGGCGGAGGCAACTTCTGGAGGGGAAGGACGAGCAATGCAATCGACCGCACCAAGGCAGATCAGATCGGAATGCTGGCCACGGTTATGAACTGTATCTATGTTTCTGAGATCTTCCGGTGTGCCGGGATGACGACTCAGATTCTGACACCGTTTGAGTGCGGCTCCATGACAAAGCTTTTTTCCAAGGACAGAGCAAACAAGTATTTTGAAAAGGGAATGGTCGTCTTTTTTGCAGGCGGTACCGGCCATCCTTATTTTTCTACCGATACCGGAATTGCTCTTCGGGCCATTGAGATGGAAGCGGACTGCATCCTTTTGGCGAAGGCCATCGACGGCGTTTACGACAGCGATCCGAAGATCAATCCGGAGGCGAAGAAGTATGATGAGATTTCCATACAGGAGGTCATTGACAAGCAGCTGGGCGTGATTGATCTGACTGCCTCCATCATGTGTATGGAGAACCGCATGCCATTGGCAGTATTCAGCCTGAACGAAAAAGACAGCATTGCGAACGCGATGCAGGGGAAAATAAACGGCACGATTGTGACCGCATAAACTAGGAGGACAATATGCAGGAGAGTTTACAGGTTTACGAGGACAAGATGAATAAGACTTTAGAAGTGCTGGAGAGTGATTATATGACGATCCGCGCAGGACGTGCAAACCCGCATGTACTTGATAAAATCAAGGTTGACTACTACGGAACTCCTACACCGCTTCAGCAGGTGGGCAACATCAACGTTCCGGAAGCCCGCATGATCATCATTCAGCCATGGGAGAAGAGCCTCTTAAAGGCGATTGAAAAGGCGATTCTGACTTCTGAACTGGGGATCAATCCGACCAACGACGGCAGCGTAATCCGTCTCGTTTTCCCGGAACTGACCGAGGAACGCAGAAAAGAACTGGTTAAGGATGTCAAGAAAAAAGGCGAGGCAGCCAAGGTGGCGGTTCGTAATATCCGCCGTGACGCCAATGACTTTTTCAAAAAACAGCAGAAGGCGGATGAGATTTCCGAGGACGACTTAGCTGAGGCAGAGGACGATATTCAGAAATTAACTGACAAGATGATCGGCAAGATCGATAAAGCAATCGAAGCGAAATCAAAGGAACTTCTTACTGTATAACAGAAAGAACCGGGGCAGGCATGTTTCCAACCCACGCAAGTGAGGGGGCTTTCAAAGTGCCTGTCCTGTTTATGTTTCAGGGCAGCCTGGAATGATAAAGGAGAATATAATGGAAATTAATATAGATAATATGGTCATTCCTGACCATATCGCCATCATTTTGGACGGCAATGGACGCTGGGCGAAGAAGCGTGGACTGCCCAGAAGCATGGGCCACAAGGAAGGATGTGTGGTGGTGGAACGGACGGTAGAGGATGCGGCCAGAATTGGAATCAAATATCTGACTGTCTACGGTTTTTCCACGGAGAACTGGAAGCGTTCCGGCGATGAGGTGGGCGCGCTGATGCAGCTGTTCCGTTACTATATGGTACGGCTCTTAAAGATTGCCAGGGCGAACAATGTCCGGGTGCGGATGATCGGTGAGAGAAGCCGTTTCGACCAGGATATCATCGACGGCATTAACCGGCTGGAGAGAGAGACCGAGAATAATACGGGCCTGACCTTTGTTATCGCTGTGAATTACGGCGGACGGGATGAGATCGTGCGCGCAGCCAGAAAGATCATGAAGGACACGGCTGATGGGAAGATTACTCCGGACCAGATGGATGAAGCGGCATTTTCATCGTATCTCGATACGGCGGAGATTCCAGACCCGGATCTTCTGATCCGTACCAGCGGTGAACTGCGGCTGTCCAATTATCTCTTATGGCAGTTAGCCTATACGGAACTGTATGTGACGGACTGCTATTGGCCCGATTTCAATAAAGAAGAACTGAAAAAGGCGATAGCTGCGTACAATAGTAGGGATAGAAGATTTGGAGGAGTGAAATAGTCCGAAGGGAGGAAGCGCGATGTTTACAACCAGACTGATCAGTGGAATTGTCCTGGTCCTGATCGCCCTCGTCACTGTGGGAAGCGGGGGGATGATTCTTTTTGCTACGACTGTGGCCATTTCCATGATAGGGTTGTTTGAATTATATCGTGTTATGAAGATACAGAAGAATGTGATTGGAATTGCCGGCTATCTGACCGTGGTGTCCTACTACGGGCTTTTGTGGTTCCATGGAGAGCAGTATATGATGTTAATGTCCATCGCATTTCTTATGATACTGATGACCATCTATGTCTTTACGTTCCCCAAATATAAGACAGAGGAAGTGACGGTAGCGTTCTTCGGCGTCTTTTATGTGGCGGTTATGCTGTCTTATCTGTATCAGGTTCGCGTCATGGCGGATGGAAAGTATCTCGTCTGGCTGATCTTTTTGAGTTCCTGGGGATGCGATACCTGCGCGTACTGCGTGGGCATGCTGATCGGCAGACATAAGCTGGCGCCGGTTTTGAGCCCCAAGAAATCGATTGAGGGGGCGATCGGTGGCGTAGCAGGAGCTGCGCTTCTGGGTTTCCTTTATGCGACGGTGTTCGGCGCTTCCATGGCGGAGGTACAGAACCCGCAGGTGGCCTGCGCTTTGGCCTGTGCCATAGCGGCGGTTATTTCCCAGATCGGCGATCTGGCGGCATCGGCGGTAAAACGCAATCACGCAGTGAAGGATTACGGCCATCTGATTCCGGGCCACGGCGGTATTCTGGACCGGTTTGACAGTATGCTGTTTACGGCGCCTGCCATATTCTTTGCAGTAACATTTCTGCGATGAGCAAATTCCGGCGATGAGAAAAGAGGAACGCGAGAAAGATAAAAGGAGCGAAAAACAGCATGAAAAAGATTGCAGTTCTGGGTTCAACCGGTTCCATCGGAACACAGACCCTGGAAGTGGTGAGAGCTCAGAAGGATATAGAAGTAACCGCTTTGGCGGCTGGAAGTAATATTACACGTTTGGAAGAACAGATCCGGGAGTTTCATCCGGAGATTGTCTGCGTGTGGGAAGAGGAGAAGGCGAAGGAGCTTGCCCTGACGGTCAGCGATCTGCCGGTGAAGGTGGTATGCGGCATGGATGGGCTGATCGCGGCGGCCGTGGAGACGGATGCGGAGATTGTGGTGACGGCCATCGTCGGCATGATCGGAATACGGCCCACCATTGCGGCCATGGAGGCGGGGAAAGACATCGCGCTCGCCAACAAGGAGACGCTGGTGACGGCCGGCCATATCATTATGCCTCTGGCAAAGGAAAAGGGTGTAAAGATCCTGCCTGTGGACAGTGAGCACAGCGCTATTTTTCAGAGCCTGAACGGCGAGGACAAAAAGGCGGTACATAAGATTCTCTTAACCGCGTCAGGCGGGCCGTTCCGCGGAAAGACGAGAGAGGAGCTTAAAAAGGTGCGTATCGAGGATGCCTTAAAGCATCCCAACTGGTCGATGGGAAGGAAGATTACCATCGATTCTTCCACCATGGTCAATAAAGGCCTGGAGGTGATGGAGGCGCACTGGCTCTTCGATGTCTCCATGGATCAGGTACAGGTTGTGGTTCAGCCGCAGAGCGTTATCCATTCCATGGTGCAGTTCGACGATGGGGCGGTGATTGCACAGCTGGGAACACCCGATATGAAGCTGCCCATCCAGTATGCACTTTACTACCCGGAGCGCCGTTTTCTGGCCGGGGACCGGCTGGATTTCTGGAGCATCGGGCAGATCACATTTGAAAAGCCGGATATGGACAATTTCCCGGGGCTTTCCCTGGCTTACGAGGCCGGAAGAACCGGCGGGACCATGCCGACTGTATTCAACGCGGCCAATGAACGGGCCGTTGCAAAATTTTTAAACAGAGAAATTTCTTATCTTACCATCACGGATATGATAGAGGGGGCTATGAAAGGGCATACTGTGAAAGAGAATCCATCTGTAGATGAGATTCTGGAAGCAGAGGCTTCGGCTTATGACTATATAGAAAGCAGGTGGTAGATTGTCCAGCGTTATCGTAGCAGTTCTTGTATTTGGACTGATCGTGCTGATTCATGAATTAGGGCACTTTTTATTTGCAAAATTAAACGGCATCGCCGTTGTGGAATTTTCCATTGGTATGGGACCGAGGCTGTTCCATGTCAAAAAAGGGGAGACGACGTACTCCTTAAAGCTGCTGCCGATCGGCGGCTCCTGTATGATGCTCGGAGAAGACGAGGAAAATCCGGCGGAAGGAGCATTTCAGAATGCAAGCATCCCGGGCAGGATGGCGGTTATCGCGGCCGGTCCGGTCTTTAACTTTATTCTTGCCTTTTTCCTGGCACTGATTCTCGTGGGAATGGGCGGATACAATATCACTCAGATCAAAGAAGTCACAGAGGGTTCTCCTGCTTACGAGGCGGGGCTTAAGCCGGGCGATGTAATCACCGGTGTAAACGATGAGAAGATGACGGTTTACGGCGATTATATCCTTTACCGCATGTTAAAACCGGATGAGAAGATGAGCCGGGTGTCCTATGAGAGAACCGATGCGCAGACGGGCAGAAAAGAGCGCGGTACGGTTCTGGTGACACCGGAATTTAATGAAGAATACAACCAGTATATGATAGGCATTTCCGTAACTCCGGTAAATGTCCGGGCAGCGTCTTTCCTGGAACTGGTGAAATACGGAGCCTATGAGGTGAAATATGATATTACCGTGACGATTAAGAGTCTCGGTATGCTTTTGACGGGAAAAGCCAGTGTCAATGACTTGAGCGGTCCGGTGGGAATCGTGGTTATGATCGATGATTCCGTGAAGGCAGGGCTGACAGTGAGCGTCATGGCGGCCATTATGAATGTCCTCAGTATGTGCATTCTTTTGAGTGCGAACCTGGGGATTATGAACCTTCTTCCGATTCCGGCGCTTGACGGCGGAAGACTGCTGTTCTTAATCATCGAGGCGGTCCGGGGCAAACGCATGGACCCGGAAAAAGAAGGCATGGTGAATCTGATCGGTATGATGGCGCTCATGGCCCTGATGGTGTTCGTTGTATTTAACGATATCAGCCGCTTTACCTAAAGTGGGCATGAAAAACAAGAAAAATACTGTGTATATCCCGGAATTCCCCCACAGAGATGGGAAGGGGTTCCCGGGAGTGTGCAAATGGAGGAAAGTGCGATGACGGACAGAGAACAGACGAAGACGGTTTCTATCGGGAACCGGAAGATTGGGGGCGGGAATCCCATTCTGATCCAGTCCATGTGCAATACAAAGACAGAGGATGTGGCTGCCACGGTGGCCCAGATTCTGGCGCTGGAGGCTGCCGGCTGTGATATTATCCGTGTGGCGGTACCGACGATGGAAGCGGCAGAGGCTTTAAAGGAGATCAAGAGACAGATTCATATTCCGCTGGTGGCGGATATTCATTTCGATTACCGGCTGGCCGTGGCCTCCATTGAGAACGGCGCGGATAAGATCCGGATTAATCCCGGCAATATCGGGAGTGAGGACCGGGTCAGGGCCGTTGTGGATAAGGCGAAGGAATTCGGCGTCCCCATCCGGGTCGGTGTCAACAGCGGTTCGCTTGAGAAGGAATTACTGGAAAAGTATCACGGAGTGACGGCAGAGGGCATCGTGGAGAGCGCCCTTATGAAGGTGCGCATGATCGAGGAGATGGGATATGATAATCTGGTGATCAGCATCAAGTCCTCCGATGTGCTGATGTGCATAAAGGCTCATGAACTGATCGCAAAGCAGACCGCTTATCCACTTCATGTGGGGATTACCGAAGCGGGAACCGTGCGTTCGGGGACGATCAAGTCCTCCGTCGGGCTGGGCATTATCCTGCATCAGGGTATTGGCGACACGATCCGTGTCTCCTTAACCGGAGATCCGGTGGAAGAGGTGACGACGGCGAAGCAGATCTTAAAGACCCTGGGCTTACGAAAGGGCGGAGTGGAGGTTGTCTCCTGTCCAACCTGCGGACGGACCAGAATCGATCTCATTTCCCTGGCGAACCGGGTGGAAGCCATGGTGACGGAATTTGACCATCTCGATGTCAAGGTAGCCGTTATGGGCTGCGTCGTCAACGGGCCGGGTGAGGCGAAGGAAGCGGATCTGGGCGTGGCCGGAGGTATCGGCGAGGGCCTTTTATTCCGCAAGGGAGAGATTATCCGTAAAGTACCTGAGGAGAACTTACTTGACGCTTTGAGAGAGGAGCTCTTAAAGCTGGAGCGTATCTGAAAATTGCTTTCTGTCAGCTGTGCATTACACTTTGTGGGAGATTTGGTCCCGATGAAGGAGGCGTAGTGGGCTACGCTGACTGAATTGGGATCAAATATGCCGCGAAGTGTGATGTGCAGATGGCGGAAATGAATTTTCAGACACGCTCCAGGATAAGAGGAGATAATGTTTGGCAGAAAGCAACAGGTGATGGAATGACAAAAGCATTTTTGGATGTATTTCCAAATCTGAATATGACAGACGAACTGCGGGAGCTTTTAAATCTGGTGGAAGTTGAGAAGGTCACTTCCACCAGGGATAGAAGCTCTATTCGCGTTTATATCGTGAGCCCCAGACTGATCCATAAACAGAATATCTATGGGCTGGAGAAGGGCATTAAGGACCAGCTCTTCCCCTCTAAGCAGGTATCGATCAAGATTATCGAGAAGTTCCGCCTGTCTGACCAGTACACGCCGGAGAAGCTGCTGGATGTGTACCGGGACAGCATCCTGATGGAACTCAAAAACTACAGTATCATCGAATATAATATTTTCCGGAAGACAGAGTATGAATTTCCGGAGCCGGATCTGCTTAAGATGACGGTGGAAGACACCATTGTCACCCATGAAAAGGAAGCCGAGTTAAAACGCGTTCTGGAGAAGATTTTTTATGAGCGCTGCGGCCTCCCTGTTGAGGTGCGCTACGAGTACGTGGAGCCGAAGGAGAATGCGCTGGCGAAGCAGAAGGAGCTTCAGATGCAGCGCGAGGTGGAGGAGATCGTCAGCAGGACCTCTCTGGCCGCTGCCTTAAACGAGGAGCAGATGCTGTCGAAAACTGGGACAGAGGACGGATACGGCGGTCCTTCCATGGCGGATGGTGCATCTCTGGAGGCACTGGCGGCAGGATATTCCGCGGAAGTTCCCTTCGACGAGGGCCCGGCCCGGCAGGGAGCGGCGGAAAGCGGGGCAGGCGCTCCGGTTCTGCGTATGGGCGGTAAGAAGGACGAGAATAAGAAGGACGAAAATAAAAAAGACAGGAACGGGGATTACGGAAAGAAGGACCAGAAGAAAGAATATAAGGATTATAAGAAAAACGGCGGTTATGGCGGCTACGGAGGAAAACGTTCAGATAATCCGGACGTGCTCTATGGCCGTGATTTCGATGGAGAGACGATGGAGATCGAAAAGATCGACGGGGAGATCGGAGAGGTAACCATCCGCGGAAAGATTCTCATGGTGGACAGCCGGGAACTGCGGAGCGGAAAGACGATTATGATTTTCGATGTCTCTGACTTTACGGATACGATTACCGTGAAGATGTTCGCAAGGGAGGAACAGCTGGATGATCTGAAGGCTGCCGTTGTGGCGGGGACGTTTATTAAGATTAAGGGTGTGACGACCATCGACAAGTTCGACGGCGAGCTGACTCTGGGCTCTGTGGCAGGCATCAAGAAGTCAGAGGACTTCACCGGAAAACGGGTGGACGGAAGCCTGGAAAAACGGGTCGAGCTTCACTGTCATACGAAGATGAGCGATATGGACGGCGTTTCGGAGGTAAAGGATATCGTAAAGCGTGCAAAAAAGTGGGGTATGCCGGCCATCGCCGTCACAGACCACGGATGCGTGCAGTCCTTCCCGGATGCCAACCACGCTCTGGACAAGGGGGACACCTTCAAGATCCTCTATGGGGTGGAGGGGTATCTTGTCGACGACTTGAAGCTGCTGGTGGATAATCCGAAAGACCAGACATTTGCGGACTCCTTCGTGGTATTCGATATCGAGACCACAGGCTTCAGCCCGGAAAAGAACCGGATCATAGAGATCGGCGCCGTCAAGGTGGTGAATGGAGTCATTACGGACAAATTCAGCACCTTTGTAAATCCGGATGTACCGATTCCCTTCGAGATTGAGCAGCTGACCAGCATCAATGACAACATGGTGCTCCCATATCCGAAGATTGATGTAATTCTGCCGCAGTTTCTGGAATTCTGTCAGGGATCTGTTCTGGTGGCTCACAATGCCTCCTTCGACGTGAGCTTTATCAACCGCAACGCGGAGCTGCAGGGGCTTCCCTTTGAACCTACGGTTTTGGATACGGTGACTCTGGCGCGGTTCCTTCTGCCGAACCTAAACAGATTCAAGCTGGACACGGTCGCCAAGGCGCTGAATATCTCGCTGGCAAACCACCACCGCGCCGTGGATGACGCAGGATGTACGGCGGAGATCTTTGTCAGATTCGTCCAGATGCTGCGGGAGCGCGGCGTGGAGACGCTGATCGAGTTAAACAGCTTAAAGACGATGACTCCGGAGATGATCAAGAAGCTTCCGACCTATCACGTAATCATTATCGCAACCAACGATATCGGGCGTGTGAATCTCTATAAGCTGATCTCATGGTCCCACATCGACTACTATGCCCGAAGGCCCAGAATACCCAAGAGTCTGCTGAACCAGAACCGGGAGGGCTTAATCGTGGGATCGGCCTGTGAGGCGGGGGAACTGTATCAGGCCCTGCTTCGCGGCGGCTCCAACGCAGAGATCGCCAGGCTGGTCCGGTTCTATGATTATCTGGAGATCCAGCCTCTTGGAAACAACAGCTTCATGCTCCGTGATGAGAAGAGCAGCATAAATTCGGAGCAGGATTTAATCGACATCAACAAGAAAATTGTGCAACTGGGAGACCAGTTCGGAAAACCGGTCTGCGCCACCTGCGACGTTCACTTCCTGGATCCCGAGGACGAGGTATACCGCCGGATCATCATGGCGGGGCAGGGATTTAAGGACAGTGATGACCAGGCGCCGCTTTACCTGCGGACGACGGAGGAGATGCTGAAGGAATTCGAGTATCTGGGACCAAACAAGGCGGAAGAGGTCGTCATAAAGAATACGCGGAAGATCGCGGACATGTGCGAGCGAATCTCGCCGGTGCGCCCCGATAAATGCCCTCCGGTCATCGAAAACTCAGACGGGGATTTAAGGCAGATCTGTTACGACAGGGCCCACGTGATCTACGGTGACAACCTGCCGACGATCGTTACGGAGCGTCTGGAGAGGGAGTTAAACTCCATCATTTCCAACGGTTTCGCCGTTATGTACATCATTGCGCAGAAACTGGTGTGGAAGTCCAACGAGGACGGGTATCTCGTAGGTTCCCGTGGTTCGGTAGGATCGTCCTTTGTCGCGTACATGTCCGGTATCACGGAGGTTAACTCCCTGAGCCCGCATTATTACTGTACCAACTGCCATTATTACGATTTTGATTCGGAGGAAGTGAAGAAGTATTCCGGTATGGCCGGATGTGATATGCAGGATAAGGAGTGTCCGGTCTGCGGCCATCCGCTCACAAAGGATGGCTTTGATATCCCCTTTGAGACATTCCTGGGATTCAAGGGAGACAAGGAGCCTGATATCGACTTGAACTTCTCCGGCGAGTACCAGAGTAAGGCTCATGACTATACGGAGGTCATCTTCGGAAAAGGCCAGACCTTCCGCGCGGGAACCATCGGTACACTGGCGGATAAGACGGCTTACGGCTATGTGAAGAATTACTATGAGGAACACGGCGTACATAAACGAAACTGTGAGATTAACCGTATTGTCCAGGGATGCGTCGGGGTAAGAAGAACCACGGGACAGCATCCCGGCGGTATCATCGTGCTTCCTCACGGGGAGGAGATCTATTCCTTTACTCCAGTGCAGAGGCCGGCCAACGATATGACGACCATGACGGTCACCACCCATTTTGATTACCATTCCATCGATCATAACCTGCTGAAGCTCGATATACTCGGGCACGATGATCCGACCATGATAAGAATGCTTCAGGATTTAATCGGTTTTGATCCGGTTAAGGATATTCCGCTGGACAGCAGGGAGGTCATGTCCTTATTCCAGGATACATCGGCTCTGGGGATTACGCCGGATGATATCGGCGGATGTAAGCTGGGAGCGCTGGGCGTGCCGGAGTTCGGTACGGACTTCGCCATGCAGATGCTTATTGATACCCAGCCCAAGTATTTTTCTGACCTTGTGCGAATTGCCGGTCTGGCTCACGGTACCGACGTATGGCTGGGAAATGCCCAGACCTTGATTCAGGAGGGAAAGGCGACGATTCAGACCGCGATCTGTACCCGTGACGACATCATGATCTATCTCATTTCCATGGGGCTGGAGGAGGGACTCTCTTTTACCATCATGGAGAGTGTCCGAAAGGGAAAAGGCTTAAAGCCGGAGTGGGAAGAGGAGATGACAGGCCACGGCGTGCCGGACTGGTATATCTGGTCCTGTAAGAAGATCAAATACATGTTCCCGAAGGCCCATGCGGCCGCCTACGTTATGATGGCGTGGCGTATCGCTTACTGTAAGGTGTTTTATCCGCTGGCGTATTATGCGGCATTCTTCAGTATCCGAGCCAGCGGCTTCTCCTATGAGCTGATGTGCCAGGGACGCGATAAGCTGGAATATTACCTGGCTGACTACAGGAAGCGGATGGATACGCTGTCAAAGAAGGAACAGGATACGCTCCGCGATATGAGAATCGTTCAGGAGATGTACGCGAGAGGCTATGACTTTACGCCGATCGATATCTATCAGGCGAAGGCCCGCCATTTCCAGATCATCGGAGGCAAGCTGATGCCTTCCTTAAGCAGTATTGACGGACTTGGTGAAAAAGCGGCTGATGCCGTGGTTGATGCCGTGAAGGACGGCAGGTTCTTATCAAAGGAAGATTTCCGGAACAGGACGAAGGTCAGTAAGACGGTGTGCGATCTGATGGGAGATTTAGGACTGCTGGGCGAACTGCCGGAGTCTAATCAGCTGTCACTGTTTGATTTTTAAATTTTAATGGCAGCATAGCTATTATGTCATTCTGGGTTTTGTATTCTGGACTCAGAATACGGAGTGAAATAAATAAATAATCTGATTTGGCAATACAGCAAAAAGGCAGGTTCTGTGCAGACCTGCCTTTTTGCTGCCAATTATGAAGGGAGAAACCGCAGTGTCTTATTTTTCGTATCCAGCACAGCGCGGCAGCCAACTGGCAGGATGGCGTGATTTTTTCCGTGGCCGAAATCATCGCAGTACGCGACCGGGATGCTGTGTTTCCGGCCGAAACGTTCCAGCCTGCCAAGCAGCAGCTGCGATAAGGTGTCTGAATAGTTGCCGAACAGCAGCCCTGATACCTGATTTATGAAGGAACTCTGCTCAATATGGGACAGATACATGCTCACTGCAGCGACGGAACTAAATTTCTCGTGATCCTCCAGAAACAGGATATACTTCCGGTCTTTTTCTGTTTCCAGATAGCCGCTGTGCAGAGACAGGGCAAAATTTAAGGTATAGCCGCCGATTAAGGTGCCGCTGCAGATGCCGTCTTTCAGGGAATACCAGGTGCTGTTGCTGACGAAATGAACGGCATCCCGGCGAACCAGATGGGAGGAAAATTGTTCATAGGCGTAGGCGTCGATATCCTCGAATAGCCTGGGCGGCAGACCGTAATACGTGACCAGGCCTGTTTTCGTGTAAATCGCATTGAGAATAGAGGTACCGTCGCTGTGACTGGAAAACAGCTTTGGATTCCTCCTGATCGCTTCATAGTCGATATAGGGCAGCAGTTCAATACTGCCGTACCCGCCGCCGAATAAAACCAGTTTGACGTCTTTATCGGAAACCATCTCATTGAGATCATCGGCGCGCTCCGTCTCGCTTGCCGCGTAGCCGTACGTATGCCGGTATAAGCGGCTCCCCGTTTTCACCCGAAAGCCTTTCGCTTCGATCCCGGAGATGATTTTCGCGTAGTCGTCCGGAGTGACGGTATGGCTGGGGGAAATAATGCCGATGGTATCTCCCGGATTCAAGGGATTTGCCCACATAATCAATACCTGCTTTCTCATTTGTTTGTTTTGTAACGCTTTTGCTGAAACAAGACTGTCTAATTCTACCATGAACCTGCGGCTTCTTCAAGAAGCGCCGCGGAACCTGCCTTTTTATTTCCGAAGATTTCCAGCAAGATTTTCCTTTATTGAGAAATAATATTGACAGATACCATTGACAGGGATAAGAAATCATACTATAATGAATATACCCTATAGGGGTATATGAGAAAGGATGATCTTATGAGAACTGAAGTTTACGATATTGAAGGCATGTCCTGTGCAGCCTGCAGCAGTGCGGTGGAACGGGTCACGAGAAAACTGGAAGGTGTGGAGTCGAGTGACGTGAATCTGACGACGAACAAGATGACCATCACCTACGACGAGACGAAAGTCACTCCGGAGATGATTATGGGGAAGGTAGAGAAGGCCGGATTCGGCGCCTGCCCTCTGGCGGAGGAGAAAGATGTAAAGGCCCAGGAGGAGGAAAACTGGGGGAAGCAGGAGCAGCAGCGCGACACGATGAAGAGACGGCTGATCGTGGCCATCTGTTTTGCGGTTCCGCTTCTGTACATTTCCATGGGGCATATGCTCCCGTTTGAACTGCCGCTTCCGCATTTCCTCCATATGGAGGCAAATCCTTTTAACTATGCGCTGGCACAGCTGGTACTCACGGTTCCGGTGCTTATTGCGGGAAGGAAGTTTTACCTGGTAGGTTTAAGGGCGCTGTTTAAGGGCAATCCGAACATGGATTCCCTGGTGGCGATCGGCACCGGCAGTGCGTTTATCTACAGCCTCTGTATGACGGTTACGATACCGGTGAATCCGATGAACGCCCATCACCTCTATTACGAGTCGGCGGCCGTGGTCGTCACTCTCGTCATGCTGGGCAAATACATGGAGAGCAGAAGCAAGGGCAAGACCTCTGAAGCGATCAGAAAGCTGATGGAGCTGGCTCCGGACACCGCGATTCTCTATGAGGATGGTACGGAACGGGAAGTGGAAACGGCCAGTGTGAGAGTGGGACAGCATGTCCTTATCAAGCCGGGCAGCAGGATACCCCTGGACGGTATCGTGGCGGGCGGCAGCAGCAGCGTGGATGAGTCCATGCTGACAGGAGAGAGCATCCCTGTGGAGAAGCAGGAGGGCGACACCCTGATCGGCGGCAGCATGAATTACAACGGGGCCATGGAGATGGAGGTTACCCATACAGGCGGGGATACCACGCTTTCCAAGATCATTAAGATGATCGAGGACGCGCAGGGGAAAAAGGCGCCTATCTCCAAACTGGCAGACAAGGTTGCGGGATACTTCGTTCCGACGGTCATGGGAATCGCACTGGTTGCGGCGCTCCTCTGGTGGCTGTTTGGCGGCAAGGAGCTGTCTTTTGTCCTGACCATCTTTGTGGCGGTTCTGGTTATTGCCTGCCCGTGTGCGCTGGGACTGGCGACACCGACGGCGATCATGGTCGGAACCGGTCTGGGAGCCAGCCATGGAATCCTGATCAAGAGTGGTGAGGCGCTGGAGACCGCTCATAAGGTAGACACTGTCGTATTTGATAAGACGGGTACGATTACGGAAGGGAAGCCGAAGGTCACGGACATCGTGGTTCTGGATCAGACGGAGACCTCCGACGGTCTTCTTAAGCTGGCGGCCGGCTGTGAACAGATGTCGGAGCATCCGCTGGGGCAGGCCATCGTACTGAAGGCCAGAGAACAGGGGCTGGAGCTTGCCATGCCGGAGAAATTTGAGAGCGTGACGGGAGCGGGAATCATCGCATCCATCGGAACGAGCCAGGTGGCCGTGGGTAATGGAAGACTGGTGGAGCAGATGAAGGTATCCATGGGCGATCCCGTGAGAGAGCAGGCCCACCAGATGGCGAACCAGGGAAAGACACCGATGTATCTGATGGTGGATGGCACGTTAAAGGGCATTATCTGTGTAGCCGATACCATTAAGGAGACCAGCGTGGAGGCTGTGGACCAGTTAAAGAGTCTGGGAATCACGGTGTGTATGCTGACGGGAGACAATCAGAAGACAGCGGACTACATCGGCAGGCAGGCCCATATCGACACCGTAATCGCAGAAGTTCTGCCGGAAGACAAGGCCAACGTGGTGGAGTCTTTGCAGAAGCAGGGAAAGACCGTCATGATGGTTGGAGACGGAATCAACGACGCTCCGGCGCTTGTATCCGCGGATGTGGGAACGGCCATCGGTTCAGGAAGCGACATCGCTTTGGAATCCGGCGATATCGTCCTCATGAAATCCGATCTGCGCGACGTCTATAAGGCGGTAAAATTAAGCCGTCTCACGATTCGGAACATCAAACAGAATTTATTCTGGGCATTTTTCTATAACAGTCTGGGTATCCCTGTGGCCGCAGGTGTGTTATACTTATTTGGAGGCCCGCTGTTAAATCCGATGTTTGCCGGATTTGCCATGTCATTGAGTTCGGTCTGCGTGGTGAGCAACGCGCTTCGCTTAAAGACAGTAAAGCTGTAGGGGCATAAGGAATGGAGGTATGATATGGAGGAACGCACATGTGACTGTGCGGTGAAGCACAAGCATCGTCAGGCCGCGGAGGAAAAGGACTTACTGAACCGCTTAAACCGGATCGAAGGCCAGATCCGCGGCATCAAGAGCATGGTGGAAGACGAGCGGTACTGTGTGGACATCTTAACACAGGTATCCGCGGTTCAGGCGGCACTTAACAGCTTCAATAAGGTGCTGCTGTCGAGCCATATCAAGAGCTGTGTCGTGGAACAGATTCAGGACGGCAATTTAGAAGCGGTCGATGAGCTGTGTATGACGATACAGAAGGTTATGAAGTGATTGACCAACCGCAATTTATGAAAAAGAAAAGGAGATAAAGACTATGAAGACTTATCGCTGTGATGAAATGATGTGTAACGGATGTGTATCAAGAATCAACAAAGGGCTGGATCACGAGGGAATCGGCCACAAAGTGGATTTAGAGACCAAGACCGTGGTGATCGAGGAAGAGAAGGACTACGGAAAAGCAGTGGAAATTCTCGATGATCTGGGCTTTACGGCGGTGGAACAGCAGTAGAATTTTTCTTATATTTTAAAAAATTAAAAAAATTCCAAAATATAGTTGACAATCCATCATTTTTATATTATACTACCAAAGGTATCGAGGCGTGGCTCAGTTTGGTAGAGCGCTGCGTTCGGGACGCAGAGGTCGCAAGTTCGAATCTTGTCGCCTCGACGATTTTTGGTTAACATTCGATACGTGGCCTATTGGTCAAGCGGTCAAGACGCCGCCCTCTCACGGCGGAAACCCGAGTTCGATTCTCGGATAGGTCATAAAAAAGCTTTCGGAAAATAAATCCGGAAGCTTTTTTCGTTATCACACAAAATTATGGGTACGGGAGCCTGATGCAACACCTGTCCCAAAGTTTCATATCCTGTAGTATAAGCTTAAAAAGGAGTCAGCAGCGATATGAAGATATGTTTGGATGCGGGCCATCAGGGCCGGTATAACCAGAGCCCGGCAGACCATCGGTATTACGAGTCTGTCATGGTATGGAAACTGCACCTTCTGCAGAAAAAGTATTTGGAAGAGTATGGAATCGAAGTGATCACCACGAGGCGCCGGGAGGATGAGGACAAGGGTCTTTTCGCCAGAGGTGCGGAGTCGAAAGGATGCGATTTGTTCCTGTCCGACCATTCCAACGCGGTGGGAACCAGTGTGAACAATCAGGTGGACTATCCGGCCGCCTACTGCGTCATTAACGGAAGCGCGGATGGGATCGGAATGGCCCTCGCGCAGTGTGTGGAAAAGGTGATGAAGACGAAACAGCCTGCCAGAATTGAGCACAGAAGAGGGCAGAACGGGGATTATTACGGTGTGCTCCGGGGCGCGGCCTCCGTAGGGACTCCAGGGCTCATCCTGGAGCACTCCTTTCATACCAACGCGCAGATAGCCGCATGGCTCTTAAAGGAATCGAATCTGGACCGTCTGGCCAGGGCGGAAGCCGATGCCATCGCCCTGTATTACGGAATCACTGTGCAGGAAAAGAAATCCGGATGGCTGGAGGAGGACGGCGGGTGGCGGTTCTATCTCGGAGATTCGGGAAACTATGTGGCCGATGACTGGTACGAGGACGGCGATCAGTGGTACTGGTTTGACGGCGCGGGCATGATGGTGCACGATACCTGGAAGACCGGCTCTGACGGGATCTGGTATTACTTAAAGACCGACGGCGCCATGGCCAGAGACCAGTGGATCATCTGGAAGGGAGAGCTTTACCGGGCAAAGAAAGACGGCGCCATGTTCGAAGGGGAGCTGCATTTAAAAACCGATGAAAAAGGCGCTTTAAAGGAATAGAACGACGGTAGGGGAAGCTGTGACAGCTTCCTTTACTTTCCATTTACAATCGAACATATATTCGATACAATAGTATTGAGGTGATGATTGATGGAACGCACCATATTTCATGTGGATGTGAATTCGGCGTTTCTTTCCTGGGAAGCAGTCTACCGGATGAAGCATTTGGGCGGCCGACTGGATTTGAGGACGGTTTCCTCTGCGGTGGGAGGCGATGTGACGAGGCGTCACGGAATTATACTGGCAAAGTCCATTCCTGCCAGGGCATGCGGGATCAAGACGGGAGAGACTGTGTTTTCTGCCTTGAAAAAGTGCCCGGAGCTGGTATTGGTTCCGCCTAATTATAATCTCTATCAGAGATCCAGTGATGCACTGATCCGTCTCTTAAAGGAGTATACGCCGCTGGTGGAACAGTACAGTATCGACGAGGCTTATATGGATATGACGGAGAGCACGGCGCTGTTTGGACCGCCGGAGGTGGCCGCGGAGACGATAAGGGAGAGGATCTTACAGGAACTGGGGTTTACGGTGAACATCGGCGTGGCGCAGAATAAGCTTCTGGCAAAGATGGCCTCTGATTTTAAGAAGCCGAACCGGGTCCACACGCTGTGGAAGGAGCAGATTCCGGTGAAGATGTGGCCGCTTCCCGTGTCGGAGCTTTTCTTCATCGGGCGTGCGACCTACCGGAAGCTCAAGGGGATCGGAATCACCACGATCGGTGAGCTGGCACAGAGCGATCCGGATATTTTAAGGCGTCACCTGGGAAAACAGGGAGAGGTGATCTGGGGCTTTGCCAACGGCGTCGATCTATCTGCAGTGGAGGCGGAGGCTCCGCCCAATAAGGGATACGGCAATTCCACCACGGTGGCCTTTGACGTCTGTGACGCGGAAACGGCAAAACTGGTCCTCTTGTCCCTGGCGGAAACGCTGGGCGCCAGACTCAGGAAGGACGGTGTTAAAATCGGTGTGGTGGCGGTGGGAATCCGGGATTATCTGTTCGAATACCATTCTCATCAGATTTCGCTGGAAACGCCGACCAACATCACGAGGGAACTGTATGAGGCGGCATGCCGGGCATTTGACGAGGCGTGGGATAAGACGCCGGTCCGCCATCTGGGCATCCATACAAGTCACGTTTCCTCAGAGGAATCCAGGCAGATTGGGCTCTTCGACCGCATGGATTACGAAAAGCTGGAGAGAATGGATAAGGCAGTCGATGAAATCCGGAGGCGGTTCGGCAACGATGCTGTAAAACGCGCAGCTTTTCTCCCGGAGCATCCGGAGGGTGCCGCCGTACATGATCACATGGGCGGCGGAATCGCAAGGGAGAAGCGCACGGTGGATTACAGCAGACAGGAAGTTTTTTAAAGGAGTGGTGACATGTCGGCGTTCGGAATAGGGACAAATGCGGAAAGAGCGGACAGTGGGCTTCTGGCTGGCAGGCAGATCAAAATCGCGTGCAAGGCGTGGTTTACCAGTACCGGAGCGATCCAGCCCCTGTCCTTTAAGTTCGAAGGGGACGATGGGATGATGCAGACCGTAAACCATGTGGCAGTCCGTTTTGGAGAAGAAAAGTATTATTCCGGAATCCCTTCCATGGAATACGCCTGCCGGGCGGTGATCGGCGGGCTGACCCAGGAGTTTAAACTGATTTTTTATCCGGAAGAGGGAAGATGGGTCATGGTGCTTCCGGAATAGACGGAGCACCGGGAAAGTGCGCTTGAGGCGCATACGAGTAAAAATGATAAAAGGAGGAATGAAAGAATGAGCATTACATTTGACAGGAGTCTGGTGACGGGGAATGAGTTGATCGACACGCAGCACAGAGAACTGATCAGCCGGGTGAATAAACTGGCGGAGGAGTGCGTTCCGGGAACGGAAAAGAGAACCGCGGTGGGAACGCTCGATTTTTTGCTGGATTATACGGATTACCATTTTTCCGAGGAGGAAGCGCTCCAGAAAAAGAGCGGGTATCCGAAGCTTTCGGCCCACCACCGGGAGCATGAAAAATTTAAGCGGGCCGTGGAGGAACTGCGGATCATGCTGGAGGAAGAGGAAGGACCGAGTGAGGCCTTCGTGGAGGCTGTGAGAAAGAACGTGGAGGAGTGGCTTCAGAACCACATTATGTCCTGGGATAAAGAGGTGGCGGGATACGCGGAAAAAGAAACAGACGGTCTGTAAAGACCGCCTATTTCTTTTCCTTCAGCTCCCTGCGAATCCGGGGCTCAATCCCCCGGCGTTTCATCTCAGCCAGAATCGTCTGAAATTCATCGTCCGGTGCTGGTGGTACGGGATCGTCGCTTTCAGCGGCGTGGTCGAATAAATCTGCCAGTTCCTTTTCTCCTTTTTTATGCATTTCAATTCACCCCCATAAGGTAACTATACAACTTTATGGGAGAGGTGAAGCTGGAAAAATATGGAAGCTACCGCACGCGAAAACTGCTTTCCCGTTCCGTCGGAATCTGCTTTACCACACAGTCCGTAATATCGATAAAACTGTTTTGCTCCAGCCTTCGGAAAAGCTGGTTCATGTCTGCTTCATCACCCTGAAGCTCCATCTCGACACGGCCGTCATCCAGGTTCTGAACCCAGCCGGTCAGACCAAGATTCTGGGCGAGATAATAGGTCCTGTAGCGGAAGCCGACGCCCTGGACCCGGCCGCTTACCAGAATGTGTTTTCTGACGGGTTCTTTTTCCTTCATCTGATCACCTTTTATCCAATGCCAGTCATTTGGGGACGTTTTTACTGTTATTCATTATAACTTTTCACCCTAATTTTTGCAACTAATACATCAATTGTAACAGTTCTCGCTATTTACAATTTTTTCAAAAAAAGGGTTGATTTTTTTCCCCTTTGCTGATATACTATCTAAGGTCCGACAGTTAAGTCTGACAAACAAAGCTGCTTCCGTAGCGCAGTTGGTAGCGCAACGCATTCGTAATGCGTGGGTCGCCGGTTCAAGTCCGGCCGGGAGCTGACTGTAAACCCCTGATTTTATCAGGGGTTTTTATGTTATTACAAAAGAAGAGGGATGCGAGTGATGAAAAGAGTTTTTAAAACAGGTATGATCCTGCTTGCGGCAGCGGCGCTGTTATCCGGCTGTTCCGGGAAGAACGGAAAAGAGGAGACCGCGTCGGCGGAACCGGCCCAGGTGCTGTATCCGGTTGCGATAGACGGGAAAGAGATTCTGGTCGGTGAGACCACGGTACAGACACTTTTGGATCAGGGAATGAATGTGACGGTGTCTGAGATGACGGAGGACAAACAGATCAATCAGTATGAGATCGACCCGGAGGCCGAGCTGGAGCCTAATACTTACTATACCGGCGGATCGATCTGGGTTACGGATTCCATCTTTGCCCATATTTCCCTGGTTACGGATGAAAAGGCTGTTCGTATGGGAGACGCAGTGATCGCCCGTCTGGAATTCAGCCTGGTCAGCGGCGAAGAGAGCGAACTGAAGAGGATCGCCTTTAACGGTGTGCCTGTCAGTGAGATGTCCCGGGAGAAGGCTGGAGAGATGTTTCCAGATTTCAGCGGCGATGACTATATGTGGCTGCAGAAGGGGGAAGACTATGAATATTTCATGTCATTTGACCCAACGGACCATATGTTAAGCAGTTTTTCGCTGGAAAAGGAATACGATGTGGACTGGAGCAGCGAAGAGTAACGAAGGAAAGATTTCGGAGATATATAATTAAAGATCAAAGAGGATGTGAAACACACCCTGATAAAAAAAGAGGATTTCCAGCTTATTTGAATGAGCGTAAATCCTCTTTTTGTCATAAAATTTTCCTGTGGTGAAAATAAAAATGCATGCCCATAAATCAATATTTGGGCAATAAAAAAAGCAGATAACGGGAATCGAACCCGCCTCCTCAGCTTGGGAAGCTGATGTTCTACCAATGAACTATATCTGCTTAGCCAGTTTACTGACACGTCATATATTATAGCACGACTCTGGTATAAATTTCAATACTTTTTTGAAAAAATGTGTTAAAAACTTGCCAAGTGCAGGAATTTCATTGTATAATAGCAAAAGACAATACAAGATGTGGAGGAGTATCATGGCGAAAACACAGTATAATGCGGACAGTATTACCGTACTGGAAGGGCTGGAAGCGGTCCGGAAACGTCCGGGTATGTATATAGGCAGTGTCGGCACGAAGGGGCTTAACCATCTGATCTATGAGATCGTGGACAACGCGGTGGACGAGCATCTGGCTGGCTTCTGTAACCAGATCTGGGTTACACTGGAAGCGGATGGTTCCTGTTCCGTGAAAGACGCGGGACGAGGAATTCCGGTGGAGATGCATAAGAAGGGCATGTCCGCGGAGCGAATTGTATTATCCACCCTTCATGCGGGAGGCAAATTTGATAATGATGCGTATAAGACAAGCGGCGGACTTCACGGAGTCGGCTCTTCTGTTGTAAATGCTCTTTCGGAACGGATGAGCGTAAAGGTATATAAGAACGGTCAGATTCATTATGATGCATATGAGCGGGGCATTCCGACGGTAGAACTGGTGGATGGCCTGCTTCCTACGCTGGGAAGGACGAAGGAGACGGGAACTGAGATCAATTTCCTGCCGGACGGAGAGATATTTGAAAAGACCCGTTTTAAGGCGGACTGGCTGAAGAGCCGTCTTCACGAGACGGCCTATCTAAATCCCAACCTTCAGATCACATATCAGAATAAGAGAGTGGGTGAGGAGGAGACCGTCCTGTTCCATGAGCCGGAGGGAATCATCTCTTACGTAAAGGAACTGAACTCCGGAAAGGCTCCGGTTCACGATCCGATCTATTATAAAGGCACCATCGACCGGGTGGAGGTGGAGGTAGCCTTCCAGTTCGTGGATACCTTTGAGGAGAACATTCTGGGCTTCTGTAATAATATTTTCACCCAGGAGGGCGGCACCCATTTAGCCGGCTTTAAGACCCGTTTTACGCAGATGATCAACAGCTATGCCAAGGAACTGGGGATATTGAAGGAGAAGGACGCCAACTTTACGGGCGCAGATACGAGAAACGGTATGACGGCTGTGGTCGCGGTCAAGCATCCGGATCCCATCTTCGAGGGACAGACGAAGACGAAGCTGGCCAGCGCCGATGCCACAAAGGCGGTCTTCACAGTGACGGGAGACGAACTGCAGCGCTATTTCGACCGGAATTTAGAGATTCTGAAGGCAGTTATTTCCTGTGCAGAAAAATCAGCAAAGATCAGAAAGGCGGAGGAAAAGGCCAAGACGAACATGCTGTCCAAGTCGAAATTCTCCTTTGACAGCAATGGAAAGCTGGCCAACTGTGAGAGCCGTGACGCGGAGAAATGCGAGATCTTCATCGTCGAGGGAGATTCCGCCGGCGGTTCTGCCAAAACTGCACGAAACAGGATGTACCAGGCCATTCTGCCGATCCGCGGAAAGATTCTCAACGTGGAGAAGGCTTCCATGGACAAGGTATTGGCCAACGCCGAGATCAAGACGATGATCAACGCCTTCGGATGCGGCTTTTCGGAGGGCTATGGCAACGATTTCGATATTTCCAAGCTTCGTTACAATAAGATCGTACTGATGACGGATGCCGATGTGGATGGAAGCCATATCGACACCCTGCTTCTGACGTTCCTCTACCGTTTCATGCCGGAACTGATCTATGACGGCCATGTGTTTATCGCCATGCCGCCCCTCTTTAAGGTGATTCCGAAGCGCGGCGAGGAACAGTACCTTTACGATGAGAAGGAGCTGGAGCGCTACCGGAAGACCCACACCGGTGATTTTACGCTGCAGCGCTACAAAGGTCTTGGTGAGATGGACGCGCAGCAGCTCTGGGAAACTACGTTAGACCCGGATCACCGGGTGCTGAAGCAGGTGGAGATCGAGGATGCCCGCATGGCCTCCGAAATCACGGAGATGCTGATGGGCAGCGAAGTTCCGCCGCGGCGCCGGTTTATATACGAGCATGCGGATGAAGCAGAGATTGATGCGTAAGGAGAGGGAACATGGCTGAGAAGATTGTAAAAACAGAATATTCCGAGGAAATGCAGAAGAGCTACATGAACTATTCCATGAGCGTTATCACTGCCAGGGCAATCCCGGATGCGAGAGACGGATTAAAGCCGGTACAGCGGCGTGTATTATATGATATGAGTGAGCTTCGGTTAAACCACGATAAGCCGCACAGAAAGTCGGCGCGTATCGTGGGCGATACTATGGGTAAGTACCATCCCCACGGCGACAGCTCCATCTATGAAACCCTGGTCGTGATGTCCCAGGTATTCAAGAAGGGAATGCCCCTTGTAAACGGACACGGCAACTTCGGTTCCATCGAGGGCGACGGCGCGGCTGCCATGCGTTACACGGAGGCCAGGCTGGAGAAGTTTGCAGAGGAAGTCTATTTAAAGGATCTGGATAAGACGGTTGAATTTATCCCCAACTACGACGAGACGGAAAAGGAGCCGGAGGTGCTTCCGGTCCGTGTGCCGAATCTTCTGATTAACGGCGCGGAGGGAATTGCGGTCGGTATGAGCACCAGCATTCCGCCTCATAACCTGGGGGAAGTCATCGACGTCGTCAGAGCCTACATCGACAATCCTGAGATAACAACAAGGGAACTGATGGAATACATGCCGGGCCCGGATTTTCCAACCGGCGGTATCATCGCCAATAAGAGCGGTCTCGCGGAGATATACGAGACGGGAAGCGGAAAGATCAAGCTTCGCGGAAAGATCGATATCGAACTGGGAAAACGGAAGGCCGACAAGGACAAGATGGTCATTACGGAGATTCCGTATACCATGATCGGCGCGGGTATCAACAAGTTCCTTGTGGACGTGGCGGAACTGGTGGAATCAAAGAAGCTGACCGATGTGGTGGACATTTCCAATCAGTCCAACAAGGACGGCATCCGCATCGTGCTGGAGCTGAAAAAAGACGCCGATGTGGAAAAGATCCGCAACATCCTCTATAAGAAGACGAAGCTGGAGGATACGTACGGCGTCAACATGCTCGCCATCGCCGGCGGCCGGCCGGAGACCCTGAATTTAAAGGGAATCCTCAAAAATTACCTGGACTTCCAGTATCACAACGCAACGCGCAAATACCAGGCGCTGCTGGAGAAGGAACTGGAGAAAAAGGAGATCAAGGAAGGCTTAATCAAGGCCTGCGATATCATCGATCTGATTATCGCCGTGCTGAGAGGCTCCAAGAGCTTAAAGGATGCCAAGGCCTGCCTGATGACAGGAGATATTTCCAACATCAAATTCCGGACAGCCGGATTTGAAAAGGAGGCGGGGGAGCTTCATTTTACGGAGAAGCAGGCCAGCGCCATTTTAGAGATGCGTTTATATAAGCTGATCGGTCTGGAGATTCTGGCCCTGGAGAAGGAGTATAAGGAGACGATGGCGAAGATCGCCGAGTACCAGCATATTCTGGAGAGCCGGGCCAATATGGACGTCGTGATCAAGAAGGACTTGGAGGCCATCAAAGAGGAATTTGCCACACCGCGCCGCACGCTCATCGAGGATGGAAAAGAAGCTGTTTACGATGAGACAGCCGTGGCCGTCTCGGAGGTGGTGTTCGTCATGGACCGGTTCGGCTACTGCAAGCTGCTGGACAAGTCCACATACGACCGCAACAGAGAGACCATCGAGACGGAGAACGTTCACGTGGTATCGTGCTTCAATACAGACAAGATCTGTATTTTCACCAATACCGGCAACCTGCATCAGGTGAAGGCCGCCGATATCCCTTACGGAAAGCTGAGGGACAAGGGCACGCCGATCGACAACTTAAGCAAGTACGACGGCACAAAAGAGCAGATTATCTATCTCTGCAGCGCGGAATCCATGAAGGGCAGCCGCTTCCTCTTCGCCACGAAGCAGGCTCTCGTGAAGAGAGTGCCGGGAGAGGAATTCGAGACAAACAACAGGACCGTAGCCGCTACCAAGCTTTTAGAAGGCGACGATGTGGTATCGATTTTAGTTCTCCGGGCAGAGACTGAGGTGGTGCTTCAGACCTCAAGCGGTGTATTCCTGCGGTTTGCACTGGAAGAGATTCCAGAGATGAAGAAGAATTCCAGAGGCGTTCGGGGCATTAAGCTGGCCCAGGGAGAGGAACTGGAGACGGTCTATTTACTGGGAGAGGATCCGGTGGTCGAATACAAGAAGAAGGAAGTTCATTTGAACCGCTTAAAGATCGGAAAGCGTGACGGAAAGGGCAGCAAGGTCCGTCTTTCATAAGAAAGAGCCTGCGGCAGCCACGGGAAAGGAATCACGGTGAAGAGAATAGGGATATCTGCCGACAGCTCCTGCGATCTGTCGGCAGAAATTGCAGAACAGTATGGAATTACGGTAATCCCTCAGGCCATTATTATGGAGGGAAGGACATACCGGGATGGAATCGAACTGAAACCGGCCGATATCTTTCGCCATGTTTCGGCGGGAGGAGAGATCTGCAGTACGACCGCCATCAATACGGCGGAGTACTGCGGCGCTTTTACGGAGCTTAGGAAGGAGTGCGGTGCGCTGATTCATTTTACCATCGGTTCGGCGCTGTCCAGCTGTTATCAGAACGCAGTTCTGGCCGCGGAGGAAGTTCCTGGCGTCACGGTGGTGGACTCCATGAATCTTACCACCGGAATCGGTTATCTGGCCGTAGCCGCCGCAAAGATGGCGGAGGCTGGCATGGAACCGGAAGTGATTGCAACGAAGCTGGAGAATTTGAAGACCTGCATGGATGTGAGCTTTGTCATCGACAAGCTGGACTATTTACGGAAGGGCGGACGCTGTTCGGCGGTTACCGCGTTCGGCGCCAATCTGCTGAACATCAGGCCCAGCATCAGCGTGAGGGACGGGGAACTGGCGGTGGACAGAAAGTACCGCGGCTCGTTCCGGCAGTGTGTGAGAAAATATATCGGGGAACGGCTCGACGCGGTGCAGGGACGCTGCGTACCGGACGTAATCTTTCTCACCCATGCGGCCTGCCCGGAGGCGTTGGTGGTGGAAGCCAGGGAGCTGATCCGGAGCCGGGGAATCTTTTCGGAGATACTGGTGACGGAGGCCGGATGTACGGTGTCCAGCCACTGCGGCCCAAACACGCTGGGAATTATATTTGCTGTAAAATCATAAAATAAAAGCGTGCGATTCTTTTCCAGGACGTACATTCCAGGAAAATGTCTCTCATAGGCGTACAAATGTATTTTTGTGACGAATAAACCTTGATTTTTTTTTAACTTTGTTATAGGATAGTCTGAAAAAAGAAATGAAATGAGGAGAAAACTATGGAAAAGAAGTTAAAGGTTGGTGTGTTAGGTGCGACAGGTATGGTGGGACAGAGATTTCTTTCTCTGCTTGAGAATCATCCCTGGTATGAGGTGGTGACCGTGGCTGCCAGCCCCCGTTCCGCTGGAAAGACGTATGAGGAGGCCGTAGGAGACCGCTGGAAGATGACGACTCCGATGCCGGAAGCAGTAAAGAAGCTGACCGTGATGAACGTAAACGAGGTGGAGAAAGTTGCCTCCAGCGTAGATTTTGTATTCAGCGCCGTCGATATGACGAAGGAAGAGATCAAAGCGATCGAGGAAGCATATGCGAAGACGGAGACACCGGTCGTTTCCAACAACAGCGCGCACAGATGGACACCGGATGTGCCGATGGTAGTACCGGAGATCAACCCGGAGCACTTCGAAGTGATTAAGGATCAGAGAAAGCGCCTCGGCACAGAGCGCGGTTTCATCGCTGTAAAACCGAACTGTTCCATCCAGAGTTACGCTCCCGTATTAACCGCCTGGAAAGAGTTTGAGCCGTACGAGGTGGTGGCTACAACGTACCAGGCAATCTCAGGCGCAGGCAAGACCTTTAAGGACTGGCCTGAGATGGAAGGCAACATCATCCCATACATAGGCGGCGAGGAAGAGAAGAGCGAGCAGGAGCCGTTAAGACTCTGGGGAAAGGTAGAGAACGGAGAGATCGTCAAAGCGAGCGAGCCGGTTATCACCTGCCAGTGTATCCGTGTTCCGGTCTTAAACGGCCATACAGCTGCAGTTTTCGTGAAATTCCGCAGAAAACCAACCAGGGAGGAATTGATCGAGCGCCTCGTAAGCTTCAAGGGGCTTCCTCAGGAACTGGAGCTTCCAAGCGCTCCAAAGCAGTTTATCCAGTATCTGTATGAAGACAATCGTCCGCAGGTTACCATGGACGTGGATTTTGAAAATGGTATGGGTGTTTCCATCGGACGTCTCCGTGAGGACACGGTGTACGATTATAAATTTGTCGGTCTGTCCCACAACACGGTCCGCGGCGCGGCCGGCGGCGCGGTGCTCTGCGCAGAGCTTTTAACGGCGCAGGGATATATTCAGGCAAAATAGTGACACAAATAAGAGAAACGCGGAGGTAGCTGAAATGGCTTACAGGAAAGAACAGTGGGGAGTTATGCCTTCCGGAGAAGCGGTCACTCTCTATACGCTGTATAATGATAATGGCGTGTCGGCCTCTTTTACCGATTTGGGCGGCACATGGGTGACGATGAACGTGCCTGACAGAGACGGAAAACTCGTCGATGTGGTTCTGGGATATGACAGTGTGGAGGCGTACCTGGAGAATCCGCCCCACTTCGGAGCACCGATCGGCCGCAACGCCAACCGAATTGCAGGGGCGAAGTTTACGCTGAACGGGAAAGAGTACCGGCTGGCGGCTAACGACGGAACGAACAATTTGCACAGCGCGCCGGATCTGTATCACGACCGTCTCTGGGAGGCCGAGACAGAGGAGGGCGCTCTCGGAACCGTCATCAGCTTTTCGCTGTTCAGTCCCGATGGCGATCAGGGATACCCGGGAAACGCCAACATCACGGTGAGCTACACGCTGACACCGGATGACAGCCTGGTCATCGCTTACCATATGGTTTCCGACAGCGATACGGTTGCAAACTTTACGAATCACAGCTACTTTAATCTGGATGGCCAGGACAGCGGAAATGCCATGAGCCAGAGAGTATGGATCGACGCGGATACGTATACGGCGGCGGACGCAGGCTCCATTCCGACCGGAGAGATCGTGCCGGTGGCAGGTACGCCTATGGACTTCACTGCCATGAAGGTGATCGGCCGCGACATCGAAGAGGAGTATGAGGCTCTGATTCTCGGCAAGGGCTACGATCATAACTGGATCTTAAACCACGCTCCCGGGGAGACCGAACTTTCCGCGGCAGCTGAATCCGACAAAACGGGGATCCGCATGGAGGTCTACACGGACCTTCCCGGAATGCAGTTCTACACCGGCAATTTCCTCGGCGCAGGTCCGGCCGGCAAGAACGGCATGGTATATGCACCGAGATACGGCTACTGCTTTGAGACACAGTACTATCCAAACGCAGTGAATATGCCGGAATTTCCTTCGCCGGTACTGAAAGCGGGAGAGGAATACCGGACTACTACGATATACCGGTTTACACGCTGGTAACGCTTTAAACACTGCAGCACCATAGAAAGCAAAGGGCTGCCACGGCCATAATCCGGCCTTGGCAGCCCATGTGTATGTGAAAGGACATTAGGGAAGACCTATGGGTACGAAAGACGGAAAAGGAATCAAAATACTGGCAGCTATCGGGCTGATCATCACGACCATCATCTGGGGAAGCGCATTTGTTGTCATGAAAAATTCGGTGGATATCATTTCCCCCACCTACTTACTGGCGCTTCGCTTTACCATAGCGGCTATCGCACTGATCCTGGTATTCTGGAGAAAGGTGATGAAGATCAACAAATCGGATTTATTCTGCGGGGGACTGCTGGGCGTGTTTCTCTTTGTCAGCTATTTCTTTCAGACGTATGGATTAAAGTACACGACGGCCAGCAAAAATGCGTTTATCACCACACTGTATGTGATCCTCGTACCATTTCTTCACTGGTTCTTTAACCACAAGAAACCGAAGAGAAATAATGTCATCGCTGCCTGTATCGCGGTTGTGGGCCTTGCGCTTCTGTCGCTGGAAGGGGATTTATCCATCAACCTCGGAGATTTGCTGACCCTGATCTGCGGCTTCTTCTACGCGGTCCACATCGTATTTATTGACCGCTATACGACGGATCACGACCCGGTCACGATGACGGTGCTGCAGATGGTGGTGGCTGCGGCCCTGAGCTGGATTATCGCGCCGATTCTGGAAGGGCCGTTTGACGGAGGGGTAATTGACAACACGATGATGATCGGTCTTTTGTATCTGGGGATTTTCAGCACAATGATCGGGTTCCTGCTCCAGAATGTGGGACAGAAATATTTAACGCCGAACACCTCATCCATTCTCTTATCGTTTGAATCGGTATTCGGTCTTATCTTTTCCGTGATCTTCCTGGGAGATCCGCTGACAGTCCGGCTGATGGCCGGCTGTGTATTCATGTTTGCGGCAGTGATTCTCTCCGAATACAGGAAAAAAACGGCATCTTAAAATGAAGTGGGAAAAGGAGAACTGAATGATGAACAGTGCAGTTATAATTGATGAAGAACGGTGTATCGGATGTGGTCTCTGCGTGCAGGACTGTCCGGGAAACGCGATTGTATTAAACGAGAAAAAGGCCGCTGTCAAACGGCCCTGCATCACCTGCGGCCACTGTGTGGCAGTCTGTCCCTCCGAGGCGGTTTCCATACCGGAGTATGATATGGCGGGGGTGGAAGCGTATCAAAAGGATTCGTTCACCGTATCTCCGGAAAACTTTCTTCACGCGGTAAAATTCCGCCGAAGCATCCGCAGCTATAAGGATACACGGATCAGCCGGGAAGTGCTGGAGCAGATCATCGAAGCGGGGCGCTATACGGCAACGGCGAAGAACGCACAGGCATGTACCTTTGTGGCAGTACAGACACGCCTCCCCGAGTTTAAGGAACTGTTCTGGTCAGAATTTCCCTACATTCTGGAGATCCTGCGGGAGACGAAACCGGACTACGTGCGCGCCTTTACGCGTTTCTATGAGAAATGGAAGAAGGACCCCAAGGATGACACCTTCTTCTTTAATGCGCCGTGCCTGCTGATTACGGCAGCAGACAATCCGCTGGATGGAGGTCTGGCGGCGGCCAATATGGAAAATATGGCGGTGGCCGAGGGCGCAGGTGCCCTATACAGCGGCTATCTGCAGAGAACGGTCAGCGTGAGCCCGAAACTGATGGAGTGGCTGGGACTCGAAGGCAGAACTCTTGCCTGCTGTATGCTTCTGGGGTATCCGGCCGTGAAATATCAGAGAACGGCGCCACGGAAGACGGGCGACATCCGGTTTTTATAATCTTCATAGAGCTTATAAGAGACGGTTTTAGAGGCTGGACCATTTCCCAGTATTAACGATTGAAAAGATTATAGGAAAGTGCTGCAAAGGACCTGTTTCCAATGAATTGAAACACTGGAAATAAGGCTTTTGCAGCACTTTTTTTCGATCCTGGCCAGTTGGGAGTGAAATTTACCTAATGCTGGTAAAGGAGTGGGGAAAGATCATAAAAATAGTCTGACAGGAGTGAGAGTATGAAAAGAAAAAAGAAAAGCAGAGGGAACCTCCTTTATTTGCTGAAGGAAGCGTGGCGCAGCAAGAGAATCCTGTACCTTTATTTTGTTTTAAACATCGTGTTTACACTGATTTTGTCGGCGGCGGCGATCCTTACTCCCAGATATTTAATCGCAGAGCTGACAGGAGAAGCGAGAGTGAAGGCCGTGATCACGATTGCTGCAGTCTTTTTTGTGGCAACCGCGGCGGCAGGAACGATCTCAGCCGTTGTGAAGGCCGGATATGAGATGGATATTTCCCGTTTCCGGTATTCCTTTATCAGCAGGATGAAGGAAAAGATCATGCGGGTACGGTACGAAAAGCTGGAAGACCCCAAATACTTAAATGAATTCTGGCGTGTCACCTCGGCCACCTCCGATATCGAATTCGGGGTCCAGGGAATTTTGACCCAGTTATTTGTGCTGTCGGCAAATGGTGTCTCAGCCGTGTTTTATTTAAGCGTTTTAGGAAAACTTAATTTTCTGATCGTTCTCCTGCTGATCGCTGATATTTACATAGTCTATCTCTTAAGGGAAAAAGCCAGTAAGTATGAGGTGGAGATATCAAGGAAGGCATCACCGTTTGGAAGGCGTCAGCGCTACCTGACGAATGTCATGGGCAACCTGGCTTATGGAAAGGATTTGAGAATCTACGGCCTCTCCAACATTTTGCTGGAGAAGCTGATGCTTAACCACAAATCCAGACGAAAGATTGATGTGGATATCCAGAAACACCATTACGGTGCAGACCTTGCAGAAAGCATCCTTTCCTGCGTCCGTGATATCATTATTTACAGCTATCTGATCTGCAGCGTCCTTGAGGGACGGATTTCCATTGCTGATTTTACTATGTGTTTCATGGCGGCAGCAACACTTACGGTTACGCTGGAAAAGGTATTTGAGGATATGGCATTTGTAAAGGGCGATTTATTCCGGATTGACGAGATGAGAACGTTTCTGGACCTTCCCAATGAGGATGAGGGCGGACCGAAAGAAACGGTACCCGTTCCGCAGGCGGATCACTATGAGATCACCTTTCGCCATGTGAGCTTTCATTATCCGGGGACGGATGAAAATGTGTATACAGATTTCAGTTTTACGATAAAAGCTGGTAAGAAGCTGGCAATCGTCGGTATCAACGGTGCTGGAAAAACGACACTGGTCAAGCTGGTTACACGGCTCTATGACCCGACGGAGGGGGAGATTCTTCTAAATGGAACCGACATCCGCCGTTTTGCACTTCAGGACTACAGAAATCTGCTGGCAGCTGTATTTCAGGACATCAACTTATTTGCCATGACCTTCCAGGAAAATATCACCTGTGAGGAGGACGGTGCGGATGGAGAACGCCTTTTGGCCGCCATAGAGGAAGCCGGGCTTTCGGCGTTTTATGAACAGCACGGGAAGAATCCGGATCTTCCGCTGACAAAGTATCTCTACCATGACGGCGTTGATGTATCCGGAGGAGAAAAACAGAAGATTGGAATCGCCCGGGCACTTTACAAAAATGGAAAGATCTTGATTTTTGACGAGCCGACGGCGGCCCTCGACGCCCATGCGGAATATACTCTGTATCATGAGCTGGCGGAGATTTCAAAAGGCCGGACACTGCTGTTTATATCCCATCGACTGGCCTCCACCAGATTCTGTGATGAGATTGCACTGATCGACGGGGGACGTGTGGCGGAGCTGGGAACTCACGAGGAACTTCTGGAAAAGAAGGGAAAGTATTACCAGATGTTTATGGCTCAGAAGAAATATTATGAGGAGGGGGAGGCGGCGCATGAAGCATAACATAAAAAAAGAACTTTATAATTTGAAATTTCTGGCTAAAAAAGTAGTTCAGGCATCGCCAGGCTACGTTCTGGCCGCGTTTGTGGAATCCATGCTGGAGGCGGCGCTTCCATTTGTGGCAATACTCTTTCCCAAATACATGATCGATGAGATGATGGGAGAGAAACGTCTTTCCCTTCTGGCCGGGTATGTGGCGGCGGCCGCGTTATCAGCGCTGTTTTTATCGATGGCGGCAGGCGCGCTGAAACGGTATATGAATGCGGTGACAAGGGATATTCTGGTTAAGATTGAGTATGACATCGGCAGCCACAACATGGGGGTGGCCTACGAGAATCTGGAGGATACGAAGTACATAGAGCAGAAGGATAAAGCCATGCTTCCCATCCGGGAACGAATGACTCATCTCTATATTGTGCGCCAGTTTCCCGAACTGATCCGCTGTGTCCTTACGGCAGCAGGGGCCGTTGGAATTCTCTTAAGCTTCGATGTGATCAGCCTGATAGTCATCATGATTCCCACAATTGTGATCGCCTGGCTCAACAAAGGATATCAGAAAAAGGAGATGGAGATTCACGAAGAATCCGTAAGTATGGAGCGCTTCTTTATCTATTACTATCAGATTCTCGAAGATTTTGGACCTGGAAAGGATATTCGGCTGTTTCGCCTCCATGAACTGCTGATGAAGCGCAATAACGAATGTGACGACAACATATTCAAGTTCAAGAAGCAGACCATGGAGCTGAAACGGAGGTTTGAAGGGATTTCCAGGATTTTAGAGGCGTTCCGCAGTGCGTTTGTGTACGGATACATCGGCGTGAAGGCTTTGCTGACCGGTATTACCATTGGCAGCTTCAGTATGTATACGGGAGCGGCGGCGACATTTTCCAGTTCCACAGCAAATCTGCTGAATATTATCGTGCGTTTGAGACAGGACTGCCGTTACCTGGAAGAATTCGTGAAACTGGAGGAGATTCCGGTGGAAACGGAGATGGAAGGCCAAAAGGACATTGACACCAGCCAGCTAACTCTGGAATTTCGTCATGTGTCGTTCCGGTATCCGGGAACAGAACGCGACATCTTAAGTGATGTGAACTTCGAACTGAAGCCGGGCGAGAGCCTGTCTGTCGTGGGCAGAAACGGCGCTGGAAAAACCACCATGATCAAGCTGCTGTCCAGATTGTTCAAACCGACTGGCGGTCAGATCCTGATCGGCGGCGTGGATATCCATACGATTGATTCTCTAGTGTACCGGAAGCTTTTATCCGTGGTATTTCAGGATTTTAAGATATTTGAATTCAGCATTGAAGAAAATGTGGCTGCCGGAACGGCTGTCTCAGAGAAACGCCTGGAATCGGCGCTTAAGAATGCAGGGATCTTTGAAAAAGTTCAGACTTTTCCGAATGGAAGCAAGACATTCGTTGGAAAGCAGTTTGAGGAAAGCGGGACGGAATTTTCGGGTGGAGAGCTTCAGAAGCTGGCGATTGCCAGAGCGCTGTATAAGGATTCCCCGGTTATTGTGCTGGATGAACCGACAGCGGCTCTGGATCCGTACGCGGAGGAAGAGGTGTATGGGCGTTTCAGTGAACTGACGGGAGGACGCACTGCCGTATACATCTCACACCGCCTTTCCAGCTGCAAGTTCTGCAGACGGATTATCTTTCTGGAAAACGGAAGGATCACAGAGGATGGAAATCATGAGGAGCTGATGCGCTTAAACGGGAAGTACGCGGAGATGTTTCAGATGCAGGCAAGCCAGTATACAGGATAAAGATGTGTTTAAAATGACAAACTGCGATAGGAGCGGAAGAGGCAGCTAAAAATGGAGTTAGATCAACTCTTTTTCACTGCCTCTTCTTTTACTTGCTTTTGCCAGGAATGCAATACTTTCATTTGGAATGTTTATGCGATTTTCATTTTGAGTTCATTCACTTCTTTTTTGATTTCCTGAATCATCTGAAGGAAAAGGGCGTTGTTTTCATGATCTAGTTTTACCGTCCGATAATACTGTGTCAACTCATCCATATTTCTTTTGAGCTGTTCCATCTTCGTTTCAAGATTCTCCTGTACTCTGTCAACCTCATTTAATACAAGATTTTCTGATCTGCCGATCTCGGTCTTTATAATATCTTTGAGAAGATTTTCTGACCTTCCGATCTCGGTCTTTATAATATCCTTGAGAAGATTTTCTGACCTTCCGATTTCGGTCTTTATAATATCTTTGAGAAGATTTTCTGATCCACCAATCTCGGTCTTTATAATATCTTGAACAAGATTTTCTGACCTTCCGATTTCTTCTTTCATGATGTCCCTGATTGCCTGCAAATCACTATGTTCTAACATATGAATACCTCCTGATATGGATTACTTGTATCACGTTACCATCTTCAGCCAATGTTAGTATATCATTGTTCATATAAAGAAACAAGCAATTATATCATAAGTTCAACCTGGATAACCTGGACATTCTTTATATGGCCTGTACATCTTTTGCCTTGCAGACATCGATCCATTCCCTTGCCTGTGAATACTTAAAGAGCTCCTCACAGGTAAGCTCAATCGCGGAGCTGGCGCTTCCGGCCGCCGGAAATACGGAGGGGAACCGCTGCATGGAGACATCCAGGTAAGTCGTCACGTGTTCCGGATTGGCGAACGGGCAGACACCGCCCACCTCGTGGCCGGTCAGCATGGCGACTTCCTCGGCGCCCAGCATCCGGGCCTTAAAACCGAACTGTTTCTTAAACCTGGCGTTATCGATCTTCATGTCTCCGGCTGTGACAATCAGGATACAGCCGTTCGTTTCATCTCCATGAAAAGAAAGGGTTTTGGCGATGCGGGCAGGTTCTACAGACAGCGCTTTGGCCGCTAATTCCACCGTGGCACTGGACACCGGAAACTCCTGTACGTCACAGTCTCTGCCATAATCTCTCAGATATTCTTTTACTTTTGCAATAGACATAATAGGACTCCTTCACTTTAACGTAATAAAATAGAAATAGAATTGTTTATAATTGTATCATTGATATTCCGGATTTTCAATGGTATAATAGACGGGTTATGAATAGAAATCAGTGGGGATATACATGTCAAAATCTTTATACATTGCAGAAAAACCAAGTGTAGCACAGGAATTTGCCAACGCGCTTAAGATAAACGGAAGGCGCAGCGATGGTTATATTGAATCGGAACAGGCAATTGTCACATGGTGCGTAGGCCATTTAGTTACCATGAGCTATCCGGAATGCTACGATCCAAAATACAAGAGATGGAGTCTCGAGACTCTGCCTTTTCTACCGAAGGAATTTAAATACGAAGTGATTCCCAGCGTCGAAAAACAGTTTAAAATCGTGAGCGGTCTGCTGAACCGGCCGGACGTGGATACGATATATGTCTGCACCGACTCGGGACGCGAGGGAGAATATATTTACCGTCTGGTGGCCCAGATGGCTGATGTGAAGGATAAGGCCCAGAAGCGGGTATGGATCGACTCTCAGACAGAGGAAGAGATTTTAAGAGGAATCAGGGAGGCAAAAGATGAGACGGAATACGATAATCTTTCCGCCTCAGCCTATTTAAGGGCAAAAGAAGATTATTTGATGGGAATTAATTTTTCCCGTCTGCTCACACTAAAGTATGGGCAGAATATTTCGAATTACTTAAGAACCGGAAAGAACACAGTGATTTCCGTGGGACGCGTCATGACGTGTGTTATGGGCATGGTAATCCGACGGGAGCGGGAGATCAGGGACTTTGTCAAGACTCCGTTTTACCGGGTGATCGGTACGTTCTCTCCTCAGGACATGGATTTTGACGGAGAGTGGAAAAGTGCCCCGGGCTCCAGATATTTTGAATCCCCGTATCTCTATAAGGAGAACGGATTTAAAGAGAGAAAGACAGCGGAAGCCTTAATCGAGGCACTTTCCGCGGTTCAGCCCATGAATGCGGTGCTGCAGGCCATTGAGAAGAAGAAGGAGACGAAGAATCCTCCGCTTCTTTACAACCTGGCGGAGCTTCAGAATGACTGCTCCAAGATGTTTAAGATCAGTCCGGATGAGACCTTGAAGGTCGTCCAGGAACTGTATGAGAAGAAGCTGGTAACGTATCCGAGAACCGATGCCAGAGTCCTTTCCACCGCGGTGGCGAAGGAGATCTACAAGAACATCGGAGGCTTAAAGAACTTTGAACCACTGGCCGGATTCGCGGCCGAAGCACTGGAGTCCGGTTCCTTTAAAGGGATTGCAAAAACGCGGTATGTGAATGATAAACAGATTACGGACCATTACGCGATCATACCGACCGGACAGGGCATGGGGGCCTTACGAAGCCTGTCGCCGCTTTCCGCGAAGGTCTATGAGGTAATTGCCAGACGATTTTTAAGCATCTTTTATCCTCCGGCCATCTACCAGAAATACGCACTGGAGCTGGTTATCGATAAGGAACACTTTTACGCTAATTTCCGCGTCATGCTGGAGGCGGGATACTTAAAGGTGGCGGATGTTTCGGGAAGCAAGAAAAAAACGGATGCCAAACCAAAGGACGGACAGGCGGAGAATGCCTCCGGAGACTCCGAGGAGGGCAGCACGGATTCCACACAGAAAAACATGGATAATCCGGAATTCATCGCCATGCTGGGGACTCTGAAGAAGGGCGCCGTAATCCCGCTTAAGAGTCTGGCCATCAAGGAGGGAGAGACATCACCTCCCAAGCGCTACACCTCCGGTTCCATGATTCTGGCTATGGAGAATGCGGGCCAGCTGATCGAGGACGATGAGCTGCGGGCCCAGATCAAGGGAAGCGGCATCGGTACCAGTGCGACCCGTGCCGAGATTTTAAAGAAGCTGTTCAATATTAAATATCTGGCTTTGAACCAGAAGACCCAGGTTATTACCCCGACACTATTAGGGGAGATGATCTTTGACGTGGTAAACGCCTCGATCCGCCAGCTTTTGAATCCGGAGCTGACGGCCAGCTGGGAAAAAGGGCTTACCTACGTGGCGGAGGGAAGCATTACCTCCGACGAATACATGCAGAAACTCGAGAATTTTGTCGCTGGACGCACGGCCAATGTATTAAGGCTGAACAATCAATACGGCCTTCGGGGCGCTTTTGATGCGGCGGCGGCTAATTATAAAAAAACAAAATAGGAGACTTAAGACCATGAAAAAAGAAGATATGCAAATCCAGGACTTATTTGATACCAGCCATACCATAGCAAAACTTTTATTTGAAAGAAACACGTATCCGTGGGAGATCCTCCCGAAGATCGGTGAGTATATTACCTCCCTCGGCGAGCTGCTTCCGGAAGACGAATACAACCGCATGGGCAAATCCATCTGGATTCACAAATCCGTCAAGATGCCGCCGACCGCGTGTCTGGCCGATAACGTAATCATCTGTAAGGGCGCACAGATCCGTCACTGCGCATTTATCCGCGGCAACGTCATCGTTGGTGAAGGCGCCGTTGTGGGAAACTCCTGTGAGTTAAAGAACGTTATCCTGTTTGACGGCGTTCAGGTACCGCATTACAACTACGTAGGCGACTCCATCCTGGGCTATAAGTCACACATGGGTGCCGGTTCCATCACCTCCAACGTGAAGTCTGACAAGACTCTGGTTAAAGTCCACGCAGAGGATGGAGATATCGAGACCGGATTAAAGAAATTCGGCGCAATCCTGGGTGATTTCGTGGAAGTCGGCTGCGGCTCAGTCTTAAATCCAGGAACCGTAATCGGACCGAAATCCAATATCTATCCGCTTTCCAGCGTGAGAGGCTGTGTTGACGGCGGCTGCATCTACAAGAAGCAGGGCGAAGTGGCAGAGAAACGCGAAACAGAGGAAGCATAAGAAAGAAGGCCGATAAAAAGGCCGGGAAAGAGGCCGCCCAATGAGGAAGGCCAGCGATAAAATCAAGGAGTAAGGTACAAAGAGACATGTCAGAAAAAACACATACTGCGGGGAAGAACGGCAAGTTCGGCTCGCGGCTTGGATTTATACTGGCCTCCGTGGGCTCTGCGGTCGGAATGGGGAACATCTGGATGTTCCCCTACCGCGTGGGGCAGTACGGAGGCGCAGCTTTTTTACTCGTTTATTTCGGATTTATCTTTCTATTCGGTATGGTAGGGCTGTCGGGGGAATTTGCATTCGGAAGACTGACTGGGACCGGACCCATCGGTTCTTACGGCTATGCGCTGAAGAGCAGAGGGAGAAGAGGCGGGGGACTTCTTGGCGCCATCCCTCTGATCGGTTCTCTGGGAATCGCGATCGGTTATGCGATTATCGTAGGCTGGGTGCTCCGTTACCTGTTTGGCTCTCTGTCGGGAGTTATGATGGGGATGGAGGCAGAGGTCTATTTCTCCCAGGCGACCGGCCATTTCGGCAGCGTACCGTGGCATTTCATGGTGGTGGTAATCACTATGGTGGTGCTGGTGGGCGGTGTCCTGAAGGGGATCGAGAAGGTCAACCGCATTATGATGCCTGCATTTTTCATCCTGTTCGTGATTATCGCGGTGCGGGTGTTCTTCCTGGACGGCGCCCTTGCCGGGTATGAGTATCTGCTGATCCCGCGCTGGGAGCTTCTGCTTAAGCCGGAGACGTGGGTGATGGCGATGGGACAAGCATTCTTCTCCCTGTCGATTACCGGATCTGGAATGATCATATACGGCAGTTATTTGGACAAGAAGGAAGATATACCGAAGGCGGCCATGACGACCGCTCTGCTCGATACGGTGGCGGCCCTGCTCGCAGGCTTTGCCATCATTCCGGCGGTGTTTGCGTTTCAGATGGATCCGGCCAGCGGTCCGCCGCTCATGTTCATCACGCTTCCCAAGGTTTTCGCGCAGATACCGGCCGGAAGATGGGTGGCCGTTCTGTTTTTCTTATCCGTGCTGTTTGCAGGAATCACGTCCCTCGTCAACATGTTCGAGGTGTGTGCGGAAGCGGTTCAGACTCATCTGCATTTCGACCGGAAGAAGGCGGTTCTTCTCGTGGGATGTCTCGTGTTCCTGATCGGACTTTTCATCGAGTATGAGCCGTATATGGGGTCCTGGATGGATATGATAACGATCTACGTCGTGCCGTTCGGAGCCGTGCTCTGCGCGATCATGATCTACTGGGTTCTGGGAATAAACAGGATCGGAGAGGAGCTGAATACCGGCCGGAAAAAGCCGGTTGGGAAGCTGTTTTGCTTTGCTGCAAAATATATTTACGTGGGACTCGCCGTCCTGGTGTTTATTATGAGCATTGTATACAAAGGAATTGGATAAGAGAAGATTAAAAAGAAACGCCAGAACCGGCATTTGCCGGAACTGGCGTTTCTTTTTTTGGAACTTATTTTACAGCTTCTGTCAGCTTTACAGTTTTATTGTCTTATTTCGTACCGAAAATTCTGTCTCCGGCATCTCCCAGACCTGGGCAGATGTAGGCGTTCTCATTTAACTGGCGGTCGAGATGGCCGACATAGATCTGAATGTCCGGATGGGTTTTGTGAAGGCGTTCCAGACCTTCCGGAGCGGCGATGATGGCCATGAACTTGATGTTCCTTCCGCCGTGTTCCTTGATGAAATCCACGGCTGCGACGGCAGAACCGCCTGTAGCCAGCATGGGATCGGTTACCACGATGGTTCTCTGCTCAATGGGGTTCGGAAGCTTGCAGTAGTACTCGTGAGGCTCGTGTGTGACTTCGTCGCGGTAAAGACCGATGTGACCGACTTTGGCAGAAGGAACGAGAGCGAGTATTCCGTTCACCATGCCGAGGCCGGCACGAAGGATAGGAACGATGGCCAGCTTCTTCCCTGCGATCATGGGAGTCATACAGGTCTCGATCGGAGTCTCCACCTCAACCTCCTTTAAGGGTAGGTCTCTTAAGGCCTCGTAGCCCATAAGCATGGCGATCTCTTCGATCAGAGCGCGGAACTCATTGGTGCCGGTTCTTTTATCCCTCAGGATAGAGATCTTGTGCTGGATTAACGGGTGGCTGAAGACAGTTACATTTTCAATTGGATATTCCATGGTATATGAATCCTTTCTTTAGTTTTTTACAGTATCGGCTGCCTGAGGCAGTATGATATTCATGAGGACTCCGATTACAACGGCGATGAAAAGGCCGGAGATGTTAAGCGTTATGGAGCCTGCGTGGACATTGAGTCCGCCCATCTGTGCAAAACCGAGGCCGAATACAAGGATCAGTCCGACGATGGTTAGATTGCGGCTGTGAGTGAAATCAAGATCCGATTCCGCGAGAGAGCGGATTCCGACTGCGGCGATCATACCAAACAGCATAACTTCTACGCCGCCTTTGACCGGGCCCGGAATAGTCTGAAGAATTGCGCCTACCTTACCAAAAAGGCCGAGGATGATCGCGAAGATGGCGGTCACACGCAGAAGACGCGGGTTGTAATTCTTTGTAGTGGCCAGAACACCGGTATTCTCCGAATACGTGGTGTTGGCAGGTCCACCGACGAATCCGGCGAATAAGGTTGCGAGTCCGTCGCCCATCAGGGTTCTGTGGAGACCCGGATCCTTTAAGAAATCTTTTCCGACAACCGTACCATTGGTGGTAACATCACCGATGTGTTCCATAAAGGTAACACAGGCGATCGGTGCGATGGAGAGAATGGCGCCCAGCTCAAATTTCGGAAGAGACATAAAGGGAACTCCATTCATATCCTTTGTCACAAAGGGGATATTAATCCATGCTGCGGACGTAATGGCGGAATAATCCATATGGAAGACTCCGACCGCGCCCAGAATAATACACAGAACGTATCCTGCGGCGATTCCGATTAGGATCGGGACCAGTTTGAAAAAACCGTGTGCGAATATGGAACAGAGGATTACCACGAAGAGCGTAAACAGGGCGATGCCCAGGTTTAAGGCGATCTCAGAGGTAAGGCCGTCCGCCAGGCTTAAGCCGCCGGTCGCATCACCGATCGCGGTGCTCGCCAGGTTGATACCGATGACCACGATCACGGGCCCTGTTACAACCGGAGGAAATACCCTCTTGATCTTGTCCGCTCCGATTAAAAACGCAATCAGTGCAAACAGCAGATAGATCAGACCGGCAAAAATAATTCCACCCTGTGCTAAAGGAATGTTTTCTGCAACCACAGCACCTTCCGGTCGAATGATGGCGCTTAATGCGGCCAGAAATGCGAAGGAAGAGCCGAGAAAAACAGGAACCTTAAACTTAGTACAGCAGTGGAATATTAAGGTGCCCACACCTGCGGAAAACAGTGCGAGCGATGGATTGAGACCGGTCAGCAAAGGAACCAGAACCGTCGCGCCAAACATGGCAAACAGGTGTTGGATGCTGAGCAGATAGTCTCGTGTTGTCAGTTGCGTTTTTTCACTCATTTTGCTACCCCATTTCATATCTTTGTATTTTTCCGTACTATTTTATCAAATATGGGGTTAAATAGCAACTATTTTCACTATTTTGTGTCAGGAGTGTACTTTATTAGAGCATAATCGCCAAGAGCATGAGGTACCGGTATGGAAACATAGATGGTTCCCTGCTCCTCATAGCTGAACACTTCCGGAAATTTCACGGCTTCGTCAGAGTTCTTGGAGGTGGTTTTCGGCGCCTTCCATGGGAAATCTGCGCGGCGGAACATCTCGGTATACGTCTCAATGTCCGTGTCATTCTTAACCTTCATCAATTCTTTTTCCAAAGCGGTATCCGCGTCCGCAAACTGGCAGTCACCGGACAGCACATAACCGGCCAGTGTATAAGGGTCCGCGTAGTTCGTGAGCCCCATGTCTTCGCCGAGTGCGGTGTCAATGGTATTCGTATAGAAGAGACTGACCGGATGCGCGCCGCCCTCCGGCATGTAGGAACCTGTATAAACAGCGGTCAGGCGTCTGCGGTCCGCAGAGACAACCCTGCATTTCACGGTGAGGGAATCCTTGCTTTCATTCACGCCATAGGCCTTGATGAATTCCAGCGCATGCTCGTTTAGCAGCTTGTTGATCTTTTCCTGTACGGCAGCCTTGCTCAAATTAGAGACAACCGGGTATTCGACGGAAATGTTTCCGGTGGTGTAGGTGTGTATGGATGTGGTGACGCTGGAAGCGCTGTCTGCCTTCTTCGAGTCATCTTTTTTCGTTTCGCCGCCAGCCGCATCTGTGGTCTCTTTGTCCGCGGCCGTCGTCTCTTTCGTCTCTGCCGCTGTCGTGGTGGGAGACATGGTCTCCGCCGCCGTGGTGTGGGTGCTTGTCAAATCTGTTTTGTCCTGATTCTTCTTACCGCATCCTGCAAGTGAAAGGGCACAGACGAGTGAAAGGGTGAGAATAACCGTATATCGCTTCATAAAAAGCCTCCTTTATCATTTGAATTCGATAGGAATAGTATACCATAATGGTGGGGAAATGTATTGCAGAATTGCTTAAGATTTTGTTTCGATGTAATTAGTTTCTTATGAAGTGTATGCGGAAAGGGGCTTGCCGTGTTATAATGAGCTGGGTAAAGATGGTGAGAAGAGACTGGGGCTGATATCGTATCTTGATGTCACCTCAGAACAGGTTCCCCATCCGGTAAATGTGGAATGCGCCGATTCCATAAAAAAGCAGGATTATTGAGAAAAAGGAGAATTCTATATGAAAGAAACAGTAATAGGAATTGTAACGTTCCTGGTGTTTTATTATTTTAATTTTATTATTTTGGCAGGAATAAGCTCTGTGCTTGTGCCGGGAGGCGATGCATTTATAAAGTCTTATGTCGATCCGGTTTACAGTGGGATTGCGGCTCTTGCGGCCATTGTAATTGTCTGCACCTGTATGATTATGAAAAAACTGGATGAGGTATCGAGAGAGCTAAAAAAAGAAAAGGACGAAGAAAGTGAAAACGTCTGAGAGAAAATAAGGAGGGAGATTAAGTGGAACACGAAGCAGAGAAGAATAACAGGAAGGAAAATTCAACAGACGGCATTCTGCATATAGCCGAAATACCGTATGAAACAGGGGAGGCTTGAGGATGAGGAGGTGTATGAGCAGAAAACTATGAAAAAAATCACATTAGGTATCGCAATACTGTTATTTGCAATTGTGCTGGCGCTCTGTTCGTCCGGAATGGACTGGCTGATTCTAATCGTGGGAGTGGCCGGGCTTCTGTTTTCCATTGCCGGCTTTTTCGACAAATCAAACTGAGGAGGAGACGTATTACGGTGAGTATAAGATCATCGGAAACCGGGCAGTTACATATCGGGATTTGGACGACGGTCCCATATCGACGAGTAAAAGCATCAATTATCAGGATCGGGAGATCGCATATCTTCAATACGGTTTCATATACAGAGAACTGTCGCTTTTTGAATATAAATGTATGAAGATGAGGGGGGTACCATACCGATTACAGGGATGAAGGAATTGGTTTTTCTTTAAACTCAGATCATCTGGAGGAATGCATCGCAGCGCATTCCAATGAACCTTATTACGGCAGTCAGACAGGCTGCAGCGTTTCTCTGCGGGACATGCAGCCTGGTTATTAACAGCAGCCCATAGTAGAGTCTGCGTATCATTTGGAGTCTTATCTGCTTTTCATAGCCTTGATCAGTGCCAACAGTGCGGACTTTTCATTCTGCGTCAGCCCGGACAGATCCAGACTGTCCTTCTGCTCTACGCCTAAGAGGTAATCCGTGGATACTTTAAAAATCTGTGCAATGTGAATCAAAACATCGTAAGACGGCAGGCGCAGGCCGGTTTCGTAGGCACTGATTACGGATTTTGTCAGCCCTAATTTCTGGGATAATTGGGCTTGTGTCATTTCTTCATGTAATCGTAATGTTTTTAAGGTGTTTCCAAAGTCAACCATATCAATTCTCCTTTTTTCAGTAGTTTACTACATATGGTATGTTTATATGGTGGATTAAATATTCATATAGTTGACCGAATTTAAGAAAAGCTGTATACTTTTTATACCAGGAGCCGGTCGGGATAAGATAATTGACAATGGAGGGGGAGTACATACAGTGATAAAAAAGCAAATTTATAATTTAGAGTTTACCGAAGAAGAATTACAGATGATCTATATGGTTTTCAGCAAGCTGGAGAATAAATGTTTTGCAAAATGGCGTTCCATGTGGCCGGATGACGGCGAAAGAGCAAGCGCAGAATGCACAAAGCAATGGTTGATGCTGGGGAAAGTGGAGAGTATAAAGGACCGTGTGGCCAAGCCGCTGGGGTTAAGCGTCCGGAAAGAATTATAGAACGGTATCATAGAACGGTATCGCGTTTCAAGTAAAAGGGAATCTGCTGCATTCGGCGGGTCCCCTTTTTTAATAGAAAAAAGGACCAAAAATAACGCAGATACGTTATTTTTAGTCCAATTCCCTGCCAAGGGTGTAGTGCCGGCTGCGGGACTTGAACCCGCACGGTGTTGCCACCAATGGATTTTGAGTCCACCTCGTCTGCCATTCCGACAAGCCGGCGTAACAATCACAGCGTTGATTATTTTATCACAGGATTTTCCATTTGGCAAGTGTTTTTTATGATTATTAAATTGAAAATGGTGGAAATATATTGTATGATAGATAGAGATTTGTGGAAGGAGGTGTCCGGAGGTGACATGTAAAGAAGCGGAAAGCCTTGTAATGCCTTATATTAAGAACGAACTGACTGATGAAGAACTCTTTGAATTTCTGGAGCATATTGAACATTGCCCGGAATGCAGGGAAGAGCTGGAGATATATTTTACTGTTGACGTGGGAATCCGGCAGTTGGACTCCGAGACGGGCAATTACAACATCAAGGGAGCGCTTGAGACAGCGATCGAACAGTCAAGGGAAAGACTGGAAGCCGTTCGGCTCGTTAAGATCGTGCGCTATGCGGTATCCACACTCAGCGTTATGGCATTAATTATTACGGTCCTTCTGCAGTGCCGCATCTGGCTGCAGTCGGGACTCATCTGACAGGAGAGAACATGGACAAAGAGAAAATAGTATTAATAGACGGACACAGCATCATGAGCAGGGCATTCTACGGAGTTCCTGAGCTGACAAATTCAGAGGGGCTCCATACCAACGCCGTATACGGATTTTTGAACATTATGTTTAAGATTCTGGAAGAAGAGCAGGCAGACCATGTGGCGGTGGCCTTTGACCGAAAGGAACCCACATTCCGCCATAAGATGTTCGAACCGTATAAGGGAACGCGAAAACCCATGCCGGAGGAGCTTCACGAGCAGGTGGATTTGATGAAAGAAGTCCTCGGCGCCATGGAGGTGCCCATCCTTACGATGGCAGGCTACGAGGCCGATGATATTCTGGGAACTGTGGCGAAAGAAAGCCAGGCGAAGGGCGTGGAGGTGGTCGTGGTATCAGGTGACCGCGATCTGCTCCAGCTGGCCGACGAGCATATCAAGATCCGGATTCCAAAGACCAGCAGGGGCGGTACGGAGATTAAAGACTACTATCCGGAGGATGTGAAGAATGAGTACCATGTGACTCCAACGGAATTTATCGATATGAAGGCCCTGATGGGAGATTCCTCCGACAACATTCCAGGAGTACCGTCCATCGGAGAGAAGACGGCCGCTGCCATTATAGAGGCATACGGAAGTATTGAGAACGCTTACGCCCATATAGAGGAGATCAAACCGCCAAGAGCGAAGAAGTCACTGGAAGAGAATTACAGTCTCGCACAGCTGAGCAAGGAGCTGGCAACGATCAATATAAACTGCGGAATAGAATTTTCCTATGACGATGCCAAAGCGGACAACTTATATACACCGGCCGCTTACCAGTATATGAAGCGTCTGGAGTTTAAATCACTCCTTTCCCGTTTCTCGGATACGCCGGTAGAGAGTCCGTCGGCGGAGGCGCATTTTCAGATGGTCACCGATTTTGGAGAAGCGGAAGCCATCTTTGCCGCCTGCAAAGCCGGGGCGAAGATTGGCCTGGAACTTGTGATCGAGGACCATGAGCTGACTGCCATGGCGCTCTGCACAGGAGAGGAAGCCACCTACTGTTTCGTCCCCCAGGGCTTTATGCGGGCGGAATATCTGGTAGAAAAGGCAAGGGATTTGTGCAGATCATGCGAACGGGTATCTGTGCTTAAGCTAAAGCCGCTGCTTCCATTTTTGAAAGCCGAATCAGACAGCCCGCTGTTTGACGCCAGTGTGGCTGGTTACCTCTTAAATCCGCTTAAGGATACGTATGATTACGATGATCTTGCCCGTGATTATCTGGGCATGACCGTCCCGTCCAGAGCCGATTTATTAGGAAAACAGACGATTAAAAAGGCGCTTGAGAGCGATGAGAAGAAGGCGTTTACGTGCATCTGCTACATGGGCTATATCGCCTTTATGAGTGCGGACCGTCTGACCGAGGAGCTTAAGAAGGCCGAGATGTACAGCCTCTTTACCGATATTGAGATGCCGCTGATCTACAGCCTTTTCCACATGGAGCAGGTGGGAATCAAGGCGGAGAGAGAGCGGCTGAAGGAGTACGGAGACCGTTTAAAGGTGCAGATTGTCGCGCTGGAGCAGAAGATTTATGAAGAAACAGGGGAAACCTTTAATATCAATTCTCCCAAGCAGCTGGGCGAGGTTCTGTTTGACCATATGAAGCTGCCCAATGGGAAAAAGACGAAATCCGGTTATTCCACGGCAGCCGATGTGCTGGACAAACTGGCTCCCGATTATCCGGTGGTACAGATGATTCTCGACTATCGTCAGCTCACCAAGCTGAATTCCACCTATGCGGAAGGTCTGGCCGTCTATATCGGGCCGGATGAGAGAATTCACGGGACTTTTAACCAGACCATCACGGCTACGGGAAGAATCAGCAGTACGGAGCCGAACCTTCAGAACATCCCGGTTCGTATGGAGCTGGGACGTGAGATTCGGAAGATATTCGTGCCGGAGGATGGCTGTGTCTTTATCGACGCCGACTATTCCCAGATCGAGCTTCGTGTCCTGGCGCATATGTCCGGAGATGAGAGGCTGATCGGAGCCTACCGCCATGCGGATGACATTCATGCCATCACGGCATCCGAGGTCTTCCATACGCCTCTGAACGAGGTGACGCCGCTGCAGAGAAGAAATGCTAAGGCGGTAAACTTCGGAATCGTGTACGGTATCAGCTCCTTTGGACTGAGCGAGGGCTTAAGCATATCCAGGAAAGAGGCGACAGAGTATATCAATAAGTATTTTGAGACGTATCCGGGCGTTAAGGAATTCCTGGACAGGCTTGTGGCGGACGCCAAAGAGACCGGCTATGCAGTCAGCATGTTTGGCAGAAGACGTCCGGTGCCGGAATTGAAATCTACCAATTTTATGCAGCGCTCCTTCGGGGAGCGTGTGGCCATGAACTCCCCGATTCAGGGAACGGCGGCCGATATCATGAAGATCGCAATGATACGTGTGGATCGTGCATTAAAGGCGAAAGGCCTTAAATCGCGCATTGTTTTACAGGTTCACGATGAGCTTCTGATCGAGACGCAGAAGGATGAAGTGGAAGCGGTAAAGGCGCTTTTGGTGGACGAGATGAAGCATGCAGCGGATTTATCAGTTTCTCTTGAGGTGGAAGCGAACGTCGGAGATTCCTGGTTTGACGCCAAATAGGACCAGGGCGTTTATTTGCCTTACAGGAGAGAGGGAGAAAAAGTGAGAGTGATAGGACTGACAGGCGGAGTCGGCGCCGGGAAGAGCCGGATTCTCGATATCCTGCAGACAGAGTACGGAGCAGAAATTATTGTCGCCGATCAGGTGGCGCATGAGCTGATGGAACCGGGGCACGAGGGCTACGAGATGGTCGTCCGCGCCCTGGGGAACAGCTTCTTAAAACCGGATGGCACCATTGACCGTCCGCTGCTTTCCACACTCATTTTTCATGACCAAAATGCGCTTGAGACGATGAACGAAATCATCCATCCGATGGTATGGAAAACGATCAAAGATAAAATTTGTTCTTCACAAGCGGACTTAATTGTGGTAGAATCTGCAATTATGGGCAGGGAACAGGATGACATCTACGATGAAATGTGGTATGTTTATACATCGGAAGAGAATCGTATCAGGCGCCTGAAAGAAAACAGGGGATACAGCAGAGAGCGTTCCCTAAGCATTATGAAGAATCAGCTGTCGGATGAGGAATTCCGGGAACTGGCGGACCGGGTGATTGATAACAACGGGACCGTGGAAGAGGTAAAAGCCGGGCTGGAGGCCCTATTGAAAGATAAAGGACGGGAAACATGAGACTGGTAAGTATAGCGAGCGGAAGCAGCGGAAACTGCATCTATGTTGGTTCGGACAACTCCCATATTCTGGTGGATGCCGGCATCAGCAATAAGAGGATTGAGCAGGGCTTAAATGAAATTGGTTTAAAAGGCAGCGAGCTCGACGGAATCGTCATCACGCACGAGCATTCTGATCATACAAAGGGACTGGGAGTCCTGGCAAGAAAATACGGTGTTCCTCTCTATGGAACAAAGGAAACGCTGGAGGAGGTATCAAAGCAGAAGTATCTGGGAGAGTATCCCAGAGAGCTGTACCATCCCATCTGTCCGGATGTGGACTTCTTCGTCGGTGATCTGGAGGTAAAGCCTTTCTCGATCGATCACGACGCGGCAAATCCGGTGGCGTACCGGATCCAGCATGACCATAAATCGGTGGCGGTGGCGACGGACATGGGGCACTATGACCAGTACATAATCGATCATTTGCAGGGACTCGATGCGCTTTTGCTGGAATCCAACCACGATGTCAACATGCTGCAGGCAGGACCGTATCCTTACTACCTGAAGCGCCGTATTTTAGGGGATCACGGCCATCTCTCCAATGAGAACGCCGGACGCCTTCTGTGCTGCATTCTGCACGATAATTTAAAACGGATTCTGCTTGGCCATTTGAGCAAGGAAAATAATTATGAGGAGCTGGCTTACGAGACCGTAAAGCTGGAGATTACAGACGGAGATAATCCATTTAAGGCGTCCGATTTTTCGATCGCGGTTGCGGGAAGAGACAGGATGTCGGAAATTATCACTATATAAAAGAGGAGAAAAAGCAGCATGAAGAAAACCATTATCACAGTAGTTGGAAAAGACACCGTAGGGATCATTGCAAAGATTTGCACATACCTGGCGAACAACCGGGTGAATATCCTGGATATCTCACAGACCATCGTACAGGATTTCTTTAATATGATGATGATTGTCGACACGAACGACGCCACAAAACCTTTTGGAGAGCTTGCCGATGAACTGGAACAGATCGGAGACGAGATCGGTGTTAAGGTAAAATGCCAGCGCGAGGATATTTTTACCAAGATGCACCGTATCTGACAGCAGCGAATGCTGTACCACTCTGCGTTTTCGAAGAAACTTACGGAGCATTTTGCCAGTACTGCACTTCGGAATGAAAGAATAAGCATAAGAAAAAGGATGGGCCCCCGATATGTTGAATATGTTTGAAGTAAATGAAACAAATAAAATGATAGAACAGGAGAAGCTGGATGTCAGAACGATTACCCTGGGCATCAGCCTTCTGGACTGCAGCGACAGCGATTTAGATGCGGTCAATGAGAAGATCTATAACAAGATCACCACTACAGCTAAAAATCTCGTCGCAGTCGGCAGAGAGATTGAGCGCGATTTCGGCATCCCGATCGTAAATAAGAGAATTTCCGTTACCCCGATCGCCATGGTTGGCGCGGCGGCCTGCAAGAGTCCGGAGGACTATGTGACCATTGCAAAGACCCTCGACCGGGCGGCTCACGAGGTTGGCGTAAACTTTATCGGCGGTTATTCCGCTCTGGTGAGCAAGGGTATGACCGACGCGGACGAAAGGCTGATCCGTTCCATTCCGCAGGCGCTTGCCGTTACGGAGCGTGTGTGCAGCTCTGTCAACGTGGGTTCCACAAAGACGGGCATCAACATGGATGCCGTGAAGCTGATGGGCGAGATCGTGCTGGCGACGGCGGAAGCAACGAAGGAGTCTGATTCTCTGGGCTGCGCCAAACTGGTCGTCTTCTGTAATGCACCTGATGACAATCCGTTTATGGCGGGCGCGTTCCACGGCGTGACGGAGGCCGAGTCCATCATCAATGTGGGCGTCAGCGGACCGGGTGTTGTAAAGACCGCCATCGAGACGGCGAGAGGAAAGGATTTTGAGGTCCTCTGCGAGACTATCAAGAAGACGGCGTTTAAGATCACGAGAGTCGGACAGCTGGTGGCTCAGGAGGCCTCCAGACGCTTAAATATCCCGTTCGGCATCATCGATCTGTCCCTTGCTCCGACTCCGGCTGTCGGCGACAGTGTCGCTGAGATTCTGGAAGAGATCGGTCTGGAGCGTGTAGGCGCTCCGGGAACGACGGCGGCTCTCGCCATGTTAAACGATCAGGTGAAGAAGGGCGGCGTCATGGCTTCCTCCTATGTAGGCGGCTTAAGCGGCGCATTTATCCCGGTCAGCGAGGACCAGGGGATGATCGATGCGGTTTCCATGGGAGCTTTGACGATCGAAAAGCTGGAAGCGATGACGTGCGTCTGCTCCGTAGGCCTCGATATGATCGCGATCCCAGGCGACACACCTTCGACGACCATAGCTGGCATTATTGCGGATGAGGCGGCTATCGGTATGATCAACCAGAAGACAACCGCTGTCAGACTTATACCGGTGATCGGAAAGACCATTGGGGATACGGTGGAATTTGGCGGACTGCTTGGCTACGCCCCGGTTATGCCGGTCAATCCCTATTCCTGTGAGAAGTTCGTGACCCGCGGAGGCAGAATTCCGGCTCCAATCCACAGCTTTAAAAATTAGGATTAAATAAAGAAAGGCCCAGATGAATGAACACCCATCTGGGCCGTACTTAACAGAGAAGAGAAATTGGGAGGAAGATCGGATGAGACTGTATCTGATTCGTCATGGCCGCCAGTGCAGCCAGCTGTGCAACGTTAATGTGGATTTGGCTTTAGAGGGCTTCCGACAGGCGGAGCTTTTGGGAGAACGTCTGGCAGGAGAGAAGATTGAAGCTGTATACTCCAGCCATTTGCTGCGGGCGTTTCAGACTGCGGAGACGGCAAACCGCTTCTGGAATGTGGAACACATTGTAAAGGAGGAGCTGCGCGAGATCTCCTTCGGCGAGATGGAAGGAATGTGCGACGAGGATATTGCGGTAAAATTTGCCGCATTTAAGAAGGAACAGGAAAAGATGGAAGCCGACTTACCGTATCCGGGCGGAGAGTGTGCGGGAGACGTGATCCGGCGGGTGATGCCGGTATTTCGTGAGATTGCTGAGAGCGGTTATCAGACGGTTGCGGTAGTCACTCACGGCGGTGTAATCCGAAGCATGACCTCCGCATTATTAGGCATGGAACCGGCCAGATACCGGCTTCTCGGGAATTCACTGGAAAACTGCAGCATTACCGAGGTGGCCTATAACCCGGGCAATGCGCGCTTTACCGTGGAACGTTTTAATGATTACGCGCATTTGGAGCCGCATCCGGAGCTCTTAAGAAGCAGCTGGGTATCGGCGGAGAATTAAGAGGACAGGGGAATATTTTATGGAGCAGAGCAGTATGGTTCTGGAAAAAAGAGAAGAGGTTAAGAAGATCTTTGAGGACTTTTTAGACGACAGCCTGCTCAGGATAATCCTGAGCAATCCGGCCTTTAAGGACGGTGCAGGCCCGTGCAAAGCACTGAAGGTCCGGGTACGCCCGGTTATGCTGAAAGGCGGCATGGTTTTCCAGGCGGAAGAACTGACGGAGAAACAGGCATTTCACCGAAATCTGACGAGAGAAGAAGGCGTATCCTACTTGCTGGGACTGATGGAGAGCGGTTTTAAGCAGGCAGAGGTGGAATCGTCCAGGGGACAGGCCCGTGTGTTGGTTGGCAAGAAAGGGACTGTCACGATTAAAGTTAAGAAAAATCAGCAGAAAATGGTGGCGGCTCCGAACGTGGCCTCCCACAACCGGCAGAAGCGCTATATCCTGGAGGAAGGAAAGCATGTTGCATTTCTGGAGGACTTAGGTGTCATGACGGCCGATGGTAAGGTCGTCCGTTCCCGCTACGATAAGTTCCGCCAGATCAACCGTTTTCTGGAATTTATCGAGGACATTCTCCCAAGACTGAACAAGAGCAGGGAAAATGTAATCATCGATTTTGGATGCGGAAAATCATATCTGACATTTGCCATGTATTATTATCTCCATGAGCTGAAGGGCTATGAGGTGCGCATTATCGGACTGGACTTAAAGCAGGACGTGATCGACCACTGCAACCGCCTAAGCGTGGCCTATGGCTTCGACAAGCTGAAGTTTTATCACGGCGATATTGCTTCCTACGACGGCGTGGACCATGTGGACATGGTTGTGACGCTTCACGCCTGCGACACGGCTACGGATTACGCCCTGGAAAAGGCGGTAAAATGGGATGCCTCCGTGATTCTCTCTGTCCCCTGCTGTCAGCATGAGCTGAATAAACAGATGGACAACGAGCTGCTGCGCCCGGTGCTCCAGTACGGGCTGATCAAGGAGCGTATGGCAGCCTTATACACTGATGCCCTCCGGGCGGAGATCCTGGAAAACAGGGGCTACCGGACTCAGATCCTGGAATTTATCGATATGGAACACACTCCGAAAAACATTCTGATCCGCGCGGTGAAACAGGGCGGGCCGAAGGACAACCGGAAAGAGATCGAGGATATCCTGCAGTTTTTGGGGACGGAACAGACGCTGGCCGGGCTGCTGCTGGAAGAATAAAACCGGGCTGGAATTACGGAAATCAGAATGGCATTTTCTCTTTGACTGTGGTATGATAGAGAAAATTATAGGAAGGAGTAAAATTATGCCATTTATTAATTCCAAGGTAAGTGTGCCGCTTACGGACAGCGAGAAGGAAACGCTGAAGGGTAAGCTGGGACAGGCAATATCCCTGATTCCGGGGAAATCAGAAAGCTGGCTGATGGTTGGCTTTGAGGACAATTATTCTCTTTATTTCAAGGGGAAGAATGATACGAAACTGGCTTATGTGGAGGTGAAGATTTTCGGCGGAACTACGGATGAAGCTTACGATAAGCTTACGGCCAGACTGTGTCAGATCTATGAGGAGGTGCTGGGGATTCCTCAGGATAAGATTTACATCAAATACGAGGAAGTGGAACACTGGGGCTGGAACGGCGCCAATTTCTAGGAGGAAAAACCTATGGAATTGTGGGATGTTTACGACGAGAACAGGAAACTGACCGGTAAGACACATGAGCGGGGCGTGCCGCTGGGACCTGGGGAGTACCATATTATAGCCGATGTCTGGACCGTGAACCAGAGATCGGAGATACTGCTCACCAGAAGGCACCCGGATAAGCCGTACGGCCTTTTGTGGGAGTGTACCGGAGGATCTGTGCTGACAGGTGAGAACAGCGTGGAAGGGGCGCTCCGTGAGCTCTCAGAGGAAGTCGGAATCCACGCGTCAAAAGACGAGCTTCATCTGATCCACTCCATCTGTTTAAAGGAGCGGTTTGTGGATACGTACATTACCCGCCAGAATGTAAATCTGGAGGATTTAAAGCTTCAGGCGGAGGAAGTGGTAGATGCGAAGTTTGTCGTGTTTGATGAGCTGATGGAGATGTGGCGTCAGGGAATCGTGGTTCCGAAATCCAGGTTTCTGCTCTATAAAGATAAGATAGAGAATTTCATCCGGCCGTCATGACTTCATGACGACCGAATGCGTATATTCATTTTTCAAACGAGTATGATATTTTCCGGAAACGACGGCCTGGTAGAGGTGAGAACAGAACAGATCCTTCTGAAACATCTCCCACGCCGTTCCTTCCAGAAGATCGCCGGCGTCGGCCGTTTTCGTGATGAGAGGGATGGTCCCTCTTTTTTTGATGTCTGAAAGGACCGCGGAAGCACCGCGGTTAAAGCCGAGGACACGGGCGTAAGGCGCGTAATCTGCGGCGCGGCCGGCCATAATCTCCTGATCCGTGATGCCGAGCAGAAGGTGGAGCAGGGCGCGGCTGATTCTGGTATAGGTGTACTGCCGGGTCTTCAGCGCGCCTATCCGGTCTTCAAAAGAAGAGAAGGAGAGAAGCTCCTTCCTGATTCTGGCCGCCAGGTCGTCCGAGACATCGAGATACTGCTCAAAGGGATCCGATGCCGCCGTCATGCGCAGCAGCGCCGTATTAAGCAGCGTCGAGAAGTCATTTAAAAAGACCGGATAAGCCGGTTCCAGGAAGTCTCCGGCAAATGATGGCATGCCCTGGAGAACGGATGCGGGAAGCCCCTCGCCGCCGTTTGATGCGTTTGCTTCCAGCTCTTTTCGAATTGCGGAGGCGGAGCAGAAGACGTCGGAAAATCCGGTGTCGTGATATCCGCTTCCCTGACGCAGAACCGTGATGGGCCGGATCGGGCTTTTTCGTCTTATGAGAGCCTTTGCATATTCGATTCCCAAGATGTTGTTGGGAGAATCCAGGAGCTCTTTATCGAAGTCGCCGGTTAAAGAGAGTGCATGCGCCCGCGCCTGGGGCCAGGTGAAGCCTTTTTTAAGCTGTTCCTTCAGTGCCGCCGTATAAAGGTCCGGTTCTGAGGCTAAAATAGAAGCAGCACGGGAAATTTCTTCCATATTGCCGCATTCGCTTCCAAAACAGACGGAACCGACAACGCCCAGGCGGTCCAGGAGCGCGATCCCGCAGGCCGCGAAATCTTCCGCACTGCTGGCGGCGAAGATGGACGGCATCTCCAGTACCAGATCGGCGCCGGCTTCCAGGGCCATGGCTGTTCTTGCGTATTTGTCGAAAAGCGCCGGGGCGCCCCTCTGAACAAAGTCACCGCTCATGACGGCGATACAGTATTTAGCGCCGGCCAGTTCTTTGGCTTTTTGTATGTGCCAGGCATGTCCCTTGTGGAGCGGATTGTATTCCGCTATAATGCCGACGATGTAAGCATTTTCATTTTTCGTCATAAATTACGTCCTTTTTTTGCTGTTTTCCACTCTATTATGCAATTGTTTCATAAAAAATGCAAATTATTTCGAGACAGCACTTGAAAATTTTAATCAAAGCACATAGAATAGAAGCAGAATTGTAATATTCATTCATATTATTAAAAAGAACAGGAGAGAATATAGGTATGAAATTCTTGGTAGAAACGTCAGCGCGTCATGTACATTTAACTCAGGAACATCTTGAGATTTTATTTGGTAAGGGATATGAACTCACAAGAAAGAAAGATTTATCCCAGCCAGGACAGTATGCATGCGAAGAGAGAGTTACCATTGTAGGTTCCAAAAAAGAATTAGCCGGCGTATCCATCTTAGGACCGGTCAGAAAGGCAACTCAGGTAGAGCTTTCTTTAACGGATGCCCGTGCCATTGGCGTAGCTGCGCCGATTAAGGAATCCGGAGACATCGCTGGAAGCGGAGCATGTAAGATCGTCGGACCATGCGGAGAGATTGAGATCGCAGAGGGCGTAATCGCTGCAAAGCGTCATATTCATGCAACCAACGCAGATGCCGAGGCACTGGGCGTTAAGAACGGCGACATTGTATCCGTTAAGGTTGATACAGACGGCAGAAGCCTTGTATTCGGCGACGTAGTAGTTCGTGTAAGCGACAGCTATGCGCTGGCTATGCATATTGACACGGATGAATCCAATGCCGCTGCCTGTGGCAGAGAACAGTACGGCGAAATTGTAAAATAATAAAAGGAGAAATACTGTAAAATGAAGATTTTAGTTATCAACTGTGGAAGTTCTTCCTTAAAATATCAGTTAATCGATATGGAGAACGAAGAGGTTTTAGCAAAAGGATTGTGTGAAAGAATCGGTATCGAAGGCTCCAATTTATCCCACAAAGCAGCAGGTAAGGAAGAGCTGGAAGTTAAGAAAGAGATGCCGAATCACACGGTAGCGATCAAGATGGTTATGGACGCTCTGGTAGACCCGGAATACGGCGTGATCAAGGATACCAGCGAAATCTCGGCAGTAGGACACCGCGTACTGCACGCAGGGACTGTCTACAGTGACTCCATCGTTGTTAATGAGGATGTAAAGAAAGTAATCCGCGACTGCTTCGATTTAGGACCTCTTCACAATCCTGCAAACTTAATGGGAATTGAAGCGTGTGAGGAAGCGATGCCGGGAACACCGAACGTAGCCGTATTCGATACTGCATTTGGTATGAAGATGCCGGAGAAGGCAAGCTTATATGCGATTCCTTACGAATATTATGAGAAGTACAGCATTCGCCGTTACGGCTTCCACGGGACAAGCCACAGCTACGTATCCAAAGAAGCGATCAAGTACTGTGAATTAGATCCTGAGACAGCAAAAGTTATTGTCTGCCATTTAGGAAACGGCGCCAGCGTATCTGCTTCCATCGGGGGCAAGTGCGTTGATACCAGCATGGGATTAACTCCGTTAGAGGGCCTGATCATGGGTACCAGAAGCGGTGATATCGATCCGGCTGTTGTTCAGTTTATCTGCAACAAAGAGGGCAAGGATGTCAATGAAGTCCTGAATATCCTGAATAAGAAATCCGGTATTCTCGGAATGTCCGGCGGCGTATCCAGCGATTTCAGAGATGTTCAGAAGGCACAGAGTGAAGGAAACCATAAGGCAGATGTTGCGATCCAGGCCTTCATCTACCGTGTAGCCAAATACATCGGCGCATATGTAGCCGCTATGAACGGCGTTGATGCCATCGTATTTACCGCTGGTGTCGGTGAAAACGATAAGCCGATCAGAGGCGCTGTATGTGAATATTTAGGATATCTCGGCATCGAAATCGATCCTGAGATCAACAAGGCAAGAGGCAAGAGAGTGACCATTTCCACTCCGGAATCCAAGGTAAAAGTATGCGTGATCCCGACTAACGAGGAACTGTCCATCGCCAGAGAAACATTAGCCCTTGTGAAATAACTGGTTGTTTAATATTGGAAATATTTTGTTGACAAATGATGCGCGCCTGTGTATAATAGCATAGGTGCGTATTAATGGAGATTAATATGCTTATTAATTTGTCAGAGTTGTTTACCCTGGAAGGGAAAGAGAAAACTTATACACCCGATATTGAAATGGACATCTATCATTGCCCTAACGGCGATTATGAGGTGGCCTCCAAGGATAAGGTGGTTCTGCGAATTATGAATCTGGGTGACCGGAAGCTGGAAGTTGAGGGGAAGGCAAAGCTTACTCTGAAAGTTCCGTGTGACCGCTGCCTCGATCCGGTGGAAGTACCGTTGGAATTTGATATTATCCGCACTCTGGATTTGAATGAATCTGAGGAAGAGCGTGTAGAAGATCTCGATGAACAACCATATTTAAGTGGTTATAATCTGGATGTGGACCAGTTGGTTTGTGATGAACTCATACTGAATCTGCCTATGAAGGTTCTCTGCAGTGAAGACTGTAAGGGGATTTGTAATAGATGTGGAACAAATCTCAACCATGAGACTTGCGACTGCGATACAAGGTCTTTGGACCCCAGAATGGCGGTCATCCAGGATATTTTTAAACAGTTTAAGGAGGTGTAACCATGTCTATCTGTCCAAAGAACAAATCTTCTAAAGCTAGAAGAGACAAACGTAGAGCAAACTGGAAGATGAGTGCTCCGAACTTAGTTAAGTGCAGCAAGTGCGGCGAACTTATGATGCCTCACAGAGTTTGCAAGGCTTGCGGTTCTTATAACAAGAAAGAAATCATCAGCGTTGAAGACTAATTTTCAACAATCTTTATGACATGAGCATGAAGTGCAATGAAGACCCCCGGAGGATTTCCTCCGGGGGTTTTTGTTATTGGATGGCGTGATGTATTTGTGACCGGTGCGATGTGATTGTTGATGACATACGCGCAGGGGAGTGGTAAACTATGACTAAGATCGATAAAAAGAACGGTGTACTGCTGTAACAACCGATAAACGGAATATCGCACAATGGGAAATGAGGACTTTATGAAATCAGAAAAGCTGCAGACAAAAATAAACAAGTATTTTACGATATTTATTGTTTGTATTATTGTCACGCTGTCGGTGATGATCGGCCGGTACTCTGGTTATAAGCTGCAGACAGAAACAGGGGAGAACTTAACCGATATGGCCGGTCAGATCTCCGCGCAGCTCGACCAGTTTATGTGGAATCATTATCACCAGCTCGATATGCTGAAGGCCGCCAGCTCCCTTGTCTCCGATGGGAATTACAGAATCGATTCCACACTGATAAAACAGCTTCAGGCTTCCTTTCCGTCCTTTTCCTGGGTAGGGGTTACCGATGCGAACGGCATCGTCAAAGCGTCCAGCGGCGATATTCTGTTAGATTCGGACATTTCCGCCAGACCCGTATTTATAGAGGGAGCGAAAGGGGATTTTATAGGGGATGTCCATGAAGCCCTTCTGCTTTCGGAGCTGCTCCCCAATCCTTCGGGAGAGCCGCTTCGCTTTGTCGATATCAGTTCTCCTCTCTATGATAAAGAGGGGAATTTCAAAGGTGTCCTGGCCGCTCACTTAAACTGGAACTGGGCTCAGGAACGGGTTGCAATGACCGCCGATACCTTCAGCGACAGCAAAAGAATGGATGTACTTGTACTCAGTAAGGATTACGACGTTCTGCTGGGGCCGAATGAACTCATCGGTGAATCTCTGGAACAGACAATGGTCCCCATTAGCAGGAGCAGCGAACGCCATTGGGCTTCCATCACATGGCCGGACAAGCAGAAGTATTTGACTGGTTTCAGTACCTCTGTCGGTTATGACGACTATAGCGGTCTCGGCTGGACGGTGGTCGTTCGCCAGCCGGTAAATATCGCTTATCAAAATATCGTGCAGCTTCTGCTTTGGCTGGCTGTCAGCGGTGTATTTCTCCTGTTCCTGTTTATGATTCTAGGTGGAGCGATATCGAGAAAGCTCACCGAACCCTTAAATGAGCTTTCCGAGGTGGCTACGCTTTTAAAAGCGGGACATAAGGTTCCGATGCCTGACTGCAATGGAATCTATGAGTTGGAGAAGCTGGAATCGGCCCTTTCTGACCTGTTCAGCGATTTAAATGTAACTGATGCCGCGTTATGTGAAATGAAGACCATCGCGACCACCGACCCGCTCACCGGTTTGAAAAACAGGCTGGCCTTTGAAACCTATATCAATCAGTGCAGCGATACGCTGGACCGGTCGGCCCAATCTCTTGCAATCCTTTATATGGATTTGGATGGATTCAAAACGGTCAATGACCAATTCGGCCACGACATCGGCGATAAATTACTGATCGAGATTTCCAGACGGCTTACTGCTGCTGTACGCAGTCATGAGATTATCGCCAGAATTGGCGGGGATGAATTCTTAATTGCCCTGATTGCGCCCATTGATATGACGGCATCCAACGTTGAACAGACCGCACAGCGCATTATCAAGGCGATCAATCAGCCGTTCTACTGTGAGAATCACAGGATCCAGGTGGGATGCAGCATAGGAAGCGCTGTTTTTCCTGGAGACAGCACAGAGCCGCAGACTGTCATTAAGTATGCGGATAAGGCGTTATACTATTCGAAGTCCCATGATAAGAACAGACTCACCAGCTATGCGTCTATTGGCATCGAGTAAGAGTTTGTATGGAAGCTTTACCAGCCGGGGGGTCTGCCTTCGGCTGGTAATAAACAATCATATCTTTTTTTTCTGTGGTCTATAAATACTCTTGTCATAATAAACAAAAGTATTTTTCCAATCCGTTTTCATCAGTACTATTTTTTCCCAACTATCATTTCACTGGATATTTTTCAGTAATTGTGGTATTCTATTCTTAATAAGAACATATGTTTGCATTGGAGGCATCCAGCTATGAAAACATCTGAAAATCGAATCTATGCGGCCATCGACTTAAAGTCGTTTTACGCCTCCGTGGAATGCATCGAACGCGGGCTTGATCCGCTGGCTACCAACCTTGTCGTGGCAGATGCAAGCCGGACCAGCAAGACGATCTGTCTCGCGGTTTCCCCGGCGCTCAAGTCCTATGGCATTCCGGGGCGTGCCAGATTGTTTGAGGTGATTCAGAAGGTGAAAGAGGCGAACACGGGACGGAGACAAGGGGCTCCTGGATTCCGTTTTTCCGGGTCTTCTGTGAATGACCGGGATTTAAAGGCGGATTCGGCCCTTTCCATCGACTATATCGCGGCGCCGCCCCGTATGGCGCTGTATATGGAATACAGTACAAGGATTTATAATATTTATCTGCGCTACATTGCGCCGGAAGATATCCACGTTTATTCCATCGATGAGGTGTTCGTGGATGTGACCGACTATCTGCGTACCTATAGGCTTACGGCCCGTGAGCTTGTCAGAAGGATGGTCATGGATGTGCTAAAGGAGACCGGTATTACGGCCACGGCAGGCATAGGGACGAACCTGTACTTAGGGAAAGTCGCCATGGACATCGTAGCCAAACACATCGCGCCGGATGAGAATGGGGTCAGAATCGCGGAACTGGACGAGGATTCCTACCGCCGCATATTATGGACACACAGACCGCTTATGGATTTTTGGCGAGTAGGGCGGGGGTATGCCAAGAAGCTGGAGGCCGCCGGTCTGTATACCATGGGGGACATTGCCAGATGCTCCCTGGGGAAGCCGACGGATTACCATAATGAGGAGCTGCTCTACAAGCTGTTCGGCATCAACGCAGAGCTTCTCATAGACCATGCGTGGGGCTGGGAGCCGTGTACGATGGCAGACGTGAAGGCTTATAAACCGGAGACGAACAGCACCGGCTCCGGCCAGGTGCTGCAGTGTCCCTACGACTATGCGAAAGCGAGACTGATCGTCCAGGAGATGACAGATCTGCTGGTGCTGGATTTGGTGGATAAGGGACTTGTAACAGATCAGGTGGTGCTGACTGTGGGCTACGACATTGAGAATCTGACGAGGCCTGAGATCAGTAATAAGTATAAGGGCGCCGTCACCACAGACCACTACGGCCGCAGGGTTCCGAAACACGCCCATGGAACGGTGAATCTAAACCGGCAGACTTCTTCCACAAAACTGATCATGGACGCGGCCATGGATCTGTACGACAGGATCGTCGATCAGGAGCTGCTGGTCCGCAGGATTTACATTACCGTGAATCATGTGGTGGAGGAAAGCAGTATTTCAAGGCAGGAGAGCTTTGAACAGATGGACCTGTTTACCGATTACGAGGCTCTTCAAAAGCAGAGGGAACTGGAAGAACAGGAACTGGAACGGGAAAGGCAGCTTCAGAAGGCTGTCCTGGATATTAAGAAGAAATTCGGGAAAAATGCCCTCCTGAAAGGTATGAACCTTGAAGAGGGGGCCATGACAATCGAACGCAACCACCAGATCGGCGGTCATAAGGCGTAATTATACAGGAGGTATCCATGCAGAGAGAGGCGGATCGACCAGATCGCTATGACGACATCATTCATTTGCCCCACCATGTTTCCACAGCGCATCCCAGCATGGCGGTATCTGACCGCGCGGCACAGTTTTCTCCGTTTGCGGCCCTGACCGGCCATGATGCGGCCATTCAGGAAACGGCGCGGCTGACTGACCAGAAGATTGAACTTGATGATAACAGCAAGGAGATCCTGAATGATAAGCTGCTGCTGTTGATAGAAAAAATAAAGGAACAGCCAGCCGTAACGGTCATCTTTTTCGTTGCAGACGAGCGAAAAGCCGGCGGTTCCTACGTCACTGTCCATGGCCGTGTCAGGAAAGTGGATCGTTACAGGGACGTGCTGATTATGCTGGATGGAACGGTAATTCCCCTCGATGATATTGTTGAAATAGAGGGTGAGGCATTATGCCCTGTGGACTTTAGATTTTATTGATAAATTCTATCACCGTTTCAAGCCGACCATGGAACATTCCGTTTATGAATATGAAACAGTTCCGGCCTTTGCGTGTAAATAAATGCCGCAGCGCCAATGAGAACCATGGCACATTTTCCTGCTACGGACGAGACCGGCATGGAAAACGCGGGATCCAGGTATTCCAGTGTCAGCGGGTACTGCGAGAAAAGAGCGCCGCTGTAGAGATCGAGGCTGTCGGGAAGCGGGAGAAAGCCTGTTCCAAATACCAGAGCCATCATTGGAAAAAGCAGGGAGGCGTGAATTTGTCCCGCCAGCAGACCGGTTCCCAGCAGAAGAATCATCGGAGGCAGAACCGCCGCCAGCGCTGGCACCACGTACTCACCGACAGGGACGTCCCTGCCGAATAAGGCCAGCAGGAATCCAATTCCCAGGGCGGCCAGAAGAAGCACCAGCAAAAGCCAGGCAGCGGCCGCAGCGCCGCATTTTACGAGCCGGTAGACACTTGGATTCTGCGCGGCCGTGGTGGTCAGCACAGCTGTTCGGCGGGCCGTATTGCTGCACTGGTTCCACACAAGGAACAGCAGGGCCACGCAGAGCAGGGGCAGAAGCTGTGACAGATAGCTGCCAAAACTCCAGGGGGAAAAGGGCGCGGTATGGGCTGTGCCCAGAATCGTTGTGGTATTTAATAGCTGCCATCCATACCAGATGGTTACGGCGCTTAAGCCGAGGTAAAATTTGCTGAACACCATACGGCGCAGCTCATATCGGAATATCTTATTCACGTTCCACCTCCCCTTTCTTTAAGCCACAGGCATCTAAAAAATCCTTCAGCGTGATCATATCGGACGATCCGGAGGCCTGCCTGGTGTAGAGTTCGGACCAGATTTCATCAATTTTCTGCGGACCTGCCTTCTCGGCAGCGCGGTAGATCATCAGGGCGTTGCCGTCATACCAGTTGGCGCTGCTTCTGGAGGCCAGAATCTCATTTGAGTAGCGTTTGGGAAGGCGGTCTAAGTATTCCGGATGGCGCTGATAAAAGGACGCGTGCTGATCCTCCATGACAGCCTTCCATTTGTCTGTATAGTTTTCCCGGGCATAGTCTTCGCCCATAATTTCACTCATAAGACGGTAGGTGGTATAGACGGTGATTCCCTCGTCATTCCAGTCCTCGTCCTCCGGATCGTACAGCGTTGCGCCTAAGCCCCACCACTGGTGGATGATTTCATGGGCCAGGACCTCGGCGCTGGCCGGTCCTTTGTCCGGATTGTTGAGATTCTCGTCGCTGAAGTACGTTTCACCCATGCCGCTGATGCTGCGGTTAGCAAAACCGCCGAATTGAAATGCAGTCAGCTGGACGATCTTAAACGGTTTGTCTTCGGTAAAGGAACGGGGACCATAGTGGCTGGTGCAGTAGGCGATGGCCTGTTCCATCAGCTCCAGGGCTCCGTTTTCCAGGCGTGACTGGTATTTTTTGCTGTAGTAAAACTGGATAGGCATACCGCTGCCTGTGGCCAGCTCTTTATAGACATAGTCTCCGGCAAACAGCTGTATCCGATCGGTTCCCTGATCGGTAATAACCCAGCTGACGGTCCCGTCACGGTTATCGGAAAGCTGCTTTGGAGAACCGGTAGAGACGGGAGTCATGGCAGCCGGCAGCGTGATGGTTAAGGTGACAGGCGTATCTTCATCCTCCACGGGGGCGCAGCCTGCTACCGTGGGAGCGAGATGGTGGCTTGCAAGATAAATGCCTCTGCTGCTGATGTAGTTTCCGGACAGCTCCCGTTCCTGCGCATTCCAGATGCGGGGCATGCCTCCGTATGTAATCACAAGGCTGATTTCCTCATCCGCAGGCAGCGTACACCGCAGCTCTCTGGAAGCGATATAGTCATTTTTCAGATCCTCGAAAGGAAGCGGCTCCCCATTTGCAGTGATGGAACGGACACGATAGCCACTGTTTAAATTGAAGTAAAGCTCCTGTGGACTGCCGGAATTGTTGCGAATCTGCCAGGAGGCCTCCCCCGATAGAGTCCCCATCAGGAAGCTGTCGATGGTCACGTTCAGGGATGTACTCTCTGTGGTCAGATGTTCATGAAACCGATCGGCTGTCTCCATGGAAATCCAGTCCTCGGGACAGTGGTCTATAAAGGGCTGCCTGTTCCATAAAACAGCACCCAGAAGCAGAAGCAGTATGGAGAAAATAGGGAGTACCGGTCTTTTGATTCTGTGAATCAGGGAACCGGCTGCCCCTTTTCCGTACTGCCGGACACACAGAAGAGAGAGAAGCCAGCCGCCGCCCAGCAGGCACAGCCAGACCAGACGGCTGTAGAACGCGGTGCGCCATACGACAGCGCTCCCGAAGGCGTCGGACAGGGTGGAAACCAGAGGAATATTCCAGTGAGCGAGAAAGTACTGGCTGCACCAGCGGCTGCGCGAAAAGATCACAGCGACCAGCAGTGCAAGAACGCTCACATCCAGCCGTCCGGTTATCTGGATCGCCATGGCGGCAGCCAGAGTCCCCATGACAGGACCTGACAGCAGAAATAAGAGAACGGCCAGCCAGTAATCTGAGAAGGAGAACACGATATTTAATTTCCACATGGTGTACGGAAGGTAGAGAATTCCGACAGCCAGGGACGTCAGGACAGCCAGACTCAACACAGCCAGCAGCCGTATGGCGTGCATCTTCACTGGCGGGATAATCGTCTCTATGAGGGCTGCAGTGCCGCTGCGGGCGGGCTGATCCAGGGCCGCAAGGATCAGCAGGGCGAAGAGAAGCGTCCCTGCCATTCCGCCGGTCAGCATCGGATTCGCCAGATAGAGCGCGCCCATAGAATCTCCGATGGTAGGATGATAAAAGGAATAGCCGGCAATGGGGGCCAGCGCGGTCAGTGCGGCGGCCAGCCAGGCCAGACGATTCCGCATGAGACGGCCGAATTCCACACGAAAGAGTGAGGATGCATTCATATTATTGCTCCTCCTTCGTGATGAGGTAGAGATAAGCGTCCTCCAGTGTGGGTTCTGCCGCCTCGGCCTCCGGTGGAAGAGTTTTTGCCACGCCGCGGCAGAGCACACCCTTTGCCGTATTGATCCGGGAGGTGATGTGAAGGCCAGAATCTCTGCGTATACTGGCATCTTCAAGAAACACGCCCACATGCCCGGAAGCCTGGCGGATCAGCTCCTCCGGAGTACCTGTGAAAAGGATCCGGCCATGGTTGATGATGATGAGGCGGTTGCACACAGACTGTACATCGTCGATGATATGAGTGGACAGCAGCACCAGCCTGTTTTGTGCCGTTTCCGAAAATAAGTTCCGAAAGCGAATACGTTCCTCGGGATCCAGACCTACGGTAGGCTCATCGAATATCAGGAATTCAGGCATTCCCAACAGAGCCTGTGCGATTCCTACCCGCTGGCGCTGTCCGCCGGACAGAGTCCGTATACGGGTTTTGCGCAGCTCCTTTAAGCCGGTGGCAGCGAGCGCCTCGTCAATAGCGGCTCTGCTGTCAGGGCAGCCCTTGAGAGCAGCCATATAGTCCAGAAACTGCCAGACCGTAAGCTCGTCGTAAAGTCCGAAATGCTGGGGCAGGCAGCCGAGTTTTCCCTTTAAAGCTCTTTCACATTTCACCAGGGGCTCGCCGTCAACGGTTATACTTCCCGAGGACGGCAGAAGCCCTGCGACCAGCAGCTTCATCAGCGTTGATTTTCCGGCGCCGTTGGGGCCGAGAAGGCCGATGAGGCTTGGACTCTCCATCGTCAGGCTGATATCGTGAAGCGCCTGTTTTCCTGTTGGATAGATCATATTTACGTGTTCAATATTTATCCGCATATTGTTTTTCCTCCTGCGTGTATTCCCATTGATTATAAATGATCCATTTGGAGGTGAGATGGATTTTATGTGTAGTTTTCATGGAGACTGTCGTCTTTCTGACAACTGAAATTCACCGTTACCCGGACTCCGATCCCGGTATTCATGACCGTGCACGCGGCTTCATGACGGTCCAGAATCATCCTGGCAAGATAGAGCCCGAGACCGCTGCCTCCGGTCTCACGGCTGCGGGATGCCTCTACCCGGTAAAAGGGTTCAAAAAGGCGGGGGAGTGATTCTGGTGGGATGTGGACTCCGCTGTTCTCTATGTCCAGAATAAACCCCGTGTCCCCTTCGGAGAGAGTGACTGAAATAAGAGCCGCATCCGGTGAGTATTTCAAGGCATTGGTCAGCAGGTTGGATATGGCGCAGCTTAACAGGACCCGGTCTCCCTGGATCACGGCTTTTGGTGGTAAAGAGACGGATATCTGCTGTTCTTTCAGCTGGGCGAAATCCTCGGCCAGATCGAGCTGTTCCTGAATCAGTTCCGTCAAGCTGACCGGATCGCTGCGGACAGCGGAGTCGTCCTGTTCCATACGGAAAATCGTCAGCATTTCCTGAATCAGCTTCTCCATGCGGCCGGTTACAGCGAGAGACCGGGCCAGATATTTATCCCGGTCCTGATAGATGTCCACCCCGGCCAGCATACCGGAAAGCTGTCCTTTCAGGACTGTAACCGGTGTTTTCAGTTCGTGGGAAGCGGCGGCAAAAAAGGCGGACCGGCGGTGTTCCATCTCGCGTTCCCGGTCAATGTCCTCCTGAAGAGAAGCGTTCGCATCCCGGAGCTCCGACAATGCGTCTCTGAGATGATCGGAGAGTTCGTTTAAATTTCTGCCAAGCATACCGATTTCATCTTTTCGTGTCTCCGGACATTTCCAGTCGAAATCGAGGGACGCCAGCTTTCGGGAGATACCGCTGAGCCTGACAATGGGCCGGGTGATGCAGCGGGAGTAAAAAAGAGCCCCCAGCAGGGAGATGACAAACATAATCAGAATAAGACAGGGCAGCACACGCCGCATGGCCTCGGAGGTCTCATTGACAGCGGAAACACGGATAACGACGCTTAAATCATACGGCTTGCCGCTTCCCTTGAACGTTACGGCCGCATCCCAGTCCGTACTCGTATATTCGACTTCCGAGGAATCGGAAACGACTGCGGTAGCAGTGGAACGGCATGTGGATACGGAAGAGCCATCATCTTCTATGATGACTGAATCCACAGCCTCCTCCTCCGGTGCATTGCCGGGCAGGAGGGACGTTTCTCCGTCTCCGGCCGTAATCAGAATCTCCGCGTTGTTCTCCTTCTCAAAACGGGAGATCAGCGGACCGCTTTCCTCAAAGGTCGTTTCCCCTAAATCGCTGATCAGCCGGTCCACCTTTTCGTTTAAATTATCGGCAATGATGGAGCGATAGGATATCGGCGTCGCCCATGCGAGAAAGAGATAGGTTACACTGCTGGATATGAGCAGAATCACGATCGTCATCAAGAAAATGCGCGCTGTCAGACTTGTCCGGATATCAATGAATCTTTTCAACACGGTATCCCACCCCCCTTACCGTTTCAATATAGTCACGGTTCAGCTTCTTTCGCAGATTTTTGATATGGCTGTCCACGATGCGCTCATCACCGATAAAATCGTAATTCCATAGTTGTCCCAACAGCACAGAACGGGTCAGAACACGCCCCTGATTCTGTAAAAGCTCTTTTAAAAGTTCAAATTCCCGGGTGGTCAGATCGAGCAATGCTCCATCTACGGTTACCCGGTACGCGTCTAAGTCCATGACGATGTCACGGTAGATGAGCTGACGGCTTTCTGCATCAGACCCGGTCCGGCGCAGGACCGCGGCAATTTTTCTCAAAAGTATGGGCATGGAAAATGGTTTTGTCACGTAGTCATCGATCTGCAGATCGAATCCGCGGATCTGGTTTTCCTCTGTATCCAGAGCCGTCACCATGATGACCGGCACATCAGATTCCCTGCGGATGAGCTCGCATACGCCGTAGCCGTCGATCTTGGGAAGCATTAAGTCCAGCAGGATTAAATCCCAGCTTTCCCGGTGGAAACAGTCCATCGCCTGGATTCCGTCACTGGCCGCAGACACGCTGTAACCGGCGTCACGCAGATATGCACAAAGCATTTCCTGAATATCGGGTTCGTCTTCAATAACTAAAATTCGTTTCATAGGTTACTCCTCCTGTAAGCCAGTATATCATGGCTCTTTGAATTTTGCGTGGAGTTTTCTGAGATTCTTTCTTTAAATTATTTGTTTAAATACAGTTATATTGGCAGGGAGAGAATGTAAACTTTATAATGATATAAGTTGACATTTGCGTTATTTATTGGTAATATCTATATTATTACAATTGTAAACTTAATATATATTATAGTTTACAATCAAAAAAGCAACAGGAGGAACTATGGCAGAAAGAGCAGAAAAGAAACTACAATACACCTCGGCGATAAACCTTACATACACCGCCATGTTTACAACGCTGATTGCCGCCGGAGCGTTTATCAAAATTCCGGTGCCCGTGGTGCCGTTTACGCTTCAGTTTTTATTTACCATGCTGGCGGGGCTGCTGTTAGGCGGAAAGGGCGGAGCGCTCAGTGTAGCCCTCTATATGATATTAGGCTTGGCCGGGCTTCCGATTTTTGCGGAAGGAGGCGGGCTCTGGTACCTTTTAAAACCCAGCTTCGGTTATATCATCGGTTTCTGTCTGGCAAGCTATGTAACTGGAAAAATGGTTGAAAAGCAGTATCCACTGACGATTAAAAAGCTGCTGACCGCAAATTTCACCGGTCTGTTCATCGTTTACGGCGTGGGGATGATTTATTACTATATTATCTGCAATTTCATCATCAATACGCCGATCGGACTGTGGCCTCTGTTTTTGTACTGCTTTATTCTGGCAGTTCCGGGTGATCTCTGTTTGTGCGTTCTGGCCGCGTATCTTGTAAAGCGCATTCAGCCTGTTATGAGGAAAATGAGGGGAATGGGAATATGATTGAAGAGTTAAAGGAACGGGTATTGGCAGGAGAACAGATTAATCGGGCAGAAGCGCTGTGTCTGGCAGAGGCGCCGTTAAAGGAGCTGACCGAAGCAGCGGATGAAATCCGTACCCGCTTTTGCGGCCGCACATTTGACCTGTGCACAATTATCAATGGAAAATGCGGCAGATGTTCGGAGGACTGTAAGTACTGCGCCCAGAGTGTCCATTACCACACCGCCTGCACCGGGGCATATGAGCTCCTGTCAACGGAAAAGCTTGTGGAACAGGCAAAATATAACGCGGAACAGGGCGTCCTTCGTTATTCCATTGTGACCTCCGGAAAAAGGCTTTCTGACCGGGAAGTGGATGCAGTTTGTGAAAGCATACGCGAAATAAGAGCGCAGGTCGGAATTTTGGTATGCGTTTCTTTCGGGCTCTTATCAGAAAGGCAGTTTGAGAAACTGAAACGTGCCGGGGCATCACGGGTTCACTGTAATCTGGAGACGTCTGAGCGCTATTTCCCCCAGGTCTGCACCACGCACACCTACCGCGATAAGATTGAGACCTTAAAGGCCGCCGTAAGAGCCGGGCTTGACGTCTGTTCCGGCGGCATCATTGGCCTGGGAGAGACTATGGAGGATCGTATCGATATGGTCCTGACTGCCAGGGGACTGGGCGTTAAATCGATTCCGGTAAATCTGCTGAATCCGATTCCCGGAACCCCTTATGAACATAATCCGGTTCTCACCAACGAAGAATTATGCCGGACGGCGGCCGTATTCCGTTTTCTGATCCCGGATGCCTCCATACGCCTGGCAGGCGGCCGGGGGCTGGTGGAGGATAAAGGGAAAATGTGTTTTAAGAGCGGGGCTAACGCAGCCATAAGCGGAGATATGCTGACCACCGCAGGGATTACGGTACAGACGGATATGGAACTGCTGAAAAACATTGGATACGAGGTAAAATTGGACGATGAGTAAAAATATCTTTATCACCGGGACCGGGACGGATATCGGAAAAACGTTTGTGACTGGTCTGATTGTCAAAAAGCTGCATGAGAGCGGACGCAGCGCCGCCTACTATAAAGCTGCCATGAGCGGAAATGAACGCAGGGAAGATGGGAGCCTGATACCGGGGGATGCGCTGTATGTAAAGACAGTCTCCGGCATCGGACAGCCTTTGGAGGAAATGTGTCCGTACATCTATGAAAATGCCTTTTCGCCTCACCTTGCCTCGCGGCTTGAGGGAAATCCGGTGCAGATGCAGGTGGTGAAAGAGGGCTTCGAAGCCGTAGGCCGGAAGTATGAATACGTCACCATGGAGGGCAGCGGCGGCATCCTCTGTCCCCTCTGTTACGACGAAGCAAAGATTCAGCTGGAGGATGTGATCCGGGAACTGGGACTGGCCTGCCTGATCGTCGCAGACGCGGGGCTCGGCACAATCAACGATGTGGTCCTCACGGCCGGGTACATGCGCGCCCGGAATATTCCTGTGAAAGGAATTATTTTCAACCATTACCATGCCGGAGATGTGATGGAGGAGGACAATCGGAACATGTGTGAATCGCTGACAGGCCTTACCGTGCTGGCCTGTGTCAAAGACGGCGATACGGAGCTGGCCATGGAGGCAGAGGCGCTGGCGTCGTTATATGAGCCGGGAGAGGAGGTATCCATATGATCTGGTATCCATATCAGCAGATGAAGACGATGAAACCGCCTTATAGGATTGTCAACGCGGAGGGTGTCTGTCTTTATACGGAGGATCGGAAACTGATAGACTCTGTATCGTCCTGGTGGAGCGTGATTCACGGATATAAGCATCCGGTGCTGACTGAGGCGGTCAAGTCTCAGGCGGACTGCTTTTCCCATGTCATGCTGGGGGGACTGACCCATGAACCGGTGGAAAAGCTGTCGGCCAAACTACAGGAATGGCTGCCGGGAGATTTAGACTACTGCTTCTTTTCGGACTCCGGAAGCGTGGCGGTGGAGGTGGCCCTGAAAATGGCGCTGCAATTCTATACAAACCGGAATATCAGACGGGAGAAAGTCCTGTCTCTGACTCATTCTTACCACGGCGATACCTTTAAAGCGATGGAGGTAGGAGACGATGAGGATTACCACTTCGCCTTCGGGGAGAAAAAGAATGTTATTCATATACCGACGGAAATACCGGCGCTGGAGGAAGCATTTTACCTTCATCACGACGAACTGAACTGCCTGATCGTCGAACCGCTTCTGCAGGGGGCCGGTGGCATGCTTATGTACGACATATCTTTCTTAAAGCGGGCCAGAGAGCTGTGCGATGAGTATGATGTGCTTCTGATCTTCGATGAGGTGGCCACCGGCTTTGGCCGGACAGGGCACCGGTTTGTGGCCGATCTGGTATGCCCGGATATTCTGGTGCTGGGAAAGGCGCTGACCGGCGGCTATATCGGGCACGCGGTGACGGTTGCGAACCATAAGGTATACCAGGGCTTTTACGGGGATGATCCCTTCCTGGCGCTGATGCATGGCCCTACTTTTATGGGAAATGCCCTGGCCTGCAGCGTGGCGTTAAAATCGATTGAACTTTTCGAGTCGGAAGACTATATGGCGAAAATCAGCCGGATCGCGGCAATTACCAGGAGAGAGATGGAGGGCTTCGAGGACAGCCGCATAAAAGAGGTGCGCATGATGGGGGGCTGCGTCTGCGTGGAGGTCTTCGATCCGGCTGTATTGGAGGGATACCAGCAGTTCGCATTTGAACGGGGCGTATTCAGCCGTCCGTTTTTGAGATATCTGTACGCGATGGTTCCGTATGTGATCGAGGAGGCGGAGCTGGTAATGGTATTGGATACGATGAAGGCCTGGTTTCAGAGGCGTTAATCAGGGCATTGCATGCCTGATCAGGTTTTCGGACGGGATAAGCCTGTAATCTGATAAATAAAACGGTAATCTGATAAAAGAGATGGGCTGATGGTTAAAAAATATATTTAACCGTCAGCCCATTTTGTATGCTCCGGATTCACTGTGTTCCTGATCCGCTATATTCCTGATTCATTGATAACGGGATCTGTTCCTTAAATGCAGCGGTTGGCTGACAAATATTGTTGTCAAAATATGTTGACAAGGAAAGTTGTCAATGCTATACTGAGGTGACAAGAATAGTTGTCAATTTGCAAATGGTAATTGTCATATGGAAAGGAGAGCTATGCCATTATATAACAGGTTGAAGGAACACCGGGCAAGGCTCGGCGTGAATCAGGCGGAGTTGGGTAATCTGGCAGGTGTGTCCAGGCAGACGATCAGCTTAATAGAGCGGGGCGATTACTCCCCCTCGGTGACATTGGCGCTTAAGCTGGCACGGATTCTGTCCGTGACAGTGGAAGACATTTTTGCGTATGAAGAGGAGGAGACAAAATGAAAGTGAAAAATTCATATTTAAAATTAATGCTGTGGACTTTGTCAGGGGCGGCGATTGGAGCCGGGCTTGGAGCCGGATCCATCTTATTTGCAAAAGGGAGGGCTGCATCCCTGGCAGAACTGCTGTATGTGGGAGCAGTGCGGTCTGCCTTATGGATTCAGCTGATAGTCTGGCTGGTACTGGGAGGCTGCTCCCTGGTTTTGATGAACAAGGCAAAAAAGTGGTCTCCCCTTATGGATTCCGATGAGGAAGGCGTAACGGAGAAAAAGGTAGGCAACGCTCAGAATACTGTTTTGACTCTTACCAATGTCAATTTGGTCATTCAGTTTATGGCATTCGGCATAGGATTCGATAAGAGAAACACGTTTGCGCTTTTGTCTGTGGTCGTATTTTTAGTATCCACAATCTCCATGGTCTGTGTGGAAATAGCGGTTATCAAACAGGTGAAAAAGACGAATCCACTGAAAAAGGGAGATCCTGCGGATTTGTCCTTTTTGAGGACGTGGGAAGAGAGCTGTGATGAAGCGGAACGGCTGCAGATTTACCGCTGCGGCTATAAGGCATTTCAGATAACGAGACATTCACTTTTGTTTGGACTTGTGATCGCATTTATAGGAAAGATAAACATGGGAACGGGCAGTATGTCGATCCTGCTGTTAGGCCTGATCATGTTGATTCAAAGCATTTCCTATGGAATCTATTCCTTGAGAGAAGGAAAAGGATTGCGGGAATAGGATTGTAATTTCACATGATATGAGGGCATGATATAAAGAAAAGGAAGTGATTTGCCGAAATCACTTCCTTTTCTTTATATCCTTACGGCTGCAGACCGAATATCCGCGTTACTTAAGGCCCATTTCTTCCCGAACTTCCATGAAGCATTTTACAATAAAATCAATGTCTTCTTTTGTATGGCTTGCGCATACCTGGGTGCGGATTCTCGCCTTCCCCTTTGGTACGACCGGGAACGAGAAAGCCACGACATAGACACCCTTTGCCATCATTCTCTTTGCAAATTCTCCAGCCAGTTTTTCATCATACAACATGACCGGCACGCAAGGGTGGGTTCCCGGAATGATATCGAATCCGTTGTCCGTCAGCTGCTTTCTGTAGTATGCGGTGGTTTCCTCAAGATGATCCCGCAGCTCCGTGCTTTCCTCCAGCATGTCAAACAGCTCTAAGCTGGCGCCGACGATCGCAGGGGCCAGAGTGTTGGAGAATAAGTATGGACGGCTTCTCTGACGAAGCAGATCGATGATTTCCCTGCGTCCGGAGGTGTATCCGCCTGACGCTCCGCCCAGGGCCTTGCCGAGAGTACCAGTGATAATATCCACGCGGCCTTCCACGCCGTTGTATTCTGCCGTTCCGCGGCCGTGCTTTCCGATGAAGCCTACCGCGTGGCTGTCATCCACCATGACCAGCGCATGGTACTGGTCTGCCAGATCACAGACACCCTTTAAGTTGCAGATAATTCCATCCATGGAGAAAACGCCGTCTGTGGCGATCAGCTTGATTCTTGCTCCGGCAGCATCCGCCTCCTGAAGCTTCTTTTCCAGATCGGCCATATCATTATTTTTGTAACGATACCGTTTGGCCTTGCAGAGCCGGACGCCGTCGATGATGGAAGCGTGGTTTAACTCGTCGCTGATAACCGCATCGTTCTCTGTGAGAATCGTCTCAAACAGGCCGCCATTGGCATCGAAGCAGGAGGAGTAAAGAATCGTATCATCTGTCCCAAGGAAAGTGGAAATCTTTGCTTCCAGTTCCTTATGAATGTCCTGGGTTCCGCAGATGAAACGGACAGAAGCCATGCCGTAGCCCCGGTTGTCGTACGTTCTCTTTGCTGCATCGATCAGTCTCTGGTTGTCGCCAAGGCCAAGATAGTTGTTCGCGCACATGTTGATGACCTCCCGGCCATCCTCCAGCTTTACGCGGGCGCCCTGGGCGGAAGCGATCGGTGCTTCTCCCTTAAACAGGCCGGCTTCCCTGATGTCCTCCACTTCTTTCGTATAAATACTTAAAATATCGTTTTTGCGTGCCATCTTCAAATCTCCTTTTCCTTAATCATTGATATGGGACCAGTCCAGAATTACTTTGCCCGACTGTCCGGAAATCATAGCTTCAAATCCCTTTTCGTAATCGCGGATATCAAACCGGTGAGTGATAATCGGCGATATATCCAGACCGGCCTGAACCATGGTGGTCATCTTATACCAGGTATCCCAGACCTTTCTGCCGTAAATACCGCGAAGATTCAGGCCATTGAATATAACGGTCTCTAAGTCAACCGTGGTTTCCCGTCCCTGAAGTCCCAACAGTGCAATCTTACCGCCGTGCTTCATGTTATGGATCATATCGGAAAGACCGGCCGGACTTCCGGACATCTCCATGCCCACGTCAAAGCCTTCCGTCATCCCGATGGATTTCATCACATCGGCCAGCGTCTCTTTTCTTAAGTTGACCGTTCTTGTAGCCCCCAGCTTCTTCGCCAGATCCAGCCGGTAATCGTTTAAATCCGTCACGACCACATGGCGCGCTCCGCAGAATTTTGCGATGGCCGCGGCCATGATACCGATAGGGCCTGCCCCGGCAATCAGGACGTCCTCGCCCAGAAGGTCGTAGGAGAGCGCTGTATGGGTGGCGTTGCCGAACGGATCGAAGATGGAGTAGAGCTCCTCCGGAATATTCGGATTACAGGGCCACACGTTGGAGGACGGAATCACCAGATATTCCGCAAACGCTCCGTTTCGGTTTACACCGACTCCTTTTGCATCCCGGCAGTTTTCCTTATGGCCTTCCAGACAGTTCCGACACTTACCGCAGGTGATATGGCCTTCACCGGATACCAGATCCCCCACCTGATGTCCGGTTACGCCCGCGCCTGTCTCCACGATCTCGCCCACATATTCATGGCCTGCGGTAAGGCCGATCGGAATGGTGTGCTGTGCCCAGTCATTCCATTGATAGATGTGTACGTCCGTACCGCAGATGGCCGTCTTATGGATCTTGATTTTTACATCGTTCGGTCCAACGGCCGGAACCGGCACGCGCTCCATCCAGAGCCCTTCCTCCGCTTTCTTTTTCGTCAATGCCCACATGGTTTGTTCCTGCATGATATTACCCCCTTTAAACTGTTTGATTATGGAAAATACTGTTTCCGTGTATCTGATACCTACATTATAAGGGGCGGCAGGACAAATAGCAAGAAAAATATTCCGTATTGGGCGGACATTTTCGAAAGAAGTGTATTTGTATCACGAACACGAACGATTGTTTTTTTCTGGCATACACTTGGGAATCCCGATGGAATCCTGAGCGCTTTCCCGGCTCAATTATCTGTTGCTGCTGACGGTCGCCTGTGTTAAACTACTGTGTAGTAATACAGAGGATTGGCAGGCAGAAGGAGGGACTATGGTAAGATACGTACTACAGGAAGATAAAGAAATGATTCTGTCTATGATGGAATTGGTGAAAGATGATTTCGCCGGATATAAGGAAGAGGATTTTCTGGCGGCACTCAGTGAGGCAATCGGTAAGAACGAGGCTTTCATAGACGACAGGAACGGCACGTCGGCAGGTCTGATTCTATTCACAAAGGCGGGAAAAGAACTCACGTTTCTGGCGGCCCATCCGGATTATCGGAAAAATGGGGTGGCAAAAGGGCTGATTCGAAAGATGGCAGAGTGCTTTAAAGCCGGCGATCAGGTCTCTGTCGTTACGTTTCAGGACGGTGATCCAAAGGGAATCGCAGCGCGGGCATGTTACCATTCCTGCGGGTTTACAGATGCGGAGGAACTCGTTGTATTTGATTATCCCTGTCAGAAGATGATTTTGAAATTATAAAGGGGTATTGTGCAATTTGACAATTATATATCACATACGGAGGCATGTGTATATACAATGTATACAAATATATTTTGACTTTTGGGAAATGTAGGAATATAATAAAATTATGAAAGAAGGAGGTACTTATGGATACAAAAGCGAAAAAACTGACCAATGAAGTAGGAGCACCTGTCGCTGAAAATGAGCATTCGCTGACCGCGGGTCCAAGAGGCCCTGTCATGATGCAGGATGTCTGGCTTTTGGAGAAATTAGCACATTTTGACAGAGAAGTAATTCCTGAGAGGCGTATGCATGCCAAAGGCTGGGGCGCTTATGGGACCTTTGAATGTACCGGGGATATCTCCGCTTTTACGAAGGCAAAGGTGCTGCAGAAGGGCACAAAAACAGATCTTTTTGTACGTTTTTCAACGGTAGCGGGAGAACGGGGCGCGGCTGACGCAGAGCGTGATATCCGCGGCGTGGCGATCAAGTTTTATACAGAAGAAGGAAACTGGGATCTGGTCGGAAATAATACACCAACCTTCTTCCTCCGTGATGTGCATAATTTCCCGGATTTGAACCGTGCGGTAAAACGCGATCCTCAGACCGGCATGCGCTCTGCGCAGAATAACTGGGATTTCTGGACGCTGCTGCCGGAGACGTTCCATCAGACGACCGTTGTGATGTCTGACCGCGGAATTCCCGCGTCTTTCCGTCATATGAATCTCTATGGAGAACATACCTTTAGTTTTTACAATAAAGACAATGAGCGATTCTGGTGTAAATTCCATTTTATTACCCAGCAGGGAATTAAAAACCTGACGGACGAAGAGGCCGGGGCGCTGATCGCAAAAGACAGGGAGAGCCATGGCCGTGATTTGTATGAGTCGATCGTAAAGGGCGAATATCCGCGCTGGACTATGTATGTCCAGATTATGACAGAGGAACAGGCGAGGAATCATTATGAAAATCCGTTTGATATCACAAAGATCTGGCGTCATAAGGAATTCCCGCTTCAGAAGGTGGGCGTGCTGGAGTTAAACCGCAATCCGGAAAACTATTTCGCAGAAGTCGAGCAGTCCGCGTTTACACCGGCCCATGTCGTTCCCGGAATCGGTTTTTCACCGGATAAGTTCCTGCAGGGCCGTTTATTTGTCTACGGCGACGCGCAGAGATACCGTCTGGGCATCAACTACAATCAGATTCCGGTCAATCGTCCCAAGGTCGAAGTTCACGATTACCACAGAGACGGACTCATGCGGACGGACGGCAATTACGGCGGCGCTCCCGCCTATTCACCGAACAGCATGGGAGACTGGGCGGCTCAGCCTGACGTCATGGAACCGCCGCTGGATTTATCCGGGGCGATGTATGCCTACGATCCTCAGGACGATCCTACAGACGACTGCTTCCGGGCAGGCGGCGACCTGTGGAGAGTACTGAAAGAGGACAAGCGGGAGCTGCTGATCGGCAACACCGCGAGAAATATTGCGCCTGTCACGGAGAATATCAAATACCGCCATGCCGTTCATTGCTGCTGGGCCGATGAAGAGTATGGCATTCGGATCACGGAGGCCATAGGCCTTGACTTAAACCGCGTTCTGGAACTGGCGGAGCCTCACAGCCATGAGAAGCTGATTCAGGCTACGCTAAACTGACATTCAGGGAAGAGATGGTTCCGTCCGGGGATCGTCAAAGCAGATTTCTATTATTGAAGACACAGGAAAAAGCAAGGCTTTTGGGGAAGACTTAAGAAGCCTTGCTTTTTCCTGTGTCGGAGGTACCGTACTGATTTCCTTTATCGGGCAAATGTTGCTTTCGTCCGGACAATTTGGTATACTTTTCTAATAGAAAACAGTAACCGGACGCGGAAGCACACAGAGGAAGCACACAGCGAATTCCCGCAGAGGAGGATGAGCGATGAAGGTAAAAACGGTAACCAGATATAAAAATCCCGGATACCCGGTAAAAGAGGAGATACTGGCGGATCCGCAGCTGCTGAGACGAATTCCGTCCAGATGGGAAAAGAACGCATACGTTATGACGGCATTAGGTCTGACTGTATCCTTAAGCGCCTGCGGTGCAAGCGCGGAAGGCGCCCAGGGAGCATCGGATCGGGTCGCTCCGGTCTTTATTCACGGCGGTGGAAGCGGGGCCTACGGCTGTGTTGCGGTCGTTTCGCCATACTTTCTGTCTGAAGAGGAGGCATTTGAGATCATACGGGCGGAGGCGGAAAGCTACGGCGGCCTCATACTGACACAGGAGGCCGCGCCGGAGTTGAAAAATGTAAAGCTACCCGTCACGCATATCTATCCCGAATCAGAAAAGGCGAAAGAAAAAACAGTGAAAGGCAGTCTCCAGACAGATGGCTGGGATCCTGATAAAAAGATCGCCATAGAGTTCGTGTCCAAGTCAGATGTCGGAAACTGGAATGAGACGGAAGAAGGCGTATATGCAACCGTAGAGGGCTATGCGATCCAGGATACCGCGGTGAGGCTGCAAAAAAGCCTGGAAAAGGCCTCTCCGGAAGAGGTCGTAGGAATATTCTATGATCCTTATGACTACGGCGATTTGATCGAAGAATACAATAAAATCCAGAAGAAGTACGAAGGCAGAGAGGGAAACTACTGGGCGGCCATGTCAGAAGAGCAGGATGAGATGGCACGGGCAGCTGCCGAAGAGAATTTAAAGGCGCAGGTAAGGGACTTCATAGACTGGCTGAAGGGACAGGGGGTAATCTGATGCATATGACCCTGCACCTGACCAATGACTGTAATTTGCAGTGCAGTTACTGTTACGTATGTCAGAAACCGGAGTATATGAACCGTTCCACCGCGGAACACGCAGTCCGTCTGGCAGCCGCTTCCGGAGAGCCTTCCTGCGGTATTATATTCTTTGGAGGGGAACCTCTTTTGTGCCGCGATACGATTCGCGATACGGTGGCATACTGCAGGGCCATGGAAAGGGAAAGGCCAGTCCGGTTTCATTTTAAGATGACGACCAATGGAACGCTGCTGGACCGGGAATTTCTGGAGTTTTCCCGAAAAGAGAATATATTTATCGCTCTGTCCCACGACGGAACGAGAGCGGCTCACGATTTCTTCAGGCGGGATCACGGCGGAGCGGGCACGTATGACCGCCTGGAAGCCGTGACGGACATGCTCCTGGCCTCGCGCCCCTATGCGCCGGTTATGATGACCGTCTCGCCGGAAACAGCGGCAGAGTATGCGCAGGGGGTGAAGGAGCTGTGGCAGAAGGGATTTCATTACTTCATCTGCAGCCTGAATTACGCGGGGAACTGGACGAAGGAATCGGTTCGCGAATTAAGACGCCAGTACCGGGAACTGGCTGATTTTTACTATAAACTGACGAAGCGGGAGGAGAAATTTTATTTTAGCCCCTTTGAGGTGAAGATAGCCAGCCATATACAGGGAAAACAGTACTGCCACGAACGGTGTGAGCTGGGGAGAAAACAGATATCCGTCGCCCCTGACGGCCTCCTCTATCCCTGTACCCAGTTTGTGGGACACAGAGAGTTCTCGATCGGGGATGTCGCGGGCGGAATCGATGAGAAAAAGCGCACGAAGCTGTTTGAACGCAATGAACTGGAAAAAGAGGAGTGTAAGGGATGTGCCGTCATCGGCCGCTGCAACTGTCACTGCGGCTGCCTGAATTATCAGGTGACAGGCAGTATAGACCACGTGGCCCCCATGCTGTGCCAGCATGAACGAATCGTGATACCAGTCGTTGACAAGCTGGCAAAACGGCTGTTCCAGGAACGAAACGGAATGTTTATACAGAAGCATTACAACGATGTGTTTCCGCTGATCTCCATGGTGGAAGACATGGTGAAACCGGAAAAACGAGGCACGCAGTTATCCGGTGAAACAATTTTTCCGAAGCATAAAAGCACCGACAACGATTGATTTCAACCGTTATCGGTGCTTTTGGATTTTTACATTAGAAAAGTAAGGTTATTCTTTATCCCTGATCTCGCTGTGAAGAGACTGGAGGGAATGAACCTCTCCCTGCCCGTGTTCCTTCACATACCGGATGCCGCTGGCCGTTGCTTTGGCGGCGGCGATGGTGGTCATATATGGAACTTTTCCCTTGATGGCGGCCTTTCTCAAATAGCTGTCATCATGGATGCTGTCTTTTCCGACCGGGGAGTTGACAATTAACTGGATCTGTCCGTTGGTGATCATATCCAGGATGTTGGGGCGTCCTTCGTAGAGCTTGTTGACGCGCGTCGCCGGAATTCCGGCGGCCTGGATCAGTTCGCAGGTATTGCCGGTTGCCACAATCTTAAATCCATCCTCAAGGAAGCTTCTCGCAACGTCCACGACCTCCGCCTTATCCTTGCGGTTGACGGAAATGAGCACGGTTCCTTCCAGCGGCAGTTTGTTCTGTGTCGCCTCCTGAGCCTTATAGAACGCTTCGCCGTAGGAGTGGGAGAGTCCCAGCACTTCTCCGGTAGAACGCATCTCCGGCCCTAAGATCGGGTCTACTTCCTGGAACATATTGAACGGGAATACCGCTTCCTTTACGCCGTAGTTCGGAATTGTCTGTTCCTTTAAAGTCGGCACAGGGGACGGACGTCCGGTCAGTTCGGAGGTGATGATATCGGTAGCCAGCGGCACCATACGGATGTTGCAGACCTTGGATACCAGCGGTACGGTACGGGAAGCGCGCGGGTTGGCCTCCAGAACGTATACTTTATCATTTTCAATGGCGTACTGCATATTCATCAGACCGACCACGTGCATCTCTTCCGCGATTTTGCGGGTGTACTCTTTGATTGTCTCCACATTTTCCGGAGAAATCTGTACGGACGGAATGATACAGGCGGAGTCACCGGAGTGAACGCCGGCCAGCTCGATATGTTCCATGACTGCAGGCACAAACGCATGGGTGCCGTCGCTGATGGCGTCTGCCTCACATTCCATCGCGTGATTTAAGAAGCGGTCGATCAGAATGGGACGGTCAGGAGTCACTCCGACTGCGGCCTTCATGTAACCGATCATGCTCTCGTCGTCGTAGACGACCTCCATGCCGCGTCCGCCCAGCACATAGGAAGGACGAACCATCACCGGATAGCCAATCTTCGCCGCGATTGCCAGCGCTTCTTCCACGTCCACCGCCATACCGGACTCGGGCATCGGAATCTCCAGTTTCTCCATCATGGCCCGGAATAAATCGCGGTCCTCGGCGAGATCGATGACAGAAGGCGGTGTTCCCAAAATCTTCACGCCGTTCTTTTCCAAATCCGCCGCAAGATTTAACGGTGTCTGGCCGCCGAACTGGGCGATCACGCCTGCCGGCTGTTCCTTCTTATAAATACTCAGCACATCCTCCAGCGTCAGCGGCTCGAAATACAGCTTGTCCGAGGTATCGTAATCGGTGGATACGGTCTCCGGATTACAGTTGACGATGATGGTCTCAAATCCCAGCTTCTTAAGAGCGAGAGAGGCGTGTACACAGCAGTAATCGAATTCTATGCCCTGGCCGATCCGGTTGGGACCGCCGCCGAGAATCATGATCTTTGGCCTGGCTGTGCTGACCGGGTTCTGATCCGGCGCGTTGTAGGTGGAGTAGTAGTAAGCGCTGTCCTCAGTACCGCTTACGTGAATACCTTCCCACGCTTCCTCCACACCGATGGCGATACGGCGGCTGCGAATGGTTTCCTCCGGAATCTGGAGCAGCTGGCTTAAGTATTTGTCGGAGAAACCGTCTTTTTTAGCGGTGGTGAGCATATCGTCAGACGGGAGTCCGCCTCTGCAGGCGAGGAGTGCTTCCTCCTCCTCAACCAGTTCCTTCATCTGCTCGATAAACCAGGCCTTAACCTTGGTAATCTCATGGATTTCTTCCACAGAAGCGCCTTTTCTCAGTGCCTCATACATGATGAAATGGCGTTCGCTGGAAGGGGTAATCAGCATGTGGAGAAGCTGTTCTTTCGTGTACGTATCGAAATCCTTCGCATGGCCCAGACCAAAACGTCCCGTCTCCAGGCTGCGGATCGCCTTCTGGAAGGCTTCCTTATAGGTTTTGCCGACACTCATAACCTCGCCGACGGCGCGCATCTGGGTTCCCAGCTTGTCCTCCACGCCTTTAAACTTTTCAAATGCCCAGCGGGCAAATTTGATAACCACATAATCGCCGTCCGGCACGTATTGATCCAGGGTGCCGTACTTTCCGCACGGAATGTCCTTTAAGGTCAGGCCGGTAGCCAGCATGGCGGACACAAGGGCGATGGGGAAGCCGGTGGCCTTGGAAGCCAGCGCGGAGGAGCGGGAGGTACGCGGATTAATTTCGATGACAATAATGCGGTCAGAAACAGGATCATGGGCAAACTGTACGTTGGTGCCGCCGATTACCTGCACCGATTCCACAATTCGGTAGGCCTGTTCCTGAAGGCGCTTCTGGCATTCTTCAGAGATGGTCAGCATGGGGGCAGAACAGAAGGAATCTCCCGTATGAACGCCTAACGGATCTATATTTTCAATAAAGCATACGGTGATCATACGTCCTTCCCTGTCACGGACGATCTCCAGCTCCAGCTCCTCCCATCCGAGAATGGATTCCTCTACCAGAACCTGGCCTACCAGGCTGGCCTGTAAGCCTCTGGCGCAGACTGTCTGAAGCTCATCCCTGTTGTATACGAGACCGCCGCCGGCGCCTCCCATGGTATAAGCCGGGCGCAGAACGACCGGGTAGCCCAGCTGGTCCGCGATCTTCAGCGCCTCGTCCACACTGTAAGCCACCTCGCTGCGCGCCATCTCGATCCCAAGTTCATTCATGGCCTTCTTGAATTCGACACGGTCCTCGCCGCGTTCGATGGCATCCACCTGTACACCGATGACCTGTACGTTATATTTTTCCAGAATTCCTGCTTTATTAAGCTCGGAACAAAGGTTTAAGCCAGACTGGCCGCCGAGATTGGGAAGCAGGGCATCGGGCCGTTCCTTTGCTATAATCTGCTCTAAGCGTTCCACATTCAATGGCTCGATGTAAGTTACATCCGCTGTCTCCGGGTCTGTCATAATCGTAGCCGGGTTGGAATTAACCAGTACAATTTCGTATCCCAGTTTCCGAAGCGCTTTGCAGGCCTGAGTACCGGAGTAGTCAAACTCGCATGCCTGACCAATGATGATTGGGCCGGAACCGATAATTAGTACTTTGTGAATATCCGTTCTCTGTGACATAATAATGTCCTCCTTGTAAAATGTTTGTAACAGTTCAGACGGCGGGAAAATTGGCGCAGGAAGCAGCGTCAAGCTTACTTGTAAGCGGCTTTATGCACCAATTTTCACATCGGATGAATATCCGATGCTTCCTGACCGGATTTTTCGGTCAAGAAAATGAGCCGTCTGAACTGTCACAAATGTAGACTCATCTATAGATACATAATTCAGTCCGTCAGGGACAGGAAGAAACCGCTTCTGAGTCCGGGTGGTTTCTCTTCAGTCTATTCTAGTATAAGGCGGCTCAGTTTGAAAGTATTTTTTTCAATAATTGGCAAAAATAATGCATATTTTTCCCTTTTGGGGTGGGTAAATTTTCAACCTTCCCGTATTTATATTCGGTGCTTATAATTACTTATAATAAAAGAGAATGAAAGAGAAAACGGGACGCCGTTTCAGGAGGGACACGATGAAATTTACAGAAGGATACTGGTGTATAAAAAAGGAGATGACACCGCTTTATGCGGTGGAGTATGCGGACAGCAGACGGAACGATAACGAACTGATCGTCTATGCGCCGGGAAAACACATAGCAGACCGCGGCGACTGTCTGAACCTGGGCATGCTGACGATCCGGCTGACCAGCCCGATGGAGGATGTCATCCGGGTGTCGGTCAGCCATTTCGAAGGAACGGTCTGCCGCGGTCCCTTTGCCAGGATTTACGGGACATCACCTCACACCGTAGTCGAGGAGACCGATGAGGAGATCCGTTACCGAAGCGGACGAACGACCGCTGTAATCGACAAGAGGCCAAATTCCTGGGGGATCCATTTTCTGGATGGCGACCGGGAACTGACAAGTACCGGATTTCGGAATATGGCTCACATGACAAACCGGGAGACCGGAAAATGCTACATGGTGGAACAGCTGGCCCTCGACGTGGACGAGTATGTCTACGGGCTGGGAGAACGCTACACCCCGTTCATAAAAAATGGACAGTCTGTTGAGATGTGGAATGAAGACGGCGGAACGGCCAGTGAGATTACATATAAAAACATTCCGTTTTACATTACCAACAAAGGATATGGCGTGCTTTTAGAAAACGAAGGGGATGCCGCCTATGAGATTGCCAGCGAGAAGGTGGAGCGTATACAGTTCTCCGTGGAAGGTGAACGCCTGGATTACTGTGTGATCAACGGCTCCACGCCCAAAGGGACCATCTCCAAATATACGGAGCTGACCGGCCGGCCGGCTCTGCCGCCGGCCTGGTCCTTCGGCCTGTGGCTCACCACCTCCTTCACGACCAATTACGATGAGACGACGACCTCCGGATTTATTGACGGTATGGCGGACAGGGACATTCCCCTGCACGTCTTTCACTTTGACTGTTACTGGATGGAGGCGTATGAGTGGTGCAATTTCACCTGGGACCCGAAGACATTTCCGGATCCGGAAGGCATGCTGCGGCGCTATCACGACAGAGGCTTGAAAATCTGTGTGTGGATCAATCCCTATATCGGCCAGAAGTCCCCGCTATTCGAGGAAGGGATGAGGCTGGGATACCTGATGAAAAAGACAAACGGGGACGTATGGCAGACGGATATGTGGCAGGCCGGAATGGGACTGGTGGATTTCACAAATCCCGGCGCAGTGGAATGGTATCAGACAAAGCTGAAGACGCTTCTGGACATGGGCGTGGACTGCTTCAAAACGGATTTCGGTGAGCGGATTCCGGTAAAAGATATTACATATTTTGACGGCTCCGATCCGGTGAAGATGCATAATTATTACACATACCTTTATAATCGGGCGGTATTTGACCTTCTGGAACGGGAGCGCGGAACCGGGGAAGCAGTAGTATTTGCACGGTCCGCGACGGTGGGCGGCCAGCAGTTTCCCGCACACTGGGGCGGCGACTGTTCCGCGGCGTATTCTTCTATGGCGGAGACTATCCGCAGCGGCCTTTCCCTGGCATGCGCGGGATTCGGCTTCTGGAGCCACGATATCAGCGGCTTCGAGAATACGGCGCCGGCCGACATCTACAAAAGATGGTGCCAGTTTGGCCTCCTGAGTTCCCACAGCCGCCTTCACGGGTCCTCCTCCTACCGGGTTCCGTGGCTCTTCGACGAGGAGGCGTGCCGTGTGCTTCGGAAATTCGTTAAGCTGAAATGTGCGCTGATGCCGTATCTTTACCTTCAGGCGGTAAAGGCTCACGAGGAAGGCATTCCGATGATGCGTCCGATGTTCGTGGAATTTCCGGGCGACCGCGCCTGCGAGACGCTGGATAAACAGTATATGCTGGGCGATTCTCTGTTAGCGGCTCCGGTCTTCAAGGAATCCGGGGAGGTGGAATACTATCTGCCGGAAGGAACCTGGGTAAACCTGCTGACCGGTAAAACCGTGACAGGCGGACGCTGGCAGAAGGAGACCCACGATTACTTCTCCCTGCCGCTTATGGTCCGTCCCGGAAGTGTGATCGCAGTTGGCTCAAACAGCGAAAAGCCTGATTACAACTACGCAGAAGGGGTGAAATTCCTTCTGTATCTGCCGGAGGATGGTATGGAGGCTGCATCGGCTGTGACGGACCTGTCCGGAAAAACCGTGATGACGGCCTGCGCACGGAGAGAAGGAAACAGAATCTTTCTCTCTGTAAATGGCGGAAACGGCGATTATACGTATGAAGTTCTGGGGAAGGAACTGCTTTCCGTAGCCTGCGGTTAAATACAGCCAGTATCTTTTCTGTCTCTTTCAGGTATATTTCAGCTTTCTGTGGTACTTTTATTACAGAACAGAAAGAGGAGGAACATATATGCGTATTGTGCAAAGAGTGACAGCTTTTTTCCTGGCGGCAGTACTGATGACCAGTCCATTTACAGCCATGGCGGCCACGAGTACGAAGATAAGCGGCGTATCCCTTCGGATCGCCTCGGATATTGAAGTCGGAAGCAGCGGAGCAGATGTGTCGGTCTCCACAATTTCCAGCAAGTATTATGTGGAAGAGGTGGAGATAAAGAATGAACCTTCCGACGAGTGGGAGGACGGAGACAAGCCGAAGATCAAGGTAACTCTGGAGGCGGCCGATGATTACTACTTTGCCTCCGGTTTTTCGAAGGGAGACGTCAACTTAACCGGAAATGACGGCACGGTCACTTCGGTGAGCCGTACCAGCAGCACTCTCGTCGTCTCGATCACCCTGGAGGCACTGGAAGGAGAGAGCGAGTACGATCTGGATGTAGACGGCTTGGACTGGGATGCGGAGGATGGGACCGCCTACTGGAATGAAAATGAGGAAGCTAAAAAGTATGAGATCCGCCTTTACAGGGGAAGCACCGCCGTCACCTCCGTCATTACCACGACAAAGACCAGCTACCACTTCGGCAGCTACATAACGAAAGGCGGATATTACACCTTCCAGGTGCGCGGAGTCTACAATTCTTCAAACAAGGGAAGCTGGAAGGAGTCGGAGTCCTGGTATGTGACCTCCGCAGAAGCCGCTGAAATCAGTTCCAACAGCAGCTCCGATGACAACTCCGATGGAAGCAGCTCAGGAAGCAGCTCGGGCGCCAGCGGTCCGGGGGCCACGGCCGGTAGCGGGGCATGGTTAAAGGATGACATCGGCTGGTGGTACTGCAACGCAGACCGGAGCTATACTGTGAGCAACTGGCAGTACATCGACAACGTCTGGTACTATTTTAATGAGACCGGCTACATGGTAACCGGCTGGGTCCAGTGGAACTCCAAATGGTACTACTGCAGCGACAGCGGAGCGATGCTCGCAAATACTACGACGCCGGATGGGTATTATGTGGGGAGCGACGGGGCGTGGATCTCGTAAATCCGCCTCTCAGTCGATCGCCCGCGCCTGTATACTGCCAGGATATAGACATCCTGGATAGAATAAAGTCAGTTAAGAGAGAAGGAGGAAGCCATCATGATTCGATTATCTGTACATCACAGCCATAAGGACCAGCGACAGGAAAACGCTTATAGACAGCGTGTTATTTTGTTACCCTTATGGTATGCGCATAATCGGAAAGTATGATGCAGGGCGGTATCTGCCTGTAATTCACTCGTATTCCTTCAGCCGTTTATCCATAATGGGTAAACGGCTTTTTTAGTGGCTGTGGCAGACCTGGTAATGCGCCGGATTGTGGTTCCGGTTCATGCGGGTTCGAATCCCGCCGGCCGCCCTGAACAGAGAAGGAAGGAGGAGATGTATGAGCTGCCCTGCGATTGACCCGGAGGCGACCGGGACACGAATCAATGAATTAAGAAAGGCGAAAGGTTATTCTGTTCCCTTTTTAAAGGAATATTTCGGTTTTGCAACGACAAACGCCGTCTATAAATGGCTGAGAGGCGAGACGCTGCCGAGTCTGGACAATATGTTCGCCTTAAGCGTCCTGTTCGGCATTCCCATGAATGATATTATCGTTGCCAGCGAAGTCCTGGAAACCAATGGAGTAACATGAAAAAGGAGGAAATGAAAGAAAACTGTAAAGAAAACCTGTCATGCGGGTTCGTATATCGGTAATACACCGGATTCTGACTCCGGTAAGGAAGGTTCGATTCCTTCACCCGCAGTCTCTCTAATCGTATGCAGTGTATCAACATTACAGAAAATAAGAGTATGAGTCCATATTGGAAATCTCTCCCTAAGATGGTATAATGGAAAAAGTGATGCTCCAGGGGGAGGGACTTATGGACGAGTTTATCAGATCGGAAAAACAAATTCGGCGGAAGCAGGCTGTCAGGATCATGATATGTATGGCCCTGTTGATCCTGCTGTCCGCCGTTTTATATGGATGCAGCAAAACAGAAGAAACCGGTCCCGCGGCCGCGGCCAGAACCGAGGCCAGGCGGCAGGCGGATGGTTACGGAGTCAGCGAAGACAAAAAACTGATCGTATACACCTCCCATAAAGAGGAAGTATACGGCCCTATTATCAGGGAGTTCGAAGAGCGGACCGGCATATGGGTCGAGGTGAGGGACGGCGGTTCCACCGAGCTTTTAGAGGCCATCGGCCGGGAAGCGGGGCAGCAGACGTGTGACATCATGTTCGGAGGCGGAGTGGAAAGCTATGAGGCTTACCGGGAGTATTTTGAGCCGTACCGGTGTAAGCTGAGCGATAAACTGGACGACAGGTATTTGTCTCCGGATGACAGCTGGACCGCGTTTACGGAGCTTCCTATCGTGTTTATCTACAACAACAAGCTGGTAAGTGCGGAGGCGGCGCCTCACAGCTGGAAGGACTTTTTAGATGACAAGTGGCGGGGGAAAATCGCATTTGCGGCACCTGGAAAATCGGGTACCAGCTATACGGCTCTCGCTACCATGATTCAGGTGCTTGACATGGACGAGCGGGAGCTGATGGAGGACTTTGTATCCGCTCTGGATGGAAAGGTCTCAGCCGGTTCCGGGGAGGTCGTGGATGAGGTCAGTACGGGAATTCATCTCGTCGGGATCACACTGGAGGAGACAGCAAAAAAGCGGATAGCCAAAGGGGCGGATATCACCATGATTTATCCGGAGGAAGGCACCAGCACCGTGCCGGATGGCTGTGCCCTGGTCAAGGGGGCTCCCCATGAGGACAATGCGAAGCTGTTCATTGATTTTACGGTCAGCGACGATGTCCAGAATCTGATTATGGACCAGTTCTGCCGCAGGACAGTGAGGAAGGATTTACAGATGAAAACGGCCGGTGAAGACATGAAGATCATGGATTTTGATCTCGAATGGGCCAGCGCGCATCAGGATGAGATCCTGGCGCTATGGTCGGAACTGATCCGGTAGAGAGGAATCGCCATGTGGAACTTTATCAAAAAATCGTTTAAACGGGAACTTCTCGTAAGCTTTGTGGCCGTCGCGCTGCTTCCTCTGGTCCTCAGCTGTATCTTCCTGATTCAGATGTTCAAAGTGAAACTGGAACGCGACTACCAGAAAAAAGATATGGAACAGGCGGCTGTCATGGAAGAAAAGCTGACCACCCTGTTTCAGACCATCGATGAGGTGACGCTGCGTCTGAGCGAAGAGCCGGAGATTGCGGCTTCCATCAGGGAATCCGGCAACCGGGGCAGAAGCGCGGTCTATGCGAAGCTGTACGAGGAGACTGCCAGCCTGCGGGAGATGGCTCAGTTTGATCTCTACTCAGAAGAGGGCGTCTGCCTCTACTCTACCGGCGCAGGCATGTTTCATACCCAGCTTCCGGTTTACTGGGGAATCTTAAAGGTGGCGGAGGCCCACCCGGACGAGATGACCGTACGGCGTGAGAAGGAATATTCAGGATCGTCCAATATTCTGCTGCGGGCCGCCCGTCCCATCCTGGATTCCGAAGACAGCAGCGTGGGGTATGTTCTTGTGAGTATCAATGGCTCCAATTTTGAAAAGATCCTGGGCGGAACTTACGGCAGCCAGGATGGCGTCTGTATCTTAAACAGCTTCTGGGAAACGGTCTACAGTACGGGAACCGCGGTCCGTGAGGAGATCGGGACGGTTCTGAGGCACCGACTGATGGCGGGCGCGGCAGTTGATGAGCCATTTCATAATAACAGCATCTATATTTCTGAGATCGGCGGGACGGGACTCTACAGCGTCTTTCTGCGGCCGAAGGTATTTACGGCTGACACGACGAAATCCATGTACAGCGTGCTGATCGTCATGACGGCCGCCAGTCTGATGCTTTGTGTGGCGGTGGCAGCGAAGATGAGCAACCATCTGTCGCGTCCGATCCAGAGCCTGAATGAGGCCATGCACGAGGTGCAGAACGGAAATCTCGACGCGAGGGTCATTTCCACGAGGGATGATGAGTTTGGCCAGCTGTCCGGCAGCTTCAACACCATGGCGTCGGAGTTGAAGGCCTATATGGAAATGCAGGTCAGCCAGCAGAAGAAGCTGAACGAGGTACAGATCGCAATGATGCAGGCCCAGCTGAATCCCCATTTCCTGTACAATACACTGGATACGATGAAATGGGTCGCCAAGGCGAACCACATCCCGGAGATCGCCACCCTGGCGGCAAAGCTGGCGAAGATTCTGCGGACCAGCATATCCAACGCCCAGTTTATCACCCTGAAGGAGGAGCTGGAGCTTGTGGACTGCTACGCGGAGATACAAAAGATCCGTTTTCAGGGGAAATTCTGTTTCGATTACGAGCTTCCGCAGGAGCTTGCAGACTGTGTGGTTCCGAAACTGGTCGTTCAGCCAATTGTGGAAAACGCCATGATACACGGGCTGAGAGACTGTGAGGAAGGCCATATCCTCGTCAGGGCGTTTTCGAAGGAGGAGCGGCTCTTTATAGAGGTGATGGATGACGGCTGCGGAATCAGCGACGAGGTACTGAACCATTTAAATAATCGGACAGCAGGAGCGGGCGTACCGTCAGAGGGCGGAGAGGAAGATCTGCTCCAGCTCGGACATATCGGTTTTTACAATGTGGATACGATTATCCGGCTGCACTACGGTGCGGAGTATGGGCTGTCGGTCTGCAGGCCGGAAGAAGGAGGCACGAAGGTGACCATCATGATTCCGGTCAGACAGGGAGAGGAGTTATGAGATGCTTAAGGTATTGGTAATTGACGATGAGGTATTTGTGAGAAAAGGAATTGTCATGGAGACGGACTGGGCGTCCTTAGACTGCATGGTGGCCGGAGAGGCGGCCAATGGCCTCGAGGGCCTGGAGGCGTGCCGCAAATACAACCCAGATCTGATCATCTCCGATATCCGGATGCCGAAGATGGATGGGATCGAGATGCTAAGAGTCCTTCGGGAGGAGGGAAACCATGTCTCCGTCATCTTTCTGACCGCCTACAGCGAATTCGAATACGCCAGAAACGCGTTAAAGCTGCTGGCTTTCGATTATTTACTGAAACCGTTTGAGGATGGCGAACTGGAGGACGCAGTCAGCAGGGTGCGCGATAAGCTGGTAAAAGAACGGGAAGAAAAGGAACGTCAGGAGGAGTCAAAGATTCTTTCTCCCGGAATCAAGACGGGTGATAAGAGCCGGTATATCAAAGAGGCAATCGCCTACATAACCGAGCATTACAATGACAGTGACTTAAGTGTGGGAACGATCGCCGAATCTCTTGGAATCAGCGAAGGACACTTAAGCCATCTGTTCAAGAAAGAGACGGATTACACTGTTATGGCCTATATAACCCGGTGCAGAATCAGGGAGGCGATGAAGCTTCTGACCAACTGCCGCTATAAGGTGTATGAGGTGGGAGAGATGGTAGGCTACCGCGATATCACTTATTTCTCCAGCACATTTAAGAAAATAGCGGGCGTCACCCCCTCCGAATACCAGGCTGCGAATTCTTAAGGCCATTCTTAAGGCCATTCAACGCTTTAGCAGCAGTCAAAGATCGTCTTGGCAGTGAGTAAGCTGCCGTACTTTGCTTTCCAGTCACGGTGAATATCGGAAGCGTCGAAAACAGCAAGCGCCTCGCGCTCCAGCTCTATTAAAATCATGAAATCGTATCGGTTAGGCAGATCAATCACGGAAGGATAGAAGGATACCTGGTGTATACCTTCTATTTTTTCTGCCTTTTTAAACAGGACTTCTATTTCCGGATACAGGGCTTCTTTCTCTTTGACGGTTTCAGAAAATTTTACAATGATATAATGTTTCATGGGATGACGGCTCCTTTTCATGTGGAAATAATGATTGGAAATAAATGTTGGGGAGATTGTTTCTGTATTGTATCAAGTATAGCATAAGCGGGGGATTTCGAAAAGTATGGCAGTATTTAAGCGTAACCGCATTAGCGCATAATAACCTTTAAACCCAACGATGTTTACAGGTATGTCCTTTTCTCAAACGGCATAAATAACAAACGGTATAAATAACAAACGGTATAAATAAAAGTGCAGTACAAAAACAGTTAAAACCGGCAAAAACCGCCACTATACACAGTCGTATTAAGTTGTTATGTCTATGTAATGTACAATATATATAATAATTTTGATGGGATAGCAGGAAAAACATACAAAAATATCAGAATACACAAAGGAATAACAGTATTGTCCAGTTCAAAATGACGAAGAGACCAGATATAATAATTACATCAGATGATGCTACAGCATCGAAAAGGCAGGAAATAAGAAGGAGGAGTAAGAAGTGAAAAAACAAATTTTATCAGCAGTTCTAATCAGTACCATGTTGGCGGCAACACTTGCCGGATGCGGTTCTAAGGCGGCGGATCCAACGACCGCAGCACCAGCGGCTCAGACAGAGGCCGCGAAGGGGGAGGAGACAAAGGCCCCGGAGACCGAAGCAAAAGCAGAGGAACCGAAAGTGGACGACGCAAATCTTTCGGAAGTGGAAAAGATCATTAAAGAAGCCGAGTCCATGAGCATGGAAGAGCTGGCAAAAAAGGCAATCGAAGAGTCCAACGGAAAGACCTTCTACGGAGTTGGCAACTCCAGCCGTGGAAAGACCGCTTTACCGCTGTTCATCGAATACTTACAGTCCATCGATCCTTCCTATACCATGGAATATGAGTGGCAGCAGCCGAAGAATAATAAGATCTTCGAACAGCTGTCGGCTGACTCCTTGAAGTCTTCGGGAACATTTGCCATGACTCTGATCCAGGATGGCAACCAGATCGAATCCAAGATGGTTCAGACCGGTATTTTAAAGACCTTTATTCCGAAGGAATGGGCAGATGCCAACGGCACTACAGCAGACGCTTACACAGGGTTCCTTCCATTGCAGACACTGAACAAGGTATTCATGTACAATTCCACCGGAAATGCGGAATTCAATAACTGCTGGGATTTCGTGGCAGAAGGTGTTCACCCGTTATACATGGACATTGATTCAGAGGTTGTAGGAAAGAACTTCTTATACATGCTGACAGAAGATACGTACGCCGGATGGTTAAAAGAGGCATATGATGCGTTAGACAGCAGCAAACAGGCGTATTTCAAGCCGGTGGTCGATGAGATGGCAACCGATGCTCAGGATTTGGGACTCGGTGAAAATGGCGCCTACGCCCTGGCATGGATCAAACTCTGGGTAGAAAATTACAATGAACAGACCGATGACGGCCCGATCTGCAACACCCTGGTATCCAAGACTGCTACAGACCAGTGCGGACTTCTCGTATATTCAAAGCTTCGTTCCGTTGAGGAATCTTCGGAAGTATCCGTCAACAATATTAAAGTTGCAGCCTACCAGGATGGCTACAAGGGCATCGGCGGCTACGGCTACTGCCATTACTTATTCCTGACTAACAACAGCCCGCTTCCGTGGACCTCCTGTGCATTCATCGCCTATATGACCAACACAGCAGACGGATTCTCCGCATGGGGCAAAGATATGGGCGGTTACTCCTCTAACCCGAAGGTTATGGAAGAGACCGAAAAGATCTACGGCCACAGCAAGGGCGGCTACAATGACAAGGGCGAGAACGAATTCGACAGCAAGAACGACAGAGGATATGAGTGGTGGACCACTGACGGCGAACTGGTTCTGGAAGATCCGGAATACTGTGCGGACGTATCCTTTACAGTAGGAAGCTGGATTGAGCTGCTGACAAAATACAGCGATTCTGCTCAGTAAACGATCACTCGCAGAAGCTTAAGCGGGTCACCGCAGCAATGAGATAACGGGTGTGCCGCATTAAGGCTGTTCTTAATGCGGCAGCCCATTTTATAAGGAGTTAGTTATGGACCAGACAGTTAATCGTAAGTCAAACAATAAGGTCATCGTGCTTAATAAGATCAAGACATACTTTTCCAAACCGCAGAATGTCATCCTTCTGTTGTTCGGCATTGTGCTGACTTTTACAACGGTTGCACCAATCGTGGCAATTGTGAAGGATACGCTCATGATCCATCCGGGAACCATCGATGCCCATTTAACGGGAAAGGCATCTGGCTATACAATTGTCAACTATGTTGACTTATTTACCAGCCGGCTGGCCAGAACGAATCTGTGGAAACCGTTATGGAATACGCTGCTTTTAGCGGTATTGACCTGTCTTATCTCGATTCTCTATGGCGGCGTGTTCGCATTCCTTGTCACGAGGACCAATTTAAAATTCAAGAAGTATTTAAGCTCTATCTTCATTTTCCCGTACATTATGCCTCAGTGGACACTGGCGGTCGTATGGCAGAACTTATTTAACAGCAACGCGGTTGTAGGAACGTCCAATGGGCTTTTGGCTTCGCTGTTCGGGATTCTGGCGCCCAAATGGGTATGCCAGGGACTCTTTCCCAGTGCGGTCGTCCTGGGCCTTCACTATGCGCCATTCGCCTATATCCTGATCGGCGGTATTTTCCGCAACATGGATGCCAACCTGGAGGAAGCGGCCACCATTCTCGATACGCCGAAATGGAAAACCATGTTCCGGATCACGCTTCCAATGGTAAAACCGGCGATTCTCTCCACCGTTCTTCTGGTATTCGGAAGCGCCATGGGAAGTTATCCGGTACCGCATTATCTGGGCTTTACGACGCTTTCCACCAAGTATATCTCCATGAACTCCAAGTATACCGGTGAAGCCAGTATTCTTGCCATTATTATGATGGTATTCGGCGTGGCGATCCTGACCATGAACCAGGTGAGTTTAAAGAGCAGAAAGAATTACACGACGGTTACCGGTAAATCGGGCCAGCTCTCCAAGATCAATCTCGGGAAAATGGGAAAGTATGTCATCGGTATCGTGATGATCGTGGCAACCTTCTTTACGAGTATTTTCCCGATCCTTTCCTTCGCACTGGAGACCTTCCTTCCGAACCCGGGAGATTACAGCTTCCTGTACACGAGAAATTTAAGCAACTTAACGACTAAATGGTGGATCACCAGTGAAAATATCACGGAAAACGGAATGTACGGCCAGAAGGGAATCCTATATAACTCCACGATCTGGCACGCTTTCTGGGGAACGCTTCTCGTTTCCATATGCTGCGCACTGATTGCCGGAACGATCGGTACCTTAATCGGATACGCGGTATCGAAGAACCGGAGGAGCAAATGGGCCAACTACGTGAACGGAATGGCTTTCCTGCCATACTTAATGCCGTCCATCGCAGTAGGCGCGGCGTTCTTCATTCTCTTTTCCAATGAGAAGATCAATTTATTCAACACCTATACGCTGTTAATCATTGCAGGTACCATCAAGTACATACCATTTGCCAGCAGGAGCGCATTAAACTCCATGCTGCAGATCAGCAATGAGATCGAGGAAGCGGCGATTATTCAGGATCTGCCGTGGTTTAAGAGGATGTTCCGGATCATCATTCCGATTCAGAAATCGGCCATCATCAGCGGATACATGCTTCCGTTTATGACGTGTTTAAGAGAGCTATCCTTATTCCTGCTTCTCTGTACGCAGGGCTTCATTCTTTCCACGACTCTGGATTACTTTGACGAGATGGGCTTATACGCATTTTCCAGCGCCATCAACTTAATCCTGATCGTAACGATCCTGATATTCAATACATTAGTAAATAAACTGACCGGAGCGAGTCTGGACGACGGTATCGGAGGTAATTAACATGCCAGAAATAAAATTGACAAATGTGACAAAGAGATGGGGGAAGTTCTACGCAGTAGACAACTTGAACCTCGATATAGAAGATAATTCTTTCATCACCCTGCTAGGCCCCTCCGGCTGCGGAAAGACGACAACCCTTCGTATGATCGCAGGTTTGGAGACACCTACCAGCGGCCGGATCTCCATCGGCGACCGGGTGGTATTTGACAGTGAGGCAGGCATCAATGTGCCGGCCAACAAACGAAAAGTGGGATTCTTATTCCAAAACTACGCGCTGTGGCCCAATATGACCGTCTATCAGAACATCTCCTTTGGGCTCAGCAACATCAAGGAGGAACTGCCGCAGATTGATTTCGAGGCAAAGACCACCAATGATTTGATCCAGGCCCTAAAGAGCGGAAAACGAATCGGTGAACTGGTGGAAGAGTGCCGTGACAAAAAAGGCAAGCTGGATATGGATAAGGTCTATTTAAAGCTGATCGACGCCTACACACTGTCGATCTACACAGCAAAGACACTGTTCGGCTTCAATATTCAGGAAAGCTCTGATCCGGACGGCGCTGCGAAGGCAAAGGCCGCAGAGCTTCAGGCAAAGCTGGATTCCCTCCGTGCTTCCTATAAGGGCAAGGGCCAGGAATTAAACAATGACTTCGCCGTGGTAAGCGGCGGAAAAGTGCTGACAGAAAACAGAAAGCTCCATAAAGAAGAGGTGGAGCAGGCGGTGAGACGTGTCTCCCGCATCGTCAAGATCGGACCGTTCATGAACCGTTACCCGGCAGAGCTATCCGGCGGGCAGCAGCAGCGAGTCGCCATTGCCAGAACCCTGGCGCCTGAACCTTCGGTGCTCTTCATGGATGAGCCGCTGTCGAACTTAGACGCCAAGCTGCGTCTGGAGATGCGTTATGAGCTTCAGCGTCTGCATGTGGAGACGGGCAGTACCTTCGTCTATGTTACCCATGATCAGATGGAGGCCATGACACTGGCTACAAAGATCTGCCTCATCAACAACGGCGTACTCCAGCAGTATGAGGCGCCCTTAGACGTTTACAACCGTCCGCACAATCTCTTTGTGGCAGACTTCGTCGGCAATCCTTCCATCAACTTCATGGAGGCAAAGGGCAGACAGAGATCGGATGGTTCCATGGAGCTGACCGTCCTGGACGGTGAAAAAGCCGTATTCCTGCCGGAAAAACCGCTTTCCATGGATCGCTGGTTTATGGAACGGAACCAGGCTGATGAGGAGGCCGAGAAGAAAAAACAGGAAGTCTTAAAAGACAAGAAGGCCGTGGAAAAAGGAAATAAAGATGAGACCTTTAAATACCATATTGCGAAGGTAGACGAAAGCGATTACGCGGTGGAAGACGATCCCGTGATCACAGACGAGGACTTTGTCATCGGTGTCAGACCGGAATGCCTGAAACTGAGTCCCGCCGGCCAGGGAAGCTTAGAGGCCACCGTCTACGGCGCCATGCCTACCGGTATGGAGTCCACCGTTAAACTGCGCGTCGGCGATTTCCTGCTGACCGGAGTAATCTTCGGAGGCGTTACCTATCAGATCGGAGAGAAGACGGGTGTGGATATTGAAGGAAATGATATTCTGCTGTTTGACCGCAAGTCCGGAAAATGTGTGACTGCGGGAAAGATTGAGTTTATCAGATAAGGACAGATAATGGGTATAGAAAAGGTGCAGCCGCACCAGGCATATGAATTGCCTGATGCGGCTGCACCTTTTACTTTACCGGCAAATACAGATTTTACTCACCGAGCTGTTCCTGATAGCGCGCCCTGTAGTCGTTGGGCGTCATCCCTGTGGACTTCTTAAACTGGCGTGAAAAGTATTTTTCATCTTCGAAACCGACCTCGTGGGCGATCTGGCGGATTTTTATCATGGGATCCTTCAGCATCTGCCTGGCCTGGTTGATTCTAAGATCATTCAAATACGTGATCATGGTCACGTGGAATGTCTGCTTGAATTTCCGGCAAAGGTATTCCTGGTTGACGAAAAAGGTCTGGGCGCACGCTGCCTGGCTGAAAGGCTGGTTATAATTCAATTCGATATAGTGTGCGACCTGATAGATCATATCGGCCTCAGGAGAGTGAATGGACTTCAGCTCCCCATAGAGAAACAGGATATCCGCCCGCATTCGGCGGCGGAAGCGTTCGAAGGATATCCGCATCGATCCGTCCATGATGTCGCGGAAGTTTAAGACCACATACTCCGTCTGATGGCGGAATCCTTTGTGACGGTTTTCGAACAGTTCGGCCCAAGAGGCAAACAGACGGTTTTCATCCTGAACCGCTTCCAGCACAATGGCAAGAAGCGGAGCATCTTCCGGAATGCGGCTGCGAATCCAGAGAGAGATACTGTCGTCAATCAGCTGCTCATTCCCTGTCAGCAGAGCGGAAAGCAGCATTCGGTCATCCACTTCCTTCTGTTTTTCGGTCAAACCATGGAACGGCCTGTGGAAACCGGGTTCCAGACTGCAGAGAACAGGAGAGAGGCTCGCCATATTGCAGGCTCCAAAGGCGGCTCTTGCCTTCTGGTACGTCTCCATAATTCCTCCGGGAAAAATACCGGCTGCCACCCCCATGCAGACCGGAAACGGCAGTGACTGCCGCACAGACTGCAAAAAATTCTTTAATTGCTCCTGAAAGGCCGGACTGTAATCGGTGAGAAAAACAGCGATCTCATAACGGCTGTCCGCAGGCAGCAGAAAGCCCGCACCAGAATCGGCAAGAAAGCAGGCGAGCGCGTCTCTGTAGCGGTGAAAGGGCTCGTTCCAGGAAGCTTCTTCCCCGGATATAAATGGTTCCAGATTGCAGTAGGTAAATCCGCAGGCGGTAAGCTCGGAAAGCTCGGGAGACAGCTCCATCAGTTTTCTGCAGGCCTGCTCCGGATGGTCGCCGTGAATCAGACGCGACAGCAGATTCTCACGGCACAGGGTGGCCATGGAATCGATCTGGTCCTTGTGGATTTGAGCCGTATGGTATAAATCGTGCTCCTGATTCCAGGCGTCAGCCGCCTTCTTTACGGCCTCGATCAGCTGATCCTGATCCAGTGGCTTTAAAAGATAATCCACACCTCCATGCTGGAGAGAGCTTCTCACATAATCGAAGTTATTATAGCCGGAAATAACGATGACCTTGATATGCTTCAGGGAACCCGCAATATATTTCATCAGGTCGATTCCGCTTAAATCCTGCATGACAATGTCGGTGATTAAGATCTCCGGCTGTTCCGCCTCAATGATGCGGATCGCATCCTGGGGCGTGAGCGCCTCGTAAGTTTCCGTAATTCCAAGTTCCTGCCACGGCACCAGGAGTTTTACGGCCCTGATGACATGGGCTTCATCATCTACAATTAAGACTTTCATGATTTTCTCCATTCTTCTGTGATATTCAGTGATGCTCCAGCATCCGGTAATCTGCCTGGATATGGATCACCGTCCCGCTTTTTCCATCAGAACTGATCTCCATGGAGCACTGGTTCTTGTAATTTAACAGGAGGCGCTGGTAGACGTTGCGCATGCCGATATTGTTTGACACGTATCGGTTTTCCCGGTCTGTCTCCAGCTGCTGTTCACTTTGAATATCAGCGGTTCTGGAAACGGGACGTTCTTCGGAAAAACGGTTGAGCGCATCGACAAAGGTTTCCGCATCGGATGAGGAGGCAGCTGCCTTTACCTGCTGAAGCGAGTGCGTGAGCTCCTCCAGTCTTTCAGCAGAAATGCCGGTTCCGGTATCTTTGACGAACAAATGGAGGTAATTGCCTTCCACAAAAGCGCGTATGGTCAGGCGGCTGTTGTCAAGCTTCAGAAGATTACCGTGCCGGATCGAGTTTTCAACCAGCGGCTGCAGCGTCATCTTCGGAATCAGCATGGCGCCTGCCTCATCGGATATGTCAAATTCTGTCTCCAGCGTGTTGGGAAAACGCAGCTTTTGCAGCTTTAGATACAGCTCGATGTAATGGAGCGCATCGTTTATGGGCACGAGATTGTGAGCGGTGTCCATGGAGTAGTGCATCATCTGTCCCAGGGCCGTGATGGACTGGTACAGAGGCAGATTGCCGCCCTCCAGGGCATTGGTCGCCAGGCACTGGAGCGTATTGTGGATAAAGTGAGGATTGATCTGGGCCTGAAGGGCCTTTAATTCACTTGTCCGGTTTGCCAGCTCCAGCTGGTACTGGTGAATGATAAAGTTTTTGATGGAGTACATCATCTTGCGGATCGTGATGAGCAGAGAGCCAATCTCGTCATTTTTCGTGTATGTGATGTAGGACGACATATTGGCATCCAGATCACCGGCGCTGACGGCTTCCGCATAGGCTGTCACCTTTCGGATCGGCGCAGTAAAACGTATGACGGTTATAACGATCAGAAGAATCTCCGCCAGAGTCACGATGATAAAGGAGTAAAGCATCATGTGGAAGAAGCGGCTTGCCTTTTCATAGACAAAGGCTTTCGGAGATATCTTGATTAAATACCAGTCCACCGGATCCTCCAGAATGCGGCTGCAAATGACGATGTCCTCGGAATCCGTGTCGAGAACCAGCGGGACGCCAGGCTCCAGGGAAGAGGAGAGGATATCCTGAATAACCGGATTGCGGGTCTGCGTGGCGATCTCTGCGGGAGTGCTGCTGTAGACATAGCTGCCATTTCCATCCACCAGGCAGAGGTACTCCTTTTCCTTGAACAGGGGAGAGCAGATGGAATCCAGAACCGATATGGGAATGTCGATGGTAATCTCTCCCAGGGAATCGGTGACGGAAGGAATCTGATAAATGGGCATATGCAGAGAAAAAACCAGGGAAAATTCCCGCCCCGACAGCTCCTGAAAATTATAGTTGGACTGCATGTGGGCTGACGTCACATAGGAGTGGTACGGTTCGCATGGGAAACGCCGTTCCTGGCTTAAATAGATATGGTCCTTTTCATACCGCTGCATATCGGACTGGAGCAGCAGGGACTTTTTTAAATTAAATGCGGAAAGCTGGATCTGTGAGGCATCCGGCACACTGGAATAAAGGGTCTGAAGGAAATCGAAGATGCGGGACTCCGTCTGAAGCAGGCGGTAGCTGGATACAGACTGTTCCTTTTCCGACAGGATGTCCATGACCTCAGAGTTAAAATAGAGGCCGCGCGCCGTATAATCCACCAGCTTCACGTAATCGGAAATACTGTTCCCGGTGGCGCGCATCGTATCGGTCGTCTGAGAGACGAACTCCTCGTCCAGTGACGTTTTGATATACTCATAGGAAAAAAACCAGTATACCAGAAACGGAACGAGAATGCAGATAAAGAGCAGTGATAATAATTTGATTCGGATACTGACAAAACGCTGACTGTTCATACTTACTTCCCCCAAAACACATAAATGGCATCATTCTGCCATAACAGTAAATTCGCAAAGGACCTGACCGGGTGCTGCTTCACGGTGACTAATCTTTTTATGCGAAAATACGGCAGATGGACCAGACAGCTCCTGCGACCAGCAGCACATACAGAGCGCAGATGACTGCCGCACTTCGTTTTCCGCGTCCCCATTTTTTAACGGAAAGATAAGCGGCATCCAGTACATCCGCCATGAAAACAAACTGCAGGAATCCATGAAAAATGGCTTTCCCCATACTCATGCCGCGCTGAACTCTGGTGAAGCGGATTACCTGGATTCCCCAGAAGGCGCCGGGGATCATGGCCAGCCAGGTAAAAAAGGAAGCCGCGATCAAAGCCGCAAATAGCCAGGGCAGCAGAAAGGGCAGTGCAAAAATAATCGTTCCCTGACTTGCGATCATTGCAATCAGACCGGTGGAAAACATCAGCAGCGCTATGGTACAGAAGTTGATGACAAAAAAGACAACCAGACCGTATTTATGTATGAGCATCCCATTGACGCACTCAGAAACACTGCCCGCTTTAAAACTGCGAAATGACTGAATCATATTGAAAATTCCCAAAACCGTTACACCTGTCCAGTATACAAAACCCAAGGGAATATACGCAGACAACAGATGACTGGCTGAATCCGCATTCTCCGCCACGGCGGCTGTTTCGCCGAACAGTGTGAAGTAGAGGGCGCTGAGTGGAAGGCACAGCGTAAGCAGTATTACATAGGAAATTTGCAGCTTATATTTTTTCATAGAACGCACCGGGGCTTATCGACGCAGCTATGGAAGGGACTGTTCCTCCGTTTCCCCTGTATCTGCCCTTTTCCTTTCCTTTACCTATATCTTTATAGAAACAATAATAAATAATTATACCATAAACAGAAAACACGCGAAAGACCTTATTATTTTCCGAGAAAGAAGATCACGCCGCATTTTTCCGTGTACATTTCCTTTTACTCAGCGTTTTACAAAACATACCCGCTTAAAATGGCATGAAGTCAAAATAGTCCTCCTATCATATCAAAAACATGAGTGTAAAAAGAAGTCACGTTCTATTACAATGAAGGCACAACAAAGAAAGAGAGAGAAAATCCTGGAAACAGAGTGATGGTTATTTTTAGTTTCCGCCCCTGTAACTGTCATGGTATACTATAAAAAATACTGTGACAACAACACATCAGGGGGAGTGTTTTACGATGAAGAGAAGGGTTAGAATCGGTTTAATAACAGCAGGTATTGTGCTGGCTGCAGCGGGATGCAAAAGTCAAATCACAGAAACCGGCGCGGCAGAAGCAGCCGCAGAACCAGGAATTGTACTTACCGTAAGCATGCCGTCTTCCGAATGGAGCGGATATGTGAAGGAACTGTCGGATCTGTACAGAAAGGAGCACCCGGAGATCGGGAGCATCGAATGGAATCTGGTGGACCGGAGTATGTATTCCGATTTGCTGCGGGTCAGCCTGGCGTCTCAGAAGCTTCCAGATATTATCTGCGTCGGCTTCGAGGGTTCCATGGAAGAGTGGAAGGACCATCTGCTTCCGCTGGAAGATCAAAACGTACTGCAGAAGCTTCCGATGCCGTACCGCACCATGGGAAGTCTGGAGGGAACGGTATACTCGGTACCGCTCCAGATTCAGGGGATCGGTATCGCCTATAACCAGAAGCTTTTAAGGGCAGCCGGCTGGGAGCGTTTTCCTGAAACGAAATCCGAATTCGAACAGTTATGTTTGGATCTGGAGGAACAGGACATAAAGCCCATGATGAACCACTATAAAGAAACGCTGCTTACCATGGCGGGCAATTTATTCATGCTTCCTGCGATGGCGGAGGACAATCCCACCGCGTATATGGAATCTCTGTTAGAGGAAGACCGTCAGCAGGAGTATGAAGAGAACTGGCAGGCGCTGGCGGACTATTTTGATCTGACCCTGCGTTTCGGAAACCGGGATTCCTTAACAACCGGAGCCCCGACCGCAAGAGATTACTTCTTCATTGAAAAATACGCAATGCTGAATGACGAGGGCAGCTGGCTCGCGCCGGTTCTGGCAAAGTCCAAACCGGCTCTGGAACGGGATATCTCCATCGGAGCGATTCCCCTCTACGAGGAAGCGGAGAGAAATAAGCTGATCGTGGAAGTCCAGGCACTGTCTGTGGTGAAAAGCAGCCGGCATCCGAAGGAAGCCGAGGAATTCTTATACTGGCTCGCCACTTCAACAGAGGCGTCCCGGTATTTAAGAGAGACGATGGGCTGCCTTCCGGTCATGGCCATGAACGACGAAAGCCTGGAGGGGCTGTCCCCTCTGGCGGCCGAAGTAAAGGAAAGCATCAAGAAAGGCGGGACCGCGCTCGACGTGGTAAACTGTCTTCCCGGGGAACTGAAAAAAAAGAGTGCTGAACTCTGGGGCTTTTATCTGACCGGCGATTTGAGCCGGGAGGAGGTTTTAAAGGATTATCAATCTCTCTGGAAAGATTATATGAAACATAATTAGGGAGGTTATTTAAGATGTCAGTGATTCATTACCAGAAAAAAGAAGACATGAAATTTGAGACAGCAGGAGACGGAATTTTAAGAGCGGAGATGCTTCCGGGGATGGTAGACGGCGTACATACCTACAAATGCAAAGTGGCAGCCGGTACCGTAGTTACGCTGGAAACCTTTGGCGATCAGACACAGATTTACTACTTTACCAGGGGCGAAGGCTATGTGGCCACACCGAAGAAGGCATTTAATATCGAAGAACCTTCTCTGTTTATCCCAAACATGGACAAAGAAGCGAATATCTTACACGCCGCAACAGACATGGAATTTTTACAGCTGACTTCTGTCATGCTTCCGGAGGATTACGAGCAGTTTGATCACTGGCACATTGCGCTGCCGAGATTCTGTCCATTAAGCGGCTGTATCGAATATATCGAGGGCTTCCGTCCGGAAGGCATCAAGGCGCTTTCCATTCTGGATACCCATTTCCTCACCCGCATGACCATGGGCGCTATCATCGGTAAGGGACCGAACAAGGCGGCTCCTCACAGCCATGATAACCTATATCAGTGGTATTACGGAATGCCGGGAACGAAGTTCATCTACCGCGCGGCGGATGAGGAAATCGAGCTTCATGAGGGAGACTGGGCGTTTATACCGACCGATATTGAGCATGCCATCGAAATCGAAGAGGATGAAAATGTAAACTACGTCTGGTTTGAAATTGAGCTGACGAAAGCCGAGCTGGAAGCAAAAAAAGCGCGGTAACCGATAAAAGGAGAGGGAATGATCATGATGAAAAAAATGACAGCTGCGGTTTTAGCCGCAGCAATGGCAGCATCACTTACGGCATGCGGGGGCAATGCCGCGAAAGAGACGACACAGACTACGGCACAGACGTCGCAGGAGGCGGCCACCGTTGCGGGAGGCGCATCCACGACGGACGGAAAAGAACCTGTTACCCTGCGTTTTTCCTGGTGGGGCGGGGAGACGAGACATAAGGCGACCATGGCGGCCGTTGAGGCATTTGAACAGGAATATCCCTGGGTAACCGTAGAATGTGAATACTCCTCCTGGGATGGCTGGACCGATAAGGTAGCTACCCAGCTGGCAGGCGGAACGGCTCCGGATCTGATGCAGGTCAACTGGAACTGGCTTTACCAGTTTTCATCTGACGGCTCCAAATTCGCAGATTTAAATCAGTTTAAAGACATTGTTTCCCTGGATAACTGGTCGGAGACCAACCTGGCGGCCATGACCGTCGGCGGAAAGCTTCAGGGCGTACCGGTTTCCATCACGGGAAAGCTTCCGATGTACAACAAGACTACCTTTGACAAGGCCGGCGTGGCCATTCCCACCTCATTTGAAGAGCTTCGCGCCGCAGGAAAGGCGTTTCAGGAAAAACTCGGCGATGATTACTATCCGCTGGCTGAGGAAGGCTACGAGAGAATGATCTGGATGGTAATGTACCTTCAGGAGAAGTACGGAAAAGAATGGATTAAGGATTTATCCGTCAATTACACGGTGGAAGAAGTGACAGAGGGCATGGAATGGATCAATTCTCTGGAAGAAGACCACGTATTCCCAAAGATTTCCACGATCGCCGGAGACGGTGCGGAAAACTTCTTATCCAACAAGAAGTGGATGGACGGCCACTATGCCGGACTGACCGAATACGACTCCAACGTCCAGGAAATCGCCGATTCCTTAGATGAAGGCCAGGAACTGGTACTTGGAGACTACCCGACCGATCTGGGGTCCAATCCAGCCGGCATGAGCAAGGTTTCCCAGGGCTTCGCCATCACAGAGACCTCCGAACATAAGGAAGAGGCCGCCTTACTTCTGGAATACATCACTTCCAATGAAAACGGCGTAAAATTAATGGGAACCGAGCGCGGCACCGTGTGCAACACGGCGGCAAAGAAGATTCTGGAGGATGCGGATATCTTAGGCGGACAAACTCTGGAAGGCAACCAGAAGGTGCTTGCGTTCTGTCACTATACCTTTGATCCGAACTTCGAAAACTCTGCGTTAAAGGAACGTACCGGCGCTTATTACGAAGTATTTGACAACTTAAGCGCGGGAGCAGATCCGGCGGAGATGGCCCAGTACCTAATCGATTCCATCAATGACGTAAATGCGGCTAACCCATACTAATAAGAGTGATCGGATATAACAGAAAGGGGCGCTGCCGGGGCGGCGTTCCTTTTTGTATTCAACGAAAAAAGGAGAAGTCATTTTATGAATCTGATGCCATTTTTTAAAGAATACATGAAAAATTACGAGGGGCTTGACGATTATCTGGTGAAAATCGACGGCCAGTCCATGTATGAATGGAACTATGAGGACGGCTGCTTATTTGTCGGCGCCTCCCGTCTTTACGAGCTGACGGGAGACCGTGAGTATCTGGATTTTATCGTTAAGATGGTGAGTCCCTACATTGAAGAGGACGGAACCATAAAGAGCTATCACCGTGAAGAATACAATCTGGATTTTATCAATGCAGGGAAAATCTTCTACTTTCTCTATGATGAGACGGGAGAGGAGCGGTACAGGAAGGCGTGCGATACCCTGATGACCCAGCTGATCTACCAGCCCCGCCTGACTACAGGAAACTTCTGGCATAAGCTGATCTATCCCTTCCAGGTCTGGCTGGACGGCCTTTATATGGGACAGCCGTTTTATATGGAATATGAAAACCGTTTTAACGAGAGGAAGAATTACAGCGATATCATGAATCAGTTTAACCAGGCAAGGAAGCTTCTGTTCGATGAGAAGACCGGCCTGTATTACCACGCTTACGACGAGTACAAGGACAGAAAATGGGCCGATCCCGTAACAGGGCTTTCCCCGAACTTCTGGCTCCGCTCCATCGGCTGGTATCTAATGGCTCTCGTTGACTGCTGCGAGCTGGCCTCCGAGGAGATCTATGAGGTAAAAGCCAGGTTTGGCGAGCTTTTAAGAGAAGCGGTTCACGGAATCTTAACGTATCAGGATCAGGAGAGCCGGCTTTTCTACCAGCTTCCTGCACTTCCGGAGCAGGAGGGGAATTACCTGGAAACCTCCGGATCACTCATGGTGGCTTACGCGGTCTTAAAAGGCTGCCGCCTGGGGGTGCTTCTGGAAGAAAAGTATGCCGCAAGGGGAAGAGAAATCTATAATGCTGTTCTGGAGCAGAAAATATACCAGGCAGACGACGGCGCATACCATTTATCCGGCACATGCGCAGTGGCAGGCCTTGGACCGCGCACGGAGCGGGATGGAAGCATCGCCTACTACTTGTCTGAACCGGTAGTCGATGATGATGTAAAGGCCATGGGGGTACTTATGATGGTAACGGCCGAACTGATGAAAATGGAATGATAGGAGTGAGAGTATGGAAGCACAGCCCGCAAAGACACGAAACTGGAAGAATTTTTACCGCAAATACAGGGGATTTTTTTACATCCTGCCGTGGATCATCGGATTCATGATCTTTAAGTTTTATCCATTTATCATGTCCCTGTTTTACAGCTTTACTAACTACAGCTTATTTAAGCCGGGAACGGAATTCGTCGGTCTCGACAACTACTTAAGTATATTTCATACGAAGAAATACATAAAGGCATTTAAGGTTACGTTTCAATATGCGTTTCTTACGGTGCCGCTGAAACTGGCATTTTCCCTGTTCATCGCATATATCTTGAATTTTAAGCTGAAATTCGTCAAAATGTTCCGGACCATCTACTATATCCCTTCTATCCTGGGAGGTTCCGTGGCGATCGCAGTCGTGTGGAAATTCATTTTCCAGGGAGACGGTTTGATTAACCAGTTTATCCAGATGTTTGGCGGTGAAAAGATTAATTTCCTCGGCAGCACGCACTATGCGCTCTTCGTCATCTGTCTGCTTCGTGTATGGCAGTTCGGTTCCGCCATGGTGATCTTTCTCGCCGCGTTAAAGGGCGTTCCGCAGGAGCTTTACGAGGCCGCCTCCATCGACGGAGCCGGCAAATGGAGACAGTTTTTCTCCGTCACAGTACCGCTTATTACGCCGGTTATTTTCTATAACCTGATCACACAGCTCTGTGAGGCATTCCAGGAGTTCAACAGCGCATTTATCATCACGAAGGGCGGACCGCTGGGATCGACGACGCTGATCTCCCTGTTGATTTACCAGAATGCATTCCGTACGTATGAGATGGGGCTTGCCAGTGCAATGGCGTGGCTGCTGTTTATCATCATCTGTACTCTGACCGTGGCCTCCTTTGCCAGCCAGAAGTACTGGGTGTATTACTCGGATGATGAGAGATAAGGGGGACGATTGAGATGAGTAAGAAAACAAGAGAACAGGTCAGTACCGTGGTTCGCTATACCGTTCTGATCCTGGTAGGCTTCGTCATGTTTTACCCTATGCTCTGGATGGTGGGCGCATCGTTTAAGGCGAGCAACAACGAGATTTATTCAACCATCAGCTTTCTTCCGAAGAGTCCGTCGTTTCAGGCTTACATTGACGGTTGGACCGCGACAGGCAATCCATACAGCCTTTATCTGATCAATACCTTTAAGATTGTCATACCGAAGGTGGTCGGAGCGGTGGTGGCCAGCGTCGTTACGGCGTACGGATTTTCCCGTTTCGAGTTTCCGGGAAAGACTTTCTGGTTCTCCATCCTGCTGGCGACGCTGTTTCTGCCGCAGGTAGTGCTTAACATACCCCAGTTCCTCTTATTCCGGACATGGGGATGGACGAATTCCTATCTGCCGCTGGTGGTTCCGGCCTTCTTCGGAGCCGAGCCGTACTTCATCTTCATGCTGGTTCAGTTCATGCGGTCTGTATCGCGGGAGCTGGAGGAAGCGGCGGAGATCGACGGCTGCAATTCCTTCGAACGGCTGGTCTACATCGTGGTGCCTATGGTAAAGCCAACCATCGTTTCGGTGGCGCTGTTCCAGTTCATGTGGGCGTTTAACGACTTCCAGGGACCGTTAATCTATATCGACAGTGTAAAGAAGTATCCGACTTCCCTGGGGCTCCGTCTCTTGACGGATGCGGAGACAGGCTTTGAGTGGAATAAGGTTCTGGCGTTGTCAGTCATCACCCTGCTTCCGTCTCTGATCGTATTCTTCCTGGCACAGGATCAGTTCGTGGACGGCATTGCGGCAGGCGGGGTAAAGGGGTAAGAAAATGAAAGCAAACGTGATTTTTAAGACTTCCCGGAAGTTCCTTCTGGAATGGGAGGACTTCGGAGTCTTCTATACAGAAAAAGAGTATGAAGTATGGCTGGATGACCGGTTCGTCTTAACAGGCAGCCGCGTCATCCAGACCGTATCGGGCCTTACGCCCGACACGGAATACCGCGTATCCCTGCGGTGCGGCGGAGAGATTTACGCGGAGTTTTCAGTCCGTACCGACTATGAGTTTGTGACGCTGAACGTGCGGCACTTTGGAGCAAAGGGAGACGGAATCCATGACGATACACTGGCCATCCAGGCGGCGATCGCCTCCTGTCCGAAAGACGGGCGAGTGTTTATCCCGGAGGGAACGTATCTCGTAACCAGCCTGTTTTTAAAGAGTGACTTCACGCTGGATATCGGGAAGAACGCCGTGCTCCTGGGCCATGCAGAGCGGGAGCGGTTCGGCGTGCTTCCCGGTATGATTCAGAGCTACGATGAGACAGCGGAGTACAATCTCGGATCCTGGGAGGGAAATCCCCTCGATATCTTTACCAGCATGATTACGGGAATCCATGTCTCAAATGTGGTGATCACCGGAGAGGGAATCCTGGATGGGAATGCCACCTTTCAGGACTGGTGGGAGGACGACAGGGCGAAAATCATCGCATTCCGGCCCCGTATGGTATTTTTGAACCACTGCGATCACGTGGTGCTTCATGGGGTCACCGTGCAGAACAGTCCTTCCTGGAATATCCATCCCTATTTCTCAGATGATCTCCGTTTCCTGAATTTGACCATCTTAAATCCCTGGGATTCCCCGAATACAGACGGCATGGACCCCGAATCGGTGAACGGCCTGGAAATCGCCGGCATCTATTTTTCCCTGGGGGACGACTGTATTGCACTTAAGTCCGGAAAGTATTATATGGGCCATAAATACAAAGTGCCGTCACAGAACATCGAGGTTCGCCAGTGCTGCATGAACAACGGGCACGGGGCGGTGACTATCGGAAGCGAGATGGCAGCGGGCGTGAAACACGTCCATGTGAAAGACTGCCTGTTCCTGCACACCGACCGGGGACTGCGGATCAAGACGAGACGTGGAAGAGGAAAAGACGCCGTCGTCGAAGATATCTGTTTTGAAAATATCCGCATGGACCATGTGCTGACGCCCTTTGTCCTGAATTCCTACTACAACTGCTGTGATCCCGACTGCCATTCGGATTATGTGAAATGCAAGTCGCCGCTTCCGGCAGACGAGCGGACCCCATCGGTGAAGCAGATGATTTTCCGAAACATTGAGGCGCATAACTGCCACGTGGCCGGAGCATTTATATACGGACTGCCGGAGAGGAAGGTGGATTACGTGGAGTTTGACCATGTGACCATTGATTACGATGAGAACCCGGAACCGGATGAGCCCGCCATGATGGATGACATCCAGCTGACTGCAAAGATGGGCCTCTACATCAACAATGTACAGGAACTGGTTCTGAACGACGTCTCCATAAGCGGATGCGACGGGGAACCGCTGCTTTTGGAAAACATCGATAAAATAACCGGAAATTCAGGCTTCACCACGGAAGGAGAACAGACATGAGCATGACGATTGCCGCTACGGCAAGTATATCCGCAGGCGGGGATGATCCCATCCTGTTTCGGGGACCGTTTGAAGAGACGATTCCCCAGATGGCCGCGCTGGGGTACCGCGCCGTGGAACTTCACATTTACGACTCGGATCAGATCGACCGGAAACAGTTATACCGGCTTTTGGAGGAGAACCACGTGGTCCTCACCTCCATCGGTACAGGCTCTGCCTACGAGAGAGACGGAATTTGTCTCGGCAGCTTGGATCCTGAGAAACGGGCTGCGGCTATCCGCCGCCTGACCGGGCACATGGTGACAGCCTCTCCATTTCATGGTATAGTTATCATTGGTCTCATCGCGGGAAGATTTTCCGACTGCGGTCAGGATGGAGAAGCATTTAAAAGAAATCTGACGGAGAGCTTAAAGCTCTGTGCGAAAGAAGCAGAGGTTCACGGCGTAACCTTAGGCTTCGAGGTGATGAACCGGTTCGAGAGCGATTATGGAACCACGATCAAAGAGGCATTAGAGCTTCTTCGCGCGGTCCGCTCTGACCGGCTGAAGCTTCACCTGGATACGGTACACTTAAATATTGAGGAAGATGATATCGGGAAAGCCATCGAAAGCGCCGGCGGCGCCATCGGCCACGTCCATGTGGCGGATAATAACCGCTGGTATCCGGGGCATGCGCACTATAATTTTGCGGAAACACTGGCAGCCTTAAGCCGTGTGGGGTACAACGGCGTGCTGGCACTGGAAATCACGAATGATCCGGATACGGAAACAGCCGCCAAAAACAGCCTCTCCTACTTGAACGCAATTCTTGAGACACTATAAAAACGAGGGATAGTTCCCTCCGGGAGGTTTTATCTTGCTGTTAAAGAAGTTTTTCAAGTTCGTAATTCCATCGATTGTATCCATGTGGATCTTTGCACTGTATACCATGGTGGACGGGATGTTTGTGGCATGGGGAGTCGGTGAGCGCGCATTGGCATCAGTGAATCTTTCCATGCCCTATGTGATCTGCATTTTTTCCATCGGCCTGCTGATGGCGACGGGGACCTCCACGCTGATTTCCATTGCACTGGGACAGAAGAAGGAAGAGGAGGCGAGCAGCCTGTTCACCATGAATCTGGTCGTCTTAACCATTGTCTCCCTTGTGGTGACCGTGCTCACGTTTCTGTTTCTGGAGCCTCTCGCCGTGTTTCTCGGCGCCTCGCCGGACAACCTGGAGTACGTAAAGAGCTATGTGGGGACCATCGGGGCCTTTGCCGTATTTTTTATCCTGTCCTATAATATGGAGGCACTGGTGAAAACGGATGGAACGCCTGTCGTTTCGACGATCGGTGTCATGGTGTGCGGACTGACCAATGTCATTCTGGATTATGTCTTTGTCATGGTATTTCACTGGGGCGTCTGGGGAGCGGCATTCGCGACCGGACTGGCTCAGGTCGCCTCCACAATCATATTCTTTACATATTTTACACGCTTTCGGAAGAAACTCTGTTTCCGCAGATTCAAATGGAATCCGGGCGTTTATAAAAAAATTATTCCCCTCGGCCTGGCTAATGGATTCACGGAGCTTTCGGGCGGTCTTGTGGTGTTCCTGTTCAATCAGATCATTCTTCGCGTGATCGGGGAGAGCGGTATCGTCAGCTATACGGTCATTTCCTATATCAATACCCTGGTGCTGAACACCATGGCGGGGATTGCCCAGGGGATGCAGCCGGTTACCAGCTACCATTACGGCGCCAGAGAATTCGGTCAGTGCCGGAAGCTCTTAAAGTATTCGCTCCTGATGGAGGTGATCGTGTCGGTTGTCTATGTATTTGTCCTGGAACTGTTTCCGCAGATCTTTGTCGGCGCGTTTCTGGACCGGGGGGAGGGTGAACTGTTTGCCTATACCATGAGGGCGCTGCGCCTCTATTCGCTGTCGTTTTTGTTTCTTGGATTTAATGTGGTGTCGGCCGGTTACTTTACCGCAGTGGAGCGTCCCTGGCAGTCCTTTGCCGTATCGGCGGGAAGAGGTCTGTTCTTCCTGGCTGCGGCTCTTGGCGTCATGGTCGTTCTCCTGGGAGAGAACGGAATCTGGCTTTCGCCGGTCGTCTCGGAATTTGTCTGCGCCATCCTGGCGGCAGTATTTTTCCTTCATAAAAAGGCGGGTCCTGTGAAATAAGGAAGTGGCGAGATTTTGTTGACATTACTTCGATATCGAAGTATTATAAAAGAAAAACATTCGATATCGAAGTAAATCGGGAAAGAGAGGCCGGACCATGATCTATGAGGGCGAGGAAAAATTAAAAAGACAGGCGGAAAACGGATTTCCAAAAGGGATTACGAAGATCTGTGACCGTGTATATTTTGCTTTGGGATATGGCGGGAGCACGTGTACACTTGTGATAGGGGAGGAGTCCTGCATTCTGGTGGATACGTTAAACGGCGTTGCACCGGCCATGGAAGCCAGGAAAGAATTTGAGAAGCTGACGGATAAGCCTGTCCGGACGATCATTTACACGCACTATTTTCATTTCGACCACACCTCGGGCGCGTCGGTATTCGCAGGCCCCGATACGCGGATTATCGGGAGAAAGCCGACGTATCCCCAGTATGGAAGGACCGGCCTGATCAAGGACATCTGCGGCGTGCGCGGGGCGAGACAGTTCGGCGTCGGCTTGACGCCGGAGGAAAACATCTGTGTGGGAATCGGGCCGAGAAATGAAATCAACGGGGAAAAAGGAAGTCTTCCATGCAGGGAGTTCTTCGAGGAGGAGCTGCTGGAGCTGGAAATCGACGGTACGAAGGTCGTACTCGCGGCCGCCCCAGGGGAGACGGACGATCAGATCTTTGTCTGGTTCCCTCAGCACCGCGTTCTCTGCTGCGGTGACAACTATTATGAATCCTGGCCTAATTTATACGCCATCCGCGGCGGCCAGTACCGGGATATCAGCGGCTGGATCGATTCCCTGGATAAGATGAGGGAGTACAGGGCCGATTATCTGCTTCCCGGCCACACCAGAGCCGTGATTGGAAGCGCGGAGGTGGAGACGACGCTTAAAAATTACCGGGATGCGCTGGAATACGTGCTGACAGAGACGCTTCACGGCATGAATGAGGGCCGGACACCGGATGAACTGGCTGACAGCGTCCGCCTTCCTGAGCACCTGGCGTCACTTTCCTATTTACAGGAGTACTACGGAACCGTGGAGTGGTCTGTCCGGTCCATTTATACCGGTTATCTGGGGTGGTTTGACGGAAACCCAACGAAGCTGGGTCATATGAACACGAAGGAACGGGCAGAAAAGACGGTTGCGATGATGGGAGGCGCCGGTCAGGTGCTGGCTGAGGGAAAGGCCGCCCTGGAGCGCGGAGAGGCGCAGTGGGCCGCAGAGCTGTGTGATCTCCTGTTAGACTGCGGCCAGGAGATAGAAGCAGCTTCCGGTCTCAAGGCCGATGCGCTGACCGAGCTTGGCCGGAGGCAGACGAGCGCCAATGCCCGCCACTATTATCTGGCGTGCGCCAGACAGTTGAGAGGAAACGGCGAGACCCTTAAGCTGAACGGCGCCATGCTGGATGTGGGAAAGAAACAGAGGGAAGCGTAATGATCGACAATACCTTTACACTGATCAGCCGCATAGACGGGGAGATACGCCGTTTTATTACGGAAGAACTGGCGAAGGAAGGCATCACAGATATTGTGCCTTCCCACGGTGCCATTATCGTAGAGTTGATGAAGCATGGACAGCTGCCCATGAACGAACTGGCGCGCCACATTGACAGGACGCCTCAGACGGTTACCAGCCTCGTAAAGAAGCTGGTGAAATCCGGTTATGTGGAGACCGGAAAGGCTCCGGAGGACAACCGGGTGACCATGGCCGCCCTGACGGACCCGGGCGCACGTTTGGCGGCCACACTTTGCAGGATCTCTGAAAAGATCTATGAGCTTCAGTATCAGGGGATACCGGGGGATGAGATCGTTGTTCTGCGCAGCGCATTAGCGAGGATGCATGCGAACTTCGCAGAAAATGGCTTCAAGGATACGGAAAGCATGGGCTGACACGGTCCCATCATAAAATCTCCCGGATTTCCATAGACCAGACAGGGCCGCCGTACATGTAGGACTCCGTAAGAGCCACCGTGTGCAGGCGGCCTTCAAGCTTCACGGTGGCCGGAATGTCCTTCTTTACGTATTCCAGCGTAACAGAGCTTTTCCGGCAGTAGGTTTCCAGAAGATCGAAAAACGCTTCCGGGGAACGCGGCTTTTCGTCCAGATCGATGATGAGCGTCCTTCCCGCGGCGCTGCTGTTCAAGTCCTTTGCCACCTTTTTCAAATAACGGTATTCTGCCTCCATAAGCAGCAGAAGAACCGCGGCGCTGGTCAGCAGCATGGCGCGCACAAACGATGGAAGGCGCCATGTCAGAAAAGAGAGGAAGAACAGTAGGAGATAGCACCAGGACACGGCGGCCGCTCCCCGAAACCATGCCGAATCCAGCTGCGGCGTAAAGCCTCGGATGAGCTGCAGAAGACAGCCGGCTGCCAGGTAAGAAAGAAGGATTACAAGGAGCAGTGACCAGAATGTCTCAAGTCCCTCCGGAGCCGCCAGGCGCAGCGTCACAAGTGAGCTGATAAACATTATCATCCCCAGAAGACTCCCTTTCTTCAGAATCTCTGTAAGACCTTCTTCCTGAATAAAATTACAGTTGAATCGATGTTCTTTCCTTTGATTTTCTTTCATTTCGCACCTCCATGATCTGACTGCGCACGTCCTTTAAGTATTTCCGGGAAATATAGACGACGGAAGAATCTGTAAATGCCGCCGCCATCAGGCCGTTCACCATCGGTTTATAGGTTTTTACGTGATCCATATTCATGATGACGGATTTTGAGATCCGTATGAAGCCGGAAGGGAGAAGATGCTCCAGCTCATACAGCCTCTTCCTCACTTCCAATGTTCCATGAGCCGTGTGCACCAGCTGTTTTTCCTGTACCGTCTCGATATAATCGATCTCACTGCTGGGAATCCTCTCGATTTTCTCTCCGCAAAAGCACGTCAGGATGACACTGCGAAACTCTTCCTGCTCCACGTATTCTGCCAGGCGCAAAACCGCCTGATCCCTGCGGTGCACATATAGATCCGCGTGCTCCGGTTCCTCCTGTGGAATTTCTCTGATCAACGTTTTCATGTCTGCCGCCTCCTGCCTTCTGTTCTTTGATCTCTTACCATGCGCACAGCGGTCGCCGGTTCATCTGGTTTTATTATAAGGTACGCTTGGGAAAATATCCACGCTTTTCCGGTAAGTGGCCGTCACGGCAGGGGAAGTGGAATGTTTTCTGTGAAAAGCGGGTATATTTTCGTAAAAAGGGGTTTTTTTAACTGGAAATATCTGCTATGATGAGAGACAGGGAAAGAAGAAGGACCGTTATAAGGAACTCTTATTTCTTAAATTTAATATTGATTTATAGAATAATATTTAGTATATTATGTAATAGGTTATCTTAGGCCAGACTTGAAAGGGGAATTGTGATGATAAAAGTAGCTGTAGATGCCATGGGCGGCGATTATGCACCGGCTGAGATGGTAGCAGGTGCCGTGCAGGCGGTGAACGCGAACAGGGAGATCTCCGTTCTCCTGGTAGGGCAGGAACCGGCAGTAGCTGAGGAGCTGAAAAAGCATAACTTTCCGGCGGAACAGATACAGATTGTTCCTGCAACAGAGATAATCGAGACGGAAGAACCTCCGGTGAATGCCATACGAAAGAAAAAAGACTCTTCCATTGTGGTTGGCATGAATCTGGTGAAAAAGAAGGAAGCGGATGCCTTCGTTTCAGCCGGCAGTTCCGGCGCCATATTAGTTGGCGGTCAGGTCATTGTCGGAAGAATAAAGGGCGTGGAAAGACCTCCGCTTGCGCCGTTAATCCCCACTGAAAAGGGCGCGTCTCTGCTGATTGACTGTGGTGCCAATGTCGACGCCAGGGCTTCCCATCTGGTACAGTTTGCACGCATGGGCTCCATCTACATGGAACATGTGATGGGGGTGAAGAACCCACGGGTCGCCATCGTCAATATCGGGGCAGAGGAAGAGAAAGGAAACGCACTTGTTAAGGAGACGTTTCCGCTTCTCAAGGAATGCAGGGACATAAACTTCATCGGAAGCATTGAGGCGAGGGAGATTCCGCATGGCGGCGCAGATGTTATCGTATGCGAGGCATTTGTAGGCAACGTAATCCTGAAGCTTTACGAAGGAGTAGGTGCCACTCTGATCAGTAAGGTCAAGAGCGGCATGATGGTGAACTTAAGAAGTAAGATTGGAGCACTGCTTGTAAAACCAGCGCTTAAGGAGACACTGAAATCCTTTGATTCGTCTCAGTACGGAGGAGCACCGCTTCTCGGTCTGAACGGTCTGGTGGTGAAAACCCACGGGAATTCCAAGGCAAAGGAAGTGTGTAATTCCATTCTTCAATGCGTGGCCTTTAAAGAACAGGGGATTAATGATAAGATAAGAGAGAGCCTGACTGCTGAAAATCAGGAAAATAAAGAATAGGAGAGAGGAAGGGAAAAGATGGAATTTGAAAAGTTACAGAATATTGTCGCAGAGGTACTTAACGTTGAACCGGAGGAGGTAACCATGGCTTCTACATTCGTAGATGACTTAGGTGCAGATTCCCTGGATGTATTCCAGATCATCATGGGTATCGAAGAAGAATTCGATATCGAGATACCGTCCGAGGTAGCGGAGAAGATCGCTACAGTCGGTGATGCGGTAGAACAGATTAAGAACGCGCTGAATTAATAGATGTGGGTGTTGCAGGGCGGCATTATGCCGCCTGTCCGCAACACCTTCTTTCATAGTAAAGGAAAGAGGACCGCAATGAACAAAAAACTGAATGAGCTGGAAGGGCGGATTGGCTACCGTTTTTCGGACAGGCAGCTGCTTACAAGGGCCATGACCCACAGCTCCTACGCCAACGAACACCGCTTAAACAAGCTGGAATGCAATGAGCGGCTGGAATTTTTAGGTGATTCCGTGCTGGAGGTCGTTTCCAGCGATTTTTTATATCACAAATATCCGGATAAGCCGGAAGGGGATTTGACGAAGATCCGCGCCAGCATCGTATGCGAACCGACGCTCGCCTACTGCGCCGAGGACATTGAATTAGGAAATTACTTACTGCTGGGAAAGGGAGAAGAGGCGACCGGCGGACGCGGAAGGGCCTCAGTCGTATCGGACGCCATGGAAGCGCTCATCGGCGCCATATATCTGGACGGTGGTTTTGCTAATGCAAAAGAGTTTATCCTTCGATTTATCATGAACGACATCGAGCATAAACAGCTCTTTTTTGATAGCAAGACTATCTTGCAGGAGATCGTACAGAGTCAGACGGAAAAACCGCTTGCCTATGAACTGCTGCGGGAAGAAGGGCCCGATCACAATAAAATCTTTGAGTCCCGGGCACTCATTGGAGAGGAAGAGATCGGCCGGGGGACCGGAAGGACGAAAAAGGCTGCGGAAGCAGTAGCCGCCTATCACGGAATTTTAAAGCTTAAGAAAATGGAAAAGGAAAGGCAGGCATAGACGTCTGCCAACATAAAGTATGTATTTAAAAAGCATTGAGATACAGGGCTTTAAATCATTTGCCAACAAGATCGTGTTCGAATTTCATAACGGAATCACTGGTATCGTGGGACCCAACGGCAGCGGCAAGAGCAATGTCGCCGACGCGGTGCGCTGGGTGCTGGGAGAGCAGAAGGTGAAGCAGCTTCGAAGCTCCAGCATGCAGGACGTCATCTTCTCCGGCACGGAGACGAGGAAGCCCCAGGGCTTTGCCAGCGTCGCCATCACTCTGGACAACTCTGACCACCAGCTGGCCATCGATTACGATCAGGTGACGGTCACGAGACGTGTCTACCGCTCCGGTGAAAGCGAATATATGATCAACGGAAGCACCTGCCGCCTGAAGGATATCAACGAGCTGTTCTACGACACCGGTATCGGCAAGGAAGGCTACTCCATCATTGGACAGGGCCAGATCGACAAGATATTAAGCGGTAAACCGGAGGAACGGCGGGAGCTCTTCGACGAGGCGGCCGGAATCGTAAAATTCAAGCGCAGAAAAGCCATCGCCCAGAAGAAGCTGGAGGATGAGAAACAGAATCTGGTCCGTGTGACCGATATTCTAACGGAACTGGAGAAACAGGTCGGCCCTCTGGCAAAACAGTCTGAGGCCGCGAAGGAATATCTGCGTTTAAAGGAAGACTTAAAGAAATACGATGTGAACCAGTTCCTGCTGGAAACAGCCGGAACGCGTAGCCAGTTAAAGGAGACGGAGGAAAAGGCCGCCATCGTATCGAAGGATTTGGAAGATACGAGGCAGGCTTCCGAACATATCCGTGTGGAATATGAGACCCTGGACGCCCTTTTATCCGGGCTGGAGGCAGCCGCAGGCGAGGCCAGAACGGCTCTCAGCGAGACCAACATGGAAAAGGGCACCCTCGAAGGCCGTGTAGGCGTGCTGAACGAGCAGATCAACACGGAAAAGATGAACGCGGAACACATTGGAAAGCGAATGACAGCGATCCATGGGGAAATCGCGGATAAGAAGACGAAGGTCTCCGCCTACGAAGAAGAACGAAGCGGCATTGCCGCCCAGGTTAAGGAATCCTTAGAGCGTCTGGCCGCGGCCGAAGAGGCGCTTAAGGAGAAGGATGAGGAGATCCGGGCGCTGGAAGAAGAGATTGAATCCGGCAAGGGCAGCATCATCGACACCTTAAACGAGAAGGCCTCCATTAACGCCAGACAGCAGCGGTACGAAACCATGCTGGAACAGGTAAATGTCCGGCGTTCCGAGGTGTGTCAGAAGCTTTTAAAGTACAAAAGCGACGAATCGGAGCAGGACGGCCAGCTAGATGAATTAAACCGTCAGCTGGAAGAGATCGAAGCCGAGATCGCCAGTCTCGGAGACGCCCAGGCGGCGGCTGAGACGAGGACGGAGGAGCTGGAACACGAGGTCCGCCGTCTGAATAAGAATTTAAACGACAGGCAGCAGGAATACCACACCAGCTATACGAAGCTGGAATCGCTGAAGAATATAGCGGAACGGTATGAGGGCTACGGCGGAAGCATCCGCCGCGTCATGGAGGTCAGAGACCGCATTCACGGCATCCACGGCGTTGTGGCCGATTTAATCACTGTTCCGAAGAAGTATGAGATCGCGGTGGAGACGGCGCTGGGCGGAAGCATCCAGAACATTGTGACGGATTCCGAGCAGACGGCAAAGCAGCTGATCGAATATCTGAAGAAAAACCGGTACGGAAGGGCGACCTTCTTACCGCTTACCAGTATCGGCAACAGGAACACCTTTAATCAGGACAAGGCGTTAAAGGAGCCTGGTGTCTTAGGACTAGCCAACAGTCTGGTGGAGACAGACGGCCAGTATGAAGGGCTGATCCGGTATCTGCTGGGGCGGGTCGTGGTGGTGGATACCATCGACAACGCCATTGCACTGGCCAGGAAATTCCAGTATTCCCTGCGGATCGTCACCCTGGAGGGCGAGCTTTTAAGCGCGGGCGGTTCCATGACCGGCGGTGCGTTTAAGAACACCAGCAACCTGCTGGGCAGAAAGCGTGAGATCGAGGAACTGGAAGCCGCCTGCACCAAGGCGCTGACCGATGTGGACCGGATCGAACAGGATCTGGTGATGAATGAGGCGCTCCTGGCAGAAAGCCGGGAAGAGCTGGAATCATTGAAATCCAGGAAGCAGGAGAGCTATCTGCGCCAGAATACGGTCCGCATGAGCATTTCCAGGACCGAGGATAAAAAGGAAGAGATCCGGGAATCCTATGGCGATCTGGAACGCGAAAACAGCCAGCTGGAGGATCAGATCCGGGAGATCGGCAAGAGCCGGAACGAGCTGGCAGGCGAGGTCATCCGGCTGGAGGGGCAGAATCAGGATATCAACAGCCGTCTGGATTCCTGCCACGAGCGTCTTGACACGGCCAAGGCAGAACGGGAGGACGCTTCCAAAGCGCTCTCCACCGTCCAGCTGGAGGCGTCCGGACTCAAGCAGAAGGATGACTTTGAACTGGAGAATATCCGGCGGGTCAGGGAAGACGTCCGCCGCCTGGAGGAAGAGCTTTCCGGCCTATCCGGGGGCACCGATGACTCCAACCTGATTATTGAAGAAAAACTGGCGGAAATCGCCGGATTAAAGGCACAGATTGAGAATACCGTTATACGTGCTGCCGGCCTCTCTGCCGTGATCGCGGAGAAGACGGCAGAGAGAGAGGAAAAGTCGAGACAGCAGAAGGAACTCTTCCAGAAGCGGGAAGAGCTTTCCGACCGAATGAGCCGTCTGGATAAGGATTTATTCCGTTTGCAGAGTCAGAAGGAGAAGCTGGAGGAGCGCCTGGAAAACTCGGCAAACTACATGTGGGATGAGTACGAGCTGACCTATTCCGCCGCACTGGAGCTTAAGGGCGGGGAGGAGGAATCTCTGCCGGAGATCCGAAAGCATATCGCATCCTTGAAAGAAGAGATCAAAAAGCTTGGCAATGTCAATGTCAACGCCATCGAGGATTATAAGGAAGTATCGGAGCGCTATGTGTTCATGAAGACCCAGCACGACGATCTGGTCACGGCGGAAGAGACGCTGCTTAAGATCATCGAGGAGCTGGACACCGGCATGAGAAGGCAGTTTGAGGAGAAATTCAGGGAGATTCGCACCGAGTTCGACAAGGTGTTTAAGGAGCTCTTCGGCGGCGGCCGCGGCACTCTGGAGCTGGTGGAAGATGAGGATATCCTGGAAGCGGGCATTCAGATTATCTCCCAGCCGCCGGGCAAAAAACTGCAGAACATGATGCAGCTTTCCGGTGGAGAGAAGGCCCTGACAGCCATTGCGCTGCTGTTTGCAATTCAGAACTTAAAACCGTCTCCGTTCTGCCTGTTGGATGAGATCGAAGCGGCGTTAGATGACTCGAACGTGGACAGATACGCAAAATATTTACATAAACTGACGAAATATACACAGTTTATCGTTATCACCCACCGTCACGGAACGATGGTGGCCGCAGACCGTTTATACGGTATTACCATGCAGGAGAAAGGCGTTTCAACGCTTGTTTCGGTAAATCTGATAGAAGAAGATTTAGATAAGTAAAAGGAGGCCGTCTATGAGTGAGAAAAAGGGATTCTTTGGGAAACTGGTAGCAGGACTGCAAAAGACAAGGGATAATATTATATCGGGGATGGATTCCATTTTCAGCGGCTTTTCAGCCATCGATGATGAGTTTTATGAGGAGATCGAAGAGACTCTGATTATGGGAGATCTTGGAATTCAGACCACCATGTCGATTGTGGAGGATTTGAGAAAGAAAGTAAAGGAACAGGGAATAAAGGACCCGGCCGAATGCAAGGAGCTTCTGATGGAAAGCATCCGGGATCAGATGGATTTAGGGGAAAATGCGTATGAATACGAGAACCGCCAGTCCGTTCTGCTGATCATCGGTGTCAACGGAGTGGGAAAGACCACCTCCGTCGGCAAGCTGGCCGGCCAGTTAAAGGACGACGGGAAAAAGGTGATTCTCGCGGCGGCAGACACCTTCCGTGCGGCGGCGATTGAGCAGCTGACGGAGTGGGCCAACCGGGCGGGCGTGGACATCATCGCCCAGCAGGAAGGCTCCGATCCGGCCGCTGTCGTCTATGATGCCGTGGCCGCAGCCAAATCACGCCATGCGGATATTCTGATCTGCGATACGGCGGGGCGGCTTCACAATAAGAAAAATCTGATGGAAGAGCTTAAGAAGATTAACCGGATCATCGACAAGGAGTTCCCGGAGGCATACCGGGAAACGCTGGTGGTGCTGGACGGAACGACCGGGCAGAATGCACTTTCACAGGCCAGACAGTTTATGGAAGTGGCGGATATCACAGGAATCATCCTGACGAAGCTGGACGGAACCGCCAAGGGCGGAATCGCCGTGGCAATCCAGTCGGAACTGGGAATTCCAGTCAAATACGTGGGGGTTGGAGAGAAGATCGACGATCTGCAGAAATTTAACGCAGGGGAGTTTGTGAATGCATTATTCCATGTGGAAGAGAAAGAAGAGGCGTAAGTTATGTTGACATTGGAGAAATTTGAAGAGGCAACAGAGGTTGTAAGCAAGGTAACGCAGGAGACAAAGCTGGTGTACAGCGAATATTTTTCCTCCCAGACCGGCAACAGGGTCTGGTTCAAGCCGGAAAACATGCAGTATACAGGCGCTTATAAGGTAAGAGGCGCTTACTATAAGATCAGCACCTTGAGCGAGGAAGAGAAGGCGAAGGGATTAATTACCGCTTCCGCCGGCAATCATGCTCAGGGCGTGGCATACGCCGCGAAGCTGGCCGGAATCTCCGCGACCATCGTGATGCCGACGACAACGCCTCTCATGAAGGTAAACCGGACGAAGGGATACGGCGCGGAAGTCGTTCTGGAAGGCGATGTATTCGATGAAGCCTGCAGTTACGCCTACAGGCTGGCAGAGGAAAAAGGCCTTACCTTTATCCATCCGTTTAACGATTTGGACGTAGCTACGGGCCAGGGAACCATTGCCATGGAGATCATCAAGGAACTCCCGACCGTGGATTACATACTCGTTCCCATCGGCGGAGGCGGACTCTGTACCGGCGTTGCCACTCTGGCGAAGATGCTCAATCCGAAGATCAGGGTAATCGGCGTGGAACCGGCTGGCGCAAACTGTATGCAGGAATCCCTGCGCCAGGGCAAGGTAGTTTCCTTAAACGGTGTCAACACCATCGCGGACGGCACGGCGGTGCAGTGCCCCGGCGATCTGCTGTTCCCCTACATCCAGGAGAATGTGGATGACATCATCACCATCGAAGATTCGGAACTGATCGTTTCCTTCCTCGACATGGTGGAGAATCACAAGATGATCGTGGAGAACTCCGGCCTTCTGACCGTAGCGGCCTTAAAGCATATGAAGGTGGAAAACAAGAAGATCGTCTCCATCCTGAGCGGCGGCAACATGGACGTCATCACCATGGCCTCCATCGTACAGCACGGCCTGATCCAGAGAGACAGAGTCTTCACCGTATCCGTCCTGCTTCCGGACAAGCCAGGCGAGCTGGCCAAGGTTTCCACACTTCTCGCCAAAGAGCAGGGCAACGTAATCCGTCTGGAACACAACCAGTTCATCAGCATCAACCGAAACTCGGCTGTGGAACTGCGCATCACACTGGAGGCTTACGGCACCGACCACAAGAACTCCATCATGGCCGCGCTCACCGAGGCAGGATACCGTCCGAAGCTGGTGAAATCCAAAGGAACTTATGCGGATTAAAACTATACGGATTAGAATTATGCAGATTAGAAGATTATAAAAAGGCATCAGAACTGCGGGGAATGACGATACCGCGGCTCTGATGCCTTTATTTTGCATCATGGAAAAGTCGATTTTTTCTTTCAGCCTTCTCTAAACAAAACCGAATCCTCTGGAAGGATCGCGCCCTCCTGGCTCACCACGGCCGCCGCCACCCGATTGGCTGCCGCGATGGAATCGTACAGGCTTTTTCCTTTCTGAAGGCTGGCGAGAACCGCCCCGATATGGGCGTCGCCTGCTCCGATCGTATCCACGACCTGTGAAGGGATTCCTGGGACCGAATAGGAGACTTCTGCGCTTTCATGGCAGTAAGCGCCGCGTTCACCCAGGGTTACGATTACCGGACTTCCCGTGATCTGAAAGAGGGCGGCCGCAGAGTCTGCCACACTGTCCCGGCCTCCCAGTTCCAGCGCTTCCTGCTCATTGATATGGAGCACGGGCGAGAGTGCCAGGATCCGGTCCAGCCGGTTTCCGGAAAGTCTGATTCCACGCGGGCCGGGCGCAAAAAAGAGCTGCGGGCCCCGCTCTTTCTCGAAATATTCCACCAGCGCCTCCCCCGTAGGTTCTTCTACCTCCAGTCCGCAGAGATAGGCCATGGCGTAATCTTCCATGCGGTAAGGCTCCATCCACTCTTTCTGAAAGGTGTATTCGACCCCGTGCAGAGAGAGAAATGTCCGCTCCCCGGAAGCCTCCACGAGGCAGTAACAGCAGCCATTTTCTTTTTCGGGGAGATAAACCGGGATGGGAAAACCATGAGCAGTCAGCGCATCCTTGACGAAGCTGCCGTATATTCCGCCGCCGACCGGGGAGAGGAAGGTGAATTGTGAGCCGGAGTACAGCAGCACGTGCGCCACGTTGCAGGCACAGCCCCCAAGTGCCATGGTCTGACTCTTTGGATGGAGATCTTCTCCGGTTATGGGAAGATGATCCAGCTTCAGGATGATGTCCACGCAGGTGGAACCGACAACCAGTATTTTTTTCATAAGTGCCTCCGGTATCCTAATTTTTTCGTTATAAAAACTTAAGATTATTATACGCGGAACTGGAAGTTCCTTCAATTGCTTTTCCATGTTTCCTATGTTAAACTTTTAGGGAACTGCTAAATACGAAAGAAGAGAGATGAAGATAGATGTACGATCAGATCACAGTTATGGCAAAGGAACTTTATGAGAAAAGCGTGGCGCTAAGAAGAGACCTGCACCGGCACCCGGAGATGGGCTGGCTGGAGATGCGCACCTCTGCCGTCATCGCCGGGATTTTAACGAATCTGGGCTATGAAGTGCTGACTGGCCGCCAGGTGGTGGATGACAGAGCCAGAATGGGCCTTCCATCCGACGAGGCACGGCGGGAGCACGCAAAGCTGGTTAGGGAAGGCTGGGATACGCCCCTTACATACCTGACAGAGGAGATGGAGGCGGGATACACCGGGGTAATCGGAATCCTGCGCTGCGGGCAGGGCCCCGTATGCGCCCTCCGTTTTGATATCGACGCCCTCGGCGTCCTGGAGGATGAAAACACCTGCCACAGACCGGCGCGGGAGGGCTTTGCATCGCAGTGCCCCGGCGTCATGCACGCCTGCGGCCACGACGGCCATACCGCCATCGGCCTCGGCGTGGCGGAAGTGCTCATGAATCTGCGGGCACAGCTGCACGGAACGGTAAAACTGATCTTTCAGCCCGCCGAAGAAGGCGTGCGGGGAGCCAGAGCCATCGTTTCCAAAGGCCATTTGGACGATGTGGATTATTTCGTCGGAACGCATCTTGCGCCTTTGGACGGCCCCGATGACGGAGCGGTGACTCCGGCGACCTATGGCTCCCTTGCGACCACCAAGTACGACGTCATCTACCGCGGTGCACCGGCCCATGCGGGCGGCTTCCCTGAAAAGGGACGAAACGCCCTTCTTGCGGCGGCCTGCGCAGCGATGGGGTTAGCGGCGATACCGCGTCACAGCGAAGGCGCCAGCCGGGTCAATGTGGGGACGCTTCACGCAGGCACCGGAAGAAATGTCATCCCCGATTACGCAAAAATGGAGATAGAGCTGCGAGGGGAGACGACTGAGATCAACGAGTATATGGCAGAGAACGCCAGACGCGTCTGTGAGGCGGCTGCGGCCATGTACGGCTGTACCTGTGAGATGATCTGCATGGGCGCCGCCGATTCCCACCACAGCGATTTGACGCTGGCAGACAGGGCCGCTGCGGTTATTGAGCGGGAGCTTCCCGATATCCGGGTCAGCAGTGTGCGCTGCGCCAGAAACTGGGGCAGTGAGGACATATCCCTGATGATGAACCGTGTTCAATCTCATGGCGGCCAGGCCATCTGCATGCGGAATATAACGGCCATGGAAGCACCGCAGCATACGGCAGATTTCGATTTCGACGAAAAGGTGCTGGAAGAAGGAATACGGGTATTTTCCGCCATTGCTTACGATTTACTGCAGGATGAGCCGCTGCACGGCTGAATAGTTACGACTATACAACAAGGAGAATGCGAATGAAAATTATCATATCCCCGGCCAAGAAGATGCGGGTACAGACAGACATCATAGAGGAGACGGGCATGCCTGTTTTTTTAGAGGATGCAAAACGGCTTCACGATATTTTAAAGGCGTATTCCATGGAGCAGCTGAAGAAGCTGTTCGGCGCCAATGACGCGATTACAAAGCAGAACTACGAGCGTTACCAGACAATGGATTTAGAGAGGAGCCTGACACCGGCCGTACTGGCTTATGTCGGCCTCCAGTACCAGTCCATGGCTCCCGATATTTTCACCGGTTCCCAGTGGGAATATGTGAAGGAACATTTACGGATACTCAGCGGATTTTACGGCGTTTTAAAGGCATGTGACGGCGTTGTTCCATACAGGCTGGAGATGCAGGCCAGACTCCCGGTCGATGGAAAGAAAGATTTGTATGGTTTCTGGGGAAACCGGCTTTATGAGGAGCTGACGGCAGATGGGGATGGCGTGATTGTCAATCTCGCATCGAAAGAGTACAGCCGCGCGGTGGAACCGTGGCTTACCGCTTCCGACACCTTCATCACCTGTGTCTTCGGCACAGAGCAGGAGGGAAAGGTCCGTGTGAGAGCGACCGCCGCGAAGATGGCGAGGGGCGAGATGGTGCGTTTCATGGCCGCAAACGGCGTAAGGACCGCCGAAGGGCTAAAGGAATTTCATGCATTAGGATACCGTTACCGGGAAGAATATTCCTTTGAAAATGAATATGTTTATGTTCAGGAGACTTGATTATGCGGCATAAAAAGAACATTTGGAGTTATTTTGTACTCTGTCTGGCAGTGGTATTTGCGAGCCTCATGCCCATGACAGCGTACGGGGCGGCAGACTGGCCGTCCGAGGTGGCCATCGAGGCGGATGGCGGAATCCTGATGGACGCGGAGACCGGAACGATCCTTTATGGGAAGAATATCAACGAGGCGTATTATCCGGCCAGCATCACGAAGCTTCTGACGGCCCAGGTAGTGCTGGACCGCTGTAAACTGGATGAAACAGTGGAATTCTCACAGAATGCAGTCTACAACGTGGAACAGGGGAGCAAGAGCCTGAGCATGGATACGGGAGACCGGATGTCGGTGAAGGACAGCCTGTACGGCCTGATCCTGCATTCTGCCAATGAGGTTGCCAATGCGCTGGCGGAGCATGCGGCCGGAAGCACGGAAGAATTTGCAAAGCTGATGAATCAAAAGGCAGAGGAGCTTGGCTGTACCGGGTCTAATTTCGTCAATCCCAGCGGTTTGAACGATCCGGAGCATTACACGACGGCCTACGATATGGCATTGATCGCCCGGGCGGCGCTGAATTATTCCGAGATCGTTGAAATCATGGGGACGAGAGTCTATAAGATTCCGCCCTCCCAGAAGGCTCCCGAGGGACAGACAATCTCGCCGGGTCACAAGATGCTTAAGAAGAACGATGCCGCCTATGATTCCAGGGTTTTCGGCGGAAAAACCGGATTTACATCGCTGGCCGGCAACACGCTGGTGACCTATGCAAAGAAAGACGATATGACGCTGATCGCTGTCATTTTAAACGGCCATCAGACTCATTATACCGATACGAAAAAGCTGCTGGATTTCGGTTTCAGCCGCTTTCAGTCCATGAAGCTTACCGACTATGAAGGCAGCCTCGTACCGGAGAATCATCTGACCTACTCGGATTCCAATACGGATCAGTCGCTTCTTCTGCTGAACCAGAACAGCCGGATCGTGCTGCCGAAGGAGGCGGATCTGTCTGCCGTCGTTCCCATTGTGAGCTATGATGAGACGTCCCTGACTCCGTCGGGAACCGTGGTCACGGTCAATTACTTATACGGAGAGCGGACGGTCGGCCACGCCTGGATTTCCCCCAATCCCGCGGTCAGGAGCCGTCTCACCAGATCCGCCGTTCCCGAAGGCCTGTCAGACCAGGCCGCCCCCGGCGGGCGTTTCCGGATGAATCTGTCCCGCGGCTGGCTCCTGGCTGCCGGAGCTGCCGCTGCACTGGCCGCCGTCGCATGTGGTATTCTGTTCTTCTTAAAAAGGCAGAAAATCAGGGAGGCGAGAGTCGCTGCCGTGAGAAAACACCGCAGAGAGCAGTGGATGCAGGAATCCGGCTGCTCGGCGGAAGAATTCGAGGCCCTGCTTGCCAAACGTAAGGGCTCTTCCGGAAAGAAGCGCAGGCATTAGTCTTGCCCGACAGGAAGGGCAGTGTTATAATAAAAAAAGAATGACAAAACAAGGAGGGCAATATGGATTACAGAAAAGCGGCGGAAGCCAGAAAATCAATCAGAGAATTTACGGACAAACCAGTATCCGGGGAACTGAAAGCAGCACTCACAAAATGTTTCGCAGAATGCAGGCGTCTTGTACCAGATATCAGCACAGACATGGTTATACTCGATGGATCAGAATGCGGCCAGCTTCAGGGGAATGCCGGATACGAAGGCCTTACGTTCGAGGCGCCGGCCTACTTACTTCTCCTGTCGGAAGTGAAGCCGGGGTATCTTGAAAACGCCGGCTATATGAATGAAGATATGATTCTTCACATGACCGACCTGGGACTCGACAGCTGCTGGCTGACGGTTGACGACGATCCGGCGCTCCGGGCGGCGTTAAAGATCGGGGACGGCAAAAAGGTGGCGGCCGTCACAGCCTTTGGTTATGGAAAAAAAGAGAGAAGCTTAACGAGACTGCATATCAGAAGTATTTCCGATGTGGATGTCATCACGAGAGAGGGCCATCTTGCCCCGAAGATTTCACTTGCACAGATGGTATACGGCGATGCATGGGGAAAAGAAGCCGATTTAGATGAGATGTATATCGATGACGGCCTCAGAGAGGCCTTATATGCGGCAAGCTACGCGCCTACCTTTTTAAACCGCCAGTCCTTCCGCCTCCTTCTGGCAGACGGAAAAGCAATCCTGGTGAAGATGATGGACTCCATGACCGGAGAACTCGACGCCAGATTAAACTGCGGGGCTGTCATGCTGAATTTTGCGGCGGTTCTCGACGAGCGCCGTCCATTCCCGACAGAGTGGGCCATCGGCAGTCTGAACGGGTATGAACTGCCGGCAGACTGTGAGATCGTCGGATACTGCAGTCTGTAACAAAAAACCATATTTTCTCTGAACCATATCAGTGATATCAGCAGGCCGGGACGACTTTTGTGCGCCCCGGCCCTTTGTGCATCCGGCCATTATTTTCCACAATGGTGTTGACATTAATGACTACATGATGTAATATCAAAGTATGACTACATCATGTAATAAAAAAGAGGTGCCATTATGGAAGAGATACAGGGAATGTCCGATGCGGAAAAAGAAATTATGGAAATTATCTGGAATAGCGGCGGATCCATCTATATCGCCGAGCTGTTAGAAAAAGCTGAAGAGAACGGGCGGGGCTGGAAGCGGACCACGATTCGCACCTTTATCACCCGTCTGATTGAAAAGGGATTTATCATTTCCACCCGCCGCGGCAGAATGAGCGAATATACGGCCGCGGTGACGAGAGAAGAGTATCTGTCAGGGCAGGCCCACACGTTTGTACGGGAATATTTCGACGGCAGTGTCAAGCATCTGCTCACCTCCCTGTTTGGTCAGGAGCAGCTGGACTCCGAAGCGGCGGATGAGCTGCAGCGGTTTTGGGAGAAGTGTAAGGAGGAGTCCTGATGCAGAAGCTTTTTTACCTCTACTTATCCGTTTCTTTATCGGCCTCTGTCATTATCGCCGTACTGTTCCTGTGCCGGCCGCTGTGGAAACGCCGGTTCAGCAAATCATGGCAGTACTATATCTGGCTGCTGGCTGTGATGAGACTGCTGATTCCATTGTCCCCGGCTCCCGGCATGATCGGCCGCGCCGCCGATTGGGGCTCGGAGCGTCTGGCCGCAGGCGTCTCTGCTGTCATGGCTCCCCAAGATCAGATTTCTACGGATCCGGTTTCTCCAGTTCCGGTTTCTACGATTCCCGTTTCTCCGATGGATGATGGATACGCGCAGCCCGATGACGAGATGTCTGACCTGGAAGAACCGTTCACAGCAGGCGATTCCGGGCCGCAGAGGCCTTTCAGTAATCCTGTTGCAATGGCCGCCGTCGGCTCACGGGCGTTTTCGTTCCTGTGGGTTATCTGGCTTATCCCTGCGCTGCTGATTTTCTGCCGCCAGATCTTCGCGTACCGCAGATGTTTAAAGCTTCTCCGGTCGGTCTCTGTGTCCGCAGAAGACACCGCGGCCGCCGGAATCTGCCGCAGTGTGGCGCTGGAACTGAAGATCCGGCGCAGGATCCCGGTGTCTTACTGCAAAGAAACGTTTTCTCCCATGCTGGCGGGGATTTTAAAGCCCTGTATTTTGCTTCCGGAGATCGACCTTATGCCGTCTGAGCTATACGATATCTTCCGCCACGAGCTGATTCACTACAAGCGGAAGGATATTCTCTATAAATGGATGATCCAGCTTGCTGTCTCCATCCACTGGTTTAACCCGCTCGTCTATTTTATGCGCCGGGAATGCGATCACGCGTGTGAGCTTTCCTGCGACGAGAAAGCGATTTCCGGCCTGTCCGCGGAACAGCGGATGGCCTACGGCGATACGCTCCTTTTCTCCCTGAAGGGAACAAACGGAACAGCCGGACACGCGGTTTCCATGCCGCTCTGTGAAAATACCCATATGCTTAAAGAAAGACTGGAGGCTGTTATGAAGACAAGAAAGACCACAAGAATTCAAAAGATGGCATCACTCATGATAACCGCACTTTTAACCGGTTCACTTCTGGTCCTCGGCGGTTTTTCGGCAGGAGCGCAGGAGACGGGCCTGAAGGTGCAGAAAAGTTCAGAGAAAAAGGATGCCTGGCTCAACGACTCGGAGAATCCCGAAAGCAAAAAATGGCGGCACAGCTTTAAAGTCACAGGCTTTTTCGCAAACAAGTACGGAATCCGTCTGGCGTGGAACAACGATTCCTCCCTGTACCAGACGACCCGCCAGGTCACGGCCGGAGACGTATATACGGTGTCCTTTATCGAGGAGATGAAACAGTATGCGGAGGATCCGGAGGTTCTGGAAGCCATTCGTCTGGCCATTCTGGAGGAACGCAAGGCAGAAGAGAATTCCACCAATCAGTGGGTCACAAACTTTATCATGACGAATCCGGTCGTGGTGGGAGTGGACGGTCCCTATCGGGAGACATACGATGAGCTGGCCGTTAAATTTTATGAAGGAAATAAGTTAGACTACTATTCTGCTGTGCTGGAAAAAGCATCGAAGAAGACGCAGAACACGATGATCGACCGGGCTTATCAGGAGAAGAATATTCCCTGTTTCAGTCTGTCAGATAAGCTTCTGACGACAGAGGAGAGGCGCCAGTATCTGAAAAAAGCCTATCAGGATGACCAGGTCCCATTTTTCAGCATTCTCATGGATGAGGCAGACGGGGATCTCTTAAAAGAGACCGGAGAGCAGGCGTATCAAGATGAAAAAATCTCTTTCTTTTCCCTCCTGTTTTCAGATCTCCCCGAGGAAGACCAGATAAAATACGCATACCGGGCCTACGAAGACGGACGGGAGCAGGTTTTCGCGATCGCCGCTAAAGCCTTAAACTCCTATCAGTGTGAGGAATTGGCCAAACGGGCCTACAAGGAAGGGAAGAAAAGTTTCCTGTTCCTGATCCCAGGCGCTGACGACGACCTCTAACTGCAATATCCCGGAAAAAGCGGGGGCGTCTCCAGTCCATACTGCAAACGTATGGTACCGGAGACGCCCCCGCCGTTTTATGAGACAGGTTATATGTGACAGGTTTTACGAGCCGGTTTTCACGAGGCAGGCGTCCTGTTTTCATGTTCTCTTGGCGAGATTCCCGTCACTTTCTTAAATACCTTGCTGAAATAATAGGGGTTGTCGAACCCCAGCATATCTGAAATCTCATACATCAGATACTGGTGAGTATCGATCAGTTCCTTGGCATGTTCGATTTTCACCGCGGCGATATAATCGGACAGGGTGCTGCCGGTCAGCTTTTTAAAGGTATTGCTCAAATGGCCGGCGCTGATATTCAGACTGTCCGCGATATCGGCCAGGGTCAGCTTTTCCATATAATGCTCGTCCACATAGGCCCTGGCCTGCTCCACCAGCTTGTCGGAACGGGTGGATTTGCGGTCATTCAACAGGCGGCAGAGCTTGCTGCAAAAGCTTTGAAGCCATGTCAGTATATCGGCCAGGCTGTTAAACTGATAGAGCCGCCCCGCCACATTGATGGCGTAAGGGAAGATATCGCCGTAGCTGTTGTCCGCACTCTCGAAATAGGAATACAGATACGTATATAGGTTGATGCATGCGCTGGCCGCCTGCTCCTTGCCCGGCTGGTTTTCCTTAAACAGGGTGATGATCTGTTCAAAGACGGCCGCCAGCTTATCGCTGTCATTCTGCGCAATCGCGGCAGATAAATCTTTTTTAAAAATATTGATATTGAAATCCTTTGCCCGGCTCATGTGATACCTCTGCCCCTGGTAGAAGACCACCGGAGAGCTGGACTCGAAATAGTAGACTTCCAGCGCGGTCTGCGCCTCTGCCAGCGCGTCTGTGAGAAGCGGGATCTCCTTTTTCCTTGTACTCACACCGAATACGGCGCTGAACTCGAAATACGTCTTTAGAGCCACCGCCATCTTCTGACAGAACTCCGATACAACCGTCTCAAACACATCGCCGTCCTTTAAGGAAGCGGCCAGTAAGTACGTATCCGTCCGGAACTCCAGAAGCGTGTGGCGCAGGAAGGTTCTGGTAGCGATTCCGCCCAGAATATCCATCAGCTGTTTGCTGATCTGGTGGAAATCGTAAGGATCGTCATCCGTCTCAAACGCGATATTGATGGGACTTACGGAAAAGAGGAGAAGGAATGGTTCCGGATACTCCTCCTTCACCTTATCCGGCACTTCCGGCGCATTCCCGGACAGCAGAAGCTGGCTTAAATAGTTCTTAGACAAATTCTCCTGATTGTCTTTTATCAGATCATTCAGCAGCTGATGCTGCTTCTGGCTTACAAGCAGTTCGCAGGCGTCTTTGGCCCGCGCCAGGGAGGCGGCGAGCGCTTCCTCATTCAAATCCAGCTTGACGAGATAGTCGGAGGCACCCAGGGAGAGCGCCTTCCGAACGAGATGAAACTCCTCTAAATTCGTCAGCACGATGAAGGAGAAGGTACAGCCTTCATCCTTGCATTTCTCCACCAGCTCCAGTCCGTTTAACACTGGCATCCGGATGTCAGTGATGACAATATCCGGCTTCAGTTCCATGATCATATCGAAAGCAGACGGGCCGTTGGTGGCCTTTCCGATGATGGTACAGTCATACTCCTCCCAGGTGATAAGAGATGCAATACCAGCCAGGATGAGCGGTTCATCGTCCACGATAATAACTCTGTACATATTTTACTTTCCTCCCTGCGGCCAGCCTCTAAAATTCCAGCGGCAGCGTTATGGTAATAGTGGTATACTGATCAACGACACTTTCAATCGTAAGGCCGTAATCCTCGCCATAGACCAGTTTAAACCTGCGGTCTACATTGGGAAGACCGATGCCGCTCATGTTGCTGCGGGTGATTCTGGATGTATCGGTCAGCAGTTTTTCAATGTTTTCCGGAGAAATGCCAATGCCGTTGTCCGTGACGGATATGTGCAGGACGCCGGCCTTGACCCAGACGCGGATTGTGATGAGACCGGTGCGACCGCTGGGCTCAATGCCGCTGAAGATGGCGTTTTCCACGATGGGCTGCAGCGTCAGCTTAATGATCCTCGCATCGTAGAGCTCCTCCTGATCGACAATAATATCGATATCAAACAGTTCAATATACCGAATCTTCTCAATAATAACATAATTCTGAAGAAAATCCAACTCCTGGCGAAGCGTAACCTTCTCATTGAAGCCCTTCGCCATGTTCTTTAACAGCGAGGAGAGGGCCGTGACTACGGACACGATTCCGCTGTTTTTCTGCATGGTGGCGATCCATTTGATGGAATCCAGTGTATTATAGAGGAAATGGGGATTGATCTGCGCCTGCAGCATCTTGATTTCCAGATCCTTTTTTTCTTTTTCACTTTCCACCCTGGTCTCTAAAAGGTTGGAGATGCGTCCCGACATCTGATTGATCTGCCGCCCGATCATACCGATCTCGTCGTCCGTCTCAATGGAGTGATCCGGTTCGAAATCCCCCTTTGATATCAGCTCCAGGCGCTTCGTCAGACGGCTGATGGGCGCGCCTAACTGGCGGGAGATCAGAAGTGAGAGAGTGAGCCCGATGGCGATGCAGAAGAAAAATATGATCAGAACGGTTCTCCTGATGACGCCGTGATCCAGCTGCATCCGGCTCTCAGGCCGGATTTCAAAGAAAAGAAGGCCGCTGACCGGCTGCTTCGTATAGGTGATCACACAGTTTTCGTGATGGAGCTTCATCTGGTAATTGCCTTCCTGCTCTTTGGAAGCCAGGAGTCTGGTTATAATAGGGGAGGTATCAAATTCCTGTTCCTCGTCGGTGGAGGCGATGATATCCCCTCCCTCGGTAACCGCGTATACGAGGACATCCGAAGGCAGACTTTTTAACGTGTCGGAGAACAGGGTGGGCGTAATCCCTAAAAAGACCCAGGATTCCTCCGGCTTGTTGCGTGCGCTGTACTGGAGGGGCCGGAGAAGCGGAAGAAGCTTCGGTACCGTGGGCCGGCCTTTGCCGGACTTGAACGGATTGTCCTCCAGCGAGAGGGTATATTGAGCGTTCTCTCTGTATAAAAGGGAGGAAAACCATGGGGCTTTCATAATGTTTTCCACATCCATGGACGCACCGAAGGAATTCCCGGCCTGAAGGACGAGACCGTTATGGTAGAGAACGATTTTATTGATGTACCTGCTGTAACCGGAGATGGCACAGAAATCCCGGAGCACATCGGAGGCGTAGACGGTCATGGAGGTATTATAAGGCTTGTTTGGGCTGTCCAGCGTGGTGGCGAAAAACAGCGACTTGCGCTCCGCGCAGTTTAATACGATATTCACCATCTCATCGTATGCAACCTGCAGACGTTCAGACAGGGTGCGGACACGGTTTGCGGAGTTATTGGTCTCGCTGATGATGACATCCTGGCAATAGGAGCGATAGTTATAGAAGCTTACCGCGCTTGCGATACAGATGATGACCAGCATATTATATAAGATCAGTTTTTTCTGAAATGTCTTCGGCATTTTCCCGTTTTTCTGTCTCTCTTCTTTATTCATATTCCATCCCTTTCTCCACATTCTTATGGATATCATACTAATAAAACAGCAGGATTTCAATTGCCAGAAAGGCCTGATATGAAAAAAATACAAGAATCTGCAAATATTATATTTTTTCTCTTTTCCATTTTCCCAAATCAGAAAAATAGTAACAGAATTATAAAAATCGTTAATTTAACGGAAGGGAAAAATCTGGTATTCTTATGTCATCAAAGGAACACAGACAAATGTGATTCAAGAATAGGGAGGTTTTAACATGAAGTTAAAGAGAGTTGCAGCACTGACACTTGCAGCCGGTATGGTATGCACATCACTCGCAGCATGCGGAAGCAAGGACACAGCAACAAAGGCACCTGAGACGACAGCGAAGGAAGAGGCCACAACAGCGGCAGGGGCTGAGAGCAAGGAAGAGACCACAGCGGCCGCAAGCGGTGAGAAGCAGGTTCTTTCTGTAACCACATGGGATTACGACACAACCCCACAGTTCTCCGCAGTAGTAAAAGCATATGAAGCAAAGAATCCAAACGTAGAGATCAAGGTAATCGACACTTCCGCAGATGAGTACAACAACTCCCTGGGAATCAGCTTATCCGCTGCTCAGGCCGATCCTGACGTTATCTGGGTGAAGGACATGGGCTCCATGCTTCAGATGGCAGATAAGGGCCAGCTGCTTCCGTTAGATGAAATGATCAAAGCAGACAGTCTGGACTTATCCGTATACAGCGGCGCAGCAGAGCAGTTAATGTATAACGACACTACATACGGACTTCCGTACCGTTCAGACTGGTACGTATTATACTATAACAAAGATTTATTCGACGCAGCCGGCGTAGAGTATCCATCCAACGACATGACATGGAAAGAGTACGACGAACTGGCAGCAAAGATGACCTCCGGCGAGGGAAGCGCAAAGGTATACGGAACACATGACCATACATGGCAGGCGCTCGTTACCAACTGGGCTGTACAGGACGGAAAGCACACCGTTGTTGAGAAAGATTACTCCTTCTTAAAGCCATATTATGAGGAAGCACTTGCATTACAGGAAAATGGTTATATGCAGGACTACTCCACATTAAAGACAGCCAACATTCATTATTCATCTGTATTTAAAAATCAGCAGTGTGCCATGATGCCGATGGGCAGCTGGTTCATCGCAACCATGATGCAGGCTCAGGCAGAAGGCGAGACAGACTTCAACTGGGGCGTAGCAAGAATTCCTCATCCGGAAGATACAGAATCCGGTTACACCGTAGGTGCTTTAACACCAATCGGAATCAGCGCTTACACAGATCAGAAAGATTTAGCATGGGATTTCGTAAAGTTTGCATCCTCTGAAGAAGCAGCCAACATTCTTGCTGAGCAGGGCGTATTCACAGGTATCCAGACAGACGAATCCATCAACACCATCGCATCCGCAGAGTATTTCCCGGAAGGCGACAGCAACAAGGAAGCTTTAACCTATACACATTACGCATTTGACCGTCCTCTTGATCCGCAGATCGAAGAGATCCGTAAGCCATTAGACGAAGTACATGAGATGATCATGATCAAGGCTTACTCCATCGATGATGGTATTGCAGAACTGAACAAACGTGTAGCAGAAATAAAGGGCTGGAACTAATTATTAACAGGTTCCCATGACAGAAAGAGCGCCTCTGTAAACTTATTATAGTGAGCGCTCTTTCTTATGGGAAAAAGTGCAGAAGCCAGGAGGTATAATAAATGGAAGAGAAAAAAAAGAAAGGTTTTTCCTCGCGTCAGAAACGAGTGATCCGCGATAATATGGTCGGTTACGCGTTCATACTGCCGAATCTGATCGGTTACGCGATTTTCATCTTCATTCCCGTATGTTTTTCTTTTGTATTAAGTGTTATGAAATGGGATGCCTCCCAGGCTCCCATGGAGTTTGTCGGGCTTGCCAATTTCGCTCAGATCTTTCAGGACGAAATATTCATGAAGTCCTTCTGGAACACCATCGAGTACGCACTCATGACGGTCCTTCCGACCCTGGTGCTTTCTCTGCTTTTGGCCGTTCTTTTAAACAATAAGCTGAAAGGAATCGCCATTTTCCGTACGGCAATCTATTTCCCATATATCGCCTCCATCGTGGCGGTGGGAGCTGTCTGGAACATGCTGTTTCAGCCGGATTTCGGACCGGTCAATGAATTCCTGAAATTCATAGGAATTGCCAATCCACCCCGCTGGGTGGTCGATGTGAACTGGGCCATGGTGGCCATTTCCATCGTCAGTATCTGGAAATACATGGGGTATTACATGATCGTTTACCTGGCAGCCCTTCAGGGAATCTCAAGCTCCCTCTACGAAGCGGCCAGCATCGATGGAGCCAACGGCTGGCAGAAGCTTCGCTACATTACGATTCCGATGCTGACACCTACCACATTCTTCGTCCTGATCATGCTGACGATCCAGTGCTTCAAGGTATTCGACTTAGTATACGTTATGACCGGCGGCGGCCCTGGCAATGCGACCAAGACCCTGGTCAACTACATCTATGAAAAAGCATTTACCAGCTGGCAGCTGGGGCCGGCAAGCGCAGGCGCGATCATTCTCTTCGCCGTTGTACTTGTCATCACGCTCGTACAGTTCGCCGGTGAGAAAAAATGGTCTCAGGACTTAATGTAAAGGAGGGAAACGGTATGCAGACAAAACAGAAATCATACAAAGGTTTGATCTATATTTTATTAGTTTTACTGTCCTTATTCATGCTGGTTCCTTTCTACTGGATGGTGATTTCCTCCTTAAAGCTTAACAAGGACGTATTCTCCATTCCCATGAAATGGTGGCCGGATTCCATACACTGGAACAATTACCAGATTATCTGGAAAAAGCTTCCGCTTACGACCTTCTTCTTAAATACTGCGAAGCTGACAATCTGTACCACCGTAATCCAGCTGTTCACCAGCTGTCTTGCGGCTTACGGCTTCACAAAGACGAAATTCAAGGGAAGAGACTTGATTTTCCTGATGTATGTTACCACTATTGCAGTTCCGTGGCAGGTATACATGATTCCTCAGTTCATTCTGATCTCCAAGATGGGCTTAAATGATACTCATATCGGACTGATCCTGATGCAGGCATTCTCCGCATTCGGCGTATTCTTAATCCGTCAGTTCTATATCAGTATCCCGGATGAGCTCTGCGAGGCCGCCAGAATCGATGGTTTAAATGAATTCGGCATCTTCTCGAGAATCGTTCTTCCGCTGGGAAAACCGGCGATGGCGACCTTGACGATCTTCACCTTCACCAATGTGTGGAACGACTTCATGGGACCCCTCATTTACTTAAAGACAAAAGAATTAAAGACGATTCAGTTAGGTATCCGTATGTTTATTTCCCAGTATGGTGCCGACTACGCATGGATCATGGCGGCTTCCGTCTGTTCCCTGATCCCGGTTGTCATCGTATTCTTAAGCTGTCAGAAGTTCTTCGTGGAAGGCGTTGCAGCCAGCGGAATTAAGGGGTAAAATGAAAGGAAAAGAATAAGGAGAATTGATTATGGCACAGACCCTTAACACAATCCGGAATTATCCGGGCATGGAAGAGGGGATGACAACTACGGCGCTTAACGGCGCCGTAGCTGTTATCCGGGAAAACCTTCCTGTATTTACAGAAAAATTTCAGTCCTCCAACAGCTTCGGCGGCTTCTATGAGCCGACGGAAAATGTGGAATGGACCACCGGATTCTGGACCGGCTCGATCTGGCTGGCCTATGAGCATACCGGGGATGAGGCATTTAAAAAGGCCGCCGACATTCAGGTGGAAAGCTTTTTAGAGCGAATCGAGAAGAAAATCGACGTAAACCACCACGACATGGGCTTCTTATACAGCCTGTCCTGTGTGGCTGCTTACAAGCTGACCGGCAATGAGCACGCAAAAAAGGCGGCGCTTCTGGCGGCCGATCATCTGGCGGAGCGCTACAGGGAGAAAGGAAACTTCCTTCAGGCCTGGGGAAATCCGGGAGAGCCTAAGGAGTACCGGCTGATCATCGACTGTCTGTTAAACCTTCCCATCCTTTACTGGGCGACGGAGGTGACCGGAGATGAGTCCTACGCACAGAAGGCGGAGCATCACATCAAAACCGCCATGAAATGCATCCTGAGACCCGACAATTCCACCTACCATACCCATTTCTTCGATGTGGAGACGGGAGAGCCCACTTACGGCGTAACCCATCAGGGCAACCGGAACGGTTCCGCATGGGCGAGAGGCCAGGCATGGGGCGTCTACGGGATCGCGCTCAGCTACCGCTATTTAAAGAACCCGGAATACATCGATTTATTCTGCCGTGTTACGGACTACTTCATCGAACATCTGCCGGAAGATCTCGTTCCCTACTGGGATTTTGATTTCGACACGGGAAGCACAGAACCGAGGGATTCCTCCGCGTCGGCCATCGCTGTCTGCGGAATCCTGGAGATGGCAAAGTATCTGGATCAGGAGAAGGCTGACCGCTATTTAACGGCCGCGGACCGTATGCTTAAGGCCCTCGTGGATCACTGCGCCAACACAGACATCACGAAATCCAACGGACTGCTGCTCCACGGTACGTATGCACGGGATTCCAGGGAGAATACCTGCACGAACCGCGGTGTGGATGAATGCAATACATGGGGAGATTATTTCTATATGGAAGCCCTGACCCGGCTTTCGAAGGATTGGAAGTTATACTGGTAAAGGAGATGAGACATCGATGAAAACCAATCTTTTGTATGTCTTCGCGGACCAGTGGCGCGCTGAGGCCATAGGCGCTCTCGGAAGCGATCAGGCAGTAACGCCGAATATTGACCGTTTTTCAGAGGAAAGTGTCTGCTGTACCAATGCGTACAGCACCTTTCCCTTATGTTCCCCGCACCGGGCTTCGCTCATGACGGGCAAATACCCGTTCCGCGTGGGAATGTGGACGAACTGCAAGATCGGTCTGGAAGAGAAGATCATGCTGAAGCCCCAGGAGACCTGTATCGCCAATGTTTTAAAAGACGCGGGCTTCGCGACAGGTTATATCGGCAAATGGCATCTGGATGCGTCGGAGCTCAATTTTAGTCCGCATCCGAAGTCCGGCGCCAGAGAGTGGGACGCCTATACGCCGCCGGGAGAGAGAAGACAGGGCTTCGACTATTTCCTGTCCTACGGGGCGTGCGACGATCACCTCGATCCCCACTACTGGCTGAATGACGAGACTCAGATCAGGCCCGGCAAATGGTCCGCGGAATATGAGACCGACAAAGCCATCGAATATATGGATCAGAAGAAGGACGAAGACGAACCGTTCGCACTGTTTGTATCCTATAATCCGCCGCACCTGCCTTATGAGCTGGTGCCGGAGCGCTATTATGAAAAGTTTAAGGATTTAAAGGTTCGCTACCGTCCCAATGTGCCGGAATCCATGCGGGAAGAGGGCGGTCTCTTAGAGACGCAGACACGCCAGTATTTAGCCGCGGTTCATGGAATCGACGAACAGTTTGGCAGAATCCTGACCTGGCTTAAGGAAAACGGCATGGAGGAAAACACGCTGGTGGTGCTGTCCGCCGATCACGGGGAGATGCTGGGTTCTCACGGACTTATGAGCAAGAACATCTGGTACGATGAGGCGCTTCACATTCCGCTTATTTTCCGGCAGAAGGGAAGACTGGAGCCCGGAAAGAATGAGGCGATCTTCGCAAGTCCCGACCACATGCCGACGCTTCTGGAGCTTCTGGATCTGGAGGTGCCGGAGACGTGCGAGGGTTACAGCCACGCAGGAAGTTTGACCACGACTCCGGCAGAGGCCGGCAGTGCAGTATCCGGCGAACCGGAAGATATGCTGATCTGTTCCTATCCCGGGGGCGCGGACATGGTTGCCGCATTTTCAAAGCGCGGTCTGACGCACAAAGCCTATGGCTGGCGGGGTATCAGGAACAAACGGTATACCTACGTCATCACCAATGGCTACACTCCCGATGAGCCGCAGAGAGAGCTTCTCTATGACAGAGAGCTTGACCCGTATGAAATGAATCCCCTGGAAGTGGAAAAGGACTGTGCGGATGCGCGGATCCTGGCATTTCGGGAACGGCTGAAGCATTATCTGGAGTTGACAGAGGACCCGTTTCTGTGGGACAGAGTCAGAGACGATACAGTGCAGGAAAAGAAAAACTAGTAAAAATATCCCCGCCCCTTCGGCCATCTGTAAAGCAAGGCCGAAAGGGCGGGGATACTTTTATTGTCTTTAGATGGTTGTCCAACGCATCCTGTTCTGATCGAATGAGACCGTGATTCTGCCCGTGTCCTTTAACCACGCAAGATAGGAGCGGACAGTGCTGCCCACGAGAACGTACTGCTCGAAATTCATAGCCAGACCGTATTCTGTAAACAGCTTCTGCATCAGATCCTCGAAGCTGAGCGCCTCTCTGCAGAGAGACGTGATTTTTTCTGCTATTTCCCATACTTTATCGATGTTGTACTGTGCAAGGGGCGCGATGTCTTCCACGGCCTCCGCATGGGCGGGAACAAACATTTTCCCGCTTAAGGACTTCACCATCTCCAGCGTCTTTAAGTACGCAGCCACATCGTAAATGAAGCTGATCTGGTATTTGTCCAGTGTCTGTCGGCTGGATAAGCAGTCGGCCAGAAAGACCACGTCGTCCGGGGTGCGAAAACCCACCATGTCGAAGTAATGTCCCGGCAGAGGAATGATCTCAAAGCCCTCGGGCAGCGTGTCCTCAGTCAGAAGCGACGCATCGCTTTCCTGTGCCATAAGGAACTTGTGCCGCAGGTCTTCCGGCGGAAATCCTCCGTAGAGGAATGCCGGCTCTAACACCGGATGCTTTGTAAACTCACAGTTGATCTCCGGGACATAGACGCTGCATCCGGTCTGCCCCTGAAGATATTTGTTTCCGCCAATGTGATCGGCGTTCGCATGCGTATTGTAAATGGCAGTCAGACGCCAGCAATGGGCTTCCAGAATCTGACGCACTTTACGCCCGGCGTCCTTATCGTTTCCGCTGTCTATCAGACACACGTCGGTATCATTTAACCTGACCAGTCCGATTTTTGAGGGGTTTTGAATATAGTAGCTCTGTTCTGTAACCGGAATCAATTCGTACATGGCATCTTCCTCCAATGATCTTGTATTTCCATAAAGCGCTTTGTCCCCAGTTCGCTTGGCTCCCCCTTTTTACAGAAGGTGAGCTTAGCCAGCTTCGGCACGACCCGTTCCACCACGATCTGCCCGTTTACCGTTCTCGCCTCCAGCTCGTGAAATGCCTCCAGGAAACGGGGATCCTTTCTGGCGCGGTCATAGAAGGAGAGGATATAGACGTATTCAAAAAGATTATAGTTCCGAAACGGATACTCTACCTGCATGAACAGCGTTCCGATTCCATAATGGCACGGGCCGATGGGCTTCTTGATCGTCCAGTGCTCCAGTAAAAATTCCACCGCCCGGTCCAATGCAGGTTCCCGGTTTAAATAATCGCTGAAGCGGAAGGCATCGAGTGCCAGAAGTGTCGGATGCGGGTTGGAGTATTCCGTCTCAGGACCGTGTCCAAAGGAAAATTTCCTGCATCGCCAGCCGCCGTCGGGATACTGGGTATCCAGAAAATAACGGAATGTGGTCTGCAGCCGCCCGTCATTCGCATATCCCAGATGGCAGAGCACCTGCGCCGCACAGGCCGTATGGCAGGGATAAATACTTCCCTTCGGGTAAAGCCTGATACGGCCATCCTCCTGCCATGCGCTGAGTATCAGATCTGCGGCCTCCTTTAATATGGGTTCTTCCGGGTCCATCCCCAGCTCCAGGAGATAGCTCACACAGTCCAGAGTGGAAAACGGCGCCCCTTTCTGCAGGCGGTGATCCGGTGTGTCCCACAGCGTGCCTCCCTGGTCGTAGCGGTGGGAGAGGATCGCGGCCACGTCCGCCTCGTATTTTTTATCAACTGCCATACGGTACCTCCAATCGATTTCATTCTGTAAATGTCTGAGAACATATTCTGTAAATGTCTGAGAACATATTCTGTAAATGTCTGAGAACATTCAGATCTTTCTGATACAAGTATAACTGTTTAAATATGACAGCGTCCTGTCATATTTCACGTTATCCGTCTAATATAATGCTGCCATCTGCTCCAGATACTGTTTCATTTCCTGCCGGAGACTGTCCGGCGCCAGAATCTCGGCTTTGTTTCCGAATCCGGAAAAAGTGCTCAGAACCCATTCCGGCCTTCCGGTGAGAAATGTAACAACAATATCCTTCTCCCGGTAAACCAGATTTTCGCGGCCAAAGAAATCAATCGCCAGAAATTCAAGAGAACGGTCCATTTTCACGGTAACCGTCTGGCCTCCGTCGTTGACAAAATGGCTTTCCATCGAAGGAATCTCATAATCGCTCCGTTCATCAAAGACGGAATCACTGACCTCTAAATCCGTAATCCGGCTCAGGCGGAACATGCGGAATTCCTGTCTCAGCAGACAGAAGGCCAGCAGGTACCACGTCTCCTGTTTGAAAATCAGCTTATACGGCTCGACACGTCTCGTCACCGTGCCGCTGGGGCTGCAGTAACCCATTTCCACGATAAAATGCCCGGCGATCGCTTTCCGCAGCATCCCGATCCTGGATAGGAAAGAGCTGTTCTGATTCCAGGAAGTGAAATCCAGAATGATGTCATTTTCCAGCAGCAGCCGATTGCCGTCGCTGAAGCGGAGCTTCGCCAGCAGCGTCTTCATCCGCGCGCTGTCATCGATGGTGGCCAGCCCCTCGATGCCGGCCAGTATCACTTTCATATCATCTTCGCTGAGCGCCGATTTATTATAGCGGAAATTCGGCAGGAGGGAGACACCGCCGCCGACTCCCTGTCTCGTCACCACCGGAAATCCGGAAGCGGATAAATCCAGCAAATCCCTGTGAATCGTGCGTGTGGAAACCTCAAAATATCCGGCCAGTTCTCTTACGGTCACATTCTCCCGTTCCAGAAGAATACACAGAATTCCAAACATGCGGTCACTCTTCAAACGTTTCACCTCCAGTGGCTCTATCATACGAAATACGACATTTCATGTCAAGTTTATTCTTTCACAAAGAGTCCGCTAAGCCGGACCCGCGCGCCGGAGCGCGGCCGTTTCAGCGGTCATATAACACAAAAAAGCCCATTTCCTCCAGGACGGCCTGATTCTATGCCGCCTGTATGAAATGGGCAAATTCTTATCTGTATAAAATCATCTCCCGGATCAGGAATTCTTTTTTTCGCTGACTTCCTCGAGAAGCAGCTTCGGCTCGGCCACCAAGGAGTAATTCGTGTGGTAAATGACAAATCCCGGTGCAGCACCGGCCACTTTCCGGATATGCTTTCTCTGAATGTAGTCGATCTCCACCTTCTCGTTCTCCCGGCCCTTGGAGTAGTAAGCGGCCAGGGCGCCGGCCTCCTCAAATACGTGGTCGGGCAGCTCTTTTCCCTCCGTCTTTACAATGACGTGGGAGCCGGGAATGCCCTTTGCGTGGAACCACCAGTCGCCGCCATTCGCCAACTTGAAGGTGAGTTCGTCGTTCTGGTAGTTGTTCTTGCCAACGTAGACGTGAAATCCGTCTGAGGTGATATAATGGAAGGGACGGCTGGTGATTTTCGGTTTCTTGTCTCCGGCGCGCCTGTGCTTGATGTAACCATACTCCATCAGTTCTTCCTTGATCTGAACGAGATCTTCTTCCTTCAGCGCGATATCAAGCGCGGCACTGACCGATTCCAGATGATCGATTTCCCGTTTCGTTTCCAGGGTCTGTTCCGACAGGGCCTCGTACGTCCGCTTCAGTTTGTTGTATTTATCAAAAAATTTCTGAGAATTTTCCCGGGCCGACAGCTGGTCATCCAGCGGGATAGTGATTTCCTCGTTCGTATAGTAGTTCAGGCAGGTAAGCTTTTTCTCGCCGCCCTCCAGCTCATAGCCGTACGTGTTGAGCAGTTCACCGTAGACCTTGTATTTATCGCGTTTTTCCGTATCCTTTAACTGCTTCATCTGAAGGTCATACTTTTTATAGTTTCGCTCCAGAGCGGTCTGGACGATTTTCCGCAGGTCCACGGACTTCTGGCGGATTCTCGTTAAGATGTTCCGGGACGCATAGTATTCCTCCAGCAGCGTGCTGATGGAATCGTAAGTTACGGCCTGGTACTTTTCTCCTTCAAAACAGGTAAGCGGTAGAGCGGAAAATTCCACCGGCTCGTTCTGGTAATAAATAATGTTCGGGGTGAAGCTGCGGCTTTTCACGTCGTCCATCATCAGGGAAAACATATGGTAGAGATGGATAAGCTCTGCCTCCGTCAGTTCATTGGCTGACACATCGCCGTCGATGGAGGCCAGATGGCAAAGCTCCGTGCCGACGATCGGGCTGATGCCTGTCAGCTTCATATAGAGCGCTTTCTGTACCGGCGCGGCCGTGTGGCCGATCAGTTCCGTAAATTCCGCCTCCGATATGGTGAGCGGGTCTTTTTTCTCCACGGTCTGCGGGATAAAATAGGGCCGTCCGGGCAGAACCTCACGAACGGAGCTGACCTGGGCCGAAATATGCTTGATGCTGTCGAGAATCATGTCTTCGTCATTGCAGAAGATAATGTTGCTGTGCTTGCCCATGATCTCAATATAGAGTTTCTTGATCCGCTTGTCCCCCAATTCGTCGAGATGCTCAATCTCCATGCAGATGATTCGCTCCAGCCCTGGCTGGCTGACCCTCATGATACGGCCGTTTCCAATATGCTTTCTTAAGAGCATACAGAAATTGGGCGCTGTCATAGGGCTCTGCTTGTTCTGCTCCGTAAAGTAGAGAAGCGGAAGACTGGCGCTTGCCGAAATGAGCAGGCGCCATGTGTTTTTTTGATTTTTGACTGTAAACAGCAGTTCATCCTTTTCCGGCTGGGCGATCTTCGCAATCTTTCCGCCCTCCAGCCGATTTCCGATTTCCGCTGTGAGACTGGCCATTACAGTTCCGTCTAATGCCATTGTCGTACCTCGATCCTTCCGTGTTCCTGTCTTCTAATATCCATGTCTGTCTAATATCTATGTCCGCTTAATGTTCATGCCCTTCAAACGAGTCTAAGTCCGCCTCTGTATCATCGCCGTCCTCGCCGTGATTCATGAATTCCCTGGCGCTGACACGGTTCCTTAAGCGTTCTTCCTCCACCTTCTTGGAGAGCATCTCCTTCACGTGGTCGCTGTCTTTAATATTGGTAATTCTTAAGCATTTTAAATCCAGATCCGTGCTGTCAATGTGAATCGTACCCAGTCCGAAAATCCTCTGGATAATATTTTTGCTCAAACTGATATTTAAAATGCGGTAGAGGCGAACTTCCTCTTCCTTCGTATTTAAAAAGCCGGTCTCTACAAAAAGCCGGCCCTCGTCCATTCCATACTTCGTAAAGGTCCATGGGAGTCCGCACCAGAGACGCTTTCTATCGTACCAGATCATACTTTCCTTCTTCATAGCTGTTCTCCTTTTTAACTGACTGAATGAAACTGGCTATATTATACTATGGAATCCACCTTTCGTCCAGTTACGTTATGAAAAGATATCTATGGAAAGCCGCTTGGATATATGGTATGATGAGGACAGATGAGTGAATGGGAAAGAAGGATCAGCATATGGCAGGAAGAAAAATTTTACCCATTGGAAATGATGATTTCCGAAAACTGCGAGAGAATGATGCATATTATGTAGATAAAACACGGATGATAAAAGATTTTATTGAGATGAAGGACGAGGTTGCGCTAGTTGCCCGTCCAAGACGTTTTGGCAAAACGTTAAACATGACGATGCTCCGGGAATTCTTTGATATTACAAAAGACAGCAGGGACATTTTTAAAGGACTGGCAATTATGGATACGGAATATGCAGAGCAGATTAATTCCCGCCCGGTCATTTACTTTACATTTAAAGACTGCAAAGGTGCCACGGTTGATGAACTGCTGTACCTTGTTAAGCGGAATCTGTACCAGGAATACTTGAAATACGAAAAAATCCTTCGAAACAAATTAGATAAGGATTGCTTTGAAACAAGGGATTTTTATGAAATGATTGATGTTTTGAGGGATCCGCAGGCCAACCATGGGCAGTATTCCTTTTCAATACAGATGCTGACACAATTTGTGAAAGACAGCTACGGTATTTCGCCAATTTTATTGATTGATGAATATGACCAGCCAATCATGAGCAGTCATGAATATGGTTATCACGATCAGTTAGGCCAGTTTTTCTCCAATCTGTATGGAAGCGCCATGAAAGGAAACCCTGCATTGGGGCAGGCTCTTCTTACAGGAGTTCAGCGGGTTGCAAAAGAGAGCGTCTTTTCACAGTTTAATAATGCCAGGGTTTATACGGTGCTGCATAAAACATATGCTCCGTATTTTGGACTTACCGCTGAAGAGACAGAGCAGCTTTTAGCTGACTACGGCTTGAAGATGGACGAGAGTGTGCGCAGAAAATATGACGGATATCGGTTTGGGGATATTGAGATGTATAATCCCTGGTCAATCCTAAATTATGCCGATCTGGGAAGCCTGGATAATTACTGGATAAATACTTCCTCAAACTATCTCGTGAAAATGGCTTTAAAAAAAGCGGACCGGAGGTTCTGGGAAAAACTTGAACAGTTGATTGCAGGGAAAGAAATTGCTGTGTGGATTACACTGGAAACTTCATATGTAGAAAGGGACAGTAATTACAGCTTGTGGGGGCTTTTAGTAAATTCCGGTTATTTGACAGCAATACGGCGGATAGACCAAAACACAGTGGTGGTGCGTATTCCAAATGACGAGGTGATGTCAGAATTTCAGATGCTGATTGCCGAGCTATCCGGCATAGATGGACTGGATTTGCAGCAGATGATGTCCTGCCTTTTAAATAAGGACATGGATCTGTTTCTTTCACTGTATCAGGATACTGTGCTTTCCTGTACCAGCTACATGGACGCGAGGGAAAACGCTTACCATATGCTGTTTCTGGGGATGTGCATTACTCTGCGCGGATCCTATAAGGTGACAAGTAATCTGGAAGCCGGTTATGGTCGGAGCGATATTACACTGCAGTCGGTATCACCAAAGAATATCAATGTGATTTTGGAATTTAAACAGGGAGAGAATATTGACCAGTTAAAAGAGGAGGCGTTAAAACAAATCCTTGACAACCAATATTATACGGGACTGACTGGTGAAGTTCTGTGTGTGGGAATAGCGCATGATAAAAAACGGTGCGATATAGCCTATAAGACAATAAATGTATAATAACCATGGGAATAGATGAGCGTTTAAAAGTAGTTAATATTAAAAGCAATATTTGTATAGCAGACCTTCACAGGTCTGCTATTTTGCTAAAGACGCAATAGCAGCCTATTATTGCAAAGAGGTTTATATACGAGAAAGAACCGTCCAGAAAACTATTTGACTTGTTTTTTATTATGACTTATAATGGATGGTATCTATGGCGAAAGGAAGGCACAAGGAATGATAAAAAGCATGACAGGTTTTGGAAGATTCGAAACCGTCACGGATGAATATAAGATTTCCGTCGAGATGAAGGCGGTCAATCACAGATACCTGGATTTAAGCATCAAGATGCCAAAGAAGTTCAATTTTTTTGAAGCCGGAATCAGGAATCTGCTGAAGAATTATATCCAGCGCGGAAAAGTCGACGTATTTATTACTTATGAAGACTACACGGAGAACAAGCTGTGCTTGAAGTATAACAGCGCGCTTGCCGCCGAATATATGGATTATTTTGCCAGGATGGAGACTCAGTTTGGTATACGAAATGATGTGACAGTATCCACGCTTTCCAGATGTCCGGAAGTTCTCTCGATGGAGGAGGTTCCGGAAGATGAGGAACACATGTGGAAGCTTCTGTCCGAGACGGTTGAAGAGGCCGCCAGACGGTTTGTTGATACCAGAGTCACGGAGGGTGAGAATCTAAAGGCTGATTTACAGGGCAAGTTAAGCTTTATGACCAGTCTTGTGGATTTTATCGAGGAGCGCTCCCCGCGGATTATGGAGGAGTACCGCACCAAGCTGGAAGACAAGGTAAAAGAACTGCTTTCCAATACGACCATTGATGAAGGAAGAATCGCCACAGAGGTGACGATCTTTGCCGATAAGATCTGTGTGGATGAAGAGACCGTACGTCTGAGAAGCCACATTGAGAATACGAAGGCGGAGCTGGAAGCCGGCGGCAGCGTGGGAAGGAAACTGGATTTCATTGCCCAGGAGATGAACCGGGAGGCCAACACCATTTTATCGAAGGCCAATGATTTGGAGATTTCGGATAAGGCCATTGCGCTGAAGACCGAGATCGAGAAGGTAAGGGAACAGATTCAGAACATAGAATAGAGTACAGACGCTAAGTAGAGGCGCTAAGTGCTCATAACGAGGTGGAAACTTATGAACGAACATGGTGTGCTGGCAGTCATATCGGGATTTTCAGGCGCCGGAAAAGGCACCCTTATGAAGGCTCTGCTTGAGAAGTATGACAATTATGCGTTATCCATATCCGCTACCACCAGGAATCCCAGAGAGGGAGAAGTGGATGGACGGGAATATTTTTTTGTGACGGAAGACCGCTTTAAAGAGATGATGGAACAGGATGCGCTGATCGAATACGCGCAGTACGTCAATCATTACTACGGAACTCCGAAGGAGTATGTATTAAGCCAGATGGAACAGGGAAAAGACGTGCTTTTAGAGATTGAGATTCAGGGCGCTTTAAAAGTAAAGGAGCGTTTTCCGGAAGCCATCCTGATCTTTGTCATGCCGCCCAACGCGGAAGAATTAAAGAGACGCCTGATCGGCAGAGGCACGGAAAGCATGGATGTGATTAATGCAAGACTTCGCCGGGCAGTGGAAGAGGCGGAGGGCATGGATTCCTACGATTATATCTTAATCAACGATGAAATCAGCTCCTGTACAGAGCAGCTTCATAAGATGATTGCGGTACAGCACAGCAGAGTTTCAAATAATTTGGCATTTTTATCCCAGATCAGGGAAGAATTAAAGAATATATAGCTATTAGGAAAGGGGAATGAAAGATGTTACATCCATCTTATTCAGATTTAATTAAAGTAGTAAACAGCGAGGTAGAGCCAGGAGAACAGCCGGTTGTTCAGAGCCGTTATTCCATCGTGATCGCCGCTGCAAAGAGAGCGAGACAGATCATCGGAGGAGCTGAGTCTGATCTTCCAACCGCTGGAAAGAAGCCGCTTTCCGTTGCCGTAGAAGAATTATATGACGGCGATGTAAAGATCTTAAGCGAAGCGGACGCAACGGAAGAAGACGATTGATAAGGCACTGTTAAGAAACAACTTGGACAGATGATGCAGGATAAAGCTTCATGCGCAAGGCGGAGGAATGAGGCGTACGGAGTACGGCGATTGACGACAACGCGGCGTATGGAGCTTTAGACAAATCAGATGGCTGCGTTACTTCTTAACAGTGCCCGGGGTTGAAGGCCGTCTCCACATTGGCAGAGATGGCCTTTCCATTTTCCATTCACCGTGGTGTTACGGACAGCAGCATGTCCGCCAGTTCACTGGCCGCGAGGATTGAAACAAAGATACGAAATGAATGATGCAATGATGCAATGATGCAATGATGCAATGATGCAAATACATGATACGAAATAAAGATGCAAAAAGACATACGAAAAGACAGGAGTTATAATATTTTATGAAATTACTATGCATTTCGCTGGGCTGTGATAAGAACCTGGTGGATACGGAGATGATGCTGGGGCTTTTAAACAAGGACGGCTATACCTTTACGGATGACGAGTACGATGCGGATGTCATTGTCATCAACACATGCTGCTTCATCGGTGACGCCAAGGAGGAAAGCGTTAACACAATCCTCGAGATGGCGCAGATGAAGGAAGTGGGGAAGTGTAAGGCGCTGATCGTTACCGGCTGCCTGGCTCAGCGCTACAAACAGGAGATCATCGATGAGATTCCGGAAGTCGATGGAATCCTCGGTACCACCACCTATGACGAGATATCCCATGTGCTGGCCGAGGCGCTTGGCGGCAGGGAGCACGTCCAGTGCTTCCACGATCTGGATCTCATTCCTGAGGTGAAGACAGACCGGGTAATCACTACCGGAGGCCATTACGCATTCTTAAAGATTGCCGAAGGCTGTGACAAGCACTGTACCTACTGTATTATTCCCAGCCTGCGCGGCAATTTCCGCAGTGTTCCCATGGAACGGCTGGTATCGGAGGCACAGTCACTGGCCGATCAGGGCGTAAAGGAACTGATCCTGGTAGCCCAGGAGACGACGCTGTACGGCGTGGACCTCTATGGAAAGAAGTCGCTTCCGGAGCTTTTAAAGAGACTATGCCGCATTTCCGGCCTTCAGTGGATCCGGATTCAGTACTGCTATCCGGAGGAGATCACCGATGAGCTGATCGAAACCATAAAAACAGAGGAAAAGGTCTGCCATTATCTTGACATGCCGATTCAGCATGCCAGCGATACCATCCTGCGCCGCATGGGAAGGAGAACTTCCAGGGAGCAGTTAAAGGAGATCGTCGGTAAACTCCGCAGTGAGATTCCCGATATCGCAATCCGTACGACCCTCATATCCGGATTCCCGGGAGAGACGGAGGAGGATCATGAGACGCTGATGGAATTCGTGGACGAGATGGAGTTTGAGCGCCTCGGCGTGTTCGCTTACTCCGCGGAGGAAGACACTCCGGCGGCCGGATTCCCGGATCAGATTCCGCAGGAAGTGAAGGAAGAACGGCGCGATGCCATCATGGAGCTTCAGCAGGAAATCTCCTTTGACCATTCTCAGTCCATGGTTGGAAGATCCCTGGATGTCATGATCGAAGGCAAGGTTGCCGATGAAAACGCCTATGTGGGACGAACCTATATGGACGGCCCTGGCGTGGACGGCATGATTTTCATCCAGACCGGCGAGGAGCTGATGTCCGGAGCCTTTGTAAGGGCCAGGGTGACAGGCGCGCTGGAATACGATTTAATAGGGGAGATAGAAGATGAATTTACCGAATAAACTGACGATTCTTCGAATCATTATGATTCCGTTTTTTGTACTCTTTATGCTGCTTGACGGCGGTGTGAGCCAGACGTACCGCTATATCGCCGCGGTCATTTTCATCGTAGCCAGCTTTACAGACTTACTGGATGGAAAGATCGCCAGGAAATACAATCTGGTAACCAACTTTGGAAAATTCATGGACCCGCTGGCAGACAAGCTTCTGGTCTGTTCCGGCTTAATCTGTTTCGTCGGCCTTGGCCAGCTTCCGGCCTGGTTCGTGATTATCATCATCAGCCGCGAGTTCATCATCAGCGGCTTCCGTCTGGTAGCGTCTGACAACGGTGTCGTGATTGCCGCCAGCTACTGGGGGAAATTTAAGACCGTCTCTCAGATGATTATGTCTGTGCTGCTGATTGTAAATATCCCGGCACTGTCCATTCTGACCACCATTTTCAGCGTCATCGCGCTGGTTCTGACAGTGGTTTCACTGATCGATTACATTGCGAAAAATTATCGTGTTCTTACGGAAGGGAGTCTGTAAATCATTATGGTTGTTGAATTAATTTCAGTCGGAACAGAACTTTTACTCGGAAATATCGTGAATACCAACGCCCAGTTTCTCGCGGAGAAATGCGCGTCACTCGGCCTCTCCATGTACCATCAGGTAACAGTGGGAGACAACCGGGAACGGCTGGCAGAAGATATTAACACGGCTCTGCAAAGGGCGGATATCATCATCCTGACCGGCGGCCTTGGACCTACGGAGGACGATATCACAAAGGAAGTCTGCGCCGAGGTTATGGGCTTTAAGCTGGTGGAAGACCCTCATACGAGAGAGCGGATCGAGACGTATTTTAAGAATAGCATCTATCCGGTTATCACGGAAAACAACTGGAAACAGGCGCTTATTCCGGAAGGCTGCAAAGTTCTTGACAATCATAACGGCACAGCCCCCGGACTCATTCTGGAAAAGGCAGGAAAGGCAGCGATTCTCCTTCCCGGCCCCTTTAATGAGTTAAAGCCGCTTTTCCTGGACGCGGTATCCCCTTATCTTCAGGAATTACAGCCTGAGGTAATCCGTTCCCAGATGATCAAGATCTGCGGCCACGGGGAGAGCCAGGTGGCAGACCAGATCAAGGATTTGATCGCCGCACAGACGAATCCGACCATCGCCCCTTACGCAAAGACGGCGGAGGTACATCTGCGTGTAACGGCACGCGCGGCCGATGACGAGACGGCCAAGAGCCTGATTAAGCCTGTCGTAAAGGAGATCAAGAACCGTTTCGGTGATGATATCTATACCACAAAGGAAGAGGAGACCCTGGAGATGGCGGTCGTTCGTCTTCTTAAAAAGTATGAGCTCACGGTTACTACCGCGGAGTCCTGCACCGGCGGCCTGATCGCCGGACGCCTGGTTAATGTATCGGGAGCCTCCGAAGTATTTCGTGAGGGCTTCGTCACCTACTCCAATAAGGCAAAGAGGAAAATTCTCGATGTCAGCAAGGGAACCCTCAAGAAATACGGTGCCGTCAGCGAACAGACTGCGAAGGAGATGGCCACAGGCGGTGTATTTGCAACCGACGCCGATGTCTGTATCGCCGTCACCGGAATCGCCGGACCTTCGACCGAGGGAGACAAGCCTGTGGGGCTCGTTTATATTGCCTGCTATATGAAAGATAAGGTGAAAGTGGAAGAGTACCACTTCAAGGGCAACCGGGATAAGATCAGAGAGCAGGCCGTCGTAAAGTCTCTCGATCTATTGCGCAGGTCCATACTCGCAAATTATCGGGGATAAGTCTTCAGGAGGATAATACATTGGAAACCCGTTTCATAAAAAAACAGATGACAGCGGCGTATCAATATTCTTATACGAGGCTGGCACTCAATTACTATACTTTATACGAAACCCTGACAGAGGAACCGGAGCTTCCCGGAAAAGGCGGCGCGTTTCTTCTGACCCTCAATGAGCTCATTGGAGCGTATCTGGAGGGGAAAGAGATCCTTAACCGGCTGGACCAGCTTCGGGAAGAGGTTACCCGTGAGGTGGAGATTCTGACGGCTTACACAGACTGCTTTCAGATTTACGAATACGTGTTAAACCGGCTGGAGAGATCCTATAAGACTCTGCCGGAAACCGGCTACAACGACGAGACCTTTACGGATATGCTGATGGCATTTATCACGAATACCAAGGAATCTGCCGTTATGAACGGGCGCATCCGCCAGATCATCGGCCAGCTCCCTGTTCGTCTGACAAAGCAGAAATTCTACAGCCTCGTGCTGGAGGGGCTCTCGGTTTATACCGGTTCTCCTGTGGACAGCTTAAATGACATGATGTATACGCTTAAGACCGAATCCATGGCATCCCTTCCGGAAGGGATGGCGGAGGGACGCAGATCCTTATATGAGACGCTTAAGCAGTTCGGCCATATGGATTACCGCAGCCTTTCACCGGAGGCGTTTTCGGAAGCCCAGGCGAAGCTTATGGGTGTGAGTGCAGAGCTGAATGAAGAAGCAGAATGCTTCGTAAGCCTGCAGGAAATTATCAACGACTTATACGTTCTTTCTCTCGCTAAGAGCGACGCAGTAATCGATGTCAGCGAGGAGAAGCTCTATCGTTCCATCATCACCGGAGTGTTAAATGGCTTAACGAAAAATGGCGGCGGAGAAGCGGAAGAGTCCTTCACGGCGCTTCTTACGCAGCTGGAAGGGCGTCAGGAAGCCTATTATGAGAGATATCTCCGTTCGGAATTTCCGCCGGAGACACCGGAGCTGCTCGCCGATCCCGATTATGTGAGAGCCGGCAACGTTGATCTTCTCCTTTCCGGAAGTTCCTTTATGGATTTAAAGAAGGTCACCGCAGAAAGCGGCGAAGAAGAGGACGGCACGCAGGAGCTGGTAGACAGGGCGTACCTGGAAAAAACCGCAGAAGCATATTTTGGTCAGCTGGAAACCGTATTTTCCGGCACCTCCAGACCAGTCATGCGCGCCATTATGGCGAAAGTGCTCTCGGACCTTCCGGTGTACTTTAATTCAATTGATGAGATCAAATCCTACATCAGAGGGAGCCTGGAAAGCTGCGGGGACGAGGCGGAAAAAGAAACCTGCAAGGAATTATTGGAAGAGCTGATGGATTATGAAGATAAGCTGGTATGACCACTTATATGTGGGTGACAAAGCGAAAAAGAAACGGTATCAAATCATTCAGGCAATCAGAAATTCCCGCCTGATTTCAGGGGCCTATGTGATTACACCCTCATTAAGTGGGAATAATGTACTTGATATCTATCCGGCCATGGAGCTTTCGGCCCCGTGGTACAGGGATGAGGAGTTCTTCATCATCGGAATTGCTGCCGACTACTGGGAGGCCCTGGAGGTGACAAGGCAGATTATAGATGAACTGTACCGGAATACCGGCGGCTTCGATTTGACCGGTTATATAAACGATCACTCGCACGCTCCGTGTACGAGCGGCCGCGACAATCAGGCCCGAAACATGTCTGAACATGTTCCAGAAGCCGGCGAGATGTGAGGTGTCCATGCTTCCTATCATATTATTTATTTTAAAACTGCTGGGAATTCTGGTTCTGATTCTGCTGGGACTCGTTCTCGGCGTGCTCCTTCTGATTCTCTTCGTACCGGTCAGATACCGGATCGAAGGCTCTTATTACGAACGGCTGAAAGGGAAAGTCCGTGTCACATGGCTGCTACATATTGTCTCTGTAACGGCAGCTTATGAGGACGAGTTCTCCATTCTCATCCGGCTGTTCGGCTTCCGGCTCTTCAAACCCGTGGAAGAGAGCAGAGAGGATGCGGAAGAGATGCTGGTCCACGCCATGGAAGTGACTGACGAGGATGCGGAAGAATTCTCCGGCGATATCCTGAAGGATGTGGAACGCTCCGGGAAAAAACGGCTCACGGAAGAAGGAAAACTTCCCGAAGACAATGCTTCTGGCAGCGAGCGCACAAATTCAGAAGAAAAGCGCAAAGAGCCGCAGAAAATGGAGCAGCAGAAAACGTCACGGCTGAATGAAGAGCCAAGTCAGGGTAATTCAAATCAGAATGGTTCAGTGCAGGAAGGTTCAGATCAGAATAGTTCCGACAAGGAACATGAAAGTAAAAAGACAATCGGCGGAAAGGCCCTGGCGGCCGTCGACAGGCTTTCGTCAATTTTCGCAAAACTTAAGTATTCTTTCGAGGGGATCTGTGATAAACTAAAAACCATAAAAGAGAAAAAAGAAGAGATTCAAGCCTGGATTTCCAATGAAAATAACCGAAAGACAATCCGTCTTCTTCTGAGGCAGTTAAAGAAGCTGATCCGCCACCTCCTTCCCAAAAAAGGAAAGGGCGAAGTGGTATTCGGCTTCGACGATCCCTATACGACCGGTCAGGTTTTAACTGCGGTCAGTGCGGTTTACCCGTTCTGCCATAAGCAGCTTGACATTTACCCGGTATTTGACAGACAGGTATTTACAGCAGAGGGACATTTTAAAGGAAGAATCCGGGCCGGCACACTGCTTCTCATTGCGGGGAGGATGCTGCTCGATAAGAATTTCAGAGGCCTGTTAAGAAAATGGCTTCGTTAAAGGAGGAACAGATCAGATGGCAGATAATTATTTTACATCTACAGTGGAGGCTCTGTTCAAGGGTATGGATACCTTTGTAACGACAAAAACCGTAGTGGGAGAGGCAGTAAAGGTGGACGATACCATCATTCTTCCTCTGGTTGATGTGACCTGCGGCATGGCTGCCGGTTCATTTGCTGAAAGCGCAAAGCAGAAGGGCGCAGGCGGTATGAATGCCAAGATGAGCCCCAGCGCCATTTTAATCATTCAGAACGGCGTAACGAAGCTGGTCAACATCAAACAGCAGGATGCCATGACGAAGATCCTGGACATGGTGCCTGATTTTGTCAATAAGTTTACAGGGGGGTCCCAAGATGTTTCCCCTGAGGCATTAAAGGTAGCGGAAGAGATGGCTGCGGCAGACGAGGAAAAAACTGAATAAGAAGAGGATAAGCCGCATACTATATCATATAGCATGTAAATGGATTGAGGGATTATATGAAGAGAGTATGTGGTCTGATGCTGTTCTGCTTTGGCGCAGGAATGGCAATTCTGCTTTTTATCCCGGCAACAATCATGACGATATTGTTCATCATCGCCTGTATGGTACTGGGATACAACTTATTCTGTTGGTAGAGAGTGTTTGTTGGAAACGGGAGAGATGCGCTGATACCCGTTTCCAGTTAAAATAAAGAGTTCTAAAACTGCTTCAGCAGGAGCATTTTCCGGCAATACAAAAAAAGCTCCAGGCTATTATCAGCCTGGAGTTTTCCTAAATGATTAAGCTCTCTCAACTAAACCAGATCTTAAGCAGGAAGTACATACGTACATCTTCTTGTTGCCTCCGTTAACTTTAACTTTAACGGACTTTACGTTTGCTTTCCACATCTTGTTAGATCTTCTATGGGAATGGCTCACCGCATTACCAAAGTGAGCAGCTTTTTCACAGATTGCACATTTAGCCATGATTGCACCTCCTTAAACGCTACTTGGATTTTCTGTTATAAAAATCCACAACAAATGTATGATAACAGAAATTGCATACTTTTGCAAGTGAAATTTAAAAATTTGTTTCTTTTTTTGGGAAAATAATGTATAATCAAATCAGTCAGAATGATAGGAGGTAAAAATTATGAAGGGTTACATCAATAATAAACTGGGTGAAATCCAGATTGGCCCTGATGTTATCGCTATGTACGCGGGCACTACTGCAGTAGAATGTTTCGGTATTGTCGGCATGGCGGCTGTCAGCATGAAGGACGGCCTTGTTAAGCTTTTAAAACGCGAAAGTCTGACGCACGGAATTAACGTGAATATACAGGACAACCATATCACCATCGACTTCCATGTCATCGTAGCATATGGAATCAGCATTTCGGCGGTAGCTGACAATCTGATCGAAAATGTGAAGTACAAAGTAGAAGAGTTCACCGGCATGACGGTAGATAAGATCAACATCTTCGTTGAAGGTGTAAGAGTGATAGATTAAGGAGGAAACTACCTGTGGGTATGAAGTATATAGACGGAGAGATGCTGAAGAAAGCATTTCTGGCCGGTGCAAAAGGATTGGAAGCTAAGAAGGAATGGATCAATGAACTCAACGTGTTCCCGGTTCCGGACGGGGATACGGGTACGAATATGACGATGACCATCATGTCAGCGGCAAGGGAAGTGGCGGCCATCGAGCATCCGGACATGGAATCTCTGGCAAAGGCCATTTCTTCCGGCTCGTTAAGAGGCGCCCGCGGCAACTCCGGCGTTATTCTTTCCCAGCTTTTCAGAGGCTTTACAAAAGAAATAAAGACGGTGGATAAGATCACGACGACGACTCTTGCGAATTCCTTCGTCAGAGCGACAGAGACGGCTTACAAGGCCGTTATGAAGCCGAAAGAGGGAACGATCCTGACGGTTGCCAAGGGGATGGCGGACAAGGCTGTGGAACTGGTGACAGAGACGGAAGATATCATCGAATTTTGTCAGAAGGTCATCGAACACGGCGATTACGTGCTGAGCCAGACTCCGGAGATGCTTCCCGTGCTGAAACAGGCCGGTGTCGTCGATTCCGGCGGACAGGGCCTTATGCAGGTCGTAAAGAGCGCTCTCGACTGCCTGATGGGCAAGGAACTGGATTTATCCGTGGAAGGTGCAGCGAGCGCCGGAAGCGTATCAGGCGGTGCTGCGGTAACCGATGATTTCGATATCAAGTTCGGTTACTGTACGGAATTTATCGTGAATCTGGAGAAGCCTTACGATGAGAAGAACGAACATGAATTTAAGGGATATTTAGAATCCATCGGCGATTCCATCGTTGTCGTTTCAGATGACGATATCGTCAAGGTTCACGTCCATACCAACGATCCGGGACTCGCGATTCAGAAGGCACTGACCTTCGGCTCCCTGTCACGTATGAAGATCGACAACATGAGGGAAGAGCATCAGGAAAAACTGATTAAGGATTCGGAAAAGCTGGCCGCTCAGCAGAAAGCGGACGAAGAGAAGAACGCAGGACCGAGAAAGCCTTACGGCTTCATCTCCGTATCCGTCGGCGAGGGGCTCGACGAGATCTTTAAGGGAATTGGAGCCGATTACCTGATTCAGGGCGGCCAGACCATGAACCCAAGCACCGAAGATATGTTAAACGCCATCGACCGTGTCAATGCCGATACGGTTTATATTCTTCCGAACAACAAGAACATCATACTTGCGGCAGAACAGGCCAAGAAGCTTACAAAGAATAAGCATGTCATCGTAATTCCGTCCAGAACGATCCCGCAGGGAATTACCGCTCTGATCAATTTCGCACCGGATTTATCAGCGGAAGAGAATGAGAAAGTAATGACCGAGGAGATGCAGCGAGTCAAGACCGGACAGATTACTTATGCGGTGCGCAACACCATGATTGACAACATCGAGATCACCGAGGGTGACATCATGGCTCTCGGAGACCACGGAATCCTGGCGGTGGGGAAAGCCATCGAGCACACGGCGCTGGAATCCTTGAAATCCATGGTGGATGACGAATCTGAGCTGATTACCATCTATTACGGCGCGGACGTGTCGGAGGAAGATGCGGAGACGCTTCGTGAGAAGGCAGAGGAATCGTTCGGCGACTGTGAAGTAGAGCTCCATCCGGGCGGTCAGCCAATCTACTATTATCTGATATCCGTAGAGTAGAACAGAAGAAACAGGAACAGCTCCCGGGCAGACAATCTGCCCGGGAACTTTTTTGGGAAAGGTGAAAGAAACATGAATCAACAACCTTTGGATACCTTAAAAGGCATTGGTGAGAAGACCGGAAAACTGTTTGGGAAGCTGGGTATCGGAACCGTGGATGAACTGCTGGAATACTATCCGCGGGCCTATGATGCCTACGAGGAACCGGTCTCTGTCGGAGAACTGAAGCCGGATACCGTGATGGCAGTCTCCGGAGTGCTGTTTAAAAGCGCGGAAGTGAAGCGTTACAGCCATATTCAGGTGATTACCACCATGATCAGGGACATTACGGGTTCCCTGACCCTTACCTGGTACAATATGCCTTATCTGCACGCCACTTTAAAGGCCGGTATGCGCGCCGTGTTCCGCGGACGGGTGGTTAAGAAAAACGGACGCCTTACGATGGAGCAGCCGGAGATCTTTCTGGGCGATGCCTACGGGGAGGTTATCCACTCCATGCAGCCCATCTACGGACAGACAAAGGGGCTTCCCAACAAGACCATTGTGCGGGCAGTGAAGCAGGCCCTGTCGGTGAGACAGATGGTCCGCGATTACATGCCCTTAGATCTGCGGATCCGCCATGAACTGGCGGAATATAATTTTGCCATCGAACATATTCATTTCCCCACAGACCGGACGGAACTGCTCTTCGCCAGGAAACGGCTCGTTTTCGACGAATTCTTCCTGTTTCTTATGGCTGTTCGCCGTCTAAAGGACAGGCGTGTGGACCGGGAAAGCCACTTTCGGATGACGCCCTCCGATGAAGTGATCAGCCTCGTGAAAAATCTTCCCTACGCGCTTACGGGCGCGCAGAACAAGGTGCTTACGGAGGTGTTTCGCGATATGACAGGCGGAAAGGTGATGAACCGGTTAATTCAGGGTGATGTCGGCTCCGGAAAGACCATTATCGCCGTCCTCGCCCTGCTGGAGGCGGCTTACAACGGATATCAGGGCGCGCTCATGGTGCCGACAGAGGTTCTTGCCAGACAGCACTACGAGTCCATGCTCTCCCTGTTCGAGGAAAATGGCATTGACAAACAGGTGGTGCTGGTAACCGGTTCCATGACGGCAAAGGAGAAGCGGACCGCCTACGGGAAAATCGCCTCCCACGAAGCCGATATCATTGTCGGAACCCATGCGCTCATACAGGAGAAGGTGGTCTACGACAAGCTGGCCCTCGTCATCACCGACGAGCAGCACCGGTTCGGTGTCAGCCAGCGGGAGATGCTGGGCGGGAAAGGGGACGAGCCTCACGTTCTTGTCATGAGTGCGACGCCGATCCCCAGAACTCTGGCCATCATCATTTACGGCGACCTCGATATTTCCATCATCGATGAACTGCCGGCCAACCGGCTCCCCATCAAGAACTGTGTCGTGGACACCAGCTACCGGAACACGGCATATTCCTTTATCAAAGGGGAGGTGGCCGCCGGGCGTCAGGCGTATGTGATCTGCCCCATGGTGGAGGCCAGTGAGATGATCGAGGCGGAGAATGTTCTGAATTATGCGAAGAAACTCCAGAGCGCGCTGCCGGGGATTCCGGTGGAATATCTCCACGGTAAGATGAAGGCGAAAGAGAAAAATGCGGTCATGGAACGGTTTGCCGCCGGGGAGATCAAGGTTCTCGTCTCCACCACCGTCGTGGAAGTAGGCGTCAACGTTCCCAATGCCACCGTCATGATGATTGAAAATGCGGAGCGCTTCGGACTGGCCCAGCTTCATCAGCTGCGGGGCCGTGTCGGCCGCGGAAAGCACCAGTCCTACTGCATCCTGGTGGACGGCTCCGGCCAGGATGGAACCAGGGAACGTCTGACGATCCTGAGCAAATCCAACGATGGCTTCTTCATTGCCTCCGAGGATTTAAAGCTGCGCGGCCCGGGAGACATCTTCGGGCTCAGACAGAGCGGTGATCTGGAATTCAAGCTGGCCGACATCTTTACCGATGCCAATATCTTAAAGACGGTGTCTGAGGAGGTCAACCGGCTGTTGGATGAGGATCCGGAGCTCAGCTCAGAGGATCACGCCGAGCTTGGCAAAAAACTCAATCTGTATTTGGAAAAAAGTTATGACAAGCTAAATCTGTAAACGTATTACTTTCAAATTAAGTACATTTTCAGAAAATGGTTGAAATTAGTAAGTCGGCGTGATAGACTTATGCTGTTAAAAATATAATAGTTCAACGATATATAAGGAGGGCATGAATGAACAGGCAGGAATTAAAATTTGACGCAAAAAATAAGATGCGGGAGGCGGCTGTTAACCCCTATGTGGTTACGCTCATCATGGGAGTGATCCTCATGGTTCTGTCGGGTGTTCAATTTATTCTCGATTTCTGGGGCAATATCATCGGCACGGGATCTTCCGTAAACACAGGGGAAGCCAGCACGTATATCGTATCTTCTCTCGTATTTTTTGTCATTTACTTAGTGATCAGCACGATTTTACAGTTTGGATACAGCAGCTACTGCCTGAAAGTGGCAAACCGGGATGGGTCCATGTCTTATGGAGATTTGTTTTCATCGGTTCGTTATCTGCTGAAAGCCGTAGGGCTGACGCTTATGATATCGGTTTTTGTCCTGCTTTGGTGTATACTGCTTGTAATACCGGGTATCATTGCAGCGTACCGTTATTCCCAGGCCATCTTCATCATGGTTGAGGATCCCAATAAGGGAATTATGCAGTGTATCCGCGAGAGCAAGGAGATGATGGCCGGCCACAAGATGGAATACTTTATCCTGGAGCTCTCTTTCTTCTTCTGGATGCTGCTTGGCGGCGTTACCTGCGGTCTGGCGTATATCTATGTATATCCGTATATGACGGTTACATTTGCCAATTACTACAACCAACTGAAGCCGGTTTCCGTGGTCTATGAGAATGCAGATACCATAAATTAACTGAATAACCAGGAAAAACGACCGCCTCTTTATCCGGAAAGAGGCGGTTCTTCTTGTATGCCTGCGGTTAATTTGATAAAATAGCAGGAAAGGTTATAATTTCCATATTATGGCAGGAGGCACTGGAATGAAAGAAGTGATCGAAGCAATCAAGGCAAATATAGGACGGGTACTGGTGGGAAAAGAAGAGGTGACGGACTTACTTCTCTCTGCGATTCTGGCAGGAGGCCACGTACTTTTGGAGGATGTTCCCGGAACCGGCAAGACCATGCTGGCAAAATCTCTGGCAAAGAGCATGGAGCTGTCTTTTTCGAGGGTGCAGTTTACGCCGGACCTGCTGCCGTCTGACATAACCGGCCTCAACTATTACAATCAGAAGGCCGGAGAGTTCGTCTTTCGCGGCGGTCCGGTGTTTACCAATCTGCTTCTGGCGGATGAGATCAACCGGGCCACGCCCAGGACGCAGTCCAGCATGCTGGAGTGTATGGAAGAGCACCAGGTGACCATCGACGGGGAGACGAAGAAGCTGGAAGAACCGTTTTTCGTTATTGCGACTCAGAATCCCATCGAGACGGCGGGGACGTATCCGCTCCCCGAGGCCCAGCTGGACCGTTTTCTGATGCAGATCCCCATGGGACTTCCGGACGCGGGGGAGGAGCGGCAGATCCTTGAACGCTTCGGCAAAGAGAATCCCTATGACAGCCTGACCGCCGTGTGTGGCCGGGAGGCGCTTTTAAACCTGATGAAGGAGGCGGAGGCGGTATACGTCCATCCCCATCTGATGGATTATCTCGTCGAACTGGTTCTCGCCACCAGGAAGCACAGCGAAGTGGAAGGGGGCGTCAGTCCCCGCGGCAGCCTGGCCTTTTACCGGGCAGCCCGGGCCTATGCCCTGGTGAAGGGGCGGGACTACGTGGTTCCCGAAGATATCAAGGCGCTGGCCGTTCCCGTCCTGGCTCACAGGCTGGTTCTCGCCAGAACGCTGACCGGAAGAAGTACGGGCCGCCAAATTATCGAACAGCTCTTAAATACCGTCTTTGTGCCTACAGAGGAGTGGAATACATAAATGGAACTGATCCTGATGGCCCTCGGGGCCTGCTTTCTCTATGTCCTTCAGCGCGTCTTATACGAGCGGTTCTGGAAAAAGGGGCTGACTGCGGACGCTGCGTTTCAGGGAAATCCCGCGGTCTGCGGCGGAGAGGCGTATCTCCTGGAGACCGTTGTCAATGCGAAGTTTCTTCCGCTCTCGATTCTGCGGGTCAAATTCCGCATCGGCAGAGAACTGGAATTCGTCACGGGGGAGAACTCCGCTGTCTCCGACTATACGTACCGCAACGACGTCTTCTCCGTCTTTCCTTATCAGAAGATCACGAGAAAGCTGCGGTTCTACTGCCGCAAACGCGGATATTACGAAATAAAGAGTCTGGATCTGGTCAGCCATGATCTGTTCTTTTCCGGCCATTTCATCGAGACTCTGTCCCTGGATTCTCATTTATACGTCTATCCGGCGGCTGCGGACTGCGGCCGTCTGAATGTTCCGTTTCAGAAGATGATGGGCACCTGCCTGTCGAGAAGCAGACTGGTTACCGATCCTTTTGAACTGAAGGGAATCCGGGAGTATCAGACCTACGACTCCATGCGCAGTGTCAACTGGAAGGCCACGGCCCGAACCGGCGCTTTAAAGGTCAACGTCCATGAGTCCACGGCCTCCCAGAATATCTTCCTCTTTCTGAATATGGATTCGGACTATCCGTGGGCGTCGGAGGCGCTTCGGGAGGAGGCCATCTCGATCTGCGGTTCCTTCATTGACGCCTTTGTCTCCGCGGGAATTCCAACCGGATTTTTCAGCAACGGCATCGACGCGGCGGCCGAAGAGCCCTCCTTCGTCCCCGCCGGGGCGGGAGCGGGCCACGTCACCCGGTGCATGGAGGCGCTCAGCCGTCTCCGCTATGACATTTCCCTGACTCCCTTCGAGACACTGATGAGGGAAGGAAGTCTGGAAAAGAAGGCGGAAGACTGTCTATATATCATGATCTCATCCTGCAAACGGCCGGAGCTTCAGACGGCATACCAGGAATTCTGCCGCTATAGTCCGGGATCCTTATGGATCGCACCGCTGCGGCCGGAAGATGAGGCAGTGTTTTCCCTCTGCCCGGCTGCACTGACGATGAAGTGGGAGGTGCCTTATGACAAGATTTAAATGGATCAACCGCTGGATTACCGCCGATTTAAGCGGAATCCATATAATATTGGCCGTCGTGTCTGTTTTCCTCTACATTGCTGGATACTTCATTCCCAGTTCGCGGCTCATGACAGCAGGGTATGCGGGATTATTTCTGGTAATCCTTTTCTATCTGCTTCATCTGCAGCTCCATTCCTGCGACAGTTTTCTGAGCATGCATCCGGCAACGGATCAGATTCCGAAATCGCAGATGAAGCTGGTAAATGGAGTGTACATGGCCGTGTTTCTGGCTGTAACAGGAGCTTTCATGGCTGTGTTTTCCCTTCTTCACCTGGAGTGGCTGGTGAACGGGTTAAAGTCTGTCCTGACCGCCATTCTTCGCTTTCTGGCCCGTTTTCTTCCGGAAGCCGTAAACGAGCCGGTGGAATCCATGCCTTCCGGGAGCTTTATCCCTCCGGAGCTGGGAGAAGAGGCGGCGGCGCCTTCGCTCATCGCAAAAATCCTGGATGCGGCTCTCACAGCCGTTGCCGTCGTTTTCATAGTACTTCTCGCTGTATATTTGCTCAGACAGCTGTTCTTCCTGCTGATCCGTCTGTTAAAGCCGAGAGAAGACGGAGATGAAAAGGAATTCATGAAACCGGCCGTTGTTTTCAGCAGGATCCATACCGGACAGGCGAAGGGGACGCCTCTGTGGAGAGATTTTACCATTGAGGGAAGAATCCGCAGGGCGTATAAAAGAGAAATTTTAAGACGGCTTGACGGCAGAGGCCGGATTTCCCGGACGGAAACACCGGAGGAGCTGGAACATAAAAGCGGATTTCCGGAGGAGCCTTCCCTCTGCGGGATCTACCATCAGGTATACGAGAAGGCGCGTTACGGAAATGGATGCACCAAAGAGGATTTGGAGCGTTTGAATGAGATTCGCAGATCGAATCAAAAGAATACAGAGAGTAAATACAAAAAAACGCGGGAGGAATAAATCTATGAAGAGCATATTAATTGGAATCGCAGGGGGAACCGGATCAGGGAAATCCACATTTACCAACCGGTTAAAGGATGCGTTTCACGATGATATCGCCGTCCTTTATCACGATAATTACTATAAAAAGCAGGATGGCATTCCCTTTGAGGAGCGGAAAAAAATGAATTACGATCATCCGGAGGCGTTTGAGACGGAGCTTCTCTTGGATCAGCTGTCCAGACTGCAGCGCGGCGAGTCCGCCCAATGTCCCGTATACGATTATTCCCAGCACAACCGGTCGGATCAGTTTCTCACAGTCCTTCCAAAAAGGGTAATTCTGGTGGAGGGAATTCTGGTATTTGCCGACCAGCGGCTCCGCGATATGTTTGACATCAAGATATTTGTGGAGGCGGACGCGGATGAACGGATTCTGCGTCGGGTGATCCGGGATGTCAAGGAGCGCGGACGGGATATCGAGGGCGTAGTGGAACAGTATCTGACGACCGTCAAGCCCATGCATTACTTATATGTAGAACCTACCAAACCGCTGGCGGACATCATCATCAACAGCGGAATGAACGAAGTGGCCTTCCAGCTGGTAAAGACCTCGATCGAAAAAATACTGGGAGAACCATCGGATCAATAGGAGGACACAAACCATGTTTTTCTGGCAGAAAAAAGAAGTTCTGGTTACATTTTCACTGAACGATTTTAACCGTGTAAAGGATATTCTGGCTGCGAATCAGATCCCGTATGACTGGAAAACCGTGCCTGACTGCGGAAGACGGGGCCGCCGGACGCTGGGAACTGCCTTTATGGATGAATCCGTCTTAAGACAGTATTACCTTTATGTTGAAAAAAAAGAGTATGAGAGGGCAGAATATCTCGTGAAGACCGTATTGACTGGTGGGAAACGGTAAACGCGGTCGGATCTTCTGCGAAAAAAGAAGGAGGCAGTCATGAGTCAAGAGCAGTCTCAACCGTTTCATATAGAAAGAGCAGTTTCCAGCGATTACTCTGTGATATGCCGTCTGATCACCGAGGAACATGCGATGCACGTTACGGCCCGTCCTGATATTTTTCAGCCGTGTGGGACTCTTTTAACAAAAGATGAGTATGAGGCCATGCAAAAAGATGATACATACTTCTTGTATATGGCCAGGACCAGCGGAGGTGAAACGGCCGGGCTCTGTTTTGCGAAGCTGACGGAAACCGCTTCCCCACTGCTCTGCAAAAAGAAATTTCTTTATATTGAAGATTTTATTGTATCGGAACCGTTTCGGCGTCGGGGCATTGGCCGTATGCTGTATGCAAAAATCAAAGAGGCTGCGGTTCTGTCTGGTGCAGAAGGTGCAGAACTGACCGTCTGGAATTTTAACGAAAGCGCGGCCGCCTTTTACCGGGCGCTGGGTATGAAGGTACAGTTTGTTCATATGGAAGATAATTTTTAGAAAAGTCTGTATTCTATGACATAAAATTTTGGAAAAACCTTCTAGTGTATTATTCTCCTTCAGAGCCATAATAGGAGTGTAGCACAAAACACACCATGAAAAACACAAAACAAAAGCATGGTGATAGACGAAAAGGAGGCATATCAATATGTCAGGAAAATCTTCTAACACAACAAACGTACCAGAAGCAAGAGAAGCAATGGACAGATTCAAAATGGAAGTTGCAAACGAGATCGGTGTTCCGTTAACTAACGGTTACAACGGAAACTTAACCTCTGCACAGAACGGTTCTGTTGGTGGCTATATGGTTAAGAAAATGATCGAAGCTCAGGAAAGACAGATGGCTGGTAAATAAGCCAAGAAACAATAAGGAAGAGCCTTCAGTTTAAAACTGAAGGTTCTTTTTTACTGTAATTGGGTTGTATATCTTCCGTTTTCATACTATAATGGTACATAACACCAGAAGAATGAGGGACACCATTTCATGAGAGTAATAGCAGGAAAAGCCAGAAGGCTTCTTTTAAAAACCATAGAGGGTCAGGATACGAGACCCACCACAGACCGCATCAAGGAGACTTTATTCAACATTTTAAATCCGGATCTGCCGGGCAGCACCTTTCTCGATCTCTTTTCCGGAAGCGGCGGCATCGGCATCGAGGCCTTAAGCCGCGGAGCCGACAGGGCAGTCTTTATCGAGATGAATCCAAAGGCCGCGGAATGCATCAGGGAGAACTTACAGACCACGAAGCTGGAGGAAGAGTCCATTGTCATGAACTGTGACGTTATCACCGGCCTGCGCCGCCTGGAGGGTAAGGATTACGTCTTTGATTTCGTCTTCATGGACCCTCCCTACGGGAAGGAATCCGAACGCCAGGTTCTAGAGTATCTGGCATCTTCTCCGCTTATTTCAGAGGACACGCTCCTAATTGTGGAAGCGGATTTAAACACCGGCTTCGAATATCTGGAATCCTTGGGGTACGAATGCCGCAGAGAAAAGATCTATAAGACGAATAAACATGTTTTTATAGCAAAAGGAGTGGTTTTATGAAAACGGCCGTATATCCGGGAAGCTTCGATCCGGTGACGCTGGGCCATCTCGATATCATCGAGCGTTCGGCCCGGATGTCCGATCAGTTAATTATCGGAGTTTTGAATAATAATTCAAAAACTCCGTTGTTTTCTGTCCAAGAACGTGTTAATATGTTAAAGGAAATAACGAAAGATTTAGGCAATGTGGAAGTGAAAGCTTTTGCAGGGCTTTTGATCGATTTTGTGCGGGCGAATCAGGCTGATGTCGTAGTCCGCGGACTCCGTGCCGTCACTGATTTTGAGTACGAGCTTCAGCTGGCACAGACCAACCGGGTTATCGCACCGGAAGTGGATACCATATTTTTGACAACGAATTTAAAATACTCCTATTTGAGCTCCAGTATCGTCAAGGAAATCGCGTTCTATGACGGAGACATCAGTGCATTCGTTCCTGCCAGTGTGGCAGAATGCATCAGGAGGAAGATGGCAGATAGAAAATAGATAGAAAAACGGGTAAGGAGAGAGACGCATTATGATGAGTAGAATTGAACAGTTAATTGGTGAAATTGAAGAATATATCGATGGTTGTAAGTACCAGCCGCTTTCCAACAGTAAGATCGTCGTAAACCGTGACGAACTGGAAGAGCTTCTTGTGGAGCTGCGCCTTCGGATTCCGGATGAGATCAAACAGTATCAGAAGATCATCAGCAACCGCGACGTGATCTTAAACGAGGCTCATCAGCAGGCAGATTCCATACTCGCCCAGGCATCCGCCCATACGGATGAACTGGTAAACGAGCATGAGATCATGCAGAAGGCATACGCCCAGGCCAATGAGATCATCAATCAGGCGAATTTACAGGCCCAGGACATCGTCGAGAAGGCCGTTTCCGACGCCAACGATATCCGCCAGAGCGCTGTCCAGTACACGGACGATATGTTAAAGAGCCTTCAGACCATCATCAGCCACTCCATGGAAGGAGCACAGGGCAGGTTTGATGCCTTTATGACTTCCATGCAGTCCAGCTATGATATTGTCTCCTCCAACCGTCAGGAGCTGACCGGCGCGGTTATGCCGCCCACGGAAGCTGACGGCAGCATGCCAATAGAATAAAGATTGCTGCAGAAAGCAGACTGTGAACCGCTTTCCATGCTACATAGTGCCGGATGGATAATCCGGCATTTTTTATGACACTCTTTGTCTGAAAGATTCCGGACAGCCCGCCGAAGGCGGTAGCGGCGGCGATCCACATGCCCCCCGCCATGGACGGAATCGAACTGGAGATGGCGCGAATTCCTGTTGTGATCTCCACAAAACCAAGCAGTGCCGCTTTTCCGGCCGGATTATGTAACGGGAGTTCCGTAATATAAAAGACAAGAATCGAAAACAGCATGATATAGCCGCCGATTTTCACCATGACCTCGCAGGAATCCATCAGACTCTCATCGAAGGTCAGCTGTGCTTCCCTGGAATATGGAAGCGACGGAGAGACTGTCTGGATTCCATAGAGCTTCCGGGACAGCCAGGCGATCAGGACCACCGGTAAATAAACAGCGGCCATAAGCATCCACACCGGTACGGCACCCGGCAGCTCTGAAGCCGCGTAGCCCAGCAGAAACATGGGACTGGGATGGTTGCAGATGCTTAATAAGTATCTGGCTTCCGCCTTCGTGATCCGTTTCCCATCGAGAAAATCGCTGCAGTTTCTGGCTCCCATGGGATAGCCGCAGAGGAGGCCGGAGACGAGAATGTAGCTTCCTGCATCCGAAAGCTTTAAAAAATTACGAAGGAACCCGCGGAAGGGAAATGTAAGAATATGGATCGCGTCCAGTGCGACGATGACGTTGGAACAGATCATGAACGGCAGGAGTGTGGGGAGAACTACCGTGGCCCACAGAACCAGTCCGTTTTTTGCCCCCTGAGTCGCGGCCGCCGGACTTAACAGAAGAACGCAGAGCACCGCAACGGAACAGAAGCGGAAGAAGGATTTTTTCATGAGCACCTGAATAGATTGTTTTATACAAATATATGATGAGGCCGTATCGATATGATGATGATTCTTCTTTTAATCCTGCTTCTTTCCTTCTTTCATGTGACCATGATCGATTACCTTTACAACAATCCTACCTATTACCAGCTGGACGCCTATACCTGTGAGAGCGATGATTTCCGCAGTATGAGGCTGGGTAACCTGATCGCAGAATCCGGTCCCCTCGATTACGATCTGCTCACTTCCCTGATGATCGAGCACAATTACGATCTGACCGATGTCAAGGATACCGCCTGCCATACAGACCGCCTGCTGGCCGTGAAACCGGCGGAATACCGGAAGCTGAAACAGGCGTATGAGACTGTCCTCGGCGATTTAAAGTTCTTTCCCATCCCGGAAAATACGAACGCCGCATCTCCCCCCGTCACCTTTGAAAACGGCTGGATGGATAAGCGCACGTACGGCGGAGAGCGCGGCCACGAGGGCTGTGACATCATGGGGACAGAGCGGCCCCGGGGATATTATCCCGTTGTCTCCATGTCGGATGGGGTTGTGGAAAAGGTGGGGTGGCTGGAGAAAGGCGGATGGCGGATCGGAATCCGCGCTCCCGGCGGCGCTTATCTCTATTACGCCCATTTGTACGGCTACAGCCGGCAGTGGCAGGAGGGCGATGCCGTAAAGGCCGGAGAACTGCTGGGCTTCATGGGTGACACCGGGTACAGCACGGTGGAAGGGACCACCGGTAATTTTGAAGTTCATCTTCATGTCGGGATCTATATGAAGACGGACCATGAAGACGAAATGAGCTTAAATCCCTACTGGGTATTAAAATATCTGCAGAAATACCGGTTGAAATATTCCTATTAGTATATTAAGATTGCCATAGAGAAAGGCAGGGGTTACACACGTGAGCGAATTGAAACTTTCCGAAGAGTATTTAAACAGAATGAGAGACTTACTGGGGGAAGAGGAATTTTCCGCCTATTTAAAAAGCTTCGACGAGGAACGGCTGTATGGACTGCGGGTCAATACGGCAAAGGTCACGCCGGAAGCATTTCCGGAACTGGTTTCCTGGGATTTAAAACCGGTGCCCTGGATTCCAAACGGATTTTATTACGAGGGAACGGAACGTCCGGCCAAGGATCCCTATTATTACGCCGGACTCTATTACCTGCAGGAGCCCAGCGCCATGACTCCGGCCATGCTTCTTCCGGTGAAGCCGGGAGACCGGGTCCTGGATTTGTGCGGGGCGCCCGGAGGGAAGAGCACGGAGCTGGGTGTTAAGCTGGCTGGAAAAGGCGTCCTTATCTCCAATGACATCAGCAATTCGAGGGCGAAAGCGCTGCTTAAAAACCTGGAGCTCTGGGGGATTTCCAACATCTGTGTCACCAGCGAGACTCCCGATAAACTGGCCGATGTATTCGGCCCGTGGTTCGATAAGATTCTGATCGACGCGCCGTGCTCCGGGGAAGGGATGTTCCGCAAGGACGATGATATGGTGAAAAGCTATGAGGAGCGCGGACCGGAGTACTACAGTGAAATCCAGAAGGAGATCACGGACCAGGCGGTCCGCATGCTGGCTCCAGGCGGCCTGCTGCTTTACTCTACCTGCACCTTTTCACGCTGTGAGGATGAGGAGATTATCTGCCATATTCTGGAGAACCACCAGGAGATGGAACTGATCAGGCTCCCTCTGTTTGAAGGCGCATCGGGGGGAATCGGCCTCGACGGCTGTATCCGTCTGTTTCCTCATAAGATAAAGGGCGAGGGGCATTTCATATCCCTGCTGCGGAAAAATGGCGGTGGAGCGGAGAGGACGGCTGCTGGCAGCCGGGAACGTTCCAGGACGGAGCCGCAGGGGAAAAAGGCCCCAGCCCTTCCAACGGAGCTTACGGATTTTCTCGCCCTCATGAACCGGGAATTCGAGGACTCCAGAATCATGATTAAAAATGATTCTGTCTACTATCTGCCGGAAAACTTTGTTCCGGCAAAGGAACTCCGTTATCTGAGAACGGGGCTTCTCCTGGGCGAACTGAAGAACAAACGCTTTGAGCCTGGACAGGTTCTTGCCATGACCCTTCATGCAGAAGAATTTAGGCAGACTATCTCCTGGAAAAAGGAGGATGACCGCGTCATCCGGTATTTAAAGGGAGAAACGATCTCCCTGACGCCGGAGGAAGGGCCTGTCAAGGGCTGGTGCCTCGTCTGCGTGGACGGCTATCCCCTGGGGTTTGCCAAGGGAACGGGCATGGCGCTCAAGAACAAATACTATCCGGGATGGCGGTGGCAGTGATGAAGGATACCATTAGGCTGGACAAATATTTAACGGAGATGGGCGAGGGAACGAGAAGCCAGATCAAAGAGATGGCCAGAAAGGGACGCATCGCTGTAAACGGTGTAACGGAGAAGAAGAGTGAGCGTAAGATTTCTCCCTCCTCCGACACGGTTGCCGTAGATGGACGGAACGTGTCCTATGTGGAATATGAATACTATATGCTCCATAAACCGCAGGGCGTCGTCTCTGCGACGGAAGACAGGCTGCATGAGACGGTGGTGGATCTGATCACCGACAGGAAACGGGATGATTTATTTCCTGTGGGCCGCCTCGATATCGACACAGAGGGGCTGCTCCTCTTGACCAATGACGGAGATTTAACCCACCGCCTGCTCTCGCCGAAAAAGCACGTGGACAAGGTCTACTACGCCAAAATAGAGGGAATGCTTCCAGAAGACGCGAAAGACCGTATGGCGGAGGGCCTGGTTCTCTCAGACGGAACGGAAACGCTTCCTGCTGATTTGGAAGTCGTTCATCGAGGGGACTCCGGTGAGCTGTCTGAGATCCGCCTTACGATTCATGAAGGAAAATTCCATCAGGTAAAACGGATGTTTGAAACACTGGGGTGTCATGTGGTATACTTAAAGAGGTTATCCATGGGGATGCTCGTGCTCGATGAGGCACTGAAGCCGGGAGAGTACCGGCCGCTGACCCATGAGGAACTGGAACTGCTAAAAAAGACAAATCAGGAGTAATGATGATGATAGAAGAGACAAAAGCGGTCATATTCGACCTGGATGGAACGCTTGTGGACTCCATGTGGATGTGGAAGGATATCGACATTGAGTTCCTTAAAAACTATGGACACGACTGTCCTCCGGAGCTGCAGAAGGAGATCGAGGGAATGAGTTTTTCCGAGACCGCCGTCTATTTCAAGGACCGGTTCGGACTGAGGGAATCCATCGAAGACATCAAAGCCATCTGGCGGGAGATGTCCATTGAGAAATACCGCCATCAGGTGCCGTTAAAGGCCGGTGCCCGTGAATTTCTCAGCCATTTGAAGTCCCGCGGCATCGCGGCCGGCATTGCCACCAGCAACGGAAGAGAGATGGTAGACGCAGTCATCGATACTTTGAAGATCGGAGACTATTTTCAAGTTATCGCCACCGCCTGCGAGGTGGCAGCCGGAAAACCGGCGCCCGACATCTATCTGAATGTAGCTGGCCGTCTGGGCGTAGCCCCTGGTAAATGCCTTGTCTTCGAAGACGTACCCGCCGGAATACTGGCTGGAAAACGGGCCGGCATGACGGTCTGTGCTGTGGATGACGAATTTTCCAGGCATATGGAAGCGGAGAAGAAGAGTCTGGCCGACTACTTTATCCGCGATTATTACGATATTATAAACAGAAATGGAGCTGCAATATGATACACGATTACCTGCCAATGAACCGCGCCGATATGAATATCCGCGGCTGGAACCAATGTGACTTTGTCTATGTGAGCGGTGACGCCTATGTGGACCACCCCTCCTTCGGACACGCCATCATAACCCGGCTTCTGGAGGCGCACGGCTACAAGGTGGGGATCATCGCCCAGCCGGACTGGAAAGATCCGGAGAGCATCCGGGTGCTGGGAGAACCCCGGTTGGGCTTCTTCGTATCCGGCGGAAATATGGACTCCATGGTAAACCACTATTCTGTTTCCAAAAAGCGGAGACAGCAGGATTCCTACACGCCGGGCGGCGTTATGGGAAAGCGGCCCGATTACGCGACGGTCGTCTACTGCAACCTGATCCGCAGCGTCTACAAACGGGTTCCCATCATCATCGGCGGCATCGAAGCCAGCTTAAGGCGGCTGGCCCATTACGATTACTGGTCTGACCGGTTAAAGCATTCGATCCTGATCGACTCCCAGGCTGATTTAATCTCCTACGGAATGGGAGAGCGGTCCGTCGTCGAGATTGCAGACGCATTAAACAGCGGAATCGATATCAAAGACATTACCTTCATAGACGGAACGGTCTACAAGACCAGCAGCCTGGACAGCGTCTACGACGCGCTGACCCTGCCATCCTACGGCGCCATGAAAGAGGAAAGACAAGAATACGCCAGGAGCTATTATATCCAATACAGCAACACGGATCCATTTACAGGGAAACGTCTGGTGGAACCGTACCAGGACAATTGCTACGTCGTTCAGAATCCGCCTTCCAAGCCATTAACCACCGAGGAGATGGATGAGGTTTACGACCTTCCGTATATGAGGAACTATCACCCGTCCTACGAAGAGGAGGGCGGTGTTCCGGCCATTCGGGAGATCAAATTCAGCCTGATCAGCAACCGCGGCTGTTTCGGCGCATGCAGCTTCTGCGCACTGACCTTCCATCAGGGACGGATCATTCAGGTGAGAAGCCATGATTCGCTGGTGGCTGAGGCAAAGCTTCTGACCGAAGAACCGGACTTTAAGGGCTATATCCACGATGTGGGCGGCCCCACCGCTGATTTCCGCTCGCCTGCCTGCGAGAAACAGCTGACCAAAGGCGCATGTCCGAACCGCCAGTGCCTGTTCCCGGAACCGTGCAGGAATTTAAAGGCAGATCACTCGGATTATATTGAACTGCTCCGGAAGCTTCGCTCTCTGCCAAAGGTGAAAAAGGTCTTCATCCGTTCCGGAATCCGGTTTGACTACGTGCTGGCAGACCCCAGCCGGAAGTTTTTAAAGGAACTGTGCCAGTACCATGTCAGCGGCCAGTTAAAGGTAGCACCGGAGCATGTGGCGGACAAGGTGCTAAGCCGCATGGGCAAGCCGCAGAATAAGGTGTACCGACAGTTTGTCAAAGAATATAAAGATATGAACGCACAGCTTGGCATGAAGCAGTATCTCGTCCCGTATTTGATGTCCTCCCATCCAGGCTCCGGCCTGCCCGAGGCCATCGAACTGGCCGAGTACTTGCGGGACCTGGGATACATGCCGGAACAGGTGCAGGATTTCTATCCGACGCCGTCCACCATCTCCACCTGCATGTACTACACCGGATACGATCCGCGCACCATGGAAAAGGTCTACGTCCCCACGAATCCGCATGAAAAGGCCATGCAGAGAGCACTCATCCAGTACCGCAATCCAAAGAATTACGAACTGGTGGAGGAAGCGCTGAAGAAAGCCGGACGCACCGACTTAATCGGTTACGACAAAAAATGTCTGATCCGTCCCAGATTTTCCGGGGGCGGACAGTCTGCCGGCGGGAAAAGGCCGGGGAATGGACAGCCATCAGGCGGTTATCCGGCTGCAAAGCAGCGGGATGACAAACCGGCGGGAAAGAGAAAGACTATAAGAAACGTTCATAAAAAGGTTAAAAAATAAAAGAGAAAAGAAGGGATTCAAATGAAGATTGCAGTTGTAACAGGGGCCTCCTCAGGAATGGGCAGAGAATTTGTCAGGCAGCTGGCGGACCGTTTTAACGGAATCGATGAAATCTGGGTTATCGCCAGACGCGAAGACCGGCTGAAGGAGCTGGTATCCACGGTTCCAGTGCGTTTGCGCATCTTCGCCGTGGATTTAACAGACCATAAGGAACTGATGGATTTTCAGTGCACGCTGGAGGAAGAGCACCCCGATGTCAAATGGCTGATCAACTCGGCGGGCTTCGGAAAGATTGGACCGGTAGGTTCTTTAAATCTTGCCGATGAAGCCGGTATGGTGGATTTAAACTGCAAAGCGCTCTGCGTGGTCACGCATATGGTGCTTCCCTACCTCTCCGGGAACAGCCGCATCATTCAGCTGGCTTCCTCGGCAGCATTTCTTCCGCAGCCGGATTTTGCCATCTACGCGGCCACGAAGTCCTTCGTACTCAGCTACAGCCGGGCGCTTAACGAGGAGTTAAAACCGCGCGGCATCTATGTGACCGCAGTATGCCCCGGACCAGTCAAGACGGAATTCTTCGATATTGCGGAGACCACGGGCGAGATTCCGGTCTACAAGCGGATCGTCATGGCGGATCCGAAGCGCGTAGTAAAGAAAGCGATCCGCGACAATATGATGGGACGGACCGTGTCGGTCTACGGCATTACCATGAAGGCATTTCATCTGCTCTGCAAGGTTCTGCCTCACGGCATGATCTTAAGAATCATGAAGGCGCTATAACAAACGGGGATTGAATCAACACTATACCGATAAAAAAGGAATGACAACTGTGAAAAAATACAACAAGGGGCAGTACGGATACCGGAACCATCATAAGAAAGTGGAGACAGGCAAAGTCGCCTTCGGAGCAGCCATGATTATCGCCCAGCTGATCGCAAGATATTTTGTGGACAACACGGCCTGGAAGAATATTCTGACGGTCATGGCCATCCTTTCCGTTCTTCCCACGGCCAACGTGGCCTCACCGCTTCTCGCGGCCTGGCGTTATAAGACGCCCTCCGAGGACTTTCACCGGAGAGCGGCAGGGTATGAGGGACGTTTTTCCATTCTCTACGACTTAATCATCACCACCAGAGACGCTATCATCCCGGCGGATGCAGCCATTGTCCATCCCAGCGGCGTATTCCTATACTGTACCTCGCCGAAGCTGGACACTGCAAAAGCGGAGAAATTCTTAAAAGAGATGTTTGCGGGACACAAGCTGGATCTTAGCGTGAAGATCATTCTCGATGAAAAGGCATTTTTCCACCGGATGGAGAGCCTGAAGCCGGCGGAAGAATACGAGGATGACGGCAGTGTGGACTACACGCTCCAGCTGCTTAAAAATCTATCCATGTAAGGGGAATTGAAAGATGCGTTCTCTCATTGTTTCTGAAAATGAATCGGGTCAGCGGCTCGACAAGCTGCTGGCCAAATACTTAAATCTGGCCGGTAAGGGATTTCTCTATAAGATGATGCGCAAGAAGAACATCACGCTGAATGGGAAAAAATGCGATGGCTCGGAGAAGCTCGTCCAGGGAGACGAGGTCAAGCTGTTCTTCTCCGAGGAGACCATTGAGAAGTTTTCCTCTCATACGCTCCAGGAGGTCAAAAAGGTGAATCTGCATATCATTTATGAGGATGACCATATTCTACTGGTCAACAAGCCTTCGGGAATGCTTTCCCAGAAAGCGAAGGACACCGATGAATCCCTGGTGGAATACATCATCGATTACCTCATATCCAGCGGACAGTTATCCACAGAACAGCTCCAGAGCTTCCGCCCATCCGTCTGCAACCGCCTGGACAGAAACACCAGCGGCCTCGTCGTCGCCGGCAAGTCTCTGCCGGGCCTTCAGATTATGTCCGCGGTCTTCAAGGACAGAAGCCTGCATAAATACTACCGGTGCGTGGTAAAGGGCCGTGTGACGGAAAAACAGGTCATTACCGGATTTCTTAAAAAGGACGAGGCCACGAACCAGGTGACCGTCACCACAACGGAAACGGCGGGAAGCGTTCCCATTATGACGGAATATGAACCGCTCGGCTGGGCGGAGGACTGCACGCTGTTAAGCGTCAAGCTGATTACAGGGCGGACCCATCAGATCCGGGCGCATCTGGCCTCTATCGGCCATCCCATTCTTGGGGACTACAAATACGGCGACAGCTCGGTCAATGAAGAGGCGAAAAAGCGCTGGAATATCCGTTCCCAGATGCTTCATTCCTGTACGGTGACATTTCCGCAGCTGCCGGAACCGCTGACCGGTCTTTCCGGCAAAACCTTTTCAGCGCCGCTCCCGCAGACCTTCCGGAAAATCTGCCGGGATTGGAGTTAGGCTATGGGAACATGGAACACGAGGGGCTTAAGAGGCTCCGCACTGGAAGATATCATAAACCGCAGCAACGACAGCTACCGTGAGAAGAAACTGGCCCTGATCCAGAAGGTGCCGACCCCGATTACCCCCATCTCCATCGATAAGGAGAGCCGCCACATCACGCTGGCTTATTTTGATCAGAAGAGTACGGTAGACTACATCGGGGCCGTACAGGGGATTCCCGTCTGTTTTGACGCCAAGGAGTGCGCCGTGGAGACGTTTCCCCTGCACAATATCCACCCGCATCAGATTGCCTTTATGCGTGAATTCGAGGAGCAGGGAGGCATCTCCTTCATCATCCTGTCCTATACGGTGAAAAATGAGATATATTATCTTCCGTTCGACGAAATCCTTCGATTCTGGACTCGAATGGAGGAGGGCGGGCGCAAAAGCTTCACCTATGAGGAAGTGGATAAGTCCTGGCAGATACGCAGCTGCCGGGATATCTTTGTCCACTATCTGGAGATGATTCAGAAAGATTTGGACAGAAGAGATTGACAAGTCGGGCAGTGTCCCTTATAATAAACTACACGTTATCATGGTAGCACTTTACCATACGAAAGCAGTATGCAGCAACGTTCGGAGGAAGCTATGGCAAACAAATTATTACATACACCGGATGGCGTCCGGGACATCTACGGAGTGGAATGTACCCGAAAGGCAGCCATTCAGAACAGGATCTTAGAGATATTCCATCTGTACGGATATCAGGACATTGAAACGCCGACCTTTGAATTCTTTGATATCTTTAATGAATCCCGCGGAAGCGTTAAAGCGAAAGAGATGTTTAAGTTTTTCGACAGGGACAACCATACCCTGGTGCTCCGGCCCGATGAGACGCCGGCGATCGCCAGATGTGTGACGAAGTATTTTACAGAAGAGGATATGCCTTTGCGGCTCTGCTATTTGGAGCGGACCTTTATCAATAACACCAGCTACCAGGGACGGCTCAAGGAAGCGGCCCAGACCGGTGTGGAACTGATCGGTGACGACTCGTCCGACGCGGATGCGGAGATTCTCGCCATGGTTATCCGGGCCCTGAAGGCGGCTGGCCTCACGGAATTCCAGGTGGAGCTGGGAGAGGTCGATTTCTTCCGCGGCCTTCTAGAGGAAGCCGGCATGGACGAGGAGATGGAGGAGAAGCTTCGTGAGCTGATCGAGAACAAGAATTATTTCGGCGTGGAGGAGCTGGTGATGGAACAGCCCATTCCACAGGAATTAAAGGATGCATTTCTAAAGCTTCCTGAACTGTTCGGTTCCCTGGAGGAGATCCAGGCCGCCAGAGAGTTTACGAAAAACCCGCGGGCCTTACGGGCGATTGACCGTCTGGAAGAGGTGAATCGGATTCTGGAATATTACGATTTGTCGGAATACGTTTCGTATGACCTTGGAATGCTGAGCCAGTACCAGTATTACACCGGAATCATTTTCAAGGCCTATACTTACGGAACCGGAGATTACATCGTAAACGGCGGGCGGTACGACAAGCTTCTCGTCCAGTTCGGAAAGGATGCACCGGCCGTGGGCTTCGGAATCTCCGTCGATGATCTGATGCTGGCTTTATCCAGACAGAAGATCGATACGCCGGTCCGGGTGGTCAATACCATGATTCTCTTCGAGCCGGAATCCAGAGAGCAGGCGATCCAGCTTGCGAAGCACTTCCGCGATACCTCCATGCCGGTGCAGCTTCAGCTTAAGAAGGCAGACAAGACGCTGGAGGCGTATAAAGCCTATGCGGGGCGCACCACCATTACGAACCTGCTGTACTTAGATGAGAAGGGCTTTTCCGTAAAGATCGTGAACTTGAACTTAGACCGGATGGACGAGATACCGCTGTCCGAATACTTAAAATGAGGTAACAGTTCAGACGGCGGAAAAATCAGTGCAAAGGCGGGCGTTAAGCTTGTTTATAAGACCGTTTTTGCACTGATTATTCCATCGGATGGACATTCGATGCTTCTTGACCGTTTTTTCGGTCAAGAAGATGAGCCGTCTGAACTGTTACAAGATGAGGGATGACATGAGATATTTGACATTTGCCCTGGCAAAGGGCCGTCTGGCAGAACAGTCGCTGGATCTGCTGGAAAAAATCGGAATCACATGTGAAGAGATGCGGGATAAGAGTTCCCGGAAGCTGATCTTTACAAACGAGGAGCTGGGGATGCGTTTCTTCCTGGCCAAGGCAAGCGATGTGCCGACCTACGTGGAGTACGGCGCCGCCGACATCGGCGTGGTCGGAAAGGACACCATCCTGGAAGAGGGCCGGAAGCTCTATGAGGTGATGAACTTAGGGCTGGGTAACTGCCGTATGTGTGTCTGCGGACCGAAAGAGGCAGAAGAGCTGTTAAAGCATCACGAGAGAATCCGTGTGGCCACCAAATATCCGGCCATTGCAAAGGATTACTTTTACAATAAAAAGCACCAGACCGTGGAGATTATCAAGCTGAACGGCTCCATTGAGCTTGCCCCCATCGTCGGCCTCTCCGAGGTCATCGTGGACATTGTAGAGACGGGCACGACGCTCAAGGAAAACGGCTTAACTGTGCTGGAAGAGATCTGTCCGCTGTCTGCCCGCATGGTAGTCAACCAGGTCAGCATGAAGCGGGAAAACGACCGGATTACCCGTCTGATCCATGATTTGAGGAATTTAATGCAGTCGATGGGCTGATGTTTTAAAACGCTCACTACAAGGAGGAAAACAAATGAGAATTGTTGCGTTAGACGAAACTTCCAAAAAGGATATTCTCGCAGACTTATTAAAGCGTGATCCGAACAATTATACCGCCTATTCAGATACGGTCCAGGAGATCGTGGACACAGTAAAACGTGACCGCGACGCGGCCGTATTTTCCTATACAGAGCAGTTTGACCATGCCGTGATAGACGCCTCCACCATCCGGGTGACAAAAGAGGAGATTGAAGAGGCCATGAGAGAGGTGGAACCGGGACTTTTGGAGGTCATGAAGCGCTCCATGAAGAATATCCGGGCCTTCCACGAGAAGCAGAAGACGTACAGCTGGTTTGACAGCAAGCCGGATGGAACGATACTGGGCCAGAAGATCACAGCGCTTTCCAGTGTCGGCGTCTACGTTCCCGGCGGCAAGGCGGCTTATCCGTCCTCCGTTCTCATGAACATCATTCCCGCCGAGGTGGCCGGAGTCGAGAAGATCGTCATGGTAACCCCTCCGGGCAGAGACGGAAAGGTCAATCCCGTGACCCTCACCGCGGCGCATCTTGCAGGGGCGACCGAGGTCTATAAAGTGGGCGGCGCCCAGGCTATCGCGGCACTGGCGTTTGGTACCGAATCCATCCCGCGGGTCAATAAAATCGTAGGCCCCGGCAATATCTTCGTGGCGCTGGCCAAGAAGGCGGTATACGGCCATGTCAGCATCGACAGCATCGCCGGTCCCAGCGAAATTCTGGTCCTGGCCGATGAGAGTGCCAATCCCCGTTTTGTAGCGGCGGATCTCTTATCTCAGGCGGAACACGATGAACTGGCCTCTGCCATTCTGGTTACCACCAGCATGGACCTGGCAAAGAAGGTATCGGAAGAGGCGAAGCGGTTCACAAAGGAGCTCTCCCGCTCAGAGATCATTCAGAAATCACTGGATAATTACGGCTACATCCTGGTGGCAGACACCATGGCAGACGCCCTGGAAACGGTCAATGAAATCGCTCCGGAGCATTTGGAGATCGTGACGAAGAATCCATTTGAAGACATGACTCGTGTGAAAAATGCGGGAGCCATCTTCATCGGGGAATACAGTTCTGAGCCTCTTGGCGACTACTTCGCAGGCCCGAACCACGTGCTTCCGACCAACGGAACGGCAAAGTTCTTCTCCCCGCTGAACGTAGACGACTTCGTGAAGAAATCCAGCATCATTTACTATTCCAAAGACGCTCTGGAGGCCATTCATGAGGATATCGAGGCATTTGCAGAGGCAGAGCAGCTGACCGCACATGCCAATTCTGTCAGGGTCAGATTTGAAAAATAGAGAAGAGAGGACGAGGATATGGGAAGAACTGCGGAAATAACGAGAGTGACGAAAGAGACGGATATCCGCCTGAAGCTGAACCTGGACGGATCGGGCAGCGCTTCTGTTCAGACGGGAATCGGCTTCTTTGATCATATGCTGAACAGCTTTGCCCGCCACGGCCTGTTTGATCTGGACGTGGAAGTGAAGGGCGATTTGGAGGTCGATACCCACCATACGATCGAGGATACGGGCATCGTGCTGGGCACCGCCATCAAAGAGGCGGTTGGCAATAAGAAATCGCTTAAACGGTATGGAAATATGATTCTTCCCATGGATGAGTCCCTGCTTCTCTGTGCCATCGATTTATCGGGCCGCCCCTACTTCGTTTTCGACGCGGCCTTTACAGCCGAGAGAGTCGGGCAGCTTGAGACCGAGATGGTAAAGGAGTTCTTCTACGCCGTTTCCTATGCGGCGGAAATGAATCTTCATATCAGAAAGCTGTCCGGGGAGAATAACCATCATATCATTGAGGGCATCTTCAAGGCATTTGCCAAGGCTCTCGACGAGGCCACACAGACGGACCCCAGAATCACGGATGTGTTGTCGACAAAAGGGACACTGTAAACCGGGAAGAAGGAGAATATTATGCAGTTATATCCGGCTATTGACATGAAAAACGGACAGTGTGTCCGCTTAAGACAGGGAAAGTTCAAAGAGATCACCGTTTATTCCGATTCTCCGGAGAAGGTGGCGGCATACTGGGAATCACAGGGGGCCACATTCCTGCATCTGGTGGATTTGGATGGCGCGCTGGCAGGCTATTCGGTCAATGAAGACGCCATCAGACGGATCGTCGCAGCCTTCTCCAAGCCGATCGAGATCGGCGGCGGAATCCGGACAGAGGAGGCCATCGAGCGTATGCTGAATTTGGGCGTCAGCCGCGTAATCATCGGGACAAAGGCGGTCCAAAATCCCCTTTTCCTTCGCGACGCAGTTACCCATTTCGGCGCAGACCGGATCGTCGCCGGTGTGGATGCGAAAAATGGGCTGGTAGCCATCGAAGGCTGGGAGAAGGTCAGCGAAATAACGGCATCGGATCTATGCGGTCAGATGAAGGAATACGGCGTCCGCCATGTGGTTTATACCGATATTTCCAGAGACGGCATGCTCACCGGCCCCAATGTGGAGGCCACAAAGGCCCTGACAGAGGCAACCGGCATGGACATCATCGCTTCCGGAGGAATGTCTTCCATGGACGATTTGAGACGCCTTCATGAGGCTGGTGTAAAGGGAGCAATTATTGGAAAAGCTCTGTATGAAAACAGAATTAATCTAAAAGAAGCGGTGGAAGCATTCGAATGACAGTGGTGCGGAAGGAGAATGATGTTATGAACGAATATAAAAAGGTGATTCCGGGATTCGGTATCCGCGAGGGAAAGGCGGCCGCACTGTGGGGTGCAGACTGCTGTGAGAATGATGTCCTCGCGCTTTCCCGGTATTACGGTGACAGCGGCGCCGATGAGCTGTTCCTCTATGATCTGTCCGAAACGGATGAGGATCACGAGCGTTCCATCGGACTGATCAAGGAAATCGCCAGAACGGCCGATGTCCCCATTATAACCGGAGGCCGCGTCAGACGTCTGGAGGATGTGAAGAAATACCTCTACGCAGGCGCAAAGGCCGTATTTCTCAATGTAGATGTAGATGAAAATGTAGACTTGATGAAGGAGGCCTCCGACCGTTTCGGTGATGATAAGATCTACGCCTGGCTGCCGGATTTCACCTGGCTGGAACGGACTGCGGAATACAGCCAGCTTGGCGCTTCCGTCATGATTCTCGGATGTGCCTGTCCGTCGGAAGCGGAGACCGCGCGGCTGGAGGAGAAGGAAGAGACGTTTATCCTCTCATCTGATTGTCCTGATGCGGCTGTATTTTCCTCTATGTTGGCTTCTGGCCGTGTATCCGGCGTCATCGGTTCCATGACCGGAAAATCACCTTCCTGCATGGAATTAAAGCAGCAGTTAAAGAAGAACGGTATTGCAGTTGATACCTTTGAAAGTGCGGTGGCGTGGGAAGACTTTAAGCTGAACTCCGACGGACTGATCCCCGTGATCGTCCAGGATTACCGGACCTCCGAGGTTCTTATGATGGCCTATATGAATCAGGAAGCCTTTGAGGCGACGCTTCACAGCGGCCTCATGACGTATTTCAGCAGAAGCCGCCAGAGTCTCTGGCTGAAGGGTGAGACCTCCGGCCATTACCAGTATGTGAAGTCTCTCTCCTTAGACTGCGACAACGATACCCTGTTGGCAAAGGTCAATCAGATCGGCGCGGCCTGCCATACGGGAGCGCGCAGCTGCTTCTTCCAGACGTTGGTAAAGAAGGAGTATCAGGAGACGAATCCTTTAAAGGTATTTGAAGACGTTTTCGCCATTATTCTCGACCGCAAGGAGAATCCGAAGGAGGGTTCCTATACCAATTATCTGTTCGACAAGGGAATCGATAAGATCCTGAAGAAGCTGGGCGAGGAAGCGACAGAGATTGTGATTGCGGCTAAAAATCCTGACCCGGAGGAAGTGAAGTATGAGATTTCCGACTTCCTGTACCACATGATGGTATTGATGGCGGATAAGGGTGTAACCTGGGAAGATATTACGCGGGAACTGGCAAACAGGTAAGTAAGAAATAAGATAGAGGCGATGAGTTGACATAATAATTTTATGTTAATCTGTATAGAAAAATCCTTTGAGAGAAGATAAATGCTATTTTCTTTTAAAGGATTTTTTGTGGTGAAAAATGGAGGCTGCAAAGATAAAATCTGTTCATGTAAACAGTGACTTTTTATGTGGGGTATGATACTGTTACTGTATATGATACTGTTGCTGTATATGATTCTGTTACTGTATATGATATTGTTTCGCTATATCATATCGTATCAATATACAAAGTCAGCTCTATTCCCTATAAATGCAGAAAAAGCAAAATGCAGAAAGAGCAGGTGAGAATAAAATGTCACGAAGAAGAAAGTATGCACTGGCCTGTTTTCTGTTTCCGTTGATCTCCATCTTACTTATATCGTGCAGACAGGCTCCGGGCATGGGTGAGGAAACTTTACAGACAGAAAGCATGTCTGCCACCATGCCCGTGACCACAGACGATTCTGCGACATCGGAACCATCTGAAACATTTGAGCCATCAGAGTCGTCATCAGCCAACCAGCCCTCCATTCCCGATACCTGCGGCAAGATTGCCGCACAGATCAGCACCTTTATGAGCCAATACCGATCCAGCGTCTATTACGATGAGCCAACCGATTCGTTTGTCATCAATATCAAAGGCAGTACAAGAGATTTCGTGGATCTCAGCACAGAGGGCGGAACCATTACCCGTTATACGGATAAAGGGGGGAAAATATACCGGTACCGACTGGTTCTTTATGGTGAGACCGGTCGCATGGAGAGCAATTATTTTTTCACCAGTCACTTTATTTATTATACCAGCTTGGAGGAAGATTACTGCGTTCCTCCCATCATCATAGGAGAGACTGACATACTGGAGCAGACGCTGACGGAAGGTATTCTTATAGATGGAGTCTGCTATCGCTACGACCGTCTCAGGGATCAAATCCTTATGACAGATGTGATCGAATTCGTCTATACGCCGGAGGAACTGGCTGACATATATGAAAAGGCAGTAGTAAGCCCTGAGACAGCGGCAGCCAGCGAAGAAGAAATCTATTCCCAGCAGACTTCTCCTGAGACCGCAGTCAGCCTGTACCGCGAACTTTTAAAGGATGATACCATGTATTCCCTTACGGCTACGGCCGACTATCCAATGGGAGATGGGAATGCCGTTTATGCCTTCGGAGACTGCAATGGAGACGGGGTCCCGGAGCTGCATATCGTGGGCGGTTATTTCTATAATATCTATACGTGCCGCAGCGGAAAGCTCGCCCTGCTCCGAAGCTCTGACAGATATGCCAGGCCTTTGACTCCATTGAAGGACGGCGGAATGATCGGTTATAAGGCAACCGGTCTCAGCTACGACTGCTATTACTATCGAAGACTGGATTTTGACGGTTTCCTTATCGATTCCGAATCCCGTGATTTCCTCGTGGAATTTGCGGTGGACGGCGACCCTGACAAGAATACCTATACGATGGACGGTGATCCCTGTACGAAGGAACAGTGGGAAAATGAAATTGCCCCCTATCGCGACATGCTGGATAACCCTGCTTTGCAGCTTTCATGGGACTACGTATTTCCAGAAGCTGTGAGGGCGGAATTAGCGGACAGCAGGCGGGATTAGTCAGGCCAGGAAACACATAATAGGGGCTTTCACCCTGTTCGTGTTTATGTTATAATTAGAAAATTGAGAGAAGAAGGTCTGAAGGGACAGAAACCGTCAGATACTTATCACAACGATACAGAGATCTATAGCTCAAAGGAGGACATGAATCATGTCAGAAGTTTTAAATCACTTTTTAAAGTATGTTTCCTACGATACCGAATCGAAGGAAGACGTGGAAGAATTTCCGAGCACGGAAAGCCAGCGTGTCTTAGCGGAGGTACTGGCGGAAGAACTGCGCGCCATGCATGCACAGGACGTGCGCGTGGATCAGAACTCATACGTATATGCCACCATACCGGCCACCATGGACAAGAAGGTTCCGGTAATCGGCTTTATCGCTCATATGGATACGGCTCCGGCTTACTCCGGTGCCAATGTACACCCGCAGATTGTAAAACAGTATGACGGCGGAGACATCCTGATGAATCAGGAGACCGGTCTCACCATGAAGACAGCCGATTTCCCTGATCTGTTAAAGTATAAGGGACAGGACATTGTCACCACGGACGGCACCACACTGCTTGGTGCGGACGACAAGGCCGGTGTCGCAGAAATCATGACCATGGCAGAGTATCTTCTGGCTCACCCGGAGATTCCCCACGGAACGATCCGCATTGGCTTCACACCGGATGAGGAAGTGGGACACGGCGCAGATTTATTCGATGTGGCAGGATTCGCCGCAGATGCCGCCTATACCGTGGATGGCGGAGGATTAGGAGAATTGGAATATGAGAACTTCAATGCAGCCTCCGCGAAGGTGGATATCCACGGCTCCAGCATTCATCCAGGCTCCTCCAAAGGAAAGATGAGGAATGCGATACTCATGGCCATGGAGTTCCACAACATGCTTCCGGTCTTTGAAAATCCCATGTATACAGAAGGCTATGAAGGATTTTTCCATCTGGATTCCATGCGCGGAACCGTGGAAGAGGCTCATTTAGACTACATCATCCGCGATTTTGACGAGAAAAAGTTTGCGGAGAAGAAAGAGTTTATCACGCGTGTTGCCGCCTACTTAAATGACAGATACGGAAAAGGCACCGTGAATCTGGAACTCAAGGAAAGCTACCGCAACATGAAAGAAATCATCGAGCCGAATATCTATCTGATCGACATTGCCAAAGCGGCGATGGAAGAGATCGGCATCGAACCGATCGTAACTCCGATCCGCGGAGGCACCGACGGCGCCCGTCTTTCCTACATGGGTCTTCCGTGTCCGAATCTCTGCACCGGAGGCTATAATTTCCACGGTAAGTATGAGTTTATTCCGGTACAGTCCATGGAAAAAGTGGTTGAGCTCCTGCTAAAGATTGTAGAAAAATTCGCAGAACGCTAAAGGAGGATTCTTTATGGGAGAACTGGCGAAGCTGCCGAATATCGGCAAAGTAGTGGAGGAACAGTTAAATCAGGTCGGTATCACGACTTATGAAGAACTTAAGGAGCTCGGAAGCCGTCAGGCCTGGCTGCGTATCAAGGCCATCGATGACTCCGCCTGCATTCATCGTCTCTATTCGCTGGAGGGAGCCATACTCGGCATAAAGAAAACGGAGCTTGACGCGGAAACAAAGGCGGATTTGAAAGACTTTTATAATTCGTTTCGTTAGAATCGGGCTGCCTGGTTTTCTGAAATTTATAAAGAACGACAGAGTGTACCGCGTTGTGCGGTATCCTCTGTCGTTTTTTATTTTCTTACACGAAAGTTCGTCCTATGAAATAAAAAACCTCCGGGAGGATGCGCACTCCGCGCCAAGGAAGTATGGCCGCTGAAGCGACCGCGCTTCGGCGCGAGAGTCCGGCGAGCCGGACTCTTTCTTGTTATAATCCTGCATTCAATCCTCTTGACAAATCCTTTGTCACATCTTTCTCTCCTCCATCATAAAATAACATCAGATAATCTCTTTGCACTGCATTCCATCTGAAAGGATGCGGGATCAACAGTACAAACTGAGCAGGCAATGTCTGTAAATGACATGAAGCCGGGCCGTCGAGACGGCAGCAGATGGGTATCAGGCGCATCTGTGGGACAGTAGTATGTTCCACAGGTGCGCCTTTTTTGTCGTAATCTATTATGGGAGGTTCCTTATGGAGACTTGGAACAATGGGATGCCGGAAGGTCTGACAACCGCCGGTGCACAAAAGCTTCTCGAAAAGTACGGAAGAAATGAACTGACTCCGCAAAAGAAAGAAAGTTTTTTTAAGAAAGCACTCCACGTTATGGCGGAACCCATGTTTCTCCTTTTGATGATCGCTTCGGTGATCTACTTCATCTTAGGAGAGCCGCGGGATGGAGCAGTGATGCTCCTGTTTGTCACCTGTATGATCACCATCGATGTGGCCCAGGAATGGAAGACCGACCGCACGCTGCGTGCGCTCAGGGATTTGTCTGCTCCGCGAGTAACGGTAATCCGCGACGGTGTCAGACAGGAGATTGCCAGCGCGGAGCTGGTGCCCGGGGATATCATGGTGCTCTGCGAGGGCATCAAGATTCCGGCCGACGGCTCCATCGTATCCTGCAGCGATTTCTGTGTCGATGAATCAACGCTTACCGGTGAACCGGTCCGTGTCTGGAAGCATGCCCGGTCGTCCAATACCGATCCGTCCCCGGAACCGGAGAGCAGCGAAGGCTACTGGAAACACGATTTCTGCTACGCAGGCACCCTGGCTGTACAGGGAAATGCTTATGTTCTGGTGGAAAAGACAGGTGCGGCCACGGAATACGGAAAGGCGGGAAGCCACGTTCTGGAAGCGGAAAAGGTGATGACTCCGCTTCAGAAGCAGACGAAGAGCCTGGTCACCGTCTGTGCGGGAATCGCAGCGCTGTTGTTTCTCCTCGTCAGCGCCTTCACGTACATCAATCTGGCCGGTTATCCCTTCCAGGAACGCCTGATCAAAAGCATTTTGTCGGGAGTCACCCTGGCCATGGCCATGATACCGGAGGAATTTCCCGTGGTTCTCACCGTCTTTCTCTCCATGGGAGCATGGCGGCTGGCTAAGAAGCACTCTCTGGTGCGTCATCTGCCTTCGGTCGAGACTCTGGGAGCCGTCTCTGTCCTCTGTGTGGATAAGACCGGAACCATCACGAAGAACCATATGGAAGTGAAAACGTTGTGGCCCGAGGCCGCCAGGGACAGCGGGCTGGTATTCCTTATGGGGCTGGCCTGCGAGACCGACGCCTATGACCCCATGGAGAAAGCCATGCTGGAATACTGTGAGAAGTCTGGAGTTACAAAGGATGATCTCTTTCGCGGCACGCTTATTCAGGAGTATGCATTTACCAACGAATCCAGGCGAATGGGGCATGTCTGGGAGCTGGATGGGGAACGCCTCGTAGCTGCCAAGGGGTCTCCGGAAGCCATTCTCGAACTCTGTTCCCTCTCTGAAGATGAGCGGAAGGCGGTGGAAGAGAAGGTCGCGGAGCTGTCCGGAGAAGGACTCCGTGTCATCGCCATGGCGTCTGCGGCCCTGCCCCCGGATGAAAATGTCCCGGACTCTCTGGCTGGATGCGGCCTCCTGTTTTCCGGGCTTGCAGGACTTTATGATCCGCCGAGGGAAGGCATAAGGGAAGATATTGCCCTCTGCCGGTGGGCAGGTATCCGTATCGTCATGATCACCGGAGACAGCGGCTTAACTGCGGCGGCCATCGCTGCGCAGACCGGCATCGACTGGGAGAGCGGCAGTGTCACCGGTGAGATGCTGGACCGCATGACAGAGGAAGAGCTGCTGCAGACCGTAAAGTCGGTATCGATCTTCGCGCGGGTCATTCCCGAGCACAAAATGCGGATTGTCAAGGCTCTGAAGGATAGCGGGGAGATCGTCGCCATGACCGGGGACGGAGTCAATGATGCGCCTGCGCTGAAATATGCGGACATTGGAATCGCTATGGGAAAACGGGGAAGTGAGGTATCCAGGGAGGCCGCAGACTTAATCCTGATGGATGATAACTTTCACACCATTGTCGAGACCGTGCGGGATGGGCGGCGGATCTACGACAATATCCGAAAAGCGGTGGGATATATCTTCACCATCCATATCCCCATTGCCCTGGCCTCCCTTTCGGCCTCCATGCTGGGGATCGCACCTTCTGCGCTCATGTTTCTGCCTGTACACATCGTATTAATGGAACTGATGATTGATCCGACCTGCTCCGTGATCCTGGAGCGGCAGCCCGCAGAATCGTGCGTCATGTGCAGACCGCCGCGGAAACGATCGGAAAAGCTGCTGCGCCTTTCCTCTCTGACAAAAAGTATCGTGCAGGGGCTTGTCCTTTTCGGCACCTCCTTCGGAAGCTATTACCTGACGCTCAGTCAGGGGGAATCTGCCCCGCAGGCGCGCTCCATGGGGCTTTCCATCGTGATCCTGGGCAATCTGTTCCTTGTGCTGGTCAATGCTTCCGAGTGCGACAGCGCCTGGTGCTCCGCGAAGAAACTGGCGCGGGACCGCGTCATGCGTCTGGCCGCCTTTATGACGTTGCTGCTTCTGGGAGTCAGCCTTTACAGCCCAATTCATTCATTTTTGAAGCTGGCGCCCTTATCCCTGCTCCAATTCTTTACAGCACTCTGCATCGCTGCCGTTTCTGTACTCTGGTATGAGCCTGTAAAAGCAGTAAGGAATCGAAAATACAAAGAAACGTGAACGCCCAAAGCATAAAATAAAAAGATGAAGTCCGGACCCTGTGATCCATACTTCATCTTTTTATAATGCCCATAATACCCATAATCCCCGTAATGCACGTAATACCTATAATGCCCTTTCTACAACGTCCTGGCCGGCACTTCTATAGCAGCCGCCGTCTGTACCGGATAAAGTACCCCAACCCAACCGCATCCGCCAGAAACCACCCAATGGGCACCGACCACCAGATTCCAACCACACCGATCGCCGGAATGGAAGACAGAACATAGGCGAGCAGGACGCGGGTTCCCAGGGAGATGATCGTGAGCACCACGGACATGCCTGGCTTTCCCAGCGCACGGTAAAGTCCATAGAGCAGAAACAGACAGCCGATTCCGCAGTAAAAAGCCCCCTCAATATGAAGGTACCGCATTCCTTCCGCAATAATAGCCGTCTCCCGTTCACTGACAAACAGAAGCATCAGCGGACGCGCAAAGATCCAGATAATCGCGGAAATCCCAAGGCAGAACAGAAAGGAGACGAGGACCGCTCCCTTAAATCCGGTCTGAATCCGGTCCTTCCTTCCTGCGCCAAAATTCTGGGCAATAAAGGAGGAGAAGGCGTTGCCAAAGTCCTGTACCGGCATATAGGCAAAGGAATCAATCTTCACGGCGACCGCAAATGCCGCCATCACTGTTGTACCAAAGCTGTTGACAAGACCCTGCACCATCAGGATGCCGAGATTCATGACGGACTGCTGGACACACGTCAGCACGGAAAATCCGGCAATCTCTTTTAAGCAGGAGCGGCGGATTCTCATGTGTTCTTTCCCGATACGCAGCCACGGGCAGGAAAACCAGGAATAGACGGCAATTCCAATTCCCGAAACGTACTGGGAGATTACGGTGGCTTCAGCGGCTCCGGCGACACCGCGGTGAAGTCCCAGCACAAACCAGAGGTCCAGAGCGATATTCAGCACGGCGGAAACAGCTAAAAACAGCAGAGGCGTGACGGAATTACCAATGGCGCGCAGGAGACAGGAAAAATAGTTATAGAGAAACACAGCCATGATACCGCAGAATATGACAATCAGGTACTCCCGCATCATCCCCCGTATTTCCTCCGGCACTCTTAAAAAAACAAGAATCAGATCCGCACTCCAAAAGGCCAGCAGATTCAGGAGGATACTGATTACCGCAATGAGAAGGAAGGAGGTAAAGATACTTTCTTTCAGCCCGTCAAAATCCTTCTGCCCAAACCGGATCGAAAAGACGGCGCTGCTTCCCATACAGAGTCCCAGCAGGATTGAGGTCAGAAAAGTCATCAGGGTAAATGCGGATCCCACCGCAGCCAGTGCGTCCGGCCCGAGGAAACGGCCCACAATGAGAGTATCCGCCACATTATAGCACTGCTGTAAAAGATTGCCTAAAATCATGGGAACCGCAAAGAGAAGCATGGTTTTCATCACCGGCCCCTGTGTTAAATCACCTTTCATCATCGCGCAAAACCTTTCTATATGTAATTTATAACTTACGTTTCGTAATTATTATATCGGTTAAAAGAGCGTGTGTCAATTAATAGATTGCCTTTTGCAGCAATTGATTTTATAATATCAGGAGAGTAACTGGTGAAATGATTGTATCTATGACCGTGAAAAACGATCGTAAAAGAAGGAGATAACATGTTTCTTGAAGGCCTGGATGAATTGGATGAGAAAATTGTACAGCTGTTGATTAAAAATGCCCGCATGTCCTATTCGGAAATAGGCAGCCTGGTCGGTATCTCACGGGTGGCCGTCAAGATGCGGGTCCAGTCGCTGGAAAAACGGGGCGTGATCGAAGAGTATACCACCATTATCAATCCCCAGAAGATCAGCGGAGCCGTATCCTGCTACTTTGAGATTGAGACAAGCCCGGACACACTGGCCCAGGTAACAGAGACACTGCGCCGGAACGAAACCATCACCCAGATCTACCGTGTCACCGGAAAGAACAAGCTCCATGTACACGCGGTCGCCGCGTCGGGAGAGGAGATGGAACAGCTGATCGAGGAAGTGATAGACCCGCTTCCCGGAGTACTCAGCAGCAGCTGCAACATGATTCTGTCCCGGATCAAGGATATCAAGGGGCTGCGGCTGTGACGCTGCGGTACACGCCTACGTTTCACACCGCAGTCCGTCTAAAAAAAGATTGTAAAATTTATAAAAAAAGTGTACAATCATCATGAGCACTTGCGAAAGCTGAGACAGAAAGGTGAGGATACAGATGAGAGAGAAAAATGGAGTGATAGCTCAAAGAAGAGAACTGACGAAGGATATGGCGATTTGTGGTCTTTTTGCCTCATTAATTGCGGTAGGGGCCTTTTTAAAGATTGTAATTCCGGTTGGCGTGGATACGATGAATTTCACACTTCAATGGCTTTTCGTGCTTCTGGCAGGTCTTCTGCTGGGATCGAAGCGGGCATTTTACAGTGTCACAACGTATCTGGTCATTGGATTGGTAGGATTTCCGGTTTTTGCGCGCGGCGGCGGCCCTGCCTATTTAATCCGGCCGACCTTTGGCTTTCTGCTGGGCTTTGCCTTTGCGGCCTATGCGATGGGAAAGGTATGTGAGATCCTGCATTCGTCAAAGATCAGGACCTGGATCCTTGCGGCGGCGATCGGTTACGTCATTTATTATGGAACGGGAATCTTATATTTTTACTTTATTACACATTTTATAGTCGTTACACCGAACACCGTAGGCTGGGCGGCGATTTTCGCAGTCTATTGTCTGCCTACCATGTTTCCGGATGGCCTGCTGTGCATTCTTGCCATTATGCTGGCTGCAAGGCTGCGTCCGGTAGTGTCGCAGATGCTGTCATAGAAAGGAACAAAAAAAGATGGATGGGGATTCTTTCATCTTCCTGCCATAGAATCAGGATTACAAACAGCGGACTCTTCGGAGTCCGTTTTTCTATTTCATGCGTATATGTCCCGCCTGCTGCCGGTTTCACTTGCCGGTTTCATTTGCCGGTTTTATTTGCTTGTTTCACGCGCTATTTACTCTGTCCATATGTGGTTGAGTTTTTTTCGGTTATGCTTTATAATAATTATTTATATGATATGTCAGCGGAGAAAAAGTGAGGTGATCCTTTGGACGGGAAAGAAACTATATTAATTGCAGATGATGCAGATCTCAACCGGGCTATATTAAGAAACTTATTCGAGGATGAATACAACCTGCTGGAGGCAGAGAACGGAGAGCAGGCCCTGATCCTGCTGCGGCAGTACCGCGAACGAATCACCGTGGTTCTCCTCGATCTCGTCATGCCGGAAAAAGATGGCTACGAGGTATTAAAGGAGATGCAGGAGAACCGTTTTCTTTACCACTCACCGGTCATCGTGATCACGGCGGATGACAGCATGGGAAACCGCGCCAGGGTATTTGAACTGGGCGCATCCGATGTCATCGCCAAGCCCTTCGATCCCGCTGAAATTAAAAACCGTGTTAAAAATATTATTGAACTGGGCCGCTACAGGCGGCAGCTGGAGACGATGGTCGCGGAACAGTCCGCGCGCACGCGGGAGGCCAATGCCGCGGTGATCGATATGCTCACCTCGGTCATCGAATACCGCAGCCTTGAATCCGGTCAGCACATCCGCCGCATCCGGATGTTCACACAGATTCTGCTGGAGGACGTGGCGGAGAACTACCAGGTCTACAACCTGGACAGCCGGAAGATCCAGCTTATTATGGAGGCCTCTTCCCTGCACGACATCGGTAAGATTGCCATTCCCGACAGTATTCTCAACAAGCCCGGGAAACTGACATATGAAGAATTCGAAGTCATGAAGACCCATACGATGAAAGGCTGCGAGCTTCTCACAGACCTGGACAGTCTGCGGGATCAGGAGTATTTTGAATATGCCTACCGGATCTGCCGCTATCATCACGAGAGATGGGATGGAAACGGATATCCGGATGGCTTGAAAGGGGACAGCATCCCCATCTGCGCACAGGTGGTGGCCATCGCGGACTGCTACGATGCGCTCACGACAGACCGCGTGTATAAAAAAGCCATCGCCCCCAGCCAGGCCTTCAGTATGATTCTGAATGGAGAATGCGGGAAATTTTCTCCGCGGCTTCTGGAATGCTTCAAAAATGTGAGGGATAAATTTGCTCAGCTTTCCGCAGAGTATGCCGACCATCTGCCCGGCAAGATCAAGACGGCTCCGCATATTCCGTCCGCCTCCCTCTATGATACGGGAGACAACACACTGGAACAGAGCCAGCTTAAATATTTCACCCTGCTGCGCCATATGGATTCAACGGTCATGGAACTGGATTACGATACCGGTGTCTATCATCTGGTCTACTTAGCGGATCAGGATTTTTCCGCGCTGCGGTCTGGGAACCGTTTCGAGGACGCCATCCGCAATTTTACGGAAGCGGCGGTTCATCCCGAAGACCGTGCGCAGGTATTAGCCCTGCTGGATAATTATATCAGGGAGCTTTTCGACGAAGGACTGACCTGCCGCGACCGGAAGTACCGGATCCTGGACCGCAGCAGGGATACATACGTCTGGTGCAGAGCCTCTCTGCTTCGTATCAATCTGGAGAATCCCCGTCAGCACCGGGTACTGCTGGTGTGGCGCAAGGAAGAATTTCCGCAGCCGGATCAGCCAGGCCATCCGGCTCCTTTCGAACCGCTGCCGGTCGCTTATCCGGCGGCCGACCTGCTCTTAGGCGGCATTCAGAAGTGCCGGTGCGATCAGCATTTTACACTGATCCAAATCAGCCACAGCCTCGTGAATCTGCTGCATTATTCCGAACGCGAGATCGAAACGCAGTTTCAAAACCATCTGATGGAACTCGTATATCCCCCTGACCGGGAGAAGCTGGCAAAGCAGTTTAAGGAACAGCGCAACGAGGGAAAGATTCTGCAACTCGAATACCGTCTTGTGGCAAAGGATGGCCTTACGGTCTGGGTATCCGATCACTGTCTCATCACGGTGGAGAATGGTGCTGAGGTTGCGTATTGCGTAATTCTGGATGCAGCCCGCCACCATCAGGCGGAGGAGGAGCTGCGTCTGTCCCTGGAACGGCACAATATCATTATGGAACAGACGAATGATATTATTTTTGAATGGGATATCCGAAACGATGAACTGTATCTCTCCCCCAAATGGAAGAGTCAGTACGGTTACCAGCCTATTACAAAGAATGTGAGCAGTGAGATCCCCAGAATATCGCACATCCATCCGGACGATGTACCGGTATTTCAGGATCTGATGCAGACCATGAGAATCGGCATCCCCTATAAGGAAGCCGAATTCCGCATTGCGGATGGAGCCGGCGTCTATCGCTGGAGGCTGGTGCGCGCCACCGCTCAGTTTGATATTGACAACAAGCCATTTAAGGCCGTCGGGGTGATCGTGGATATCGATTCACAGAAGGCAGAGAAAGCGTCCCTGGAGGACCGGGCGGCACGCGATGTGCTCACCGGCCTCTATAACAAGGTTTCTGCCCAGGGCAGGATAGAAGCACACTTTTCGGCCTGCGCTCCCGATGACCTGTCGGCCCTGATGATTCTGGATGTGGATGATTTTAAACAGATCAACGACCGATACGGCCACATGTTCGGGGATGCGGTACTGGTCGAGCTCTCCTCAAATGTGGCGAAGCTGTTCCGCGGCCAGGATACGGTCGCGCGGATCGGCGGCGATGAATTTCTGATCTTTATGCCAAACGTCCGTAAGGAAGAGGTGGCAGAGCAGCGTGCAGAGGAGATCCTTTCGGTTCTGAAGGATCTGCTTCATGAAAACATGAGAGATATGGCCTTTTCGTGCAGTGTCGGCCTGGCCTTTGCCAGGGGCGGCGCCTTGAGCTTTCGGGATTTATTCGAACACGCCGACCGTGCCCTTTACAGGGCCAAGGCAGCAGGCAAAAAGCAGGCGGTCTGCTATCAGGATGAGATGCGGAATGGGCTTATCGGCAGACCGGAGGCGGAAGCGGCTGTCTGCCGCACGGAGATTGATTCGGACCGTTTGAAGCAGTGGAATCTTCCCACCCTGATTTCGAGGGCGTTTGATATTTTATACGGCGCTGAGGATTTCGGGAGGGCGGTGCAGTCCATTCTGGCCCTGATCGGGGAGATGTTTGAAATCAGCCGGACTTATATCATTGAAAGCAGCAAAGATGGGCGGCGCTGCAACAACACCTTTGAGTGGTGCGCCGAAGGCATCGAGCCGCAGATCCATTACCTCCAGCAGGTTCCCTATGTGAGTAACGGCTTTGATTACCGGGAGAACTTTGGTGAAGACGGACTCTTTTACTGTCAGAATATCAGCAAACTGGCGGACCGGGAAAAGGGATTTCTGGAGGGGCGGGCAGTGCTGTCCACCCTGCAGTACGCCATACGGGAAAATGGTACCTTCTACGGTCTGGTAGGCTTTGATGACTGCGGAATCCGCCGTTTCTGGACCAGGGAGCAGATCGAGGCGCTGACCTTTACAGGCAAGCTGCTGTCCGTGTTCCTGCTCAAGTACCGGACGCAGGATGCCCTGAGTGAATCCGTGCTGAACCTGCACAGTGTTCTGGATCAGCAGGAGGTATGGCTGTATGTCCTGGATCCGGATACCTACACCCTGCGTTACCTCAACCGAAAGACAAAGGAACTGGTGCCGGAAGCAGAACCCGGCCGGCCCTGCTATGAGGTGTTTTATAAGCGGGACAGTCCCTGCGAAAACTGTGCGCTTAAACAAGCCCTTGAGACCGGGCAGAGTACCATGGAGCTGTACAACGATATTCTGGGAATGTGGATTCTGACTGACGCCTCGATTGTACAGTGGAACCGGATGGAAGCATGCCTTGTGTGCTGCCGGGACATTTCCCGTTACAAGGATAAGAAGAGCCAGGACTCGAAACAGAAGATAAGAGAATCATGCGGAGGAGCATATGAATACAGATAATTACAGCCAGTTAAAAACGCGGATCCTGGACATTCTATGGAACGAAACGGATTTTGACGCGGCAGTCCGCCGCGTGCTGATATTAGTAGGAAACGAGTTTTCAGCTGATAGTGTCTACATATCGGAATATTCCGTTTCCGACAGTCAGTTTATCAACACCTATCTCTGGACCGCACCAGGCTTCATGGATTCCGCCTGGAATAGGAAGGACACCAATCAGAAGAGGCTGGCCGCACAGAAGGGGGCCTTCGCCATGGGCAGTACCACCGCTTTCTGGAGCACGGATACCCTGCCTGAGGAATCGGCTGCGATTCTGAAACGGCTCGGCACCCGTTCGTTACTTCAGGCGCCGATTCAGGCTCAGGGCCATCTGGCCGCCTGCATTGGCCTGTCCGACTCCGTCCGTTTCCGTACAGACTGGGAAGGCAACACGAAGACCAGGGAATGCGTCATGACGATCGCCCAGATCATCGGTATCTTCCTGCTGAAAACCCGGTATGAACAGATCAATGGAGATTACCAGAATAAACTGGAGAAATCGCTTCTGGCGTCGCAGAAACGGACGGACGCCGCATACGATCTGCTGGATTCCATTTCATCGGGTGTCATTCTCGTGCGTCTCTATCCGGATGGCAGGGCAAAACCGCTGTACGCCAATCTGGGGATGTACCGGATCCTCAGAATTCCCCGGACCGCGGAGGACGCCGTTGTTCCTGACCGTAACGCCGCAGTTCTGGAAAGTGAGTATTTTGACGATTTTTTCGCCAATATTCCGGAACCGGACAATCAATGGGTACGGCAGGATTATCAGGAGGGGTTCAAAAAGGATCATTTCAGTGTCAAGAAGTACCGGCTGCTCCGCGGTGACGGTACGTATGTGTGGGTCAGATCCGATTTGAGCCTGCGGGAGTCAACCGCGGAGTGCCGCATCTATTACGCTACCTACACAGATATGTCGGAGGAGATCAGCCTCCAGTCGAATTTAATGGAGATGCTTCAAAAAGAGAAACAGATAACAGCAGATTTAGAGAAAGCCAACCGGGCAAAATCAGATTTTCTGTCCCGCATGAGCCATGACATCCGTACCCCCATGAATGCGATCATGGGGATGTCGTCCATTGCGAGAGCTCATTTAGAGATAAAGGAGCGTCTGGTGGACTGTCTCGATAAGATCGATTCCTCGGCAAAGCTGCTGTTGAGTATTATCAATGAGGTTCTGGATATGTCCAAAGTAGAGAGCGGTAAGATCACGCTGTCTGAGGAGGAGGTTCATCTGGCGGAGCTGATTCACAGTGTGGTATCCATGGTACAGCCTCTGGTCGATGAAAAACAGCAGCAGTTTCAGATCCATCTCAACGATATAGAGCATGAATCTGTGCTTGGTGATGTGCAGCGGCTCCAGCAGCTGATCATGAATCTGCTGACCAATGCAATCAAATACACCCCGACGGAAGGGTTAATCCGGCTGGAGATTTTTGAAAAGCCATCAAACGATCCGGAGAAAAGCTGCTATGAGTTCGTGGTAGAGGACAACGGAATCGGGATGCACAGCGAATTTCTGACGCGTGTCTTTGAGCCGTTTGAACGGGCGGATGAGAAGCAGATCGACGCCGTACAGGGCACTGGCTTAGGCCTTGCCATCTGTAAGAGCATTGCAGAAAAGATGGGCGGCAGCATACAGGTGGAGAGCAAGTACGGCGCAGGCAGCAGGTTTACCGCCTCGGTGATATTAAGGAGAAGCGACGGAATCGCTGACGACGAAGCGCTCAGGGGACTGTCTGTCCTGGTGGCAGATGACGATGAAATCACCTGCATCAACACCTGCGCCCGCCTGGAAGCGCTTGGCATCCGGTGTGAATGGGTGTTAAACGGCCAGGAGGCGATAAAACGGGCCTCTGCGATGCATGAGAGCGGCCGCGATTACTTTGCGGTAATCCTCGACCTGAAAATGCCGGAACTGGATGGAATCGAGACGACACAGAGGCTGCGGGAGGCGTTGGGGAACCGGATACCGATTATTCTGATATCCGCCTATGATTTTTCGACCTATGTAGACAGGGCAGCGGCGGCAGGAGCCAATGACTTCATTACCAAACCACTGTTCCGCTCCCGCCTGGTTTCGAAGCTGAAGCAGTTTCTGGACAGCGAAAGCACCGCTCAGCCGGAAGAGCAGACGCAGACCGGCTCATTGTTTATGGGAAAACGAATCCTGTTGGTGGAAGACAACGATCTGAATCAGGAAATTGCCTCAGAAATGCTGAAAATGCTGGGAGTTACGGTGGAACTCGCTGAAAACGGGAAAGTTGCCCTGGAGCGTTTCATGGAATCCCCTCCCGGATACTACGATCTGATTTTTATGGATATGCAGATGCCGGTGATGGATGGCTGCACCTCGACCCGGAAAATCCGGGCCATAGAGAGAGATGATGCCAAACGCATTCCGATTATAGCCATGACCGCGAATGCCTTTGCCGACGACCGTCAGAAGACGGCGGAAGCCGGAATGAACGAGCACCTGGCTAAACCCATTAATCTGGAACAGTTGAGGCGGACGCTGGACCAATGGCTAAATTTCCTGTGATAAGAAAGCCGATAAACCGTGATTATTCACGAGTTTATCGGCTTTCTATTCAGATTCCCGGTTCTGCAAATAATCCGATTTCCGGCGGACCGTATGTGAAAACGAAAAACAGCACTGCAATCAGCGCAATTACGGCCACAAGAACAGGTTCATACTTTCGAATTTTCCCATTTGGAGTCAGACGCAGGGCAAGGGCGAAGGCGGCCAAAACGCTCACCAGAAAGGTGATGATATCCAGGGAAAGCAGATGAAATCCAAGGACTCCCGAGTATGTGTAAAAAATGGTGGGGATCAGCACACAGCCCGCAAGGTTTCCGGCTGCCAGCGCCGGTATGACACCGGGTTCTTCCTTCCGAAGACGAACTGACATCCACAGAGAATAGAACAGCATCGGGAAAAATAACAGCTTGATATGTTCCCAGGTAGACTCCCCTACGGGAGCGAACAGTCCGACCAGAAAGCTGTTTCCTGACAGCTGATAGAGAAAATGTGACAGAGTACCGAACACGGAAACAAAAAGGATTCCAGCCAGTGTATAACGCTTAAGACGGTTCATAGAAAGCCTCACAACATAAAATTTCTCTTTATAGTATGCAGGAACAGGGGGAACTATGTTTCAGCAGGACGTGTATAAATTCTAAAAACAGAGAATACAACATTAGGGAGAACTTTTTTATAAGGAGAACTATGAAAAGCCCCGTTTATGTTGTCACAGGAAGTCTGGATGCGGGAAAAACGAACTTTAAATTGAAAAAGGTGATCTTTTTGCTGATAATCCCGTTTCTTCTGTTCATGATTTTCCATGGACCGGCGGATTCATTAATCAGTACACGAACTGAGACTGGAGCGGAGCTGCCCGGGCTGAATGCGGCGGAGAAGAAGATCACAATATCTGATGACCTGTTTGGCATGTGGTATTCTGAACTGTATTTACACATGGAGCAGTATACAGGATACACGATTGTCATAACCGGATATGTACTAAAAGATCCGGAGTCCTTCGGGAAAGATGAATTCGCAGCCGCCCGCCTTGCCATGACCTGCTGTGTGGCTGATTTAGCCCCGGCTGGTTTGATGTGCAGTTATCCGGGTGCGTCGGACTTGAAAGAAGATTCCTGGGTGACGGTAGAGGGAACGCTTACGGCAGCCTACGAGGAGTATGGCGGACACAAGTATGCCAATCCTCTGATTATGGTATCCCATATCATGCCGGCGGAACCGGTGGACGGGTATGTGTATCCCTATTAGCAGCGGAAGCGAAAATGATTCCTTGACAATGTCATAACTGTTGTTATAATATATAAAATGTAAAAATGCTGGATTGAAAATGCCAGTGAGACGGAAAGGAGGAGAGGAAGTGAACTATTTTAATAAAAACAAACGACTCTATGCATTTCTTGCTGCGTTTCTTGTGACCGCAGTGCTGCTTCTCTCCGGTCTTTTTATCGTCACACATGCTGAGCATGACTGTACGGGTGAAGACTGCCTTGTCTGCGCGGAGATCGAAGCCTGCGTATGTACAATACAGCTGTTGTCAAAAGCAGTTGGAACAGGAGCAGCTGTCATCTTTGCATATCTTGTCATTTCAAAAATCTTATCACTCTGTCAGACCGGACTCTTTCTGTGCCCGGTATCTTTGGTCAGCTTAAAAATCCGTTTAGATAATTGAATCATCCTCGCGCAAGGCAGTTAGCCGTTCACTTTTTGTGTATGGCTTGACAGGATACGCCTGTCATGAAATCTGCCTTGTTTTTGTGTACCCTTTTTCTCTGCCCGAAGGGCTGAATGACTAAAAAACACAATCTGGAGGATTTATTTTATGAAATTTTATTCGATTAAAATGCTGTGTGCGCTGGCTATGACAGCGCTTGTTTCCGCTACCATGCTTTCCGGCTGCACAAGAGCCGCTGCGCCGAACCCGGCAGCCAAAGCAGATGCCATGGAGAGCAAAAAAATGCTGAAGGTTATGGCCAGCTTTTATCCCATGTACGACTTTGCAGCTAAAATCGGCGGCGACAAGGCGGAAGTGATTACCCTGGTTCCGTCCGGCACAGAACCCCATGACTGGGAGCCGGCTGCTGCCGATATCAGGAATCTGGAAGAAGCCGATCTGTTCATTTACAGCGGAGCCGGAATGGAGCACTGGGTGGACGATGTGCTGGCCAGCTTAGATAACAAAAATCTGATATCGGTGGAGGCCTCCAAGGGGGTGGCGCTTAGAGACGGCCACAGCCACAGCCATGAGGAGGAGGAAGGCGCCGGGGAACCGGAAGAAGAGGGGCGGTATGATCCTCATGTATGGCTCAGCCCTCTGAATGCGGAAAAAGAGATGGAAAATATCAAGAATGCCTACATAAAAGCAGATCCTGACAACAGGGATTACTATGAAGCCAACTACGAATTGTACGCCTCCAGGTTCGCTGACTTAAATCAGAAATTTAAAGATACCCTGTCTTCCCTGCCGAACAAGGATATTGTGGTATCCCATGAAGCCTTCGGCTATCTCTGTGACGCCTACGGTCTCAATCAGGTGGGAATCGAGGGACTGTCCCCGGATTCTGAGCCCTCCCCTGCAAGAATGGCGGAGATCATCGATTTTGTAAGAGCCAATCATGTCAGGGTTATCTTTTTCGAAGAGCTGGTAAGCCCAAAGGTTGCCGAAACCATTGCAAAGGAAACCGGTTCGTCAGTACAGGTGTTAAATCCGCTGGAAGGCTTAAGCGATGAGGAACTGGAAAGCGGCGCCGACTACTTCTCGGTAATGGAGGAGAACTTAAAACAGCTGGAGGCAGCGCTGAAATAAGAGAGGCTGAATAAAAATGACAAAAGACAGACAAGGAGTATAACGGGATGGATGCCATTGCAGTCAGAGGACTGAACTTCTCTTATGGAAGCACTCAGGTCCTGAAACAAATTGATTTTACAGTTCCCGAGAGCCGCTTTGCGGTTCTGCTGGGGCAAAATGGAGCAGGGAAAAGCACTCTGTTAAAGCTTTTGCTGGGGGAACTATCCTCCGGTGAAAAAAATGGGGGAATCTCTATCTTCGGATGCGATATCCGGCAGTTTAAAAACTGGAAGTGCTTAAGCTATGTCCCCCAGAGCGGCATGGCATCCTGTCAGAATTTCCCGGCCTCTGTGGAGGAGATCGTCCAGGCAAACCTATATGCCCAGATCGGACTCTTTCGTTTTGCCGGAAAAAGAGAAAAAGACCAGGTCCGCCAGGCACTGCTCCAGGTTGGGATGGAAGATTATGCAAAACGGCTGATTGGACGGCTGTCCGGCGGCCAGCAGCAGAAAATCCTTCTGGCAAGGGCGCTGGTGAGTCAACCCAGGCTGTTGATTTTAGATGAACCGGCAACGGGGATGGATGAACGGAGCACGGAGGATTTTTACCAGCTGGTAAAGAGGATTAACCTGGAACAGGGGGTAACGGTACTGATGGTTACCCATGACCGGAAACGGCTGGAAGCCTTTGCAGATGATATCTGGCTTTTGGAGAATGGGGGCATGGAACTGATACGGGCCGGAGAGGGGGAATGCGCTCATGGAGATCTTTAATTACGGCTTTATGCAGCGTGCCTTTGTTGTTGGAATCCTTCTTGCGGCCGTTATTCCCTGTATTGGAATTGTCATTGTGTTTAAACGGCTGTCCATGATCGGTGATGCGTTGTCCCATACTTCTCTGGCCGGAGTTGCGGCCGGACTGATTCTGGGCATAAATCCGGTGGCGGCAGCAGCGATTGCCTGTATCACCGCCTCCCTGGGAATTGAACTGATCCGCAGGAAGCTGCCGCGTTATTCCGAGATGTCCATTGCCATCATCATGTCCGCAGGAGTGGGGCTGGCTGGCGTCCTGTCCGGATTTGTAAAGAATGCGGCAAACTTTAACAGCTTTCTGTTTGGCAGCATCGTGGCAATCAGTGATATGGAGCTGCATCTCGTGGTGGCAGTCAGCGCCGCAGTGCTTCTGATGTTCCTGCTGCTGTATAAAGAATTATTCTACGTGTCCCTGGATGAACAGAGCGCCAGGCTGGCCGGCGTGCCGGTGCGGACGGTAAATTTTCTGTTCACTTTTCTGATCGCAGTGACGGTTTCCGTCGCAGCCAGAACCGTGGGAGCGTTGATTGTGTCCTCCATGATGGTAGTTCCGGTGGCCTGCGCCATGCAGTTCGGTAAAAATTACCGCCAGACCGTTTTATGGGCGGTGGGACTCGATGTGACCTTTATGATTACCGGACTGTTTGCTGCTTACTATCTGGGATTAAAACCGGGAGGAACCATTGTTTTAGTTGGCGTCATATTCCTGCTTCTGGTATTTGCAGGAAAAAGGCTGTTCCGGAGGATTGGAGGTCAGCTAAAACAGGAAGCCGGCCTGCCGCGATAGGAAGGCTGGCGGAAAAGGAGAGTAAATGACAGATATTTATATTATATCCGGCTTTTTAGGCGCGGGTAAGACAACATTAATTAAAACCATGGTACGTTCTGTATTCCGGGATAAGAAGATCGTTGTCATTGAAAATGATTTCGGGGAGGCGGGGATTGACGCGGGGCTGCTTCGGGAATGCAGCCTGACGGTCACCAGCTTGAATGCAGGCTGTATCTGCTGCAGCCTGACCGGCGATTTTGAAAAAGCCTTGGAACGGATTCAGAAGGATTATGCGCCGGACGCCATTGTGGTGGAACCGTCCGGCGTGGGGAAGCTTTCTGACATCGCCAGACTATGCTTAAAACAGGAGGATAAGGGAAACCTTCACCTTCAACGAACGATTACCGTGGTGGATATCCGTTTCTTTGATAAGTATTTGAAAAACTATGGAGAGTTTTTTAAGGACCAGATATCCTATGCAGATCTAATCCTGCTGAGCCACCAGGAGGAGTGTCAGAAAGAAATCGGACGGGTAAAAAAAAGTATTCTGGATATCAATCCGCAAGCCAGAATTGAAGCGGACTTCTGGGATTCCATTCCACGCCCTGTCTTCCAGTATGGGCCGCGAAATATTGCCCTGTTTAAGCTGGGTATGGAGCAGACGGTATCCATGAAGCCGGTTCAGATCAGAACGGGATACCGGAAGGACAGCAAACAGAAAAAAGGGATTCTTTACCGTCATTTTGCCAGAGAGGTTTTTTCGGCAGTAACGCTGGAGTGTACGGAGCCGCTTTCAGAAGAACAGCTTCGAAAAAAGGTGCTGCATGTCGTAAAGCAGGCGGATGGAGAGATTCTTAGGGGAAAGGGAATTGTAAAAAGTTCTCCTCATAGTCTGATTTTTCATTTTATGCCGGGCAGCCTGGAGATAGTGCCTGCAAATATAGAAGGAAACCAGCTTTGTTTTATCGGAACAGGGCTTGACGAGCAGCAGATCAAGACATTATTCAGCGAGGAATTGTGATATGAGGACACCCGCATGGGTCATAACCGGATTATTGGATTCGGGAAAAACAACACTGATTAACAAGTTGATGGAAGAGGAGCTGCATGAGCTGAACGTCCTGGTTATCCAGTTCGAGTCCGGGGAAGAGGCGCTCCGAAATGACAGACAGATTCAGAAGCTGGTGTTCTCCAAGAGCCAGCTGGAGCAGTTACCCATGAGTATTACCGACCGGATTCTGGAGTATTTAGAACAGCACAATCCGGATTTAATGCTGGTAGAATGGAACGGGATGGAGCACTTCCACAAGCTGGAGGAAATGCTGCTCCAGTTTTCAGCCGCACCGATGGTGAGCGTGGAAAAAGTAATCTATATGGCGGATGAGACCGGACTGCAGTACAGGATTCCCGATGCCGGAGCCGCGGCATTCTCGCAGATTGCAGGAAGCGACTGCGCTTACATCAGAGCCACAAAACACTTACATAGCAAAACAGACGCCAGGCTCCTTTATAACTGCAATCCGGATATCCGGGTGTTTTCCGAGCGGAAATGGGAGCGATTTGTCCGTGAAATGTTTCACTTCAACGCACAGCCAGGACACTGGTTCCTGATTGTTCTGACTGCTGCATTGACTTATCTGTTTGCGTTTAACCTGCTCGGAGATTTCGGGGTTCCTGTTGGGCGTTATGCCAGCATATTTCTCGGAGTATTTTTACAGGCAGCCCCGTTTCTGGCAATCGGAGTCCTGCTTTCCTCCGCCATCCAGGTTTATATACCACCGGACTGGATTCAGAGAAGGTTCCCGGAAAAAGTTCTGACAGGCCAGTTGTTTGCGATTCTGGCTGGCTTCTGCCTGCCAGTCTGCGACTGCGCCTCCATCCCGGTCTTTAAAAGTCTGGTTAAGAAAGGCGTCCCTCTGCCTTCTGCGGTAACCTTTATGCTGGTATCCCCGGTTATTAATCCTGTGGTAATTCTCTCCACCTGGTATGCCTTTAACGGCAATTACCGGATGATTGCGGTCCGCTGCGGTCTGGGGATTCTGTGCGCGGTGATCTGCGGACTGACCTATCTGATCCGGACACCGGGGGATTATCTGCTGGAGGAAGCCGTGCCGGTACAATCCGGCTGTGGAGATTACAGTCTTCCCACCGGTAATGAAAATACCCGGGCGGCCCGTTTTTCCATGATGATCCGTCATGCGCAGAACGAGTTCTTTGCCGTGGGAAAATATCTTCTCACCGGTATTTTTGTATCAACGCTGTTTCAGGACCTCATTCCTTCTGCCGTATTGGCCGGAAGCGGGTCTGCCCCGTGGAAAGCCCTTCTTCTGATGATGGGGCTGGCCTTTATTCTGTCACTCTGCTCATCCTCCGACGCGGTGGTGGCGAGAAGTATGGCAGGAAGCCTCCCTGCCGGGCCACTGATCGGATTCCTGGTATTCGGACCGATGATGGACATTAAGAATGCTGCCATGCTGCTGTCGGGCTTTCGGTCGAAGTTTGTGGTCCGGCTGGCCGTGACCGCGTTTCTTGTCTGTTTCATTGTAGTCGCACTGTTTATGCTGTGCGGAAGCGGAGGTATATGGATATGATGCTGAAAGGAAAAGGCTGGAATCTCCAGGTGCTGACGGAATGCTGCTGTTATCTGATTTTTGGATATCTGCTTTTTCGTTTGACATACTCGGGTGAGTATCTGAACTATGTGACGCCGAGAATGAAGCCGTACCTCTACGGAATGTCGGCTCTGATGCTTCTTTGGACTGTATTGGAGGGAAGGAAACTGCTGACACCGCAGTACAAGGCAAACCTGTCACGCTCCTTCGTTTTTATTATACCGATTCTGCTGCTCGCCGTCCGTCCTGCTGCACCGGGAGGAAGCAGTATGATTCAAAATTACGACGGTCCCGGGATCTCGATGGCAGCAGGAAATGGCGGCGGGCTTCTGTCTGCCAGAGGAAATCAGAAGACGCCAAGTGAAAAAAAGGATTCCGTGGCAGACAGCCAGGAAGCTTTAGAAACCGATACACCGTCTGAAAACAGAACAGCCACAAAAAACACAGGATCCCCGGAAGGAATCACGGAAGGAATCGCTGATGAATCCGTCGATGAAATAGCTGGTGAAACAGCCGATGAAACAGCCGATGAAACAGCCGTCAACGAAGACGAAAGTCCCTGGTACGACTTAAACGGTTTGGACGAGGATACAAAAACCATCACAATCGCAGACGAAGATTACTATACCTGGATGTATGAGCTGAGTTCCTTCTACGAAAAGTATGAGGGCTACACCGTCGTGATGAAAGGATTTATATACAAAGACCCTGAGATAGAAAAAATCAGTGATTTCGCTTTGGTTCGTCTGTCTATGTGGTGCTGCGCGGCGGATTTATCACCGATCGGCTTCCTGGTAGACTGCAGCGGAACTTTGGATTTTAAGGAGGACGACTGGGTGGTCGTAAAAGGAACGCTCGAAGCCAGCGCGGACGGCGAGACCCTGATGCTGAAAGCACAGAGTATTGACAAAGCAGAGAAACCGGCAACAGAGTATGTCTATCCATACTTTTAACCCTCAAAAAGGAGAACTGAAAATGGCAAAGGAATCGAAAGCCGAGAAATTAAAAAGGCAGCAGAAAACAACAGAACAATACGGGGATCAGCGCCTGAAAATAAAAGCAGAAAGAGACTATGCGTCTCTGGCCATGCTTCCCAGAGACGCCTCTGTGGTCAGCCCTCAGAACCGCGGCTGGATTTCAGGGCACCCTCCGGGGCAGCGGCGCAGATATGGAAGGGTCAGGGTTTTATTTCGGAAGCTCACCTGCCAGGGCGTGCTGTCAGTAATCCGAAACCTGCTGCCAGAACGAACCATGCAGCAAAACTGTATGAATTGTGTGTTGGAACAATGGAATCAGTACGAAGAGGCGGTCAAACGGCGCGCTGTTCAGAATCGGCGGATCACTGAGCTTCAGAAGCTGATCGGAGAGGTGCCGGTTGCTCAGCCGTCTGACCGCCAGTTCATAGATACCTGTTCGCGAAAAGCAGAAGCAGAAAGCAGAAGAATGGCTATGAACTGCGAACTCATGGTGATTGAACGTAATATTAAGCTTTTCCATACGACACTTTCCAGCCTTGACAAACCCGTCTGTCCCATATCCGATCAGTTGGTTTGCTCGACAGACAAAACGGAGGTCCGTGAGGAGGTGTCCGCTGCTCTACAGAATAACCATCTCCTGCGCAGTTCCCTGAAAGAAAGAATAGAAAGCCAGAATACGATCATACAGGAATGCATTGCGGAAGAGCAGAATTACGTCTCCCAGAAGGCCGCATATGAGCAGTATCGAAGCTGGATTACGGAGCTGGACATTTATAATAATAATCTTACTGTCATACCGCCCGAACCAATTGTCTGAATGTATTTTTGACAATCTTTCGAAGCTTCCTGCAATCGCGCGGAGTGATCACGCGAAAAGAGATTGCGGTCAAGAGGAATACGGCTGGGACTGTTATGCTCTATCACAGCCCTTGAAACCACAACAAAAGGAAATTTTCGCGATTGACATCTGGTGCACTTGACATTTCTAATGAGCAGTGTATACTGTAATTGAATGAACAGTTCAATAAAAGGAGGGCACCCGTGGAGAACAGACTGCAGACAATCTATGAAGCCGCAAGTTCTTTGTTTATCAACAAGGGATATATGAGAACTCAAATGAAAGATATCGCTAAGGAGATTGGTTTATCAACAGGTATGCTGTATGTATATTTTAAGGGGAAAAAGGACATCTTGGACTTTATTTTGAAATGTACCATTGACCCTGATTTTATACAGCAGGAATTTCAATATCCGATTGATGAACGTTTTTTCGAGAGGCTGTCCGAAGAAATTATTACGGTCCTGAATGAAAGCCACGCAAAATTCAGCCAACCGTTATCAAGAGAAGCAGACGGATATTTATTTGAACAAATGATTTCTGACGCTTTTGATACAATAGCGCGATATGGAACCGGCTGTCTCGTATTAGAAAAAAACATAAACGATATGGGCGTATTGGGAGACTACTATCAAAGATACCGTAAAAGCTTTTTTGATAATATTTTACGCTACGTCAAGATCTATCTTCACAGCGGAGAGATGCGGGCGGTTAAATACCCGGAGCTGACTGCGCAACAAATTGTCGAAACCTTAGCCTGGTGGGGCATGCACGTCCAGAACGATGCATTTGAAACGCAAAAGAACATTCCTGTTTCTGTGGCAAAAGAGATTTGTATGGATAATCTTTTATATGCCTACAAGAAATAAATCATTTATACGGGGCGCAGAGAGACCCCGTATAAAAATACCCATTTTATTAAATGAACCATTCAATTATAGGAGGAATTATTATGTTTTCAAAAACGCAAATCGCTGCCGCACTGGCAAGTCTTCTGTGTCTTACTGCATTATCCGGCGGCTGTTCCAGCTCGCAGGGTCCCACCCAAACGAAAGAGTTTTCACTGACCGATGTGAAGTCAATTATGGTCGATTATGATGGGGAAAGCGTGACCATGAAAGAGTGTAATTCTGACAAAATTGTTGTTGTGGAGTATATGGATAAAACCCAAAAATCGTATTTCGCCAAAATAGATTTAGTGGGAGGCGTACTAACCATATCCGAGGGCGCGCGTCCCATCGGGAACGGCGTGCATTCCTATATGGAGCTTTATTTGCCGGAGGCCTATCAGGACAGCCTTTCCATTCATACAACGAACGGAAACATTTTATCCGGTGTTGCCCTGACATTAGACAGTTTCCACGCCGATACGACCAACGGCGAACTTGAAGTTTCCAACCTTACCGCTGACAAAATTGTTTTTAAAAGCACCGGAGGAAAGCTGACGGCAAAAAATATTTCCGCGCAAGTTTGTGCAATTGATACTACCAATGCAGATACACGGCTGGATTCCATAACCGGCATGATTGAATACAAATCGAAAGGCGGAGATTTGACAGTGGACGAAGGCGTTGGCTCTGGAAACTTTAAAGTAACAGGAGATGGGAGCTTAAAGCTTACTTTTGCGGAAGTAACCGGCGACCTATCCGCATACACCAAAAACGGCAGCATTACGCTGGTAATTCCAGATAGCCTGCATTTTGCGTTTACTGCCACAACCCAAAACGGCACTACCCAAACGTCCTTTCCGGAATTGTTATCCATTACTGAAAAAACAGCTGGGGGAACGATTGGCAATGACGCTGACGTAAAAATAGGGTTGGAAACAAAGAATGGGGACATCAATGTGACAAAATAAAAAACGGAGATCATGCGAAGAAAACGGAGATCAAACGAATGGATAAGCAAACTCAAAATCAAAAAAAGATCGTCATCGGCTTTTGCCGCAGGAAGACAGGGAAAGGAAGTAACAACATCACAAAATGTGAATGTATGGATTTCGTAGAAGCCACCCATAGGAACCAGGTATATCCCTTGCTGTATTGCCGCATGGAAACAATGGGAAATCTCGATACAGCCCGCCTAAAAAACGCGATACACTTATCCAGCAAAATCGTACCGGAGGTTCTATATTCTTACAATTTCAGGCGCGGGTGCTTTGTCAATCAAGGTTTTACTGCGGATCATACAGTTATTATCAAACAATACGATCTGGTGGAAGTCGATCTGGTGGAAGCTCTGCGATGGGATTTAAGTCAGTGCCCCCAGCTTCGAATTACCATTTATAGAGAAGAGCGAAAAGATACGGTTCTGATTGGAATAAGCCACATACTAACAGACGGCAATGGATTTTTACAATATCTGTACCTTTTGGCCTCTTTATATAACGGCAAGTCTCCAGCTGTTCATTTACAAAACAAGAGAGAGATTGCCCCTCTCTTGAAAAATATTCATGTTCAGCCGCCAACCGTGCAGACCAGAAGAGGGCGCTATACCGCCGTTCCGCCATTGCGGCCTGTTTCAAATGGGAAGAACTATTTCTGGTTAAACTGCAGCATTACGTCCGATGATCTGACAGCACTTCAGGCGAAAGCAAAAAAATGCGGTGTAAGCCTCAACGATGTTTTTATGACGGCCTATGTTCGCGTGATTGCCCGTCTCCAACATATCAATAAGGTTGTCATTCCTTGTCCGGCTGATCTGCGCAGGTTTCAATCAGAGCCTGACCATTTAACCATAGCTAATATGAGACTTTATTTTAAAAATATCGATGTTGTAAGCTGCTCTTTAGCAGGTACATTTCGGCTTCCACCATATTTTCAATTGACAATTAGTACCTTTCGGGATGTATGCACATTCAACTGTACCTTAGCAGGAAGTGCAGGAGACGAAATCATTGGACAACAGATTTTGGAACAGGTGAAATCAGAGTTATTGGCATGGTTGACAGAATAACGAAATAAACAGTATAAACTGGCGTCATTTGATGGAGAGGAGCGAATGTATGCTCCTCCTTTTTATGTTCTATTCCTCCAGCCGTTTCACCATCGCCTCATCAAAGATGGCTGCCAAATCGGCCTGCCTGCCGTATTCGAAGCTGATCCGGCCCTCATAGGCCATGGAATCACAGGAATCTGTGGCAACGAATATGCGCAGCGTCTCGCCGTCCTCCCGGACAAAATCAACAGGGGCAACGTAAGGGCAGGCGGAAAATCCGTAGACTTCTCCGTTGTTCAGCGCCTGATCCATAAGCTTTTCAAGGGCATCCAGCTTAGTCCTGTCTTCTATAGTCTGTGTCCGCAGCTGGGCCTCTTCGGCGCCGCTTATCCCCATATATTCTGGAAATGCAATAGAAGCACTCTTGAGCGGCGTCTTAAACCAGCCGGAATCCACATATCCATAATCCAAACCGACGGCCGCCTTCACTTTTTCCCTGATGAACCGGCAGATATCCTCGTTATATTCGAGGGAGAGAAGATCGCCCGTTTCCTCATCCAAAACCATCAAATATCCTGGAAACTCAGAATTACCGAAGCTCTTATAGCGGTGGCCGTCGAGCAGCAGGGAGGAACCTGTGGAGTAGATTCCGTCTTTTATACCGCCCCTTTTACGCATAAAAGTCATGGCTTCCTGGAAGCTCCCGATGCCTTCTTCGGTCTTAGAAGTCTCCAGTTTTTGGCGGAGTTCTTCCTGCTCCGCGCCGGTAAGGGCGATGCTGCAGGTATATGGCTCAGAATAAAATTTTATCGTGCTCTCATCCTGATAATAAAACTGGACATAAGACTGTCCTTCCTGGTAAAAGGACAGTTCCGGCCTGCTCTTCATGAAATCAAGCATATCTCTGCCGGATTGGCTGAATGCATAGAGAAAGGATGGGTTCTCTGTCAAGGCGTCATCATCGTATTTTCCAAAACAGAAGCTGTCCAGACCGGTATCATACCCAAAAGGCATGTCCAGCAGGGAGTAGCCTCCCAACTCATAGAGGACGACAGGATCGGAATTTTGGTCATAATAACCAACATAAAGCTGAGCATCGAGCTCACCCACATTCAGTGAATCGTAGTCATCATATACCGGAGCATCCTCACGTCTGACAGCTACATAATATTCCAGTCCGCCGCCGTCTGTCCGTCCGGTGATCTCATAATGCCCCTGAAGCTTGTCCGATAGTTGTCTTACATCTTCTTCGTCCGCTGTCTGAAATATGACATCGTCAATATATCTTTCAACGACGGAAAGGTATTCCTCCAGCGGACTGACAGTCTGGACAGGTTCCGTCCCAAGGGGCATGTCAGGAACGGCAGCAGGGGAAGAAGAGGCGGATTCACTGTCGATGGAAATCGGCGCTTTTGCGCAGGAAACAGTTGACAGCATGACGGCCGCCAGGACAGCAGGAACGAAAAGGTTCAGTGATTTTATCATAATGGACTCCCTTTGCTTTCTTTTCATGATAGGATTTGAATGCTTTGGAATCGTCTGTAAAGTTCAATATTACCCTATCATACCAGAGGGGGATTTTCAATTAATAATCTCTTAAGAACGTTGTAAATGCCTGCCCTAAAGTAATTTTGAAAAAGGAGAGTATAGTAATAATTTCACCAAAATTAAATGATCCGGGTTTTATCGGACAAAATAACTGAATTTCTTTTCCAGCAGGGAAAAATCACAGCAGAAGTAAAAGAACTCTGTAGGTATGGCCTGATGCTTGTTAATGGGAATGGGGTGGCAATGCATGGTTTTCATGCTCACCTCCATTCCCATCCGCAGTTATGCTGGTGGGTATCATGCACAGACTCCCGCTCGATGTTACCTATTTTCTATCCTTATTGTTATTGTGTCCCTCTTGGGGCTGAAATATATGGAACTGGATTTCTGGGTGTTTCTGTTCATTATGGCTGTATCCTCTGGTATAATTTTCTTTGTTGTTCCATTGGAAAGCAGTAATAAACCCCTGTCTGAAACTGAACTATGTATATATAGGAGACGGACGCGGTTAGGACTGGTCATCGTACTTGTTTTCATGGCCGTCCTCTATCAGTTTAAGCCGTAAATCAGTGGAAGTATGTTCTATGCGGTCGCAGTTCTTGCTATACTCCTAATAATGGGTAAAATTAAATGATTAATATTGCGCTATGCGATGATGAGAAAAGTACTGGGCACAAAGGATGCCATATTGATATATGTATCAAATCATGAGCAGGTTCTGATAACCCTTCTTCCAGCGGATGTATTTGATTTCATAGGAAAGCCAATCAGTGAAGAGAAATTCTTTTCTTCCTTTTCCAGAGCCATTGATAAGCTGAATGGAAGGGCGGCACTTTTAGCTTTTAATGGCGGCCAGAGTTTTCAACATATTGAATATGGAAAAATACTATATATAATGTCTGATGGGCATTATGTAAAACTGATTACAGTTCATGAAATTATATCTGTAAAAGGTAAGCTGGAGGAATTTATCAAACAGATGGACAGGCGCCATACCAATTTTATACGGATCCACAAATCCTTCATTGTTAATTTTGATTTTGTAATCTCTGTGTCCAGTGATAAAGTACAGGTTAAAAATGGTGACTTTATAGGGAGTCTGCTCCCCGCTTATGGCGGTTTAAATGTATGGGTAGTTTTCTTCACTTTAACCCGCACACTTTTCAACCTTACGATTTTTTCATAATTTATCTGAACAATGGTACTATTTCACATCGGGGCAATGAGTCGATATAGGTGGATCTTTCCAAGCCAGCCAGAAAGCAACACGGGCGGTCATGTTGCTTTACAAGAGCAAGAGGACAATGCGAGGAGTTCGATAATTTGAAATTTGTGGGAGATGATACTGTGGAGGATAAAATAAATTTTATTATTGATGAATATATTGCAAATGTAAATGATATACGTATATTGCTGGAAGGGGGAAATGAACAGAAAAATTTAAAACTTAAAACAAAGTGGGATTTTTTTGAATATATTAGCAAGACTCATATTATGGAATTTTATGTAAATGGTATTAATTATAAATTACATGGAAGAGGTTGTTTTGCGTTTAGCAGTGAAAAGTTCTTGAATTGGAACTTTGGCTATAGAAGTCGATGGTGCGGCGTAGATCCATAGATTTTAGGGATGACCTTAAAGAAAAACAAAAGTCCTTATGTTGAATTCTATGATGGAAAATTATTAAAGGAGGCTTGTGATCTAGCTCTGAATGAGGGGCTTATGTTAAAAAACGGACTTTATCATTATTCAATACCAATAAAGGAAACGTTTTTACCTAATTTTCCCAAAGAATATGATGCGCTAGTTATCGAGGATATCAATAATACATGGGTTCTATCAAGAAATAAGATTATTGATAGGTTTATACGAAAAAGTCGTTTATTATACAACGAAAAGTATATATGTTACGTTTTTTATTAAATAATAATGAAGTATACTCAATTCCATATGATGATATTTGTTATCCTGAAAACGCCGAATTATATCGATCCAAGCGGGAAGAGTGTGCAGTAGCGGGGGCTGCAATAGCCGGTGTTGCTGGGAACGTGGTAAAAGCCGCTTCCGCCTACGAAGCCAGAAGCTTTGGGTGCTACGGTTAGCTCTCCCCCCCTGCGGCTTTTATGGCGTCCTCCTTAGCCCCCGGTTAAAGCCATCATATAGAGTGCATCTGCTTAAATTCCTTAGGACTCAGCCCGGTATATTTCTTGAAGATAGAAGAGAAGTATGACGGGTCATTAAACCCAACCTTCTCGGCCACTTCATAAGCCAATGTATTCGAAAAAGACAGCAGCTCCTGGGCCTTCTCTATTCTCACCTTATTGATAAATTCTGTAATACTTTCCCCACACTCTTTTTTAAACGTCCGGCTCAAATGCGTTGGGTTCACATGGACATAGTCTGCAATGGTCTCCAACGACAACGCTTCATCCAGATGCGAGTGAATGTAAATCATAGCTTTTTCTATTAATGGGCTTAAGACCATACCTTTGTTGGCCAGCATTTCGGTTACCTGGTCAAACAGATGATTGATATTATCTTCCAGCTGGCTCAGCGTGGTACAGGACTGCAGCTGCTCGATCATTGCGGGAGAGGGCGGGATCAGATTCTTTTTGATCAGTATGCGGGAGCATATATAATAGATCTGTACGCACACACTTTTCACGTCAAAGGAGCGGGTCAGATTGACGCGGAGCCTTGAGAACAGGACGTGAATCCATTTTCGGGCGTCCTCAAAAGCCCATTCTTTCATCATATTTTCAAAATGGTACAGTTCCATGGTGAATTCCGATTCCGTGTCAAAATACTCCCTCTCCACCCTTGTTTCAAAGACGGAGATGGAAGCGTCATTATAAAAATTCATGTTTAGGGCACCGATGGCCTCAATCGCAGCAGCAGATAATTCGCCCAGTCCGCGGTGAGGCAGACTGATTCCGGCGTTCAATCGGATATCATAGAGGGACTGCATACTGCTCAGCAGTTCATCACAGGTATTCCTTAGCTCCTGAAGCCGCCTTGTATCCGCCAGCTCTGTCCGGTACAGCCAGATCAGCAGACGGTTCTCATAGCCATAGACGTAGCCAGTCTCTGACTGCCCTGCGAGAATGCTCTTCAGGGCGGAGATATCATGTTCGTTTACTTGATTGTGCGGTGCGTTGATCTGGAATGCTGCGGCGTAATACCTGTCTAATTCAATCTTATAGTTTGAACTGCGCTCCAGAAGCTCGATGTCGGTTCTGAGGGTGCTGGTGACCTCCGCCAGGTATTGCTCCTGAAGGTAGGAGAAGTCTTCCTTCTGGATGACGGTTCGGTTCCGAAGTTCTGCGATGGCAGCCTGGGCTTTCTTCACGGCTTCAATCAGCTTATCCTTTGAGGTTGGTTTCAGTAAAAAATCGCTGACGGCATAGCAGATTGCCGACTGGGCATACTGGAAATCGGCGTAGCCCGTCAGCAGGATCACTTTGATCTGAGGATATTCTTCGTATATGAATTTAGCCAGGGCGATACCGTCCACCTGAGGCATACGGATGTCTGTAATTACGATATCCGGCTGCTTCAGGCGAATCAGTTCCATGGCCTCAGCTCCATCGCAGGCTGTGGCATCCACGATACTGTCTAAGGTGTCCCATTTGATAAAATTAGATAATCCTTTTCTTATGGTAGGTTCATCATCTACTATCATCAGATGAAAGGTCATAGTTCGTTTCCTCTTTCTTTTGGAATTTTAAAAGTAATAGTGGTGCATTTGTCCGGGATACTCATAATCTGCAGACGGCAATTCTCACCATACAGGAGTATCAGGCGCTTGTTTAGATTGCGCAGACCGATATGGGTGCGGGAGTCTTCCTTCGAGGGTTTCAAGGTATCAATATTAAGCGGTGAGTCTGCACTGCCGTGCTCTGTGGAAGATTTGGAATCTGCAAATCCTACGCCGTTATCTGCCACATTGATCTCTATAAAATCATCCTGTTCAATGATGTTCACGGCCAGTCTGCCAAAGGTTGCTTTCGGTTCCAGCCCATGGACGATGGAATTCTCCACAAGCGGCTGAATGCAGAAACGCGGCACTGTGATGTGTTTTGCGTCCAGGTCTGCGTGGATCTCCGCGGTAAATTTGTCCTCAAATCTGGTCTGCTGAAGGTAGATATAGAATCTTACATAGGTAAGTTCCTCTTCCAGACTTACAAAATCCTTTTCGTGGGACAGAATGTTGGAGCGAAGCAGCTCACCCAGGGATATGATCATCTGGTAAATGTCTTCATTTCCACTCATCTGTGCTTTCCAGGCGATGGTATCAAGAACATTGAACAGAAAATGGGGATCCATCTGTGACTGGAGTGCCTTGATCTCTGAGTTCTTCAGCAAAAGCTGTTTCTGGTAAATATCATTGTAATAGATATCAAGCTGTTCAAGCATGGCCTCAAATGCTCCCGCCAGATCATTAAATTCTGAATACAGGCTGACCGGAGCGCTTCCGGCTTGTTCCCGTTTGCCATCGGCGATACATTTAATGTGCTGTATCATTCGCTCGATGGGTGCCGTGATCAGATGGCTCAGAAGAATGGTGAAAACCAGTGTAATCAAGATGATGATCAGGAAGATAAAGAGGAAGCTTCGGAGCGTCTGGTTCAAATCCTTTAATAAGTACGGTTTTGGAACTGCCACAGCGGAGGTGATCCCGCTGGTACCCAACTGCTGGGAGGCCATGAAATAGCTGGTCTTGTCCAGCTTGATTTCCCTGAATGGACTTCCTCCGGTGGAAGCCTGTTCCATCAGACCTTGAAATACGGCAGTGTTGCTGGACTGTGCATGGCTTAACACCTGCATATCCTTGTTAAAGATGCAGATCAGCCAGTTCTCGTCCGTATTTCTGCTGTATGACTGCTTCCAGGCATCCTGGCTGATATCAAGGATAATGGTGCCAATCTGACTGCCTGTGTACATACTGTTCACGTTCCGCGAGAAATAGATCGAGTGGTTATCGCTGTTTAATGTCTTGATCTGCAGGGAGGCACCTTCCTTGGATACCTGGTCATATATGGTTTTTACCTGGTCCAGTTCTGAATTATTCTCATATAAGGATACTTTGGAGTAGCCTCCGTTCATATCAAATATATAGACGGAATTGACAAACTTTTCATCCCAAAGGTAAGTGCTGATCAGAAGGTAGCTCATCTGGCGCTCGATCTCCAGCCGCTTCTCTACCGGGCTTTTGCTGGTGTATACACTGCTGGCCGGGTCCAGATATTCACGGATCAGATTGTTGGACATGAACAGTGGATATACGGAATCTATGATGTCGATCTGATCTTCGACCTGGTTATTGATCTGATTCAATTGTCTGGTGATATCTTTACTGTAATTGTCCTTGAGTGTGTCCGCACTTTTCGTATAAAATAAAGTAGCGGCACAAAACAGAGCAGCAGCCACGGTTGCGGATACAGCCAGTGTGATAAAGGAACGAAGCGTGTTGATTTTCATGTTGATTCCCCTCTTCCAGTGAATGAAAGTAATTGCATTAATTATCTCATAGGAATTGGGGGGATTCAACGGAATTTGAAGAATGCGCAGATATTTCACAGAAAATGTCAAGATTTTCATAGTTTTAGTAAAATGGTGCTAATTTCGTACAAAATCAATCGAAACTTATGCAAATATTTCATAGAAACGGGCAAGAATCTGAATTCAAATGGACTCTCAGAACCGATATAATACGATCATAACGATATAATACAAGGAGGAAATGATATGAAAAAAAGTTTTCTGAAACGTGCAGCAGCCATGACATTGGCAGGCGTGATGGCAGCAGGTATGACAGCGTGTTCATCCGGTACCAGCACACAGCCGGCGGCTGAAGCTACAAAAGCGCAGGAGAGTGGTTCAGCAGATAAAGGTACTACTGCAGACAAGGTAACATTAAATGTGATCAACTACCACGTAGGTACGGATTACGCAGCAGAATATTATTCCTATCTGTTTGACGCATTCAAGCAGACGGACGCAGGCAAGAATGTAGAATTCAACTTTGAGGAAATTCCTACAACAGATGCTTACAACCAGAAAATTAAATTATTGATCTCCAGCGGAGATTTACCTGATATCGTTCTGAACGGTGGAAATAATATCACTGAGATGGCAGCTAAATCCGGTAAGGTAGCCGATCTGACACCATATTTTGAGAAGGATCCTGAGTGGAAAGCATTATTTGATGATAAATCTCTGGAATTCAATACGGTTGACGGCAAGATCTACGGTGTTCCGGTTTCCAAAGAGATTTCTTACATCTACTATAATAAAGAACTGTTCCAGAAAGCTGGTATCGAGGCTCCAAAAGAAGGTTTTGCTACCTGGGATGATTTCTTTGCAGCATGTGAGAAGTTAAAAGCAGCAGGATGTATCCCGTTAGGTATGGATACAGCAGACAGCGGCTGGCTGACCAACCTCTGGTACAGCGGACTGATCGGAACTGCCGGCGATGCAGGAAATACCTGGATGAACACCATGTACCCGACAGATTATGCTACACCGGAAGTGATCAAAGCAACCACAGATTTACAGAAAATGCTGAGCGAATACACCACAGCAGATGCAGTTGGCGGCAAATACGATCCGATGGCTACCCATTTCTTCAATGGCGAAGTTGCTATGTTCCCGAATGGCCCTTGGATGATCCCGGATTTCAAGAACACAGAGAAAGCTCCGGAAGGCTTCTATGACAAGGTTGGCGTTATGCTTCTTCCATGCAGCGGTATGGAGATGGTTCCAACTCCTGGCGACATGGTAGGCGCAAAAGATCCGGCTAAGATTGATGCAGCAGTTGCATTCTTAAAATTTGAGACAACCGTAGAAAATCAGGTCAAAGCGCTTGAGATGACAGGCTTACAGCCAGTATCCTCTCAGATCACCATTCCTGACAGCTTAAAGAGCAGTGATCCTCTGATGGCAGAGGTACTTGATTTACAGCCGCTTGCAAAATATACATATGGACAGAACCAGGCATATTGGTATCAGAACGTAATCGATACATTCTCTACCGTACTTCCAGAGCTGGCATATAAGAATATGACACCGGAAGAGTTCTGCAACAAGCTTAGTGAGTCAGCAGCGAAAAATTAAAATTCATGGCTGCGCCATAAATTTTAGGATACGTGCGGAAGTGAATTTCACCTACGTGATTCCAGTTCGAGGGCTCTGCCCTCGAACTCCCGGTATCGAGAGCGTAGAATGCTTGTAATCTGGGCGGGAAAGGGCCGTCGGCCTTTCCCGCTATATTTATGCTCATATAAATATTTGTTTACAATGGTTTGGTAAATTACACATTTTTATATTTACATATTTCCACGAAAGAATTGTGAAAGGAGTTCATTATGGTTAAGAAAAAGAATTTGTGGATCACGCTTTTTGTTATGCCCTGTATGGTACTGTTCTGTATTGTATATGCAGTGCCTATCGTGACGGTGCTCTTCACCTCATTCTGCGATTACACAATCACAACGAAACCGGCATTTTCAGGGTTGAAGAACTTCCAGCTTATTTTCGGCGATAAGGATTTTCTGATCTCGATAAAAAATACGCTGGTATGGGTAGCTCTGCAGTCTACATTCCACGTTATGCTGGGACTGTTGATGGCTCTGGTGTTGAGAAGAAAACCGAAGGGCTGGAAGTTTGTGAGAACAGCTTACATGATTCCCAATATTATTCCGACAGCAGCGACCGGCGTTATGTTTACACTTCTGTTAAACCCCAGCTTTGGTATCCTCAAATCTATGTACGGCGTGTTCGGCCTTGATATGTCAAAGATTCCCAACCTGTTCGGCAACTCCAAATTTGCATTCTGGACTGTGACCTGCACCTGGATTTTCTACTCTGCATTTAACACGATTATATTCCTGGCAGAGATGGGAGCTATCGATACCTCGATCTATGAGGCGGCCAGAGTGGACGGCGCCAAACCGTGGCAGCTTGACCGTTACATCACGCTTCCCCTTATGAAAAATGTGGTGGGAACCTGTGTGGTTCTGGCATCTGTAGCTATGGTATCACAGTTTGACATTATCTATGTGACCACAAAAGGCGGCCCCGGCACTGCGACGCTGAACCTGCCGATCTATCTGTACAAGACGGCCACGCTGGAGAATAACTACGGAAAAGCCAACGCCGTAGGTGTTGTTCAGATTCTCGTAGGTCTTGTGCTGGTTGTTCTGATTCAGGGATTGTTTGCCATGGGCAAGGAAAAGATCAAGAAGGAGGTAAAGTAAGATGAGAGAGACTCCAAAATCGATTCGGGTAATCTGCAGCATTTTTAAATATGCTTATATGATCTTTTTCGTTGCTATCGCCATTGGTCCGCTCATCTGGGCATTTTTAAGCTCCTTTAAGACTTATGCGGAGATCAACTCTTCCGCAATCTCTTTGCCAAAGAGCATTACATTTAAGAACTATGCCTCCGCGTTCCAGTATGCGCCGATAGCAAAATATTTCTTTAACAGTGTGATGATTGTAGGCTGCAGTGTGTTGGTGACAGTGATGTTTGTGGCTATGTGCGCCTACGTGACGTCCAGGTTTGATTTTAAAATGAAGGCAGTGATCGTGCTTCTGATCTCTGCATCTCTGATGCTGCCGGCACAGGCGATCTCACAGCCGCTGTTTACGATTATGAGGGCACTTAAGATATTTGATACGAAGCTGGGACTGGTGATTGTGTATTCGGCGATGGGAATTCCTATGTCGTTCTTTGTTATGATGAGTTATTATAAAACCATTTCTCCGGCGCTTGAAGAGTCCGCGTATATTGATGGAGCGACATTTTTCAAAACATTTGTCTATATTATTCTGCCGCTTGCGAAACCGGGGCTGGTAACCATAGCTATGCTTCAGTTTATCAATACATGGAATGAGTTCTATTTCGCACTTATGTTGACCAGTGGTGACCGTGCGAGGACGATCCCCATTGCTTTGAATTATTATATGGGTACCTTTGCGAATAACTATTCGGCGTTGTTTGCGGCTGTAGTCATGACGGTGTTGCCGACTATTGTTATATTTATTATTCTGCAGAAACAGGTGATGGAGAGTCTGACTGCGGGGGCTGTAAAAGAGTAAGGAATGAGGAGATTTTATGGAACAGTATAGAGAACCGATCTATCCCATCGAACCATGGGATGTGACAGAGACAGAATATAACCCACAGAATAATTACCGGAATGAGACAACCTTTGCCTTGTCAAACGGCTATATTGGGACCAGAGGAACCTATGAGGAAGCCTATGATTTCCCTGCAACGGAAGGGCTGGAAGGGAATTTTATCAATGGATTCTATGAGAGCGAGGATATCCGGTACGGGGAGTGGAATTTTGGCTTCCCTGAAAAGAGCCAGTCGCTGCTCAATCTCCCGGATGTAAAGGCTGTGAGACTGTATCTGGATGATGAGATGCTGGATATGCGCGAAGGGGCTGTGACTGAGTACAGCCGCGCGCTTCACATGAAGGAAGGCACCATAACAAGGGAGTTCGTCTGGACGTCACCAAAAGGACGAAGTGTGAAGGTGGAACTGGAACGCTTTGTATCATTCACGGATAAGAATCTGATGGCGATGAGGTATCGGGTGACAGCGCTGAATTTCAGCGGAACGATCCGGTTTGTATCTGAACTGAATGGGGATGTGGAAAATCATACCAGAGTGACGAATCCTCTTGTGGATTATGGACCATTTGGAAGAAGGCTTGTGCCGGAAGCTTTGGAGGCAGGCGATGATGGGCTGTTTTATCAGGGGCATACGTTGAAAAGCGGACTGACGATGGCCTGCGGGGCGACTCATACCTTGTCGCAGGTCGTGCCCCTGCCCGAAGGGCATAAATTAACGGGGTACCCGGCAGAAAATTATTCAGTATTTTTTAAAACAGGAGAATACACGGCAGATGCTGATTATCAGATAAAAATAGCAGAGCAGGAGACTGTGTGCCTGGAGAAATTTATCGTCTATACATCAGATCTGGACATGGCAAAAGATGATCTGCATGAATTTGTGTTATGCAAATTGAAATCAACACAAAAAGAAGGTTACGATTCACTAAGCGCATCTCACAAGAACTATGTCCATGATTTCTGGAAAAACGCTGATGTTACAGTGGATGGAGATGATGCTCTGCAGCAGGGAATCCGTTTTAATTTATTCCACATTATGCAGGCCGCCGGGCGTGACGGGAAGACCGGCATGGGGGCCAAGGGGCTGACTGGAGAGGGTTACGAAGGCCATTATTTCTGGGATACGGAAATGTATGTTATGCCGGTATTTATCTACACAGCTCCAGATATAGCGAAAAAACTGTTGGACTACAGATTCAATACTCTGGATATCGCAAGGGATCGTGCCAGGGTATTGGGGCACCAGACCGGCGCACTCTACCCGTGGAGAACCATCAATGGTGAGGAAGCATCCACATATTTCCCGCTGGGAACAGCCCAGTATCACATCAATGCGGACATCGCATATGCATTCTGGCTTTATGTGACTGTGACCGGAGATATGGAATATCTGAAGGATTGCGCGGCGGAGGTATTGTGCGAGACGGCCAGAGTGTGGGCAGATGTGGGCAGCTTTGCGGAATGCAAGGGGAACCGGTACTGTATCTGCGCGGTCACCGGGCCGGATGAGTATAATGCTATCGTTGACAATAACTTCTACACCAATCTGATGGCCAGAGAGAACTTAAGGAATGCTTTGGAAGCTTTGGAGCTTTTGAAAAAGCATGAGCCGGCTGCCTGTCAGCAGTTGATAGAAAAGCTTGGACTGACCAGTGACGAGACTGTCTACTGGCAGCGGATCATAGATAATATGTATTTCCCATATGATGAAAAACGTCAGGTGTACCCTTTGGATGACGGTTTTATGATGCGCAAGCCCTGGGATGATTCTAAGATCGCCCCGGAGAAACGTCATCTGCTGTATGAGAATTTCCACCCGCTTTTTGTGTACCGCCAGAGGATGTCAAAGCAGGCGGATGCCATATTAGGCATGTATCTGCACAGCAACTTATTTACGGAAGAGGAATTAAAACGAAATTATGATTTCTATCAGGAGGTCACGTTACATCATTCCTCGCTCTCGACCTGCATCTTCGGTATCCTGGCTTGTGAAATCGGATATTATGAGGAAGCGTACACATATTTCACCCAGTCCGCGAGAATGGATCTGGATGATTATCATAATAACTTCTACGCAGGAATCCATGCGGCCAATATGGCCGGCACCTGGCAGGCGATCGTCAATGGTTTCGCAGGACTTAGATCGAATGCCGGGTACCTGGAATTACTTCCGTATCTGCCGTCACAGTGGAAAGGCTATACCTTTAAGATTAATTATCAGGGAAGCCGCCTGGAAGTATCTGTAAAGGAAGATGGCACCCAGATCACACTGGAGCAGGGAAACGCTGTCTCATTTAAACTTAACAATACGGAATACCATCTCGCAAAGGAGGGGGATATCGTCCATGAGTCAAAAACAATATAAAGCAATTTTCTTTGATTGGGATGGCACTGCTGTCATCTCGCGGAAGGCGCCGGTGGATGACGCGGTAGCAGTGATGAAACCTCTGTTGGCCAAAGGCATAAAGCTGGTGGTGGTCAGCGGTACAACATATGAGAATATAGCTGGGGGGCGTCTGCATGAATATTTTACACCGGAGGAGTTAACGCATCTGTGGCTTGGTCTGGGCAGAGGCGCATATAATTACCGTTATCACGAGGACGGTTCACCGTATATCTGGAAGCACTGCATCCCTGGAAAAGAGGAGATGCTGGCCATTCATGATACGGCCTACGCGATTCACCGTATATTGCTAGAGCAATACGGCTATCCCACCGATGTGGTGTTCAGCCGCCCCAATTACTGCAAGATCGATCTGATGGTGGATAATAACCGTGGTGATCAGCTGTTCTTCCAGTCCAGCGAACTTGATCAGGTGAAACAGACTCTGGAGGCCCATAATTTTCACGGAGGGCTCCTGGGACTTGTGAAGCTGGCGGATGAGACGGCGGCGGCGTACGGCGTAAAAGCTGCATCTACGACCGATGCAAAATACCTGGAAGTGGGTGTCTCCAGCAAAAGTGACAATGTGAATACTATATTGACACTGTTGATGGAAGAAGACGCAATAGCGCCGAAGGACTGCGCTTATTGGGGGGACGAATATATTGGGCTGGATGATGGTTTGTTTGGCAGTGATAGTTATATGAAAACGCCTTTGACCGGAGACGGGGATTTCTTTGATGTCTCAGAGGCGGCTGGCGCCAGACCAGATAAGGTGCAGGTGCTGGGCGGCGGCGTGGAGAAGTTTTTGGAGTTTCTGCGGAGCCAGGTATAAGAGATTGATGTACATATAGTCAAGGAACGAAAAGAGTTCTAAAAATTGGACTCTTTTCGTTTTTTTAATTGCATGTAAATATATGTAAAAGGAGTATGCTAATGTATCGACATATAAGGTCTTCTTTAATAGACCTTTTGCGAATAATTGAATTACAATGATAGACTGAGGGGGGCGACGATTTATGAATGAAGAACTACTGAGATTATGGGAGAGCGAATTTCACCTGGCAGACATCGTGTGGGAAAACGAGCCGGTACAGTCTTCTGAATTGGTTAGATTATGTAACGAAAAGCTGGGCTGGAAGAAATCCACAACATGTACCAAGTTAAAAAAAATGGTGGTCAAGGGAGTTCTAATCAACGAGAACTTAATCGTGCGTTCCTGTGTTTTGCGAGAACAGGTAGTACAGAATGCCAGCCGGAATATTGTGGAGAAAACTTTCGGTGGTTCCTTGCAAACGATATGCTCTACAAGCTGCTGGCATCAATGCAGAGCTTCTTATAGACCATGTCAAAGCAAAACTAATTGTCCAGGAGATGACGGATTTGTTGGTATTGGATTTAGTTGATAAAGGGCTTGTAACAGACCAAGTGGTGCTCACAGTAGGCTGCGATATAGAGAATCTGACGAGACCGGAAATTAACAAACAGTATAAGGGAGCCGTCACCACAGATCACTATGGCCGCAGGGTTCCGAAACACGCCCATGGAACGGCGAATCTAAACTGGCAGACTTCTTCCACAAAACTGATTATGGACGCCACCATGGATCTGTACGACAGGATCATCGATAAGACCCTGCCGGTTCGCAGGATTTATATTACTGTGAATCATGTGGAGGAGGAGAGTAACAGCCTGGACAGCCAGCCTTTGTAGCTTCGGCCAATTTGGCCCAAAGTAGGAAGGGAGAAAATAACATAAATGTAGCATTACATATTAATTATGCCAGATGGAACATCAGTGACCAGAGTGATCACGATGGAGGGATCCGGAGGATTATCCGATCCTGCCTGACCTTTACGCCTTCATGGAAGCTGAGTATGAGGCGTTTGACGGGAGCAGGCGTCAGCTTTTTACTGCCGAAATGCTCCAGAGTATCCTGCTGGGCCTGAACCCATGTGTGTGGATGCAGTTCGTGACGACCTGGCACTTATGGTTTCCGGTGAGGCAATCTCTATCAAAATCAGGGAATATGCGGCAACATCGATGAATCTCAGTACCAGGGAGGAGATATTCTCTGCCATGGTGGTTTATGGATTCCTAAGCTTTGAAAATGGGAAGGTATCGATTCCAAACAAAGAGCTGATGGATAAAATTTCAGACATGCTGCAAAAGAAACCAACTTTGGGATATGTATATAATCTTGCAAAAGAGTCCGGACGTATGCTTCGGGCCACTCTTGATGCAGATACGAAAACGATGGCTGAGATTCTGGAGCAGACGCACAATACAGAGGTACCTCTTTTAATCTATAATTATGAGACGGAATTAACCGCAATCGTAAATCTTGTATACCTGGCGGCACGCGATATTTATAAAGTGGAACGTGAAGACAAGGCCGGAAAGGGATATGTGGACTTTATCTTTTATCCGGAGAGAGACAAAAGTGCGGACTGTATCATATTAGAGTTGAAAGTAGGCCATACACCTCAGGAGGCGATCCAACAAATAAAAGATAAAGAATATGCACTCCGGTTCAGGAGGCATTTGGGAGAAACTCCACAGTATGGTGGAAGGATTCTTGCTGTCGGCATTAGCTATGATAAGGTGGATAAGAAACATAGCTGTGCGGTTGAGGTCCTTTCATCATAAGTTGTTTACTGTCTATGTCTGGACCTATGTCAATACTTTGGACAAAAAAAGTTGAAAGCTCACGCTGCTTTTTTAAATCCCTCATCTTCTTTCTGTTGGGGTGTCATATAGTCAATTGCACTGTGAAGCCTTTTTCGGTTATACCAGGATTCTATATACTCGAAAATTGCCCTCCTGGCTTCCTTAGCGTCTTCGTATGTATGCAGAAGAATTCCTCTGGTTTCCTTCACATTCAGGCAGGCGTTTCTTACGGCCTCTACAGCCAGTTCTGCCGTCATAGAAGCTGCGTAGGCATAACCGATAGACTTACGGCTGGATATCAATGCAAGAAGGGAAAGTAAATATCTCGCCCACAGGCGTATGCAGAGCGGATTAATGTTTGATTAAAATGAATTACGGCGGAACTGATCATAAGGAAATCCCCGGCATGGCTGAATGTTTGTTGAATATTCTGCATTGAATATTCATAACAGCTGTGCTGGGGATTTTCGTTATTTTCGAAGGGGTATGCCGGTTAAATTGCCAGTTTCCTAAAATTTAAAAACATGATAAAATAAAAGCTATAGAATAGTAGGGAGGCACAGTATGATAAAAAAACGGTGTGCCCGCCTGATGGCTGTGGTTATGGCAGTTATTTTAGTTGCGGGAAGCGGCTGTTCGCGTGGTGGGGAGGCTGAACATCAGCTGGATCCTAAGCAGCCGGTTATGATTACGGTCTGGAATTATTACAATGGACGGACAAAAAGTGCGTTTGATGATCTGGTGTCACGGTTTAACGATACGGTAGGCATGGAGAAGGGAATTATAGTGGAGAGCGTCAGCCACGGAGATGTTAACCAGCTTGCGGAGGAAACGTTCAATGCGGCCAGCAAGAGGCTGGGGGCGGATGCGATGCCCAATCTGTTCGCGGCATATCCGGAGAACGCCTACCGCATAGAGGAGTTGGGAATGCTGGTGGATTTGAACCAGTATTTTTCGGAGGAAGAGCTGAGTGCTTACCGGACCGATTTTTTACAGGATTGCAGCTTCGGCAGAGAATATGGTCTTAAAATCATGCCGGTGGTGCGGTCCACGGAGAATTTATTTTTAAACAAGACGGATTGGGATAAGTTTTCCGGCGAAACAGGGGCCGATTTGGGCAGCCTTTCTACCTGGGAGGGAACTGTAGAGACAGCGGAAGCTTATTATGAGTGGTCCGGCGGCAAGGCATTGCTGGGAATTGACAGTCTGGCCAACTATATCATTATCGCGTCCGTGCAGACGGACCGGAATATCTACAAATTTGAGAACAATGAGGCAGAGTTTTCATTTGATGAAGAACTGGCCCGTATTATATGGGAAAATCTGTATGTGCCATATGTGAAGGGATACTACGCAAATCTGGGCAAGTTCCGCTCTGATGATGAAAAGGTGGGGGATATTCTGATGTATGTGGGTTCCAGCGCAGGCTCGGCCTATTTTCCCCAGGAGGTTACCCTAAGTCAGGATAAGGTTTATAACATCGAAAGTGCTGTGCTTCCATACCCCTGTTTCCGGGAGGGGAAGCCCTGGGCGATGGTGCAGGGCGCGGGATTTGCTATGGGAAAAAGCGACACGGCCCATGAGTATGCCTCAGCGGTCTTTTTAAAGTGGCTTACCCAGGAAGAACAGAATCTTGATTTTGCGGTGGACAGCGGATATCTGCCCGTTGAAAACGGAGCGTTGGAGCAGGTATATACCAGGGCAATGGAATCCTATTCCCAGGCTCCGGAGGTGAATCCGGCAGTTGGGCTTTCTGCGCAGGCAACTCAGAAAATGCTGGCGGAATATCATTTTTATTCGAATCCGCCCTTTAGCGGCAGCTATGAAATGCGCCAGTTCTACAATGATTACATGATGACAACGGTCAACAGTGCCCGCATGAAGGTTCAGGAAGAAACAAAAAAAGGGATGCCCCCTGAGGAAGCGGAAAAACTGGTGACGGACGAAGCCCATTTTCGCATATGGTACGAGGGCTGGCTTAATAACATGGCAAAAATAGTGGGGAGTTAATTATTAATATGAAATGGAAATGGAAATCCATTGCTTCAAAATACTCTTTATTTACAGTCTGCCTGGTGCTGACACAGTCGCTGCTGGTGCTGGGGATGCTGATAGCCGGGGGAATAATAAAACAGGCCAGGGAAACAGTGTATCAGTCCTTCGAGTCTACTGTAACGCTCAGAGCCAGTTCCCTGAAGGATCAGATTGACAACCGATGGACCAATATCGACCCTTATGTCCAGGAATTGTCCCGGAAACTGCCTGCTGACTGGGATGGAAATGAGGAGAAGGCATATCTGACGGATGTTGCCGATACTCTTATCTCCATGCTCAGGGTCAGCGGAACTACAGGAACATTTGTGATTCTGCATGAAACAGGGGAGGCGAAGAGCCATGCGGGACTGTACATCAGGGACTATGATCCTGAGACGAACAGCACGGACAACAGCGATCTGTATCAGGTGTTGGGACCGGCTGATATTTCGAGAAAATATCAGATTCCCCTGGACAGTGTCTGGCATTATGGTCTCTCCCAGGAAGGCGGCAGCCAGGATTTTTACAGGATGCCAATCAGCGCGGCCGGTCAGTCCCTGGATTATAGGGCGCTGGGGTATTGGAGCGAACCATTTTCAATAACACCCGGAGACGTACCTGTCATCACCTATACGGTGCCGTTGTTTGACCAGGGCGGTGAGGTGAGAGGCGTTGTCGGCGTGGAGGTATCGGAGGAGTATATAAAAAAGCTTCTGCCTGCCAATGAATTAGCGACACAGGATTCACCGGGTTACATGATTGCCGTTTATCCGGAGGGGGAAAATTACCTGATCCCTCTGATACGGAAGGGGGAGTACCAAAAGCGGCTGTTTGGAAATGTTGACCGCCTGGAGGTGAAAGGAGAGGACGGTAAGTATTCGATCTGCCAAGTGGAGAATGCGAACAGCAGAGGAGAGATCTACGCCTGCATCAAAAGTCTGGATCTGTATAATGCTAAAAATATGCCCTACGACAGCGGAAACTGGGTGGTGGTCGGCCTGATGAAGGGGGATACATTATTCAGCTTTCCATACACCATTTTGCGGATATTCCTGTTCGCTTTGCTGGTATCCCTGGTTCTCGGTGCCATTGCGGCCGGCATTATCAGCCGCAGGATTACGAAACCCATCACAAAACTGGCGGAAAAGGTTCGGAATTTTGATTTTACCAGGAAAATAAAGCTGGAGCGGACCGGGCTTGAGGAGTTGGATCTGCTGTCGCAGGCAGTGGAAATATCCAACCAAAACCTGTTGGATTCCACGTTAAAAATGTCGCATATTATGGATCTTGTGGGTATACCGATCGGCGCCTTTGAATATAGTCCGGAGGGCGGCGAGGTCCAGGTTACAAAGCAGATATTTGGCCTTCTGAACCTGCCGGAGGAGGACGGAGGCCGCCTGTATGTGGACAATGAGGCATTTTGGGCCAGACTGGATGAGGTGCGCAAAAATCCGGAGCCGGAGGAAAGGGATGTCTACAGGGACGGTGAAACGGAGCGCTGGATTCGGATTTCAATGTCGCAGCACCAGGGAAACTCCTTGGGGATCATAGAAGATGTGACAGCGGACATGACAGAGAAGCGGAGGATTCAGTACGAACGTGATCATGACAGCCTGACCAGGATCTATAACAGGGAGGCATTCCGGAAATGCGCGGAGGAGAAGCTGCGCCAGCAAAAGGAAATCGGCACAGCGGCCATGGTTATGATGGATCTGGACGGCTTGAAAAAAGTCAACGACCGGCTTGGCCATGAGTACGGTGACCTCTATATTAAAGAGACGGCCGTGTGCATGATGAAAATTCCAAAGGAACATACTGTGGTGGGAAGACGGTCAGGGGATGAATTCTTCATGTTGCTGTACGGCTATGAGAACAGAGAAGCTCTCCATGAGCAGATTAAGTCTTTCTTTGATACACTCGACCGGCATCCAATCGTCCTGCCTGATGGTGAGCAGCTGCCAATCAGAATATCGGCCGGTGTGGCCTGGGTTGAGGAGGAGGCATACACATTCGGTAAGTTAGTCGGGCGCGCGGACGCCGCCATGTATATGGCTAAGAATTCCGGCAGAGGGAAAGTAGTGGAGTACGGTGGGGGGTGAATTTCTGTGTATTGGAAACTATGGCAATATAAAAATGAGCGTACAATCACATAATCATGAATTTGTTGCATTTGAAGTAACAGTAAAAGAGTTTTATGATTATCGGCTTTACTACCATATGATTGATGATGTTAAAATAGCAAACGGAACATATGTATCGTACCGAAATATCATATATAACTATATTAATCCTAAAATTGGTAATATGAAAATTAACAGTGTTCGGAGAGATACGTTGATTGAAGTGCGGCCGCGGCCGCTTCCGGATTTTGTCATAGAAGAGAGTATGATATTTTTTCGCTTATCACACCAGAAATTGATGCATTGTTAGGGTGTAAAGGCGTGTTTACAAAGGCTCAAATATATGCTGTAGATAGAATCAATGCTATTAAGAAAGTTGTATTTACTAAAACGGAAGATTTGCTGATTGGTAAAACAGGATATGCATACGATGGATACTGGGTGTTTTCTGTATCTTGAAAACCGCTCAAATCAAGGCTGTACTGGTTCCTATTGCGTGACTTTCATTTCATCATAGAAAGAGGGCGAAAGCCCTCTTTGCTTTCGCCCTCTTAATTGCCACATAAGCTGAGGCTGGCGAGCTTGTCAACAACGGCATGACGTTCATTTTATCGTTGATAAGGGCGGGCTGGCTTCTGCTACTTAAGTTTTGTCGTTAAAGTACATATTCCATTTGACAATCAAAGGGTTCGTTTCGGGCAATAACTTGATTGATTTCCACTGCATCTACAGAACCAACTGCTCGATAAAAAGCCTGAGATTCCTCTGAAGAATGTGCAGAAATATAAATTTTCTTTGCACCAAGCTGCCTTGCACTATCGGCAATTAATTTAAAAAGCTGTTTGCCAATGCCCTTGTTCCTATATTCTGTAGAAACTTGCATCATTAACAGTTCAAGGTACTCGTTATTTTTGCCGAAAAAATCAGCAGAAATACAGGAAAACCCTATTAACGTGTTGTCAATAATCGCTCCATAAACCACTCCGTTGTTGTTAACGCAATTAACCAATTCGGATACAATATTCCGTTTTTTTTCTAAATCCCAATCTTCAATATACGGATGATCTATCAGAACCCATTCATCATTTTGTTTTCTCCAGCAACGGCTGACTTTTTGGTAACGATTAAATTTGTCGAGAACCTCATCATGCAGATGGTTTTTGCATAGTTTTTGATAAGTGATTGTACTCATAGTAATTTCTCCTTTTTTCTTTTTGTTTGATAGTAAATGAGAAAACTGTTTTTTCCATCGCAATCACTCCTTCTTTTTTTCTTATTTATCATATCGCCGAAGCGGTATAACTTTAATTGTGGTCGTTTTCCATAGGCTTTTGCTTAAATCATCATATCATATCAAAATCGGATTTTCAATGTGACTGAGTACACTTCGAAATATACGGAAACTCCCGACCTGCTGCTGGCAGAACCAAAATAAAAGAGTTGGCCTCCATAATTATCAGAGAAAGGAGGTCAATCTATGAAGATTAGGAAAGTAGTAGGAAAGCCGCTTATTGTGCTGCTTACAGTGTCTCAGTGTATGACGGCTTTTGCCAGGACATGGAAAACTTTATTATCTGGATGAAAGCGGCCAGTTGGCAGAAGGGTGGCATCTTATTAGTGGTATCTGGTGTTTTTTTACCCGATCCATGATGGCACATACGGTGCAGCTTTCGAAAATGGCTGGTACTGGATTGACGGATACTGTTACTATAACGCCTACTTATTGAAGCAATATCAGCCCCCTGACTGCTTTGTTTCACAAGTCTGAATTATCCTGTAGAGGCCATGGGCTCTTTCACGCTCACGCTATACATATATGGCAAAATGAAGTATAATTAATCCAACGATAAATGGGCTACGTTTTTTTTGCAGAGAAGGTGTATTTCAGATTGAAAGGGCGGACAGGTGAAAATGAAAGAAATTATCAACTTCATTGAAGCGAATGTGGATGGTAAAACGTTGTTTACAAATGAATTAGTTTACAAGCTGGAAAATGGAGCGTTACAGGGCGTTTACTCTGATCAAATATCTTTTTCTAATTTAAAATATTCTCAGAGTGGATTTCAGTTGGATATGTTTATTGTATCAAATGAGAAGATATGGCTTATAGATAAGGAGGGACAACGAGAAAAATTACGAAAAGATTTCAGCGCTGTATCCTTGTTCCGATTTGAACTGGCAAAGAGAAAAAGCACTGATGGTATTACAGGGTGTTTTCGTTTCATTTCGGCTTCGGGAAAAAATGTGGCGGCAGAGGCTATCGTAAGTGGTATTTATGATTTGCGTCTTGAAAATGATGTGCTAAAATTATCAGAAGACCAAGTATTGTATCGTGACCAGCCGATACAGGGAGGGCGTTTTAAGCCCGTTGCATTTCAAGCGGAACATCGTTTTTATGTTAAAAATGAAAAGCTTCACTATGAATATGATGGCAGGTCTTTTGAGGTGGATACAAGAACCATGCAACGTAACGATAGCTCGGACACCTTTCCTCCGTTTATTTCAATAGAGAAGTAATATAACAAATCCCCAGCTTTTCAGGCAGAAAAATAAGAATTTGCGGAGGCTATTTGATAAAGTAAAAAGCGATAGGGATTGGGCTGGAATAAAATCACAAGGACCAGCTTATCAGCGGGAACATGGTTTTAATCTTTATAAACCATGATTTCAATTAGTGAATTTCCAGTTTGACAAACTGGATAAATTTGAATTGAACAAAATCGCTGCGCCACAGCCTTGGCAGGCCATCGCGCAGCGATTTTGTTCAATTGGAAGTTGAGGGAGAAAAAGATAATGGCAAATGAAAAGGCTTCATTTAGAGAGTTTCTAACGGCAGTTGAACCAAAACACCGTGCGTTTGTCGAGAAACTTAATTATAAACTTATAGAACAAGGCTGTAACCTTGTAATTAAAGAAGTAAAGAGCGGTTATGCTGCTTCATATCAATTAGAGAAGAAAACAGTAATGAATTGGGTGTTTCGGAAGTCGGGTGTATTAGCACGGATTTACGGTGACAACGCTGGCAGGTATAGAGATGTAATCGCTTCTCTGCCCGCTGATATGCAAAAGAAAATGACGGCTTCTCGTGATTGCAAGAGACTGATTGATCCTAATGCTTGTAGCGGCACCTGTGTGAAAGGTTTTGTTTATACCTTGAATGGTGACACATATAAAAAATGCCGGAATGATGGAATGTTCTTCCTACTGACAAATGAAACAGCGGAGCAAATAGCCAGGCTGGTCTGTGCGGAGGTTGCTGCCCGCAAGTCGGCTTCATAGAGACAGAATATTTTGCCTGATAAGTTTGAATTTGTACGGGAGATCATGTAGATGAAGAAGAAATCAAAAATTATTATTGCAGTTATTATTTTACTTGTGCTTTTGATACCTGTTCCAACAAGATATAAAGATGGCGGCAGTGTTCGCTATAGAGCAGTTTTGTATGACATTTCAAAATATCATCAGTTAGATTTAGAATCAGAAACAGGTTACAATGATGGGTGGAATATAAAGATTTTAGGGATATCAGTTTTTAATAATTTTGATTAATAACTTTGAATTTATCAAGGAGGATTTGAATATGCAATACGGACCGAATCCAAATGCAGTTTATCCAAATGAAGCAATTAAAAGTGTCTGCTTCATTAAAAATGTAATCACTCGCCCTAATATTACAATAGGCGATTATACCTACTATGATGATGTAAATGGTGCAGAAAAGTTTGAAGAACATGTGACCCACCATTATGAGTTTCTCGGAGATAAGTTGATTATTGGGAAATTTTGTGCCATTGCAAAGGGCATTGAATTTGTAATGAACGGTGCTAATCACAAAATGAAAAGCGTAACGACCTATCCATTTAATATCATGGGATGTGGTTGGGAAAAATGCACACCTGCCTTGGAAGATTTGCCATACAAAGGCGATACAATTGTTGGAAACGATGTCTGGCTCGGTCAAAATGTTACTGTTATGCCAGGTGTTCATATTAGTGATGGGGCTATCGTTGGGGCAAATTCAGTTGTAACAAAAGATATTCCTGCTTATCATATCGCAGGCGGAAATCCTTGTAAAATTATTAGAAAGCGATTTGATGATAAAATTATTTCATATTTGCAGGAACTAAAATGGTGGGATTGGTCACCTGAAAAGATATTCAGAAACCTTGAAGTCTTATGCAGTGGTGATTTAGAACAAATCAAAAATATTTCAGAAGTGTAAATTCCAGGTTAACACGAGGCTGTTTACAATATGGCGGAACTTTCTAATATAGAGATACCATATCCTGAATACGATGCAAAAAATCTATTTGTTCGGGATGACAAAAAAAGAAATTATTATCTCATTACTGTCAAAGGCGATAAACGAGTGAATTTAAAAGAGTTTCGTAAAAACAACAATACAAGACCATTATCCTTTGCATCGGCAGATGATTTAATGGGAATTATGGGCTTGGTACCCGGTGCGGTAACCCCTCTTGGGTTATTAAATGACACCGGATGTAAGGTGACACCTTGATTCGTTTTCCTGGAGGTGGCGGAATGAAAAAACTATATTTCTTTGCTTTTACACTCACAATTGTGTTATGGGTAGCCGCTTGCAGTGATGGTAAGAGCACATTGCCGGACGATAACAGCAATATTGTCCTGTTTCAGCTTACCCCGTCTGCCAATGGGGTAGAAGAGTTCCTGAAAATCAGTGAAATAAAAATGTTGTATCAGAATGAGTTTTGCTATAATGTTACACCACAAACGATTTCCGATGAATACGGCTTTCAAATTTTCAAGCTGGATCAATGCTGCGCGGGTTTTCTTTTGTATGAAAACGAGACATATAATCTTGGCGAGTACTTCGGCGGATTAGGAATCACATCGTTTGCTGTTGCAGATATCGACCAGAATGGTAAAAGCGAACTGTACTTTACTTACTCATGGGGATCAGGTATCCACCGGTCGTTGGCCGGATATTTTGACACACATAATAAAGAGGTTGTTCTGTTTGATTATTCCTATTTTAATAAGGATATGGTTTTTGTTAACGAGAACCATTCATTATCGCTCTATGAGGCAGACGTAGACGTGAAATCTTTTGTGGATATCTCTCTGCTGCAAGGCGAAGAAAAAGTCGGCGATATTGTATTTGATTCGGATAAAATACAGCTGATAACATCACAGGAAGCCAATTCAGGCTAAGAAGGATAATTTAATTTTGACAACTTTAAAAGAATTGTCCATAGCGCTGGGACATTATGATGAGTTGTTTACATTAAATGTCTATACGGGCTCGGATCAAATTATCAGCCACGGGGTTCCGGAATTTGACAGCTTCATTGACGAGATTCTTCCGTCTGATGAGCCACAGGTGATCGATTGTGCATTTTCACCGTCCTTTCTTGATTATGTTCTGCCGAATGGTGTTGCTTAATACTGTGAAATGCCTTATAATTATGCATTGTGGCATATTGTGTTATCCCATGTTAAGTAGTCGGGATAAAAAAGATTTGTCGTTTTTTTCAAAAAAGGGCCCGATTTTCTTGAAAAAAGGGGTGAAAAAGGAACAAATAAGAGCAAATCAGGATGTATTTTCAAGCTCTTTTCAATTCAGTTTGGCCCTTTGCGCAAACCAAAAATACTGTGCAGACAGCACAATAAATAAGGAAAAAGAATGAGAAAACTAGCTTTAAATGATGAAATATTACTAAGTATTCAGCAGCCTGCCCGTTACATTGGGGGCGAGGTAAATACAGTAAATAAGGATCCGAAAAAAGTGGACATCCGCTTTGCCATGTGCTTCCCCGACGTGTACGAAATCGGTATGTCGCATCTCGGCATGCAGATTCTCTACGATATGTTCAACCGCCGGGAAGACATCTACTGCGAACGTGTCTATTCCCCATGGACCGATTTAGACAAGATTATGCGGGAAAAGAAGATTCCGCTGTTCGCCCTGGAATCGCAGGAACCGGTCAGAGATTTTGATTTCTTTGGAATCACGCTTCAGTATGAGATGTCATACACGAACATTCTGCAGGTTCTGGATCTGGCACAGATTCCGCTTCACGCGGCGGACCGGACGGAGAGTGATCCCATCGTCATCGGAGGCGGCCCCTGTGCCTATAATCCGGAGCCCCTGGCCGATTTCTTCGACATGTTCTATATCGGTGAGGGAGAGACGGTTTATTTCGAACTGATGGACCGCTATAAAGAAAATAAGAAACAGGGCAGGAGCCGCCGTGAATTCCTGGAACAGGCCGCCGAGATTGAAGGTATCTATGTTCCGGCCTTTTACGATGTGGAATACCATGAGGACGGAACCATAAAAAGCTTCCGCCCCAATAACAGCCATGCGAAGGAGACCATCACCAAGCAGCTGGTGGTGAACATGGACGACGCATACTATATCGAGACTCCCGTGGTTCCTTTTATCAAAGCGACTCAGGACCGCGTGGTTCTAGAGATCCAGAGGGGCTGCATCCGCGGATGCCGTTTCTGCCAGGCCGGCAACGTATACCGTCCGCTGCGCGAACACAGCCTCGAATATCTAAAAGATTACGCCTATAAGATGCTGAAAAGCACGGGACACGAGGAGATTTCCCTGAGTTCCTTAAGCTCCAGCGATTATACGTACCTGGAAGGGCTTGTGAATTTCCTGATCGATGAGTTCAAGGGACAGGGCGTGAATATTTCCCTGCCCTCCCTCCGAATCGACGCATTTTCCTTAGACGTCATGAGCAAGGTACAGGATGTAAAGAAGAGCAGCCTGACCTTTGCCCCGGAAGCCGGCTCTCAGAGACTCCGCGACGTAATCAACAAGGGACTGACGGAAGAAGTGATCTTACAGGGCGCGAACGACGCCTTTCATGGCGGCTGGAACCGTGTGAAGCTTTACTTCATGCTGGGTCTTCCGACGGAGACGAAGGAGGACATGGAAGGCATTGCCGAACTCTCTGAAAAGGTGGCGGAAATCTACTATGAGATTCCGAAGGAACAGAGAAACGGTAAGGTCAACGTAGTGGCCAGTTCTTCGTTCTTCGTACCAAAGCCGTTTACTCCATTCCAGTGGGCCCGCATGTGTACGAAAGAAGAGTTTATCGAAAGGGCTTACATCGTCAAGGACAAGTTCCGGCAGATGAAGAACCAGAAGAGCCTTAAGTACAATTACCACGAGGCGGATTTAACCGTATTGGAAGGAGTTCTGGCACGCGGCGACAGAAAGACCGGAGCGCTGATCGAGGAAGCCTATAAAAACGGTGCCATCTACGACTCCTGGTCCGAATACTTCGACAACAGAATCTGGATGAAAGCCTTTGAGACCTGCGGCCTTTCCGTGGATTTCTATACGACGAGAGAACGAAGCCTGGACGAAGTTTTCCCATGGGATTTCATCGACGCGGGTGTTTCCAAGGAGTTCTTAAAGAGAGAGTGGCTGAACGCCATTGATGAAAAATTAACGCCGAACTGCCGACAGAGATGTTCTGCCTGCGGCGGGATGCGTTTTGGAGGAGGTGTCTGCTATGAAAGTAAGAATTAAGTTCTCGAAGCAGGGCCCCGTTAAATTTATCGGTCATCTCGATGTCATGCGGTATTTTCAGAAGGCCATGCGGCGTGCCGGCATCGATATCAAATACAGTGAGGGCTTCAGCCCCCACCAGATCATGTCCTTTGCGGCTCCCCTGGGGCTCGGCCTCACGAGCAGCGGAGAGTACATGGACATTGAGGTAAATTCCATGAGCGACTGCGATACCATGGTGAAACAGCTGAACGCGGTTATGGTGGACGGAATTGAAGTTCTGGAGTGCCATAAACTGGAGGACAAGGCGAAAAATGCCATGTCCATCGTGGCCGCCGCGGACTATACGCTTACGTTCCGCGAGGGAAAAGCGCCGGAGGATCTGGAAGCCTTTTTTGCAGGCCTGAAGGAATTTTATCAGCAGGATCAGATTCTCGCAGTGAAAAAGACAAAAAAGGGTGAGCGGGAGATGGATTTAAAGCCGGCCATCTACGAGCTTACCACAGAAGGAGACCGTATCTTCATGAAGGTTTCCGCCGGAAGCCAGGACAACTTAAAGCCGGAGCTGATCATGGAGACGTATGACCGGTGGCGGGGCGAGTCCTGCCCGGAATTCGCCTTTCTAATCCAGCGGGAAGAGGTCTACGGCAATACCGGTGATGAAGAACACAGAAACCTGGTACCTTTGGGACTTATAGGTGAAGAAGTTGAATAAGCTCATCATTACGAGATGGAACGGAGCAATCCTTACGATGGTTCAGTCAGATGGTGATACCGTCTCCCTGAACCTTGAGCCGGAGGAAGAGCGTTCCATTCTCGGCAGCATTTATATTGGTAAAGTAAAGAACATCGTGAAGAACATTGGGGCGGCCTTCGTCGAGATCGGAGACGGCTGTATGGGATATTTAAGCCTTGCGGACGGCTATATTCATCATGCCTCCGCCGCCAGTCCGGATGGGAAGCTGAGGGCCGGCGATGAGATCATCGTACAGGTTGACCGTGACGCAGTCAAGACAAAGGCACCCGTCCTTACCGGCAATTTAAACTTCACGGGGCGCTACATCGTCCTGACGGCCGGTAAACGGCAGCTGGGGTTTTCCTCAAAGCTGTCGGATCTGGAGTGGAAGAAACGGATCAAACCCATTCTGGAAGCAGAAAAGGAAGAGGATTTCGGTATAATTGTGAGAACAAATGCGCCGGAAGCCTCTTTTGATGCGATTCTGGAAGAACTTAAGAGCTTAAAGGCGTTATACCGCAGAGTCATGGAGGACGCCCTTCACCGGACATGCTACAGTCTCTTATACCGGACCCCTCCGTCGTATCTGACTGATATCCGCGACAGCTTTCACGGTTCTCTGGGAGCGATCGTGACGGATGAGACCGATATTTACGAGGCCATTCAGGCTTATCTCAAAAGCTTTCAGCCCGGAGACTTACAGAAGCTGACATTTTATGACGACGCCCTGCTGCCGCTGTCCAAGCTTTACAAAGTGGAAAAATTCATGAGTGAAGCGCTGGGCAAACGGGTATGGCTGAAATCCGGCGGCTATCTCGTCATCGAGCCTACGGAGGCGCTCTGCGTGATCGACGTCAACACCGGGAAGTACTCCGGCAAAAAGAATCTCCATGACACGATTATGAAGATCAACACGGAGGCGGCCGTGGAAATCGCCCGCCAGCTGCGGCTGCGCAACTTATCCGGAATCATCATCATCGATTTCATCGATATGGAGACAGAAGAGGATCAGCGGGAACTCTTATCCGTATTGTCCCGGGTTCTGGCAAAGGATCCGGTTAAGACATCCGTTGTGGAAATTACAAAACTGAATCTGGTGGAAGTCACCAGGAAAAAAATACGCAGGCCGTTCCATGAACAGGCCGCGCTTATAAAAGGGAAGGCAGACACATGAAAATCATAATTGTCGGGTGTGGGAAGGTAGGAACTACCCTGGCCGAACAGTTGAACAACGAACATCATGACATCACGATCATTGATAAGAACACAGCTGTTCTAAGCGCTATCACTGAGCGGATCGACGTCATGGGTGTCGTGGGAAATGGTGCGGTTTACAAGGTTCAGATGGAGGCGGGAATCCAGGAAACAGATTTACTCATCGCCACCACCAATTCAGACGAGTTAAATATGCTCTGCTGTCTGATTGCAAAAAAAGCAGGTAACTGTCATACGATCGCGAGAATCCGGAATCCGGAATACAACTCGGAAACGCGTTATATCCGGGAGGAGCTGGGGCTGTCCATGGCCATCAATCCGGAGATGGCTGCGGCCATGGAGATCTCCAGACTGCTTCGCTTTCCGTCGGCCATCAAGATCGATACCTTCGCCAAGGGCCGTATCGAGATTTTAAAATTCCTCGTTCCCGACCACTCGAAGCTCCATGCCATGAAGGTCCGTGACGTTCTGGACAAGCTTCGCTGTACCGTCCTGATCTGTGCGGTGGAGAGGGGAGAGGAGGTCATCATCCCCAGCGGTGATTTCGAGATGCAGGCGGGAGACAAGATCTCCATCATCGCGCCTCCTGCAGAATCCACGGAATTCTTCAAGCAGGCCGGAATCATCAATAATACCATTAAAACCGCCATGTTTGTGGGCGGCGGCAAGATCACGTATTACGTGGCAAAGCTTCTGGAAAACACGAAGATTCAGATTAAAATCATCGAACAGAACGGCGAACGCTGCAACGAGCTCAGCGAGCTGCTGCCAAAGGCCATGATTATCCACGGCGACGGTTCTGATCAGGAGCTGCTTTTACAGGAGGGCATCCGCCAGACAGAGGCATTTGCATCCCTGACCGGATTCGACGAGGAAAACATCATGCTGTCGCTGTACGCGGCCAGCCAGTCGAAGGCGAAGCTGATCACAAAGGTCAATAAGATAGCCTTTGAAAATGTAATTAACTCCATGAATTTAGGCAGTGTGATCTATCCCAAGTTAATTACCTCTGATTCCATCCTGCAGTACGTGCGCGCCATGCAGAATTCCATGGGCAGCAATGTGGAGACGCTCTATAAAATCGTGGCTAACCGCGCCGAGGCTCTGGAATTCCGCGTGATGAACGATCCCTCGATCGTCGGCATTCCGCTGGAAAAGCTTCGCTTAAAGGACAATCTTCTGGTTGCCTGTATTAACCGCAATGGAAGGATCCGGAGCCCCCGCGGCAAAGATGTTATCGAAACCGGCGACCGTGTCATCATCGTTACCACCAATACCGGATTAAATGATTTAAAGGATATACTAAAGTAGGAAAAGGCGAAGGAAATGAATAAGAAAATTATCGTCTATCTTCTGGGATGGATTATGAATATGGAAGCCATCTTTATGCTGCTTCCATGTGTGGTTGCTGCCATTTACCGGGAAAGCAGCGGAATCTGGTTCCTGGCCGTCATGGCGGTATGCGGAACGACCGGTCTTCTTCTGACACGCAGGAAACCGGATAATATGGTATTCTTCGCCAAGGAGGGCTTTGTCTCTGTTGCATTGAGCTGGATTGTGCTCAGTTTTTTCGGTTCCCTGCCTTTTTACTTAAGCAGGGAGATTCCCCGTTTTGAGGATGCCATGTTCGAGGTAATCTCCGGTTTTACGACGACGGGAGCCAGTATTTTAACGGATGTGGAAGGTCTGTCCCACTGTATGCTGATCTGGAGGAGTTTTACACACTGGATCGGAGGCATGGGTGTTCTCGTGTTTATTCTCGCCATCCTTCCGCTGGCAGGCGGTTATAACATGTACCTCATGAAAGCGGAGAGCCCGGGGCCATCTGTAGGCAAGTTGGTTCCAAAGGTTAAATCCACCGCCAAGATTCTCTACGGAATCTATTTCTTCATGACAGTGGTGGAGGTCATCCTCCTGCTTGTCGGCGGCATGCCGCTGTTCGATTCGCTGGCAACCAGCTTCGGTACGGCCGGTACCGGCGGTTTCGGCATCAAAAACAACAGCATTGCCTTCTATGACAGCTATTATCTCCAGGGAGTCATCACCGTGTTCATGATACTCTTTGGCATTAACTTTAACGTGTATTACTTATTCCTGATTCACCATCCGAAGGACGCGCTTCGCTGCGAGGAGGCGAGGGCTTATCTGGGAATTATCGGCGTGACCGTTCTTCTCATCACCCTCAATATCCGCGGAAGCTTTACCAGCATCTTTGCGGCCTTCCACCACGCGGCGTTCCAGGTAGCATCCATCATCACGACCACCGGCTTCTCCACGGTAGATTTTGACAAATGGCCGGAATTCTCCAAGGGCCTGCTCGTCGTATTGATGTTCATCGGCGCCTGCGCCGGAAGTACGGGCGGCGGCCTCAAGGTATCCAGGGTCATTATTCTGCTTAAATCGGTGAAAAAGGAGTTATTTTCCCTGCTTCATCCGAGAAGTGTCAAGATCATAAAGATCGAAAGCAAACCGGTCGAGCATCAGGTCATCCGGTCCATCAATACACTTCTGGTGGCTTACCTGGTGATTTTCGTTCTCTCGACCGTGATCGTAAGCCTCGATAACTTTGATTTTACAACGAATTTTACCGCTGTAGCGGCGACCTTCAACAACATCGGACCGGGACTCGGCGCTGTCGGCCCCACCGGCAATTTCTCCGGCTTCTCGGCCATGTCGAAATGGGTGATGATGTTCGATATGCTGGCCGGACGTCTGGAGGTTTTCCCGATGCTTCTGCTGTTTGCACCATCCACATGGAAAAAGTAAATATTTTTGTCAAAAAAAGCACAGAGGGCTGAATGGATATTCTTTCCCTCTGTGCTCTTTGCATCCTGTTCGCAGCCGCGATACTTCCTTCTATTTATCGCAATCTCAGTCAATATACCTATTCCTATGCATCTCAGCCTCAGTCACAGTACTACTTCCTATGCTCTCAGCCTCAGTCACAGTACTTCTTCCTATGCTCTCAGCCTCAATCACAGTACTTCTTCCTATTAATCGCTGCAAGCAGAATCACCAGAATTACATTCACCACCAGGATCCCGATCGCCGCCACGATCCCGACATGATCCGCTGCGCCGCCCACTATCTGGGGTGTCAGAATGCCACCCATGGCAGAGATCGCCGTAAGCACCGACATGCCGAAGGTTGATCCCTGGATCAGCGGTCCCGCGTCGGCGATGCAGGTGGGATAGATGCCCGCCAGGAAAAAGCCGAAGCCGATCAGCGCGAGTGTAATGAGCGGAAGGCTCTTCGTAGAGATCAGCAGGAAAAAGCAGATACCGCTTCCCAGTGCGTTCATCAGTATGAGAGAGCTGCGCCTCATCTTTCCGGACAGTGAGGCGCAGACCAGCCGGCCCGCCATGATGACCAGCCAGGTCACCGACACCAGCGTGGTGGCATACGTCTCGCTCATGACCCCGGTATTCTGCAAATACGTGACAAACCAGCCGTTAATACAATTTTCCACACCCAGGTAGAAGAAAAGAATTAGAGCGATGCAGTAGAACTGAAAGGACTTTAAGAATTCCCGCCCCTCCCGTTTTCCGGAATGCTTTAAATGCGCCGCATCTCTGGCCCGTTCATTTAACAGACTGTAATCCATGGTTCCGTAAGTGAGTGCAGAGGTGGCGGTGATGAAGATCAGGAGATAGACGACCGACCGCCAGCCAAATCCCAGCTTCAGCAGGACTGCGGTGAGAAATGGCGCCAGGAACGCCCCGACCGCGAAACTGCAGTGCAGAAGGTTCAGCTTCCCGGCCGCGCCTCCATCGTAAATATCGTTGACGGCGGCGTTATTTATAATTGTAACAGAACCTCTCACAAGGCCGTAGACCAGCATAATGCCGTACATGACAGGAAGCGGCGGCAGAAGAGTGAGTCCCAGCAGACAGAGCGGCGCCATGGCGGTCATCACTGTGATGGAGAACCGTCTTCCCATGGCGGGAACCATGACGGGGAAGAGGAAGCTGGCCAGAAGATTCCCCACCGCCATCACGGAGAGCAGTCCGCCCGCAGCCAGAAAGCTGATTCCGGCCTCTGCAATCACCGACGGCAGAATCGCTCCGATCACCAGCACCGCCATCCCGCTGACCGAATAGCCGTAGCAGCAGCGGATAAAAATTTGTTTCCTTCTATCTGTTTTCATGGGTATTACCCCTCCTTGTCAAACCAAACTTTTTCCATTATACTAAGAAGAAAGTGGAAATACAAGGCAAAAACGGCCAGAAAAACTTTATAATTTTGTTTTATTTATGTTGACTTTACAAAAGACAAATGGTATTATGTTACAGTATGCCGCACAATGAGGTCTAAAAGTTTTCGTGTAAAAGCGAAGCACCACAGTTGGCGAGTAATGATAATAGGAGGTGCCATATGTACGCGATTATTGCAACAGGTGGTAAGCAGTACAAAGTAGCTGAAGGCGATATCATTAAAGTAGAAAAGCTTGGTGTTGACGCTGGTGAAGCAGTCACATTTGATCAGGTACTGGTAGTAAACAACGGCGAATTAGCAGTTGGATGCCCGACAGTAACAGGTGCTACCGTAACAGGTACAGTTGTGAAAGAAGGCAAGGCGAAAAAAGTCATTGTTTACAAGTATAAGAGAAAATCCGGATACCATAAGAAAAATGGTCACAGACAGGCTTATACCCAGGTGAAGATTGAAAAGATCAACGCTTAATTCAGGCAGAGACTATGATTAAAGTAACAGTTTTGGAAGATTCAGACAGAGTGGTCCGCGAACTTAAGCTTACAGGACATGCCGGGTACGGTGAGGAAGGGCAGGACATCGTCTGTGCCGCCGTTTCAGCCCTGGTATTCTCCGCTTATAACTCGATCGAGACCTTTACGGAAGACGATTTTGAGGGAAGTGCCGATGAACGTTCGGGAGACTTTCAGCTGCGTTTTTCAGGAGAGATCAGTCCGGAATCAAAACTCCTTATGAATTCTCTGGTGCTCGGGCTTACGAATATCATGGAATCATATGGGAAACAATATATAAAAATTCGATTTGAGGAGGTGTAAGTGATGTTAAAGATGAACCTTCAATTCTTCGCTCATAAAAAAGGTGTTGGATCTACAAAGAACGGCAGAGACTCCGAGTCTAAGAGGTTAGGTGCTAAGAGAGCCGATGGTCAGTTCGTATTAGCCGGCAACATTCTCTACAGACAGCGTGGTACTCATATCCATCCAGGTCTTAATGTAGGCCGCGGCGGAGACGATACACTGTTCGCTACGGTGGACGGCGTTGTCAGATTTGAAAGAAAAGGCAGAGACAAAAAGCAGGTTTCTGTTTATCCAAGAGTAATAAGCGAATAATTAGACCGGCTTCATACCTCACCGTATGAAGCCGTTTCTTTTAAAATGCCAATGGAAAGGAAACAGGTGAATTCATGTTTGCCGATAGAGCAAAAATATTTATTAAATCAGGAAAAGGCGGCGACGGCCACGTCAGCTTCCGCCGGGAACTCTATGTTCCCTGCGGCGGTCCAGACGGTGGTGACGGAGGCGACGGCGGCGATATTATCTTTGAAGTGGATGACGGTTTAAATACCTTAAGCGATTTCCGCCAGGTGCGCAAATACGCTGCCCAGGACGGAGAACAGGGAGGCAAGAAGCGCTGCCACGGGAAAAATGGCGGCGATCTCATCGTCAAGGTTCCGGAAGGAACGGTCATCAAAGAGTTTGAATCAGGAAAAGTCATCGCCGATATGTCCGGTGAAAACCGGAGAGAAGTCATCTTAAAAGGCGGCCGCGGCGGTCAGGGCAACATGCATTACGCCACTCCAACCATGCAGGCACCGAAATACGCCCAGCCTGGACAGTCCGGCCAGGAGCTCTGGGTCCAGCTGGAACTCAAGGTCATCGCGGATGTCGGTCTCGTGGGATTTCCAAACGTGGGTAAATCCACGCTGCTTTCCCGCGTCAGCAACGCCCGTCCCAAGATCGCCAATTACCATTTCACCACTCTGAATCCTCATCTGGGAGTTGTGGATATCGACGGCGGCAAGGGCTTTGTCATGGCGGATATCCCGGGTCTGATCGAAGGAGCCTCCGAGGGAATCGGCCTCGGTCATGATTTCCTCCGTCATATCGAGCGCACCCGTGTACTGGTTCACGTCGTGGATGCCGCATCTACAGAGGGCCGTGATCCGCTTGAGGACATCCGGGCCATTAATAAAGAGCTGGAAGCCTACAACCCGGATCTTATGAAAAGGCCGCAGATCATCGCAGCCAACAAGACCGACGTCATTTACGCCGAGGACGAGGATCCGGTTGCAAAGCTGAAAGCAGAATTTGAACCGAAGGGAATCAAGGTTTATCCGATCTCCGCGGTCAGCGGCCAGGGAGTCAAGGAACTTTTATACGCTGTTTACGATTTGCTGCAGACGGTAGATTCTACACCGGTTATCTTCGAGAAGGAATTCGATCCGGCGATGATGATCGACGAGACGCTGCCTTATACGGTGGAGAGAAACGAGGAAGGCATCTACGTCGTAGAGGGCCCGCGCATCGAAAAAATGCTGGGATATACCAATTTAGAGTCAGAAAAGGGCTTTTTATTCTTCCAGAGATTCTTAAAAGGAAACGGAATTCTCGAAGAACTGGAAAAAGCCGGAATCGAAGAAGGCGATACCGTCCGTATGTACGGTCTGGAATTCGACTATTACAAATAGACTAATGATAAAATTGAGAAGTAATATGATGGAGGAAATATGACAAGCAAGCAGCGTTCTTATTTAAAGGGCTTAGCAATGACCATGGAGCCTATTTTCCAGATCGGTAAATCCAGCATCACGCCGGAGATTACCACCGCCATTGCGGAAGCTCTGGAAGCAAGGGAACTGATTAAGATTACGGTATTAAAAAACTGTCTCGATGACGGCAGTGCAATCGCCGCGACACTGGCTGAGCGCACCCATTCTGAGGTGGTTCAGGTTATTGGAAGAAAAATTGTCCTTTATAAACCGGCGAAAGAAGAGAAGAAGAGAAAGATCATCCTTCCATAGGTTCAGCCGGCGTAACGTAAGGAGTTACTGAATATGGGGAAAATCGGAATCATGGGCGGTACATTCGACCCGATCCATAACGGTCACCTTCTCCTCGGAGAACAGGCCTATCACGAATACGGTCTGGACCAGATCTGGTACATGCCTTCGGGACAGCCGCCGCACAAAAAGGACCACCGTGTAACAGACAGCCATATACGTCTGGAGATGACCCGGCTCGCCATGGAGGGCCGCGAGGGATTTTCCTGTTCGGATTTTGAAGTCATGCGCAGCGGCAACACCTATACGTCGCAGACGCTTGAAATTCTTCATGAGAAATATCCCGGCCATACGTTTTATTTCATCATCGGCGCAGACTCCCTCTATGAGATCGAGCACTGGCATGAACCGGCAAAGGTACTGGCACAGGCCGTAATCCTGGCGGCAGTACGGGAATATGAGTCGGCAGGCCGTTCCATGGAAACACAGATTGCCTATTTGAAAGAGAAATATCAGGCTGACGTCCGCATGCTGCACTGCAGGGAGATCGATATCTCCTCGGCTGAGCTGCGCCGGATGACCGCGCTTGGAGAGTCCATTGAACCATTCGTCCCGGAGCCGGTAGCCAGGTATATTAAAGAGCATCATCTATATCAGGAGGTGGCGGAATGCAGGAAATCATTGCACAGCTGAGAAACGAATTGAGCGGAAAACTGACGCCTTCCAGATACGAACACACCATAAGCGTGTCATTTACCGCAGCGGCACTGGCCATGCGCTATGGCTGTGATTTGGACAAGGCGGAACTGGCCGGTCTTCTGCATGACTGCGCAAAGCACTACAGCAATGAGACCATCATCAAAAAATGCGAGAAGCAGAAGATCACGCTGACCGAAGATGAGAAGAAGGCCCCGGCTGTCCTTCATGCGAAATACGGCGCCTGGCTGGCCGAGACGAAATATCAGATATCGGATCCGGAAGTGCTTTCGGCAATCCGGTGGCACACCACCGGGCGGCCCGATATGACACTGTTGGAGGAGATTATCTTCACGGCGGATTATATCGAACCGCGCCGGTATGAGGCCCCGGATTTACCTCTGGTGCGCCCGCTGGCATTTACGGATCTGAAGGAATGCATCTATCAGATTTTAAAGGATACCCTGGATTATCTGAATGGGAAAGGCTGTTATGTGGATTCCATGACGAATCTGGCATATGATTATTACAAACAGCTTCACGAGGAAAAGAAAGGAAATTAAACAATGAATCATTCTAGCGAGATGGTAAAAGCAGCTTACGCGGCTTTATCCGACAAAAAGGGCGAAGATATCCGCATCATCGATATCCGCAACGTTTCCGTTATGGCGGATTACTTTATTATAGCAAGCGGTTCCAATTCCAACCAGGTTCAGGCCATGGTAGACAACGTGGAAGAGGAACTTGGCAAAATGGGCTGCACCTGCCGTCAGGTGGAAGGTTATCAGTCTGCCAACTGGATCCTTATGGATTACGGCGACATCATCGTACACGTCTTTGACCGTGACAACAGACTCTTCTATGATCTGGAGCGCATCTGGCGCGATGGGAAGACACTGGATGTCAGTGAACTGAAATAACAGAACGAAACTGACTGGATTCAGAAGCAGGTCGAAACAGATAGAAACCGGAAAGCAAAAGCAGGAAGAGGTTGACATAAATTAATTATGTCAACCTCTTCCTGCTTTTGCTTTCTATTTTCCTAAAATTCCGTGTTTCTGGCTGTCAGCAATCTAGTTAATTCCCAAACGAAACAGTCCAATCACCTTTCCAAGTATCTCCAGGTGATCCACAATAATCGGATCCATCTCATCATTCTCAGGCTGAAGTCTGTAGTAGCCGTCTTCTTTGTAAAAACGCTTTACTGTAGCCGAATCATCAACCAGCGCCACAACGATCTCTCCGTCGTAAGCGGTGGAGCACCGTTCCACAATCAGCTGATCTCCATCGAAGATACCGGCATTAATCATACTGTTTCCCTTTACATTCAGCATAAAGGTCTCCGCATTCGGGAGAAGCTCCACGGGGATGGGATAGTAATTCTCAATGTTCTCTTCAGCCAGAAGCGGAACACCGGCGGCCACGGTACCAACGAGCGGCACGTTCACAACCTCGCGTCTCGTCAAATTAAAGCAGTCGTCGATAATCTCAATCGTTCTCGGCTTGGTGGGGTCCCTTCTTATGTATCCCTTTTCCTCCAGTGTCTCTAAATGGGAGTGGACGGAAGAGGTTGACTTTAAATGTACCGCTTCACAGATCTCCCGGACAGCCGGCGGATACCCCTTTTTTAAGATCGTTTCTTTGATATATTCTAAAATTTCCTGCTGTTTCGCTGTTATCTTCTCCTGAGCCATATAACACAGCCTCCTCAATCCTTTTTCTTTCTTTTATAGTAACATATGTTCGATAAAAATGCAAACCTTTGTTCGAAAAAAGTGGCTTTCTTTCTTGACAAACATTTGTTCGGGTGGTATGATATACCTATACAGAACAAACGTTCTTTTTGTCACAAAAGAGTTACAGGGGGTAAATACAGATGAAAAAATTAATGATTACGATGGCACTTGTTGTTTTGATTCTGTCGAACGTCTGCGGTCATTCTCTGATGAATGCACTGGCCGATGAAACAGAGCTTCCGGAGTCTCAAAAGTATTATACCAGCATCGAGATTCAGAAAGGCGATACACTCTGGGGAATCGCCGATGAATATGCCGAGAGCTGCCGCATGTCCACCACCGATTACGTCGCTGAGTTGAAGAGTATGAACGGGCTGAAGGAGGATGTGATCCACAGCGGCCAGCATCTGACCATCATGTACTGTGTGCCTGTTACTGAGGTTCTGGCAGAAAAATAGAGGCAGAGATAAAAGACAGAGAATCAGAGGCAGAGAACATGAAGAGACAAATCCAGAGATTCATTGAGAAAAAAGAAAGCAGAACATAGACAAAAACAGCGAAGAGTAGAAGAGGGCAAAGGGCAGAGAGCCGTATCTTTCTGGCCATATCCTCCATTCCTCTATCAATATAGGCAGCACCGGCTTCCATGATCTGTAATCGGGTCATGCGAGGCCGGTGTTTTTTTGATGCACGTGACCCGATCGGATTCAGAATTATAAATACATTTCGTGCACTTTCAGTATTTTATTTTAATTAGTACTTGACATTACATAGTAGTATGTATAATATAGTATTAAAGGAGGACTTAAAATGAATGCACAGTTTAAAAAAGGAGTCCTTGAACTGGTGGTGCTGGAGTCCGTGAGGAAGAAGGATATGTATGGGTACGAGCTGGTGGAAGAGGTATCCAAGGTCATCGATGTGAATGAGGGAACCATTTATCCGCTGCTGAAGCGGCTGACCAATGAGCACTATTTTGAGACATATCTGCGGGAATCCACAGAGGGGCCGCCGCGGAAGTATTACCACTTGACTGCTGCCGGAGTTCTCTACCGGGAGACACTGGAGCAGGAGTGGAACGAATTTCAACAGCGGGTATGTACATTTTTGAAGGAGCAGAAGGATGAATAAGAATGAATTTTTGGAAGAGTTAAACCGGCACCTCCTTATCCTTGAAGATGAGGAACAGCAGGATATTCTGGAGGAGTACTCCCAGCATATTGATATGAAGGTGGAGAGCGGATTAAGTGAGGACGAGGCCATCCGCGATTTTGGAAGTGTTAAGGAGCTGGCCGCCCAGATTCTGGAGGCTTACCACGTCAAAGCGGAATTTTCCGGTGATGCGGCGAAGGACGGCCGGAAGCTCCCGGTAAAGCCGATCACGGTTCACGGGGCCGACCTGCGTGATAAGTTTGCCCGCTTTTTTAAGAAGCTGTCTGCCGCAGCACGCCACGGCGCTGTCTGCTGCTATGAAGCGGGAAAGGCCATAGGAAAAAAGGCGGCTTATCTGATCCTCTGTCCCATACGAAAGATTCGCTCGCTGCTGCACAGAGAGAAAAAAAACGTGACCATTGATACTGAAAGAAAAAAGAGAGAACACAGTAGAACATCCGCCGGCGTCTCTGGAAGGGCAGTCCCCGTCATGCACACGCTGGGCCATTCCATCGCCTTCGTCATTGGAAGCTGCTTTCACGGAATCATTCGCCTCTGCCTGTGGGGCCTTAAGTGGTGCTGGAATCTGTTTATGATGTTTCTGGCCCTGTTTGGCGGTCTGTTCGTGCTGGGATCACTGTTCTGTTTCGGCATTCTGATCGTATGGCTGTTTAAGGGATATCCCCTGACAGGGATTACCCTGGTTCTGTTCGGCACCGTGCTTTGCAGCGGTGCATTTACCTTTTTCTGCGTAAGCCTGCTTCGCATGAATAAAACGAATCGTTATAAGGCGGAAGAAACCGCCGTTCCACTCACAGAGGAGGTACAGGATGCGTAACTTACATAAAGCGCTGATCGCAGTTTTCTGCAGCGGAGTATTCATTACCGGAATCGGCACCGGAATTTCCTTCTCCGAATTTTCATCTTTCGCCTATTCCGGCAGGACCATGATTGGCGATGTGAAGATGACAACTGAGAATCTCGACTACTCCTTTCAGCTTCAGGAAGAGCAGAAGCTGAGAATATACGGTAATTACTATTTTCGCAGACACTCGGCTGATTCCACAGAGATCTTACCGGATGAGACCGTTCCGGAGAACACCATTCGTTTTCAGATCACCTATAATGTAAAAGCGGTTGCCCCTTATCTGCGATACTCGGATAAGGAATCGGATGACCCGTATGTAGGAATCGAGTTCGATTATCTTCTTGATGATATGGAGCTCTTTATGGCAGGTAAGGATCAGCTTCTGGAAGATATAAAGAATCGGCAGATCGGCTCTTACGACACGGTTTCCGTGGAGCGCATACGCATATTCGTCAATCCGGCGTCCATCGATCTCGTCACCATGGATTAATTCTGCGGTGGATAAAGAGAGGGGAAGAACAGCGTTCTCCCTTCCTTTATCCACCGTTTTAATTTTCATTGCCGTAACGGCTCTTTTACGGTAAAATAAAAGGAACTGACAACACCTATGGAGTAATTAGTATGAACACAAATCCTTTAAGGCTTAACCATCTGCTTCTCCCTTCCAATGTGCTGATGGCGCCCCTGGCCGGCTACACCTCCTGGCCCTTTCGAATGCTGTGTCAGGAGCTGGGAGCCGGCCTCTGTTTTACGGAAATGGTCAGCGCCAACGCGCTGAAATATAAAGATAAAGCCACAGAAAAGCTTTTGTACACCACCAGAGAAGAACGGATCCGGGCCGTGCAGCTTCTTGGCTCCGATCCTGCGGTGATGGAACGGGCCGCCTGCAGCGAGGCTCTGTCCGGCTTCGATATCATCGATATCAATATGGGATGTCCGGTACCGAATATCTTTAAGAGCGGAGAGGGCAGCGCGCTTCTGGCCAATCCCAGACGGGCGGCCGCTGTCATCCGCGGCTGTAAAAAAAGCGGAAAACCGGTAACCGTAAAAACGCGCGTCGGCATCCGGCAGGACGAGCTGATTGCCGCGGAATTCACGAAGATGTGTGAGGAAGCCGGCGCTGACATGGTCTCTATCCACGGGAGGAGCCGCAGCATGATGTATGACGGCACTCCGTATTACGATCAGATCGAACAGGCAAAATCCGCCGTATCCATCCCTGTCATCGCCAACGGCGGAATCTTTTCCGACAGCGAAGCGCAGCACATGCTGGAGGCCACCGGCGCAGATGGAGTGATGATCGGCCGTTACGCCCTCCAGGATCCGTACATTTTCAGCCGTCTTACCGGCCGCAGTGTTACCGAAGACAAATACAGCCTTTTAATGGGCCAGCTGGAACTGACCTCCCGCCATTATGATGAGACCTACACGCTGACCTATATGAAGAAGCTGGCATCCTACTGCATGAAGAAGAGGAGCGGAACGAAAAAATACAAGCAGCTTCTCTATCACTGCGGCAATGTGGAAGAAATGAAACAGATATTAAAAGCAATATTCTATGAGGAGGAGGTGGACCGGAGATGAATGGAACAGATACAAATATCCCAAACAGCAGCAGCGCAGGCTCAGAACTGAATAACAATGACGGCCTGGTCATAAAAAACGGAATTCTGGAACAATGTGAGACACGGAACCGTTCCGTTGCCGTCCCCAGTGGCGTTCACACCATTGGAAAAGGGGCGTTTAAGGGCTGTACCTCCCTGGAGCAGATTCTTCTTCCGGATACGGTCACGGTCATCTCTGATGACGCCTTTAAGGGCTGTCGGAAGCTGACGGAAATCACGCTGCCGGACAGGCTGGACACCATCGGCAATTACGCATTTCACCGCTGCCACAGCCTTACGGCCATCACGATCCCTGCCTCCGTCAAGGCGCTTGGCAACTGCGTCTTTCTTTACTGTGACAGCCTGGAGACCGTAAATATGCCCGGTGTTCAGTCTCTGGGCCTTCAGACATTTTTAAATGATATCAGGCTCCGACGCATCCTGATCTCTCCGGAGCTTGATATTCAACATATCTGTGACTGTTTTACCGGATGCAGCGGTCTTCTGGATATCGCGTTTTCCGACGGGACCTCCTATCACATGGCCAATGCCGTCGCCGCCATGGCACCCGGTTCCGACGCTCTCGAGACGGTCCGCGCCATTGCCGCCGATATCTGCCGGATGATGGAGATACAGGATGGCGTCATCACCCGTTTTCTCACGAATTTAAAACACGTGGAACTTGCCGAGGGAATTACCGCGATCGGGAAAAGCTGCTTCTTTGATAAAAAAGGAATCATTTCCGTAAGGCTTCCCGTCAGTCTCACAGAAATCGGGAGCCGCGCCTTCCGAAACTGCATCAACCTGGAACGGGTGGAATTTGCCAGCGGCCGGGTGGCCATTCACAAAGACGCGTTTAAGAACTGCTCCACGCTTCATACCATCCGCCTGGCGGACGGAAGTGAATACGAGCTTACCGGCTTAAGCGGCCAGGATGAAACGGGCGCTCCGTCCATAGTCCGGGAAATCCACGCCCAGGTCCTGGGGAATTTCTCCATCAGCGGGACCACGCTGCTTCGGTATCGCGGAAGCGAGGAACGGGTCGTCGTTCCCGATGGAATTACCGTGATCGGCGAGCGGGCCTTTGCAGGCAATGAAGCCATCGACCGGGTCATCCTTCCGGATTCGGTGGAGATGATCGGGGAGGAAGCATTCGCAGACTGTCTCGTCCTGCAGACCATCCAGTTTCCGGAGGGAGTCAGACATATTGGAAAATCCGCATTTGAAAACTGCGTAAAACTGATTCGGGCCATCCTTCCGGATTCTCTTATAAGCATCTGTCCATCCGTATTTAACCGGTGCCGTGTATTAAACGAAGTGCGTTTCTCCGCCAGGCTCGAAGAGATCGGAGAGCTGGCCTTCTACGGATGTGAGAAATTAAAAGACATTGTGCTGCCGGAGACAGTGACCGTTCTGGGCGACATGGCCTTTTACAGGTGCCTCTCCCTGCGGGATATCGTGCTGCCGCCTTCCCTGAAGGTGATCGGGCGCAACGTATTTACCCATTCCGGGATTCGAAATGCCCAGGTATTCTGCAATCCGGTTTCCTGCGGAACCGACGTATTTTCCCAGTGCGGGAAGATGAGACGGCTCACATTTGAAGACGGGGTACGGTATGTCGGAGATAAATTTGCATTCCAGTGTGAGAAGCTCGCCGCTGTCATACTGCCGGATTCGATCGAAGCCATTGGAAAACACGCATTTGAAGGCAGCCGCTTTCTAAAGGAGCTTCCAGCCGGTAAAACGGTCCGTCACATATTGTTGGACGGCAGCGGATTCTCCGGCGGCGTCGTTCTCGGAGATGAGGTTCGGGCCATTGCGGGAGGCGCTTTTTACGGGAACACGGAGCTCACCTCCATCACCCTGCCGAAGACGCTGTCGCAGATTGGGCCATATGCGTTTTGCGGCTGTACCGGGCTCACAGAGGTCCTTCTCCCTCCTGGCGTTAAAATCCTCGAGGAAGGCGTTTTCGCCCGCTGCACGGCCTTACAGACGGTTTCAGCATCACAGCCTGACGGTCAGCTGACTTCGGTGTCGGCCCGCGCATTTTTAAACTGCCGGGAACTGACAGAGGTTCCTTCTCTGGAACGCTGTACTGTGGTGGGAACCAGTGCGTTTTCCGGTTGTGAAAAGTTAAGAAGGATTGAGGGGGTATTTCTTCAGATCGGAGACTCGGCATTTTCCGGTACACCATTTCTGGCGGAACAGAAGCGGCTGGAAAACGGTCCGCTTCCCGGAGCCGCCATCGTCTCCGGTATTCTGATTGACGGCTCAGGCTTAAGCGGTGACGTGACCATTCCGGAAGGCGTTGCCGGGATCGCGGACTACGCCTTTGCCGGAAATGACCGCCTCCGGTCGCTCTATTTTCCAGTAAGCTTAAAAAGAATTGGCAGCTCTTCCTTTGCAGGATGCCGGAATTTAAAGTCGGTTCATGTTTCAGCCCCGCTTGAGGAGATGGGCAGTTCCGCCTTCGAAAAATGTATCTCCCTGACCGCTTTCTCCTGCCGGATTGCAGAAATCGGCGCCAGAGCATTTGCCTGGTGTCAAAGTCTTGAATCAGTCACGTTAGAGGAGACGGTTCTCCTGGGGGACGGCGCGTTCTGCGGCTGTTCGGCTTTAAAAATATGCCGCATGGAAAATCTCCGCCGCATGGGGAGAGAAGCCTTCAGCTGCTGCAAAAGTCTGGAGGCGGTTCACTTCCCGCTGGCCAAACGGATCGGTACACGGGCATTTGAGCGCTGTGATGCATTAAAAAGCATGCTGCTTCCCACGTTGTCCGCCTTGTCCGATCACAGCTTTGAGGACTGTGGACATCTGGAGGAAATCCTACTGCGTGACGGACAGAACATGGATTTTCCGGCCAGCTATGCATTTTCCGGTTGTACCGCCATGCGCAGGGTTATACTGGAGAACACAGTGTATCAGCTTACGGGATATGAGACTCTGTTTGACCGGAAGCTGCCGGAGGCCATCAGGCGCATCTATGGAAGTGCCTTGAGCTGTTTTACCATCGATGAGGAGTTCGCATTAACCGAATACAGGAACTGCGGCCGGTTTGTGGCCATACCCGAAGGCGTGAAAACCATCGGGGAAGAGGTGTTTAAGGATCAGGCACGGCTTGAGGCAGTCTCAATCCCGGATTCCGTGGAGTATATCGGTCCGCGGGCATTTGACAAGACCCCCTGGCTGGAACAGCTGCGCGCCGTCAGCGGAACAGATCCTGTTACCGTTAAAAATATAATCATTGACGCGGCCGCCTGCTCCGGCGACGTGGTAATCAGCCCTATCGTCAAACGGGTTTCAGGGTGGGCCTTTGCCAACTGCATCGATTTAACCGGAATCAGATTTTCTTCCTCCCGGACAGTGGTGGAGATACATGCGTTTCGAAACTGTATCCGGCTGAAACGCATTGTTACAGCCGATGGGAGAGAGTACTGCCTGGAGGGCCTTCCTTCGCTGGATCAGGAGCTTCCATCCATGGTAAGACAGATTTTCGAGGACTGCTGTAACTGTTTCAAGACAGACGGAACGGGACTGCTGCTGGAATGTACGGGAAATATAAGCCGCTTAATTCTGCCGGAGGGAATCACGGAAATCGGGCGCGGTGCGTTAAAGGACAGCAACCTTCTCACCAGCATCACGCTGCCGGACTCTGCCGCAGCAGTCGGTGAGTGCGCATTTGAACAGTGTAAATGGCTGGAAACGGTGAGCGGCACCTCCCGCCTCACCCGTATCGGCCGCATGGCTTTTTCCGGCTGCGTCCGTTTGAAACGGATCGAAGAACTGCCCATGCTCCAGTCTCTGGGAGAGCGCGCATTTGAAAACTGCACCTCACTGGAGGAAATCATTTTGCCGGAAGGCATTGAGGAGATTCTTCCAGGAACCTTTTACCGGTGCCATGAGCTGAAACGGGTGGTGCTCCCGTCTACACTGAAGAGAATCGGGAAAGAGGCATTCGCATTCTGCTATAACCTGACGGATATCACGCTGCCAGAGGGGATCGAACAGGTTGGGGAAAGGGCGTTTGCCTGGTGCCGTAATCATGAGGCAGAAAGGGTGATGCCATGAAATACAGAGATCTCGGAACTACCGGTCTGCGCGTATCGGAGATCGGTTTTGGAACCATTCCCATATTAAGCGGCAATGTCCCGGTTCTTCCAGGCTACTACAGCCCTGATACAGAAGGGGCTGTCGCCGTCATGGAGCACGCCTGGAGACTCGGATGCAATTTGTACGATACGGCCATTGTCCCGGAATATGGAGACGCCGAACTGAAACTGGGAGCATTTGCGAAAAAAATCGGCCGCGATAAGATCGTCATCTCTGATAAAGCCCGGTTCTATACCGGCAATGAGATGTATCAGGCTGTTCTTGAATCGACTAAGAACCTGGGAACCGCACCGGACATCTATTTTTCCCATCAGGTGGATCCGGATCACGAAGATCAGGTCTTTGGCCGGTACGGCGCCGCCGATGCTCTGGCTGAACTGAAGGCTGAGGGGAAAATTCGCTTCACAGGCATTGCCTCCCATTACTACGACATCCTCTTAAGAGGAGCAAAGGATGACCGGATCGATGTGCTGCAGGGAAGCGGCAACATTCTGGAACGCGGCATGCTGGACCGCATCGAAAGAGAGCCGCTTTTCAGGCAAAAGGGATTTCTGGTTAATAAGGTTTACGCCGCCGGGATTCTGCCTTCCTTTTTCCCTGTAAAGACACTGATTGAAGGGGTTCTTACTTATCCGGTTTCCTGCGCCCTGATCGGACTAGGGACAGTGGAAGAGGTAAACGCAGCCGCAGCCGGGGATACGGTCCCGGAACGCCCCGATTTTCAAAGGGTGCTCACCGTCCTGGGGAAGCGTTACGAGCCGATTTCCTGCGACAGGTGCCAGCGGTGTACCTGCCCGCATGGAACGGAAATTCATACGGTTTTCCGGCAGTATCACTACTTTTTTCTGGGAAAGGATTACTGGGCCCTCAGAAAGCTCGATCTGGGAATAGAAGAGAGCGCGGCGGCCTGCAGAAGCTGTACCAGTATGTCCTGCATGAAGCAGTGTCCCCATAAGCTTCGAATTCCGGAGATTATGCAGCAGATCGAGAGGCTGACAAAGATACATATCAGAAACTCCGTGATTTAGTGAAAGAAAACAGATTGAGCCATGTGAAAAAAGTACCTGATACCGCAGACCGGTTACACGGTTTCTGCGCATCAGGTACTTTTATTCATTGGTACTCTTATCTTATCTCGTCAAATACTGCTTATATTTCTCCCTGTCGCCTTCCCGGCAGCTGACTGTCAGGCAGACTCCATTTTCCTGAAATTCCCGGCTGTGAACCATGGCGCGGCTGTTTAAGTAGTGGACCACATTACCGTTCTCATAAGGGATCAGGAACTGGGCCTCCTGGTATTCAGAAAAGAGAATCTTCTCCATCATACGCATCAGCTCCGGGATTCCGATGCCGTATTTCGCCGACATATAGATCCGGTTATCCGAAATTTTAGGGAACGTTTCCTCCTCCATAACGGAATCGGCCTTGTTCATAATATAGATCCTTGGAATATCACCGGCCCCCAGTTCTTTCAGCGTTTCCTCTGTTACCTCTATCTGTTCTTTGTAATGCTCATCCGAAAAATCCACTACATGAAGCAGAAGATCCGCATAACGTATCTCATCCAGCGTGGAGCGGAACGCCTTGACCAGGCTGTGGGGAAGGCGGCTGATAAAACCGACCGTATCGGAGAGCAGGAAATCCTGGCTGCCGCTCAGGGATATCTTTCGAACGGTGGTGTCCAGCGTGGCAAACAGCATATCCTTCGCCATAACCATCTTTTCCTCTTTTCCGCTCGACAGTTCCACCAGTTTGTTCAGCAGCGTGGATTTGCCTGCGTTGGTATATCCGACCAGCGCGGCCTGCGGACACGTTCCCTGGGTCCGTTTTCTTCTCTGGACTTCGCGTTCCTGCTCCATCCGTTCCAGTTCGCGCCTCAGTTCGCTGATACGCCCCTCGATTTTTCGCCGGTCCAGCTCAATCTGCTTTTCACCGGATCCCTTGTTGCTCAAGGAACCGCTGGCTCCGCCCTGGCGCCCCAGAGAGTCTCTGAGTCCCATAAGTCTCGGCAGCATATACTGAAGTCTGGCCGATTCCACCTGCATTTTAGCCTCTTTGGTCCGGGCTCTCCGTGAAAATATCTCCAGAATCAGGTAGGTCCGGTCCCATACCGGCACATCGATCTCCCTCTGCAGATTTTTAAGCTGGGAGGGAGATAAGGTATCGTTGAAAATGACATAGTCCACGTAGAGCGTCTCCACGGCTTCCCTGATCTCGCCAACCTTTCCCGAGCCGATATAGTAAGCGGCGTTAATACAGGAGAGATTCTGATCGACTCTGGCCACCGGATCCATATCGCAGGCCTTCACCAGATTGTGCAGTTCTTTCATGGATGCTTCAAAATCATTGTTTTCGTTTAAATGTACCCCAGCCAGCAGAGCGCGGGGTCTTATGGTTTCATTCTGTTGTTTCATATATTGTTCAGCCTCCTTGCTGCCGTTCCCATTTCTCACCGTCCTGGAAAGGAGAGGGGCGCGGCGCAGCTTCAGGCGGCAAATTTATTTCCGCGGGCAGCGAGCCGGATCGATTTGGCTCTGTGCAGTACGCGGCTGTAACCGCCTGATTATAAACGGGTTATCATCCTGTTATTCACACATTTGAATCGTAACCGAATAAAAAAGCATATCATTCCTGACATCATCGCGTACCTCCTAATCGTGATATTGGTAATTTCAGGTACAAAAAAAGAGATTGTATCCATGCCGGATCGGCAGACTAAGACACAAAAAAACTGTTCCGGTTATAAACATATATAAATAAACCATGCAAAACAAGCGTACCTGCGAATGGATACGGTACCGTGCCACCATGGAATTTATACATGATCTCTTATAACGAACAGTCTTTACTATCTTAATCTAATAAACAATCTCTCAGACCTCTGATTTCTATAATTTTCTTTCTGTTGTTCCTGAAATTACCTAGCTTGATCATAATGGCTTCGCATCATTCTGTCAAGTGTTTTTTATCATATACAGGGAAAATGTGAAAAAGTATGGAAATGGCAGAGGCTGGATGGTATAGTTACAGTGATATTCGGAAGGGTGTGAATATGAATCGTTTATATGATGATATGATCAGTACTGCAGACAGTTTTGCTGTGAATTTTTCAGACAGGGGGACATTCGATTACTCCTTTGACAGCTTAACGCTTGCAGAGGAACTTCTTGATGAAATGGCGGACTATATTTTCGAAGACGACGAGGCGGTTTATAACGCCTCCACCATGATTGGCGCATACGTGTTTGAAACGGTCCGCAGAAATCTGGGCGGCGAATACGTATGGCTCCAGAAGGAAGAGCAGCCGCTTCTCGTGATTGGGCTTCCTGATTTTTCTGTCTCCATTAAAGCCTGGGAAAAGGTAAAGGGACGCATTATCAATGGGAGCGAAGATAATATTCCCTTCTACGTAGATGGGGTGATACAGTGTGTTGAAAAAGGAAAAATGCAGAAGGGGTATGCAGCTACGGTTGTATAAGTATCAGGCCACAGGGGGGATATTCCGCTGCGGCCTGATTATTACTGTGATTCTTTTTCTCCATTTTCAATAAAACTGATGGAGGATGCTCCATGCTCATACAGGCTCGCTATCAAAGTCAAAAATTCTTGTGTGGAGAGGTCTTTTCCCCTGCTTAGCCAGAAGCGAAACAACGACAACGCACCAGAGAAACGGTATTCCATCAAATACGGTTTTAGCCCGTCATTCGTCGACCGGTCAAGCTCCGGCATCTCCAGCTTAACCGCTGCCTTTAATCGTTCTAAAAACTGATTGCTGCCATATCTGCCAAACAGAGCATTGATGTAGATGGACTTTGTTTCATACAGCACCACAATGTCTTCGATAAAGGGCGTGCTGCCGGCTCCAGCCTGCCCGCGTTTATCAGAAATATACTTTAAAAATTCATTTTCGACATCGCAGAGCAAATCATTAACATCTAAAAAGTACTGATAAAATGTACTTCGATTGAATCCGGCTTTCCTTGCAATTTCCTGAACAGTTATCTTTTCAAGGGGCTTTTTGCTATATAACAGGCAAAACGCCTCCATAAAAGTCTGCCTCGTTCTATCTGTAATTTCCGGCTGTTTGTTCATAACAATCCGACATCTCCCTGGTATAGTGTTGTTGACTGAAAAGCTGTATATCTGATAATATATCACACAACACGTTGTTGCACAATACAATCATCACCATAATATCAACCATCACAAGGAGGAAATTTTATGTCTCAAATGAATTACACCTTCACCGTCAACGGTGAGGTATGGAAAAAAAGTCATCTGGAACGGCTGGAATATGAGCGGAACCTCCATGTTCTGCACCAGATGAAACGCCATGGCGTGGAAATCAAGGAGGGGGAGGCGACTCTGACCGACGACGAGATCGACCATCTCACAGCCGGAAAAGCGTGGGAGATTTCGATTAATACCCGCATACAGTATACCGGCGATAAAATCATTGAACTGTATCAGGACTCTCTGGCAAAGTCCGATGCAATGTGGCGTGAGCTTGCATTTTCCCAGGACAAGCCTATGAGGGTTTCACGCTGTAATATGTCAGTCAGCGGCGTTTCCTTACAGGAGTTTATGATGATGATGCGTTCTATGCAGGACGATGACCGCGTCGGCCTCTCCGCGCACCCGGAGCACTTTATCTGCAATGTAGCGTTTGACGACGGGAAACTCTGCGGCATTGAACCCTTTGGCATGTATGGAACCCCGACGCTGTGCAACGTACGGGTGGTTGACATTTCCGAGCTGGGGCAGCAAATTCGGGCAGACAGAGACCCGGATTATCCTGTATCTATGGCTGGGCGTGCCTATCTAACGGATGGGGTGACTGAAATCAATACTCCCTATCATCAGTTTAAGCCTGCAGCGGATGGGTTTGAGGCCAAGCTGGCCGTTTACTGGCCTGAAAATACGCCGGATGAAATTGTGAGCGGCCATTCCCTGCATCTGGCCATGGAATTTTACGCGGGATTGCGTATGGCCTGCAGACACTCGTAAAAGGACAGGCGGATTATGAAAATCGCGATACGGTACCAATCACGCGGAGGCAATACCAAGACCGTCGCAGAAGCTATTAGCAAAATCGCAGGCGTCAGAGCGCAGGCCATCGGTGTTCCGCTAGAGGAACCCGTCGATCTGTTGTATGTGGGCGGCGGGGTATATAAATGGGACATCGATCCTGATTTGAAAGCGTATTTGAGAACGCTGGATTCCAATCTGGTAAAATCCATTGCGGCGTTCTCGACTGCCGGCGGAATGGATGGCGCTCGTAAGATCGGCGCGCTTGCAAAAGAAAAGGGGATATGCGTATGTGAGAAAACACTGCCTGTAAAAGTGTTTCTTACGAATCATGCCGCGTTTGGGAGCAAAGGGTATTTTGACTTAAGTGAGAAGCAGCTGCATGCAGTCAGGGAATTTGTCAAAAATACTGCGGGACAGTAACATAAGAAAAGTGGGCAGAGTGTCTAATCTCTACCCACTTTTCAATCGATTCTTTTAAATTAAGGACATCTCAGTCCTCACGCAGCCGTACTTTATTCCGCGCACTGCGCCGGCGTTCATCTTCAAGAGCCGCGTAATGTTTTTTCGTCGTATTGACGTCGGCGTGTCCCAGTACATCTGCGACCAGATAGATGTCATTTGTCTCTTTATACAGATTGGTTCCATAGGTACTGCGCAGCTTATGCGGCGTAATTTTCTTTAAAGGGGTCACGATCCGCGCGTATTTTTTCACCAGATTTTCCACACTGCGCACGGCGAGTCTCTTTCTCTGGAGAGAGAGAAACAGGGCCGATTCGTGGCCTTCCTCGGCAATGATCATTTTCCGTTCTTCCAGATAATCGTTAAGGGCGTCTTCAACCTCAGAGCCGAAATAAACAGTTACTTCCTTTCCGCCTTTTCTGTGAATGCGGATTCCGCCATTTTTAAAGTCTATATCATCAATATCCAGGCCAACGCACTCCGACACACGAATACCAGTCCCCAGCATCAGCGTCAGCAGAGCCAGGTCGCGCAGCTTCGTCTTATCGTGATAGCTTTTCTGTTTCTCCGTGAGCGCATCTCCCTTTTCTACCTCGTCCAGCAGAAGAGCGACTTCGTCCACGTCGAGACGAATAATCTCTTTTTCGTGAAGCTTGGGAAGCTGTACCAGAGCCGCCGGATTGTTTACAAGGCGTTCATTCCGGTAATAATAATTATAGAAGCTCTTCAGCGAAGAAATTTTTCGCATGATTCCGCGTTCTTTATTGGTGACTTCCTGATTTTTATCGTTAAAACGGTATTTCAAATACTCCATATATTCTTCCATGTCCACAAGCTTTAAATTGTCGAGATGGTCCAGACTGATGTCTTTCATATCCATTTTCGCAATCACAGGGTTTTCCTTTAAAAGGAAATCGAAGAATACTTTTAAATCATACGCATAGGCAATTCTGGTCCTGGAGGAGGTGCGCGGCTCGATTCCACGAAAGAAATCGGCGCAGAAGGGCGGAAGTTCCCGGATCAGTTCCCTTAAATGTTTTACATTCTCAATATCTCTCTGCTGATGGTAGGAGAGTGTACTCATAATTAATACCTCCTGATTCGTTCATGATTCCTTCATGATTTATTCATGATTTTTTATAACTTCCGTTGTGGGTTTTCTGAGAATTTCCGGCCAGCCTTCAATATTTCCATCGACAATCGCATGGAAAAGACGATCTTTTACACCCGGATTTTCCCGTTCCAGTGTTTTCGTTAAATTTTTAACATATTCCCGTTTTGTATGGCCGTCCACAGGACACGGATTTTTACATACCGGTAAATCGTATTTGTTCTTAAAGCCAATTACATCGGCTTCCTTAACGTAAATCATCGGGCGAATCACCGTTAATCCGGTACGGTCCAAATACGTACTGGGAGAAAATGCGTAAAACCGGCCTTCATAAATTAATGATAATAACATGGTTTCGATCAGGTCCTCACGATGATGCGCATAAGCAATTTTATTGCAGCCCAGCTTTATGGCCGCTTCATTTAAAGCACCTTTGCGAAGCTTTGCACAAAGGGCGCACGGATTGGATTCCTCGCGTGTGTCGAACAATATTTTTCCAATTTCCGTAGAAACTATCGTATAAGGAACTGAAAATCGCTCACAGAGTTCTTTGACAGGAGATAAGTCAAATTCTCCAAAGCCCAAATCTACTGTAATAGCGGATAATTCAAATTGCTTCGGATAAAATTGTTTTAATCCCTGTAAGGCATATAATAAAGTGAGGCTGTCTTTACCGCCGGATATACCGACAGCGATATGGTCGCCGTCCTCAATCAGATGGTAGTGGTCGATAGCCTGGCGGGTGAGACTGTATAGCCGTTGAAGTTTCATGTAAATTGGCTCCTTTATGTAATTGATGTAAAATGGCGCTTTTTAGCGATAACTATTCGTTAAAGAAGTGTTTCGCGCATAGTTGGAAATCGCTCTCTTTATCGTACCATGATTTTAAGGCTTTTTCAACTGTTCGCTATTAATTTTTGAGGGGGCCTTTTATGAATCGAAAATCTGTCTACTCTCTTGTTCTGGCTGTTGCTCTGGCCGTGTCTTTTGCGTTCCCTGTTTTTGCTGATGATCTGGCTACGGCTTCTGATTCTAATTATTTTAGTAATCAATTATTATCTGTTGAAACATCTATAGTTAAGGCGGCGGCTTCTGAGTTGTCTCCTTTGTATTCTGTTAATGCTCAGAATCAATGGACACAATTACCGTATGATAATTCGTTGAATTACGTGTGGGTGCCTTCTGACTGTACTCGTCTTTGTTGGATTGCTCCTTCTGGTACCCGTCATTTGCGTCTGCGTGTGGATTCTTCTGATTTAGGTAAATTTGGTTCAGTTGTTTACTATCCCGATGATGCTGATGGTAGTTCTTCTTCTGTTTGGGATTATTTTTCAAATTATCTTGATGATGATGGTATTTTTTATATGGGCAATTTTAATCCTAAGTCTTCACCCGTGTATTTTTTTGTTAATACTTCATCATCGTTTATGATAGGTGTTAATCAATATGTTGATTCATCTTTGTCCTTGGATATAGGCGGTATTTATGATAATTCAGATGTTAAATTTAAATTAAAGACGGTTAAGATTGATGGAGTATCATTGTATCCAAAATCTTTTGCGCGTACCTCAAATAGATGGTTGAACTATTTCTTTACAGGTGGCGGTATTTTGAAAAAGGGTTATGAATATTCCTTTACTTTTTATAATTCTTTTGGGCCGTCTTGTTTGTCTGGTTTACATTTACAGACAAATTTAACTGATATTTGTAAGGGTGTCAGTGATGGTAATTATGTTACTTTTACATTTACTCCTACTCGGGATTTGAATACATCTGATTTAGTTTTTTATGTTGATAAAGGAATTGGAAATGAAAATTTACAAGGGGTGTTTTATTATGTATCCTCTTCTTCCAGTTATATTCCGGCATCTGATACAGGGCAACAGGGTCAGACTACTGCCGCCAACACAACTATCATCAAAAATGTAGTAACGAATATCAGTAATACCGTGAGTAATATCAGTAATCAGATTACTACTTCTACCACTACGATCACGAATGCTGTGAACAATGTTGCGAATCAGGTAACTGGTTCTATTAATTCGCAGACAAATACTCTTTCAGACAAGATACAGGGGCAAACGAATACAATTACAGATAATCAGAACCAGAATACCGATAAGGTTATTAAAAATCAAGATGAGAATACTGATAAGGTTGTAAAAAATCAGGATGAGAATACCGACAAACTTACTAAAAATCAAGACGAAAATACGAATAAAGTTACGGAAAAACTTGAAGATGTGAAAACCGGAATTATAAGCGGAATTATTGAAGGGCTGAAAAACCTGTTTATTCCGTCTGAAGATTTTTTTAAAAGCTATTTTGATGATCTGTATTCATGGTTTGGGGAAAGACTTGGCTTTCTATCCTTCCCGATCGACTTACTTGCGGAGTTGGCGGAAATGTTCCTTGGCTCCTCTTCCACTGATTGTATTCTTACTCTTCCCAGTTTCTCTATATCCGGCTTCAAGTTATGGGAAGAATCCTCCTTTAATTTGACGTCATTTCTGAATGAGAACTTTAAGTTTGTATTAGATGCTATTAAGCTAGGTACAAGTGTTATTCTAGTTTTTAATTTTATCCATCTGTGTGAACGGAAATGGGAGGAGGTTATGATGAATTGATAGTAGAAAGTATTTTAAACCTCTTCTCTTCTGCCCTGAAACTTATTTTTGGCTGGATATCTCTCCCAGAGCTTCCCGCCGAAATATCATCCGTAGTGAATCAGTTAATCGAATATATGAAATCCGGGATGTGTTTTGTATTCCTTTTCTTTAGCATTGATCTGATTCGTATTATGTTGCCGCTGGTGATTGTGGTTGCGAACTTTGATAAGGTGTATAAGCTTGTAATGTTTGTTCTGAGAAAAATTCCTTTTTTGGGGATAAAGTGAGATGGTTTCGGCCCAACGCCAGCGGCGTGGGCCGAGACCATTACTTGACAGTATAAACACTTAACACTCATTTTAATAAAAAGGAGGTAAAAATGGAACCGTATAATGTGAAAGTAATTACGTATCCAGATTTAACAAAACAGTATCGTATCTATCATCAGGATGTGTATTATAGGGGGTATTTTCGTAAAGATCGGGTGAAGAATCCTTTTGACAATCAGTGGACAAAGGATATAGAGTTTGATATCGATAAGCATTTTGAACATATCTCGGAAGTTAGTATGAAGAGAACACAAAAGAAAGTATTTGATTATGCGCGTTGTAATGATTGGGAATGGTTCGTGACTTTTACTTTTAGTCCTGAGAAGATTGATAGATATGATTATGATTTATGTACAAAAAAGATAAGTAAATGGTTAAATAATATTAGACGTTCTTCTCCTGATCTTTCGTATTTGGTTGTTCCTGAACGTCATAAGGACGGTGCATGGCACTTTCATGGGTTGTTTAGTGGTTTGAATGAAAAACAGATTGTATGGACTGGTAAGTATGTGATTAAGCGTGTTAGAATGTTGAATAGAAGTAAGTATGTAAGAACGGCGGATAAGATATATAAGTTTGGTAGTTATAAGTTGGGTTGGATGACGGCAACGAAGATTCGGGAGAAAGAAAGGGTCACTTCCTACATAACGAAGTACGTCACAAAAGATTTGTGTAATGCGTCATATGGTCGTAAGCGTTATTGGTGTTCTCGGAATCTTCTATTGCCAGTAGAGGAAACCTACTATCTTGACGCTACTGATCGCTTTATCTTATCCACCGAACTAGATGAGGTTGCAGAGTATAAGAAATCTAGTGTTGTACAGTATGGGGAAATGACCCAAGGGTTAAAACTATTTGAGTTGTAAATTCATTTTAATCGTTTGATTTTGTTTTGTCAATACGTTTTTGGAGGTGCCTTTATGAAATGTTTAAGTGATCGTTATGTGAAAGTGTGGAGTCATAAGTATTTTAGTATTTGTTGCCTTAAGTCGTCTGATCCTGCGGCTGGTGATGAGTTGGGATATCGTATTGATGATCCTTTTCTTTCGGATCGTCTTTTTGATTCTGTAGATGATGCTATTGATTTTATCGATGAAGTTGTTTGTACGTGGGACTGAGATAAAAGGACTGGGTTTTCCTAGTCCTTTTTGTTTAGTTTTCTATTTGTTTTTGTTTTCCTACTCCTAATAGCCAGTCTGTAGAAACATTGTAATAGTTTGCTAATTTGGCTATTGTTTCTAAGTCTGGTTCTCTTCTGCCTGTTTCGTAATTTGCGATATTTCCTCTGGGCAATCCTAGTTCTTTGGCTATTTCTTCTTGTGTCATTCCGCATCTTTTACGTGCTTCTTTTAGTTTGTTTGGGAATTGTTCTGTATACAATGTTTCACCTTCTTTCTATAGTTTTATTGTAGCATATGTGCCAAAAAAATATGTGTCTTTTTGGCACATATTGAACTTGTCATAATGACACATTTTTGTTAAGATTTTATTAGTAGATAAAAAGGAGGTTACATTATGAGGTTTACTGGGTTTTGTAAGTTTATGGGTGCGGAGACGCGTAAGGGTTTTAAAGATCCGTCTCAAATATTTTATATCATTGGACTTAGTCAGGGTTTGGATTCTCTGCGCTGTTATGTGGACGCTGAGTCTTATGTCCGCTATGCTGCTATTGAGCCTTATTCGGATGTAGAAGCCGAGTTTGATTATAATCCGGTATCAGGCAAAATTAATTTGATTTCGATCAATTAAGAAAGGGGTGTTATGTCATGAAACTGTATCAGTCAATTAAGCGTTTTGGTACTGTTCCAGTAGCTACGGGGCTTTGTGTTTTAGCTTCTTCTCCGGTTTGGGCTTCCGAGTCCTCTTCCGTTGTTAAACCTGCTGACTGGGCGCCAATTATTACAGCTATGACGGCTCAGATTTCTGTGTCTACGGTAGTTGGTGTGATTGCTTCCGCGATCGCTGCTGGTATTGGTCTAGTATTCATGTGGTGGGGCGGTCGCAAGGCTGTACGAACTCTCATGTCTGCTTTCCGTAAAGGCAAAGTTTCCATGTAGTCTTATATGGGGGAGATGGGTCTCCCCCATTTTTATTTGGAGGGTTCTATGTCGTTTAAATGGTATATGGGTTCACTTGATCCAGTCAATATGTTAAGGGTTGTTAAATATAATCAAGATTTCCGGAAACAGCATCCGGAATTTTTTGACCCGGAGGGTATTATTGTTTTTTGTGGTATGCAGGGAGCCGGAAAAACGATCTCGGCTGTCCAGTATGTGCAGAAGCTTTGTGAAAAGTATCCGCAGGTGAAAGTATGCAGCAATATGACGCTGAAGCTTCCTGAGAATATCGAATTTATTCCATGGGACGGAGTCCACTGCTTTACTGATATTGATAATGGCTACGCTGGGGTTATCTATCTGCTGGACGAGATCCACCTGGAATTTAATTCCTTGGAGTCGAAAAAGATGGATTCCAATATCTTCACTGTTGTGTCCCAGCAGAGGAAGCAGCGTAAACATATTGTTGGTACCTCGCAGGTTTTTTCCCGGATTGCGAAACCTTTCCGGGAGCAATTCCGTTATGCGGTGGCCTGCCGTACGTTGTTTAAATGCATTCAGATTAATTCGCTGATCGATGCAAAGAACGCACATGAAGAGAATGGAGAAGTTGTTGCTTCCAGTATTAAACGCTTTTTCTGGTTCCATTCTCCGCAGCTCTATGATTCTTATGATACTTATGCAGTTATGAATCGTTATCGGCAGGATTGGGGGTGAGATGATGCAGAATGCTATTACACTTTTTGCTGATGCTGTTGCTTTGGCTATGCCTTATGCTGTAGTTTTTGCTATTGGTCAACGTGTGGTCACATTGTTTCTTGGTATGGCCTTTAAAGGTGAGGTCCGCTTATGAGGAGGTTAATCTATGTTGGAAT